>ERZ869936.38-NODE-38-length-232397-cov-11.426501_pt1 | contig 232397 bp, 172 predicted proteins | sample MGYA00520876_ERZ869936 | MGnify/ENA primary metagenome ERZ869936 (study PRJEB32218, sample SAMN09650985) | biofilter metagenome | isolation source: enrty point of leading RO module | place: Saudi Arabia: Thuwal, RO plant located on Red Sea | collected 2016-02-17 ...
CAGGGTTTTTTATCAAAAATCAAATGTTGATGATTGTTTCGAACAGTACTGATTTACAATCCGGCACTCGGCCCAACGCCAATTAAGTGTAAGGGTGAGTAACAGCGCGAGTGAACAGTGTGCTAACACACTCGGTGAAATATGAATGCGGCGTATTCCGGCACATGAAAAATTCTGTTTAAATGCAGTGCTTCTACTCGTCTTACACTTCGGCAATAGGAGTATCTCTTAAGATTGAAAGCTAAACTGCAGGCATTTTAAAAAACACATACAGCGAAAAATTATTTTTAAATCTTTTTATTAAAAAATTTTCCATTATAAATCAGTTTCTTTTTATATTTGGTTAATAATACTGTTCTACTAAGGATATCAGGCGAATTTTCATAGACTTCAACCTTTAAATATAATTCTCATGAAAACAACAGCACTATTCTTTACACTGGTGTTATTTATACATCAGTCCATCGCGCAGAACGCAACAAGGATCTATGAAAGAATCATGATCTTCAATAACGGTGTGTTGCAGTCGGCCACACCTGAGCAAAACTCCATGGTAAATGATACGACGGCTTTTAACAACCACATTGGTAAAAATCTGCTACGGCTGAATGGAAAATATTACCATGTATACTTCTCTGGAATTTCAGGTGATAATAATATCTATTTCAGGAAGAGCACTGATGGTCTTAACTGGAGCCAGCCGGTACAGGTGAACGATGATTCTGCGTTTGCACAACAGCACTCCCCTTCACTTGCACTTCTAGATGCCGGTGGCGGAAACTCTGAAGTGTATGTCAGCTGGCAGGATAACAGAAATGCCAGTTTTGAAATGCGTTTTTCAAGAAGCACGGATGATGGTACCACTTTTTCCCCTTCTGTCGTGATAGGCAGCAACTCTTCCTCAGTGTCTTCTTCCGGTAATATTTCATTGGATGCATCCGGAACTCTTTATTCGGTCTGGAACTACTTCGACGGATGCTGGAACCATATTGAATTCCGCAGTAGTTCGGATCAGGGACTTACATGGTCAGCCCCTTCTTTCCCATACTCTGGCGGTTGTTTTACTGATCAAGCCTCCTGCATCGGGGGCAATGCAGGCCAGGTGGCGATATTCTTTTCCAGCGATCAGTTCAATCTAAAGAATATGTTTTGCCTTAGCAGTTCCGATGGTGGAAATACATGGCAGCAGGTACAAGCAACACCCTACTCCGGATTCCAGGTGATATCATATTATAACTCCGCCACCACCACAATAAACAATGAACTCTGCCTTCTATTTACGCATGAAATAAATGGAAGTGAAACAAAAGTTCTGTCAATTAAATCGGACGACTGGGGTCTGACCTGGAGCGACAGTGTGAGAGTATCCGATCCAGTACCTTTACTCAGCAGCTGGCAATATCAGGGTTATCTTATGACAGAATTGGAATCAGGAGGACAGGGAAGACTGTTTGCTGCCTGGGCTGATGCCCGGTATGATTTACCTTCGGATCAAAACTTCGATTGTTTTATTGCCACATCCGCCGATACAGGAAATACATGGAATACAAATCTTTTAATTCCTCAGGATACCTCTGGACACTTGCAGGCATTTATCAGTTTATGTGCAAGTAAAAACTCAACTGGAAATGATACTGTATTGGTTATATGGTCCGATAACAGGGCTTTTCCGACAGGAGTTTATGAAGCATCCGGCCCTCGGATAAAAGTCTCACCAAACCCGTTTGAAAATTACGTTCTGGTTCAAAATGCATATGCAGGCACTTATTTTACTCTTACTGACATCACCGGCAAAGTAATTATGAATGAAACGGCTCAAGAGAACAACTTCCAGTTCGATCTTTCACACCTTTCCAAAGGCATGTACGTCCTTCAATATACTTACAAAGGTCAAAGAGCCGGAATGAAACTTGTCAAGCTTCATTAATAATGAAGCCCGGTTAGCCGTCTTTCAAATCCGGTACTTCGCTCGGCAAGCGTTGGTGCGAAAAATCGCATACAGGAATGGAACAGTTCTGAAAGAATATAAGGTGAAGTGAGTTCTGAGATGGAATTCGTATTCAAAGTTCGGGTTCGGATTTTTTCTCAATACTCGTATTACCATTCCTGCACTCTATCTTTTGACGTAAATTGCAATTCCAAATAACCTGTCGTGCCTAAAACAAGTTACTGTGTCTATGTCATCGAACTGAAGAAACGTGTCTTCACCGACGACCGCCGTTTCCGTGAGGCCAATCCGCAGTTCAATGGTGTGCTTGAATGTCTTTATGTGGGTATGACCAGCAAAACACCTGCAGAGAGGCTGGAACAACACAGAACAGGTTATGTAAATAAAAAAGGATATAAACTATCGGCTGAAATCGTGCGCAGGTATGGCACCATTCTACGCCCCAGCCTTTACAATGAATACAACCTAAAACCGATGACACGCAGCCAGGCACTTATTGCAGAAGAAAAACTGGCCCTGGAGCTGCGAAGGCAAGGGTATGCGGTATGGTTTAATTAGAGTTCGGAGTTCGAGTTCGTGTTAGAGTTCGGAGTTCGGAGTTCGTGTTCGAGTTCGGTGTTCGAAGTTCGGAAATAGTTTAGTATCGATTTTCGAACTCGATTTTTTTCGAACCCGAATTCATATTAGATCTTCTAATCTTTAATCAATAATAATTTTTCCCGTTGATTGTATTGTTCCTCCTCCCAGCACTTGATAAAAATAAACTCCGCTTTTGTTTTCCCTTAGGTCAAGTGTGATTTTTTCAGACTGAAATAAGGAAGATTTGATTTTTTCTCCCAGTAAATTGTAAACGTATAATTCAAAACCATGCTTGCCATTTGGTATGATCATTTGCAGCAGTCCTTTTCCAGGATTGGGATAGACAGTAACTGAATTTCGGTCAATTTGGTTTTCATCAATACCTACAGCCTGCTTGCAGAGCTCATAAACTGCAAGCGGCACATTACTGATCATGTTCGACAAATTACCCAGTTGTCCGAAGCTGTTTGCGCCGCAGGCCCAAACCGTTGTGTCATTCTGCCTGAAAAGCGAATGGTTAAACCCAGCGGAAATTTCTATAATTCCTGAAAGTGAACTTATCTGCACAGGCGTGGCACTGCCGATAAAAGTCCCATCTCCCAACTGTCCGTAATTGTTCGCTCCGCAGGCCCATACTGTGCCATCATTCTTAAGAAACAAAGAATGACTTTCACCGGCAGAGATGGCAAGAATTCCCGTAAGCGAGCTAACCTGCAAAGGCACATCCGTATTTGTGAACGATCCGTTTCCCAACTGACCATTGTCATTGATGCCCGTTGCCATGACTGTTCCGTCGTCTTTTAAAAACAGCGTATGATATTTGCCGGCAGATATTGCAATAATTTTAGATAATGAAGTAAGCTGAACCGGACTGGAATAAGTCTGGATGTTTCCTGTCCCAAGTTGTCCGTAGAGGTTAAATCCGCATCCCCAAACAGTACTATCGCTCTTGAGAAATACAGAATGAAAACCACCTGCAGCCACTTGACTGATATCACTTATACCTGCAAGAGGCACAGGCGTGTTGCTGCTCGTAAATGTACCATCGCCAAGCTGTCCGTGTACGTTATCGCCACAACTCAAGACGCTTCCGTTATTTTTAAGGATCAGTGTATGGAACATTCCTGCTGATGCAGACAGAACATCATTGACGGAGCTGACTTGAACAGGAGCATTGCTGTTATTTGTATTTCCTGTTCCCAATTGTCCGCCTCCGTTTACACCAAATGACCAGACTGTTCCATCGTTTTTAATTATCAGTGAGTGATATTGACCTGCAGCTACCCTTTCTGTTCCGTTTCCATTGCTTAGCATCAGAGGAAAATTGGTGTCGAGGAATGAGCCTGTACCTAATTGTCCGTATGTTCCTGAACCGGCAGACATCACATAATTGTTTCCGCAACTAAAAATTGAATGATTTGCTCCGGCAGCAATTGTTTGTGCTTTCAATGAATTGCCAATGTGATAAAACTGAAACAGTAGTAAGAAAAAAAGAATATTAAATGTAGATGTTTTCATGTGTTTCATGCTGATTTATTTTTAAATAATTGAAACAAACACTTCCAATTCATGATCAACAAATTCTAATTCAAAGCTAATATACTGGACTCGTTCTGCAGACTCAAACTCCAAAGTGCTTCTTCAGCGTCTTATCCAGATCTTCGAATCCTGCGCTGCTTTTCACGACATAATCCAGCGCTCCTTTACTCTTGGCCAGGGCAATCATTTTTTCATTTCCGACGGAAGTGAACATGATCACTTTCAACTCAGGTGAAAACTCTACCAGCTTTTCCAAAATTTCGAGTCCGTCGCGGTTGCTGCCTTGAGCGCTGTCCATGAAGTAGTCCATGAGGATAAGGTCCGGTTCCTGCACATTTTCCATGATGATGTCACGGAGACATGCGCTCCCATTTGAGAAAGTCTTCACTTTCACACCGGGAATTTTTTCAAGATGTTCAGACAGCATGGAGCGTTCCATTTCGCTGTCTTCTACAACAAATACAGATTGAAGAGAGCTAGGCATTGGAATGGGATTTAAAATAAAAGTAGGAAAAAATTGGTTTCAGACAAGGGTGGTTCCATTCAGTAAGCAAGGGACTTTTACAGATACTTCAAAATTTATCATTCATCATTCGAAATTCAATTATAATTCTGTACCGTTAAAATTATTATCACGTGTAAGTTTGAGAAACAGGGCGAGTGAATAGTGTCCACACCCACACCCACACCCACACCCACACCCAGACCCACACCCGCTTTCACAGCATCACCCGATGCCAGCTATCCTTCAGCGGCACTTCCCAGTGTTGTTCGAGCTCGGATTTGCTTACTACCAGGTTGTTGAACACAATTGTATTTGCATTCACTTCTCCGCTTTGGATCTTTTTTTCAAAGTCTGATTTGCTGAGTACGCTAAGCGTATCATCTTTTCGGAATGCGATCTGCATACGGTCGAGAAGCTTTAAAGAAAAAGAGTTTTCAAGGTTACGAACGAACTGAACCGACTTGTCAATGGAGCATCCGCTTGCCATGGCGGCTTTTTCGTCGATCAGGAATATGATGAAACGATTGTAAAGTATTCTGAAACTGGCTCTGAGTGCCTGCTTGTGTGCTGTCCATTCGTCAAGAAAAGGAACAATGGATGCAGAGATCTCTGCGCATTCGGCATCACTCAGTTCGCGGCTGCTCTGGTAAACCCAAACGCGCGAATCTTCCGGCATATCTGAATATGGATAATACATAATTATTTTCTGATGCAAAGATACGAAATCTCAGTATTCTACTTTGTTCAGCGAAAGCCGCCGTAGTCCGGGCAGGAAGAAGGATGCGCCTCCTGCACTGGCTATGGCTACTGCGCCGCCGAAAACTACAGAAGGAACAAGTCCCATGAGCTTGGCGGCGAAACCTGATTCAAATGCGCCGATTTCATTTGAGCTGGAGATAAACATGGTACTCACTGCACTCACTCTTCCACGCATCTCATCCGGTGTCAGAAGCTGGATGATAGTGGCGCGTATCACCACGCTCACATTATCAAATGCTCCGCTCAGGGCAAGCATGAATAGGGAGAGATAAAAATTTTCACTCAGGGCGAAGACAATCATGCAGGCTCCGAATCCGGCAACGCAAAACATGAGCTTGCGTCCGCTGTTTTTCAAAGGAGGATGTTTAGTCATGTACAGTGCCATAATCACCGAACCTGCGAATGGCGCGGCGCGTAACAATCCAAATCCCTCCTCTCCTACCATCAGAATATCACTAGCAAATACAGGAAGCATGGCGATGGCTCCTCCGAAAAGCACTGCTACCAAATCCAGCAGCAATGCGCCGAAAATGGCCTGATTGCCGAAAACAAATTTCCAGCCCTTGCTGATGCTTTCACGCATGCTCTCTTTCTCATCCACAGGCGGCATGGGCCTTCGCGGAATGCGAATGATCTGAAGAAAGGCAAACAATGTCAGAAGAACCACTATCGTATAGGTGCTGATCTTACCGAAAGCACCTAATAGCAGTCCGCCGGCAGTGCTGCCCACCACCACTGCGATGTGCCAGAATGTGCTGTTCCAGGCGGAACTGTTCGCGTAAGCGGATCGTGGTATCAGCATGGTCATAAAAGGAAGTTGAGCAGGAGAATAAAATCCTCTCAGAAATCCGATCAGAAACATGATGCCGTAAAATGGCATGGCTGACTTCATGGAATCTTCCAGCTCGCTGTAGTAATAAGTTACTCCAAGCAATGACAAAGAACACAGCAGCAAAAAAAACTGCGCAAGTGCCAGTATCTTCTTCCTGTCTTTTCTATCGGCAATGTATCCCCCGTACAAAGCCAAGCCCACTGCCGGAATCGCTTCTGCCAAACCAAGCAGTCCCAGCGAAAAGGGATCCTTGGTAATCTCATACACCTGCCAGCTCAAGACCACAAACTGCATCTGCAATGCCAGCGTAAGCATGAACTTGGAAAAGATGAAACGGCGGAAATCCAGGAACTGAAATGCCTGAAGTGATTCCTTGTCGCCAAACACCCTACTTAACATAATAATAAATATTGCAGATTTTATGTAAAGAAACTAAGCTTTGATTTAGACTTAAAACAAGCTGAAAGAAATTATGCACATCAATCCCTGCATTATGATGCGTATTCAGAAAGCTCCAGCCAGCGCATGGATTTCTCATCGAGCTCATTCAAGATTGTATTCATTCGTTCTGCGAGTTCCTGCAGTTTCTGATGATCTTGCCCGGGATTTGAAAGTTGTGTTGTAATGCCTGCCTTCTCCTCTTCCAATGCTGCTATTTCTTTTTCCAGTTTTTCGAATTCCATCTTTTCCTTGTAACTGAGCTTTTTTTTAGGTGTATTAACCTGCGTCTGCTGTGCCTCGTTCTTCTTTTGCGAGCTCATCTTCTGTTCCACAGCCTTTTTTTCATCATCCTGCTTTATCCGAAATTCGGAATAAGTACCGTTGAAATCCCTGATCTCTCCTGCTCCTTCGAAAATGAACAGGTGATCACAGAGCTTGTCCATGAAATACCGGTCGTGGCTTACTATTAGCAGGCATCCCCGGTAATGCAAAAGAAATTCTTCCAGCACACCGAGAGTGAGAAGATCAAGATCATTGGTTGGCTCGTCGAGGATGAGAAAGTTTGGATTGCGTATCAGCACAGTGAGCATGTGCAGTCGCCGCTTTTCTCCACCGCTCAGCTTGCTTACGAATGTATGCTGCATCTCCGGCGTAAACAGAAAAAGGTTGAGGAATTGCGAAGCAGAAACTTTGCTTCCGTCACTTAGCTGGATCACATCTGCGATCTCACGCACCAGCTCAATCACGCGTTTGTCTTGCTTCAGCTCCAGTCCTTCCTGCGAATAATGACCGAAGACAATGGTGTCTCCCACATTTATCTTTCCGGAGTCTGCTTCTTCTTTTCCTGTGATCAGATTCAGGAATGTGGACTTCCCGATTCCGTTTTTCCCCACTATCCCAACTCTTTCTCCAGTCTTGAAAGTGTAGTCGAACCCTTTCAGTATCACCAGGTCTCCGTAACTCTTGTACACTTTTTTCATCTCGATGACTTTCCCGCCAATGCGGTTCATCTTCACGTCGAGCTGGATTTTTTCATCCTTGCGCTTGTATCCTGCTTTGTCTTTCAGTTCATAGAACGCATCGATTCTGGATTTACTTTTTGTGCCTCTTGCTTTTGGCATTCGGCGCATCCACTCCAGTTCGGTTCGGAGTATGTTCCTTGCCTTATCTGTTTCACGTTCCTTGTTTTCCTCTCTCTCTGCTTTTTTCTCCAGGAAGTAAGAATAGTTTCCTTCGTAAGAATAAATATTTCCTTCATCTAACTCCAGAATCCTGTTGCAGATGTTGTCGAGGAAATACCGGTCGTGAGTGATCAACAGCAATGAAATATTGGAGCGGCTCAGATAATCTTCCAGCCATTCCACCATTTCTACATCGAGGTGGTTGGTGGGCTCGTCCATTAGCAACAGCTCTGCTTCTTCAAGCAAAACACGGGCGAGTGCGATTCGTTTTCTTTGTCCTCCAGAGAGCCTGTTTATTTTTCGGTCGAGCTGACTGATGTTCAGACTTGACAAAACCTGCCTCACTCTCCTCTCGTAATCCCATGCTCCTGCATTGTCCATCCGCATTCCGAGCTCTTCGAGTTTCTTTTGTGTTTCAGAATTATGCTCCTTCTCATCCTCTTCCAGACATGCTTCATATTCCCGAATCAGCTGAACAACAGGATCAGCATCATGCAATATGCTTTCCAGAATTGTAGCATGCTCATCGAACTCAGGATTCTGATCCAGATATGCAACCTTGAGATCTTTACGGTAAGTGACAAGTCCGCTGTCGGCTTTTTCCTTTCCGGCAAGTATTTTCATGAGCGTACTCTTGCCGCTTCCGTTCCTGGCGATCAGCGCGACTTTGTCGACTTTCGCGAGGCCAAAGCTCAATCCCTCAAAAAGAATCTTGTCGGTGAATGATTTTCCGAGTGTATCGACAGATAGATAATTCATCTTTAATCTTTCGAGCCCTTCTCTCCCACAAAGTTATCGCCCTGGTACTTGAAAAGCACATTGAAAGTAGTGAGCGATCCGTAGCAACGTGTGATGTACTGCTGGATGTTTACTTTTTCCTCATCACTCAGGTGTTCATTTGAGTTGATTCTTTGTTCCAGTACGCGAAGGCGGTCGCGCAACATCACAATCTTGTTGAAGAAAACCTGAATGGGAATTTCCTTGCTCTTCAGTGAGCTGTCTCCGGGTTTCAATATCATGGTTCCCCCTATCCATTTATTTCCCAGTTCCACGCGTTCCTGAATGTCGGAATATTTTCTGAGCACATTCACAAGCAAAATTTCGAGGTCTGCGTAACTCACCAGATCCGGATCAGGATCATTCGCATCTATCACTTCCAGCTTGTCTGTGGTCCTTTCAATTTCTCTCATACCATGCTGAATGAATGTGATTGTATAATCTTCCGGTTTGATTTGTACGATCACACCGTCTCCGAAATCAGGATGCCTGACGCGGGAACCAATTCCCAGTGAAATATTGCTCATAATTTTTATTTGCAAAGTTATCCGATTGATAAGATCTGCACCCTGAAAAGCTTGTCTTATATCAAAAAGATTTCAGTCAATCTGCCACTCATGAATATCCCCTGAATTTCAGGGTTTTAAAACATCATTTTCAGTGTAAAACCGAAGATAAACCTTAAGAAATGTTAATGTTTGTCATGATAAAGTAATTCAATTAAAACCTAAAACAAAAGCGGTCTTACTTCGTTATTTTTGTTGGAGTTTTTGTGTTCATGTTTTTCGTGTGGGAGCCGCCGGCAGAGATGTTGGCGGCTCTGTTTTTTCAGACAGGGCAATGAAATGCATTTTCTCCAGGAATGTTTGCACTCATTTTCAAACTAATTTCTTCTCTATTAAATCAGATTGAAGCTGAAAAACAATCAGCTTTTAGCGGAATGTCTTATATTCGTCAGGCCATAATTCCTGTTACTTTTTATGATCAGCACAGAGGAAAAAGAAATCTTTGCGGAGCGCCTTTTCAGCGGCAACCTCTACAAGCTCAAGCAACTGGCTTCTGAGATTTCTGCAGAGGAATTGGCTGAATACATCAATGGATATAAGGAGATAGATTTCAAAAAAATCTTCCAGGTGCTGGATCCGGAGAAGGCCATCAAAACATTTGAGAACCTCGACTTCGAAATTCAGATGGCGCTGCTGCGCTCTTTCAGCGTAGAGCAACTTTCCAGCACCCTGAACCAGATTTCTCCCGACGACAGGACAGCACTTTTTGAACAGCTTCCGCAGGAGACATTGCAGCGTTACCTTTCTCTGCTCACTGACGCGGAGAGAAAAACTGCCAACCAGCTACTTCAATATCCTGAAGACAGTATAGGCCGATTGATGACCACGGATTTTATCTCCGTGCGCCCCGACTGGACCGTTCAGCAGACTCTCGATTTCATTCGTACATATGGAAAGTACTCCGAGACGATGAATTTTATTTATGTGACGGATGAGCAGGGATTTTTACTGGACGACATCAAGTTGAACCAGCTATTGCTAGTTCCTTTGGATAGCAAGATCAGTGACTTGATGGAAGAACATTATGTTTCGCTTCAGGCAAAAGATGACCAGGAAACTGCCATCGATGCATTTAAGCAATACAACCGTGAAGCCCTTCCGGTCACCGATTTCAACGGACTTCTGCTGGGTATCATCACCATTGACGATATCGTGGACGTAATCGAAGAAGAAGACACAGAGGACATTCAAAAATTCGGAGGAACAGAAGCGCTGGAAGATCAATATCTCAAAGTAAGTGTACGCGAAATGATCAACAAGCGGGCAGTCTGGCTTGTGATTCTCTTTGTAGGTGAAACGCTTACTGCCAGCGCGATGGGATTCTTTAAAACAGAACTCGACAAGGCGGTGATTCTCGCTCTCTTTGTTCCGCTGATTATTTCATCAGGTGGTAACAGCGGCTCCCAGGCTGCGACGCTGATAATTCGCGCAATGGCTCTCGGCGAGGTAACTCTGGAAAACTGGTGGCAGGTAACCAAGAGAGAATTCGCATCCGGACTTGCCCTTGGAACTTTTCTCGGGATACTTGGTTTCTTGAAAGTGCTCATTTGGACAATTTTCTCTGATGTATACGGTGAACACTGGTTGCTGGTAGGCCTGACTGTCGGCATCACACTTATTGGTGTGGTGATGTTCGGTACGCTGAGCGGATCACTTTTCCCGCTCTTGCTGAAGCGGCTCGGAAAAGATCCTGCAGTGTCTTCCGCACCTTTCATTGCCACATTGGTGGACGTGACCGGTATAGTGCTTTATTTTACTCTCGCTTATTTTATCCTCAAAGGAACACTGCTATAGCGAACTCCAATGAAAAAAGCGCTCGCAGGCACAGCCGCTTTACTTACAGCTTTTTATGTTATCATCTGCATCCTGGTGTATTTCTTTCAGGAAAAACTGATCTTCTTTCCGGAGAAACTGAAAAGAGATTTCTCGATTCCGCATGAACTTCCATACGAAGAGCATTTCATTCATTATGAAGAAAATGATTCTCTTCATGCAATGCATTTTAAATCCGAACACAGCAAGGGACTCATTCTTTACCTGCACGGCAATGCAGGATCCCTCAGAACCTGGTCGCAGATTGCAGCATTTTATACAGTTCTGGGGTATGATTTATTTATGCCTGACTATCCATCATATGGCAAGAGTACCGGTAAAATAAGAAATGAAGAAAGCCTGCAAAGATCCATCGACTCAGCATACAGTTTCGTTAAAAAATTATATCCTGAAGATAAAATCATTGTGCTGGGTTATTCACTGGGAACAGGTCCGGCTGCCCGACTTGCTTCGCAGAATAATCCATCGCTTCTCATTCTTCAGGCTCCGTTTACCAGCCTTACAGACATGAAGGACAGCTTTTATCCTTTCATTCCGGATTTTCTTTTACGCTATACCTTCCAGACTGATGATCATTTGCCAAAATGCAGGATGCCGGTAATTATTTTCCACGGGGACTCTGATGAGGTGATTCCTTATATTTCATCCCTTGAACTGAGTAAACGATTTAAAACCGGCGATACGCTGATCACCTTGCCCGGCCAGCGTCACAACGGGATGTCTGCACATCCTTTGTATAAAGAAGCCTTTGAAAATATTATTTCAGCAGACAGTGTCAGAGTTTCCTTCTGAAATGAAGTATTGCTTTGCGGAATGCTTGAGGCTGTTCGATGAAAGGGAAATGACCACTGCCTTCTATCAGAATATACTCTGAATTTTTAAATGTACGGTGCAATTCTTCGAGTGCTTCGGGATGAATTACATCCGATTCGGCACCGATGATCAATACCGGAATTTTCAGTATTGAAAGTTCCGGATTGAGATTGTAACTGAGTACTGTGCTGTCTTTATACAACTCCTTCATCAGTTTTGAGCTCTCCTTGTAGTCCGGACTGAAATAAAAATTCAGCTGGTCAGTCTTGTCGGGATCATGAAAGCTGGTTTTGAACTGAAGGCGCCAGAATTCAAGCAGTGTTTCAGGATTCTTATTTTTAAAATTCTCAGTGGCAGCAATCGTGCGCAATTTCTCAGAGAGCTCCGGACTTTGCTTCCTGCGCAGCATGTCATTGTTTTTCTCTATCCATTTCGAGTCAGCAGGCGATGGTGTGATTAGGTTGAGTGTGATGATACGTTCAGGATATTTAATGGCATAACGCATTGCGCTGAGGGCTCCGAATGAATGAGCCAAGATGTTAATCTTCTCATATCCGAAGTACGAACGGATGCTGTCAATATCATCGACCATATGATCTAAGCTGATCATGGAAGGATTGGCATTTTTGACAGACTTGCCGCAGCCTCTCTGGTCAATATAAATCAGTCGGAACTTATCTGCCAGCATGTTCATGTGAGGAAGAAAATAATCATGGCTCAGACCAGGACCGCCATGCAACACAAGCATAGGCTCACCCTCTCCTACGCTTTTGTAGTAAATCCTGGCCCCTTTCATGTCAATGAAACCTTCAGTCTCAGGATGCTTTGCATTCATAATCAATGGCAACTGCATTAAGATCAATATACTTACAAAAATCCTTTTCATGAATTCTGAATTAAGTTGCAAAGATAAGTTTTGAAAGGATTTTATTTGAAAGGATGATTTTAAGTATTTTTAGAGCCCTGATCCTAAAGCTGATCCTTCAGCCAGATCAGATTCCAATAGTTAAGATTAAAAAATCAACACCGCTTTATGATTAAAAAACTATTTCTCATTGCGCTTATTCTTTGGCAGCCATTCCAATTGTTTTCTCAGGTGCTCAGGGTAATTGATAAAACCACATTAGAACCGCTTCCCTTTGTGACAGTTACTGAGAATGCAAGCGGCATGAGCGTTCAGACTGACGGACAGGGAAAAGCTGATCTGGCATCATTTAAAAACAAAGAGAACAGCATTACAATTTTTTCAATGGGATATCACACTGTGGTGATAAAAATGAGTGAACTGGAAAAAACAAAATACCAGATATTACTCGCACCGCAGACGATTTCATTGCAGGAAATTGTGATTTCCGCCAGTAAGTTTGAAGAGAAAAAATCCGATGTGCCGGCTCAGATTAAATCTATCTCCTCCCGTGAGATTCAATTTCAGAATCCGGCAACCAGCGCTGACATGCTTAGCAATACCGGTCTGGTGACAGTTCAGAAGAGCCAGCTCGGTGGCGGAAGTCCGATCATGCGCGGCTTTGAAGCGAATAAAATTTTGCTTGTGGTGGATGGCGTGCGGATGAACAATGCTATTTACAGAGGAGGCCATTTGCAGAATATTATCACGATGGACAATAGCGTTCTTGAAAAAACCGAAATAGTCTTTGGCCCGGGAAGTGTTATTTACGGAAGCGACGCGCTTGGCGGCGTGATTCACTTCCACACCAAAAAACCAGTATTGAATCATACATCTAAACCATACATAGCCCGCACGAATGCTTTTGCCCGTTACAGTTCGGCATCCGACGAAAACACAGTGCATGCAGACGTAAACCTGGGATGGAAAAAGATCGCGAGTTTCACAAGCATCAGCGGATCACAGTTTGGTGATCTGAGACAGGGCAACAGAAGAAATCCTTTCTACGGCGATTGGGGCAAACGCCTTTTCTACGTAGAACGCTTTGGCGACCGCGACAGCATGATCGCGAATGATGATTTCAATGTACAGATTCAGTCTGGTTATAAGCAGTACGATGTGCTGCAGAAATTTCTTTTCCAGCCCGGTGATTTCAATTCGCACGAGCTGAACTTCCAGTATTCCACCACCAATGATATACCGCGCTACGACAGGTTGAACACATTACAAAACGGACTTCCGCGTTTTGCAGAATGGTATTATGGTCCGCAGGACAGAATAATGGGTGCTTATACCTTCAATAACAAACTCAGCGGCCGCTTTCATGATCATTTCCGGGTGCTTGCAGCATATCAGAAAATTGAAGAAAGCCGTCACGACAGGAGATTCAACAGTAATAATTTAAATCACCGCACAGAAACAGTCGATGTATTTTCAGTCAACGCGGACGTGGAGAAAAATATCTCTAAACATGAAATCCGCTATGGTTTAGAAGGAGTATACAATAAAGTGAACTCCGTAGCAGAAAGGGAGCACAAAATCACAGGAGTTCGTTCTGCACTTGATACAAGATATCCGGATGGAGGATCTGAAATGCTGAACGCAGCTTTTTTCATCACTGACCAATGGGAGATCAGTGAAAAATTTATTCTTAGCGGTGGTGCAAGGCTGAGCTATGTGAAGCTGGATGCGCAATTCCGTGACACTACGTTTTTCCCTTTTCCATTCAAGACCATCAGCCAGGAGAATATTTCGGCAAACGGGCATGTGGGCATAGTGGTTAAGGCTAAAGAAGGCTGGAATTTTTTCACCAGAGCATCATCAGGATTCCGCGCTCCGAACGTGGATGATCTGGCCAAAGTATTTGAAAGTGTGCCGGGTAATGTAGTGGTCCCCAATCCTGACCTGAAACCAGAGTATGTGTATTCGACCGAGATCGGCATTACCAAATATTTTGAAGACAAGCTGAAGTTTGAAGGTAATGCTTATTACGCATGGTATCGTGACGCGATCAGCACCGCTCCTTCCCTGTTCGCCGGAGCTGACAGCATAGTGTATTCAGGGCAGCTAAGCAGGGTTACAAGCAGCCAGAACAACCAAAATGCATATATGTATGGATTCAGCGCCACTCTTACTGCAGAACTGAACGAGTTCTTCACTCTGGAAAGCGCACTGGCATATAGCTACGCAAGAATTTCAACTGACAGCACAGACTATCCACTGGATCATATTCCTCCAGTGAGCGGAAAAACTTCAATTCAGCTAAACCTGAAGAAGTTTCAATCGGAATTTTCTGTGTATTATAACGGTTGGAAACACCTGAGCGACTATAATATGTTTGGTGAAGACAACTTCAATAATGCCACACAATTCGGAAATCCTGCCTGGTACACTTTAAACCTGAAAGCATCATACCAAGTCCACCGCAATATTCGAATTCAGGGTGCTATAGAAAACATTCTTGACAAAAACTACAGAGTTTTTGCATCAGGCATCAGCGCTCCGGGAAGGAATTATGTGTTTACTGTGAGAGCCAGTCTGTGAAAAAATTAATTCCTGCTGTGTGACAGCATCACGATCACTTCCATACATCTGCTTTCACTTCAAATTTCACATCCGAATTCATCGGGTCATTGAAGTATACATTGAAAAAATAAGATTCAGCTCCTGATTTTGCAAAACTGTTGAATTCGACATTCAAAACAGCGGAAGCGCCGGGTTCAATTTCAGACTTACTCACACTCAAAGTCAGGCAGCCGCAACTTGTTTTTGCCCTGTGAATTTTGAGAATCTTTCCACCTGTATTTTGTATCAGGATTTCCTTTTTCAGCTTATCACCTGCTTTGACTTTTCCAAAATCTACAATCTTCTCCGCCACAAATACTTTGGGATCAGGGATACTGTCGCCTGATTCTTTCGGCGGAAAATATTCCCGTATTGAAGCAGTGATGTTGATGTTTTTCAAGGGCATTTCGGCATCATCCGTTTTTATAATCAGCCTGTCGAGCACAAAACCGAATTCATCTCTCTTGCTGAAATCATATTTCAAAACAAGATAGCTCTCAGCACCGGGGGACAAATTGGATTCAGAAAAAACAAGCTGGAGGTAATCAGGTGTTTTGCCTTCTGTTCCGATGTTCATGGCCTTCGCAGATGAATTGAATAATCTGATCGTATCAATTTTAACCTGATTATTATAAACCTCACCCCAGATAAGGTTGAGTTTTGAAAATCTCAAGGCACCTGATTTTTTCGGATATCTGTCATCGAAGTTGCCATCGCTATTCTGCGCAATTGATGCAAGTGACATAAGTACGCATGCTGCAATGACAAAAGCTGATATTTTAATCTTATTACTGCGCATATTTAAAATTTTATTTTGTCAGCCTGTGAGCAAGATTCATCAAGTCCATTCCGTCGAATGTGCCGCTGCTCATGAGAAGGTATACATCATTATCGCTTTTCATAGAAAGAAGATCATGTTCCAGCTTTGATGAATCTTCGTATGTCTTCAAATCATTTCTGCCAAATGCGTTCTTAACCTGTGATTCTGTGAGTGGCTGAAGTTTTTTATGCTCAATGGTTTTGGGATTGTAGTATACCATTGCTACATCAGCCATGCTCATGGAAGAATCATACTGACTGAGGAAATCCGAGTTCAGGCTGCTGAAGGTATGTAATTCCATGCATGCAATGATACGTCGCCCGGGGAACTGTGCTTTTACCGCTTCAGTGGTGGCTTTAAGCTTGGAAGGAGAATGAGCAAAGTCTTTAAATACGCTTACAGCTTCACCTTTTGCAAGAAGCTCCAGTCGTCTTGCTGCGCCTCGAAAACTTTTTATAGCACCATAAAATTCATTGTCTTCAACACCAATCAGTGAGCAAATTTTCATGGCACCGGAAAGATTCAACAGATTATGCTGGCCGAAAATTTCCAGCGGTACTTCATTTCCTGCACCATCTAAAAGGAAAGTCTGTCCGTTCCTGATCACATGATTTGGAACGAAATAAGGAATTCTTGTTGCAGCAGATTTAGAGTCTGACACTACCCGCGACACTTCTTTATCATCATTGCAATACACAATATGTCCGTTTGCGGGAACCTGATCGCAAAAAATCCTGAATTGATCAGTATAACTTTCATAAGTAGGAAACACATTCATGTGGTCCCATGCAATGCCGCTGATGAGGGCTATATCCGCCTTATACAGATGAAACTTCGGTCTGCGATCCACAGGAGAAGAAAGATATTCATCACCTTCAAGAATTATCAGGGGCGCATCAGAAAGCCGAACCATATTATCGAAGCCATCGATCTTTGCACCGACCATGTAATCGAAATCCCTGCCAAGAGATTTGAGCACATGAAGTATCATGGATGTGATTGTAGTTTTGCCGTGGCTTCCGCCAATGACTACACGTTTCTTTTCTTTGGAATGCTCATACAGAAATTCAGGATAAGATAAAATTCTTTTACCTTTTCTTTCCGCTTCTTTCAATTCAGGATTATCGGCCCGGGCATGCATTCCCAGGATGACGAACTCGAGATCATTGCTGATTTTTTCAGGAAACCAGCCTTCTTTTTCAGGAAGCAATCCGGCATTGAGCAAACGTGACCTGGAAGGTTCGGCAATTTCATCATCTGATCCGCTTACATTCCATCCGTTCTTTTGCATTGCCAGTGCAAGGTTGTGCATGGCTGCTCCTCCAATTGCAATAAAATGAACTCTTTGCATGAATTGAGATTTAATAATAGCGAAGTTAAAGCAAAGCATGTGCATTTAACAAGAGCACAAAATATATTTTCATCCCCTTACTAACAGGCGATATTTAGTAATTTGCGATTCATTAAAAAGCAATTCCATGAAACTTCATACCATTAATACCGGATATTTCAAACTGGACGGGGGCGCCATGTTTGGCGTAGTTCCAAAATCAATCTGGCAAAAGCTCAATCCTGCTGATGATAATAACATGTGCAACTGGGCCATGCGCTGCATGCTGGTCGAAACAGGAGATCGATTAATACTGATTGACAACGGCATTGGCGATAAACAGGATGAGAAGTTTTTTTCTTACTATTATCTGAGCGGAGATGATTCACTTCATGGCTCTCTCAGGAAACTTGGCTTTACCGCGGAAGACATCACCGATGTTTTTCTCACCCATCTGCATTTCGATCATTGCGGCGGCAGCGTGAAATGGAACAGCAAACGCGATGGATATGAAACCGCTTTCCCTAATGCAACTTACTGGAGTAATGAAGCACACTGGGAATGGGCTACCAAACCCAATGCAAGAGAAAAGGCAAGTTTTCTGAAAGAAAACATCATGCCTGTTCAGGAAAGCGGTCAGCTGAAATTTTTAAAAGAAGGAGAATCACTCATGCCCGGTTTTGATGTAAAATTTGTAAACGGTCATACGGAGGGAATGATGTTACCTGTTATTGAATACAAAGGAAAGAAGGTAGTGTATTGCGCTGATCTTATCCCTTCTGCCGGACATATTCCACTGCCGTATGTGATGGCTTACGATACGCGGCCACTCATCACGCTGCATGAGAAAGCTCTCTTTCTAAAAGAAGTGACAGGCCCAAATCACGTATTGTTTTTTGAGCATGATCCGAAAATTGAGTGCGCCGTGCTTGAAGCAACTGAAAAAGGCAGCCGCCTGAAAGAGAGTTTTACGCTTGGCAGCCTATAAGCTTTATCGGAAGTGATAAACAAAAGCTCCTTGCTTGCGCAATGAATGAAATTCAGCATCATTCCTTTGAGCAAAATCATTCCACACAGCTGTGGCTTTTAAAGTCATGGCCGGCCCGGAAATGACGTATTTGACCTTCACATCTTCCAGCAACTTCATGGTCTTTTTACCCGGATTGTTTTTCAAAATAAGAAAATCCAGCTGCTGGTTGTCAGGGATCAAAAGATCACTTTCACCGGAACATATCAGAAATGATTTGTCTGAATATTCGAATGCAAATTTTCCTGCAACATGAAAAGTATCTTTTCCGAATGCAAATGATTTCGGACTAAGCGGTAAATGAAACATAGTGTTTTCAACAATTCCATGTTCAAGCCAGGCTTGCTTTAAAATACGTTGTTTTCTATGCTCCTCCTCCATCAAAACACTGTCAGAAATAAGAATGGATGAGCGGCCTTTGCAAAACTCCATCAGCAGTAAATTTTTATCCTGATATAGTGTAAAAAATTGCTGTGAATTAGTTCTGAATGAACTTAGCGAGAAACAAAAGAGCAAGAATGATAAAAAAACAAGTGCCATTTTAATATAAGGTGACTCGGCTTTCATTAAATGGAAAATAAATGCCGCAATCAGCATGTAGAGCAGAATCATTTCAAGCAGGCCGAGTTTTATTCCTTCAATGTTTGAAGCAGGCAATGCATTGATAAACATTACTGATTGATTGAGCAGCAACAGGAAAAATGACAAGACACCGGAGAAGTAACTTGCAATTTCATCAATCCAGGCAATCAGCGTGTATGCAATTCCGCCAAACATGCAGATGCTTGCAAGGGGAAGCACAACAATATTGGCAGGAAGAAAATACACAGGAAATCGGTTGAAGTAATGTACACTGAGCGGAAAAGTAGCAAGCTGCGCGACAATTGATACGCAAACGACACTCCAGATATTTCTCAGGAAATAATTACCTGGACAATACAATGAATGCAAGGGCTTATACATCCACATAATCCCGGCTACGGCCATGAATGACAGTTGGAATCCGGCAGAGAACAGAATTGCCGGGCCAAAAGTCAGAAAGAGAATTATTGCAGAAGCGTACAGTATGTTGAGTGGAGGTGTTTTCCTTGACAGCATTCTTGATACAATCAGCAGAGATAACATGCAGGATGCCCGAAGGATTGATGGAGAAAGTCCGGTTACAAGCGCATAAAGCCAAACACATGAGATCAGGATAAGCGATTTGATTTTATCTTTTCTTCCACCTGTTCCAGGGTAACGAAGCAAAATACACAGTGCTCCATAGATTAGGCCTACGTGCATACCGCTCACGGCAAGCACATGCATTACTCCTGAGCCCGCGAATGCAGAAAGCAATTCAGAGTCAATTTCATCATCTTGTCCGAGCAGCAATGCAGAAAGTACAGCATATTCTCTCTCATTCATTCCGCTTCCTGATAACAGATCAAGCAGTTTGTCTCTCCAGGAAATGGCTATGCTTTTAATGCTGCTTTCAGGCTTGTTGCCGAGCAGGTAAAACTCAGAATCGCCGAGATAAACCTGCCGGTAAACCTGCCTCTGTGCAAGCCATTTTTTAAAATCAAATTGTCCGGGATTTGACTTTGAGGATGGTTCTTCAGGTTTTTTGCTGAAACAAATCAGGTCACCGTATTTCAATGACTTTCCTGAAGAATCAGGCTTGATGTATAAGAGGCATCTGCCTTGGGCAGCACGCCATTCTCCTTCATACTTAATTCTTTTTACCTCAAGTTCTGTACGAATATTTTTTCCTTTCATAACCGGAGGCAAATCGACAACTGCTATGAATAATTCCGGGTTATCTGCATGCATGAAATGATTTGCGGCAAATCTCTCGCTGCGAATATTGGCCAGGATAAAGAAAAAGTAAACTGTAAAAATCAGTCGTATGACAGAGTGTACATAGTGCCAACTGTACTTTCTCTCTTGGTCTGAAGCTGACAAAAAGATCAGGTAAGCAATCAGCAGCAATACAGCTACGACAGCAGGAAGCAAAGGATCAAGAGGAAATGCCGAAGCAATAAAAATACCTGCGCATGCTGAAATGAGCAGCTTGAAGATAGCGGGCAATGGTTCGCTGTGCACGCTGACAAATTAACAAAGGGTAATTCTTTAGACAGACGAAAATAAAATCACCCGCAGACTCTACACATCATGAATGATGATTTCTTATCCTGCCCAGTGTATCCATCATGAGCTTTGCTGCACGGGCAGAGGCACCTGAACCGCCGAGTTTTTTCCTCAGTTGCTCATAATCTGATGACATTTTTTCCCTTATCATGGGATTGAGAATTCGTTCCAGTTCAGATTTCAGGGATGAAACATTGAATTCGTTCTGAATTAGTTCCTTCACAACTTCTCTGTCCATGATAAGGTTTACCAGGGAAATATATTTCACTTTCACCAATGAACGGGCTATTGCATAGGAGATTGATCCACCTTTATAGCACACTACCTGTGGCACGCCGAAAAGAGCTGTTTCCAGTGTTGCTGTTCCGGATGTTACAAGAGCCGCATATGATTCAGAAAGCAGTTCGTAAGTTTTCCCGTAGTGAATTTCAACATTTCTGCCTTTGCATATTTCATCGTAAAAAGCTGGCTCGATGGAAGGTGCTGCAGCAAGCACAAACCTGAACCTTGGAAACTCTGTTGCAACCTGGAGCATAGAAGGCAACATGGCTCTGATTTCCTGCTTTCTGCTACCTGGAAGGAGTGCAATCACAGCAGATTTGTCATTCTTTAATATCTGACTTGTCTTGATTGTTCTTGCCGATCCCTCACTTATCACATCCAGCAAGGGGTGTCCGACAAAGTCAACATCGCAGCCAAAACGTGCATAGAATTCTTTTTCAAAAGGAAGAATGGTGAACATGCGGTCCACATCTCTTTTTATCTTATGAACCCTCGATTGTTTCCATGCCCAGATCTGAGGAGAGATGTAATAAAGCACGGGAATATTTTGCTTCTTCGCGAACTCAGCGATGCGCAAATTGAATCCGGGATAATCAACCAGTATCAATGCGTCAGGTTTGTATTCCTGGACGTCCTTTTTGCAAAAGCTGATGTTGTTCAGTATCGTACGCAGATTCTGAAGCACTTCAGTGAAACCCATGAATGCGAGATCCCGGTAATGCTTCACCACTAAAGCTCCCTGTGCTTCCATCTTATCCCCACCCCACACTCGAAACTCCGAATTCTGGTCAAGTTTTTTCAATTCCCTGATCAGGTTGGAAGCATGCAGATCACCCGAGGCTTCACCGGCTATCACATAGTATTTCATCAGAATATACGCATATATACAACAACAAATGCATAAATCAAGGTAGCACCGATGACACCGCGAGCTGAGTTATCATTATTTGTCCAGATAAAAATATAAAACAAGAGCAAATTCGGTATGGCAGCAAGGGCGATTATATGAGTTAGAATCTTATTCTTCAGAAAAAAAGCAATCATTTGCAAAAAGCTGCTTTCATAACCGGAAATGACCAGATACAGCCATAAGGAAAAAACAGGAACAATTAATCCTGCAGTCATTCCTGTAAACAAATTGTTTTTCCAGTTCTTCATCGCGATCACTTCAGTTTATAATGCCAAATGAAATATGCGAATGTTGCTAATACAGTAGTGAACAAGACACCCTTCGCTGTTCTCTCACGGTTGAAATTCAGGAGAAGGAGGCGAAAGCAAATAAGTGTAAGCGCCATTGCCACAAGCTGAACACGCGGTGGTGCGAATATGTATGGATCATTGTAATGCAAAACAAAAAGATACCGCACTTTGTCAGCAGCAAAGTAAAAGATTAAAAGCAATACTGCACCAAGCACAAGCCCGGAAACGAACCTGTCCTTCTTCCACCCACTAAAGTTCATAACTCAATGTGTTGAGAAAAGGGATCGCATGGTGGGCAGTAAAATCAAACTGCACAGGCACAATGGAAACGTAGTTATTTGAAAGCGCCCACTCGTCAGTATCTTCTCCTTTATCCTGATTGATGAATTTTCCGGTCAGCCAATAATACTTGCGTTTGTTAGGATCCATCCTCTCGTCGAATTCCTCCACCCACTTGGCCATTGCCTGACGGCAAATTTTAACGCCCTTGATTTCATCCAGACCGGCGTTCGGGATGTTAACATTGAGAAGAGAACCTGTAGGCAATCCTTTCTCCAGTACATTTTTCGCAATGACTCTTGCATATGCAGCAGCAGGGCTGAAGTCAGCATCCATACTATAGTTTAGCAGAGAAAAACCGACTGAGGGAATTCCTTCGATTGCACCCTCCATGGCGGCCGACATGGTACCGGAATATATTACATTGATGGAAGAATTTGAACCATGGTTGATTCCTGATACGCAGAGGTCCGGCTTGCGGTGCAGTATCTTGTCAATTGCCAGTTTGACGCAGTCAACAGGCGTTCCGCTGCTTTGATACCAGACATGGTCTCCGTGCATTTCCACTTTATCCAGGCGAAGCGGATGATTGATTGTGATGGCATGCCCCATCCCTGACTGAGGGCTGTCAGGAGCTACCACCACAATTTCTCCAAGATCTTTCACAGCTTCTACAAGAGCATGAAGTCCTGGAGCGGTAATTCCATCGTCATTCGTTACAAGAATAATTTTTTTGTTCGGTGGAGCCATTTTCTACAATTCATGATTAATGGCTGCGAAGATAAAAAAATTAAAGCCCTTCACTTAAATGAAAAACCCCGATACAGAATCGGGGCTCTTTCCAGCACTAAACACATGAAAAACGATCAGGAAATTTTAATTTCAAGAGGCTGCTTCTTGCGTGCTTCCTCCTTTTTCGGAAGAGTGAGCATCAGCACTCCGTTTTCATACTTCGCGATGATGTTTTCTGAATTCACTGATTCAGGTAAGGTGAATGAACGAGAGAAAGTGCTGTAAGAAAACTCTTTGCGAGTGTAGCTGTTTTTCTCCTCAGAATTTTCCTCTTTTCTTTCCGCTGAAATACTCAGTACACCATTGTCTACGTCTACTTTAAAATCTTTCTTGTCCATTCCCGGAGCAGCAATCTCAATCCAAAACTGATTTTCATCTTCTCTGATGTTCACTGCAGGTACGGAGCGGAAAAGTGAACGTGGAGCAAGGTCTTCGTTGAAGAAATCTCCGAAAAAATCTGAGAACATGGATGGCATATAAGGCATGCCTACGTTTTTGTTGTTTTTAAATTTTACTAGTGTCATGATTTATCCTCCTTAATTTTAGGTTTTACAATTTCGCACCACATTGGACAAGATTCATACCGGAGGTAAAAAATACAATATTCGGCGACAAAGTGTCTGGCCTGAACAATTTTTAAAGACAAAAAGGCAAAAATCTGTCTTTGAAAAGGACATTTTTTCAGTTCCTAAATTAATTTAGGCTGTGAGTAATTTAAAAAGCAGAAAATTACTTTTTCAATGCAGCTTTTGCATTTTTAATCTCCTGTTCGAAGAGTAGCTGCGTAAGGTTGTTGTCATTTTTAAAGTAGAAAACTCCTCCCCATGTGTACACAATTTTCTGGTAGTTATGTGTGGAGCCTTCCAGTTTAACAACAGTGCGGTATATCACACGATTCGATTCATTGATCGTTTCCTCGGTGATGCCTTCCATGTAATCGGAGTCTTTTATTTTAGGCACAGTGTTGCTGGGTTTCGCAGGAGGGGGGCTTGCTTTTCCTTCTGTCTCGCTGGACTTGGCGAGCATTTGCTTCTTGGCTTCAATCTCGGCCATCGCCCTGGCTCTTCTCTCCTGCTCTTCCTGTTCCTGTTGCTTTAGCCGGACCTGAGCAAGGGAATCCTGCATTGCTTTATCTCTTGCCTGCTGCTCTTGTCTTTCTCTTTCCAGTCGGGCTTTCTCTTCTGCATCAGCAAGTGCCTTAGCCTGCGCTTGAGCTCTTGCTTTCTCTGCATCCGCCTTTGCAGCGCTGTCTTGAATGGCCTTTATTCTGATCGCAGCTTGTTTTGCGGCTTCCTCTTCCAGTTTCTTTCTCTCAGCTTCTTCCTTACGAGCTTGTTCCTGTGCGAGAAGGCGTGCCTGTTCGTCTGCCTTTGCTTTTGATATTGAATCCTGTTTCGCCTTTTCAGCCGCTGCCAATGACGCTTTTCTGTCTGCTTCCGCCTGGGCCCTGGCTTCTTCATCAGCTTTTTGCTTTGCCTTTTCAGCTGCAAGAACTGAGTCTTGTCTGGCTTTCTCCTGCACCTTTCTGTCTGCTTCTTCTTTCAGCCGGGCTTTTTCGGCGGCTTCAGCCTGCAGGCGCATCTTCTCCGCTTCTGCATTTGCTCTTTGTATGGAATCCTGAATAGCTTTCTGTCTGGCTTTCTCCGCTGCTTCAGCCTGAAGCTTCATTCGCTCTGCTTCCGCATTGGCAAACTTTGTAGAATCTTCCACAGCTTTCTTCCTTGCTGCCAATTCCGCATTGGCTTTCGCAATTGAATCCTGCCTTGCTTTCTCGAGAGCCTTTGCTTCCGCTTCGGCTTTTTGCTTTGCTTCTGCTTCCGCTCTCAAGCGGGCCAGCGAATCCTGTCTCTCTTTTTCCGCTTCTGCCCGGGCAATGGAATCCTGCCTTGACTTTTCTCTTGCTTCCGCCTGTGCCTGAAGCCTGGCCTGCTCGGCATTGGCTTTCATGATTGAATCTTGTCGGGCTTTTTCTTTTACTTCGGCCTCTGCTTTAAGTCTTGCTTCTGCAAGCGCAATGCTGTCGATGCGAGCTTTCTCTCGAGCCTGTGCCGCCGCAGCGGCAGATGCAGCAGCCTGTGCTTTGCTTATAGAATCCTGACGCGCTTTCTCCAAAGCAGCTTTTAAACGGTCTTCTTCTGCTTTCTTAGCCAATAACTCCGCTTCACGCTGCTTTACCAATGCAAGCGAATCGTTCCATCGCTTGTTGAGAGAATCAAGACGAGCACGATCCTGTTGTTTTTGAATATCCTCAGCAGCTTTTCTGGCCAACTCCTGTTCAGCCTGAATTTGCTTGGTATAATTCGCGTCATGCACAAAATCTTCGTAAGTAGGGTTGTATGAAATTTTAGCGACAGGCTTATTCATGGCCTTGTCGTTCATGATGCCACCTACATCATCGAACAAATCAATGTTGAATTCATTCTGAAAAATAATATCCATCTGATTCGGAGGAACCGAAGTGTTGAACTCCACGATTTTTGTGATGAGTCCGGCTTTACTGAAAGTGATGGTATAAACTTTTTGTAGCTCTATTGTAACCAGGAATGTCCCGTTCTCTTTTGTAGTGGCTGTCTGCGAAGGCGATCCCGGACTGGTAATATTTACTAAAACACCGCCTACAGGCTTATTCGACTTCCTGACTTTTCCGTTGATCTGAACTTTTCCAATTACTTGTGCATACAGGTTTTCAGTGCAAAGCATATTCCCTGCAAGCAGGACCATTAGCAGTATTATCTTATTTTTCAAAAACATCCTCATTGAACGTTGACAAGTCTGAATTATTCTTTGCAAAATTAACAGAATTCCTCCATTGTTCCCTGTTTTAATCAAATCAATCCGGAAATACAGTTCTTATTTACAAGCATTGAAAGGCCATTTCAATGGAAAATCCGGGCAGCGATTTTTCTCGCAGCTTGAAACTCACTTTCCTTCAGTTGAAACTCGCTGACATCAGAGACATAATCCAGAAGAGTTTCCGTGGCGAGGTTTCCAACAAGTTCATCTTTAGCCATAGGACAGCCGCCAATCCCCATGATGGCTGAATCAAACCTTCTGCAACCGCTTTCCCAAGCAGAGGCAATTTTTCCCTTTGCATGTTCAGGACGCGAGTGAAGGTGTGCTCCAAACTCAACCTGAGGTAGCGCAGGAATCAAATCCCTAAACAACATGGAGATATTTTCTTCAGTACTCACCCCTACTGTATCGGAAAGAGCAATGATTCTTATTCCCATATCAGATAATCTACTGACCCAGTTGATGACAATCTCCGGGCTCCAATCTTCTCCGTAAGGATTTCCAAAGCCCATTGAAATGTAAATCACAAGCTGACGGGATTTTTTAAGACAAAGCTTTTGGATTTCTTCAACCCTCGAAAGCGATTCGAGAATGCCGGCGTTAGTATTTCTTTTTTGAAACTCTTCAGAAACAGAGAAAGGATAACCCAGATAATCTATCTCTTCAAAGTCAAGAGCATCTTCGGCACCCCTAAGATTGGCCACAATGGCGAGAAGCTTTGTTCCGGCATCTCCCTTTTGGATTTTTTTAAGCACTTCCGCGGTATCCTTCATCTGAGGAATCGCCTTAGGTGATACAAAACTGCCAAAATCCAATGTGTCAAAACCGACTTTCAGCAAGGCATTCAGATATTCAGCCTTAATTGCTGTAGGAATAAATTCAGGCCAGCCCTGCATCGCATCTCTCGGACATTCTATAAGTTTTATGGGTTTAGCCATAGGGAATGATATCGCCTTTTTTCTGTGAAAAAACCTGTTATTAAGAACTTCAAAAATACTCTAAATAATTGTTCATTTACGGAAAAAAGCTAATTTTGCAGCCTTCATTTGAATACACCTGATTATGGCAGAAAACAAAACGGAACTGGATTTCAACGTAACTGAAGCGATAAGCAAGACTGAATCCTTCGTTGATCAGAATAAAAAAAGTTTGAGCGTGATTCTTGTCGCGCTGGTGGTAGCTATTGGCGGATATTTGTTCTATACCAAAGTATATGTGAGCGGAAAAGAAAAAGAAGCTTCCGTATTACTTTTCAAGGCAGAGCAGTATTTCAAAATGGATTCACTTAACCTCGCTATCAATGGTGACGGCAACAATCCCGGTCTGGAGGAAATAGCTTCTGACTATGGAATGAGTCCTTCCGGTAACATTGCACGTTACTATCTTGGCATGGCTTATCTCAAGACCAAGGAATTCGACAAAGCCATCGATGCTCTTAAGTCGTATGATGCAAATGATGAAATTACCGGATCACTTGCCCTCTGCGCTATCGGTGACGCCCACATGGAACTTGACCAGACCAAAGAAGCAGTAAGCTACTACGAGAGAGCTTCCAAAGAAAACCCGAACAACTTCAGCACTCCTATTATCCTGATGAAACTCGGCCTTGCATTGGAAATGACGCAGGATTACAAAGGAGCTCTTAAGGTTTACGAGAAAATCAAGAAAGATTATTCAAGCACTCCTGAAGGTTCGCAGATAGACAAGTACCTCGCAAGAGCCGAAGCACTCGCAGGAAAATAAATAACTTAAAACCGGGCATTGTCCGGTTTTACTTTTTTAAGCATGGCTGACAAGAAAATCAATCTGAGCGAACAGGATTTTTTAAGAGTTCCTGATGCCACTGGAATGAAATTCGGCATTATAGTTTCCGACTGGAACAGTGAAATCACTTATTCAATGAAAGCTGCGGCCCTGGATATATTGAAAGCAAAAGGTGTGAACAGTTCCGACATATTTATTTCGCACGTACCGGGAAGCTATGAACTCACTTCAGGCGCACAGTTTCTTGCAGAAAAATTCAATCCTGACGCACTGATCTGCATTGGATGTGTAATACAAGGCGAGACCAGGCATTTTGAATTCATCTGCAATGCAGTGGCAAACGGACTCACAAACCTTGGATTGCAGTTATCAAAGCCTGTTATTTTCGGCGTACTCACCACTGACAATTTGGAACAGGCCAGAGCAAGGTCTGGAGGAAAATACGGCAATAAAGGCGTAGAAGCCGCTGTTACCGCAATTTACATGGCCGCTCTAAAAAGAATCTGATTAGGATTATCAGTTGGATGCCGAGAATGTTTTGTAGTAGGGTCTTCCTCCTACCAGCATACGCAACAAATAATTGCCATTTTTAAGATTGAGCTCTGAAGCATTCAACCTGATTTCCCTTTCACCGGCCGGATGCAGAGTTGTTTCACTTTGCCAGATAAGTTCTCCTTTCATTCCGAAAATCTCCAATGAAACTTCAGACGATTTTTTTAATTCGAATTTGAGATTGAAGGTTTCTAAAACCGGATTAGGATACAAAGTGAAATTCAAATTGCGCAAGATCTGCTCATCTATACCGACTGTAGAACGAGCTGAGTCCTGATAAAGCACCTGGGTCACCGCGCCTGTCGCACCGGTGTTGATTTGAAGCAATGGGAGTCCGTAACCTGATCCCAACCACTTGTATTCATTGGTAGTGATTGGCGGCAGATTGAAACCGAAGCCTAGCGTGTCGAGATACACACTGTCTCTTTCAACAATATTGGATTTGACACGAATAGTATTGAAGCTTCCGTAGGGTGTGATGAGAGTTCCCCATCCGTCAACTTCATTAATTCTGGTTTTGCGCACACGGATATACACACCCAAAGTAGAAACCTGGTCGATCACATAGCCGGAGTTGGATGTATCCCTGTTTCCGTAAGCCAGAGGAAAACGATACTGAATGTCGTGCGGACTATATGCTATCGGCAAAGGAATTCCATTGATTCCTGCGCCGAAACCTGTTTGTTTGAAAGATGCGCTGGAGTTATAATAGAAATTGAATACATCACTGATGCTGAATGCACCAATTGTGAATGAAGGTCCTCTGGTGGCCTGATTCGAACGGTTTGGATTTAAAGCATTGTCGATAAACACAAAAGAGAACAAGGGATTTGTAGCAGCTTCGTCAATGAATGAATCCACTCGCTGAGATGCGCTCTGTAAAAATCCAAAGTCCCAGGAATGATTCGCGCCGGTAGCCAGAGGATCAATGGTAGGATTAGGAGCGGCAATACTCAGGCGAAAGGTGTCTCCGGCAAATGTGAGATCCGCAGAGTTTATTGTAATTTGGGCACTGGAAATCTGGAAAGAGAACACAGCGATTATGGCAGATATTATTATTCGTGTCATTTGGTTTTGCATTAACGAGTTTTAAATTCTGTAATGAATATTTTTATTTGATCGTATTAAGTTTCTGGAATGAAGTATATGCTTATTTAAAGTAAAGGAATATTTCTGCATTTTCCACGCATCTCATTTCATTTCAGATAAAAATCCGGTTTAAATCAATGTACAATATCGTACAAAAAGGATTTCCTGACAAGAAAATTAAAAATATTGGTCTGATTCTCTATCTCTAAAACACAAAGCAGCCAAAGACTTGTTTGATTAAGTCTAGAATGAATTCTTAAAAATATATCTTTCATTTTATTTAATTTTGTGAATCACTGACCTAATTAATTACCCATGAGATATTTCATCCTCATTCTAGTGGCGACAGGCTTTTTTTTATTTAACAGTTGCAGAAAAGACAACAGCATCGATGAACCGAAAGACGGGCCATTTCTTGTTTTTAAATTTCGCTTTGACAGCACTCAGGCGAGGCTGAATAACTTTGGTCAACCACAGGGTATCCCAAACGGACACGGGGCACAATCTCCCAGATTCAATAAAATCAGCGCACACTATATCGAACTGGCTCCTGATAGCTTTACGCTGCTTGGCCAGGGAAAAGTGCTCTACATGGCTTCGGAAACGAATGCCGGAGGAAGCACAGCGATTGATTTTTCTAAATCTATAACGGTATCTGAGAATGAAGTTTTTCTAAGAGTGCCTCTTTCATCTATTTCTGCAGGCACATATAAATGGCTGCGGGTTTCTCTCTCCTATCAGAACTATGACATTCAGCTTCGCAGCAGCGGTTTTGATTTCACCGGAACTGTAGCCTCTTTTATTGGCTATAACACCTATATTTCTTCTTTTAGGCCAAAGAATCAGCTCGTCACTGTCAACCAAAACAAATTGCAGGGTTACTGGGCTTTTGAAACTTCCATCTTCGGAATGGATACCGTAATCAGCGGAGACGCAAGCAATACGACTGTACCAAATCCTATCGCTTCCACCTCACCCATTCCAGCTGGTTCCTGTGTGGTGACGGGAGCTTTCAGCGGTCCGCTGATTATCACAGGCAATGAAACCAATGATATCAATGTGTTGATGTCTCTTTCTATCAATAACAGCTTTGAGTGGACAGATGACGCCGGAAATAACATTTATGAACCTCCACAGGATGTAGTGGTGGATATGGGCATCAGGGGACTGATTCCTTATGTTTCCTATTGATCAGGATTTCAGAATCGCCTCGAACTTATTCATTGAAGCTTTGGGTGCAGCAACGAGTGGCAGGCGGACATGTTCCGAACATATACCCATCACACTTAGCATTCCTTTGATTCCGCTCGGATTGCCATCAATGAAAATGGTATTCATCACATTGAAAAGCTTGTAATGCAATTTCCTTGCTTTATCATAGTTTCCGTCCACTGCCTGGCGAACCATTTCTGAAAAATCTTTCGGAAAAGCATTGGCTACTACGGATATTACTCCATCTCCTCCACAAGCCAGGATTGGCAATGTGATGCTGTCGTCACCTGATATCACCAGGAAATCCTTTGGCTTTTCATGAATGATACTCATAATTCTCTCAAGGCTGCCGGAGGCTTCCTTGATGCCAACTATATTCTTCACTTCCGCAGCAAGCTCAAGTGTGGTTTCAGCCTCAATCACACTCCCTGTCCGTGAAGGAACACTGTAGATGATTACAGGAACCGGAGCTTCATTGGCAAACATCCTGTAATGCTGGAAAATACCTTTCTGAGTTGGCCTGTTATAATATGGTGATACAGAAAGTATGGCACTGACACCTGAAAAATCATAATCGTCGATGGAAGCAATCAGCTCTCTTGTATTGTTTCCTCCCAATCCGAGTACAACCGGAACTTTGCCATCAGCAACTTCAACCACAAAATCAAGAACAGCACGCTTTTCGTCTTTGTTCAGAGTTGCTGTTTCTCCGGTAGTTCCGAGCGGAACAAGGTAATCCACTTTCCCGTCGATGCATCGTTCCACGAGTTTTTTAAAGGATTTGAAATCTATGCTTCCGTCTTTGTGAAATGGAGTTACAAGAGCAACGCCTGTGCCTCTTAGTTTATTCAAATTCATCTCTATGGTTTTATCTGTTGAAGAAATTTATGCATTTCCTCGATGATGGTTTTGATGTCAGGATTGTCTCTGATATCAAGCAACATGTCATAACTTGATAAATATTTTTTATCATACCTTCCTATTCTGAACCTTGAACGGGATACAGTTGCAATGTAACGAAGCGGAAAGCATTTTCCGCTGTCAAGATTTACCAGTATGTCGAAACGGTTCTCGATAAAGTTGCTGACTATCGGGTCGTTGGGAATCATCCTGAAATCAAGATCCTTTCTTGTGAAAAAATCCAGACCATACTGTGCGAATAATTCCGGAGGAAGAACTTTCTTGTCAAAATAGCCAAGTGCAAGCACATCCTTTTTATACTGGCTGCGCAATGTTTTCACGTAATTCTTCACAGCTTCATAATCCTGAATGTCGCCGGCATCGTATAAGATTCCGATCTTTTCCGCATCCTGAAAGCTGACCACCTCGCGATGCACATCCAGCTTCTGGATTTCCTTGAGCACCTTAAGCTGACCGAACTTAGATCGGATTTTTTTAGAAACTATCATTTGCCGGAATTGATCATGTTTAACAAATCTTCCTCGGAAATAACCTGGACATTCAACTTGCCGGCTTTGTCGAGTTTGCTTGGACCTGCCTCCTGGCCCGCAAGCAAGAAGTTTGTTTTTGATGAAATGCTTCCAATCACCTTTCCTCCGTGTTGTTCGATATAGGTTTTAACTTCATCCCGGCTGAAATTACTGAAAACTCCTGAAACAACAAATGAGAGTCCTTCAAGCTTGTCACTCAGCACCGTATTGTTTGTTGAGATATCTGATTCCATCCTGAGACCTTGTGACTTTAAATCCTGAACAAAATTAATATTCAGCGGATCCTTGAAATATTCATGAACACTCTCGGCAATTTTATCACCTATCTCCTCAGCCTTTATCAATTCTTCGACTCCCGCCTGCATAATATTTTCTATGCTCTTAAAATGAACCGCAAGTTTCTTTGCCACAGTTTCACCTACATAGCGAATTCCCATTGCAAAAAGTAATCTTTCAAAGGGCATTTCCCGTGAGTCCTCAATTCCTTTCAGGATTTTTTTTACTGACCTATCCTGCAGGCTGATTTTTTTTCTTTTGCCTGTTTCTTCGTCTTCAATCACTTTCTCCAGGCCTATGAGATTTTCATATTTGAGCTTGTATAAATCAGCCGGATTGGCAATCAATCCTTTGTCAAAAAGCATCTCGACTTTCCCTTCACCCAAACTGTCTATATTCATCGCTTTACGGCTGATGAAGTGGTAAATCCTGCCTTTGATTTGCGGTGGACACTTCAATGAGTTAGGGCAATAGTGTTGCGCTTCACCCTCCTTTCTGATCAAAGCTGTGCCGCATTCGGGACATTGATGTATAAACTCAAATGATTTGGCTCCGGACATTCGTGATGACAAATCAACTGATGTGATTTTGGGAATTATTTCTCCGCCCTTTTCAACATGTACCATATCACCTTCATACAGTCCGAGTTTCAGAATCTGATCTTCATTATGCAATGTGGCCCGCTTTACCGTGGTGCCTGCAAGTAAAACCGGTTCAAGATTCGCAACAGGAGTCACTGCTCCCGTCCGTCCCACCTGATAACTGATCGAATTGATTCTCGTAAGCGCGCTCTCAGCCTTGTATTTGTATGCTATTGCCCAACGGGGAGATTTTGCAGTGAAGCCAAGGTCAGACTGCTGCAGCAAAGAATTCACTTTGATCACCACACCGTCTGTGTCATAAGGCAGGTTGTATCTTTTTCGTTCCCACTCGTTGATGAATGAAAGAACGCCTTGCAGGTTATCGTAGACTTTACTGTGCTCACTTACATGAAAACCCCAAGACTTTGCAGCTTCGAGAGCTTCAGAATGCGTTTTAAAAGGATCTGCATTACATAACACAGCATACAGGATGCAATCGAGTTTTCTTTTTGCGACCACCGCTGAATCCTGCATTTTGATTGTCCCGGAAGCGGCATTCCTCGGATTCTTCAGCAACCTTTCTGCAATTTCTTCTTCATCATATCCCTCCCCTTCAAGCTGAGCCTGCAATTCAGTATTAATCCTTTCAAAAGATTTTCTGGGCATGAAAATTTCTCCACGGATTTCAAATTCATCCGGATATTCACCGGTAGACAGCCGCAAAGGAATGCTACGAATGGTTCTTACATTCGTTGTGACATCATCACCCTGCTCTCCGTCACCTCGTGTAACAGCCTGCACAAGTCTGCCATTCTTGTATGTTAGTCCTATTGCAACCCCGTCAATTTTTAATTCACAGGCATATTGGAATTCATCGCTGATTGCTTTCCTCACTCTTTCATCAAAATCCCTCAACTCCTCTTCATTATAAGTGTTGCCGAGCGAAAGCATGGGATATTTATGCCGCACTTGTCGGAATTCTTTGGTAACAGTTCCTCCAACCCTTTGACTTGGTGAATCCGCACTTGCAAATTCAGGATTTTCCTTTTCAAGTTTAATCAGCCTGTCCATCATCTGATCAAACTCCCGGTCTGAAATTTCTGGTGCAGAATTTACATAGTATAAATAATTATGTCTTTCCAGCTCTTCCCTGAGCTTTTCTATTTCTGTGCGGATATTTTCCTTGCTCATAATTTAAAAGACAAATATATTCAAATAAAAACTCTGAGATCTTGTGCAGAACATCAGCCTGTTCAGTGTGTATATACCGCGCTGATCATCCTGTCTTTTCCGAAAAAATCTTTGCGCACTTCCACATCCTTGTATCCAAAGCTCAGGAGCAAATCCGAAAGTTGCGCAGATAAAGCTTCATTCAATTCAAGGAACAGACTTCCTCCTGATTTCAAGACCTGTGAAGATTTCAAAGCGATCTCTCTGTAAAAAACAAGAGGATCTTCATCCGGAACAAAGAGAGCAATATGCGGCTCAAAGGATTTCACCCTCACATGCATTGAACTCATTTCTGAATCCTTGACATACGGCGGATTACTCACTATAATATCAAACAAGTTCTCATTATTGCTTTCAGATGGATTTAACAGAGAGAGCAGCGCAGTTTTATCGCATGCCAGAATATCCAGTAAGCTGAAATTAATTGCAACATTGTGACTCAAGGCATTCTTTTGCGCCACTTCAAGTGCAGGCCCGGAAACATCCAATGCATAAATATTCCAGGATGGTCTGAGTTTGCTTATGCTGACAGGTATGCAAGCACTACCAGTGCCGATATCAAGAAAATTAATCTGAGAATGATCCATTGCAGGGAATCGTTCCAGAATCCACAACACAAGCTCCTCAGTTTCAGGTCTCGGAATAAGCACATTCTTGTCGACGTAAAATTTCATATCCATGAACCAGGCCTCATGCAAAACCTGCTGGACAGGTTTGCCGGTTTCCAGCTCACCAAAAATTCCTGCAATCTTTCTATACTCCTCATCACTCAGGTCAGCATCTGCTTTCATTATAAGATCTTTGCTGTCAAGTGAAAGAGCGCTTGAAAAAACCATCTTGAGCACGTTTTCAGCTTCATGCCTTTCATAGCAAACGCTTAAGGCATTTCTACCTTGATTGATAAGGTCTTTCAGCTTGTGCATGAAGCAAAGTTAATGCATTCAGAAAGAAGATGCCTGAAATTATTTAATGAATTGTAATTTTATCCCCTGATGAATCATGAATTGTACATGCGACGTTGTCTTGATCTGGCCAAAACCGGAATGGGCAATGTGGCACCCAATCCGATGGTAGGCGCCGTGCTTGTTCATGAAAACAAAATCATAGGAGAAGGCTGGCATCAAAAGTACGGAGCATTGCATGCTGAAGTGAATGCCATAAACGATGCATTATCAAAATTTGATGAGTATACACTTCGGAACTCAGTCTTATATGTGAATCTGGAACCCTGCTCTCATACAGGGAAGACACCTCCCTGCAGCCGTTTGATAATTGAAAAAAAGATCCCCCACATCGTAATTGCCTGTTCTGACCCTAATCCATTGGTTGCAGGAAAAGGCATTCAGGATTTGAAAAGCGCCGGAGCCGAAGTAACTATCGGTGTGCTCGAAAAAGAAGCACATCATCTGAATAGAAGATTCATTACTTATCATACTAAAGGCAGGCCATATATCATATTGAAATTCGCGCAAAGCGCAGATGGATTTATTGCATCTGAAAAACCTACAGAAAAAAACAGATGGATCAGCAATGAGTATTCAAGAACCCTGGTGCATAAATGGAGAAGCGAAGAAGGAGCGATTTTGGTAGGAAGCAGAACAGCTATGCTTGACAATCCTCATTTGGGAGTGAGAAACTGGACAGGGAGAAACCCTCTCAGGGTCTTGTATGACCGTAAATTAAAAGTGCCTAAGGAGTATAAAATTCTGGACGGAAGCATCTCTACTTTGGTATTTAATGAAATTAAGGATGAGGCCATCGGACAAACTGAATTCATCCGTCTGAAAACTGACTCGGAGCATGTGAAAGAGATTCTGAATTCGCTGCAGGGGCGCAGGATAATTTCACTTATAGTGGAAGGAGGAAGCAAAACTCTTCAATTGTTCATAGAAAGCGGACTCTGGGATGAAGCCAGAATATTTACATCATCAATAAACATCAATAAAGGCCTCAAAGCGCCAATAGTGAAAGGTTTTGTCAAAGAAAAACTAAAAGTCAGTGATAATACACTTGAAATAATCAACAAAATTTTTATACATTGATAAATGGATTTAAACTTATTGAAAGAGCTTTGCTCCATTCATGCACCTTCAGGAAATGAAGAGAAGATGACCCACTTCATTCTTGATTACGTCCAAAAGCACAAATCCGGATGGAAGAAAGAACCTCAAATACACTTCGGTGATGATTTTCAGAACTGTATAGTGCTGGTGTTTGGTGCACCTGTAACAGCAGTATTCGCACATATAGACAGTATCGGTTTTACGATAAGATATAACCGGGAGCTCGTGAAAATCGGTGGTCCGCATCTCGAAAGCGGCACCAAGCTCAGAGGATGGGATCAGAAGGGACTGGCTGAATGCGAGGTTGTGATTGACGATCAGAACAACATACGATATAAATCGGATAGGGATATTGAGCGCGGCACTGACCTCAGTTATGCGCCAATATGGAAGGAAGATTCCGAATATGTCCAGTGCTCCTACATGGATAATCGTCTGGGTGTTTGGGTGGCATTACAGTTGTGCGAAACAATGGAGCATGGCGCAATAGTATTTTCCTGTTGGGAAGAACACGGAGGAGGAAGCGTTCCTTATCTGATAAAATTTCTTTGCGAGCAGCATGCACTCAAAAACGCACTCATTTGTGACATCACCTGGATTACAGAAGGAGTAATTCCCGGTAAAGGGGTGGTGATTTCCATGCGTGACACAGGAATACCAAGGAGAAAATTCCTGAATAAAATAATTGAGGTAGCCGGAAAGAGCGGAATTCCCTTCCAACTTGAGGTGGAAGGAAGCGGAGGCAGCGACGGAACGGAAATTCAAAAGCAGCCTTATCCGGTTGACTGGTGTTTTATTGGAGCGGCTGAACAAAACGTTCACACTCCGAAGGAAAAAGTGCATAAGAAAGACATTGAATACATGCTTGGCATGTATAGGTATCTCACAGAACCCGGCAGATTGTAGTGATTCAGAAAAAACCGGAAATGCTCTTCACCAAATCTCCAGGTGCCGGTCTTGGCTTTCCTGTGGCGCTGTCAATAAACACCAATGTAGTTTCAGCTGTATTTAAAAGCAGGTCATCCTGGTTATAAGTTTCATAACGAAATTTAATTCGTGCACCTGGAATTTCAGGGATGACTGTTTTTATAAGAAGAAGATCGTCGTAATAAGCAGGTTTCATGTAACGAATTGAATACTCAAACACCGGAAGGATGATTCCGGAATCTTCCAGGCTCTTATAGCTGTAGCCCAGATTTCTAAGGGCCTCTACCCTGCCTACTTCGAAATATGCAGCGTAGTTGCCGTAATATACATAGCCCATGCGGTCTGTTTCCGCATACCTTACCCTGATCTGAGTTTCTCCGGTGTACATGAAATAAATTTGGACAAATATAAAATTTGAATGATCGTTTTCTATTTGAAGAATCGTTTATATTTTCGAACATGATGAATTTCCTACGAATGGGTTTAGCCCTGCTTTCATTTTTCCTGCTCGCCTGCTCACCTGCATCCCAGATTTCACTCAGAGAAAGCACTGTTTATCCAATGAATGATTCCACTGTCGCAGAAACTGACTCTTTCACAATTCAGCTGATTCGCCCTTACTCCGATCAGTTAAGATCAAGTATGGGCGTAGTGCTTGCCAGAAGTTCAGGTTCTCTTGAAAAAGGCTTACCTGAAAGTCCGCTCGGAAATTTTGTTTCTGATCTCTGTCTGCTACGCGGAAAGCTTGAGTATAATCCTTCTGACGGGAAGAACATAGATTTTGCAGTATTCAATAATGGAGGTCTTAGGAAATCACTTCCTGCAGGAGAGATCACAAAAGGAGATGTCTTTGAACTGATGCCATTTGAAAATGAACTGGTCATTCTCACCATGAATGGTGCAGATGTGGAAAAAATTTTTAACTTCATAGCCTCTAAGGGAGGAGCGCCTGTTAGCGGAACCCGTTTTACAATCAGTAATGGTCGCGCAGAACATATATTAATAGATAACAAGGCGCTGGATGAATCAAGAGAATACAAAATACTCACATCAGACTATCTGGCCAACGGAGGAGATCAATTTAACCTCTTCACAAAAGCAATTCGACGTGAGAGCACAGGCATCAAGATCAGGGATGCAATTATTCAGCATCTTTATATAATGGGAAGGACAGAACAAATCGTTCATGCAGAGAGAGACGGGAGGATAATAAAAAATGATCAATAACAGAAGAGATTTTATTAAAACATTTGGCAGCGGACTGGCTTTGCTCGGGCTCGGACTAAATCCTCTAGAGCTTTTGGCAAAGCGCGAGATCATCAAACTGACTATCCTTCATACGAATGATGTTCACAGCCGAATTGATCCTTTTCCTGCAAACGACCCAAAATTTCCCGGAATGGGGGGAGCAGCAAGAAGAGCTGCCATCTTAAAAAAGATAAGATCCCTTGAACCAAATGTTTTGCTTTTCGATGCAGGAGACATCTTTCAGGGAACACCTTATTTTAATCAGTTTGGTGGCGAACTGGAACTTCGACTGATGAGTGAAATGGGATATGACGCTGCAACGATTGGGAATCATGATTTTGACAATGGCATTGAAAATCTGCAGAAGCAAATGACACATGCTAACTTCAGCTTTATCAGTTCTAATTACAACTTTAATGATACCGCACTTGAGGGAAAAATACTGCCATATAAGGTTTTCAGACGAGGAGAACTTACTATTGGTGTCTTTGGATTAGGCATTGAATTACAAGGGCTTGTTGATACTCGCTTATACGGAAACACCAAATACAATGACCCGCTTTCTGTTGCAAATCAAACTGCAAAAAAGCTAAAGTTTGATTTGAATTGCGACCTGGTTGTTTGCCTCTCTCACCTTGGATTGAGATATACAGATAAAAAAATTTCTGATGAGCTGATTGCAAAAAGTTCCAATCATATTGATCTGATCATCGGAGGTCACACTCATACTTTTTTGGATGTGCCTCTCAATTATAAAAATGCAGAAGGAAATGAAGTACTTGTTGCACAAGTAGGATGGGCAGGAATAAAACTTGGTCGTGTGGATTTTTATTTCGATGTTCGCAAAAGCAAGAAAGATGCGCTAGGATGTTCAGTAAAAATTTCTGAAAAAACAATAGCGATATAATTTTTTTTTTACTTTTTTTTGAGGAATATTTGTTAGCGAATTTCAACAGTGATTATTTACAACAACAAGAATAAATCTGAAGAAAGAATCAAAGAATAATAAACACAAAACCTAAACAAAAAACTTTTCTTGAAACCCACTATGGAGAAAACTTGCGAAAGCGTTTGGAAAAAATGCCTGCAGATAATAAAAGACAACGTAAGTGCTCAGAGTTTTAAAACCTGGTTCGAACCTATCAAGCCTGTTAAACTCGACGGCAAGGTTCTTACAATCGAAGTGCCCAGTCAGTTTTTCTACGAATGGCTAGAAGAGCATTACATCACTCTCCTGAAAAAAACCATCCGTCAGCAACTTGGCAACGAAGGTCATCTTGAATACAGCATCGTAATGGAACCGGCACTTGCCGATTCTAAACCATATACTGTCAAGATCCCGACAAAAGGACACGGAGAACTGAGAAACAGTCCGGTTAACATTCCACTCAGCTCTGGCGGAAACACAATCCGTAATCCATTCATCATTCCCGGCCTTAAGAAAGTGAATGTTGAGTCTCAACTCAACCCGAACTACACTTTCGAGAATTTCATCGAAGGCGACTGCAACCGTCTGGCCCGCTCTGCCGGTTATGCAGTTAGCAACAAACCCGGCGGAACTTCCTTCAACCCACTCCTTATATATGGAGGAGTCGGAATGGGAAAAACTCACCTGGCCCACGCCATCGGAATTGAAATTAAAAACCAGCATCCGGGGAAGACTGTATTATATGTATCCTCTGAAAAATTCACACATCAGTTCATTGATTCCGTAAAGAACAACGAGCAAAATGATTTTGTGCATTTCTACCAGATGATTGATGTGCTTTTGATTGATGATATTCAGTTCTTTGCAGGAAAAGAAAAAACACAGGATGTATTCTTCCATGTATTCAATCATCTTCACCAAACCGGCAAACAGCTGATTCTCACTTCAGACAAAGCTCCGGTTGATTTGCAAGGAATGGAACAGCGACTTCTGAGCCGCTTTAAATGGGGACTCGCCGCTGATCTTCAGATGCCTGATCTTGAAACAAGAATTGCCATCCTGAACAAGAAGATGTATCTCGATGGAATCGAGCTGCCTAAAGAAATCGTCGAGTATATCGCTTATTCCATCACATCAAATGTACGTGAACTGGAAGGAGCCCTGATTTCAATTCTGGCACAAGCTTCTCTCAACAAGAAAGCTGTTACACTTGACCTTGCCAAACAGATGATTGACAAGTTTGTCAAGAACACAACCCACGAAGTTTCCATAGATTATATCCAAAAGGTTGTGTGCGATTATTTCGACCTTCCTATAGAACTTCTGAAATCAAAGACCAGAAAACGCCAGGTGGTGCAGGCAAGACAAATCGCAATGTACTTCGCGAAAAATCTTACCAAGTCCTCCCTCAGCAGCATTGGAGCTCATTGCGGAGGAAAAGATCACGCGACAGTGCTTCATGCCTGCCGCACAGTGAACAACCTGATTGAAACCGATAAAAAATTCAAAGCCAGCGTACTGGAACTTCAGAAGAAGATCAGTATAAACAGCAAGTAATCGTTATCAAAAGATGAAAAGCCGCGAAAGACCCGCGGCTTTTTTTATTTTTACACTCCTTCCTGAAACTCAACTGGTAAACAGAAGATAATTTCGAATGAAAATATCAGAAGTCAGAACTTCCGCAGATGCTGAACAGTTTCTTTCTCTGCCGGGCAAAATTTACATGAACGATCCTAACTGGATTCAGCCTCTCAACAAGGATATCATCCAGGTCTTTGATCCTAAACAAAACAAGTTTTTCAGGCATGGAGAATGCACCCGCTTCCTGCTGTGGAGTGAAAAAGGTGAAGTGATCGGACGTATTGCCGCCTTCATCAATAAAAGAACTGCAAACAAGGAAAAGCAGCCGACGGGCGGCTCAGGTTTTTTTGAATGTATTGACGACCAAACCGCTGCCAATCTTCTGTTTGACGCAGCCCGGGACTGGCTCAAGGCAAGGGGAATGGAGGCAATGGACGGACCAATCAATTTCGGAGAGCGTGACAGCTGGTGGGGATTGATTGTAGAGGGCTTCAGTCCTCCGCCTTACAAAATGAACTACAATCCCCCCTATTATCAAAGCCTGTTCGAGAACTACGGTTTTAAAAACTATTTCGAACAATGGTGCTACAGTCTTAAAGTCAGAAGTAAGCTTCAGGATAAATTTTATGAGAGGCATGCAAAACTTGCTTCAAATCCGGACTACAGAGTTGAACACATCCGTAAAAATCAACTCGATAAATATGCTGAAGACTTTAGAATTGTCTATAACAAAGCATGGGGAAAACACGGAGCTGGAAAAGAACTGGAAAGCAAACAGGTGCAGATGTTTTTTTCAAAAATGAAACCTGTGATAGATGAGAAACTGATATGGTACGTTTATCATAAAGATGAGCCGGTAGCAGCCTGGATAAACCTGCCCGACATCAATCAAATTTTTAAATTATTCAGGGGAAAGTTCGGTCTTCTTGAAAAAATCAGGTTCTTCTTTCTGTTGCGCAAAAAAGTCAGCCAGAAAATTATTGGATTAGTTTTTGGTATTGTTCCAGAACACCAGGGAAAAGGCGTTGACAGCTACATGATAGTTGAAGGAGCTAAAGTGATTCAAAATCATACTGACTATCTGGATTTTGAAATGCAATGGGTTGGTGATTTCAATCCAAAGATGGTGTCAATTGCTCAAAGCCTGGGCACATACAAAAGCAGAACACTGGTGACTTACAGGTATCTCTTTGACCGGAACATTCCTTTCAGCAGGCATCCCGTACTCTGAATCATTTTTTAGCTGAGATTATCTTGTAATATTTTTCCAGCAAAGCAGATGCCCAAGGCTTGACACGAATTTTTTCAAAGACCCAGATTCCTCCCACCGCACAAATAATTCCTGCCAGTACATCCAGAACATAATGATGATTCAGGTATACGGCTGAAAACCAGATTCCAGTCATGATGGTGAAGAAAAAAGCGTTAAGGCTTCTACTCCCTAATTTTCTTCCATAATAAAACACCGCTAGCGGATAGGCTGAATGCAATGAAGGCATGGCGGCAAAAACATTTGAGCCTTTCGAATAAATACCTTCAAACAATGGGAAACCAATGAGTTGATCGAATCGCAAGAGGCCTGCAGGATTGCTTTTCACAGAATAATCATGAATGAATCCATACTCTGTCACATACCAGGGTGGAGCAGCAGGATAAAGGTAATAAATGACAAAGCCTATCAGATTGATGATGAAGAAAGCAATTGAAAATCTGAGGAACAAAGTCTGGTCTTTCAAAAATAAAATGAATGCAAATACCAATGGAACCGGTATCCAACACAAGTAAAAGATAGCAGTGCCGACATCCAGGAATGTACTCAGATTCGCCTGGAAGTATTCGCTTGGCATCACAATTTTACCTGCATACTCAAATCCGAAAAATTTTTTCTCAAGGTTGTATAATTCCTGAATAGATACAGACTTAAAAAGATAATTCGGGTAGAGTTTCATGGAATCATAAAGCCACCAGTACACGAGAAAAACGGAGAAGGCCAGGATAAACCTCCGGGCAGCACCACCGACAAAATAACATCCCAGAAAGAGTACCAGCAATTGCCACTGGTCAGCTCTCACTCCACCGCTCAGCCATGCATACAATACATAAAGTCCTGAAACTCCCAGGACTGTTAATGCACCGTTCAAAGAAATTTTATTCCCGGGATCTGACATTCAACTGATAGTCATGGTTTGAAGTGCTCCACTACGATCTGGCGGCTCTCAGGATCATATCCATACAATTCAATGTCATCGATTTTAGGAAACCAGAATGTACCTCCGCTGATGGTGATAAAAACCCTTTCCAATACTGCCATTTTACCGTTAATTTGAGTGTAGGTGGAATAACCACTGCCGTCTTTTCTCTTCATGAGATAGAGCTTCTTTTTCGCATATGAAACAAAGTTCATACTGTACTGTGACGGGTTGCCAGGTAATGCAGATATGTTCAGACCATAAGCGTACTTCTGCTGAATGTAATTCAGGTCAGCAGTGGTTGAATCATGTGCGTATCGGATCCAGTATATCTTCACCGGATCCTGCTGATTCAGACTCCCGTCAGCATTCTTATTCAGCTCGTACACGATAGCATTCGTGTTTTTACTTCTCTGAATATAAAAAAGTGAGTTTGCATTTTTCGGAGGAACAGGATAAGTTCCTCTTATCCCTTCAGCTTTTTCATCAGTGTGTGAGCGTCCTATTACATACAGGCTGTTAAAACAAAAGAAAAAAAATACAGCGATTGCCCCTGAGTAATATACCCGCATATTATAAATTGTTTCCTTCCTTTTCACGGTCCTGCATATAGACATAACAAGTCCTCAGTCTTTGTATTGCAGTATAATTTGCCATAACGGCCACAAAGGTAAGCGGAATAGTGAAAACAGAAATGGATTCGAATGCCTGAAAGGGTAATCCATCAAAATACCATTTGCGGTCTCCGCCGACATAATGAGCTACAATGCCGCAGGCAAGTGCAGAAACTCCTATTGTGATGATTCTTTCCGGTCTCTGCATGAGTCCGTCTTTACAAGGAATACCAAGCCCTTCTGCTCTGGCACGTGTATAACTTACCATCATAGATCCTATCATCGCTATGAAGCCAATAAGAGAACTCAGAAAATAATGATGTGCAACCAGATAATAGCATATGCCCAGAAACATAAACAACTCACTATATCTGTCCAGCACAGAATCATAAAGTGCACCGAATTTAGATGCTTTTCTTCCAAGCCTTGCCACTTGTCCGTCGATCATGTCAAACAATCCAGCGAATAAAATCATTGCACCACCCCAGCCAACATAACTCAGGTCTGCGCGGTCTCCCTGCTCGGCACCAGTCAGGAATATCACTGTGACAAGGATATTCAGCATTAGGCCAATCGTAGTGACTGCATTGGGTGAAAGCCCCAATGCTATGAAGGTTTTCACCACCGGATTCAAAACTACATGAAATCCTTTTTGCGCCCTGTCTCTGAATGTCATCCGTGCTTGATTAAAAATCAAATTTAAATCTTCCGCGGATTCCGAATTCATCCACAGTAGGATTATGAAGATAGGAGAATCTTTTAATTACATCAATCCTGAACAACTTGAATATATTCGCCACACCGACACTTGCTTCCACATAAGGCTTCCTTTCGAGTGTATAAGTAATTGGTGTACCGTCTGGCTTCACCGGGAACTTGAACAAATCCGGATTGTTTTCAGGACGATTTTTATCCGAAATACCACCGTAGAGCACTTTCACTGTCATCACTTCCCTGAGCTTTAGCTTTTTCATCAAGGGCAGCTTATTAAAGATAAACCCGTTGAAATAGTGATCTACATTCATAGCCACAAACCTGTCGCTGATAAATTCAAGAAAATTCATCAGGTTGTAAGACTGCAGCTGGTAAGAAAATGTCTGATTGGCCCGGTGAATGTCGAGCAAGGGATAAGGTACTGTTCCCAATATCTGACCATATTCCAGAAAGACATCAGTATAACCAATCGGAGAAAGATAAAATCGCTTGAATACAGAGAAGGCGAAATTCTGGTAATCATACTCCCCTCCTGCAAGACCTTTTATTCCTGCACCCAGGCGAAACTGCAGAACAGGATACTTGTTGTACATCGGAATCCTGTAAGACTTGCCCTGGTAAAACTGCTCATTTGGAGCGTATCTGAGGTTCAACAGCAACTCTGTAGTGGTGACGGAACGTACTCTCATTTCAGGGACACCGTCGTAACTAAAAGTGTTGAAGAACAGATCACCGGCAGGCGCTTGCTCCCATCTTTTAAATCCAGGTGAAACTGAAAAGTGACTTCTGAATTCATGCTGATAGGAAAAGTTGAAAATTTTATTGTATAAAAGTTTGTTGTTGTCACCCCGTTTGATTGAAAGAAGAATGTTGTCTTCCTGCACGAATTGAAGTTCCTGACCTGGTATTTTAGTTTCATCCTGATAGGAAGCTTTGAAAACACGCAAAGGAAACTCGTTGTACACGTAATTCTTAAGCGAGTATGTGAGTCCACCGTAGTATTTCCAAAGCTCATCATCAAGTCCGTATGCTGCATAGGTTTCTATGTTAAGACGCTTGCTGAACTTTTGTGTGGTACGGCCTCCTACCCTGAGACGAATGCCTTCAATCGGATTGTAGCTGTAGAAAGTGTTCACAGGCCCGATTTCAAATCCGCCTACGTCTTTGTAACCGGCCATCAGGAGCACCAAAAGATTCATAGTTCGTCTGAATGCAGGAATCTTTTGAATAGTGTCCATCATCGCGATTACACCTGCCTCTGACTTAGTAAGTTCAGTGTGTCTTGCATCTCTCCAGAACTCATCCGATTTTCCCTCTACGCTGTCTGGTATGATGGGGCTGATCTCCATATAAAAATCTTCTTCCCTCACCTTATTTATTCTGTAATCCTTGTAGGACAGCGAACGCTGCCCGAAAATCCCCAAGCCATTATTGCTGATTCCAAAGTCAATGCTCAATTCATCTTTGGTTATCATCCAGGTTCCGGTATCAATCTGGTTAAACTCCTGTACGATTTTGAGCTCCTTGACGAAATTCAGGTTGATGTCTTCGCTGACGCCAAGATCACACCTTCGGACCGCATAATTTCCGTCGAGCGTGATGTAGAGGTCTCCCTGTAAAAGAAAGTCGGTTTTGTTCCTAGGGAAAAATCCTAAGCGTATACATTTAGTGGTATCAATCATCAAAGTATCCAAAATGTAATACCTGTAAAAAACCGGACCAAGGTCAGAAATCGGACTTGTGAACTGGTTGGTAAGTATGGTTACGCGGCTGTCGTAAATACTGATGTCCTGATACAGGTATTGCATGAACTGAGTGATTCCGCTGTTGTCAAAATACTCATCAAAATTGACTTTGCGGGTTCCCTTCAATTCTTCTTTATTGAATCGGGGATCGTTCCGGTAATAAACATCACTGATATTTTCGAGAAAATAAACAGGAAGAATCTCTTTGCCTTTCAGTTTTGTGGTGTCCACATTTTCAAAAATAAACTGAAATTTTCTGAGGTACCTTCTGTTTTTGAATTTTTCCGAGATGTTGCTGAGTGCGAATTGGATCTTCTCATACTTCTCAACTTCATATGCATCCAGCGCTTCCCTGCGGTTCTTATCTTTGTTATCAATAACAAGACGGATTAATTCAACTGCAGGATTGTCTTTGTTGCGGTATTTTCTTTTTTCTGCCTTTATCGTTACCTCTTTTAACTGCTTTGCCTCTTTCTCCAGGCTGATGTTTACAATCTGCGATTTCGAAGGTGAAACATTGCGTATCACAGATTTGTATCCGAGATAGCTGATTTTTATTCTGCTGAAAGGTTCCAGGTTTTGAAGCACATATTGTCCGCTAAAATCACTTGTTGTTCCAAAAGGTTTTTTAGTGTCCGCAACAATATTGACAAAAGGAAGAGGCTCGCCTGTTTCAGCATCCGTGACAATTCCTTTCACTATCGTGAACTGAGCATAAGCGTTCTTTGCTGAATTCATCAACATAAATGTCAGCAATACCAGTCGGAACCATTTATTCAACTTTTGCATTATCTGAAAACAAATCTTTTTGCAAGAAAATAATTATAACTGATACCGATTGTGATTGAAACCAATGTTTTGATCACCAGATAATTCACACTCGTTAACTCTGTAAAAACAAATACAGCACCTGTGTTCAGAATCCAGCTTCCTGCTGCAACAAGTATATATCGGAACGCCTGCACCTGCACCGGTTTCTCACCGCGTCCAAAAACCCAGGATCTGCTCAGTATAAAAGCTGTCATGGCGCCTAATGCGGCTCCTGCACCAACGGCATGCAAATACCAAAACCCGAGAATTTCACTGAGTACGATGGTAGCTGTAAAATCCATACTCGTGGCACCAAGAGCGGTAACCTGAGCCCTGAGAAACCGCCGTAATCCGCCGTTATGAGCATGATCGACTGCGAGTGATTCTGCATGTATTTTTATTTCCCTGATCTTCATAAATGTCATATAAAGCAGAGGATTGCAAGTGTGAGTAAATTGGCTGCTATCCCTGCAACAATATCATCCAGCATAACGCCTGTAGCACCTCCAAGTTTTTCAGCTTTCCTAATTCCCAATGGCTTCACAATATCAAAGAATCTGAAGAGTGCAAGTGCAATGCAGTAATTCAGAATTCCTGCTGGAATCATGAAACATGCAATGGACATGCCTGCTACTTCGTCTATCACTACGCGCGAAGGATCCTTACCCCATTCCGGCTGCACTTTACTCACAGAATAGAATCCTGCCATGACTATGACTGCTATTATCAACAGTTGCAGTACAAAGCCAGGATCGAAATATTCTGCCATGAGATACCAGGCAGCCACTGTCAGGACAGATGCCCAGGTCCCCGGAGCAAGAGGCAAATAGCCGATGCCTAATGCAGTGGAGATGCTTTTTTCAATCCACAAATTCATCAGGCTTCTATGAATTCCTGATAATAATCAAGTCCAAGATGTGTGATTAAATCCTCTCCCTTCAAATGTCTGAGGGTGTTTTCAAGCTTCATGAGTTGCTTGAATATGTCATGTTGCGGTGGAAGCCCTTTTGCAGTCTGAGGTGATTTAAAATAGAAGGACAGCCATTCCTGTATACCACTCATGTTGGAACGTTGCGCCAGATCAAGAAACAATGCAAGGTCAAGCACGACTGGAGCTGCCAATATTGAATCCCGGCAGAGGAAATTAATCTTAATCTGCATCTGATATCCAAGCCAGCCGGTGATGTCAATATTATCCCAGCTTTCCTTATTGTCTCCGTGCGGAGGATAATAATTGATTCTTACCTTATGGTAGAGTTCTTTGTACAGTTCAGGGTGGCGTTCCGGTTCAAGGATGTTTTCAAGCACACTAAGTTTACTCACCTCCTTGGTTTTGAAACTTTCAGGATCATCAAGCACTTCGCCGTCGCGATTCCCCAGAATATTGGTTGAGAACCAACCGCGAATGCCTAATGAACGGGCTTTGAGTCCTGGTGCCAGAATTGTTTTCATCAGAGTTTGCCCAGTCTTGAAATCTTTACCTGCAATAGGAACATTCATTTTGTTTGCAAGTTCTTCGAGAGCATGACAGTCACAAGCAAGATTCGGAGCACCATTTGAAAACGGAACTCTCTCCATGATTGAAGCGTACGCGTAAATCATGGAAGGCGAAATTGAAGGATTGTTTTCTTTAAGACCTTTTTCAAATGCCTCAAGAGTTTCATGTACCGCTCCGGGTTCGATGTATACCTCAGTAGATGCGCACCAAATCATCACTGCTCTGGAGCAGTCATTTTCACGCATGAAATTTCGGATGTCCTCTCGAAGAGCCTGAGCCTGATCCCATTTGTTGTCAATATTTTTGACATACTCCCCGTGCAGTTTCTTTACATAATTCGGATTAAAAACCGCTTTCATCGGCTTTATTTTTTCAAGCTCAGCTTTGATCCTGTGCAGGTGGCGGTATTCATCAAGGACACCGGCATGAATCGCGGATTCATATGCATTGTCTTCAAAAATGTCCCATGCACCGAATGCAATGTCTTTCAGATCAGCGAGTGGAACAAAATCTCTGACTAATGGGTGACGCTTTTCAGTTCTTTTGCCCAGACGAATTGTTCCAAGTTGAGAGTATGACCCGATAGGAAGATCCGTCCCATTGCGAATTGAGATGACTCCGGCAATAAAAGTCGTTGAAACTGCGCCAAGTCCGACTGTAAGTACACCTAATTTCCCTTGTGCGGGTTTGATTTCTGCATTCATAATGAGAGAGTGTTAAATGATATATCAATGATTTATATAAGTTGATTTATGTCTTCTTTCAATCCTGGCTCATGTGATGGTTGAAGATAATTCTCCAAAAGCTTTGAGGTCGCTTTCTTATGCCTTTCAATGTAACTTTCAAATGCCTGTTCATTCTGATCGAACATTTCCAGAACCAAAGGCTTGGCAATAAAAGGGTAAGTGCTAAGGGAAAGAATGTTGACGAACAATGTTTCTGCGTCCACTTCTCTTACATTACCTAATTCAACTTCCTTTTCCAGCAATGCTTTAAAGTTTCTGAACAATTCATGCAATCTGCATTTTCTGAGTTTCGCCAGGCATGATTCAGTTTCCTGATTCAATTCACTGAGTATAAAAAGTGAAAGCTTCGGGCATGCAAGGTGCGCATCCATTTCAGCTGAAATAAGTTTGCTGATTTTATCGGTCAGGCTGCCGGCACCGTTAAGAATAGCCTGAAGCTGAGAATAAAATTTATCAAGTTCATCTTCAAAGATGAGAAGAAAGAGATTTTCTTTTGTTTCATAGTAATAATGCAAAAGTGATTTGTTCAAATCAGCTTCTCTGGCAATATCCTGCATCCTGGCTCCGGCAAGTCCTTTTTCTAAAAAAATTTTTCTTGCTGCTTCCCTGATTCTTTGCTCAGTTGACATTGATTCCATGAAACTCATAGGATTTAACCAAGTGGTTAAGCCGCAAAGTTATTAAGATTCACCGATTTAAAAAGTCGTAATTCTTAAAATAAACACAAAATTTCAGCAATTTAAAGTTGTGAAACTCAGAAAATTCCCAAATACCATATCATGAACTGTCAGCATTCACTCATTCAAATTCCCCTATTGTAAGTTGATTCTTCAAAATCATTTACACCAAACCAATATATTACCGATCATGAAAATGGAATTCATGACAAAGCAAATTGCTTTACAGAATTTCAAATCATACTTTATTCTGATAAAATTCTTTTCTTTGCATACATCAGATCCTCAGCATTTCTTATTCAACACAGGATATTTTTTCATTTAACCGGAGGAATGAAGCCATCCTGATGAAAGCCTGGTTCTGAACAGATTTTTTTAATTCCGGAATTCAGATTTGATTAACCAACCAGCGAATAATAATTTATGAAAAGAATTTTTACTCTCCTCTTCCTTCTGTCAGCAATCAGCTTAGAAACATTTGCTCAGGCTCCGCTTCAAAAAGGTGAAAAGCAACTCAACGCCGGATTTGGTTTTTCCAATTGGGGACTGCCAATTTATGCCGGAGTTGATTTTGGTGTCCACCAGGATATTACTGTCGGACCACAGATCTCATTCCGAAGTTACCGTGAGAAATTCAGGGACATCAGATACGGGCATACTATAATTGTGCTCGGTGCCACGGGAAATTATCACTTTAATACTCTTTTAAATATTCCAAGTGAATGGAATGTGTATGCAGGTCTTAGCTTAGGTTACTTTATCTGGTCTTCACCATCTGCGTACATAGGCAGTCGCGGCTCCGGCATCGGACTTGATGCGCAGATTGGTGGCAGGTATTTCTTCAGCGATCAATTTGGACTTAACCTCGAATTCGGAGGAGGAACTACTGCAGGTGGAAAAATTGGCATCACTTACAAGTTTTGAGTCAGAGATTAATCACTTAGATTAAAAATAAATATTTATCACATGGAGTCCAGGAACCATTTCAAACGGGGTGTATTCCGAAAAACCAAATGAGTAGGATTTAAATTAAATTCTTATGAAAAAAAACGTGCAAAGATTAATCATGTTTTTAAGTGTTTCATTCTTCCTTACAGGATGTTATACTTATGAAATGTCAGTTGGAAAAGGTGCGCAGTCAGGAGTGGAAGTTAAAAAAATGAATCATTACCTGATTTACGGCTTAGCTCCAATCGCAGTATCGAATCCCAAGGATATGGCCGGAGGAGCTGAGAATTACAATGTAAAAATCCAGCACACATTCATCGATGGATTGATTAATGCCATCACTTTCGGTATCTATACACCAACCACAACCACAGTAACCAAGTAATTTACTCAAATGAGCCTGCTGCTTAAAAATAGCAGGCTCATTTTGCTTTTAAGCCAGCTCCATGCGCAAGTTTCTTTTTTATAGCGGAATATTTATTGCTTTTATTTCCCTGATTTCAATCATTCAATATGGACCCGGATTCAATAGTTTTTCTGAATACGGCCAAGGTTATTTTTTTGGCAAAATTATCATGCTGATTTTTGGATTGGCGCTTGTATTCATTTTCAGAAAGCCTAAACTCAAAAGCTGAGGAGAATCCCGGCATTCTGTCACTTATAACCCGGGAATTTCAAATTAAAGTTTGGCTCTTCCTCTAATTTCAGATACCGATTAAATTAAACCTGGGTGATTTTTCACTCTTGAATAAATCCTTTTCATAACTTTCAATGACACTTGAAAAAATGCTGATAATCAAAAACATATAGGCTACAAAAAAAAATACCTGCGATTACTCGCAGGTATTTGGCTTTCTTTGGTGATCCCGCTGGGACTCGAACCCAGGGCCCATACATTAAAAGTGTATTGCTCTACCAACTGAGCTACGGAATCATTTTAGCTGCGGAAAGCGGGTGCAAAAATAACAATCTTACAGATAATCCAACAAATAATTTTATTTTTTTTCATATTCATCTTCAAAAGAAAATTCAATTAAAATGGCCAGAACTCCTTCAAACATGATAAGACTCGGCACTGTCATGCCTGAGTTTGAACTTCCGGATGTGAGAACAGGAATACTCTTCAGATCAGCTGACATCAGTCCTGCAACTGTCGTTTGTGTAAGCTTCATTTGCAATCATTGCCCTTACGTAAAACACATACTTGAGGGATTTTTGGAAATGACAAAAAAGTTCGACCCCGATTTGGTTCAATTCGTATGCATTTCATCGAATGATGCCATTGCATATCCTGAAGATTCACCGGAACAAATGAAACGACTCGCTGCTGAAAAGAATTTCCAATTCCCATATCTGTATGATGAAAGCCAGGAAGTAGCAAGGATTTTTCAGGCAGCCTGCACACCTGACTTTTTCCTTTTCGATAAGTCTGGGAAACTGGCCTACCGCGGACAAATGGATGATTCGCGTCCCGGCAACAATATTCCGGTAAGCGGAGATGATCTTTCTGCAGCGATTGAAGCCTTGTCTGAAGGAAAAGATGTAAGTGCAATTCAAAAGCCAAGCATTGGATGCAACATTAAATGGAAAGTCGAATAAGACATGGAAAAAAATAAAACGCATACGGTTAATGAAGCACTGGGCACAGATGAAATCAACGCATGCTTTGAAACTATGCAAGCATTGAGACCGCATCTTGTAAGGGAAAAATTTGCAGAGAAAATAAAAGCAATGCAAAGCTCAGGATATCGCATGATATATGTAAAAGGAAACAACACTGTACCTGCTGTGGCAGGTTTTAGGTTTTCAGAACATTTAGCATGGGGTAAAATAATCTATATTGATGATCTCAGCACGCATCCGGATTTCAGAGGAAAAGGATTTGCCACTGCCCTTCTCGACTATATTTTAATTCAGGCCAAATCAGCCGGATGTAAACAGATTCACCTGGATTCGGGTTGCGGCCCACAGCGTTATGATGCTCATCGCCTCTATCTGAAGTATGGATTCAATATTAGCAGCCATCACTTTACCCTGGATCTGAAGTAAAGTGATTTTTTTTCTGACTATGATTAAACCAAAGTTGAATCGTGAGGTCAGACCTTACAATTCAACAAATAACATCATGAAAAAAATTCACCTTAATCTCAAATGCACCCTGCCTGCGGCTGCAATATTATTTGTCAGCTTCTTTTCAGCCTGTAAAAAAGAATCTTCTGATCCTGCAGACGATTTTCAGACTTCTTCACAGGAAATTGGACTTATGGAAAGTATGAACACTGAAGTAGATAACATGGTGGCACAGGCTTCCCAGAACGGAACAATCAACATGCGGATTTCTGGTAATGAAGATCAATATTCTATGAGTTCATGCGCGGTGATTACAAATGACACTGTGAATGGTGTCCTCACAATCGACTTTGGAAGTGGCTGCACAGGCCGTGATGGTCGTGTGAGAAGCGGAAAAATAATTATCACACATTCAGGAGGCAGATATTTTGATCCGGGCTCCACACGTTCTGTCACCTTCGATAATTTTTTCGTTGACAGCACACAGATTGAAGGAAGCAGAACGGTAGTGAATAACGGATTTAACTCTTCTGGAAACATGAACTGGACCATCACAGCCACAAACATGAAGATCACAAGACCGAATGGTAACTGGAGAAGCTGGAACGGACAGAGGACAAGGGAAATGACAGCCGGCTACGGCGATTCCACCTGGGTAAATGACGTATATCTCATCAACGGAAGTGGAAGCGGAACCGACCACCATGGAAACACATTCAGCACAGTAACAAGTAATCTTGTGCGTGATAATTCCTGTCACTGGATTATCAGCGGTACAATCACCTTCACTCCTTCAAACAGACCTCAGCGCATCATTGATTTCGGAAACGGAAGCTGCGATGATCTGGCTACCGTTACAAGCAACGGTGTCACAAGGACAATTCATCTGCGCAGATAGTCCTGCTGACGCAAAAGAAAAAACGCCGGAGATTCCGGCGTTTTTTTATCAATTGATTCCGGGATCTTCCGGAAAATCATTCATGATGCCATACACATGTCCCATCCTCTTCAGCACATTTCCCCAAACAACAGTGGGCTCTTCAATCAGAAGTGAATAAATGTCGGCTTCTGTGATCCACCAGTTTTCTCCTTTCATCTCTTCCTCCAATTGTTTAGGACTCCAGGCTGAATAACCTGCAAGAAACTTAATCTGGTTTTCAGAAACAGCACCTGCTTCAATCATGGCTTTCAATTGGGAATAATTTCCTCCCCAATAAACTCCTTCAGTGATTTTATGGCTTCCTTCAAGCTCAGGAAGTGAATGGATATAGTAAATTGAATCCAGCCGAATGGGCCCTCCCCAATAAATATGCACATCAAACTCAGGAAAATCTTCCAGCGCCTCATGAATCTTCAATGGCGTTGGTTTATTGATGATGAAACCTATGGATCCCTTGCGGTTATGCTGGCTAAGAACTATTACTGAACGCTTAAAACTAGGTTCAGGATTGAACGGCTCTGAGATCAGCAAAGCGCCTACTTTGGGTTTCGGCAAATTCCGGGATTTCTTCTTCTTAGCCATCTGGGGGTCATCCTTTAACATAAGAAATCAGAAAAATGTTCCGCTAGTGCAAAACAGAAAAGTTAATTTTTCAGTCTATCTGAAAACCAATATCTTACTGGAAAGGAAAGAGTTAGGCGATTCCACCGAAACAAGGTAAAGGCCGGGCATCAGTTCATTTTCGAAATATGGCCGGATGATCTCCGGTTCACCTGTATTGGTTACAGTACTTTCCCAAATCAGCTGTCCCTCTACAGTTCTGATGCAAATTTTGTATTCATGAGCTTTTAACCTGTCAAGCTCCATTGCAAAGCTTCCACTATTTGGATTTGGATAAATTTTCAAACGCACATTACCGGCAATTTCTGCCACAAAAGGAACAGGTCCTACTTCGAATGTAGCCATCACAGGAAGGTGATCTGAAGCTGCGTATAAAGCATTGGCGACAGCAGCCGGAACTGCAAGGTTCACATTCGCATTTACAGAAAGATTATAATGATTTCCGTCATTACCTACTGATGTTAGAGATCCGGGGACGTAGTAAATGCCGTTAGGCCCGATCATGGACTCAGAATAGAGAATCATATCAAAGCGGTCATCCAAGCCTCCTCCTGCTCCGCCACCGAAAGAATTGGAGCGTGTGGATTGTGTATGATACTGCCGGTAAAAACTCTGATTCCAGATACCGGGCATGAATAGCGGATCGATCAGATGGCCATCATCCCCGGGAAGGTCTTCTACAAGCCTTTGGTATGCCTGCTCGAATGTTCCGTAAATATTGAAGTCACCGCAAGCAATAAAATAGCTGCCCGGTGACAGTCGTCCGGTCACACTTCGCAGTGAATCCACTTCCAGCAATCTTTGATTTTCATATGGTTGTCCGCTTCCGGCCTTCAGATGCAGTGAGAATATCCTGAGAGTATCACCGCTTGACTTGAGCACAAGTTTGAATTCATTGATGTCCCTCACATCAGTTTGAGTGCGGGTATTGCTGATAAAAGTGAATAGAGAGTCTTTATAAAATATTCCATTGTTGGTATCGAAACCGTTTATAAAGCTGCCCTGGCGGTAAGCGTTTGAATTATAGTTCAGTGCACAATTCAGAAACCATGTTGTACTGTACGAAGCTGAGTTTTCCTGTGTGACAATTATATCAGCATCAAGATACTGCATCACAGTTCTGAAATTCGGACAACGGCTGGAAGAGTCAGAAACTGCAGCCGATATTATTGGCCAGTTCAAAAGATTCCATGTTACCAGCTTAAATGATGACTGGGCTCTTATCTCTGAAGATAATAGCAGGACAATAATTAAAATGCATGAACGAAATCGCATGAAGACTTGTTTGAATAACATCTAACGAATTCAGTTCCCAGCCAGTTTCATCTTTTCAAAGGTCTTGCCGCGTATGGCGTCAACTGCCTTTCTCAGTGGCATGTTGTTGTCATTGATGATGACATAAAAGGCATTCGTGTCCCAAAGGTTTCTTGCGATCAGGGCTTTGAGCTGAAGTTTAATAAACGGTTCGGAGATCTGGTAACCTGCAGAATCCATCTTTGCTCCCATTTTTTCTGCAACATTCAGAAAATCATTCATGATTTTATCATCGATCACAAATGCATTTTTAAATGCTTCCACATTGCCATAGGAGGATTTCAACTCATTCCGGTTGTTGTCTACATAAGTAAGAGGAAACTCGTTCATCACTCCGCTGCGGAGAAGATTACTGTAATAATCTGAGTACAGGCTTGTGTCAATAGGAACAAAAATATCAGGCATAATGCCTCCTCCGCCTCTCACCACTCTTTTTGCATTGGTAAAGTATTTAGTTGTGTCGGAATACTGAATGCTATCTTCATGAAACCACTCACCTCTTGCCGATCTTTCAGAAAAATCTTTGGCATACTCATCTTCTTTACCCAATTCATAATGCCTTTGAATATTTCTTCCGCTTGGAGTATAGTAATGAGCCACAGTCAGACGGATCAGGGAACCATCAGGTAGCTGGAATGGCTTCTGGACAAGGCCTTTTCCGAACGATCTTCTGCCTATGATCAATCCGCGGTCCCAGTCCTGTACAGCACCTGAAACAATCTCAGATGCCGAAGCTGAATACTGGTCTATCAATATTGCGAGTTTTCCTTTTTCCCAACCACCTTGATTAGACGACATGAAATCTTCATCAGGATTGCTTCTTCCGCGGGTGAAAACTATTTTCTTTCCCGCAGTTAAAAACTCATCCGAAAGCTCTACGGCACGGTTCAGATACCCGCCTCCGTTTCCTTGAAGATCAAGCACCAAACTTTCCATGCCCTGACTTTTCAATGAAGCAAGTGCTTTTCGGAATTCATCCACAGTTGCATCGGCGAAGCGGGAAATTTTGATGTAACCGATTCCGGGTTCAACCATGTAGGATGCATCTACGCTGAAGAGCGGTATCTGATCACGCGTAATTACATAGGTCAACAACTTTGCGCTTCCCTTTCTAAAAATGTCAACCCTGACTTTGGTCCCTTTATCACCTCTTAATTTTTTGAGTACATCATTGTTTGTGATCTTCACACCGGCCACATTCGTATCATTGATATTCACAATCCTGTCTCCTGCCTTTATGCCAAGCTTTTCGGATGGTCCGCCCGGAATAGTCGCGGTGACCATGATAGTATCTTCATGTATGTTGAACTGAATGCCGATTCCTTCAAACTTTCCTACAAGTGGTTCATTCATCTCGCGCAATTCTTCAAGAGGAATGTACACTGAATGCGGATCAAGTTCTTTGATGACAGAGCGTACCGCTTCTTCCATCAGCTTTTTATCATTGACCGTGTCCACGTAATAGTATTTGATGATCTCCAAGGCATGATCCACTTTGCTTGGTTGAAATATCTGAGCAGACGCATTCAAAACATGCAGGAGACTGGCCAGGAATATCATGGTGAAAGCGGCCTTGCTTGAGCTTTTTAACATATTCATATCAATCCGGATTAATTCTTTTCTATATATTACAAAGATAAGCTTCATGTTGTTAAGAAAATGTCAAATTATCTTGCATTATACAACACGCTTCATGCACAAATCAGCTTGCCATAGTTTGAAAACCAGCCTTTTTTCATACAGGTTTAGAAATCCCGAAAGGAACTCTCAAACGAATGGAGACATTTCTTCCCTGCTCATACAATCCGCTGTTTCTGAGCAATGAAAAATGATGCCTGTAAAGTTCATCCACAACATTGTTTACGCTGACATTCAAATCAATGTACCTGAAGCCCCATTTGATTTTACCTCCGATAAATACATCGAACAAACTGTAGGAAGGAGTTGAAAGTTCTGAATCAGCAACATCACTGCGCTCCGTGAAATGCCTGAACATGAGCTTCAGGTAAGGATTGTGGAGGTAGTTCATTTTTTTTGACTGAAACTGAATGCTTGCATTAAAATGCGGCGCAGGCAAATTAGGAGGAGTTCCTCCGCTTTTGAAAACATGATTTTGAAAATCGAAACCTGCATGCATTTCCAGCCAGGGAGTTTGAGGCAGATGCATGTTCAAATAAAATTCTGCACCGGCAATTTCTGTATGCTTTTGTGCATAAACAAAATAAGGCACAAGCGAATCAGCGCCATTGATTTTTACCAATCGGTCACCTCCTGCATAGACCAGGTGAATATGTGATCTGATCTCTCCTGCGTAGATATTAATTCCTGTGCTGATAAATTCGTTCTTCCAGTCCAGGCCGGCTTCAGCCTGAATGCTTCTCTCGGGAACCAGACTGTCATTCCCTGCTATAAAAATTCGGCTCCTGTTCTGATATCCGTAAATGAAAAGCTGTGACAAATCTGGCATATAAGCTGCTGAGGAAAAGTTGAGCCTGAGGTTCAGATTTTCAGCAGCTTTCCTGATCACAGCCGCTGAGAAGGACAAAGGCTCAAAGGTTCTTTTCGCAGTTTCAGGTCTTATGTCTGTAGAGTCCTGCACAGGCATGTATCTGTCCATTTTCTGATAGCGGGAATCAATTCGGCCAGACACCTGGAATGTCCACTTGTTACGAAACAAATGCGCGGCAATGAATCCTGATATTTCCGTCAGACTGCCTTCCGGGAGCAGGTTATCCAGGCTCTTGTTCTTCTGCTGCTGCACATGGCCCTGCGAACCGGCCCTAAAGCCGATCTTTCGTGAAGGGTCAGATTCATAGGCGATCTCATAAGTACCTGTGTTAAGAATGAAGTCATTGACAAGAGGTACAGCTCCTGATTCTGTAATTGCATATTCTTCCAGTGTATTGATCTGATAACTCAGGTTTATTCTGAGCCTGGAGCTGTCACTGATAATTGTATTCTCCAGTGCAATCACAGTTGAATTCTGCAATGAATAAGGCCCGTCAATTTCGCGCTCTCGTTGGTATTCATTGTAATCGTCAATACCTTCCAGAGAGTCCTTTATGAACCCGGCCGTGCCGTATTTTTTTTGAAGCCATGAAATGTTCAACTCGCTTCTTCCCCAAGATTTACTCATTCCGGCTCCGGCTTTAAGTTCGTCAGAAAAAAACTTGCTGTTTGGGGCATAGGCTACGCTTTCAGTATTTTTTCTTTCCTCATCTCCTCCACCCTGCACAAAGCTTGTATGAGACTGCCTTCCAAATCTTGCCCTGTAATCCAAGCCTGATTCAGATGTTCCTTTCAGGCCACCCTGAAACTGGATGCCGCTTGTATTCGTGTGATAACCCAATGCGGCTTCTCCTTCATGAAATCCTGCAGGCAATGGCTCATCTTCAATGAAGCGAATCATTCCTCCGGATGCATTACCGTAAATGAGCGCAGAGGGTCCGCGAACAAGCTGAATTCTTCCTGTACCCAAAATGTTGACCATGGGATCAGCGGAGCTGTTCCACTTCAGAAACTCGTACCTGCTACCATAATAATTAAATAACACCCTCCTGCTGTCAATCCCCCTTATGAAAAAATTTCCCGAATAGGGACCATTGCTGATCAATTCAAATCCCGGTATGTATGATAGATTGGATGAAAGATTCAGGTTGCCTTTGCGATTCTCTTCCAGCAAGGAATGATCCTGAAGTCCCAGAGGCAAACGTGAGGACAAATCAGTGATTCCTCCTGCCACTCCTGGAAATTCCATTTCAGAAAAAGTTTCTTTCATCTCCACATGCACTACTGTTGCTGTATCCAACATTTGCACTTCTTTCAGAATACTCTTAAATCCGACTTTGTAAAAAAACAAATGATAAGTACCCGGGCCCAATCCACGAAGCAAGTAAGTTCCACCCTCCTTGGAGCGGTCAATTTTATCGCTTTCCAAAATGAGAATGTGAGCCCCTTCAAGAAGCCTTGCACCTTCTTTGTTGCTCCCTACAATTCCACTGATAGAATATTGCGCAATTGCAGCTGACGGAAATAAAAAACTCAAAAAAAGCCAATACAGACATCGGGTTGGCAAACAACTTTTTTTTAATCTATTCTGGAGTGCGAGGTGCATATTTTTGTATCTTCGGAATTGCGAAATATAAGGAGCTTTTTTCATCCAGCTTATGTAAAAGAAATTACAATTGTGTTTTTAGGAGTGAGCAGCCCATTGACTTTTTTGTTTATGGGTTGCTTTGTTTTAATGCATCAGCTATTGCCTTGCCGGCAATCCATCCACTTGTCCAGGCCGCCTGGAAATTGAAGCCTCCCGTAAAGGCATCTATATCCAGCACTTCGCCTGCAAAATACAAACCCGGATGCAATTTACTTTCCATAGTTTTGAAATTCACCTCCCTGAGTGAGATTCCTCCGCAGGTCACAAATTCTTCTTTGAAAGTTGTTTTACCTTTTACTTCGTACTCATCGCGATTCAGAATACTGCATAGCTTATGTATGTATTCATTGCTTAGGTTAGCAAAACCCGTTTCCGTGTGAATACCGGATTTCTCAACAATGAACTCCCACAGTCTGCGAGGAAGATTGAAAGGGTTTGCAGCCATTACACTTTTTTTTCCAGCTCCCTTTCTTAAGGAGAAAAGTTCTTCGGAACATTCTGTTTCTGAAAGTTCGGGCAGCCAATTTACATTCATTTTTACCTTGTAATTATCATCGTTTAATTTCCTTGCCGCCATTGCACTTAACTTTAATACTGAAGGACCACTCATACCCCAATGAGTAATCAGCAGCGGTCCGCGGCTTTCTGATCTGTATTGAGGTATGCTGACAATAGCATCAGCAACACTGAGTCCCATTAGTTTTGTGACATCATTTCCAGGCAAATTCATGGTGAATAATGAAGGCACAGGTGAGATAATTCTGTGATTAAGATTCTTCAGCCAATTGTATGATTCAGTTTTGGGATAACCACCGGCACTGACAAGCACCTTGTGAGCTAAGTATGTGTTTTTTGAACTTTCGATGATAAAAGTTCCGTCAGACTTCGGAACAATGTTCAGAACAGATTCTTCAGTATTTATTCGCACTCCCGCTTTTTCTGCTTCATTCAAAAGACAATTCACAATACTCATTGAGTTGTCAGAAATTGGAAAGATTCTGCCATCCGCTTCTGTTTTGAGCATCACACCCCGGCTTTCAAACCACTGCATTGTTTCCGCAGGCCCGAAAGAATAAAAAGGACCCAGCAATTCTTTCATGCCTCGTGGATAATTGTACACAAGGCTTTGAGGGTCAAAACATGAATTGGACACGTTGCATCTTCCGCCACCGCTGACCCTGACTTTTGACAGGAGTCTGGCGCTTTTCTCAAGCAAGAGCACTTCAGTATCCTTTGAAACTGATGCGCATTCAATAGCGCCAAAAAATCCGGCGGCTCCTCCTCCTATTACTACAATCTTCCTCATTGCGGATTTAACAAAGTTAATTGCTCCAAATATATTCTGATAATTTCATGCTTTGAAACAAATCTCAAAAATGGAATCTTTGCAGTATGCAAATACACGGGGAAGATACGGCTGAAATGTTTGAATTTGACAAGGTTTTGGAACGGCTTGAGCAACATTGCCGCTTTCCGTCTTCAAAACAGCTTGCTAAAAATCTCATGCCTGAATCATACAGGGACCGGCTCAGAATCATGCTTCTGCAAACAGATGAGTATTGCCGTAATTTGAGAGCAGGTGCATACTTTCCCGACTTTCTCACAGAGGATTTTGAGCAGGAAGCACTCATGCTGGCAAAAGAAGGTTCCACACTCACCGAACTTCAGTTTGCAAACATTCGCTCGGCATCCGAGAGCTCCAACAATCTGCTGAAATATCTAAACACACATGCTCTCGCATTTCCAAATTTACTCCTTGCATCAGGAGAAATTTATCTGACAGATGAAATAATTGTGCTTATCAGCAACATCATCGACGCACAGGCTCAGGTGAAAGATAATGCCTCAAGAGAACTTGCAGAAATCAGAAGCGACCTGAACCATAAGCGTCGGGAAGCTGACAAGAAATTCCGATCATTCATTCTCGAGTTGAAGAAAAAAGGATGGCTTCGCGACAACGAAGAAAATTTCTACAACAACCGCAGGGTTTTGTCAGTGCCTAGTGAGTACAGAAGAGAGGTAAGCGGAATCCTGCACGGGAAAAGCGATTCGGGAAAAACAAGTTTTGTGGAGCCGGAAGCCATGGTTGAGCTCAACAACCAGATTGCGGAACTGGAACAAATGGAACGAATGGAAGTAATGCGTTTGCTGCGGGAACTCACCGGGAATCTCAGGCCTTTCTCAAAACTGATCCTGCAATATCATTCCTTTCTCACTGAAATGGATTTTATCAGAGCAAAGGCAATCTTCGCAACAGAACTGAACGCGCATCTTCCTCAACTGGAAAAGAACTCGGTGATTGAACTGCATGACGCGCTTCATCCTCTCCTCTTTCTGAAAAACAAAACTCTGAGTAAAATCACTGTACCTCTCAATATCAGGATGGATCAGGAACATAGAATTGTTATCATATCCGGTCCGAATGCAGGTGGTAAATCCATCACACTAAAAACAGTAGGTCTCCTTCAGATCATGCTGCAAAGTGGACTGCTTATTCCTGCGAAAGAAAGCAGTCGCATGTGTTTCTTCAACCATTTCATGGCAGACATCGGTGATAGTCAGTCGATAGAAAATGAGCTCAGCACATACAGTTCAAGGCTGGTCAAGATGAATCATTTCATCCGAACAGCAAACAATCGCACTCTCATACTCATAGACGAATTCGGAACCGGAACAGATCCTGAATTGGGCGGGGCGATAGCGGAAACTGTTCTTGAAGAATTGAACATAAAAAAATGTTTCGGCGTGTTTACCACACATTACACCAATATTAAGCTGATGGCAGAAAGTCTGCCCGGCGTGCAAAACGCTTCCGTTCTGTTCGACCTTGACACTCTCAGCCCGAAATACAAACTCATTCAGGGACAACCCGGCGCTTCCTACACATTTGAAGTGGCAGAACGCATTGGCACACCGGCTCATATATTACAAAAAGCAAGGGCAAAAGTGCAACGCGATAAGTTAAAGCTCAACACCATGCTTGCAGGACTACACAAGCAAAAAAACATACAGGACCTGCAGCACCGTGATCTGCAATTACAGAAAGAGAAAACAAAACAAGCAGAAGAAAAATATCTGCGACTCGCAGGCAAACTGGAAAGCAAAATGGCTCAGGAAGCTGAAAAGCGTGAAGAACTGAGGCGCTTTGCTGATTTGGGAAGGAAAATGAACAGTCTGATTGAAGAATGGGAAAAGACAAAAGACCGGAAGGAAGTTATTCGAAAATTTGTTGGCTCACTGACTGCACAAATAAAAAAGAAGGCCGCAGAAAACACTCCGGGAAAGGTGGCCAGGCGAAGAGAGAAACTGATTGAAAAACTAAAGGCGGAAATACGCGAGGGAAGCCTCGTCAGAATGCTGAAAGGAAAACAGGTTGGCATTGTAGAGGAGATCCGAAAGAATGACGTAGTGGTGATTTTCGGAAATCTTCGAGTGACTGCCACATTCGAAAATCTCGAACCTGTTCACAACCAGGAAGAGGACGTTTCCGGGAAGAAGTAATTACTCAACGAATGCGGCAATCAGTTTTTCAACTGACATTCCTTCCGCTTCTGCTTTGTAATTGCGGACAACACGATGTCTCAGAATAGGTTCTGCGACTGCTTTCACATCTTCGATGTCAGGAGAGTATTTGCCGTGCAATGCCGCGTGGCATTTTGCCCCGATAATCAGGAACTGTGAAGCCCTCGGACCGGCTCCCCAGCTAAGGAAAGCGTTTGCCTCCTTAGTGGCAGACTCGGTGTTGGGACGTGTTTTGGCTGCGAGCTTTACTGCATACTGAAGCACATTATCGCTCACCGGTATTCTCCTGACCAGCTCCTGGAAGTAAAGAATTTCTTCTGCGCCCAGAATCTTCTGCAGTTTCGGAGTAATATCCGAGGTGGTGTTTTTTACAACTTCAATCTCCTGACTTAATGTCGGATAAGTAAGCATCACATTGAACATGAATCGATCCAGCTGCGCCTCGGGCAATGGGTATGTTCCTTCCTGCTCAATCGGATTCTGAGTGGCAAGAACAAAGAATGGAAGGTCAAGTGCGTATCTTTTACCGGCAGCTGTCACTGCGTATTCCTGCATGGCTTCAAGCAGAGCGCTTTGAGTTTTCGGCGGAGTACGGTTGATCTCATCAGCAAGAATTATGTTTGAAAACAATGGGCCTTTGATGAATCGGAAGTGCCTTGATTCATCCAGAATCTCAGTACCAATGATATCTGAAGGCATCAGATCGGGAGTAAACTGTATCCTGTTATAACTTAAACCAAGAGTCTGCGCAATTGTATTCACAAGAAGTGTCTTGGCCAGTCCGGGTACACCTACAAGCAGGCAATGTCCCCTGCTGAAAATTGAAATCAGTACGTCCCTCACTACCTCGTCCTGACCGATGATCACTTTACCGATCTCCGAACGAAGTTGCTTGTATTTGCTGACCAGTTCCTGAACCGCTTCCACATCTGAATTGAAATTTATTGCCATATGCTTTTAGAAATGTATTGCTATTAAATGAAGAATCTGACTAAAATGTTTCGTCTTTCCAGTGTTTTAAAATATCGCAACCTTTGTATTCTTCATTGATGTCAATGTATGTAGTTTTTTTTCTCTTGTCGATCCACTTTTCAAGGGTATTATTCTGTTTCTCTTGCAATGCAGTTTCCTGAATACGCTGATAATCTTCCTTGAGATTCGCTTTGTGCGGCAGAGTTCTGCTTTTCACCATCACTATGCGGTAAGCCTGTTTTCCGTCAGATGTATTGATAAATAAGGGTGATGATACAGTGTTCAGCTTCATGGTGTCAACCTGGAAAAAGAGCAGGCGTTCCATCTTATCAGGCGACAGCCGTGTTGTGTTAGTCTCAGGATTGATGAGCAGTCCGCCGTTGTTGCGAGTATCTTCATCATCCGAAAACTTCTGAGCAGCTTCTTCAAAGGTGATTGTGCCAATGTTGATTTGCGTTCTCAGGCTGTCCAGAAATCTGACAGCTTTCACCAGATCATCATCTGTGGTTTTGGGCTGGAGAAGAATATGACGCACATTAATCTGATCAGCTCTTCTGTCAATCAGCTGAAGGATGTGAAATCCAAACTTGGTTTCAATCACCGGAGAAACGATCCCTGGTTTCAGGTTGAAGGCAGCCGCTTCAAACTCAGGTACCATTGTACCTCTTTCAAAAAATCCTAACTCACCGCCTTTTTTGGCAGTTGTTTGATCCTGAGAATACAGTGCGGCATAAATTGCAAAATCCTCACCAGCCATGATTTTCTGACGGTATTCTTCGAGACGTGCACGTACTTCTCTTCTTTCTTTGTCAGAAACAGGCGGCTTGCGAACAATCTGAGCGACTTCGATTTCCGCATCCACATAGGGTAAGCTATCAGGATGAATGTTATTAAAAAATTCCCTGACTTCATTTGGTGTAACAACTACGTCTTTTGTGATCTTACCCTGCATAGTTTGTACCAGCAGCTGTTCCTTGATAGTCTCTTTCAGTTCTGCTTTAAGCGAGCGAATGCTTGTCTTGAAATATTCTTCCAGCTTTTGTTCTGATCCGATTTGCCTGATGTAAAAACGCATTCGTCGGTCAAGTTCTCCCTCAACCTGCGCATCGCTCACAGTCACACTGTCTAATTCCGACTGGTTCAGGAGCAGTTTTTGCAGAATAAGCTGGTCGAAAATGGCGCACTTCAATTCCTCTCCCTGTTCATACCCTTGCGCCTGATACTGCAGATATTGCTTTTCAATGTCTGACCTGAGAATTATCTTACCTCCCACCACGGCCATTACCTGATCTACGATAACCTGTGCAGAGACGGCCTGCGAAATTATAAAAAGTGCAGGGAACAATATTCCGTGCCTTATACGCTTTTGTAAATTATTGATTTTCATGGACGGCAAAGTTAATCTTTTAATAGATTTCCAGCGCTCCTTCGTTTTTGGCTTCATCATATGCCTGCTGTTCCATCTTTTCCAGCAAAGCGAGTTTTCGCTGATTGATGATGAGGTTTCGAATGTTGTTCCGCTCAAAACTCAAAGGTGAGGTGCTTTTCTTGATCATGAATCCTTTGATGCTGACCAAATAAATGCTGCTGGAATCCTCAATTTCAATATTTCTGTTATTCTGAAGAAACTGTTCTTTGTCGTAAGTCTTGATCGGAATTTCCTTGAGCAAATCATCAAACATTAGCCAGGTCGCGTCATCAAGAAAATAGTTTTCCGCGTATTGCACACAGTATTCATGCAAGAGGTTACGGTCTTTGGGAATACTGCTCTTATACCACTCTTTGGCCTTGTTCAGTTTGGGAGAATTTTTTTTCAGCTTCAGATATATCACCCTGATGATATTATCCTTGAGCTCGAAATTGTTTTTATTCTTCTCGTAATAATCCTGGATTTCCGTGTCGCTCACAACAGTGTCCAGTTTTTGCCTGATTAATTCCGTTTCATACGCGTAGGTTACAAGGGAATTTCGGTACTCTTCCAGCTTCTTTTCCACATTCTTCTTTTCCTCATCCAGATTCCTCTCAGCTTTGTGCAGCACAACCTTTTGTCTTATCCAGTTCTCAATGAAATTGCTGGTGATTGCGATACTGTCCTGACGAGAAGCGCCTTGCGGCACAATGCCGGTCAGATCTTCTTCCAAAAGAATGTAATCATAGACTCTTGCAACAGCTTCGCCTTCACCGTGACTTGTCCTTTTCCCGAACCAGGAACATCCGCAAAGGCTTACGGATAAAAGCGAAAGAAGAATAAGACTGAATTTTCGCAAGCCTTCAATATTTAAAACGGATTCAACTATATCCGGATAAAAATCAATTCCGGATTGAAACGTGAAACAGGCGGAATTATTTGACGCTTATTTCGAAGCCACTGAATCAACCACATCTTGATTCACCTTGACTGTATATTTCTTTTTAAGCTCTTCGATCCATTCCTTTTCAAGCGCATTTTGGTAATCGGCAGTTACGAGTCCTTTTGCTTCCTCAAGAGATTTAGGCTGAGCAGGAAGCACTCTTTTCACTTCTGCGAAAACAACCTGCTTATCCTTTACAATGTCTTTGGTGACTCCGGGCTTCCAATCAATCTGATCAATGATATCATTTTCTCCTCTAGGGAATTTACCGTATTTGACTTGCAAATTGAGCTGTGAATTTTTATTCACCCTGGCCATCAGAGTATCAGGGTCATCAACTTTTTTCATCAGCTTTCTTACCTGTGCTGAGATTTCCGCATTTGCACAGGTATAAATGGTGGCTTCAAGACGTTCACTCCACATATAATTCATCTTGTTCTTTTCATAGAACTCTTTCAGTCCGGCTGTGTCTTTAACTGCCTTAGACCATACCTTTTTATCGGTAAGTTCGAAAAGTAAAATGCCATCGCGGTACTCCTGCATTAGGTTACGGAAATCAGGATACAGTGAATCCAGTTTGGATTCTTCATATGCAATGCAGCCATCCATCACCCATTCACTATAAATATGATTTGCAAGAGCAAGCGGTGCCATGCCCTGGTTTCTTTTTGACTGGTGATTTGCGATATAGAGGGCAAACTGATCCTGTGTATGCGCTTTGTTGCCGATGGTGAACATGGTTGATTTCAGACCATCTGCTTTGTCGATAGTCCAGTTACCTTCGCTCAAAGTGCTGTCAATGCGTTTCATGAAATCAGTCTTGGATTTGGCGTTTTCAGTAAAGCCGTATTTTTCCTTGATGCGGCTTATCATAGAATACCTGCTCAGATCAGAACGCGAATCACGCTGAACTTTTTGACGGATATCATTTTGAAGGGTCTCGAAATTTCCAATTGGTTTTTTCTCCAGCAGTTTGATAATATGCCATCCATATGAGGTTTTCACCGGACCTGAAACATCATTTACGTTTTGAAGAGCGAATGCCGCTTTTTCAAATTCTGGCACCATCTTGCCGGTTGAAAACACGGGAAGAGTTCCTCCATTCCTTGCCGAGCTGGGGTCATCGGAATATTGTCTTGCCAACTCTTCAAACTTCTCGCCGGCCTTAAGCTTATCATGGATTTCATTTATTTTTTGCGCAGCTCTTAATGAATCTTCAGGTGTTTGGCCGGGTGATGTCTTCACCATGATGTGAGCGACTTTCACATCACCCTGTGCAGGTCTCGTATCAATTGTTTTAACGAGATGGTAACCGAATCTGGTGCGGACCGGAAGAGAAATTTCTCCCACTTTCGTATTGTAAGCTGCCGATTCAAAAGGATAAACCATTTGCAGAACGGTGAAATAACCCAAGTCGCCTCCATTCTCCTTTGCCGATGGATCATCAGAATATTTTTTTGCAAGAGCAGAAAAATCGCCTCCTCGCAAAAGTTCACTTCTCACCTTCATAGCCTTGTTATATGCCTCCTGAGTGTCTTTGGGAAGTGCATTTTGTTCACACTTGATCAGAATATGACTGGCTCTTACATCCGTTTTCATTCTCTCATGAGCTTCTCTGACCAGATTTTCCGTAACCGCTTTATCAACCAGGTAAGGCTGGGCCAGTTGCTTGCGGTATCCTGCCAGCTCTTCAACGAATGCAGCGACAGTATCCATTCCCATTGACAATGCCTCTTTAACTTTTAGTTTATAGTTTATATAAAGCTGCAGATATTCATTTACAGCTTTGCTGTCAACTTTTGTGTCCTTGGTGTTATTCTTTCTGAACACTCTCTCGAATTCACTTTTAGTGATGCTTTCGTCATCAATCTGCATGATGACAGGATCTTTTACAACCTGAGAAAAAGATTTTTGGCTTAAAGCGATGATCAGGACTGATGAAAGAATGAGAATTTTCTTCATGGTTATACTTTATTGGGAGCGCAAATTTAACAAACCGCGCGTATTGTCAAAGTCGCGCAAATTTTTAATTATTAGTCTAATTTTCAATGAAGTATTAATGAAATCAAGTCATATAAAAATGCCTTAACATTTTATTAAACAAAACAACAAAACATTGATGCTCAGCGGTGGTAATTAGGTGCTTCTTTGGTGATTGTCACATCATGCGGATGGCTTTCTCTCACACCAGCTGCAGTGATCCGGATGAAGTTCACATTTTGCAGTTCTGATATGTTGGCAGATCCGCAATATCCCATGCTTGCGCGAAGTCCGCCAACCATCTGATACAATTCCTCACCCACATGACCTTTATAAGGCACTCGTCCAACAATGCCTTCAGGAACCAGCTTTTTGACATCGTCTGTCTGTGCCTGAAAATAACGATCCTTGGAGCCCTCCTTCATTGCTTCAATGGAGCCCATCCCTCTGTACAGTTTGAACTTCCTTCCTTCGTATATAATCGTTTCACCCGGCGACTCTTCTGTGCCTGCCAACATCGAACCCAACATCACGCTGTCGGCACCTGCAGCAATTGCTTTTGCTATATCGCCGCTGAACCTGATTCCTCCGTCGGCTATGACAGTCACTCCACTGCCTTTGATTGCCTTGGCCACTTCGTGAACTGCTGAGAATTGCGGGACACCGATCCCGGCAATCACTCTGGTTGTACAAATTGAACCTGGACCTATTCCTACTTTTACCGCATCAGCTCCGGCCTTAACAAGAAATTTAGCGGCATCTGCCGTGGCTATGTTCCCCACGATTACCTGCAGGTTAGGAAATAGTTTCTTTACCTGTTTCAGTGAATCTGCCACACCTTTTGAATGGCCATGCGCTGTGTCAATCGTGATTACGTCCACACCTGAATCCACAAGGGCTTTCACCCTTTCCAGATTGTCTTTTGTAACACCTACTGCAGCACCTACTCTGAGCCTTCCAAATTCATCCTTGCAGGCATTTGGCCTTGACTTTACCTTGAGTATATCTTTATAAGTTATCAATCCAATCAGGCGGCTTTTCTTGTCGACCACAGGCAGTTTTTCAATCTTGTATTTCTGAAGAATACGTTCTGCATCAGCGAGATTCTTTACACCTGTCGTGGTCACAAGGTTTTCACTTGTCATGATTTCAGAAACTGGCCTGTTGACATTCTTCTCAAAACGCAAATCGCGGTTTGTGCAAATCCCAACCAGCACCTTATCTTTGTTGATCACAGGAATCCCGCCGATTCCGTATTCTCTCATAATCTGCAAGGCATCCCTGACCAAAGCGTTCTCATGAAGTGTGACCGGATCATGGATCATGCCGCTCTCACTTCGTTTTACTTTGCGCACTTCTGCAGCTTGTTGCTCAATGCTCATGTTTTTGTGAAGCATTCCGATTCCGCCTTCCTGAGCCATAGCGATGGCCATGTCAGCAGCAGTTACAGTGTCCATCGCTGCTGAAATAACAGGAATATTTAACGGGATTTTTTTCGTCAGACGGGAAGAAACATCCACGTCGTTCGGCAGGACTTCTGAATAAGCAGGCACCAGAAGTACGTCGTCATAGGTGAGAAATTCTCCAAGGAAGCGGGGTTGTGCAACTTTCATGCGGAATGGGGTTGAAAAAAAGTTGCACGCGAAGATAAGCAATTAATTGCTCTTTGCAATTCGCTTCAATGACAACAAAACTCTAATCATTAACGGATAAGCGTCACTGAGTCTACAATGCGGATGGAACTGCCATCCGGATGTTCCGCCTCAAGCAGATAAATATAAACTCCTTCAGGGGAGCTTCTGCCATTGCTGCTTCCGTCCCAGCCTGCCCTAGGATCATTCGTCTGAAAAATTCTCTCCCCCCAGCGGTTAAAAATGCTCATGCTGTATGTGCGCGCATCCACAAATCCGTTTACAGGATAAAAGATGTTATTAAGTCCGCCTCCGGGATGGAATGCGTTGGGTATAAAAATCTTCGGTGCCTGCACAAGACAGATTTCATTCGACCTTGCAGAATCGAGGAAGAAGAATGGGTTTCCAAAAGCTTCTACAGCTTCAATCACGTAGCAAAACTGCCCGTCACTGTAAAACTCATCTATTACTGTGTCTGTAAACATGAATGCTGAAGAAGCATAGATTACAGCAACCGGTGAAGCAGACAATACACCATTTATTCTTCTGTAAATGTTATAATGTGATACACCTCCGCCCCAGAGGGAATAAAAATCCCATGATAAAGAATTGGTGTAATCAGGATTCGCTGTGCCTGATAAAAGTATGGTTTTACTCACCTGTGACTCCAGAATACCCTGTCCGCAAGAATCCACAGTCAGCATTTTATAATAATACGGGCGCGCAGAAGTGTTCACGGTATTATCCGTGAGAATGACTGAAGATACACCTGTAACAAGAATGGTGGCGACTCTTACGAAGGGACCTGACTGCGATTCCGATCTCAGCAAATCATAACCGCGAACTGTTGCAGCAGGATCAACAAATGCCTCTACACGCACAAGATTTTCACCTGCGACACTTACAGATCGAATGTATGAATACGCTGGAGGAGGCGGAAATGCAGGACTGACACATGCTCTGTTTGACGTGGACGACCTTGCGGTGAAAGATTCTTTTGCCCGAACCCGGTAGCAATAAGCGCTACCTGAAATCAGGTTCTGGTCGGAGTAAGTTGTGGAGGAAGTGCTTCCAATTACAAATTCTGCACCGCCGTTCACGCTCAGTAAAATATCATAAGTGACATTGTTACCCCAAAAAGTATAAGGATTCCAGCTTAATCTGTTGGCACGTTCGCACTGACTGAAACTCACATTCAGGAATATTGTGCTGTGCGGAACGCTTTGTGAGCTGGGATTTCCACAGCTGTCTACTGCAATAACATTGAAAGACTGAGATGAGTTGGATGCGCTGACAAATGAAAGATAGTTCGTATTGTTTCGGTTGAAGACAGTGTCAAGAATAGTCCAGATTCCATTGACAAGATGTAGTACCGCATAAGCTCGTGTGTCAGTAGAAGGATTTACATTCCACCCGATAATGCCATTTCCATTGATATCAGTACTCACAGAATCAAGAACAGGAATTGCAGGCGGCTGAAGGTCTCTGAACAACTCCCCGTCGAGATTCGATACTGAAATGCATCCGGAAGCATCAGTTGCGACTATCCTGTATTTGATTGTATCGCTGCAAATGGAGATCTGATCTGAATAGGTCATTTGACCTGCAGATATTGAGGCGTCAACCGAATCCAGCAGAGTGAAAAATCCCCGAGGATACTCCCTGTAAATTTTGTACCATGAATTCTGACTGGCGATCAATGGAGAATGAGTGGCATTCCATGATAAATTCGCGAAACCTGTCCCCGGATTCAGTACATTGATAAATATTGTTCTGATGGTATCTGAAATTACAGGAGGATTTCCTGAAAGAGGAATGAATGAAACAAAATAATACGCAGGATTATTATTGGCTAATGCAGTGAGGTGAATGCGATTGGTCTGATTGAAAAAAAACACGCTGTCAATCAGATTGAATGGCCCGCTTGCAGATGTGGAATGATAAATATACCAGGCTCTGAAATCTGCCGCATTCAATCCTGTATTTTCCCAGGTGAGTGTGACGTCTCCGGCCGGTCCGACTGAAGCACAGCGTGTTCCATATGCCAGGCTTTTTTGGACAGAAATTGCTGTTAAAATCAGCAAAAGAAGGAATGGATGCAAAATTCGCATTCTGATCAGGATAGGGCTAAATTACATTTTCGCCCAAGCGGTGTCAATTATTTTCGGCCAACGACCAGTTCTGTCATTTGAGCAGGATCGAGGTATTTAACTGCCAATTCTCTGATTTCATCCGGACGAATGGATTTCAGCTTCCGAACAAAGCGATCGAAGTAACTGTAATCCAGCCCACTCAGGTAAATTGACTTGAATTTATCAGATATGTGGAATGCGTTTTCAATGCTTTTCAGGTGATTGCCCATCATATAATTCTTCACTGTCCTGAGTTCAGATTCAGGTACCAGATCATTTCTCAGCTTTTCAATCTCGAAGTAAATTTCCGTAAGCGCCTTTTCAGTGACATCCGCTCCAACTTCTGTGGAAATGAAAAATAATCCGTCACGACGGTAAGAAATATTAGCAGAACCAATTCCGTATGTATATCCTTTGTCTTCACGTATGTTGGACATGAGGCGAGAACCAAAATATCCGCCGAGAATTGTATTCATAACAGCAAGTCCGGGGTAATCAGGGTGAGACCGGTTAATGGACCTCTTCCCAATCCTGATTGCTGACTGTATGGCTCCGTCTTTCGGGATGTAATTTTTCATTTCCCCTTCTCCAATTACATCAGGGAAACCTGCTACCTTTCCGTTACTCCTGCTCCAGGCAGCATCACCCAGACAAAGATTGATAGTTCTGATTACAGCATCATCAATCTTTCCAGACGCTACTATTGTGCAATGTCCGCTGATGTACTGGCTTTTGTAATAGTTCATAAGGTCAGACCTCAATAAGGTATTATAATCCTCTTTTATGAATTCGTGGCCATAGGGATGATGATTACCAAAACACATTCTTGCAAAATTCTTTCGCGCCACTGCACTCACTTTCTCATCTTCAATTGCGAGGCGTTGCAAACTGTTTCGTTTTAATACGTCAATTTCTTCCTGCGGAAAAACAGCATCGCTGAGCATTTCCCGAACAGTGGGCAATGCAGCTCCGAGATGCTTATTCAATGTGAACAAGGACAATGACGAGTAATCGGGCGATTCGTAGCTATTAAGATATGCGCCATAATAATCGATCAGATCTGCAAGTTCCTGGGCGGAATGTCTGCTTGTGCCTTCTGACATCAGGCGATTGACCGCAAGAGGAATCACCGGCTTGTCAGCAGGAAATTCAAGATTCTCAAAAATCAGCTCTACCTTAACCAATTCCTGCAATCCGGAATTGATATAATACATTGGCACTCCATTATCCAGAGTGACTTTTTCCGCTCTCGGAATTTTCACTTCCCTGATTTCCTTCAGTTCCGGCGGCATTGACCTGTCAATTATTCCCGACATTTTCTTCAGATTAATTTTTAGACATGTAATAAAGTACAGAACAATTTTCTTCCCTGAATATCTGTGCAGCCCGCTTTTGAATATCCCCCGCGCTCACATTTCTATATTTTTCCAGAGTGCTGTTAACCAAACTGATATCACCAAGCCACTCAGCAGATGCGAGGTTTAACGCACGGTCACCTAAATCCATATCTCCGAATTCTTTTCTCGACTCAAGTTTGTTCTTTACTTTTTCCAACTCGAATTCTGTCACAGATTCATTGATGACTTTTTGAAGCTCCTCATCAATTGCCTTATCGGCTTCTTCCATCGTTTTTCCTTTCAATAACTTTCCTTCAATAACAAGGATGCCTTTATCATGACTTCCTGAAACATAAGTATGAATTTCACTGAAGATTTTCTTTTCCTTGACAAGCGATAAATACATCCGTGAAGATTTTCCCTGATTCAGAATATCCGTCAGTAAATCTTCAGCATAGTATTCATCGTCTGTTCTCGCGGAACTGTGGTATGCACGGTAGAGAGAATTGAAAGGGACATCCCTTTCCACTGTAAGCACACGTTTTTCAGTTTGAGGGGGCTCTACAGGGTAAGGAACTCTTGTCGCAGCACTTCTTGAAATTGAGCCAAACCATTCCTGCGCTTTATTAAACATTTCTTCTGCCTTCACATTTCCAGCCACAACGAGAATTGCGTTATCGGGTGCATAGAAACGATAGAAAAAATCCTTCACATCATCCAATGTGGCATTTTCAATGTGCGAAATTTCTTTTCCGATTGTCGCCCATTTGTAAGGATGAACTTTGTACACCAAGGGCCTGAGCAAGAGCCATACATCGCCGTATGGCTGGTTAAGATAACGCTGCTTGAATTCCTCTATCACAACACTTCTTTGAACCTCCAGACTTTCTTCTGTGAAAGCCAGACTGAGCATCCGGTCGCTTTCCAGCCAAAAACCGGTGTCAATATTATCTGAGGGCAAAGTCAGATAATAATTCGTGATATCGTTTGAAGTGAAGGCGTTATTGTCGCCTCCGGCAAGCTGCAAAGGAGTATCGTATGAAGGAATGTTCACAGATCCGCCGAACATCAGATGCTCAAACAAATGTGCAAATCCAGTCTTGTCGGGACTCTCATCTCTTGCTCCGACTTTATAAAGAATGTTGATGGTAGCCAGAGGCGTTGAATGATCCTCATGTACAATCACAGTAAGACCATTGTCAAGTACTTTTCTTTTATAATTAATCATGATCCTTTTGAATCTTAATTGCAGTCTAAACTATTCACACGGCAAAATTTAATTTTGCCAGCCTATCTTTTTCACTAAGGAACTCGTCCCAGATTTCCCTGACAATTTCTGCGGCAGGTTTAAGTTCAGAAATCAAAGCACTCACTTGTCCGATTTCCAGTTCACCCTCGTCCAGGTCTCCTTCAAACATTCCGAGCTTGGCCCTTGCCCTTCCTAACAATGACTTAAGTTCCTCTTTTGAAGCTCCTCTTTCTTCAGCCTGCCTCACACTTTCATAAAACTTGTTTCTGATCAGGCGCACGGGCGTGAGTTGCTTGAGAGTGAGAATGGTGGAACCTTCCTGAGCATCCAGAACTGATTTTTTAAAATTATCATGTCCGGATGATTCATATGATGCTACAAACCGGCTGCCTATCTGTACACCTTCTGCGCCCAAAGCGAATGCTGCAAGCATCGCAGATCCGCTTGCGATTCCTCCAGCAGCTATGAGCGGCAGATCAGTATTTTTCCTGATCAATGGCCAAAGCACTAAGCTTGTAGTTTCTTCTCTGCCGTTATGTCCGCCGGCTTCAAATCCTTCGGCGACGAGTGCTTCCACTCCTGCCTCCTCCGCTTTTTTTGCAAACTTTGTATTCGATATAACGTGAACCACGGTAATATCATTTTGTTTCAGAAAAGAAGTCCAGGTGGCCGGATTGCCGGCAGATGTGAACACAATCTTAACTCCTTCTTCCACAATGATATCCAAGATCCTTTCAACTTCTGGATACAGAAGAGCCACATTCACTGCGAATGGTTTATTAGTCGCTTTTTTGCATTTTTGAATATGTTCCCTCAAGACATCGGGGTACATTGATGCAGAACCGATTATTCCCAGTCCGCCAGCCTCACTAACCGCAGAAGCCAGCCTCCAACCACTGCACCAGAGCATACCCGCCTGAATCACAGGATACTTGATATTGAACAACTTACAGATGCGGTTTTCTTGCATAAAAATTTGACTTTTATCAAAAAAGCTGATGGACAAGCTCGTCAAAAATAATACTTTTACCCCCTCTTATTGAGAGCAATTTTCTCAATTTTAAAAGACTTATGAAGGTTATTATACCAGTTGCCGGAATTGGCAGTAAACTCAGGCCGCATACGCACACTCAGCCAAAGGCACTTGTACCGGTGGCAGGAAAACCCATCCTTGCTCACATCGTGGATAACCTGATTGAAGCAGGCATGAGGGAGTTCATTTTCATTGTCGGATACCTGGGAAACAAAATCGAAGATTACATCAAGATCAATTACCCCGGAATTGAAAAGTCATTTTTAATTCAGGAGCCCAGAGAAGGAACGGGACATGCTGTTTGGCTGGCAAAGAAAATGATTGACAAAGATGATGAGCTTGTGATTGCCCTCGGCGATACAATCTTTGATGTAAACCTGAGGGAGATTATTGAAAAAACTGACTCCGCGCTTGGAGTGAAGAAAGTTGATGATCCCAGAAGTTTTGGAGTGGCCGAACTTGATGAATCAGGATTGATAAAAAATGTGATTGAAAAACCACCGATTCCTAAATCTAACTTAGCTCTGGTCGGTCTTTACAAAATCAAAGAAGGATTAATACTGATGGAAGCGCTTGAAGAGCTGATCGGAAAAAACGAAAGGACTCAGGGAGAGTTTCATCTCACCGACGGCATCATGAAAATGATTGAGAAAGGCTCTTCATTCAAGACCTTTGCGGTTGAAAACTGGTACGACTGCGGAAGCAAAGACAGCCTGCTTGAAACGAATGCCATGCTGTTGAAAAAGCTCAACGGACGGGGATCAAAGCATCATTTTGAAAATACCATCATCATTCACCCGGTGAGCATTGCGGAAAACTGCAAGATCAGCAATTCAATCATAGGTCCGAATGTCTCCATAGGAGACCACACTATCATCAATCATTCGATACTTAAAGATGCCATCATTGGTTCATACAGCGAACTTGAAAACGCAGTGCTTCATCATTCTGTAATTGGCAGCGATGCATCTCTCAAAGGAATGAGTCAGTCTCTGAATCTTGGTGATAGTACCGAAATCGATTTTGGCTGATCAGAAGAATGAATCAGCATAAGCCAAAATCAATCTTTCAGCAATCTTATTAAAACACATCCAGGAAAATTCATATGGAAAGAGATAAGGAAATATTCAGTCTTATTACAAAAGAGAAGAAACGCCAGCAACACGGAATTGAACTCATCGCATCAGAAAATTTCGTCAGCAAGCAGGTAATGCAGGCCATGGGTTCCTGTCTGACGAACAAATACGCTGAAGGTTATCCCGGCAGAAGGTATTACGGAGGATGTGAAATCGTCGATCAGGTGGAGCAGCTTGCAATTGACAGAGCCAAATTGTTATTCAATGCTGAATGGGCTAATGTCCAGCCTCACTCTGGAGCGCAAGCTAACGCAGCAGTCATGCTCGCACTGTTGCAACCAGGAGACACAATACTTGGGTTTGACCTCAGTCATGGTGGGCACCTCACTCACGGTTCAGCAGTTAACTACAGCGGCAAACTTTACAGTCCCGTTTTTTACGGAGTGAAGGAAAGCAGCGGAAGAGTGGATTATGACGCAATGGAAAGTGTCGCAAAAAAAGAGAAACCAAAATTGATAATTGCAGGCGCTTCGTCCTATTCGCGCGACTGGGATTATCCGAGGATGCGAAAAATTGCAGATTCAGTTGGCGCATTTTTAATGGCAGATATTGCTCATCCTGCCGGACTGATCGCACGAGGTCTCCTTTCAGACCCACTTCCATTTTGTCATGTTGTTACTACTACTACGCATAAAACTTTACGCGGACCGCGTGGCGGGATGATTTTGATGGGAAAGGATTTTGAAAATCCCTTTGGACTAAAAACCCCCAAGGGAGAAATCAGAATGATGAGCTCATTGTTTGACAGTGCTGTGTTTCCCGGAATACAGGGTGGACCTCTTGAGCATGTGATTGCTGCGAAAGCAGTAGCTTTTGGAGAAGATCTTAGTGATGATTACCTCGAATATTGCGTACAGATGGTAAAGAATGCACAAGCCATGGCAAAAACTTTCATCGAGCTTGGTTACAAAGTGATCAGCAACGGAACAGACAATCACAGCATGCTGATTGATCTCCGCTCAAAAGACCTGACTGGAAAGCTGGCAGAAAACACTCTTGTGAAAGCAGATATCACAGTAAATAAAAACATGGTTCCTTTTGATGACAAATCGCCATTCATCACCTCCGGTATACGTGTTGGCACTCCGGCAATGACTACGAGAGGAATCAGGGAGCGCGACGCCGTGAAAATCGTGCAGCTCATTGATGAAGTACTCATGAACCACGACAATGAAACCCGTCTGAATGCCGTTAAGAAAAAGGTGAATACCATGATGGAAAGATTCCCACTTTATTGAGCCAACATTCAATAGGACATACTTAATTAAACAAGGATAAAATCAAACTGAAAAATAAATACTGAAGCATTCTTATGAAACAACTTATAAAAAAGAAAATCCTCGCGCTTGCAATTCTTGCAACAGCTACGGGAGCGACAGCACAAAAAAACACAAATCAGCAAACCGGAAAAATGGATAAAGAATTCTTAGCCGCGCAAACTGACGGCATTTATGCAAAGATTGAAACAAATAAAGGTGACATTTACCTTATACTTGAACATGAAAAAACGCCCATGACCGTTGCTAATTTCATTGGCCTTGCTGAAGGAAAAATTAAAAACAACGCGAAAGCAGAAGGTGTTCCGTATTACGACGGACTTAAATTTCACAGGGTAATTCCTAATTTCATGATCCAGGGTGGATGCCCTCAGGGAACTGGCGCAGGCGATCCCGGATACAAGTTTCCTGATGAGATTGACACTACCCTGAAGCATACTGGTCCTGGTATCCTGAGTATGGCAAACGCGGGTCCTGCCACAAACGGTTCACAGTTTTTCATCACTCACGTGGCAACTCCATGGCTTGACGGAAAGCACACTGTTTTCGGACACGTTGTAAAAGGACAGGATGTGGTGGATTCAATTGCAGGAAATGATTCTATTATGCATGTAAGAATTCTTAGAAAAGGAAAACAAGCTGAAAATTTCAAAGCGGCAGAAGTTTTTGAAAATGAAAAAAACAAAATCATCGCGATGGAAGAAGCAAAAATTGCGGCAGCAAAGGCAAAAGTCGACAGCCTGTTTGCAGGAAGCACTGTTACAGCAAGCGGATTGAAATACATTGTAGTGCAGGAAGGGACTGGCGCTTCACCAGCTGCGACAAGCAATGTCACCGTACATTATACCGGCATGTTCATGGACGGGAAAATTTTTGACAGCAGCGTTCAAAGAGGACAGCCGGCTACCTTCGGACTCAATCAGGTTATTAAAGGATGGACAGAAGGATTGCAATTGATGAAAGAAGGCGGCAAAACGAAATTCCTCATTCCTCCGGATCTTGCATACGGACCAATGGGACGCCCAGGAATTCCTCCTAACAGCACATTGATATTTGAAGTGGAACTGATCAAAGTCAACTGATCAGTAAACTCAGAAAGATTCGAATCAGCCCTCGTACCAGGATTTATAATATTCTCCTCGTATGAGGGCTTCGCCGTCTTTGGTAATCCAAAGAGGGCGAAAAGTATCAACCATTACCGCCAGTTCCTTCGTTTCCTTTTGACCTATGCCCTTCTCCACGGTACCAGGATGTGGTCCGTGAGGGATGCCGCCGGGATGCAGAGTAATCATTCCCCTACTAACTGTTTTGCGGCTCATGAAATCTCCGTCAACATAATAAAGCACCTCGTCGCTGTCGACATTGCTATGATTATAAGGAACAGGAATAGCGAGCGGATGATAATCGTACATGCGAGGAACAAAAGAGCAAATCACAAAATTCCTGGCTTCAAATGTCTGGTGTATTGGCGGAGGAAGATGCACACGGCCGGTAATCGGTTCGAAATCATGAATTGAAAAAGCGTAAGGATAAAAATTTCCATCCCAGCCAATGGCATCAAAAGGATGAGTGGCGTAAATGTATGGATACATCCGCCCTTCTTTCTTAATCATGATTTTAAATTCGCCCTTTTCATCAAAAGTCCGCAGCCTGTCAGGCTTGCGAATATCCCGCTCACAAAACGGTGAATGTTCTTCAAACTGCCCATATTCATTTCTGTATCTTCTTGGCACTTCAATGGCAGTGAACGACTCTACAATGAAAAGCCTGTTCTTTTCTGTCTTGAACTCGATCTGATAAATTGTTCCTCTCGGAATGATCAGATAATCGCCATAGCCGAATTCTATCGAGCCGTAAATCGTATGCAAGTCCCCTTCCCCTTCGTGAATGAAAATCACTTCATCTGCATCCGCGTTTTTGAAGTAATAATCTTTCATTGATTTTCTCGGAGCAGCCAAAGCTATCTGCAAATCATTGTTCATCAGAACAACTTTACGGCTTTTAAGAAAATCGTCTTCAGGCTTCAGATCAAAGCCCTCGAAACTTTGATGTTTCAATGATTTTTTGTGTGCGATTTCCGGTTCCACACTATAGCTCTCTCCCACTTCCTTGATGATTGTCGGAGGATGACAATGATATATCAGCGAGTAAACATTTGAAAAGCCATGTGTACTGACCAGTTCTTCCGCATAGAGACTACCGTCCGGTTTGCGGAATTGCACATGTCTTTTTTTGGGAAATTGTCCGAGTGAGTGATACTGAGGCATTTCTTTCTTAATTATTTATCAAAAATACGCATTTCTGTAAAATTCGCCGGCATTAAACTGTAAGAAAATGCCAAAATGTGCAGCAATTTCCATTCTTATCCGCTTGAACAAGATGACTTCAGTCATAATTTATTTTCAGGATGATTAATTCTTAACAGAATCGAGCTTCTGATGACAAATTCATAGTTTTTATCCAGCAATCTTTCAAGTGCAAGTTTCCTTATGCAATACAATACACTAGCTTTTAATCCCATCGTTTATTTGTATTGTAAACATCATGCAGATGTGGTCAACAAAAAGATACGGCATCAAATGTAAAAAGAGCAGGTACAGCAGATATAAGCTGACAAGATATTAAGATAGTTTTCATGGTTAGTTGTGATTTTGGTTAGTGAAAAAGGGCTCTGGGTCGGGCCCTTTTTCGTTTTATACCTTTTCCTGATTGCCTCTTTTCGTATTTTAGCAGAAAATCAATTATCTGCCATGAAACTATTGAGCTTTTTACTGGAAGGAGAGGAAAACTACGGTTTATACGTTGACGGAAACGTCTTCTCCCTTAGATCATCCGCTGAAATCCTGAACATCAAGACATTTCCTAATACGATGCTTGAATTCCTTCAGGAAGGCGAATCTGCAATGAATGCCGCAATGCAAATTGAAACAGAAATAAAAAAAGGAAACAAAAAAATTATTCCCGTGCCAGTTTCCGCCGGGAATGTGCTGGCTCCTGTTCCACACCCAACCTCCTGCCGCGACGGTTATGCTTTCAGGCAACACGTTGCAGCCGCACGAAGGAATCGCAAGGTGCCGATGATTCCTGAATTCGACCAATACCCGATTTTTTATTTTACCAATCACAATGCTGTACAAGGCCCCGGTGATATTTTCTGCATGCCCGATCATTTTCAAAAACTCGATTTCGAACTCGAAGCTTCAATAGTGATCGGAAAGAAAGGAAGAAACGTCCGCGCTAAAGATGCAGACAAGTACATTGCCGGCTATATGATTATGAATGACATGAGCGCCAGAACTCTTCAGATGGAAGAGATGCTACTCAATCTTGGACCGGCTAAAGGAAAAGATTTTTCAACTGTCATTGGCCCATGGCTTGTCACCCCTGATGAACTTGAACCTTACCGAGTGAATGCGAAGCCCGGTCACATTGGAAATTCATATGATCTAAATATGCGTTGTTGGGTCAATGAAGTTCTCGTAAGCGAAGGAAATATGAAAGACATGGACTGGACATTCGCAGAAATTATTGAAAGATGCTCTTACGGAGCCGACATATTACCCGGTGACGTGATTGGATCCGGCACTGTAGGCACGGGTTGTTTCCTTGAATTGAACGGGACAGGACTTCTCAATGATCCTGACTATAAAGTGCAGTGGCTGAAAGAAGGTGATGTGGTCGAGATGGAAATAAGCCTGCTGGGAAGACTTAAAAACACAATAAGGAAGGAAGACAGCGACTTCAGCATTCTTTCTCTGAAAAAAATGCCTGAAGAAGCCTGAACATCACACTTAGCTTCTTGTTAAACCATCGAAATATCAATCTGAGAGAATATATTCATGTCCGAATCAATGCCTAAAATATTGGATGCAGAATCTGAGAAAGACCAGATTCTGAAAGCATACAAGGCCCTTCTGAGAGCCCTCAAGCCTTCATTGGGCAAGGGCGACAAGAAGATGATCCGTCTTGCTTTTGACATGGCATTAGAGGCTCATAAAGACATGCGCCGCAAGACCGGCGAACCGTACATCCTCCACCCTATTGCTGTGGCTCAAATCTGTGCAGAGGAAATCGGACTTGGCCCACTGGCTATTGCGTGTGCCTTGCTGCATGACACTGTGGAAGACACGCACATGACCGTTGAAGACATTCGCGCTTCCTTCGGAGACAAGGCGGCTGTCATTGTCGACGGACTTACAAAAATCTCAGGAGTTTTTGACAAAGGCACTTCGCTTCAGGCAGAGAATTTCAGAAAGATGCTCCTCACACTTTCTGATGATATCCGTGTTATTCTAATTAAGCTCGCAGACCGCCTGCACAATATGCGGACTTTGGATTCGATGGCTCGTGAAAAGCAGCTAAAAATTGCTTCTGAAACTGCATATCTATATGCCCCGCTGGCACACCGTCTGGGCCTGTACAGCATCAAGACGGAGCTGGAAGATCTGTCCATGCGCTACACAGAACCGGAAATATACGCTGACATCACCGCAAAGCTTGCGAACACTCGAAGAGAAAGAAACAGATTCATCAATGAGTTTACAGTTCCGATCAAAGAAGAACTCAACAAGCAGGACTTTCAGTATGAAGTGAAAGGAAGATCAAAATCAATTCATTCTATCTGGAGCAAGATGAAAAGGCAGGGCGTGACATTTGATGAAATCTATGACCTCTTCGCGATACGAATCATTATAGACACTTCGCCTGATAATGAAAAAGCAATGTGCTGGAAGGCCTATTCAATTATCACGGATTTTTATCATCCGAATCCTGACCGATTAAGGGACTGGATATCCACACCCAAAGCTACCGGATATGAATCACTTCATACAACAGTGATGGGACCCGGCGGAAAATGGGTTGAGGTGCAAATCCGTTCCAGAAGAATGGATGAAATTGCTGAAAAAGGATTTGCTGCCCACTGGAAGTATAAAGAATCCGCAGCTGAAACAGCACTTGATGAATGGATTCATAAAATAAGAGAACTACTTGAAAATCCCGAAAGCAATGCGCTTGATTTCATAGATGATTTTAAACTTAATCTTTTCAGCGATGAAATTTTTGTCTTCACACCAACAGGAGAAATGAAATCGCTGCCATCTCAGGCAACAGCGCTTGACTTCGCATTTGAAATCCACACTGATCTCGGAAGCAAATGCATCGGCGCCAAAGTGAACCACAAACTTGTACCACTGTCACATAAGCTCAGAAGCGGTGACCAAATTGAAATTCTCACTTCCAACAAGCAGACTCCGAAAGAAGACTGGCTGAATTATGTGGTGACTGCAAAAGCAAAGTCCAAGATTAAAGGTGCGCTTAAGGAAGAAAAGAAAAGAGTCGCTGAAGACGGAAAAGAAATCCTTGAACGCAAGTTCAAGCATTTGAAGCTGCATTTCAACAACGAAAATATCAATGAGCTCCTCGCTTATTACAAAATCCCGAACAGCATGGAGCTGTATTATAGGATTGCCAAAGGAATCATTGACATACAGGATCTGAGAGACTTCAAGCAGGATAAAGGAAGCATCAAGATCCATACACCACAGAGAATTGAACAGCAATCACTCGAACAAATTGTAAAAAACGTAAGAGGCTCGAGTGACATGCTTGTGATTGGGGAAAGCCTGGAGAAGATAGATTACAAGCTTTCACCTTGCTGCAACCCAATTCCTGGTGATGACGTCTTTGGTTTTATCACTGTGAGTGAAGGCATCAAGATCCACCGGGTGAGTTGTCCGAATGCAATTCAGCTGATGTCGAATTACGCCTATCGAATCGTGAAAGCCAAATGGACGAACCAGCAGCAAATTGCATTTCTTGCGGGTGTTCGCATGACCGGTATCGACGAAGTGGGTGTTGTAAATAAAATATCCAAGGTAATTTCATCTGAACTCAAAGTGAATATGCGAAGCATCAGCATTGATTCGAATGACGGAATATTTGAAGGAACCATCATGCTTTTTGTTCATGACACACATCATCTGGACAAGCTTATCAAAAAGCTTAAAGAAATTCACGGAATACTGACGGTCAGCAGAATTGACACAGGAAACCAGTCTGCCTAAGACAAGAAAGCATGAGCATTAAAAAAGAAACAAGACAACTGGTTCGCAAGGCATTCACTGAATATCTGGAAAAGCACGGACAAAGAAAAACGGCAGAGCGATTCAGCATTCTGGATGAAATATACTCCATGGAAGGCCATTTTGACATTGACCATTTGTACGAACACATGCTCTCAAAAGGACACAAGGTAAGCCGTGCCACGCTTTACAATACTATTGAACTCCTTCAGGATGCCAACCTGGTTACCAGGCATCAGTTCGGGAAAAACCTCGCCCGCTTTGAAAAAAGCTTTGCCTACAAGCAACATGATCACTTGATTTGTGAAGACTGCGAACATGTTTTCGAGTTTTGCGACCCCAGGATACAGCAAATTCAGAGCATGATGGGTGATCTTCTTAAATTCGATATCAGTCATCATTCACTTCATTTATTCGGAAAATGCCGGGAACTTGCAGAAACCGGAAGCTGTAAGCACCAGATTCAGAGCCAAAAACAGAAGAATTCCTGAATTAATTATTATTATTGCGTTGTTAAAAACTGTCTCAGCGCAGAATTTTGAACATTTGATATTTCACATACCTTCACTATATGGACTTCAATTACAACATCAGCAATAAAGGGAATTACGCAATCGTTGAAATGAGCGGTAACCTGATTGACAAAAACCAGGCTACGCCATTGCTGGAAGATATTCAGGCATTGATCGACAAAGGAATCAACTCTTTTGTGATTTCCATGGAGAACTTCCGTTACCTGAACAGCAACGGACTCAATGTGCTTGTCAATATTCTCACCAAGAGCCGTAAAAACGGAGGGGATACTACAATCTGCTGCATCAGCGACAAGATCAAGGAATTGCTCATCATTACGAAACTGAATACAGTTTTCACAATCACGGAAGACCTCCCCGCTGCAATCAGCCAGTTTCAGAACTAAGACCTTCAAAGATTTCTGCTAAATCACCTCCGCAAAGGGGTGATTTTTTATTTTGACTGATTTAGAAAGTTTTGGGAAAATTGTGGTGAAATTTATTCCTGTCCTGTCTGCTTCCTCTTATTTATTTTTTTCTTTGTATCGTATATTGAGTTATACGAATCCATTCAGATATTAAATTTTGAAAAAAATTATGCCGGTAGATGTACTATTAGGATTGCAGTGGGGCGATGAAGGGAAAGGAAAAATTGTTGATGTATTTACGCCAGAATATGATGTAGTGGCACGTTTTCAGGGCGGACCTAACGCGGGACACACTCTCGAATTCGAAGGAATAAAACATGTACTGCACACCATACCTTCAGGAGTATTCAGGAAAAACTGCATTAATATTGTCGGTAACGGAGTTGTCATTGACCCAATCACACTTAAGAAAGAAATTGAGTCACTTCAAAAGCTGAATGTCGACATCAGTTCAATACTTCATATATCTCGCAAAGCTCACATTATTATCCCCACACACAGGATATTGGATGCCGCCTCGGAGGCTCAGAAAGGAAAAGAAAAAATAGGTTCTACTCTTAGGGGAATTGGTCCGACTTACATGGACAAAACCGGACGCAACGGTCTTCGTGTAGGAGACATTGAAGCTGAAGATTTCATGCGCAGGTATGACAAACTGAAAAGCAAGCATGAGGAACTTCTCGAACAGATGAATTTCGAATATTCTCTTGATGAGGAGGAAAAGAAATTCTTTGAGGCCATCGGACTGATGCGCACGCTTTCATTCACAGACAGCGAACACATGCTTAACCGACTGATGAAACAGGGAAAGAAAATTCTTGCAGAAGGAGCCCAAGGCTCTCTTCTGGACATTGACTTTGGCTCTTACCCATTTGTGACTTCATCAAATACAATCAGTGCCGGAGCCTGTACGGGCCTTGGCATTGCTCCAGGAAATATCGGCAGGGTGTTCGGTATTTTCAAAGCATACTGCACACGTGTCGGCAGCGGCCCATTCCCTACCGAACTGAATGATGATACTGGTGAACAATTACGCAAAGCCGGTAATGAATTCGGGGCAACCACCGGACGACCCAGACGCTGCGGTTGGATTGACATTCCGGCGCTTCGCTATGCCATTATGATTAACGGCGTCACCGACCTGATCATGACTAAGCCGGATGTGTTGAGCGGATTTGATAAGATAAAAGTTTGCACCTCGTACAAAATCGGAAGCAAGACGATTGATTATATGCCATTCGACTTTGTGAATGCCCCGATTGAACCTGTCTATGAAGAATTGCCCGGTTGGAAAACAGATCTTACAGAAGTCAGAGAAGAAAGCAACTTTCCAGCTGAACTCAGCAATTACATTTCTTACCTTGAAAAAACACTGGAAGTTCCCGTATCTGTAGTTTCAGTCGGACCAGACAGGAGCCAGACAATTATTCGCAAGAAGTAAAGAATAAGAAATCATCGGAAGTTTTCTTCAGTGTTCGCATAATCTTCCTTTTACTTTTATCGAATCTCCGGCAGACTCGATTATTTCTTCATTCGTGAGAAGGTCAGAGCTCATTCCTTCAAGATCAGGACTCCCTGCCTCCACCCATGCGCTGTACCAGAAAGATCCAACTGTGAATACCGAGGAGAGCATTCTCCTTTCAACTTGCCCGTTCAGCAAATTATGAAAGGCATCTGAAAATTCCCTGCTGTAAACCCTCTGAGTAACTATGCCTCTTGCTTCAAATGTGTACTTCAAGTCCGACGGAAATGTGTCGCTCAGCAGCTTTTCGAAACGAAGCACAGAATCTACTGCTTGAAAACTCTCAGCTATTCTTTCCCAGATCAAATCAGATACATTCGGAATGTAAACAGCACTTCCGCTTAGCATATCGTAATCTGAACCGTAAAGTTCCGGAAGCCTCGATTCCCACAGGCCGTGAATGCCATGCTGATTCGTAAGTTGACCATTGTAGTTTTCTGTGCAATGCAATGGAACATGAGCATCTCCTATGTAATGACCGAGGTTTGCAGCGTAATAAAGAATCATTTTTTTATTTTTTTCATAAAATGCATGACTCAGATTTCTGTACACTTTCAGAATGTGCCAGGGTACAATGCCATGTGCCATAAGCGTGTCTTCAGAATATTTTTGAACTGCGAGTTGCCATACCCTCGGAACAGAGTCGAGCGGATTTGCGCCATACTTATCGAGATCAATGTAATGCCGGGGAGCTTCATTCACGTCTGAGTGCCTACGCTTGTCTGCATCCACAGCGTGTTCACTCAGATACTCAATATGCTTTCGAAAAAATCCGAATAATGGTTCAGGCAATGTGAAGCAAGCCAGATAATTGATGCGTTTGTGTGCCCAAAAGCCCCAGGCAAGGCATTCATGCACGGGGATCATCAGGATAATAAAAATAAAGACTAATTTTCTGTTCATCCTGCAAGATCACAGAATGAATGAAATTCTAAAACCTAATTTATCAAGGATATTTTATTGCAATGCTTCAGGCAGTCTGAAGAGCCTTCAGGCGAATCAGAGCACCATCATGAAGGACAGGGATCACACGCGTTTGGTCATGAGTCAGGCAATACTTGATGTCTTTTTTCAGATTCAATCTCGCCAGTCTTTCACGATGTGATGAATGTTTTAAAAATTTATTCGGATCCTGCTCCGCCATTTGATAAAGATATTTCAGTGCCAGACAGGCATCGCCGCATTTGTAAGCATCCGACATCTGCGCGATCATTTCTGAAACAGCGCCTGCAAACAAAGCATCTTCGAGATTGAATTTATTTTTCCAACCGGAACACAAGAGCAGGATATTCCTTTTTTCACTGATAAGCCATTCGCACAATGCAGTGATATTCAAGAAAGAACCAATCACAACCCGGTAAGCATTTTTTGCAGCCTCAATCGCCTGAGTGCCATTGGTAGTTGTAATTACTATAGTCTGGTCCTTCACCTTTTCACCCATGTATGAGAAAGGCGAATTGCCAAATTCGAAACCATCCACCTGAACTCCGTCTCTTTCAGCTCCAACCATATATCCTTTTTCCTTGTAAGAGCGAGCTTCATCTACAGTAGCCACCGGAATTATTTTTTCAGCACCATGTTCGAATGCTGTACATATTGCGGAAGTGGCTCTCAGAATATCAATGATTACCACTATGCTATCGTTATCTTTATAGACAGGATATAAATAAGGAGAAAAGCAGGCATCAATTTTCAATTCGTGCGAATCTGACATGTGTTATTGATTAATGTGAAAAAACACCAGAGTATTTTACCTGTGAGATATACTTTTCAAATGTAACTAATTGCAGGAGAACATAAAATATTAAAAGCTTCCCAGGTTCATCGCAAAATATTAAATATCAGTTTTTTATAAATGGAACCTTTACAATTTTAGCTTTCATGGCCTTATCCCGTATACTTATGAAGACTGTACTTCCGGGAGCAGCAAATTCACTTTCTACATATCCCATGCCTATCGCTTTCTGAAGTGTAGGCGATTGAGTACCGCTGGTGACCCTTCCTATCTTTCTTCCATTGGCATCAAGGATATCATAATCTTTTCTGGGTATTCCCCTTTCTTCCATTTCGAATCCAGCCAGCTTTTGTTTTACTCCTTCTTCCTTTTGCTTTTTCAAGGCCTCCGAATTTGTAAATTCCTTGCTGAATTTGGTGATCCATCCAAGTCCGGCTTCAATGGGTGATGTAGTATCATCGATATCATTTCCATAAAGACAGAATCCCATTTCCAGACGCAGAGTATCCCTTGCACCAAGTCCTGCGGGTTTGATACCATGTTTTGCACCGGCCTCCATGATGCTTTTCCAAATATGATCAGCAGAACTGTTTTCAAAGTAAATCTCGAAACCACCGGCTCCGGTATAGCCCGTCGCGGATACAAGAACATTTTCAATTCCTGCAAACTTTCCTTTTGAAAAAGTATAGTAAGTCATTCCCTTCAGATCCATGTCAGTCAGTTGCTGCAATGCTTCAGCTGCAAGCGGTCCCTGCACAGCCAGAAGCGAGGTTTTATCCGATATGTTGTGCATCTCTACACCTTCTGTGTTACGCGAAAGAAACCACTGCCAGTCTTTTTCAATGTTGGATGCGTTGACTACAAGCATATAAGTATTCTGATCGATTCTGTATACCAACAGATCATCTACAATTCCGCCCGAGTGATTTGGAATACATGAATATTGAACTTTTCCATCTGTGAGTTTGCTGACATCATTGCTGGTGAGTTTCTGAATCAACTCAGCTGCCTTTTCACCCTTGAAGATGAATTCACCCATATGAGACACATCAAAAACGCCAAGTTTATTCCTCACATTCTCATGTTCCACATTAATTCCTTCGTATGAAACTGGCATCAAGCATCCGGCAAAAGGAACCATTTTGGCTCCCAGTTGAACGTGCTGATTGTAAAGCGCTGTTTGCCTGATTGTGCTTTCGGTTGTTTCCATGTGAATGAATTTTGTGAGCAAAGATACTTAATCGGGCTGAAAAATCATTCAAGCCTGAAGCGAATCAGTTCTTTTCTTTCAGAAGATTATTGAAGGCAGAAAGGTAAGCGAATTGTTGACTGTTCACAGAGTACTCTGCTTCCACTGTTTTCCTTGCCTCCATGCCGAGACTTCTCCTGAGTTTTTCGTCTTCAATCAAAACAGAAAGTTTATGCACCCATTCTTCTTCTTTATCAGCCAAAAAACCATTGATTCCATCTCGAATGATCTCTGTATTCACTCCGACCGGTGACATCACTGTAGCAATTTCAAGAGCCATGTATTGCAGTCCTTTGAGACCGCATTTGCCTCTGCTCCATTCATCATCCGGAATTGGCATGATGCCAATATCGAATTTTCTCAGCTGCACTATCTCATCTTCCCTTCTCCAGGGAAGTCCTTTGATGCCGAGCTCATCATTTGAATAATTCTCATCGCCTATCACACGGAACTCCAACTTGTCTCCGTACTTATTTCGAAGAGCTTTAAGAAAAGGGACTGCCAGTTCGAAGTGTCGTATTGTGGTCATGCTTCCGCTCCATCCGATTACAATTTTCTCTTTAACGGAAATAGAATATTCCGGAATATAAACTGAAGTATCAATCGTTGTGGGAATTACAATCACATTCTTATTGAAATTTGAAGCGAAATCAGCGAGGTATCTGTTCCCGGCAATGACAAGGTCTGACATGGCAATGATTTTTCCGGTCTTCCCTGCGTCTTTCAGCCAGCCCAGCTTCCTGTTGGCATGCGATACATCGTGTCTCCAGATAGCATCATCAAAATCAAAAACAAGCTTTGCCTTGCTCATTGCAAACAGTCTTTCAAAAATCATCGACCCGGTCATGAAAGCTTCACGCTGAACAAAAATTATATCATACTTTCTTCCTCTCCATACGTCTCTCAATCTCCTATAGCTACCTTTGAGGAAGATGAGCGATTTTCGCAGCATTCTGCCGGGCTTGTAAAAAATACGATCGTCCCTTTCAGAAATAAGGAAAGAAAAATCACAATTGAAACCGTTGGCTTCAAGGAAGTGGAAATATTGCTCAAAACGAAAACGCTGTGATGGAGACCGGTCGAGCCTGTGTGACGCTATGAAAAGAATCCTGGGCATGCTCAGTCTTCCAGCCAGACCTGAGGAAGATTTTCAGTGATTTCAATGTTTTCAAAGCGGCTGCTTTTTCGAATTCCTGCTTCTTTGGCCCAGGCAGCCATCCTGGTTAAACCTGTTAGAAGATCCACAGGATCTGAGGTGCCGAAGACTTTTCGAATTTTACTGTGATCAGAATGCGCATGAAGCACTTCATTTCTTGCAGGCAGGAAACGGATTTCGCCTTCAATTCCCATGGCTTTCATGGTGGAGTCAGCCAGTTCCTTTACTGTGAACTGCCTGTCTGCGCCTACATTAAATACCTGGTTGTATGCATCCGGCACATCGACAGAGCGGGCTATGTGAGGAGCCACATCGGAGATATAACTGAATGCCCTTGTCTGTGAACCATCACCGAAAACTGTGAGTGACTTTCCCTGCATTAACTGATTCATGAAAATTCCCACCACATTGCGGTAACGGTCACCGAGATTTTGATATTCCCCATATACATTATGCGGTCTGAAAATGATGTAATTCAAACCGAACATTTCATGAGTAGTCTTCAAATCCTGTTCCACCGCAAGCTTTGCTATTCCGTATGGATCTTCCGGCAATGGCTGGGTTTCCTCGCTCATAGGCGGGGGAACTGAACCGTACACTGCAATGGAGGAAGTGAACACAAAACATTTCACCTTGTGGCGGACAGCTGCATTAATTAGCACTACGCTTCCGATAAGATTGTTTGTATAATTGAATTTCTTGATAAAATGACTTAATCCCTCAGCCGCATAAGCAGCGAGGTGATATACATAATCAAATTTATATTGCATGAACAACTCTTCCACAAGCTGTTCATCCGTGATCGACCCCTCAGTAAACAAGGCATCCGGATGTACGTTTTCCCTGAATCCTCCCGAAAGATCATCGAGCACAACTACCCTGTGACCCATTGCAATGAGTTCATTTGTTACGTGCGCTCCTATGAATCCGGCACCGCCGGTGACAAGTGATGTGTTCATATTGAATACGGGCAAATTTATAAATTAGTTATTATTAATACAGGGATGTATGGGCTCAGTTAGTGTATTTGTGCTTGTAATTAACCTGAATTTAATTCAACCTTATTAAGACCAGACATTTAGGTGCTTGAACTGAATCCTTTAATAATTCAAGAAAAAGTACATGTCTTTTGATCAAAATATTCAATCCAATCAATAAAAAATGAATAATCATATCTTTGGATTCGAATTCACAAAGCATGCCCAGGCGTTTACTTGAAAAAAACACACCAAGATGGATTATCTTCACCATCGACGTATGCATTTGTCTGCTTTCCTTGCTGCTTGCTTATGTGGTTCGATTCAATTTCAAAATTCCGGACATTGAAATCGAAAGGTGGATTTATGCATTCCCTGCTGTAATCGGAGTAAGGATTGCGAGTTTCCTGATCACCAGAATTTACAAAGGAATCATACGTTATACAAATACCCGGGATGCCACAAGAGTTTTCTTCACCATCACCGCCGGCAGTGCCTTTCTCGCGCTTCTGAATATACCTGTTTATTTCTTAGTCGGAATTTATCTCGTTCCCTATTCCATCATAATCATTGAGTATTTCAGTACGGTTTTTCTGCTCACGGCATTCAGGATTTTCGTAAAGACAATTTACAATGAAATTAAAAATCCTTCGCGAACCAAAAAGCAGGTTATAATCTACGGTGCCGGAGAAAGCGGACTAATCACAAAGCGCGCACTTGACAGAGATGCAGGCACACGCTACAAGATTCTGGCTTTTGTGGATGACGATAAGGCCAAAGTCGGAAAGACCCTTGAGGGGATTCGGATTTATAATGCTACAACTGATCTTGAGGAACTGATCAGGTCTAACAGCATAGAGAATCTCATTATCAGCATCCAAAATATAAGCGGTGCTGTCAAGCAAGATATCATTGAAAAATGTCTTGGCCTCAATGTAAATATCCTCAATGTTCCGCCGGTAAATAATTGGATCAACGGACAGCTTAGTTTTAATCAGATTAAAAAAGTAAGAATTGAGGACCTCTTGGAGCGTGATCCCATCAAGTTGGACCACAAGAAAATCGCTGAACAACTAAAAGGTAAGACCATTCTTATCAGCGGTGGCGCCGGATCTATAGGCGCTGAAATCGTGAGGCAACTGATTCCATTCAGTCCGGGACTTTTAGTAGTGCTTGATCAGGCAGAATCTCCCCTGTATGAACTGGAACTCGAGATCAGCGAGAAATACGGATGGAATAAAATTGAAACTGTAATAGGTGATGTGCGCCAGATGGACCGCATGAAAAGAGTCTTTGATGCATTTAAGCCGCAGATTGTATTTCATGCTGCCGCATACAAACATGTGCCTGTCATGGAAAACAATCCTTCAGAAGCAATTCTCACCAATGTTCATGGCACAAAAATTCTGGCTGACCTGTCACTCCAGTTCGGAATTGAAAAATTTGTGATGGTAAGTACCGACAAGGCTGTAAATCCTACAAGCATCATGGGCGCTACCAAGAGAATCGCTGAGATTTATTGCCAGAGCATGAACAGCAAAGGTAAAACGAAATATATCACTACACGATTTGGAAATGTGCTGGACTCAAACGGCTCTGTGATTCCCCGATTTAAAAAACAAATCGAAGAAGGCGGTCCACTTACCGTCACTCATCCTGAAGTCACGCGTTATTTCATGACCATACCTGAAGCCTGCCAGCTTGTGCTTGAAGCCGGAACTATGGGTAACGGTGGAGAAATTTTTATTTTCGACATGGGTAAGCGTGTCAAAATTGCTGACCTTGCTAAAAAAATGATCAGGCTCAGCGGTCTCGAACCTGACAAAGACATCCAGATCATATTTACGGGGCTTCGGGCGGGAGAAAAAATTTATGAGGAATTGCTGGCTGATAAAGAAACCACAATTCCGACACACCATGAAAAAATTATGATAGCTAGGGTGCAGGAGTGTAACTTTGAGTCAGTGCAAAAGCAAATTTCCGACCTAATTGAAATGTTCCGGACACAAAATAATGATGCTATAGTCAGAAAGGTAAAGGAAATTGTTCCTGAATATGTATCGGCCAACTCAGAATTTGAAAAACTGGACATCCGAAGTACGTAATTAACCAGAATGAAATCAGCTTCAGATATATTCAGACATAAAAGTAAAATTGAAATCCGGTTTGCAGACATTGATGCTTTCAATCATGTAAACAATGCCAGGTATCTCACCTATTTTGAGCAGGCAAGAATCGAATACTTTAATGAAATAATTGGCTGGAATTATGACTGGTCCAAGCAGGGTATCATCCTTGCCAGAGCGGAGATTGACTTCATTGTTCCTGTGAATTTGAATGATGAGGTTTATGTCCATACAAGATGCTCCAGACTTGGTAAAAAGAGTTTTGACCTGGAATATAAAATGACCAGGAAAGATGCAAATTCTGAGATTACAGTCTGCAGCGGAAAAACTGTGATGGTTGCATTTGACTATGAAATGCAAAAATCAATTGAGATTCCGGATGATTGGAAAAAAATCATTCGAAGTCATGAAGGAATGCAGGATTAGCCGTGAATGGTTTCTTTTTTTCCGTACTTACCTATTATCTGGGCTTCGTATTCAAGAAACTCTTTCCAGCGCTGATCCACATCAACATCAGTCGCATATTTTTTTGCCAGACCAATAAACATAGTATAATGATTGGCCTCGGAAATCATTAACTCGCGGTAAAACTCCCTTAATTCCGGATCGTTGATGTTTTCACTCAGCAATTTAAATCTCTCACAACTTCTTGCTTCAACAAGAGCCGAGAACAACAGTCGATCGCAAAGCACGATGTTTCTGGCATGTCCTTTTCTTATGAATTGATTGAGTTCATATACGTAATCATCCCTTCTTTCCCTTCCGAGTACAAGATTTCTTTCCCTGATCTTTTCATGCACCATCTGGAAATGTGAAAGTTCTTCCCTTGCAAGTTCAAGCATTGCTTCCACAAGTTCAGGAATGTCAGGATACTGTATGATCAGGTTGATGGAATTGGTTGCGGCTTTTTGCTCACAATAAGCATGATCTGTAAGGATTTCATCAAGATTCTTTTCTACGATGTTTACCCATCTCGGATCAGTAGGAAGTTTCAAACCAAGCATAAATATTCAGTATATATTGCAAAGAAAACACATTTGATGAAATGTAAGAAAATAAAATAATAAGAACCAACAAAAACGGATGCGATAGAAACCAATTCTGTGTTATTTTTGTATTAAGATCAAACATGCCGCCATTAGTATTATACGGAGACAAACTGTGCGTGAAGGTGACACGTGAATTCAAGCAGCTGGTGAATATTTCCATTGCTGCAGGAAAGTTCATTCTGATTCATCCGAATTATAATCTCATTCGAGAAGCAATGCGTCTGGATGTAATACAGGATTGTATGCTTGAAGATTTTGAAGTGCATAACTGGCAGTATGAAGTGGGCGAAATCATTTCTTTCGACACAAAAGAGATTTTTTTCTTTTATGCACTGCTCGAGCTCAGCTGCAGAATCTTTCTTTGTGAAATCGGCGATGACCTGGAAAAAATGGCAATTGAAAACGAAGAAACCGATGAAGAAGAATTTAAACGAGTAAGAGGATTTTATCTCAGGCAGGCTGAAGACTTCCTGCATGAAATTAAAAGAAGCTTTAACGGCAACAGGCAATTTTATGAGCTCGACTGGAAAATCAACCAGTTGAATCTTACCGCATAACAATTGAAATTTCAATGAAGGTCCGGGCTCTCAGCATTCTCCCTTAGGGTGTCAGCTTGCTCCTCGACGACAATAAAATTTCTCGCAGGCCCCGAAACTTCCACATCAGGCTTGAGATTGTCTGCTTCTTCCTGAGAAATCAATCCTTTCTTCAGCATGAATGCTGAAACGATTCGGTAATAATCTGCAAGATGCGGACGCAATTGGCCGTCTGATCCAAATTGAAAACGAAATGCTTTTGGCTTGGGAAGGAGGCTGGCAAGGAAGATTCCTTCTGCGAGACTGAGGTCTTTGGGTTTTTTCATGAAATAAAATTCTGAGGCCTCCCCAATGCCGTATACTCCGGGGCCCAATTCGATAATATTCAGATAAACTTCAAACATTCTCTCCTTGCTGCAAAGCCTATTGCTTTCAATCAGCCACACAAGCAGTGCTTCTTCTACTTTGCGCGCAATCGTTTTATTCCTGCTGAGAAATACATTCTTCACAAGCTGCATGCTGATTGTACTTCCTCCTCTTACAAATCTGCCTGCCTTGTAATTGGCAACGATTGACTGTTTGAATGCTTCAGGATTGAATCCGTTATGAAAAAAGAAGGAACCATCTTCGCTGGTAAGCACCGCATTTTTAAAGTTCGGTGAAACCTCATCCAGGGGAGTGAAATAAGGATTGCCAGGACCAACCTCAATCGTTCTGAATAGTTTTCCCTTTTCATACACCTGATGCAGAAAGACATCATTCATTTTGTAAATATTCTGTTCACCGGATTTTGTAATCCTGAATTTCCTGGCTCGCAAACGAGATTCGAACTTCACACTGTCAGGTATATTAGTGTCAAATTCAAAATTCAGCTTATAGGTTAATGTACCTTCTGCCTGTACACCACTTACTGCTGTAAATACACCTTGCGGAAGATAGCCGAAAAAATTGTCAGCTGGAATTTCATCTGAATCTATTTTCAAATGAACCTGCTTGCCTTCACCGCTGTGAATACTGGCGAAAGCCCTGAATAAGATCTGATTGATCTCAGCCGTTGAAGTACTGTCCAGCTGCAAATAAGAAGGGCCAATTGCCAATCTGTAGTCAAAAAGAAAATGCTTTAAAACCGCTGTATCTGAGGAAATGCGCTCATGATAAAACTTTAAATTCTCAGCTGAAAAATGTCCACTTAGCCTGACCTCATCACCGGCTTTTCCGGCCTCCTGCATTGAAGCATGGATGGTGTCGAGAGTGAAACTTAATCCGGTCATTGATTTCAGCAAGGGCAAATGTTTGCCGTGAAATGAACCTGGATACAGATATAAATCAAAATTTCTGCCCGACTTCGAGAACTCCCCCTTCAGATTCCAGCTTATGGTTGAATCACCGTTATTAAATACGCCGGATATATTGCTTTCATCCGATTGAAAATCCGGCATGATAAATTGTTCCGTATCTCCGTTCCGGCTGTGACTGATTGTTATATCCCTTAAATAAGCTTTCGAAGGTGCAAGTCTGAAGATGTTGTTCAGCACCCTTTCTGCAAGTCCGGAAAAATTTAAGGATGCCTTCTTATCAGATTGTTCTTCAATTTCTGATCCGGCTTTTATACCAGACCGGATAAAGCTGTCATAGTTGCAAATTGAATCTGTGCAGACGAGATTGATGCGAAGACCAGAAAGGAATAAATTCCTGATATTGACTCTTCCTGCAAGCATTTGAAGAACTGACGGAGACACATTTAGTGTATCAATGTGAATCAGCTCTTCACTTTCTTTATTAATAATTGAAAAGTCAGAAAAGTACACTGATGTTAGAGAGCTAAATCCTGATTCACCTGTCTGAAACTTAATACCGTAACGTTGGTTCAAACCAGACTCAATCTTGTCCAGAATCTTTTGAAGAATTGCGCCACGAAATGCAAACAACAGTGTGAATAAGATTCCTGTAACTACAGCAATTGCGATGGCAATGCGGATAATAAACTGTTTTCTGATCATGAGTCAATTACACTCACAATTTGAGGAATCTTTCCAATGAAATCAAAAGAGATTTCATACACAATAAACCGTTGATAATTTTCGTCCCAAATGCCTTCCCTGACTGAATGAAAAAAATTACTTTCGGGCATATTCCCGATACACATGCGGATTCTGGGTCTTAGGTGTTTTTTACTTATTCCTGCTATTCTGATTTTTCTGAGCCGGGAAGCAGCATATTCATCTGCAGATACAAGCTTTTCATTCCTGGCTAAACCGGAATATACTTCCAAATTAAAGGAAGCATCAGCTAAAGCTAATGAGCACGAGTCCAGGAATCTCAATCGATACGCTATTGAGAAGCTGAAAGAATACGACAGAATGCTGGATGAAAATTCATCACGTGCAGCTGGTGACAGCATCGCAAAGATCGAAGCAATATTTGAAAAGATTAACGCGAACCGGCTTGCGGAGTTAAAAGGGCTTAAAGAGCAGATAGAAGTCCTAAAGGCCCAGAAGGAAAGCAATGACAGTGCATATAAGGAACTGCTGAAAAAAGCCGGGATAGCTTTCTTCATCTGGTTAGTGATTGTACTGGCATTGCTTAAGTTGCGGAAAATGCGCCTGAGTAAAAAACAAGCTGCGTTAAACAGAATACAAACTCAGTACAATTCAATTGAATTCAACGCATCGAAAGGTGAAAAACTTATTAGTTCAGCAGAGAAAGAACTTCACAGGCTGCATGATTTGAAGCTTAAATCTCATGAACTAAATGAAGCACTTAATTCTGAAATGGAATCTCTTGTTCCCGGAAGTGAAAACCTTCAGCAAATGCAAAGCGCCATCAGGAATTCGAAGGATCTTGGGCAAAAACTCGAGCTTGAATCCGCCGTTTTCGATACCATAAAAAACTTTCAAATTCAAGCCGGATCTGAATTTGAAGACTGCGACATGAACATCATTTGCGATTCAGCACTAGAGATCGCATACAGAGGTTTCAAAAGTGAAGACGCTCCCGAAAATCTGGCAATCGAAAGAAATTTTGAGAAAAAAATTCCTCCTGTGAGAGGCAACAAATCAGCCATTACCATTGCTCTGCTGAACATCCTGAAGAACTCCTTTGAATCACTGAAAGCCAAACAGGCAAATGCCGCAAAAGATTATAAGCCAAAGGTTACCATCAGTACACGCATACTTCCAAATTTTGTTCAGATAAGAGTGAGAGATAATGGAGCAGGAATGGATGGCAAAGTGATGGAGAAAGCCCCTGAACAGTTTTTCTCTACGAAAGATGTTTTGGTTGGCACAGGATTAGGACTCAGCGAAAGCATTGGAATTATCCGTGATATGCACAAAGGGGAATTGAAAATTGAAAGTGACCCAAACCATGCTACAGACGTGTATATAAAATTCTTTTTAAAAAAGAGATGATGAAGTTGGTTAAATACACTCTGCTCAGCTTCGCGCTTTCATTCGCATTGTTTTCTCACGCGAATGAAAGTGAGCTTAAGAATATTTTGTCTGATGCGAAAACAGTTTATATAAAGCCAGAAGCGCTAGACCGGCTGATTATCAGGCTTAGGCCAATAGAAGAAAATCTGAATCCTGATCTGGAAACTGATATACTTGAAGCATACAAAGTGATATCTGACCAGTATGCGGCAAATCATCATTACAGTCAGGCTCTCGATGTCTTTAAGAAATATATTCAGCTAAAAGATTTCATCAGCGGCAGGGATTATTTACTAGCCATTAAATTCCGTCAGGATTCTGTGAAAGAACTTCGTACTGCCCTTGGAGCCGAAATCATGAATCTGAAAAACGAAGCTGAAATGCTGCAAATCGACAACGATTATCTGGTTAGCAAGAAGCAGAATTTTAAAAAGTATTTTTCATTTATCATCATCACCCTGAGTGCAATCTTTGCGCTGATGCTCACAAGTTTCGCTGTGAAGTATTTTAAACTGCACTCTCAGATAAACGAGTTTCGTGATGCAATTAAAAATCTTCATGGTGTGGCCACCTTGGGCTCACTTTCTCAGGGATTTATTTCAAATACAAACGAGAAAATTAACCAACTCGAAGAAATGCTTGAGCAACTTAAAAATGACGTATCTCATTCTCCCGGCAAAATTGACCAAATGCTTACTGGAATGAAAAATGAACTGAAAGATTTTTCCAAAAAACTCGGCACCGGCGTCTGACCGGAAAATAACCGATGTCAACTCTCAAGCACGTTATCTGCATAGGCGCCTCTCTGGTCGACTTCAATTTTAATTGCTTTAAGAATCCGGTACTTAACACTTCCAATCCGGCAGCTATGTCCAAATCCCCCGGAGGTGTGGCAAGAAATATTGCACATCACCTGTCTCTGTTAGGATGTAAAGTCACATTGATCACCTGTGAAGCTGATGATGCCGAAGGTAAATGGCTGAAAGAAATAAATGCATCTGCCGGTATCGACACATCACTTTCTTGCAGAGAAAGCAAAACTGGTGTTTACGCTTCAATACATGATCACCTGGGAAACTTTCATATAGGCGTTGTATCCTCTGATGTGGAAGATAAATTGAATGCAGAGTTTCTTTCCGGTGTGCTGAGCAGGATTTCTGAAGCAGATTTGCTTATTGCAGACTGCAATCTTTCTGTAGATTCGCTTAAGAGCCTGCTCGATATATCTGAAAAAAGAAAGTGGCCTGTAATACTTGATACAGTGTCCGTAAGCAAGGCATCCCGGATTATTTCCGCTCTTCCCGCTTCCGTGTTGATGATTAAACCGAATGAAGATGAATTCAGGCAGTTTGCGACAGAATCAGAAAGCTTTTATCATGAAGATGAAATTTTCGAATTCCTGCATCGCAAAGGAGTGAAAAACGTTTGGTTGAGTCGCGGAGAGAACGATTCAATACTTTCAATCGGATCAGACTCTTTCAGTTTATCTGCACCTTCGGCCAATATCATAGATACAAACGGAGCCGGTGATGCGGCCGTAGCAGGATGGGCTTACGCTTTTCTACAGGGTAAAAACATACGGGAATGTCTTCAATTCGGACATGCAGCAGCAGGCGCGATACTGGAATCGCAGGGATCCGTCAGACCAGACATGAGCACAAAGCTGCTGGAAGATTACGTGAAAAAATTAAAATGAAAAACCATATCGAGATACACAAGGAAGTTCAGGAAGCTCTTAAGCAAGGCCAGGCTGTCGTGGCGCTTGAGTCTACAATCATCGCACACGGAATGCCATGGCCGGAAAACATGGAAACTGCAATGGCTGTAGAGAAGATAATCCGCGATAAAAATGCCATTCCCGCAACCATTGCCATACTTGATGGAAAGATTTGCATCGGCTTAAAAAACAGTCAGCTTGAGCATGTGGCAAAAAGCAAGGACGTTCTGAAAGTGAGCACACGGGAAATCGCCTACGTTTGCTCAAGCGGAAAAAATGGCGCCACAACTGTGGCATCCAGCATGAAGCTCGCATCGCTTGCAGGAATAAAAGTATTTGTGACCGGAGGCACAGGTGGTGTTCACCGCAACGGAGAAAACACAATGGATGTTTCCACAGACCTGACTCTTATGTCCAAAACTCCTGTCGCAGTAGTTTCAGCAGGAGTGAAATCCATCCTGGACATCGGACTTACTCTTGAAACTTTGGAGACGCTCGGTGTGCCGGTCATCACATTCAGAAGCGATTATTTTCCAAGCTTCTATTCCTCGGCAAGTCCGTACCTCAGTCCCCTTCGAATGAATGACACAGCAGAAATTGCAAAATTAATTCGTACACATTTTGAATTAGGTATGGAAAGCAGTGTGCTGGTAGCAAATCCTGTTCCTCATGAAAATGAAATTCCCTATGACGAGATCGAATCATTAATACAGACTGCAATCAATAAATCACAAAGGAATGACATCAAGGGAAAGGACATTACACCCTATCTTCTGAAGGAAATCGCGGAGGCAAGCGGAGGCAGAAGTCTTGCAACTAATATAGCGCTGATAAAAAACAATGCCGTGCTTGGTGCGGATATCGCAAAAGCAATGGAATTCTGATCAGAAATTTTTCACCACATCGCGAATGATCGAAATGCACTCATGCAATTCATCCTCGTTGATTGTGAGTGGTGGCGCAAAGCGAATGATATTTCCGTGAGTCGGTTTTGCCAGTAGACCTTTCTCCATCAACTCGACGCAAAGGTCCCAGGCGTTTTTCTTCCAGTCGCTCTTAATTACCAAAGCGCAAAAGAGTCCTTTGCCACGAACCAGTTCTATGGCCGGATGTTCAAGCTTTTTCAGTTCGTTTAAAAGTAAATTGCCGAGGCGGTAAGCGTTTTCTGCAAGTTTTTCATCTCTGATAACCTGAAGTGAAGCCATGGCAACCTTACAGGCAAGAGGATTTCCTCCATAAGTAGAGCCATGCTCTCCCGGTTTAATGCATAGCATGATGTCATCATTGGCTAGCACTGCACTTACAGGCAAAACACCACCGGCAAGGGCTTTTCCGAGAATGAGAATATCTGGTTTTACATTTTCATGATCGCAGGCAAGTAATTTTCCGGTTCTGCCGAGCCCGGTTTGAATTTCATCTGCTACAAAGAGAACATTGTTCTTCCGGCATAGATCGGAACAAATTTTGAGATAGCCTTCATCAGGAACAACGACTCCCGCTTCACCCTGAACAGGTTCAACCAGAAAAGCGGCAACAGACTTATCGCTTAGCGCCTTTTCGAGCGCCTTAGTATCATTATATGGTATTTTTATATAGCCCGGAGTGAAAGGTCCAAATCTTCCGTAAGAATCCGGATCTGTAGAAGCTGAAATTACACTGATTGTTCTGCCGTGAAAATTTCCTTCGCATACAACAATCTTAGCCTCGTTCTCTTCCACTCCTTTTTTATCATAAGCCCATCTCCTTGCAAGTTTCAAGGCTGTCTCCACCCCTTCCGCACCTGTGTTCATAGGAAGTACCTTATCGTAACCGAAGTAACGGGTAATAAACTCTTCGTAAGGCCCCAGGCAATCATTGTAGAATGCTCTTGAAGTCAAAGAAAGCTTGCCTGCCTGTTCAATGAGAGCTGAAATAATCTTAGGGTGATTATGTCCCTGGTTCAGGGCTGAATAAGCCGAAAGAAAATCGAAATATTTCTTTCCCTCCACATCCCACACAAAAATTCCTTCCCCCCGCTCCAACACAACCGGAAGAGGATGGTAATTGTGTGCGCCATACTTGTCCTCCCGTGCAATAGCTTCTTCGGTAAGTTTCCTGTTTTCAGCAACTTGCTTCATAAAAATATTAACTAAGATAATTGCCAAAGGTAATTATAATCAATGAAAACAGACTCATGCGGCTATCATCATTAATTCAACATATAAGCTTATTTTCGCGCCTGATGGGTAAAACTGAAGAATCCTTGGATCTTAATTCGCTTGTGGTTACAGACATTTCTGACAATGGCGAAGGCCTTGCAAGAATAGACAATAGAGTGGTTTTTATCAAAGGCGCCGTGCCCGGTGATGTGGTGAATGCACATGTGTACAAGAAGCAAAAGAAATTTTTTCAGGCCAATCTTGAAAGCATTATTACACCTTCCCCAGATAGAGTCATACCATTTTGCACTCACTTTGGAGTTTGCGGAGGCTGCAAATGGCAGCATCTTTCTTACGAAAAACAGGTTGAGTTTAAGCAGAAGCATGTTTACGATGCTCTTGTCAGAATAGGGAAGCTTGAAATCCCCGGCATTGAACCGATTCTTGGCTCAGTGCGAATAAAAAACTACAGGAACCGGCTCGACTTTTCATGTGCCGATAAGAAATGGCTAACTAAGCAGGAATTGCAGTCCGGTCTTCCAATGAAAGAAGATGTGATTGGTTTCCATGTTCCGGGAAGATTCGATAAAGTACTTTCGATTGAAAATTGTCATCTTATGGATGAAAGGGTAAACCTCATCAGGAACGAAATCCGTTCTTTCGCGGTGAAAAATAAATTCAGTTTTTTCGACCCTGTAAATCAAACCGGATTTCTGCGCGATATTATCTTCAGGCATACATCAACTGATGAATGGATGTTGATTGTGGTTTTCAGGGAAGAAAAAGCAGCAGAAATCGAATTGCTGATGAATCATATAATTACGCGTTTTCCTTTCATCACTTCCCTGCTGTACATCATCAACCATAAAAGAAACGACACTATATTTGACTTGCCAGTTAATTTGTATTCAGGAAAAGATCACATTACAGAAAAGATGGGGGACCTGAAATTTAAAATCAGCGCAAAATCCTTTTACCAGACTAATTCATATCAGGCTTGGGAGCTTTATAAGGTTGCTGCCAGATTCGCCGGTCTCAGCGAAACCGAACTTGTGTATGATCTGTATACAGGAACAGGAACAATTGCCAATTTCATCGCTTCAAGGTCGAAGCATGTTATCGGAATTGACAATGTACCGGATGCAATAGAAGACGCGAAGGAAAATTCCTTAAACAACGGGATTAAAAACACCACCTTCATAGCAGGGGATTTGAAAGCTACACTCACAAACGAGTTTGTTGCGAAACACGGAACACCAGATGTCATCATCACTGATCCTCCTCGCTCTGGCATGCATCCTGACACTGTAACAAAAATGGCAGAATTTTCTCCTCGGAGAATCGTTTATGTTAGTTGCAATCCATCTACACAAGCAAGAGACATTGCAATGATCAGTGACAAGTACAGAATAACACGAGTTCAGCCTGTTGACATGTTTCCGCACACTACTCATGTGGAAAATGTAGTATTACTCGAGAAAAAATAAATACTGATTGAAGAACTGATTTCACAAATGAAATTTTTTCAATTCATATTTCTACTAACAATTCTGAATTTTATTCAGACGGGCAGATCTCATGCAAACATTTCCGGACCCATACAAGACCCGGAACAGCAGCAACTGGAGTGGTGCTTTATATTTTCCAATCTCCTCGGATTTAACATGCAGTACGTAACCAATCCCCGCCTTTATTACAATATCGGCGACTGGATGGGCACTCCATATAAGTACAGTGGCAAAAGCAAATCAGGGATTGATTGCTCAGGATTCGTTTGCAAAATGCTGAATGAATCCTACAATATTCCTATTAGCGGAAGTTCCCGGGATTTGTTTGATCAGGTTAAAGTGGTAAACACCTCAGAGTTAAAGGAAGGAGACCTTGTTTTCTTCAAGATCAGAAAAGGACGAATTTCACATGTAGGCATTTATCTCGGCAATGGTAAATTTGCACATTCAAGCACTACACGCGGAGTGATCATCAGTGATCTCAGTGAAAATTATTATGACCGGCATTTTTATAAAGCAGGCAGGTTAAAAAAATGAAATAATAAATCATGAGCAATATGCGCACAGTACTTCTCAGCAACAAAGAGATAAACCAGCGTATCAACCGACTTGCTTACCAGGTTTATGAGGATAATCCTGATGAAAAGGAAATCATTCTCGCCGGAATATTGCAAAGCGGCTTTAAAGTCGCACAAATGCTGAATGATGTCATTCAAAGAATTTCAGCACTCAAAACCACATTGGTAAAAGTGGAAATTGACAAGCATAGCCAGGTAGAAAAGGAAATCAAGATAAGTATCCCACGCGAACAGCTGAGCGGAAAAACCATCATATTAATCGATGACGTCCTGAATTCCGGAAAAACCATGATGTACGCTCTCAAACCTTTTCTAAATGCAGACATCAGAAAAGTGAGGACGGTCGTGCTTGTAGACAGAAATCACAGGAGGTATCCGGTCGCAACTGACTTCAGCGGTCTTACTCTTTCCACTACCTTAAAAGAGCATGTCAGTGTGGAATTCACAGGAGACGAAGCCATCGCTTATCTCGATTAATTGCTTTGGATTCTATCCGAAATAAGTTTTGCCAGCTTCGAAGAACTCAGTGAGACTGCATTCACCTTTAAACTGGCCTGCTCATAAAATTTTTTTCGAACCTCCAGATGAGTAGTAATGTATTCAAGCAATTCATCTTCTGTGAAACCTTCAAGCAGCGGTCTTTTTGCACTGGAGGATTTTAAGCGCTGAAAAAGAAAACGAGGCGTTGCTTCCAGATAAACCGTAAGTCCGTTGTCATTCATCCACTCCATGTTGTTTTCAAAGCACGGCAAACCTCCTCCCGTCGCTACAACGGCGTTAAGTGTATCTCTGAGCTCTTTTAGGATAAAGCTTTCCCTCTTGCGAAATTTTTCTTCTCCTTCCGTTTTAAATATATCTGAAATGTTTTTTCCAAAATCAATTTCAATGAGGTCATCGGTGTCAAAATGCAGGAAACCCAACTTGGATGCAAGAGATTTGGATAAGCGGCTTTTACCGGAACCCATATAACCAATTAAAAAGATTTTCATTGCGCTAAAATTTGATTCATTCTCGGGAAAGTGATAATTCAATCGACAATTTACAAAGCTTTGATTCAAAAACTAAACTCGAGTTAATATTCTGCAAATCAGGGTTAAGAAAAAATTCAAGTCGGGGTGGCGGGATTCGAACCCACGACCTCCAGCACCCCATGCTGGCGCGCTACCAGGCTACGCTACACCCCGGGAAATTATTGAAATTTCAGGTTCGCAAATGTATTAAAAGTATGTAATGCGCAAGACAAGAATTGTAAAATTCACTTGAATTTCAAAGAAAACTGTATTTCATATACTTGATCCTTTTCTACCGCTAACAATCTTTCATTACAAATGGAAAACAAACCTTACAGGTTTTGTGACAGACTCAGTTTTAGAGCAGAAAACTGCGAATCGCATACATCTTGATTTCCATTTTGAGAAAAACCTTACATAGAGCCTGCATGGAGCTTTTCAAAAGCATTCCCCTTCTGGTCCGCCTTAGATTTATATGCAACAATGCATGTCTGATATCAACACAGGCAAAGGCAAAGGGAGAATTGTATGAAAAACATCATCAATCAGGTAACAGCTAAATACTTAGTATTTTTATTTCTCCTCATCTCCGCCCAATCATCCAAGGGAAGCCATTCCATGGGCGCAGACCTGACATACGAGTGTCTCGGGGGAAATACCTACAGAATCACTGTTTCATTTTACCGTGACTGTATTGGAATTCCGGCGCCATCTACTGCTTATGTAAGTATCAATTCTTCGAGCTGCGCACAAAGCCTTGGTGTAACTTGTTACCCAAGACCAGGAACAGGCCAGGAAGTAACACCGGTCTGTTCAAGCGCTACCACGACATGCAACGGAGGAAGTTTTACCGGAATTCAAGAATGGATTTATGATGGAATTGTCACGCTTCCGATGCAGTGTACAGACTGGACATTCGCATATTCTTTATGCTGCAGAAATGCTGCTATTACAAACATCAACAATCCGGGTACAAGTACATTCTATATTTATGCCAATCTGAACAATACGATATCACCTTGCAACAGCTCGCCTGTATTCAGCAATAAACCTGTTCCGTTTCTATGCCTGGGACAGCAGTTTTGCTTCAATCACGGGGCACATGACCCTGACGGAGATTCTCTTGTTTATGAATTGATAACTCCAAGGCAGAGTGTTTCAGCTACAGTTAACTACAAAGCTCCGTACAATGCGAACAATCCGCTAAACTCATCGCCTGCCACATCATTCAGTACTGTGACAGGTGATATTTGCATGACACCAATGGCACTTGAAGTTACTGTTATGGCAGTGCTTGTGAGAGAATTCAGGAACGGAGTTCAAATCGGTGCAGTGGAAAGAGACCTTCAGCTGACAGTAAGAAATTGCAATAACAACCTGCCGTCTCTTACAGGAATAAACGGTACAAATAACTTTTCAATTACGATCTGTGCGAATACTCAAACTTGTTTTGACATATTCTCCATTGATCCGGATGCCGGACAAAATCTTACTGTTACATGGGATTATGGAATTCCAGGTGCACAGTTCAATACCAGTTCCGGACCAAGGCCGACCGGAACTTTTTGCTGGAATCCCTCATCATCGGAAATAGGGCAATCTTTTTCATTCACAGCGACAGTGGCAGACGATGCATGTCCCTATTACGGAACACAAACTTATTCATATACTGTCAATGTTATCGGAATAAGCGTGAATGCAGGTCCGGATCAGGAAATTGCCTGCAGCGATTTAGCTACTTTAACTGCTGTTGCTAGCGGCGGAAGTGGTCCGTACACATATTTATGGAGTACTGGATCTACCATGCAATCGATCACCATGGGCACAGGAACATATTGGGTGACTGCAAGTGACGGAACTTGTACTGCTACAGACACAGTGGTAGTGACTATGCCTTATATTCCGACAGCTGCATTTACTTACACTCCAATTACCTGTATCAATGCCCCTATTACTTTTACAGATCAATCAACCACTCCAGGCGGTATCATTACCAACTGGTACTGGAATTTCGGTGATGGCAACACATCCACGATTAGGAATCCGGTTCACACCTTTCCTTCTGCCGGCACTTATAATGTAAGTCTTGTTGTTGAAAACAACCTTGGTTGTTTGGATACGATTGTACAAGCGGTAGCAATAACAGATCCTCCGGTGAGCAATTTCAACTTTGTCAATTCCTGTCAGGGTAATGCTGTTGTGTTTACAGACCAAAGCACTCCTGCAGGCAGCGTCAACGCCTGGGTTTGGAATTTCGGCGACGGAAATACTTCGGTCAGCCAGAATCCTTCACACATATACGCCAATTCAGGAACTTATACTGTTACATTAAATACCACTACAAGTAACGGTTGTACATCTTCAGTCCAAAGAAACGTGACTGTATATCCAAGACCGGTCATCAATGCCGGTGCTGACCAGACGATTTGCGCCGGTAACAGCATTACCCTCAGTGCCAGCGGCGGGCAAACTTATGTATGGAACCCGGGCGGAACAGGAAGCACGATTACTGTCAGCCCTGGCGGTTCTACTACATATATCGTTAGCGGCACTGATATGAATGGATGCTCCTCGACAGATACAGTGGTAGTAAACATATTGCCTGTGCCTAATGTGAATGCAGGTGCCGACAGAACAATTTGTATTGGTGGTTCAGTAACACTTACTGCGACCGGGGCAAGCAGTTACATCTGGAACCCAGGTGGAATGACAGGAAGCACAATCACAGTGAGTCCGGGATCTACAACAAATTATACAGTAACAGGAACATCTTCCAACGGCTGTACCGCTTCTGATGCCGTGCTTGTGACTGTTAATTCTTTGCCGCTTGCAAATGCCGGACCTGATGCAAACATCTGTTCGGGTACACAAGCTACTCTGACTGCAAGCGGGGGCAACGCATATAGTTGGACACCTGGCGGCAGCACAAACCAGACTATCACGGTCAGTCCTGGAACGACAAGCTCATATGTTGTCACAGTTACTAATGCAAATGGTTGTACATCAAGAGACACTGTTGTAGTGAATGTTCACCAGCCACCGGCCGTACAGATGCAGTCAATATTCCTTTGTTCAGGAAGCTCCTTGACACTTGATGCTGGTGCAAGCGCAGCAACTTACATCTGGACTCCTACCGGGGACACTACCAGATCCATCACTATCAGCTCAGGAGGAACCTATACAGTCACTGCTACCTCATCTCAGGGATGCAGTGCCAGCGCAAGCGCAACAGTTACAGAAGGTACCATCATACAAGTCATGCTTGACGACGTTTCATTCTGCCAGGGCGACAGCGCTGTGCTGGATGCAGGCCATCCTGGAATGAATCATAACTGGAGCACAGGCCAGACTTCGCAGAGCATTACAATCTACAATGGAGGAACTTACTCGGTAACCGTTAGTGACAACTTTGGCTGTACAGGTTCTGTGACCATAAACGCGACAGTATCACCGCTTCCGCAGGCAGGTTTTATTTCAGGCGCAGCCTGTGAAAACACAACTTTGGCATTCACAGACACCTCTTCGCTCAATTCAGGATCAGTAACCGGATGGAGCTGGGATTTCGGAGACGGAAACAGCTCTTCGGTCCAAAACCCATCACATACTTATACCAGTTCAGGCTTATACTCTGTTCAACTAAACATTAGCAGCGATGCAGGATGTACCTCATCGGTTACAGGGAATGTTTACATAAACCCACTTCCATCAGTAGACTTCTCGGCAAACAATGCATGCGCAGGTTCTCCTGTTTCATTTAATGACCAGTCTTCTGTGAATCCTGGAAATATAAATTCCTGGTCATGGAATTTTGGCGACGGTAATACTTCGGTCGTTCAGAATCCATCTCACGTGTATTCCGGTGCGGGAAGTTACACTGTAAGCCTGACCGTAACTACATCTTCGGGATGCTCTGCTACAGGAACATCGACAGTGACTATTCATCCAAAACCAAATGCAGCATTCAGCACCTCTTCAGTGTGCCAGGGCAATGCAAGCAATTTTATCAATAATACAACAATAAGCAGCGGCTCAGTTTCATCTTATTACTGGAACTTCGGAAATGCTTCCACTTCAGGACAGAGTCATCCGGTTGTGAACTACTCAAATCCGGGCAACTATAATGTACAACTGATAGCCACCTCATCATTCGGATGTTCTGACTCTGTTACAGCGCCAGTAATTGTTTATCCTCGTCCGATCGCAAACGCAGGCAGCGATACAGTGATCTGCAGAAACAGCTCAGCCACATTGAGCGCAAGCGGCGGAACTTCATACACTTGGACTCCCGGAAATTATAACGGTGCAGTTTATACTGTGAGTCCTGCTTCCAATACAAGCTACACTGTTACCGTAACAGACCTTAACGGATGTACTGCAAGTGATGCGGTGAACGTTTCTGTAAATCAGTTGCCCAGTCTTAGCGCTTCTCCTGCTACAAATATCTGTACAGGCAACACTGCAAACCTCTCTGCAAGCGGGGCCGTGACGTATACGTGGCAACCTGGAAACATTGGTGGTCAGAATATCAGCGTAACTCCGACAAGCTCCACCAATTATACTGTGACAGGTACAGACATGAATGGATGTACAGCCACTGCGAATGTCAATGTAACAGTAAATGCATTACCGATTATCAATGCAGGTCCAGACAGGACAATTTGCAACGGCTCAACAATTTCAATCAGTGCTACCGGCGCTACAAGTTACAACTGGAATCCGACAGGCATGACAGGATCAAGCATATTGGTTTCACCTTCATCGAATACAACATACATTGTCACTGGTATAAACTCTAATGGATGTCAGAACAGCGATACAGTTAATGTAATGGTGAATCCCTCACCCAGTATCAGCCTGACTCCTGTCTTCATCTGTCAAGGATTCAGTGCAGTGATCGATGCAGGAAACAGCGGATCAAGCTATACATGGTCAACAGGAGAAACCACGCAAAGCATCACGGTCAGTAATGCCGGAAGTATCAGTGTGACAGTCCGTAACAGTTTTGGTTGCAATACTAATGCCTCCACAAATGTTACAGTCGGAAACGCTCCGAACAATCCTCCTGTCCAGCTTGCTATATGCGACGGACAATCAGCGACGCTGGATGCCGGAAATCCCGGAAGCACATATACCTGGTCTAATGGTTCCAATTCCCAAACTGTCAGCGTCAGCAATGCCGGAAACTATTCTGTTCAAATTACAAATCCGAATGGTTGCAGCGCTGTTCAAGTCCATACCTTGACTGTCAATCCACTTCCCATTGCCTCCTTCAGTTTGCAACAGGCTTGTGACGGATTGCCGGTGAATTTCAGCAATCAGTCTTCAATAAGCAGCGGAAGCATTCAGTCATATCTTTGGGATTTCGGAGACAACACAGTTTCATCCACTCAGAGTCCTTCACATACATATCCGAACTCAGGAGGCTTTACAGCAAGCCTTACTGTAACAAGCAATGCCGGTTGTACTTCATCAACTTCAAGAAATTTGGGAGTCTATCCATTGCCGGTTGCAAGATTCAGCAATACAAATGCCTGTCATGGCAGTCCTGTGAATTTCACCGACTCCTCTTACATCAACAATGGCAACATTGCATCATGGAACTGGAATTTCGGAAACAATGCAAGCGCGAGCGGAAACAGCGCAAGCCATACATATGCAAATCCGGGAACATACCAGGCTATTCTCACAGTGGTATCTGATGAGGGCTGTACAAGCAGCGTTTCAAGACCTGTAAGTATTTATCAGTTGCCACAGGCAAGTATTTCGGTTGGCAATACATGCACAAATCAGAATGCGAATTTCAGCAGCTCGGTAAATCCTGGTTCAGGAAGCATTGCCTCCTACTCCTGGAATTTTGGTGACGGAAGTGTTTCATCGCTCTCAAATCCTTCACATCTATATTCTGCACCGGGAGTTTATTCTGTTCAACTTGAAGTAAGAAACAGTTATGGCTGTATAAGTTCAGCAAACAGCAGCATTACATCATATCCATTGCCGCAAGCTGCATTCAGCGCACCTGACGCATGTCAGTATTCAGCAATCAGCTTCACCCAGAATTCTACAATAACTGCAGGTGTAATAAGTTCATACTACTGGAATTTCGGAGACAATAACAGTTCAGGACAGGCTTCACCGGTTCATTCATATAGTTCAAGCGGAACTTATACAGTAAGTCTTATTGCAGTCTCGTCTAATGGCTGCATGGATACAAGTGAGATGAATCTGACTGTAAACCCTCTGCCTCAGGTTGTATTCTCTGCGCCTGATGCCTGTGCCGGAACCTTTATTCAATTTAACAATCAAAGTTACGCTTCGAACGGAAACATCAGCAGTGTACAATGGGATTTTGGTGACGGAACGATTTCCTCTCTTCAAAACCCGGTACATACTTATTACAATCCTGGAACTTACAATGTTCAACTGACAGCAATTTCATCTGCCGGATGTATGGCAGTCTTCGCCATGCCGGTGAACAGTTATCCTACTCCACAGGCAGACTTTGCAAGCCAACCGGTTTGTGATGGTTTCTCAACAATATTCTACAATCAAAGTTATGTGCCGGGCGGATCTGGTTATACAAATGAATGGAGTTTCGGAGATGGTGCGCGTTCAGTACAACACAGCCCTGTGCACCAGTATGGAGCCTCAGGTGTCTATGGCACAAGCCTCACTGTAACCAGTGACCATGGTTGTACTGTTACAGTAGCACAGGTGAACAGAGTTTATGCGAATCCTGTTCCTGACTTCAGCACCGCTGACGTTTGCGTCGGAAATTCGACAACATTCACCGACAATTCTGTATCCTCAGACGGAAATATATCTTCTTGGCGCTGGAATTTTGGTGACGGAAGTTCATCTAGTCAGAAAAGTCCTGTGCATACATATCAGCAACCGGGAATATATCAGATTGAACTCATTACAGTAAGTGAGTTTGGATGTATGTCAAGAATGCTTGGCACGGTTGAAGTTTTCAGCAGTGCAAAGCCCCAAATACAAACTGCAAATGCATGTGCGGGCAGTTCAATCCAGTTCATCAATAACACAACGAATAATACCGGTTCACAACTGAGTTATTCATGGGATCTCGGGAACGGTGTTCGCGTCGACAGCTCAAGCGTCAATGTTACATACAATACTCCGGGAAATTACAAAGTCATCATGACCGCAACAACAGCTGAAGGTTGCAGTGCGCAAGCAGAAGCTGATGTGGAGATCTATCCCTTGCCTGCAATATCAATTACGGCAGGTAATGCTTGTGAAAATGAAGCTATCCAGTTCAACAACTCCGCTTCCATTCTTTATGGAGCGATCACCTCCTACCAATGGAATTTGGGCAACGGACAAGTATCTTCTGATCCCACTCCGTCTTACACTTATTCCTCAGCTGGAGATTATCAGGTCAGTCTGACTTCAAGTTCAGACAGAGGATGTGTTAATTCTGCAGTTTCTACACTTAGAGTTCATCCAAAACCTTCTGTTAGTTTCAACTCTGGAATTCAGGGATGTGCTCCGCTGAATGCAGGTTTCACTGATCTCTCTGTAATAAGTACTGGAAATATCAGCGGATGGCTGTGGAATTTTGGTGACGGTTCAATTTCAACAAACCAGAACCCTCAACATCTCTACACTAATGGTGGATCTTATGATGTCACTCTGACTGTCGTTTCCGACATGGGTTGCAGCAATACTTTCACTAACAGGAACAGCGTAACTGTCTTCGGACAACCTACGGCAAATTTTACCGCAGATCCGATTCATACGGATATCCTGACTCCTACAGTTCACTTCACAAATTTGAGCCAGTCATATACAAGCTTTGTGTGGTCATTCGGTGACGGGACGGTGAATACAACTGATATCAATCCTGTACATACATTCAGAGACACAGGGATTTATTATGCACAGCTGATTACTGTTAACGCTTATGGTTGCCGTGATACAGTGGCCAGATATATTGAAGTGAGACCTAAGTCTACATTATTTATTCCTAATTGCTTTACCCCGAACGGTGATGGCCATAACGACCAGTTCATGCCATATCATACCAATATGGAAGATATACAGGTATGGATTTTTGACAGATGGGGATTGCTGTTGACAGAATGGAATTCATTGCATGGTTCATGGGATGGATATTACCAGGGTCAAAAATGCCAGCAGGATGTATATGTGTATAAAATCAAAGGTCGTGGTATCGACGGTAAATTCTCAGAATGGGTAGGACATGTGAGTATAGTCTATTAAGATAGTGCGTTTAGTTTTTCGTGGTGTGTTTGAAAGGCCCTCGGATTTTCCGGGGGCTCTTTCATTTGTTTCATCTCTGGCAACCCAAGCTGACAGTTCAGGCAATGTCCCAACCGGGAGGATAAACAGTCCGGGTGAAGGGCCTGGTTTTAGCAAGTGAGCGTAAGTATGCGATTTTGTTTGGTGTGCCAAAGATTGAGCGGAGCTTTTTGAAATCTTCGAAAAGCGTGATCTGCTTGTCGTTTTTCGGTGCAAAGCCGGCTGAATGAAATTCGTTGTAACGCATTGATTATTATTATTTTATTACTATAAATATAAAGTATTGGTGCAGAAGTTTCAAGTATTGTTGGTACATGAATGAAATTTCAGGGTGAACGTCTGGCATCAACGGGTGAATAAAACATGCGTTTTTAACGTAAAAAGAATTCGAATTTGTTTCATTTTTTGAGGTTCTTATTCAAAGCCCAAAACCCTTCCGTTTTTTTTGCGGAAGGGCTTTAGACATATTCACCTAAACAAAACCTGTATTGAAAATCAATCCTGGTAACAGGCGGCAATCAATTAAAGCAGGATGGAAACGAGACCTGCTGTTAACGATTACCTGAAAAACTGCGAAAAGAGTGAGGGATTGAGGGGATTGACTCTCTTCGGATGGGATCCAGGATTTCAATATTTATATCTGATGAGGAAAAGATCAGATAAAGAACTCAATGAGGTAGCAAAACTAGAATTTAGATATTTCAGAAAATCTCAATTTTTGTCAATACCTGAATACAATGGGTGAAGAGTTAAAAATCGATTGCGAATAATTTAATCAAAATTTTTATCTCTAAATAAAATCCTCTTTTTGTCTGAATATGGCTCAAATTTTCTAAAAACCTTATTTTGATTAATTTCGCAATCCGAAATTTTTAGCATAAATCCTTAAATCATGATGATGAGAAATTACTTGCTCCTCTCCTGCTCTCTGTTAATCACAGGACTGATTAACGCTCAGAATTATCCGCAGACTAAAAAAGAACAAGTCACGGATGTATATTTTGGAACTCAGGTGAGCGACCCTTATCGCTGGCTGGAAGATGATCGTTCTGCAGAAACCAAAGAATGGGTAAAAAGGCAAAACAAAACAACAGAAGAATATCTTTCTAAAATTCCATACAGAGATTCTGTAAAGGCCAGAATGAAAGAACTCTGGAATTACCCAAAGATGTCGGTTCCATTTCGTACCAAGGATAATTATTTTGTATACACTAATGATGGATTGCAAAATCAATTCGTACTGAACATACTCCGCACAGGACCTTCCTCCAAGCCTGAACCTTTTCTTGATCCGAATTCACTTTCAGAAGACGGAACGGTAAACATTGGCGGTGTTTCTGTTTCAAAAGACGGCAGATACATGGCCTTCTCAACTTCAAAAGCCGGAAGCGACTGGAACGAAATACGAGTGAAGAATGTAGTCAACGGAAACTTAAGCGGTGACCTGGTCAAATGGGTGAAGTTTTCTGGTATCGCATGGCACAAAGACGGATTTTTTTATTCCCGCTATGATGAACCGGATTCAGCCCAATTGCTGAAAGGTAAAAACGAATTTCACAAGGTCTATTATCATACCCTTGGGAATCCGCAGAAGTATGATGTACTGGTCTATCATGACAAGGAAAATCCCCTGAGAAATTTCTATGCCGGAACTACAGAAGATGAGCGCTTTCTGATACTTGCCGGATCACAGGGCACAAGCGGAAATAACCTGATGGTAAAAGATCTCAGTCTGGAAAACAGCGACTGGATTACTATAGTGGATCATTTCAATTCTGATTATGACGTCATCGATAACGACAGTACCCGACTGCTAATCCTTACAAACAACGGAGCACCCAGATACCAGCTGATCTCTGTTGATGTACGCAATCCGAACGAAACTCCCAAAGTAATCATTCCTGAAAGCGAAGATGTACTTCAGTATGTTTACCCTGCTCACAATTTTCTTGTGGCTAAGTGCATGAAAGACGCTAGAACGGTGCTGAAAATATTCACGCGTTCCGGCAAATTCGTAACTAATATTCCTCTGGCTACAATTGGCACAGTAGATCAGCTGTCGGCAAGCAAGAAAGATGAGCTTTTGTTTTATTCTCTCACTTCATTCACCAGTCCGTCTACAATTTACCAGTACAATCTGAGAACTAAAGTGCAGACAGAGTACTTTGCTCCGAAAATTAACTTCGATTTCTCTGCCTATGAAACTAAGCAGGTATTTTATCCCGGCAAGGATGGGACAAAAATCCCGATGTTCATCGTGCATAAAAAAGGAATCCAATTGGACGGAAGTAATCCGGTTCTCTTGTATGGATACGGGGGGTTTAACCTTCCGCAAACCCCCTCTTTTAAAATTGAACGGCTCGTATTCCTTGAACGAGGCGGCATTTTCGCACTAGCCAATATTCGGGGAGGTGGTGAGTATGGTGAGGAATGGCATAAAGCTGGAACCAAACTCAGAAAACAAAACGTGTTTGACGATTTCATTGCAGCTGCTGAATATCTTATTTCTGAAAAGTATACATCTCCTGAAAAAATCGGAATTCAGGGGAGGTCAAACGGCGGACTGCTTGTGGGCGCAGTCATGACACAAAGACCTGATCTTTTCAAAGTGGCTCTGCCGGCAGTGGGTGTACTAGATATGCTGCGATATCACAAATTCACGATTGGCTGGGCATGGAAAGGAGATTACGGCAGCAGCGAGAATGAAGATGAATTCAGATATCTGCTTGGATATTCACCACTGCATACACTGAAACCGGGAGTGCAGTATCCTGCCACCCTGGTAACGACAGGCGATCACGACGACAGGGTAGTACCGGCGCATTCTTTCAAATTTATCGCACAGCTTCAGGAAGTGCAATCAGGCAATAATCCAGTCCTTATTCGCGTTGACATAGACGCAGGACACGCCAGTTCAACTGCGCTGGGTTCGTCCAAACCCGTGGCTAAGCAAATTGATGAGCATACCGACGTATTTTCATTCCTGATGTACTACCTGGGAATGTAAGTCAGGTTTTGAACATGAATGATGTAAAAGTCGGATTGCTTTAATCTCCTAAAGGCATCCTTTTTATAACTTTACAGCCATCCTGTAAGGAGGCTGCACTACTATGAAAATGAGAGTTGGAATAATATTCGGAGGCGATTCAAGAGAACGGGAAATTTCATTTGCCGGCGGAAGAACTGTATACGATAATCTGAATAAATCTCTCTTCGAAGCTGTTCCGCTGTTTGTCGACAGTTTCAGGAATTTCATTTTAATTGACTGGCAATATATTTACAAAGGCAGCATCCGTGATTTTTATCCACCTGTTGAATTTCTTCCTGCCTCTGAAAACGATTTTCAGGTTTATGCCGAAAGTCTGGGAGAACGGAATCCACTTCAGGAAGAAAAACTATTTTCCAAACTAGGGAAAAAAGTCAGGCCCGATGAACTGACCGATCTCATCGATTTCGCTTTTCTTTGTCTTCATGGTCCTTACGGAGAAGATGGAAAAATTCAAGGGTTGTTAGAATCCGTCGGCCTCCCCTATTCCGGCTCAGGAATATTATCTTCCGCAATCGGCATCAACAAAGTCATCCAGAAAAAACTGATGAAGCATGCAGGTTTCCCCGGACCTGCGTTTACATCGATCAGCAGAAGAGAATGGCTCATTTCTGATAAGAACGCTTTTGAAGTAGTAAAGAAAATTTGCGGATTCCCTTGCGTTGTTAAATCTGCCAGCCAGGGATCATCAATTGGCGTAAGCATTCTGCATCAGGAAGATAAAAACTCATTCGAGGCCGCTGTAGACAAATCGTTTTTCATTCGCAGAGTCAGCAACAAAGAATGGAATGCCATGGAGAAATCTGTCATGGCCGCATACATACGAAACCTCTGTGATATCCGGGAAGGAATCGGAATCCCTGTCAGACTGAATGCAGGAAAAAAATCTGAAATCATCTTCCATCCAGAAATACTGCTTTCACGTCTCAGTGATTTGTTTGAAGGCGGAACAGAGCAAGTGATCTTGGAATCGCTGGACTCTGAAAGCGAAGTCCTGGTTGAATCATTTATTGCAGGAAAAGAATTTTCCTGCATTGTGATTCGCAACAATGATGGCGAACCGGTCGCTCTTCCTCCTACTGAAATCAGAAAAGGAAAAGAATTGTTTGATTACAGATCCAAATACCTTCCGGGACTTTCGCGAAAAATCACTCCGATCCACCTCCCTGAGGAACAGATTGAACTCATTCGAAGTGAATGTGAAAGATTATTTAAATCGCTGGCGTTTAATGTTTATGCCAGAATCGACGGCTTTATTGACAATAAGGGAAATGTATTCCTGAACGATCCGAATACAACAAGCGGCATGATGCCTTCTTCCTTCTTCTTTCATCAGGCAGCGGAGATCGGACTGAATCCTTCTCAGTTTCTCAGCTATATCATCAGAACCTCTTTGCTTGAACGCATTGATGGCATGAAGGATTTTGTAAAACTGCCGGATTTGCTGGATCAGCTCGACAGAAACATAATTGAACTGAAGAAAGAAGCAAGAAATAGAATCCGAGTAGCTGTGATCATGGGTGGCTATTCTTCCGAAAGACATATCAGTGTTGAAAGCGGAAGAAACATTTACGAGAAACTTTCATCGTCTGTTAAATACGAAGCCATTCCTGTTTTCCTTAGCGGCGACAGCAATTCATACCGCCTGATTCAGATTCCGGTGAATCTGATGTTGAAAGACAACGCTGATGACATTCGAGAGAAAGCTGAGAATTATGTCAATCATCCTGTCATAGACAGAATCATGAATCAATGCCAGGGCATCACTTCTCGATACACCATGGAAGCGAATGTGCTTCACCCGCGTGAGCTCAGTTTTGCAGACCTGGCAGAAATGTGCGATGTGGCTTTCATCGCACTGCACGGAAGACCTGGTGAAGACGGCGCACTTCAAAACGAACTTGAAAAAGTCGGACTGCCATACAACGGATCCGGAATCGATTCTTCACAGATAACAATTAACAAATACGAAACAAACGAAATCCTGAAGAAGAACGGATTTCTTGTCGCTGATCACACTCTTGTGAATGAGGCAGACTGGAGAAAGGACAAGAAAGAGCTACTGTCCAGAATTTCTTCCAGATTCACTTTTCCATTTATCGCCAAACCTGTAGATGACGGCTGCAGCAGTGCCGTAAAAAAAATCAGGAATGAAAAAGAGCTTGATGCATTCGCAGAAATGATATTTCGAAAAAGCGAAGATCATGTTCCCTTACCGGCTGAAATTTTGCAATTGAAGCCGAAAGAAGAATTCCCGATGAAGAATGAATTTCTTATCGAGGAGCTCATCTCCCGCAATAATGCAAAGCGTTTTTTGGAAATTACCGGAGGACTTCTTACTACCGTAAACGATGACGGAACAAGGAACTACCAGGCCTTCGAAGCCAGCGAAGCACTTTCGGAAGGAGACGTGCTTTCACTTGAAGAAAAATTTCTTGCCGGAGAAGGACAAAATATTACGCCTGCACGTTATTCCACTGATTCTGACTTAAGAAATAAAATCAGTGAAAAGGTCAAAGCTGAACTTGTCCGTGCAGCACAGGTTCTCAATGTAGAAGGATATGCCCGAATTGACGCTTTCGTAAGGATCTACGACAACAATAAAACAGAAGTGATTTTTATTGAAGTCAACTCGCTTCCGGGAATGACTCCCGCAACCTGCATATTCCACCAGTGCGCCATAGCGGGTTACAAGCCTTATGAGTTCATTGACGCAATACTCGAATATGGCATGCAGAGAAAAAAACAACTTCAAAAAATAGCCTGAATCCGAAACCCGTGGGAATATTCAAGTTTCTTACCAGTAAAACTTTCCTGATCAACCTTGCTATTGCTGCCACAATAGTGGGTGTCGGAATGTTCACTCTGCTTCGTTGGATTGATTCATATACTTTGCACGGTGAAAGCATTGAAGTGCCAGACCTGAAGGGAATGAAAACCGAACAGCTCGACACCTTCCTGGCAGCACACAGTCTCAGATACCAGATCATAGACTCTCTATATGATACAAGCAAGAAGCCTGGAACTGTTTTAGATCAGGATCCTGCTTTTGAATCCAGGGTGAAGAAAGACCGGACAATCTATATAACAGTAAACTCTATACTCCCCCCTAAAGTAAAAATGCCTGATCTAATTGATGTTTCACACAGGCAGGCAGAAGCTATCCTGACTACTTATGGCTTTAAGGTCGGCAGCATTACATTCGAACCGGACCTGGCAAAAAACGCAGTGATTGCTCAACGCTACAAAGGCCAGTCTATACGTCCGGGTACAGAAATTCCTAAAGGCTCAGTGATCGATTTAGTACTGGGCGACGGAATGGGCAACTTGGACATCGATGTGCCTGACCTTACAGGGCTCACAAAAACTGAAGCCTCCTTCGTATTGCGTGGAGCAGGGCTCAACATTGGGAAAGTGGTTTATGACGAAGAAAACCGAAATCAGGAGAAAGCTAAAATCTATAAGCAGGAACCTGAAGCCGGGCCAAACTCTTCAATCAGAAACGGCGACCCTGTTGACATCTATCTGCGCTGATTTATCCTGCTCAAATCAAAATAGTTTCCGTAATTTTGAGTTTTCCTCAGGGAATTCTCAGGCAACAATATGACAAAATTTCAATTTATAAAGACCTCGCTGGCCTTCTTGGTTGCATTTGTACTGATACGCGGGTTGGCAAGTGCTCAGGAACATGTGTACCCTCTTGGAGTGAATCATGTCATCCTTGAATACCTTGAAAAAGATCCTGGTCTTGTATCGAGAAGAACAGCCATATTCGACACTGTACAGCTTCCCTTCGTGGATGATTTTTCCAGACCGGGCATTTATCCCTTTGACAGTCTTTGGGAAGACAAGGATGTTTTCATCAATTCAAATTACGCCAATCGGCCTGTTACAATCGGAGTGGCAACGTTTGACGGACTGGATGCTTTTGGAAGACCACATGACAGCCTTTCCAGCAGCGATGCGATTGCAGACTACCTGACCTCAAGACCAATTGATCTCGGTGGATTGCAGAATGACCCAACGGTTTGGCTTAGTTTCTTTGTCCAGCCTCAAGGATTGGGAGACATTCCTGAGCCTCAGGATTCGCTGGTTCTTCAGTTTAAAGACAGCAGCGGAAACTGGAACTGGATGTGGTCTGAAGCAGGTCGCGCTGATTCAGCATTCAAACGCGTGAACATTCACATCAACGACAATAAATATCTCTACAAAGGATTTCAGTTTCGATTTTACAACATAGCCACAGTAAACGGAAACAGGGATCACTGGAATCTCGATTATGTCATCCTGAATAAAAACACCGCCGCGAATGACTCCATCCGTGACAATGCATTTATCAATGTCCAAGGTTCTTTGTTGAATGAATTTTCAGCCATGCCCTACCCTCATTATAAATCGCTGAGCAATCCTGCAAGTGCTGTTCGCACTTCGTTCAGCGATACAATCAGGAATATTAATTACGGCAACACTTCATTAAACTACATCCTTGAAATTCAGGATGAGCAACAAATCGTTCAGTACTCTTCCATTCCGAGCAACCTGAATTCATCTTCAGGAACAAACACGATATTTAACACTACAACTACATACAGCTTCTCCAATTCGCTCCCAAAGGACAGCACTCATTTCCTCTTCAAAAGTTATTTCAGTCAGCCGGGAATTCTGTCCAACGCGAACAATGATACAAGTTACCACACCCAGTACTTCCATAACTATTACGCATATGATGATGGTTCAGCTGAAATAGCTTACGGCATCACTGGCAATGCTGATGTAAAACTTGCATACCTGTTTAATGTAAAAATGACAGATACACTCCGCGGAGTTCAGATTTATTTTAATCCTACCGGACTGAATGTGCATAATAAACTTTTCCAACTGGCAGTATGGAGCCAATTAACAGTCGGCAGCAGCAACGACAATCTGATCTATAAAATGATAGACCAGAAACCGGCCAATCCCGACAGCATCAATGGCTTTGCCACTTATTATTTCGATTCACTGCTGGTTATTCCTGCAGGAAATATCTATGTAGGCATCATTCAGAATGAACCGCAGACACTTTACGGAATCGGTCTAGACCGCAACACAGATTCACGCTCGAAAATGTTTTATCACGTTGACGGTTTCTGGTATCAGACTTCAGTGAAAGGAAGTTGGATGATAAGACCATTCTTTGGAAAAGAGAGTCCGGTTGTTTCTGTGAATGAAATTAATCCCGAAACATTCGAAGTGACCCTTTATCCAAATCCGGCCAATTCCCAATTCAATATTGAAATTCCCGGCAGGACGCATGATGATTACCAAGTAACTATGTTCAATATCACAGGCCAAAAGCTGCTGGAAGAAAAATTCAACCCTCAGCATATTTATAATACAAAGTTTCTGTCCCCTTCCATTTATTTCGTCAGAATTACTGATAACAGAAAGGGTACTGTTTCTGTCCGCAAACTAATTATCAGGAATTAACACTACTCCTGCATTCTTTACATGTCAGATTCAGAACAATTTAATTCCGGTGATTTTGAAAATCAGGAGCAGGATGAACTTTACGAACATCACCGCATCATCGTAGATAAGGGGCAGTCTCTGCTTCGAATTGATAAATTCCTGATGAATCGCCTGGAGCACACATCCAGGAACAGGATACAACAAGCATGCGACGCAGGAAACATCCTTGTGAACGGAAAAGAAATCAAATCGAGTTACAAGGTAAAACCGGGTGACCAGATACAGGTAGTACTACCTGAACCGGTCAGGGAAATAGAACTAATTCCTCAGAACCTACCGATCAACATCGTTTTTGAAGACCACGATCTGGTGATCCTTGATAAAGCAGCGGGAATGGTTGTGCATCCTGCCTATGGAAATTATACTGGCACTTTGATGAATGCTTTGGTATATCATTTCTCAAACCTTCCGGCTTCAGAACACAATCTCAACAGACCAGGCCTGATTCACAGAATAGATAAAAACACCTCCGGCTTGCTCGTCATCGCAAAGACTGAAAAGGCGATGACCAAACTAGCCAAAGAGTTTTTTGACAGGACTATTGAAAGAAAATATCTTGCTCTTGTATGGGGAGATTTTAAGGAAGACGAGGGAACTATTACCGGAAATGTAGGCAGAAACCTGAAAGACCGTAAAGTGATGGATGTATTTCCGGAAGGAGATCACGGAAAGCATGCAGTCACACATTATAAAGTGATAGAACGATTTGGCTATCTGACATTGGTAGAATGCAAACTTGAAACCGGGAGAACACACCAGATCCGTGTTCACATGAAATATATCAATCATCCCCTTTTTAATGATGAGTCATACGGCGGAAACAGAATTCTCAAGGGAACTACATTCAGCAAATACAAGCAATTTGTAGAGAACTGCTTTGAGATAATGCCCAGACAAGCGCTGCATGCCAAAACACTGGGTTTTGTTCATCCTGTGAATGGAAAGAAAATGTTCTTTGAAAGTCCGCTTCCTGAGGACTTTTCAACTGTTTTGGAAAAATGGCGGAATTATATCCGGCATAAAAAAGAAGACTAAGTTATTCAGCTTTAAATTACTGAGATAACTCCTCTGAATAATCCTTTATCACATTGTAAAGGGTATCCCTTTCAATTGGTCTCCTTCCGCTTTCACGTATGAGTTCAACAAGCTGCTCTGTTGACAAGGCAGGATTCTGGTCTTCAGCACCTGCCATGCTGTAAATCTTCGTCGAATCATCGATGGTTCCATCCAGATCATCCACTCCAAATGCCTGGCTTAGCTGAGCCGTGTTTCGACCAATCATCGGCCAGTAGGCTTTCACGTGAGAGAAATTATCGAGGTAAATTCTTGAGACAGCATAATTTTTCAGATCTTCAACTACACTGACTTCAGGCACATGTGACATGTCATTTCCCTTATTCCTGAACTTGAGCGGGATGAAGGTATTGAAACCTCCTGTCACATCCTGCAGCTGACGCAATCTTTCCATATGATGGATTCGGTGAGAATAATCTTCGATGTGACCGTAAAGCATAGTTGCGTTGCTGTGCATTCCCAACTTATGTGCGGTTTCATGAATTTCAAGCCACTCATCAGCGTTGCATTTATCTGCGCAAATTTTACTTCTGATTTCTTCATCAAATATCTCCGCGCCTCCACCGGGCAAAGAATCAAGCCCTGCTGATTTCATCAGGCGCAAACCTTCTTCTATGTTAACTTTTGCTTTTCTGAACATGTAGTGAAGCTCCACGGCAGTAAATCCTTTGATGTGAAGATCAGGTCTGAGCATTCTGATTTCTTTCAATAAGCGTATGAAAAAATCAAGATTCATTTTGGGGTGCACTCCTCCAACGATATGCACTTCAGTTACAGGTTGACCTTTGTACTTTTTTACCAGATCGAGCATCTGATCCAGACTTAACTCCCAACCTTCTTCCTTTTCCTTCAGCATTCTGGAATATGAGCAAAAGTTACAGGTGAATACACAGATATTCGTGGGCTCAATGTGAAAATTCCTGTTGAAGTAAGTCGTCTTACCATTCTTCCGCTCTCTAACCGCATTCGCAAGTGAGCCTAAAAATCCAAGACTTGCATCGCTGTATAAAATAAGTCCTTCTTCAGGCGTGATTCTCTCAGAAGCAAGCACCTTAGCAGCAATTGCTTCAAGCCTTGGATCCCGGTTCTCATCCTGATATATGAAGCTTTCGAAAACAGTTTGATTATAAATCATAACAGAACAAAGATAAGCAAAGCCATCCAAATGAAATCTTCATTGGAAAGGAATTCGTGCATTTCATCCTGATAAAAAACATTATGTATTTTTAAAGCCAGAACATTGCTATGTGCGGAGTCGCAGGATATATTTCATTTAGTCACAGCAACTCGGAAAAAGAACGTTTGCTGAGAATAGCCGTTTCCTGCTTAGCCAGAAGAGGCCCTGACAATAGCGGATACTATAACGACAGAAACGTTTTTCTTGGTCATGCTCGCCTGTCGGTCATTGATATTTCCGATGCGGCATCCCAGCCAATGACAGATCCTTCGGGGAGGTATACAATAATTTTCAACGGAGAGTTTTTCAACTTCAAGGAACACAGAGAATACTTGCTCTCAAAAGGCATCAGTCTGATTACTCAAAGCGATACGGAAGTGTTGCTACATCTTTATATTCTTGAGAAAGAGAAATGTCTTGAAAGGATAAACGGATTCTTTGCATTCGCTATTTATGATAATTCTGAACAGGAAATTTTTATCGCGCGCGACAGGATTGGGGTGAAGCCATTGCTTTATTCTTTGGATGCCGGTAAATTCATTTTTGCCAGCGAAATGAAGGCGATGATGGCGATGGGAATTGAAAAAAAGATTGACAATTCTTCAATCCTCACCTACTTACAACTGAATTATATCCCTGCTCCGCATTCCATTTTCGAAAACGTGAAAAAACTGATGCCCGGGCACTTTATTAAGTTCAGCACTAAAGGATCAGTTCCTGATATTAATCCGGTGCGCTATTATCAGATTGAAGTGAGGGAAGAAAAACGCGATTATGCTGATGCCTGCAGCAGATTGAAAAATCTTCTGGAAGCATCTGTGAATCGAAGAATGATATCGGATGTGCCTCTGGGAGCCTTTCTGAGCGGCGGGCTTGATTCATCCATCATCACAGGCATTGCCGCAAGCATGACGGACAAACTCCGCACATTTTCAATCGGCTTCAGAGATGAGCCAAGGTATGATGAAAGCCACTATGCAGAGATTGTTGCAAAAAAGTTTCGCACCGAACATCAGACATTCATGCTGAAAAACGATGACCTGTTCAGCAATCTTTTTGAAGCTCTTGACTACATTGATGAACCCTTCGCAGATTCTTCTGCACTGAATGTTTACATACTCAGCAAAGAAACCAGAAAACACGTAACTGTAGCTTTAAGTGGAGATGGCGCTGATGAACTTTTCGGAGGATACAACAAACATGCGGCTGAACTCAGGGCAAGATCAGGCGGTGTATTGAATCAGCTTCTTCGTTCATCTTCGGTCCTGCTTCAGCATATGCCACAGGACCGCAGCAGCGGTTCTGGAGACATATTCCGCAAGCTCACCCGAATGTCGATAGGACTAAAACTTAGTCCGGCTGAGCGTTACTGGAGGTGGGCATCTTTTGAGAGCGAAGAAAATGCAGGACATTTCCTTGCCCCTGATTATTATTCAGAAAGCTCAAGAGATGAAAGCAATAAGAGAAAAGAAGCTCAATTAAAAAATCTGAAGGAGCCACACAGCATGCAGCAAGTGCTGCTTACTGATATGCAATTGGTTTTAGTCAATGATATGTTGGTGAAAACCGATCTGATGTCGATGGCCAACTCCCTTGAAATCAGAAATCCATTTCTCGACTATACTCTGGTCGATTATGCATTCAGCCTACCGCTTGAATACAAGATTCGCCACGGTGAAAGAAAGAAAATACTGCGTGATGCTTACAGGGATTTTCTTCCAGATGAAATCACAAGAAGGTCAAAACGCGGCTTCGAAGTACCTTTGTTGAAATGGCAGCGTAATGAATTAAACGCATTGCTACGCAATGAACTCCTTGAAAAAAACTTCATTGAAACACAAGGGGTATTTAATTTTCCTGCAATAGAAAAACTGCTTAACAGGCTCCACTCAAAAAGTCCGGGTGATGCCCCTGCACAAATCTGGGCGTTGATGGTGTTTCAGTACTGGTGGAGGAAGCACATCGCTTGAGATCCTGTCTGCGTCAGACGAGAGCGTGTTCTGCCTGCGCGCTGCGCGCTTCGGCAGACGAGAGTGAGTGTGGGTTCGGGTGTGGGGTAAGTTCGCAGTTCGTCATTCGCTAACCGTTAATCAATATTCGTTATTCCTTTTTCAGATTTTGAACAGCGAATGCTGAACACGAACCTCGAACTCGTTCCTGTGCACTCCGAACACGTTCTGGCTGGGTCATGTGTTCAAAATGCCGACCAGCAGCAGATAAATCCGGCTCCTCATCTGCAAATTCCTCATAAAAAGCAATATATACAGATTAATTTTAAAATAAATTAGGATTCGGAGATTTTATGGGTATCTTTGCAGTGCTACAAAAGAGAGGTGAATCTCAGGCGATTGAGATTATTGATTTTTACCAAAGGTTTCTTTCACATTTTTCTTTAGGCGATAAAACGCATTCAATCCCGCCTCGTTTAGCATAACAATTTTAATATTACACATGTCATTTACCGAATTACAGTTAATCGAGCCTTTAATGGAGGCTTTGAAGAAAAAATCCTATACAGTTCCAACACCGATTCAGTCCAAATCAATTCCTCCGATTTTAGAAGGAAAAGATATCCTTGGGTGTGCCCAAACAGGAACCGGAAAAACAGCAGCCTTTTCACTTCCGATGCTGCAACTATTGCACAATTCCAAAAACGGATCACGTCGTAATATTCGTGCTCTTATACTTGCCCCGACAAGAGAATTGGCTACTCAGATTAAAGAAAGCATTGACACTTATGGCAGCGGATTAGGCCTTACACATACCGTTATCTTCGGTGGTGTTTCACAGGTTAACCAAGTTAACAGATTGAAGCAAGGTGTAGAAATCCTGATTGCCACTCCCGGAAGGTTACTCGACCTGATGCAACAGGGATTGATTAAACTCAATCATATTGAGTTTTTTGTCTTAGATGAAGCAGACCGCATGCTGGACATGGGATTCATCCATGATATAAAGAAGATCATAGAAAAACTTCCGGCAAAACGGCAAACTCTGCTCTTTTCCGCGACTTTTCCTGATGAAATTAAAAAGCTGTCATCCAAACTACTCAAAGATCCAGTCCAGATCAGCGTAACTCCTGTTGCTTCCACTGTCGACACAGTGAAGCAGGTTGTTTACTATGTAAACAAGGCAGATAAGCGTTCCCTCCTGAAGCACGTGATTAAAAATGAATCCATCGATCACGCAATAGTCTTCACAAGAACAAAGAGAGGAGCCGACAGAATTGTGAGGGAACTGAACAAGTCAGGAATCAAATCCGATTCCATTCATGGTGACAAATCTCAAAACGCCAGGGAACGTGCATTGAAGTCATTCAAAAGCCGCAGCATTCAAATTCTGGTAGCGACCGATATTGCATCGCGTGGTATTGACGTAGACAAGCTTTCCCATGTGATCAATTTCGAAATCCCTGAGACTCCGGAAGCCTATGTACACAGAATCGGCAGGACAGGTCGAGCCGGAGAGAGTGGCACCGCACTTTCATTCTGCACAGAAGATGAAATGGATTATATGAAGCAGATTCGCAAACTCATCAGAAAAGATCCTGAAATCTATGAGTCGCATCCGTACAGTAACAGATAAAACCAACCAATCAATTATATTACATCATCAAATTAAATTACAATGAAAAAAGGAACAGTAAAATTCTTTAACAACACAAAAGGCTTCGGATTCATTATTGAAGAAGGAAGCGGAGAAGAAATCTTTGTACACACCACAGGTCTGAGAGATGATATCCGCGAGAACGATACAGTAGTTTTCGAAACACAGCAGGGAAAAAAAGGCGTCAACGCAGTGAATGTGAAGCTGGCCTGATTTATATCTGATTTGCCTTAAGAAAAGGCAAAACAAAAGCCTGGAATCTCATTTGATTCCAGGCTTTTTATTTTTTATCCGAAGATAATCAGTTCTTCACAAAACGAACCTGCTTTGATTCTCCACCAGCACTTCTGAGAACAAGAAAATAAGAACCCTGACTGAGTTGATGAATCACAATTTTGCCGGGAACTTTTTTGCCTTTCATCACTTCCTGGCCTGATTCATTAATGATAGTCCATGACTCAAGATCATTCATATCAAATCCGTTAATACCAAGAATGTTAGTGGCCGGATTAGGATAAGCGCTTACACCTTGAGAGGAAGTTGGCTTGTGTATTCCTACTGTTGTGCTACTTCTTAAAAAGTGTACATCGTGCAGACCTGTATCATCAAACAGCGCATGAGCAATATGCTGCAAACTCTGGTCACCGTACCAGTAAAATGCGGAATCCACATATGTTTCTGGAAAACCCGGAAAGAACACCCACTGGTTACCTGTGGATGCACCTTTCATCCAGGCTGTATCAATTGTGGTGTTTATTTTTCTTTCGAGTATTGAAGGAAAACTTCCAGATGGCAATATAATAGTTCCAGAAGCAATCACGTCTGCATCCATTATCAGTGTTGACTTCAATTTTACCGAATCCAGTTGAGGTTGTCCGATATCAGCACCAGTTGCCTTAACTTCATAATATGTATTCATATTAACTGAACTTCCGTAGGTATATGGAAAATTCATTGCAGCTGAAGGTGGATTGAGAGGAACCGGTACCAGGTTTCCGTTACCTGTAATGTCTGTCAGAAGACCTTGATAGATGAGTGCGGAAGGAGTCACCTGCAGAATTACCCAATCTTCGTCATCATTCTCCCTGGTGGCGTGGGTGGCTGATGTAAAGAAAGAACCACCGGGAATTGTGGAAGGATGAACAAAATACACCGTATCCTCATCAATCGGATCATAGAAAAGGGAAGAGAAATCCCATGTGTTACCAGTTCCACTCATACTGAAAGTGAATGGCGGCGAAGGAACATTGGCATCATGGTAAAATAACATGCTGTTCACCGATGGTGCCAGGGACGAATTTAAACTAACCTGTGCATTTGAAATCACAGGAATTACTACAAACAGAATTGCGTAGATTTTTTTCATAAAAATTGGTTATAAGTTTGAAACAAAAATAACTTAATAATGCGCAGCTGAAATCGCAGACTATCAGCATATATGTATTTTTTTCAACCACAGCTGTTGATAATAAGTGAGTTAAAAACTGAAAAATTTATAAAACACTCACATTCTGATTCAGCAGATTATTGCAGAATTAATTAAAAAAATTTGAAAATAAATCCGGACTTGAGAGGCTTTTATTTTCAAATGGTATATTTTCTTCCCTCGTTTATCTTTTTCAGGTAATCCATCAGAGGAGAAAAATACTCCAGCATTGCTCTTGCGCTCAAATCTTCCCCTGTACTCTCTTTAAGCAGTTTCCTCCAGTCGACGCTGCTGCCCGGACGCATGAGTCCGTCAATGAATTTGCCGACTTCCTTATTGCCAAAATAATTCGTGGCTCTCGGATCCTGTTTCAGGATATTCTTTGATATGTGATCATGGAATTGAAATAAGAGAATATAAGACAATGCGTAATCATAATACTGAGCCGGGTCATCATTAATGTGCGTTTTAGTTGCCGCATCGCAATACATCTCCCCTCTCGCATCCGGCGGAACTATTCCCTGATACTGTTTCACAATCTCCCACCATTTTTTATTCCACTCATCTGGCTTTAAATTATTCCTGTACAATTCATACTCGAACCGCGGCATAGTACCTGCACTCCACGGAATAAAGACAACGTAATTCAATGCGTCTTTCAACAACTGCTTCATATCGTCTGTCGGAGTGTTGATATCCACAAGTCCAAGCCCTGCCGCGAATGGTTTCTGCATAGCTGCTAAGCCTAAAAGGCTTCCCAAAGCTTCATGATATGCACGGTTCGCTCCTTCTCTCAATATGTAAGGCACCTGAGGATTGCTATAGGATAGATAATAGTATATATGTCCGTATTCGTGATGCACTGTTTCATACCAGGATGCATTGGGAGTAACACTCATGAGCGTACGCACGTCTTTCTTCAGATCCATGTGCCATGCAGATGCATGTGTATTCTTTTTATAGCCGGCATCCTTGCTGACAGGATAAATGCTCGACAATTCCCAAAACGATTTAGGGAGCTCTTCGAATCCGAGAGAAACATAAAACACTTCACCCTGCCTTGCTACCCACTCCGCTCCTCTTTGTTTCAATGCTTTATCAAGGTCAAGCCCTTCCACAGTAACCATCTCGCTCCAATCCTGACCCCAGCGGTTACTTAACAGGTGAGCCGGAATGTAATCAGGTACATCTTTCAGAGTAAATTTCTTAGCGAGTTCATAACGCATGTAAGTATGCAACTCTCTGTACAGCGGCATGAGTTCAGAATTAAACTTGTCCAGCATACTCATCATTTCATCTGCATCCATACCATAATCAGAAACCTGATAGCTGAAGTAATCCGAATAACCCAGCCCCTGCACCACTCCATTTCTTAGGTCTCGGAGATTTTCAAGGCCCGGCTTAAGTTCAGCTCCGATTTGTTTACTGGACTCCCAGACTTTCCTGCGTTTTACCGGATCAGTTTCAGCAACCATCAGAGAATCGATATCATTTGGAGTGATCTCACGGCCATCGAGTATGAATTTATATCCATATAACTGTTCAGTTTGTGCGGTATTTGCCTTAATCAGGTCTTTCACTTTTTCTCCGACGCTCTCAGGATTTCCTGCGGCCAGATAAAGTACTTTCTTCAGCTGGCGGATCTGTAGATCGCTGAGCATTTCTGTTTTTTTCAGGTACTCTTCGGCTTTTTTTATGTTCTCTGCACTGCCTGTATATGCTGCCATGGCCTCATCCGCCTGTCTTGAATTCCAGGCATTCATGGTATCTCCCTCCACTATGTAGGTATTCACTTTCCATTGCCCTTCCGCACTGGCATTGTAGAGTTCACGGTATTTCTCGTTGTATCCGTCCAGAAAGCCCTGGACATCTTTCTGAAAATCTTCTTTTCCACCCTTGCAGGTAGTCATGGCAAGCATCAGAGATAATATGATTAATGCTTTGAACTGAAGTTTGATTTTACTGATCATAAGGCCTTGGCTTTAAAGTAAAAGAGCTGCAAAATTGCAGCCCGGATTGGTGGAGATAGTGGGACTCGAACCCACGGCCTCTTGCATGCCATGCAAACGCTCTAGCCAACTGAGCTATACCCCCTTTTAAATCAGGCAGCAAAGAAAATAAAAATTAAGAAATCCTGAGTATGATTGGAAAATTTTAAGCGGTGATTTGCAATTGCATGAATGATATGGATCAGATAGGGCGGTCCGGTTTTTGTTATCAACAATTTGCAAAAAAGGCATGTGAATGACCCCAATGTGATTCTTAGCCAGGCCCTTTAATTCTCTTATTTTTGCGTCAACAGATGTTCCAGAAGTTCCAAAGATTTTCCGCCCCGATCCCGCAGATACTGCTTATCAGTATAATGCTGATCGTAAGCGCATGTAGCCCGATGAAGCATGTACCTGAAGGAAGTCATTTGCTTGTAAAGAATAACATCATCACTGATAAGGACATCATTGAAACAAGCAAGTTCGAAGACCTTATTAAGCAAAAGCCAAATCGCCAATTGCTTGGGATCTACAAATTTCATCTGAACATGTACAATCTGGGCAATAGAGGAAAGGAAACACGCTTTAAAAACTGGCTGAAAAAAATCGGTGAAGAACCTACCCTGCTTGATTCAGTTCAGACCTGGAGAACACGCAATCAGTTCAGACTTCTATTGAATCAGAAGGGATTTTTTAATTGCGTTGTCAGTGACACTACAGAACTCAGAAAGAAAAAAGCAATCGTCAATTATTACATTCAGTACAATGAGCTGTACACATTGAGGAATATAAAATACGATACCAAGGATCCTAATATCAAGGGCTACATCGACTTTTTCAAAAACACTAGTCTGCTCAGAGCAGGTGAAGCTTATGATGAAGAATTATTCAATAAGGAAAGAGAAAGAATCAGTTCTGAACTGAAGGACAGGGGTTATTATTACTTCAATAAAAACTACATCACTTTCACCGTCGACAGCTCACTCAACTCCCATCAGGCGGATGTAAGCTTATACATCAACAGAATCAATGAAAACATTGATCCTTCTTTGGCCGGTGTCAGACCGATTGCAAATCATCAGTCATTTTATCTGAATACAATTTACATACGAACTGATTATAATCCCAGAGATCCATACGGGACAGTCCGTTCAGACACGATCGTGTATAAAGGATTTCATATTATCAGTTCGGATTCAGTCAGGTATTTAAAAGACGATGTTCTTCTGAATAATATTTTCATTTCAAAAGGTGACCGTTATCTGCAGCGTGACCTTGACTACACATACAACAGACTTCAGGATTTGAATATATTCAAGTTCATCAACATTTCATTTACTGAAGTGCCCAGAGATTCTGTTCAGACAGCATATCTTCTTGACGTGAGCATACAACTCACGCCAATGGAAAAGCAGGACTTTACTACTGAAGCAGAAGCAACCAATACCGGTGGAAATTTCGGAATTGCCGGAAGTTTTGGCTACAGAAACAAAAACGTGTTCAGCGGAGCTGAGGTCTTTGAATTAAAGTTTAAAGGCGCACTCGAAGTGCTGCCTAATTTTGGCGATTCTTTGCGCGACAACAAGGTGCTGTTCTTTAACACCTATGAACTCGGACCTGACGCTTCACTTTCTTTTAAAAAATTCCTGCTGCCTGGATTCATCAGCAAGAATACTTCGAGGTATTTCAATCCTCGAAGCGTATTGAACGCAGGATTCAATTTCCAGGAAAGGCCTGATTACAAACGCTCCATTCTTAATGCCTCCTTTGGATACAACTGGCAACTGTCACGAAGCCAGCGATGGCTGGTTTATCCGGTAAATGTCAACTCTGTATACGTTGAACCTACTCCGGCATTCACTGCACGCCTCGACTCTTTGCGTGACCCGCGCCTGAGTTACAGTTACGAATCGCACCTCATTCCAAGCTCTCGTGCTACCTGGATATTCAACAATCAGGCAGTGAGAGTGAATAAAAACTTTGTGCAGTTCCGTGCAAATCTTGAATGGTCAGGACAAATTTTGCGCGCTCTGGCTCCTTCTCTTAACTTGAAGAAAGATGATCTTGGTAATTTCCAGGTATTTGGGATACCGTTTTCCCAATTTATAAAACCGGATGTGGACATGAGTTACCACATGCGCATTGACCTGAACAATACATTGGTTTATCGTTTCGCGGCAGGAGTTGGATTTCCTTTTGGTAATTCAAGCGTTCTTCCGTTTGAGAAAAGTTTCTTTGCCGGAGGTCCCAACAGTCTCAGAGCATGGAACGCACGAACTCTCGGTCCGGGTTCATACCAAAAGACTGTGAACATTGAACAAAGCGGAGACATTAAACTCGAAGCCAATGTAGAGTACCGCTCGTTTCTGTTTAATGTACTCGAAGGAGCAAAACTCGAAGGAGCACTTTTTGCTGATGCAGGAAACATCTGGACAAGAAATGAAGACATCGGCAGACCGGGTTCAGAATTCAAAGTTGAAAATCTTATGTCTGAACTCGGACTCGGTGCAGGTGCCGGCCTGCGCTTCAATTTTTCTTTTTTCATTCTGAGATTCGATGGTGCCGTGAAATTGCGCGACCCTTCTCTTCAGATTAATAAGAGATGGGTGTACCCTAATCAGAAATTCGTCATAGGTGATATCACTGTCAGCCTTGCGATCGGATATCCGTTCTGAAACATGATTCAATTTCATCATTCAGCCTGAAGCCAAAGTTTTGTTATATTTTATGCGGAAAATGAATGAGAAAGCGCATTTTCTAATTCAAAATTCTGTCTTAGTTTTGTCAGCCCAATTCAATTAATTATTTAAACATGTCAATTCAGAAAATTACCGAACTGCTCGGTCCTGCGGCCAAAAGCCTTCTCGAACATAATTGCCAAACTATTAGCAAGGATCATCTCCATTTGCCCGGACCTGATTTCGTGGACAGAATTTTCGCGCCAAGCAACAGGAATAACAATGTACTGAGGAGTTTGCATTCCATTTACAATCACGGAAGACTCGCAGGTTCTGGTTATGTTTCCATACTTCCGGTTGACCAGGGAATTGAACATTCCGCCGGAGCGTCATTTGCTCCCAACCCGATTTTTTTCGACCCTGAAAACATTATCAAACTAGCCATTGAAGGAGGATGCAATGCAGTAGCTTCAACATATGGTGTACTGGCAAGCGTTTCAAGAAAGTACGCACACAAGATTCCATTTGTCGTCAAGATAAATCATAATGAGTTCTTGTCATATCCGAACAAGTACGATCAGATCATGTTTGGAAGCATCAGAGAAGCATGGAACCTTGGCGCTGCAGCAGTCGGCGCGACCATCTATTACGGTTCGGAAGAATCTTCCAGACAGATACAGGAAGTGAGTGAAGCATTTGAATATGCTCATGAACTAGGAATGGCTACTATACTCTGGTGCTATATGAGAAACAGCGACTTCAAGAAAGATGGCACCGATTATCATACTGCCGCAGACCTTACAGGTCAGGCCAATCATCTGGGAGTGACAATTCAGGCCGACATCATCAAGCAAAAACTTCCTACAAACAACGGAGGATACACAGCGATCAAGTTTGGCAAAACACATCCTAAAGTTTATTCTGAACTCTCCAGCGAACATCCAATCGACCTGTGCAGATACCAGGTAGTGAATTGCTACATGGGAAGAGCCGGACTAATCAATTCAGGCGGTGAATCCAAGGGCGCCAGCGATCTTTCGGAAGCGGTGACAACGGCTGTAGTTAATAAAAGAGCAGGCGGACAAGGACTTATATCCGGAAGGAAAGCATTTCAGAAACCTATGAAAGAAGGAATTGAATTATTGAATATGATTCAGGACGTTTATCTGAGTAAGGAGATCAGCATCGCTTGATTATTTTGCATTTCGTATCTTCATTGAAATTTAGTCATACACTATGTCCTGGTTCAAAAGAATAAAAGAAGGCATTACCACCTCCACCAAAGAGAAAAAAGAAACTCCGGAAGGCCTTTGGCACAAATGCCCAACCTGTAAAACCATCATCCCAACCAAGGATCATGAAACACATATGTATGTCTGTACCGAATGCGGGCATCACGACCGAATTGGTTCTGCTGAATATTTTGAAATCCTTTTTGATGACAACCGTTTTGAAGAACTGGATGCAGACTTGAAATCCGACGATCCTCTGCAATTCATAGACACAAAAAAATATACAGACAGAGTCAGGGAAACCGAGAAAAAGACTGGACTGAAAGATGCCATCCGCACAGCCGGAGGGGATATTGACGGCCAGGCCATTATCGTGGCTTGCATGGATTTTAAATTCATCGGAGGATCTATGGGATCTGTAGTAGGAGAAAAAATCTCCCGAGCTATTGACCATGCTTTGAATAAGAAAGTTCCGCTCATGATAATCTCCAAATCCGGAGGTGCCAGAATGATGGAAGCCGCATTCTCACTGATGCAAATGGCTAAAACATCAGCTAAATTAACCTTGTTGGCAGATGCCAGACTGCCATATATTTCACTCCTGACAGACCCCACAACTGGTGGAGTAACAGCATCTTATGCCATGCTGGGGGACTTCAACATTGCTGAGCCGGGCGCACTCATCGGCTTTGCCGGTCCCAGAGTTGTGAAGGAGACGATTGGAAAAGACCTTCCAAAAGGATTCCAGACTGCAGAATTTGTCCTGGAACATGGATTCCTTGATTTCATTGTAGACCGTAGGGAGCTTAAAAGCAAAATCTCCACTCTTTTGAGAATGCTTAAAAATTAATTTATTATACTTGTTTGTTCTGAAATTTCAGTACATTTGCAGTCCTAAAAATTGAAAGAAGAAAAATGAAGCTGAATCAAGAAGCAAAGAAGCAGATTTTTAAAAAATTTGGCGGTTCTGAAACAAATACCGGTTCCTCTGAAGGTCAAATTGCCCTTTTTACAGAAAGAATCGCATCCATGACTGAGCACCTTCGAATTAAACAGAAGGATCACTCGACAGAGCGTTCTTTGATACGCCTGGTTGGTAAGCGCAGAAGGCTGCTGGACTACCTCCACAAAACGGATATTGAAAGATACCGTAAGATCATCTCAGATCTGAACATCCGAAAATAATTTCACCATTAAGAGTATTAAAGGCAATTCCAAGGATTGCCTTTTTTTCTTTTTTAGATATATATAAATAAGCAACAAGAAGATGTCGAACAAAGCAATCATTAAAGAATTTGACCTCGGTGACGGAAGGAAAATCACCATTGAAACAGGCCGCCTCGCCAAGCAGGCAGATGGCTCAGTCGTAGTACGCATGGGAGATGCCATGCTTCTTGCGACAGTAGTATCCAATGTAGAAATCAAGGAAGGAACAGATTTCCTCCCGCTCTCTGTGGATTACCAGGAGAAGTTCGCCTCAGTGGGAAGATTCCCCGGCGGGTTCCTCAAGAGAGAAGGCAGGATGTCTGAATATGAAATCCTCATTAGCCGCTTGGTTGACAGGGCCCTCAGACCTATGTTCCCGGACAATTACCATGCAGACACACAAGTGATGATATCGCTCATCTCCGGTGATCCACGTGTTCAGCCCGATGCACTTGCAGGCCTTGCAGCATCAGCCGCAATTACGATCTCAGACATTCCCTTCAACGGTCCGATTTCAGAAGTGAGAATCGCGAGAGTTGAAGGTAAGATGCTTGTAAACCCTTATACTGAAGATATCGAAAAAGCAGATCTTGACCTCATCGTTGCCGGCTCAATGGACAGTATCGTGATGGTGGAAGGCGAGATGAAAGAGGTGACTGAAGAAGTGATGCTTGAAGCAATCAAAGCTGCCCATGAAGCTATCAAGATTCAGTGCCAGGCTCAGCTTGAGCTGCGTGAACTTTGCGGCAACAAGCCTAAGCGTGAATACGAACACGAAGTGAATGACGAGGAACTGCGCAAAGACATTCGCGCAGCAGTCTATGATAAAGTTTACGCGGTTGCGAAGTCGGCCAACCCGAACAAGCAGCAGCGTAAAGAGAACTTCAAGGCAATCCTTGAGGAATATGTTTCCAAATTTTCAGAAGAAGAACTCGAAGAGAAATCAGCCATGATCAAGCGTTACTTCCACGATGTGGAAAGCGAGGCCATGCGCAACTGCATTCTCGATGAAGGTATTCGCCTCGATGGAAGAAAGACAACAGACATTCGTCCTATATGGGCTGAAGTTGACTACCTCCCTTCCACTCACGGCTCTGCAATATTCACACGCGGTGAAACTCAGTCACTCACTACAGTTACTTTGGGAAGCAAACTTGACGAGCAGATGATTGACGTAGCCATGAGAGAAGGCTCCAGCAAGTTTCTCCTGCAGTATAACTTCCCTGCATTCTCTACCGGAGAAGTGAAGCCAAACAGAGGTCCTGCCAGAAGAGAAATCGGCCACGGAAACCTGGCCATGCGTTCACTCAAAGTTATTCTCCCGAATGAAAATGATTGTCCGTATACAATTAGAGTGGTATCAGATATACTCGAATCAAATGGTTCATCTTCCATGGCCACCGTTTGCGCAGGAACATTGGCGCTGATGGACTCAGGTGTGAAGATCACCCGTCCTGCTTCAGGCATCGCGATGGGACTCATCATGGATGAGAAAGGACGTTACGCTGTACTGAGTGATATCCTGGGTGATGAAGATCACCTTGGCGACATGGACTTCAAAGTAACAGGAACAGAAAAAGGAATCTGTGCCTGCCAGATGGACCTGAAAATCCAGGGACTTTCTTTTGAGATCATGCTGAAAGCCCTCTTCCAGGCGAGAGAAGGACGCATGCACATTCTCAATGAAATGCTTAAGGCAATCCCTGAGCCTCGTGCAGATTACAAGCCACATGCACCGAGAATCGAGAAGATGATTATCGCAAAAGAATTTATCGGCGCTGTTATCGGACCAGGCGGTAAAGTGATCCAGGAAATGCAGCGTGAAACTAACACCACCATATCTATAGAAGAAGTGAACAATGAAGGAATCATCGAGATCTCTTCTGTAGACAAGGCCGGCATTGAAGCTGCCAAGGCAAAGATCAAAGGCATAGTAGCTATTCCTGAGATCGGAGAGATCTACGAAGGAAAGGTGAAAAACATCATGGACTTCGGAGCATTCATCGAATTCATGCCTGGCAAGGACGGACTACTTCACATATCAGAAATCACATGGGAGCGTCTTGACACCATGAAAGGAGTATTCACTGAAGGAGATTTGGTTAAAGTGAAACTTATTGATGTGGACAAGAAGACCGGCAAGTTCAGACTTTCAAGAAAAGTGCTTCTTCCAAAACCTGAAAATGCAAATCAGGATGGTGGAAGGCCACAGAGAAAGCAGCCTCAGAGTTAAAAATCCCGCTTATGATTCTTTTTATTGATCGTAAGCATCAAAAATCCTTCAATCTTTAATGAAAGCAAGCCTCGTGCTTGCTTTCGTCGTTTATGCGAAATATTGACTTTTTTAAGTGATTTTTCAATAAAATGAAAGATCTGAGACTCTTTTTAAATTCATTTATCACAAGGCAGCTGTAAGAATGCAAAGCCCCTTTTTAAAATTTCCTGAAACTTACATGAAAGGTTCACGTTTCAAACGCATATCAATTTTATTGACACGGTTAAACAAAACAACAAAACTTATTTAAATAAAAGTACAGAAGCATGAGACAACTAAAGATTACAAAGCAGGTAACGAATCGTGAAACAGCATCCCTCGACAAGTATTTGCAGGAAATTGGAAGGGTTGAACTGATCACCGCGGAGGAGGAAGTGAGACTTGCCCAGCTTATCAAGAAAGGCGATTCAAAAGCCCTTGAGCGACTCACCAAAGCGAACCTGCGATTTGTCGTATCAGTAGCCAAGCAATATCAGAATCAAGGCCTTACTCTGGGTGACCTTATTAATGAAGGAAACCTCGGACTAATCAAAGCCGCACAGCGTTTCGATGAAACACGCGGATTCAAATTCATCTCCTACGCGGTATGGTGGATTCGCCAGTCAATTCTGCAGGCATTGGCAGAGCAGTCAAGAATTGTTCGTCTGCCGCTTAATAAAATCGGTTCAATCAATAAAATCAACAAAACATTCTCTGTACTCGAACAGGAATACGAACGCGAACCATCTACTGAAGAAATAGCCACAGCAATGAAAATTTCTGTTGACGAAATACAGGACGCGATGCGCACTTCCGGCAGGCATATATCAATGGATGCTCCCCTTACCCAGGGTGAAGACGGAACACTGATCGACGTACTTGGCGACGATGACCAACCGCATCCTGACAGCACACTAATCACGGAATCTCTCAGAAGAGAAGTTGAAAGAGCACTTTACACACTCACTACCCGTGAAGCAGACGTAATCCGCCTCTACTTCGGACTGGCAGAAGGAGAACAACCGATGACACTCGAAGAAATCGGCGACCGTTTCGATCTCACGCGAGAAAGAGTGAGACAGATAAAAGAAAAAGCGATCCGTCGCCTAAAGCATACCTCACGCAGTAAAATATTAAAAACTTATCTCGGCTGATAAAGCCTGGTGATCCCGCAGGAAAGAGGAAATGACATTGTCGTTTCCTCTTCTGCTTTTCAGGAGGTTCTATTTCATTATTATTAATAAATTTGAATCTCAAATATTCAATTTATGGCCATTATCGCTCCTTCCATTCTTTCAGCAGACTTCGCCAATCTTCAGCGTGACATTGAGATGATCAATAAAAGCAAGGCTGACTGGTTTCACATAGATATCATGGACGGAGTATTTGTTCCTAATATATCATTTGGCTTTCCTGTTTTAAGTGCTATAGCTAAACACGCGAAAAAACCTCTGGATGTTCATCTGATGATTGTTCAGCCTGAAAAATACATTACACGCTTCCGTGATGCCGGGGCAAATGTTCTAACTGTTCATCTTGAAGCATGCCCTCACCTCCACCGCTGCATACAGGAAATTAAGCAGGCAGGGATGCAGGCAGGGGTCGCCATCAATCCGCATACCCCGGTCTCAATGCTTGAAGACATCATATCCGAGATTGATCTTGTTTGCATGATGAGTGTTAACCCCGGTTTCGGAGGACAAAAATTCATCGATCATACTTTTGAGAAATGCCGCATGTTAAACGACATCACTTCAAAAAGAAATGTAAGTGTAAAAATTGAAATTGACGGAGGCGTGGACCTGATTAACGCAGCTGCGCTTGTGAAAGCCGGAGCAGATGTGCTTGTAGCGGGTAATACAGTTTTTTCTTCGAAAGATCCTCTGGCTACCATAGAAGAACTGAAGAGCTTTTAAAAGCGCTGAATCACAGTATAATACTGCAGTGAAAAAGAATGTGAAAATCAGAATTTCTTCACGGTCGAAATAATTATGAGATTTTATTATATTTATTAAAATTCAAATTGAATTCTCATGAAAAAATTTCTACTCATTCTTCTCTTATTTTCTTTTTGTAAAAAAACAATAAAGGCGCAGCCAATTCCGAATGCAGATTTTGAAAACTGGACACTGACTCCTTATTCAGAACCCGATGGATGGTTCACAAGTGGAATTTTCAATCTGTTAGAGCACGGTGTGATCAATGTTACGCAAGTTCCCGGAAATACAGGAAGCGCTATTCGTATGGAAACAGTGGTAGTTGGAGGCGATACGCTGGAGGCTGTGATTACAAACACCTTCGGTGATCCGCTTTCAGGAGAAGGCGGTGTTCCTTTCTCTCAGCAGGCGACAGATATTGAGGGGATGTACCGCTTTAATCTTCCGGGGAATGACTCTGCATTGCTTCTTGTGATCTTTAAAAACAACGGTACCATAATCAGCACAGATATTTTTAAAATCAGAGGAAGCGGATCGCAAATGACTTTTGCTCCGTTCTCCTTCCCGGTTTCTCTTGCTTCAATGCCTGATTCCGTGATTATTGCAGCCACATCCAGCAACCTCATCAGCAACACCGGAGTTGAACATGGCAGCTGGCTGGAGCTTGATGATCTCAGATTCACTGGGCCCGGCGTAACGCAACAAATCCCCAATGCAGATTTTGAAAATTGGATGAACAAATCATATGACATTGCAGACGGATGGTCAAATTACACCATTGGAATCAGCAGAAGCAGTGACAGCCACTCCGGCAACTATGCAATGCGGATGGAGAATATGTACTTTGATGGCATGGTACAGATGGCATCAGTGACCAGCGGAGAAATCACAAATACCGGAACGAATGCAGGACACCCCTATTCTCAACTTTCAGATACTCTCAGAGGCTACTATAAATATGTGACAAGCGGAAGCGACAGCGCCACCATCATTGTTTCTCTCAGCAATGCCGGAGCACTTGTCGGCTGGAATATTTTGCTGCTCCCTCCTGCTTCTGCTTATACATTTTTTGAAATGCCCTTTGACGCAGCTATTCTGCCGGATTCAATCAGGCTTGACATTTACGCATCAAGCTTTCCTTATGACCAGATGATTGACGGTTCAGCATTATATATTGATCACCTGAGTTTGAGTTCACTCAGTACATTCATCAGAAATTCTGACAGTAATAATGACAGCCCTGCACTAGCCTATCCAAATCCTTTTCATGATAAGCTGCGTTTCACGTCTGTGAACAAATCTTTCAACACTACCTACAGAATATTCGATACAGGAGGATCGCTTTTGAAGGAATTGAATTCATCAACATCAGAATTCAATGCTGAAGACCTTGCACCCGGGCTTTACATTCTTGAAATGCGAAGTGAAGACAGTGTTACAAGGCAAAAACTGATCAGAAGATAATCAGGATTATGAATGAATGATAAATGCTCCGGAATTTCCGGGGCATTTCTTATCAGAGGCCGGCATAATCTTTTAAATAATCGAATCGGGGCATCAAGGCACCATTATTTGCGATTGTTGCCCGCTCTATTAACTCTGTATTCTCCCGTCCGGTAAGCGATGGCAAAACCCTTTCAATGAGATGTTTGCCAAAACCTTCGGATGCATCCCTGGGCAGTTCGCATGGAAGATTATCAATGGCCATTACGGTAATCACATTGCTACCGAAAGGATCAGTAATGCTCTCCTTCAAGGGATCGTAACCGTAAAATTTATTATCGATGGTGCTTGCCTTCATTGTGGAAGGAATACTGCCGTTGATATCGCATGTGACATCCGCAATCACGCTGATACGGAAATCAGGATCACGCATTCTGGATTTCGAAAAAAGAATATCAGCTTTAGGATCCCAGTAAGTGCAATGAATCAGAAGATCCGTTACGCTGGCGAAAGAATTAGCATCGCTGAATTTACAGCGGTATGATTCAGGATTGTTGTGAAAGTCCCAGGAACTATAAGGCGAGTTGTCTCTTGCTTCATAATAATCTTCTGAATGGAGCTGTACATAAACTGGCTCACGAAACGTATAGTTTAAAAACTCATAAGGAGTCACTTTGCGCAGGTTCATTGCACCCATAGTTTCGCAGGCTCCGTTTGCCACTCTCCCGCTCCCTGTAACGACAATCTTGATATTGGGAAGGTTGGCTTTTTGAAGTTCGGAAAAGACCTCCTTTTTATCATGGCATTGATCTGCAGGTTTCAGATCAAATAATTTGTAATGTTTACCGTAAGCCATCACGCCGTTATAAGCCCCGACTATTCCAGCGTATCTTCCAAAACCGATGATGCGGTTATCACGATGATCCACGAGGCATTCGTAATCAGTGAGCTTTATCTTCTTCTTCAATGATTCCTGCAAAAGTTTGCGATTGTGCTCCTGTTTCTTGATGGTATGTGAAAAGAACAGATAATGCTTTTCGGGTATGAGCAAATCAGGTGGAACTTCCTTGATGCCAAGCAATACATCGCAGTTTGAAATGTCTTCAGAAATGCTGACTCCGGCCTTTGTATATTCCTCATCAGAATAACATCTCCAGGCACTGGGCTGAATGCATAAATCAACTTCATTATAATTCGCTATGATCCAGGAGCATTGTTCGGGCGTAAAAGGAACTCGCTTATCATGTGGTTGCTTCTCTTCCCTGACTATCCCAATTTTTATTTTTTTCATGAATGATTACCGGAATACCTTGTCCGACTTAAAGTTAAAAGCCGGAAGACTGACAGACTATTACGAAAGGAATAATTAAAGGTTTTTATTAAAAAATAAAGATTATTCCCTAAAGCTTTGTTACTTTTATCAGATATGAACACAACTAAAATCATCACACTTTTTCTTCTGCTTAGTTCAGCAATGATTTACCCATTTAAAATTCAGGCACAAGACCGTCTGGATGTTTCAGAATCACAGGAAATGATGAGCCAGAACATGCAAAACGGCTTTGGTATCAGCATTCCAAAGGCCAAAATAAAAGATGTGGAAAAGGCCTGGAAAAAATACGTGAAAAAAGAAAGCAAGGCTTCCTTGAAGGAAAATGAAGGAGAATATTCTGCCATGTCCTGTGTGATACCTGCTGTCTCAACCGATACTTGCAATCTCTACACTCGCTTCAATGAAGCGGACAATGCAGTACGGATGTTTGCATTCCTGGAGGTGAACGACCGATTCATTTCTTCTTCAAGAGATTCAGAAAAGACAACAAACTTCAAATTCTGGATTCGCAACTTTGCTCTCGAACAATACCGCGAAGCTGTTGAGGATGAACTGAAGACAGAGAAACGAAATCTTGACAAGATGGAAGGAGACCTGAAATCGTTTGAAAAAGAAATCAGCAGCGCGGAAGACAGAATCAGGAAAAACAACAGAGAGATTGAACGCCTGAGATCAGAGATTGAAACGCTTCGCAAGGAACAAGCTTTTACCAACAATGAAATTCTCAAGCAAAAGCAAATGCTAACGACATTCCTGGGCAGTGCTGAACAGAGAAAGGTAGAGGAAAAACGTCTGAAAGACATGGAAAAGGAATACAAGCGTTCAGTTAAAAAAGATGAATCTGCTCACAGGAAAATTGACAAGCTTGAAGATGAAATAAAGAAGCTTGATAAGGAGATTGATAAGAACAAGAAGAAAGAAATTCCTGACAAGAAAGATGAAATCAATGCCCAAAAACTCAAGGTAAAAAATGTGGAAGATCTCCTGAGCAATATCCGTTGATTAATTTTCCGTTCCTCACATCATGAGAATTGATATACTTAGCGTTGTCCCCGCACTGCTTGAAAGTCCGTTTGCACACTCGATCATGAAGCGTGCCATGCAGAAAGGACTTGCAGAAGTGCACATTCATAACATCCGCGATTACGCCATAAACAAACATAAAACTGTGGACGACTCACCTTATGGCGGAGGCGCGGGAATGGTGATGATGATTGAACCTGTGGTGGCCTGCATGGAAGCGCTAAAGTCACAAAGGGTATATGACGAAGTAATATACATGAGTCCTGACGGTGATACACTCGACCAGAGAATAGCCAACAAGTACGCGCTTTCAAAAAACCTGATGATACTCTGCGGACACTATAAAGGAATCGACGAAAGGATCAGAGAGCATTTTATTACCAGGGAAATTTCCATCGGCAATTTTGTAATCAGTGGAGGCGAACTGGCTGCGGCAGTTTTTGCAGACGCTGTAATACGCTTGCTACCGGGTGTTCTCAATGATGAAACTTCTGCCCTCTCCGACTCTTTCCAGGATGACCTGGTGGCCCCTCCGGCCTATACCCGGCCAGCAGAATTCAGGGGACTGAAAGTGCCAGACATCCTGCTCTCCGGACATGCTGGAGAAATCGAAAAATGGAGGCATGAAAAAGCGCTTGAAAGAACCAAAAAGCGCAGGCCTGACCTGTTGAAATAAATTTTGAGTCAGAAAGCCATTTCTTTTTTTATTTGAAAAATTCCGTATATTTGCGTTCCGATTTCGGACAAACCGCATCGTAAAATATTGAATATCATGGACTTAATTAAGGTTGCCGGCGAAGCAATGGTTGAAAAGCGCGAAATGCCCGACTTCAAGGCAGGTGACACAGTCACTGTTTACTATAAGATCATCGAGGGTAACAAAGAGCGTATCCAGCAATATCAGGGAGTGGTGCTTCAGCGCAAGGGAAGCGGCATCTCTGAGACCTTCACCGTTCGCAAAATCAGCAACGGCGTAGGTGTGGAAAGAATTTTCCCTTTATACTCACCAAAGATTGATAAGATCCAGGTTGATAAGCGCGGAGTTGTTCGTCGTGCGCGCATCTTCTACCTGAGAAACATCAGCGGTAAGAAAGCAAGAATTGAAGAAAAGAAATCTTAATTGATATAACTTTTCAAAAAACAGCCCCCAGTCGCCAGACTAGGGGCTTTTTTATTTCAGTACTGTCCTGTGGCAATCATCACAAGCGTACAGGCATTTTCACATATGATGCCTTCAGCCCTCGCTCTCTTTTCAAGACGAGGATTTTCCGCACCCGGATTGAAGATGATTCTTTCAGGCTTCAATGATAAAAAGTAATCTTCCAGCTCTTCCTGGCGTGATGCATTTAAGTAAAGAGTGATGGTGTGTACCGGATTAGCAAATTGCGGACGTCCTTTCAATATAGGCACATCCGCAATCATTCCTTCTCTATAGCCAAGCGCGTAAACCGAATTTCCGCTGTTCCTCAGTGAACGCACTGCGCGGTTGGAATAGCGGTCAGTTTTTTCCGAAGCCCCGACAACAAGAGTATATTTTTCCATGATTAAATTTCCTTGCTTTTTCTATCAGCATTCTTCAATGTAGTTCAAGTCGCGGCTGAAAGAATCTTTGATGGAGAAGATTCCGATGAAAGCCAGTATAAGGCAAATTATTCCGACTACTGATGCGCTGTAAATTTTAGCTGTTCCGCTCGCCAAGAATACCGGTTCGAGTTGCTTGTAAAGTAAAGTGACAGGCACCACTGAACCTCTGACGAAATTCGGAACAGTATTAGTTACAGTGGAACGGATATTGGTGCCGAATTGTTCAGAGGCTATGGTGACAAAAAGCGCCCAGTAACCCGCAGCGGTACCCAGCAGGAAGCACATGAAGTAGAAAAAAGTGAGCGAAGTCGTAAAAGGAAAGAGAAAGAGATATATCAGCAATGATGAAGCAATGAGATATCCGATCACCACTTTTTTCCTGCTTTTAAATAGCTGGCTGATGAGTCCGCTCATCAAGTCACCTACGGAAAGACCGATGTAAGTATACATGATTGCAGTCCCGGTCACTGCACCGATGATGCCCATCTCTTTTGTGAGTCCGACACAAAGCGCGATGAGAATGCCCACGATGTACCAGATGGGGAGTCCGATGATGATGCAGCTGACATACCTCCAGAAGAGTTTCCTGCTTTTAAAAAGAATGCTAAAGTCTCCCCTTTTATGGCTGCTTGTTTCCAGTCGCGTATACATTCCCGATTCGATTGTACCGATACGCAGGAACAAGAGCAATAATCCGAGCACTCCTCCTACTATGTAAGCCATCTGCCAGCCCATGAATGATGTACCAAATATATCATTCACAAAGCCCGCCACTATTGCCCCTTCCGAGCCTACGAGGGAGGCGAAGACAGCGCCCAAGGCACCGAAAGTAACAATGAGCATAGTCCCGTAACCCCTTGTTTCCTTTGACATGGTTTCAACCACCAGTGTAATTCCTGCACCCAGTTCGCCGGCTAGTCCAAGTCCGGCGAGAAAACGCACAATGGCGTAGGAAGTCATGTCGGTAACAAAAGCATTGGCAATATTCGCTAACGAGTACATCAGAATGGATCCGAACAACACAGAGAGGCGGCCTCGCTTGTCGCCCAGCACACCCCAGAGAATGCCTCCGGTGAGCATACCGATCATCTGCCAGTTGAAAAGAAAAATCTCATTCGACTCATAATCAACACCTCCGAGACCAAGCGCCTCGAGGCTTTCCTTTTTAACCACATTGAAGAGGATGAGGTCGTAGATATCCACGAAATAACCCAGTGCGGCTACTACGACCAGGAGGTTAAAAGGAGATTTGATGCCTTCGGCTTTCATAAGAGAAATTAGCTGCGGCAAAATAATTCAAAGCTCAGAGATGTAAAAGACTGATTTTCCAGCAGAAGATATTTCTTTTTGTTTTTTCGCAAAACGAATAATTCTCTTAATTTCGCCCCCGGAGAGGTGGCAGAGTGGTCGATCGCGGCGGTCTTGAAAACCGTTGACTGTTAAAGGTCCGGGGGTTCGAATCCCTCCCTCTCCGCAAGGATAAAACGCATTGCCCCGCAAGGGGCAATTTTTGTTTCAGGAGGGTGATGAGCTTGCTCATCTAATCGGATGAAATAAAAATTGATCAGGCGCGAAGTGCCGGCAATGCATTTTGGAATTGCAGGAACCACCTTAATGGATCACCGCGGGTAATCCCTCCCTCTCCGCAAGGATAAAACGCATTGCCCCGCAAGGGGCAATTTTAGTTTCAGGAGCGTGATGAGCTTGCTCATCTAAGCGGATGAGATAAAAATTGATCAGGCGCGAAGCGCCGGCAATGCATTTTGGAATTGCAGGAACCACCTTAATGGATCACCGCAGGTAATCCCTCCCTCCCCGCAGATGAATCAAATGAAGGCCCGCGCTAGCGGGCTTTTTATTTTTCCGGAAAGATCACAAGTTTGCTTGAATGATCTTGAAGGGAAAATAAAAAAGACGAAGTCTTTCATTTGATTTTGACAATAGGAGACACAGGGATCACCGCAGGTAATCCCTCCCTCTCCGCAAGGATAAAACGCATTGCCCCGCAAGGGGCAATTTTAGTTTCAGGAGCGTGATGAGCTTGCTCATCTAAGCGGATGAGATAAAAATTGATCAGGCGCGAAGCGCCGGCAATGACCGAATCAAATAAATTGGGTAAATATATACCAGATTAAATATTTTCTTATAATTTTATATTGAGATGTTTAACTATTAATTGAAGTAAGAAACAATGGTTAATCCTAACACAAATATCTTTCTTTTAGAAAATGCTCTTGACAATTTATTGGAAGGTTTTCAGATAATCAGTCCAGAATGGAAATATCTCTACGTAAATAAATCCGTTATTAAACAAAGTAAATGTAATTCAAAGGAAGATTTGATAGGCTTTACAATGATGGAAAAATTCCCGGGAATTGAAAATACGAAATTGTTTAAAGTACTTTCTAGATGCATGTTGAAAGGAAATTCAAAATATTTTGAAAATAAGTTTGATTTTCCAGATGGCACTCAAGGGTGGTTTGAATTAAGAATTGAACCAATTCCTCAAGGTTTGTTTATCCTATCAATTGATATAACAGAACGGAAGCAGGCGGAAAAAGAAATTGAGATAAAATCTGCCGATTTATTGAAAGCAAATGCTGAACTAGATCGATTTGTGTATAGTGTTGCACATGATTTGCGTTCTCCTCTAACTTCAATATTAGGACTTTTATCATTTATAGAACAAGATGATAATGAATTTGAGAAAATTAAACATTTAAATCTGATAAAAAGTAGAATAGAAAAAATGGATGAGTTTATAAAAAACGTACTTAGCTATTCAAAAAACAATCGAATAGAAGTAAAAGTCCAGAATATTTCTATAAGAAAAGAAATTGATGATAAATTAAATATATACAAGAATTTATTAGAGAGTAATATGATTGATATTCAACTAGAAATTGATCAATCAGTTCCATTCTATTGCGATCATACTAGATTTTCAATGATTATTGAAAATTTAATTTCAAATGCGATTAAATATCATGACCCTAAAAAATCTAATAGGTATATTAAGATCAAAGGTAATGCTGATATCAATGTTGTAAATTTAATTTTTGAAGATAATGGAATTGGTATACCATACAAGCATCAAGATAAAATATTCAAGATGTTTTATCGGGTATCAAATCAGATCCCTGGATCTGGACTCGGATTATTCATTGTAAAGGAAACTCTAGAAAAATTAGGTGGGAAAATCTGGGTAGATTCAATTCCAAAAATTAAAACATCCTTTAATTGCGAAATAAGAAATTATTTATCATGATTAAATTATTAACATATGTAATAGAGAGGGTGATGATAGTAGACGATGATCCAACTGACTTATACATACTTAATAGAATATTAAAAAAGAACAATTTTGCAAAAATAATTACGCAATTTTCATCTCCAGAAAAGGCTTTACAGCACCTTTTATCTAATCATAAAAAAAACTTTTTTTTTCCACAGATGATTTTTTTAGACATAAATATGCCTTTGATGAATGGCTTTGAATTTCTTAATGAATTTAATAAAATTCCTGAAAACATAATAAGAAATACTAAAGTAATTATTTTGTCTTCCACATGTGACCCAAGGGATTTTGATAAAATGAAGGCTTACCCTAATTCTTTAATGTTTTTTGAAAAACCACTTAAATCAGAAGATTTAGATTTAATTTCAACTATTTTATAAAAATATTTTTCTTTAAAAGATTATAAAAGCCCTCATTTGAGGGCTTTTCATTTCAGATAAAGATTTCATCAGTACTTAAAAATCGGTGCCGAATCTATGGACATGTAAAAGTTACTTCTGCAAGGGGCAATATTTGTTTCAGGAGCGTGATGAGCTTGCTCATCTAAGCGGATGAGATAAAAATTGATCAGGCGCGAAGCGCCGACAATGCATTTTGGAATTGCAGGGACCAGCGTAGTATCAATGTCACCGCGCTTTCAAGTTTAAGACTTTCTTCAGTCAGCATTCTTCTTTTCGGTCCAGTCCACTTTAAAATAACCAGGTCTTTCCTGCACGGCTTGCTTTAAAAATTCAGCATCGTAACCGCAGCCTTTTACTTTTGGTCTTGCATCATCGTTTTCACGACTGTAGCGGTCGTTGTATTTGGCAAAGAGATAATAACCGAGCTCTTTCCAGCGTTGCACTGTTTTTTCTGCTGTGTTAACAGAGTATTCCGTCAGAAATCTGGAAGCAAGTTCAGGATTTGTCGCGTGCAGTTCCGTTGCAGCTTTTTCAATTGCAGGCTGAACAGCAACCGCATAAGTTTCCAGATCTGATTGCACCTGCTGAATTTCTTTAATGATTGGCGCGTACATACCGTAAGCGTAGTTGGCCACAAGATTGAATACCCAAAATGCGGAATTCCAGTCGAAGCGGCTGATGTTTCCAGTCGACAAAGATTTCGGAACTTCAGTCATCCCCATATACAATGGCATATAACAAGTACTGTAAGTGTCATCTACGCCATACCACAGTAGTCCGCCTACATTATCCGGGAGCGCGGAGCGTGATTGTGTCACAAATGAAAAACCGGTCTGCTGAGTGGAGATGGGGCGCTCCCAACCGTATTTTGTCACAGTGTCACCGGGAAGGTGAAAGAACAGTGGCTTCCAGCGATAAGGATTGCCGTGCGGACCCGCAGCAAAGCCCTTGGTCATGTCATACTTCGTTCCCTGAAAATGGTCTCTCATCAAAGCGAAAGCGTCCTTCACTCCTATCTTCTTATCAGGCTTGATGAATAAAGGATAAGGCTCTGCTCCTTTGACAGCTCTCCAGTAATCGTCTGAAAAATTCTGAGAAGGCGCGGCTCTGGAAAAGATGCTCCATACGCGACCTTCGCAAAGCAGCAGACTTGAAGGTTCAGTGGGATGATAAGCTTCGTTGAAAAGAAAGTCATCGTCCCTGCCTGTGAAAAAACCTTTGCTGCGTGCGAAAGAAATCACATCTTCAGACCACATCCAGTTTGCCTTGTCTTTAAAATTAATTTTACCAATACGCGAGTGATTCGCATGGGCGGTGATGTATCCGTCCGGAACTTTGGCAGCGACCCAAACTGCTCCCTTTTCATTTTCCCCTTTTCCAATGAGGTCCATGATCCATACTTCATTTTTATCTGCTATGGAAAATGACTCGCCGGAACTAGCATAACCGTATTCGTTTATCAGCGAAGTCATAACCTGTATCGCTTCCCTGGCGGTTTTTGCCCTTTGGAGTGTGATGTACATCAGGCTTCCGTAGTCTATAATGCCTTTGGATTTTTCAAGCTCTTTTCTACCTCCGAATGTGGTTTCTCCAATAGCAAGCTGATGTTCATTCATATTTCCTATAACCTTATAGGTATAAGGCACCTGTTTGATTTTACCGAGAAATTTTCCGGTATCCCATTCATAGATGTTGAGTGAGTCATTTTCACCGTGCTTCATCGCAGGTTGAAAGTATAGAGGATCCATGAATCCACCGGCATCGGCAAGGTAAGAGATCATGGTGGACCCATCGGCGCTGGCGCCTTTGGATACAAGAAGATTAGTACAAGCCACCGAACTTTTTACAAGCATGGAGGCAATAAGGAAACAGAATGTCAGCCTGACAATTTTCATTTTAATTTTCTTTTGGATTTGGGATTGCGATTTTACATAAAATCTGTCAAAAATCCGAGCTGTGATCACACTATTACATATTTGTGCCCTGATAAAATGACAAATATTCTGATCATTTTCCGATACAGCATATAAAATCCCAGGTAATAAAGCACGATTTTTATTATCTTTAAAAATGGAATACAGTGTAATCATCTAAAACGCATTCTTATCATGAAAAAGCTAATACTCCTCCCCTTTCTCTTCTTGATGTTGTGCCTGGTGAACGCCCAGCCTATCATGAATCTGAGAACCTCTCCAAATTATCCTGAACCAACAGATGATGTTTTGGTGATTATGGATCTAACATTTAACTCCGGCGGATGTGATATGCAATTTTCTAACTTCAGCAGATCGAACGATACAATTACTGTAAATGTATTTCACTGTCCCGGACCACTCACGGTGATCTGTAATACTGTCGACACGGTGAATATCGGGACTTACAACCTTGGCACATATGTGCTCAAAGCCGTGGTACACCTGGCGAACAACTCAACACCCGACCCCTGCTCAAATCACAATCCGCAAGATTCGGCTTATACCACTTTCCAAATCATACTCGTTCCAGGAATTCCTGAAGAGAAATTGAATTCAGGTTTCCGTGTTCTTTACCACGAGCAGGAGAATTTTATTGAAATTGCCTCAGAGCTCAGCAATTATGAATTCACACTATACAGTGCGGATGGAAAGATTATTGAAAGCAGATCTCTGAGCGGCAGAGCAATGATCCCGTCTCATACATTTTCTGAAGGAATTTACTTTTATTCTATCACACAAAAAGGAAACAAGGAATCCGGAAAAATCAGAATTCACAGATAAGACTCAGGCATTTGCATTGGTTCTCTCTGTTCTGGACCAGACTCCGCTTCTTACACCGGCAGCATATCGGAAAAAACCTTTAAGAAGCGCCAGATTCATGAAAGAGAAGTATGAAATGAAACGCAACAAGCGGAAATTCAATCCGACTCTTGAAAATACCTTGTCGAAGACAGGTGAAAAGACCAGCATCAGCTCAGCTATCAGGAGCAGTATAAAATACTTTGAGTAGAATGATAAACCAATAAGGCTGGCTGTGTTTATTATGATCAGAAATGGTGTCATCCATCTGATCACTTTATGACTGATAAAGCAAAATCCTGCTGCAGAGAATGGCCTAAGCAGCATTGAGCTGAATACAACAAGATTTTGAAAATTGCCAGCGCTGATGCGGACCTTTCTCTTGTACTCCTGATAAATATCGTCGGGAAGATCCTCGTAACATATTGCCTCAAGCTCATTGATGCATTTGTATTTTTTACGGAGCACACTCATGCTGATGTAAAAATCATCCACAAGAAAATTCGCCGGAACCGGCAAGAACAAGTCCTTTCGCATGGCATAGCAACCGCCGAACGGTCCCATCATACTGCCCCAGCATTTTCCTTCATGGTATTTTATTCTGTTCTCGCGGGCGATGTAACTCATTTCCTGAAATGAGATTCCCTCGTTCTTCATGCTTTCGTTCAGAATGTTCGCTCCGACCAGACCTGTTTTAGGATCACGGAAATTTTTCATCAGGTGGCGAAGCGCATCGGGGCTAAACATCACATTCGCATCAGTTAGCACTATGAAAGGGTGCTTGGCTTCATTCACAAGATCGTTTATCACAGAAGGCTTGCCTCTGCGTTGTTTGAAATCGATGAAGCGAAGTGATGGGTACTTTTTCGCAAAGCGCTCTGCTATGAGGGCTGTTCCGTCATCTGATCCGTCGGAACCGATGATGACTTCCAGCTTTTCTTCAGGATAATCACTTTCCATGATGGATTCAAGTTTTGCTTCCAAAACTTTTTCCTCATTGAATGCCGAAATGAGCACGGACACAGCAGGTAGGTTTTCATGATTTTCCCATACTAATTTATCATACCTCTTCAGGTTAGAACACAGTGCGAGAATCCATGGAAAAAGCACATAAGAATAAAAGACCATGCCGGCCGAAAAGAGAAAAAACAAAAGAAGGATCAGGTACATCATTGAATGCGGTTCAAAAATACAGAATCAAATCAACCCTGAAAGTTTTTTCATCTTTCTCTGGCATTGTCACCTGATTGTTAAGGTTTAAGGTGCAACTTAAATTCCGAATAATTGCCCTTATTTTTTTGTAATTTTATAGACAAATTGATGGTCATGAAAAGATTGATACTCATTCTGATTGCCCTGAGTTCAAACCTGACAGGTTACGGGGCACTGAACGCATATTTTTCATTTTGCACATTCGACGTGCCCAATCAAAGTCCTTTCGTTGAAACTTATCTGAATATTTCAGGAAACAGTGTGGCAAAAGCGAAAAACAGTCAGGGATTGTACCAGGGTGTTATTGAAGTACAGTGGGTTTACAAGCAGGGAGATAAAGTGGTGCATTTCGACAAGTACAATTTGCTGAGTCCGGAATCAGAATCCCCTGATAAAATTATGCCCGACTTCATTGACCTTCAAAGAGTATCACTCAAATCGGGTGAGTATCAGCTTGACCTAAAAATACAGGATAAGAATGCCAGCGATCAGGGATTTTCTGCCAGTCAGAAAATAATTGTTGATTTTCCTGAAGACCGAATCAATGTTTCACACATTGAATTGCTGGAATCTTATGAAGGTAATGCATCCGCGGGAAAATTTAGCAAGAACGGCTATTCGATGATCCCGCATGTGACAGCTTTCTATCCGAAAGAAATCAGTTCATTGAAGTTTTATGCTGAGATCTACAACACAGCCAAATTCCTAAAGACTGATTTTTTGGTGCGTTCCTTTATCTCCAACAATGACAATAAAGTTCTGCTGAACGAGTTCGCATCCATAAAAAAATACTCTCCTCAGGATGTTTGCATTATTCTCAGTGAGTTTCCGATTGAAAACCTGCCTTCCGGAAACTACAACCTTACTGTTGAAGTGATGAGCCGTGATAATAAATTGCTTGCATTCCGACAGGCATTTTTCCAGAGGAGCAATACCATAGTGAAATCGATACAGCACAGCGATTTCACTGCGGTAAATGTAAATTCGACATTTGTTGCTGAAATGAACAACGCGGATACTTTAAGAGAATATCTGAGTTGTCTTTATCCTATTTCCAGCAATCTGGAAAGACAGATTGCGGAAAACCAGAGCAGCATTGGCGATGTGGAGTCTATGAAGCAGTATTTCTATTCCTTCTGGATGAAGCGCAATGAACTTGATCCTGAATTAGCCTGGAGAAATTATAAACTGGAAGTAATTAAAGTTCAAAATGCATACGGCTCCCGCAACAAGCGCGGACATGAAACAGACAGAGGCCGGGTGTATCTTCAGTACGGAGCACCAAACAGTGTTACACGTGACGATATGGACCCTAATGCGAGGCCATATGAAATCTGGCATTACTACAGATTAAATCATCAGACTAACAGAAAATTTGTTTTCTACAGCCAGGGGAATTCTTCCAATGATTACCGGCTTTTACATTCCGATGCGGTTGGAGAAATGCAGGATCCAGCCTGGGAACTCAAGCTTCATAACCGTTCGCAGCAGTTCGGGAATGACCTGGACACAGAAAATTCGATTGACATTTACGGAAGCCGCACTAAAGAGAACTTCAAGGATCCGAAATAATTGAGTCTGACTAGAAATCCTTTCTTTATCTTCACGATCTAATCCAGAGCTTTTCAAACTTATTTATGAATTCAAATGCGCGGCGCACCGCAGTGGTAATTCTCAACTGGAACGGGAAAGCCTTTCTGGAAAAATTTCTTTCCAATGTGGTGAGATTCAGTGAAGATGATGCTGAAGTGATAGTCGCTGACAATGATTCCACAGATGATTCGGTGGAGTTTGTTCAAAAACATTTTCCTTCTGTCAGGCTGATACAGCTGGAAGAAAACTCAGGATATGCCGGTGGTTACAACAAGGCATTGGAAAAACTCAATCACCAGTATTTCATTCTCCTCAATTCAGATGTGGAAGTCACTCAGAGCTGGATCAGTCCTTTGATAAAATTCATGGACGAAAACCCTAAAGTCTCTGCATGCCAGCCGAAAATTCTCTCATGGCATCATAGGGATGAATTCGAATACGCCGGCGCAGCAGGTGGTTATATTGACAAGTACGGCTATCCTTTTTGCAGGGGAAGGATTTTTAATACTATTGAAAAAGATCACGGTCAATATGATGATGCAGTGCAGACCTTTTGGGCTTCGGGAGCTTGCATGTTTGTGAGATCGGAAGTGTTTAGAAAACTAAGAGGCTTTGATGAATCATTCTTCGCTCACATGGAAGAAATCGACCTGTGCTGGAGAATGAAGAAACTGAACTATGAAATCTGGTTTTATCCTCAGTCCAGGGTCTATCACGTAGGAGGCGGCACACTGGATAAAAACAATCCCAGAAAAACTTATCTCAATTTTCGGAATAATCTGCTGATGCTTTATAAAAATCTTGATGCTAAAGAATTTGTTAAAGTGAAATTTTTCAGGAATGTAGCAGATTTCCTGGCTGCAATTCGCTTCCTTTTTAACAATTCCCTGAAGGACTGTCTTGCTGTACTGAAGGCTCACATAGACTTCAATAAGATGAAAGTTTCAGTGAGCCCCTCAGTGAAAAACCCTGAAAACACTGGGCAACAAGAGATTACAGGCATACTGAAGCAGTCCATCCTCTTCAGTTTTTATGTAAGAAAATTGAAGAAATTTTCTGACATTAATGCATCAAAGGGATTGAAAAATCAGGCCTTGCGATAGTGTAAGGCATGAAGACATTTTGCATAAACTAAATCCGTTCCAACGCTTATAATTCACAATTGAATTAAACAGCTAAATTTTAAGGAACAACAGGCTATTATGGCTACCAGAGAATTCGATTTGCTCATTCAGAGAGCACAGGTATTAAGAGAGAAGAATACAAGACAGGCGCTTGCAATTCTTGATGAAGCATTGAAGAGTGCTCAGGAAAAAGACAACAAGCCTGAAATTGCACTCATCATCCGCGAGAAAGCTGCATGTCATCTTGCACAGAAAAATTTCAAGTTGGCTTTGAGCGGCTTCAACGAAGCTTTTCAATTCTATAAAGGTCAGGAAGACAAATTCGGGCAGCTAAGCTGCTTGCATGAGCTTAGCTCTACCTATTTGAAACTTGAAGACGTTCCATCTGCTCTGGAAGTCACGCTTGACGCACTTAAGATTCACGCATCATGCGGTGACTCTTGTGGAATTGCAGAATGCTACAATGAACTGGGACGACTCTATGTTTACTTAAAAGAATATGATCAGGCTATAGAATATTTCAGAAAATCACTCAAGATTCACGAGGCCACTAAGAATAAACCGGAAATGATCAATTCTTACTTCCTGATCGGAAACGTATACAACTGGAAGGATGAATTAGAAAAAGCCATGTATTATCTTCTCCGCGCATCAAACTCCATTGATTTGATGGAGAGCAGCGATGCAAGGGCTAAAACACTTGGCAGTCTGGCAATTCTTCATACCAAACTCAAGGAGTATGAAAAGGCGTTGGCACAGTTCAATGAAGCGCTGGAAACCTGCGGTCAGGACGGAAGCGCGACAGTAAAGGCCCAGTTAATGAAAAGCCTGGGTAATCTTTACATAGAACTTACACAATACGACAAAGCCATCGATGTACTCAGCAAAGCTCTCACGATTGCACGCTTGTCTCCGGTCGAAGGACAGCTGGTAAAGATTCATCAGTTTCTTTCAATAGCCTATGAAAAAATCGGTGATTATAAAAATGCATTGAAGCATCACCAGGAATTTTACGAGCTGGACAAGCACATCACTTCTGAAGAAGTTAACTTGAAAACTAAGGCACTTCATATCCGTTATGACCTTGAAGAGCTGCAAAAGCAGAAAGAAATCGCCGAGCTTTCGGACAAACTGAAGGAGCAGTTTCTTGCCAATGTAAGCCATGAAATCAGAACACCCATGAATGGCATTCTGGGGATGGCTGAGCTTCTGAGCAGGACTCATCCAACCAATGAACAGTCAGAATTCATTGATGCGATTCGCATTTCGGCGAACAACCTGATGGTCATCATCAACGACATTCTTGACTTCAGCAAAATCAATGCGGGAAAAATCGAATTCACTGAAAGTGCATTTAATCTGCGTGAACATGTAAAGGGTATCGTACAAATACTTCGTGTGAAAGCCGAAGAAAAGAAAATCCAGCTTGGCTGCACAATCGACTACAACATCAGCGAAAATATCTGTGGTGACCCTATTCGCCTTAACCAGATACTTACCAATCTGCTTGGCAATGCAGTGAAATTCACAGAAAAAGGAAAAGTGAATCTTGACATCAGACTCACCGAAGTGAATGAAAAGAGCGTTTCTCTGAGATTCAAGGTGAGTGATACGGGCATTGGAATTCCTTCCGACAAACTCAGCAGCATTTTCGACAGCTTTGAGCAGGCCGGTAACAACAAGCGCAGGTACGAAGGAACAGGTCTGGGACTTACCATAGTAAAGCAATTAGTGGAATTGCAGGGCGGAAAAATAAGCGTCAGAAGTAAAGTCAATGAAGGCTCAGAATTCATCGTTGACATGGAATTCCGCATTGCTGAGAATGCCACGGTTAAAACCGAATCTGCTTCAAAGCTGGAATCTTCTCCTGAACATGGCAATTACCGCATCCTTATTGTGGAAGACAATCGTGTTAATCAGCTACTGGTGAAAAACATGCTTCGCTCATTCGGATTTGTGAATCAACAGGCTTCTGAAAATGGCAGAACAGCATTGAATATGCTGGAAGAAAATGATTTTGACCTGGTGTTGATGGATATTCAAATGCCTGAAATGGATGGTTATGAGATCACACGTGAGATCAGAAGCAGAGCCAGAAAGGAAATGCGAAATATTCCTATTATCGCGCTGACAGCCGACGCATCAGAAAAGGAAAAGAAAAAAGCCAGAGAAGCGGGCATGAATGACTATCTCGTAAAACCTTATTCTGCTGAAGAGCTTTACAATATCATACTGAAAAATTTACCTGAATCCCAGCGTAAAATCAATCAGACAAGAGCAGAAGATTTCAGGAAGCAATCCACAGGCCGCAACCTGGATTTCCTTGAAAAATTTACCGGAGGTGATCAGGAACTCACTATTCAGTTACTTGAAATAATTGTAAAGCAGGTACCTGAGGCAATTGAGAAAATGGACAGGCTCATCCCGGAAAAAAACTGGAAAGAGGTGCACTCCATTGCGCACAAAGTTAAGTCAAGCGTGTCAATATTTGAATTGAACGAACTTAAAAAGCTCATCACTAATATTGAAGAGTATTCGCGCGACAAAATTCACATGGAAAAAATTCCACTGCTATTCGAAAAGTTCAGGCATACTTCCATCGATGAGATGGACTATCTTTCTACTGAACTTGAAAAGCTCCGCAACCTCGTGACTGTATCAAAAGGCAGGTAGGCTGGATCAGGAAAGGTGGTACTCCATCAAACCCTGCATCGGCGACTTGAGGATTTTACCTTTCCTGAAACCACTCTGTTCCAGAGCAATTTCAAGCATATCCCGAAATTCAAAAGCTACGGATCCGGTAAAATGAACTGTATTACCACAGCCCATTTTGATTTGTCTGCTGACATGTATGTCAAGAAACTCCTGAAACGAGCTGAAGATTATTTCTTTCATCTTATCATTCATGTTTGTAAGGATGAAAGGCATGAATGAGGCAAGAAACCTGTTGGGAAACTCTTTCCGGTAAACTCTGTCGAGGATAGCATTGGAATCCAATCCAAACTCTTCATTAAACTTTTCCTCCACTGCACTTCCAAGCTGCCCGTAACAGAGAGCTGTGATAAATTTTTTTCCGATGACAGCGCCGCTGCCTTCATCACCCAAAATGTATCCCAGTGAAATCTGAGTAGCAATGATTTTTTGTCCGTCATAAGCGCAAGAATTGGATCCTGTACCCAGAATGCAAGCAATCCCCGCTTCCTTTCCACAAAGGGCACGAGCGGCGGCAAGCATGTCAGATTGCACTTCTACCCTGCTTCTGGAAAATATTTTTTTTATCCCCTCTTCTACAATGCGCCGGTTTGATTCATTTCCGCATCCTGCACCGTAAAAATAAATCTCCTCAATTTTGTTTGCCTCAGAAGCAATCCTGATCAATCCCGATTGAATAATGGAGGCGATTTTAAAACTGTCTGCAAAATATGGATTGAGTCCTTGTGTGAATTCAGTGACGACCTCTCCTCCCGGTCCTGCCAGTCTCCACTCTGTTTTAGATGATCCGCTGTCTGCTACCAGTATCATTGATTCAGTCTATTGAAAAACGGTCTCCTTCCAATGCAAGCGTAGTGTTGGAGAATTCTGCTTTGGCTTCTTCCAGAAGAGGATAAAGATTTTTATATCTCGCAGAAAAATGTCCGATCAGAAGTCGCTTTGCATTAGCCTTTCTGGCCATAATACCGGCCTGCGCGGAAGTGGAATGAAATGTCTCCTCCGCTCTTGAAGCTTTGTCGCTCATGAATGTTGCTTCATGATACAGCAAATCTACATTAGAAATAAACTTCAAAATCCTTTCGTCGTATTTTGTATCTGAACAAAAAGCATAAGATCTGGGCTCTTTAGGGTCCTGCGTCAGCTCTGCATTTGAAATTGTTTTCCCTTCGGCTGTGACATAATCTTTTCCATCTTTCAGATCTTCATACAACTCAATCGGAACATTGTATTTCTCGATCATATCACGGTCGAGTTTTCTTTTCCTGGGCTTTTCTGAAAAGCGGAAACCTGTACAGGGTATTCTGTGATTCAGAGGAATGGAATTGACTGTGACTTCCTCGTCTTCAAAAATTAACTCTGAGGATTTCGCATCAAGCATATGAAAGACCAATGGATATCTGAGTTTTGTTTCCGAATACTTCAGCTGGATGTCGATGATTTCCTTCAACTCAGGCTGCCCAAAGACATGCAATTCATTGCTGCGCCCCTGCAGATGCATTGTAGAAATCAAACCAAGCAATCCGAGGTAATGATCTCCGTGAAGGTGACTTATGAAAATATGGTTGATCCTTTGATACTTAATTTTGTAACGGATCATCTGAATCAGGGTGCCTTCGCCGCAGTCGATTAAAAAAAAACGCTCATGAATTCTGAGAATCTGAGCGGTTGGATGTCTTTGATAAATCGGTGTGGCGGAACTGCTTCCGAGTATGCTGATTTCAAAATTCATTATCTGCGCGATACAACAAAGCGGCGTGTAACTGAATTCCTGCCGTCAGAAACAATATAAAGATAAACTCCGTTCTCAAGTTCTGCTGCATCAAATGTCCAGTTGTAATTTCCTTTCGAAACACTTCTTGTGGAAGTATGGATCACATTGCCGATGAGGTCTGTGACTTTGAGCGTGATGTTCGCATTTGAAGGGCTGGTCACGGTAAAACTGGTAAAGCGGCTAAACGGGTTTGGTGCATTCTGCTTCACTCCGAATGTGAGCGCCTGCTGTGCTGCAACTGAAGTAGGGTTCTCTATCACAATGCGGTAATTGTCATTGGAATCCTGGATTGTCTGAGGAAAGCCGAGCACGCGTCCATAAATGGTCATGTCCACCACAATTGGATAGATCCCTACCTGACCAACTGTAGGGGCATTGCCCTGAATCAGGACACAAGCATCAGACCCTCCGGGGAAAACGCAGGAATTGGGATTGCATTGATAACTGAAGCCGGAAGGAATGCCTGATACTCCTGTGACTTTGATGGAATCGATGACTGCAGGCAAACCCTGATATACGGTATCGCGAGGAACTTTAACCTGCAAAACTGTTGAGTAAGGCACACCGACGAAAGCATGAGGCAGTCCTGTGGCGGAATCAGGATAGATGCCCGGAATGTTCCGCGTGATGCTGGTATCCGGAATGCACTGAGCAATTCCTTTAAAGGAAAAAATCAGGCAAATCGCCAAAGTAAAAAGGACTGATGCTTGCTTCATCGCAATCAGGTTAATCGTTTTTATGCAATTGCTTCTCCACTTCTTCCATGAAAATCAGGTCAACCGCTTCGTTGAACGTGGGAACCTGCTGCAACATATTGTCCAATTGTGAAATTGAAATGAGTTTGCGCACATGGTCCTGCACTCCGCATAGCACGAAGCTGCCGTTGTTGTCACGACAAGTGCGATAACCGACAAGAATTGCACTGAGTCCGGAAGAGTCGCAATATTGAACTTCTGTAAGGTCAATAATGAGGTTTTTGTAATTCTCGTGGTGGAGCATTACAATTTCAGCTTTGAGTTCAGGAGCTACACCGGAAGTGAGTTTTTCCTCGTGTATTTTGATACTGGCGTACTTTTCCTGTCTGTCGATCGTCGAATTCATAAGAATAGTGTTTTCTCAAATTTACGCACAAAAAGCCGGACAAAGAAGTCCAAGCCATTAATTTTCAACATGGCTGCATGCTCAAATTGTTAATATTCGCGATGTTCAGAGGAAAGCTTAATTCAGCCTTCATTCAGCAGTTCTTCCTGCGAGAAGATACAATACAGCCATGCGTACGGCTACGCCGTTCTCAACCTGACTGAGAATTATCGACTGATCGGAATCGGCTACTTCACTTGTGATTTCGACTCCACGATTGATTGGGCCGGGATGCATGATTGTAATTTTCTTGCTTAGAGAACTGAGGATTTCCATGTTTAGACCAAACAGCTGAATGTATTCACGAAGTGATGGAAAATACCTGATATCCTGTCGTTCCAGCTGGATGCGAAGCATGTTTGCGACATCGCACCATTCGAGGGCTTCCCGTAAATTGTTGCTCACTTTCACGCCGAGTGAATTTATATGCTTTGGAAGTAAAGTGGAAGGTCCGCAAACCATCACTTCCGCACCAAGCTTCTGAAGGCAAAGAATGTTTGACAAAGCAACCCTTGAATGTAGGATATCACCCACTATGGCTACTTTGAGTCCTTTGACATCGCCGAATTTTTCCTGTATTGAAAATGCATCCAGCAAGGCCTGTGTGGGATGTTCGTGCGGACCATCGCCTGCATTTACAATTTGAGCATTGACATATCTGGATAAAAATTCTGCTGCACCGGCATTAGGATGGCGCATGACGATGATATCAACTTTCATCGCCAGAATGTTGTTCACAGTGTCAATCAGGGTTTCGCCCTTGCTCACGGAAGAGGAAGAAGCTGTGAAGTTGATTACATCTGCGGAGAGCCTTCGCTCGGCAAGTTCGAATGACAATCGTGTACGGGTGCTGTTCTCAAAGAAAAGATTGGCAATCGTGACATCCCTTAATGAAGGCACTTTCTTGATAGGACGGCTCAGCACCTCTTTAAAATTCGCCGCGGTGGAAAGTATAAGCCGGATATCATCCAGCTTAAGGTCTTTAATTCCGAGGAGATGTTTTGTACTGAGTGTTGTCATGCTGAGAACTTATTCCTGTTTGTTGTTTTCATCAGTGAAGAGCCAGATTCCGTCTTCTTCATTTTCTTCTTTCCACTTCACTCTGACTTTTTCTGAGCTTATAGTGTCGACATGAATACCAATATAATCCGCTTCAATTGGAACATGACGGCTGTATCGTCTGTTTACCAGGACCATGAGTTCCACTTTGGAAGGTCTTCCGAAATCAAGCATTGCGTCCATGCCAGCACGAACCGTTCTCCCTGTGAATAGAACGTCATCAACCAGTATCACCTTTTTGTTCTCAAGACTGAAATCCATGCTGGTTTTACTGGGCGGTTCAATTCCTCTTCGTCTGAAATCGTCGCGGTAAAAAGTGATGTCCAGCTCACCATATAAGATTGAAGAAAGCGAGGTGATTTCTTTTAAGCTGGAATGGATTCGACGCGCCAAAAGTATGCCCCGGGGCTGCAGTCCGATGATTGCTGAATTTGAAAAATCATCGTGATTTTCGATCAATTGCCAGCAAAGCCGTCTGATCGTAATATCCAGGTGAGTGCTGTTCAGCAGTAAACGCTTTTGCATACCGTTGCGCAAAATACGATAAAAGGACGGGAATGCAAAGACGGGTGTGGGTGTGGGTGTGGGTGCGCACTCACACATCAGCTCCGAACTGTCTCAGGTGGTGAATGCTATGTTTATGCAGCAGTTGAACCCATTCTTCGAAATTCAGTTCGCCGAAAAAAGGATTCTTGATCCTGGCATCTACATTCATCTTGAAATGATTTACAAAGTCGTTCAGCTCTTTCTGAAGCTCGCGGATTGCATCTTCCTTGGATTTGTTTCGAATAGGTGCAGGAGTTTCAGACATGAGTGAATTGGGAGTGTTGGGTCTGAAATCTTTTTCACTCATCAGGAAGTCCTTCATTGGTTTCAACTTTTCTTCAGTTGTGATGATCTGATGCGGATCTTTGCCATTTGCAATACGTACTGAGTCACTCATGTGCTCAATCATTTGTACGACATTCATTTTTCCCCATTGAGCAGGGGTATTTTCATCCAGATTATTCAGGTGTCTGATGAAATCTATTGTAAGAAAGCTTAGTTTGGCGCTAGACATTTTTTTTGAAATTGATATTAATTTGAATTTGATGATGCATGGATGACGGATTACCTGGCTTGAATCAGCTAAGTTCACAAAAAAAAAGATCCGTTCAATAATGAACGGATCTTGTGCATTGATTCTGTATGCTTGATCAGGAAGCTGAATCCTCAGAGTTACCGTTATTCTCAGGTGTTTTCACCGTATCGGTATCACTCTTTTTTGTCTTCTTTTCAGCTGCTTCCATTTCAGACTTCAGATTACTGAGAGCTGTAAGGTCACCAAGAGTAGTTTTCTCAACGCTTTCTTTTACTTTCTTCACAGCTTTCACGCCTTCTTCACGCTCCTTCTCCCTTTCTTTTCCTTCTGCTACACGTGAAGCAGCACTCACTTCCTCGTGAATACGGCTGTGAGAAACAACAATCTTGCGCTGATCTTTGCTGAATTCAATCACCTTGAAATCTGCTTTCTCATCTGCGTGAAGTGCTTTTCCGTTTTCTTTGATCATGTGCTTACTAGGACAGAAAGCTTCTACGCCGTAAGGCATTGCAACGGTAGATCCCTTCTCTCCTACCTTGAGAATTGTTCCTTCGTGAACTGAATCCATAGTGAAAATAGTTTCGAATACATCCCAAGGATTTTCTTCGAGCTGCTTATGACCTAAGCTGAGACGACGGTTTTCAGGATCAACCTCCAGTACCACTACTTCCATCTTGTCACCTACTTTGCAGAACTCAGAAGGATGCTTGATCTTCTTGCTCCAGCTGAGATCAGAGATGTGAACGAGACCGTCGATTCCTTCTTCAAGCTCTACGAATACTCCGAAATTCTGGAAGTTCTTCACTGTAGCTTCGTGCTTTGAACCAACCGGATATTTTGTAGCCACATCGATCCATGGATCCGGCTTTAGTTGCTTAAGTCCAAGTGACATTTTTCGCTCTTCACGGTCCAGAGTAAGAATTACCGCTTCGATCTCATCGCCCACTTTCAGGAACTCATGCGGACTGCGCAGGTGCTGGGACCAGCTCATTTCAGAAACGTGTACAAGTCCTTCTACTCCGGCAGCGATCTCTACGAATGCACCATAGTCAGCAATCACCACCACTTTTCCTTTCACTTTGTCGCCAACTTTCAGATTTTCGTCAAGTTGTGACCATGGGTGCGGAGTAAGTTGCTTCAGTCCGAGAGCGATTCTCTTCTTCTCATCATCGAAGTCAAGAATTACCACGTTTACTTTTTCATCAAGTTTCAATACTTCTTCAGGATGATTGATACGTCCCCATGAAATATCAGTTATGTGAAGGAGTCCGTCTACACCGCCAAGATCCATGAACACACCGTAAGAAGTGATGTTCTTCACAGTGCCTTCGAGTACCTGACCTTTTTCGAGCTTCTTCATGATTTCCGCCTTCTGCGCTTCGAGTTCCTCTTCGATCAGCACTTTGTGGGAAACAACTACGTTCTTGAATTCGTTGTTGATTTTAACGACTTTGAACTCCATAGTCTTGTCAACAAACTGATCGTAATCGCGGATTGGCTTCACGTCGATTTGTGATCCGGGCAAGAAAGCCTCGATGCCAAATACGTCCACAATAAGACCACCCTTTGTGCGGCACTTTACGTAACCTGTGATGACTTCATCACCTTCAAGAGCAGCATTCACACGATCCCAGGATTTGAGAGCACGTGCTTTTTTATGAGAAAGAATCAGCTGACCGTTTTTGTCTTCCTGCGTTTCAACGTACACTTCCACCTTGTCGCCAACCTTCAGGTCAGGCATATGGCGGAACTCGGTCAGAGGAACCAGGCCGTCTGATTTGAAGCCAATGTTAATGAGCACATCTTTAGGGGAGATAGAAACAACGCTTCCTTGAACAATGTCGTGTTCAACCACTGAACTCAGTGTCTGATCGTACATTTTTTCAAGTTTTTCACGTTCCTCTTTGGAATAATCATTCCAGCCCTTTCCTGAGTTTTCCCAGTTGAATGGCTCGGACTTCACTTCCGGTGTCTGGTTTGTAATTTCTTCGGTAATCATTTAATTTTTAAGGTTATTATGAGAGTTTCGGTTCTGATTTTAAAAGGGACGCAAATGTACCAATTTATCCTTTATGAAAAAAGGCATATGCGCTTAATTTTTTAAGCTGAAGCAGTGAAAATGAGGCAGAAAGGCACAATGCCTGAAAATTTTCGCATCAAATCTAACACAAGATTTAAAAAGCTGAATCACAAATAAATATGAATCAGGCCAGGCTTTTATCAAAAGCGGCTATATGATCCTGTGTCTTTTTCATCAGCCACATAGGTGTAGAAGTGGCTCCGCAGATTCCGACTGAGGCGGCATTTTCGAACCAGGCCGGATCAATTTCCGGGACATCAGAAACAAAATAGGATCTTGGATTGACTGACCGGCAGACTTCATAAAGGACTTTCCCGTTGGAGCTTTTCTTACCGCTGACAAAGACAATCACATCATGTATTGCGGCAAACTTCCGCAATTGAGGTTCGCGATTGGAAACCTGCCTGCAAACCGTGTCATTCGCCGTGAGATACTCATCCCTCACCTCATCTTCAGCGGCTTTTTCGGCACGATCTTCTAAAAGTTTCTTCATGTTTTCAAAGCCCTTGGTACTCTTGGTTGTCTGTGAGAAAAAATAAACAGGTTTGCTAAAATCAATCTGATCAAGATCCTCCTCATTTCTCACGATGATGGCTTTGCCATGAGTTTGACCGACGAGTCCGTTCACCTCCGCATGACCAATTTCGCCGTATATGACCACTTGCCCCTCGTTCTTCAAAACTTCATCAAAGCTTGTTCTCACTCGATTCTGTAATTTCAGTACAACAGGACAGGATGCGTCGATGAGTTCAATGTTGTTTTCAAGCGCGATTTTATAGGTCTCAGGCGGTTCACCGTGAGCGCGGATCAGCACTTTGCAATCGCGCAAAGTTTTCAGGCGTTCGTGGTCTATAATCTCGAGTCCTTTTGATCGGAGCCTCTCTACTTCCATGTTATTGTGGACGATATCGCCCAGACAATAAAGCTGTCCTGAGTTGTCAAGTTCATCTTCCGCCATCTGAATGGCATAAACTACTCCAAAACAAAAACCGGAATTGGGATCAATGGTGATTTGCATCGCTGCAAAGATACGAAATTGTACAGACAAAGGTCAACGACAGTGAGCATTATGCAAAAGAGAATTGTGTTTGTCGGGATAAGTTCAGGCAGTCTTCAAGGTGCTTACTAAGTCCATAGCAAATTGCAACTGTTCCTCCTGGTTAAGGTTGGAATTATCGAGAAGCACTGCATCTTCAGCCTGCCTTAGAGGACTTTCTTTTCTTGTGGTATCTTTTGAATCCCTGTCTTCGATGTTTTTGGATACTTCATCCATGGTTACCATGAAACCCTTTTCAGTAAGTTCATCGAATCTTCTTTTTGCTCTCACATTTTTCGAAGCAGTCATGAAAATTTTCAATTCAGCATTGGGAAAAACTTTTGTACCGATATCACGGCCATCCATTACGATACCTTTGTTTTTTCCGTAGATCTGTTGTTTTCGCACCATTCTTTTCCTAATCGCTGGAATGGCGCTCACAGGACTCACCCAATCAGAAACCTTCAGGTCACGAATCTTTTCCTCCACGTTTATATCATTCAGATAAATTTCTGAAAAACCGCTATCACTATTTAAACGAAATGTAATCTGTATGTGATCCAGCATTTTTTCAAGCTGTTCCTCACTCATTCCTGAAAGCTCTTCAAGGGTAATACCGTTCTGCTGAATAAAAAGAGTCACAGCCCTGTACATTGCTCCGGAGTCGATATAATTATAGCCAAGTTTGCGCGCCAGCGCTTTGGCAAGAGTGCTCTTCCCGCAGGAAGAGAATCCGTCAATGGCAATAATTATTTTGCGCGGAAGTATATTGGGCTCTGCCTGCATTTTATAAGCGGTTCCGGAAATTGACCCTGACAACTGCATTTTGATTTTTGGCAAAGTAACAAAGAAAAGGGCGGAACTGAAAGACGGAATTCATGCTGTGAAATAAAAAATAATGCTGAATGCCACGCAAACAAAGTTTTTATTTTTTTCTTGTCATCTCTGAAAAATTTGTTGTGATGGAGATGTGGTCGGCTCCGCCGGCGAGATGATAGTTTGCCCGGCCGTATGATATATGAAATTTGCTGACTTTCATCCCCACACCAAATGAAAAGCCTGTCAAAGCAGTTCTTGTATCCAGTAAAAGTTCCTTTCTTCTTTGAAAGTTATATGCTGCACGCAAATGAAAATTTTTCGACAATAAAACTTCAGCTCCAAGGATGAAATGTCTTGTGAGGTTGTCGAAGAAACCGATTTCTTTTTGCTCAGCTCTTCCGGTAACAGGATCTACATCGCCAAGATTCAGCGGGTCATCATATTTAAGATTGAATTTCTGCAGATTGCGGACTGTCAGATTAAATCTTAAAGGAGTATGAGAAAGTCTTTTGGAAAGCCCCAGAAGAATTTCAGCAGGCAATGGCTCATTATTATCTTTTACATAATTCTTGAGCTGAACACCGGCATTGCGCGCCATCACTGTGACTGTAAACTGATGCGTTGTATCAAAATAAGTTGCTGATAAATCAGCTGCAAGTGCAAATGAATTGTATATATAATAATCGCTGTACACCGGTTTCAATGAAGCTCCCACAGAAAACAATTCATTCAATGGCTTTGACCATCCGAGCACAAGAGCGTAATCAGCAGCCCGGAAGCTGCCCTGAATATCTCCGAACTCATTCGTTTCGGTAAAAGATCCGTACTGAGCAGAGTGAATACCGGCCATGAATGTGCCGAGTGCTCCTTTGTGATGAGCATAAGCTGCATCAGCGAATTTCACTCCGTCTACATAGGACACCGCGCTCAGGGCAAGGTTACGGTGCATGGAAGGATTCAATAATGATGGCGCCTGCATCGCAAGATTCAGGTCATTGTCCTTCACTGAAATGAATGTGCCTCCCATCGCGGCTACTCTGGCAGATGCAGGAATATTCAGAAAAGAATGTACAGCTGATCCACCGATCTGCGCTCCAGCACTGAAACATGAAAACAGTAATAAAAAAAGTAATGCTTTTTTCATCCGGATGCAAAGAAAACAAGATTGGCGGAAAGAGAACGAATTCATCAGCACTTTATTTTCCAATTTTACAAAGTCATGAAGATAGGTCATGCATACTCCGAGCAAAACTTTTCACTAACTTCGCAAGTCCGAATTTTTGCATGCCGCGAGATATTGAATTTCTGGAGGTTTACGGCGCGAGAGTGCATAACCTGAAAAACATTGACCTGAAATTTCCCAGGAACAAGCTTGTTGTGATTACAGGACTTAGCGGAAGCGGAAAGTCTTCACTTGCATTCGACACGATTTACGCGGAGGGCCAAAGACGTTATCTTGAGAGCTTTTCTGCCTATGCAAGGCAATTTCTGGGAAATATGGAAAGGCCCGATGTGGATGCCATCAAAGGACTCAGTCCGGTTATTTCCATTGAACAGAAAACAACAAATCTCAATCCCCGGTCCACTGTCGGAACAATCACCGAAATTTACGATTTCCTTCGTCTTCTCTATGCGAGAGCCTCGGAGGCATTTTCTCATGTAACAGGAGAAAAGATGATCCGTCTCAGCGATGACCAAATCATTGACCTGATTTTGCAGAAGTTCGAAGGCAGAAAAATACTGCTTCTTGCGCCCTTGGTGAAAGCAAGAAAAGGACATTACAGGGAGTTATTCGAACAGCTCATGCAGCAAGGCTTTCTGAGGGTAAGAACCGACGGAAAATTGACGGAACTCAAGAAAGGTATACAAGTGGACAGGTACAAAACGCACGACATTGAGTTGCTCGTTGACCGGATGGAAGTGACCCCCACTGTGCAAGCACGTTTGAGAGAATCTCTGGCACAGGCAATGAAGACCGGAAAGGGAAGCATTTTGATTGTGGACGCTGATACAGATGAAGAGCATTATTACAGCAGACATCTGATGTGCCCCACTTCAGGCATTTCATATGATGAGCCCCAGCCTAATACATTTTCATTCAACTCTCCTTACGGGGCATGCAGAAAGTGCAACGGGCTTGGCACTGTTTCAGAGGTGGATATTCGGAGCATCATTCCAGACCCATCCCTGAGCATCAAAGCGGGAGGAATTGCGCCTCTTGGCCCGCAAAAAGATTCCTGGATTTTCAGGCAGCTTACAGCACTTGGAAGAAAGCATCAGTTCAATCTTTCCATGCCCATTGAAGATATTCCTGAAGAATCACTGAACCTGATACTGTATGGCTCTGATGATGTGCTTACTGTTGCAGGGGATCACACGTCTGATTCGTATCATACCAGCATTACGTATGAGGGAATAGTCAACTTCATCGTCGGGCAAGATAACGAACAGGCTTCCTACTCCCTCAAGAAATGGATAAACAGTTTTATGCAGCAGGTGGAATGTCCGGAATGCAATGGCGCGAGACTGAAAAAAGAAAGTTTATTTTTTCGAGTAGACGGAAAGAACATCAGCGAATTGGCCAACATGGATATCGGCAAATTGGCTGAATGGTTCTCTGACCTGGATAAGCGAATCAATGAGAGACAAAGAAAAATTGCTTCTGAAGTAAATAAAGAAATACGAAAGCGAATAAAATTCCTTCTTGATGTAGGACTTGATTACCTCACTCTGAACAGAAAATCAAAGAGCCTCAGCGGGGGTGAATCGCAAAGAATCAGGCTTGCCACACAAATCGGTTCACGCTTAGTAGGAGTCTTGTATATTCTCGATGAGCCAAGCATAGGTCTGCATCAGCGCGACAATGTCCGACTGATTAAATCACTTCAGGAATTGCGGGATACCGGAAACTCTGTCGTAGTGGTGGAACACGACAGGGAGACCATCATGGCAGCGGACTACATTGTCGACCTTGGTCCGGGTGCAGGTACTCATGGCGGAGAAGTAGTGGCTCAAGGCACACCAAATGAGATTCTGAAACAGGGAGGACTGACCACTGATTACTTGACCGGAAGACGAAACATTGAAGTACCTGAAACAGTCCGCAAGGGTAATGGCAAACACATTGAACTCAAAGGGGCAAGCGGCAATAACCTGAAAAAAGTAAATGTAAAATTCCCGCTTGGGAAACTCATTTGTGTCAGCGGAGTTTCCGGAAGCGGGAAATCCACATTGATAAATGAGACGCTATATCCCATTCTAAATCAGCACTTTTACAACTCTCAACAAAAGCCATATCCATACACATCAGTCAAAGGAATTGAGCATGTAGACAAAGTGATTGAGATAGACCAGAGCCCTATCGGGCGCACACCCCGATCGAATCCGGCGACCTATACTGGGGTATTCACTGACATACGAAATTTGTTTTCGCAACTTCCGGAAGCACAGATTCGCGGATATGCTCCAGGTAGGTTTTCCTTCAACGTGAAAGGAGGCCGGTGTGAGACTTGTCAGGGCGGGGGCATGCGAGTGATTGAAATGAATTTCCTGCCAGACGTGCATGTGGAATGTGAGACTTGCAGAGGCAAAAGATATAATCGGGAAACTCTGGAAATACGATACCGGGGTAAATCCATCAGTGATGTACTCGACATGAGTATTGAGCAGGCTGTAGAATTCTTCAGCCAGCTACCTCATATCCTGCATAAGATCAATACACTGAAAGAAGTCGGACTCGGCTATATCACTCTCGGGCAGCAGAGCACCACTCTTTCGGGAGGTGAAGCGCAAAGGGTAAAACTTGCAAGCGAACTCAGCAAGCGTGACACAGGAAATACATTTTACATACTCGACGAACCTACTACAGGTCTGCATTTCGAAGACATCAGGATATTACTTGAAGTGTTGAACCGACTGGTTGACAAAGGAAATACAGTGCTTGTGATCGAACACAACATGGATGTAATCAAAGTCTCAGACCACATTATTGACCTGGGTCCGGAAGGAGGCGACAGAGGCGGAAGAATTGTGTGCGAAGGAAATCCTGCCGAGATCCTTAAAAGCAAAGACAGTATAACTGCAAGATTTTTACAAAAAGAACTTGAAAATGAAGCAGAATTGAGTAACCTTAAAAAAAACTGATCGTTTTTAAATAAGCTTTACGCAAAGAGACTAACAAATCTGATTCCGGAGTGTTTTCAAGTTCCGGCAAGATTTAAAGGAGTTGCAGAGCAGAAAAATCAAACAGAAAGAAATGAACTTCGACGAATTAAAAATACGCAAAGCATTTTCAGACAAAGACTGGCAGGAAATTAAAGCGCATGACACCTGGCAGATTTTCAAGATCATGTCAGAATTTGTAGACGGCTTTGAAAAAATGAGCAAGATTGGTCCATGTGTTTCCATCTTCGGATCAGCACGAACAAAACCCGAGCACGAATATTACAAGCTTGCGGAAGAAGTAGCATATAAACTCACCAAAGAAGGTTATGGTATCATTACCGGTGGCGGACCTGGTATTATGGAAGCGGCAAACAAAGGCGCAAAGACTGCAGGCGGCAAATCGGTCGGACTGAATATCGAGCTCCCATTCGAGCAGAGCAGTAATCCTTATATTGATTCAGACAAGCTGATCACTTTCGATTACTTCTTTGTCCGAAAGCTCATGTTCATCAAATACGCGCAAGGTTTTGTAGTGCTTCCGGGAGGTTTCGGAACTATGGATGAACTTTTTGAAGCCCTCACCCTCATTCAAACCAAGAAGATCGGAAAGTTTCCGATTGTACTGGTCGGAAAAGAATACTGGCAGGGCCTTTTCGACTGGATCAAGAACACACTGATTACAGAAAAGATGATAGCTCCAAACGACATGAATCTCTTCCTGCTGGCGGAGAGCGCGGATCATGCCGTATCTCACATCAACGAGTTTTATTCCCGCTATCTGCTCAAGCCAAACTTCTGATAATTCACTCCTTGTTATCAACAAATCTTAATTGATAACTGAACAATTATTTCCACAATCCTGTCTGTCAGGGTTGTATTTTCATGGCAGATATCATTTGGATAAATGACCAAATCGCTTGCAGCACTTCTGTCTGCATCCATACTGATTCTTTTGTCTTCCCTGCAATTGCCGCATGAGGATATTTCCGCTACTGTCAAGGTCCCCGGCAATGTGAAGGGGGGTGAAGAGTTTCAGGTAAGTGTTACTGTTTACAAAAAAAACATAAGCGGATTTGCACGCTTACAGCAATTTCTTCCCGAGGGATTCGCAGCTGAACCGATTGAAACGGCAAACGCACAGTTTATTGAAGACGGAAACAGCATCAAGTTCATCTGGATTCAGCTTCCGGCCAGCGATTCTTTTACTGTATCCTATTCAGTAAAATCCCTTGAAGAAAGTTCAGGTTTAAAAGTCATCACCGGGGTTTTCATTTACATTGAAGACGAAAAAACAAGGCAATTTGCTTTGCAGCCTGCCGAAATCATTTTCGGCACTGCACATCAGCCTACCCTCAATCAAAGTGCTCCGACAGTTGACCGCAAATTGTGGGTGACTGCGGCAGAAAAAAATGAATATCAGGTAGAGCTGACCATCAGTCCGAACACTTACGGAATGGCTGCAAAATATGTAGACAATATTCCTGAAGGATTTGAAGCGAGTCTGGTAGAAGCACAAGGCGGAACATTTCTCTTTGCCGACAATAAAGTCATATTCAGCTGGCCGGTTCTGCCGCAAGGCACTTTCAAGATTTCATATCTCGTGAGGTCCGCAAAGTCCGGTGAGACACCCAACATTGACGGAATGCTGGTATACGGGCATTCGGCAAAAAATTTGGAAATAGACAGTTCGACTGAGGAAACAGACATGTTACGTCAGGCCATCCAATCGTCCGCAGACCCTGCAGATAATATTATAGCGGAACTCTTCAACTCCGAAAAAAACAAGGAAAGCATTGCGATGGAGGCTGCAAGAGAAAAGAAAATTCCGCAAATCCCTCCTGCTGCCCCAGGTCCGATTTCAACTCCTGCCCTCTCCTCAACTCCCGGAATTTATTACAAAGTCCAGATTGCAGCAACCATCAGAAGTCCTGAACGAAACACCGAATTCTTCAGAAAAAGACATGGAATTGAGGATTTTGTGGAACTGACTTATCATGAAGGCTGGAAAAAGTATCTGATTGGCACATGTCCGGATTATAAAAGCGCACAAGATCTCAGGAAAAAAACTGTAATAAATATACCCGATGCGTTCATTGTTGCCTATAACAATGGAATAAGAATTTCAGTAAAAGAGGCGCTGGAAATTGCCAGTCTTACACCATAATCTGATTTTAACAAACAACATATACGCATTTCAAAACGGTTTTCGTATGATTACATCATTTACGGGGAATTCAATAACACGAGGAAGTTCATCCCTCTTCAGACTGTCCTTGCTACTGCTTCTCTCATTCATTGTCCTGCCTTTCGAGGCAAGGCCTGAAGAGAAAAAGAAAGAGGAGTCTGGTCTTAAATCAAAACTTCCCACATTCGGAGCAGGAGGAGGATTTCTGTACTTCATGGGAGACATCGGCTACAAGCAATACAATGAACCACTCACATCAAGTTCTGCATTCCAGCTTGAACTTCAGCACAAATCCAATTCACGTACATCCATTTCAGCATTTATCCTGTCCGGAAATGTATTCGGCGAAGAAAAATCAAGAAGCCGGACTCTTAATTTCCGTTCTTCAATTGTATCGCAAGGGTTGATGGTGCGCTACGACTTCCTGAATGAAAAGAAGCCAGGGCAGATTCTGATACCTTTTATCACCGGCGGACTTGAATACATGTTCTTCCGTGCAAAAGCTGACCATAAGGATGCAGCAGGAAATACATATTACTACTGGGATGACGGAAGCATTCGCAGTCTGGATCAAAATGATCCGAATGCGCAGACAGCTGTAACACTTTATCGCGACTACAAATATGAAACAGATCTCCGTCAGGCAAACATCGACGGATTTGGCAATTATCGTGAAGGAAGCTTGGCCATGCCGGTTGGCGGTGGTCTTCGTTTAAAGATTTCTCCCAAAGTATCTCTTCAACTCAGCACTGTGATGCATTACGTTTACACAGATATGATTGATGCCATAAGTGAAAACAGCACCGGTACAAGAGCAGGAGATTCCAAGAATGATCGTCTTCTTTACTCATCTGCTTCACTTCGCTACGACTTCTCAGCACGAAAAACTGATGGCAACAAATACAAATTCACAGCAGAAGATTTACGTAATGTAGATTTCAGTTCCATCGACATGGAAGATTCGGATAAGGACGGGGTAATAGATCTTCTTGATGTATCTCCTGATACTCCTAAAGGTGTGAAAGTGGATGCTCAGGGGAGGCCTCTGGACAGTGACAATGACGGCATTCCGGACTATAAAGACAAAGAGCCAAATTCAGCCAAGAATGCAGTGGTGAATCAGGAAGGAGTTACCATCACTGAACAAATGATTGAAGAGAAATTCCGCAGAGATTCGCTAGCAGCCATGCCTGCAGTAATTGAATACATTGACAGTTACGAACGACTTGTGAAGAGGAATCCGGATTTTGAAAAGGAGCAAAAGCTGCAGTCCAAGTCCCTCAACAATTCCAACAAAGCAATTCCTGTACGTTTTTCTACGATCGACACAGACAAGAACGGACACATTTCTCCTCCTGAAATAGGAATTGCAATCGACCAATTCATGGCAGGAAAATCAACTTATACGGTTTCCGAATTCTACAACCTGATTGACTTTTTCTTCAATCAATAGATAAACAATGGATTAAAAATCACCTTTCTCCTGGTGTAAGATTTGGGGGAAATTCGACACAACATCCTTAATGCAATTTTGTATGATATAAGACCGGAAACGGTCTTATATCATTTATAGCTATGTCAGAAAACAAATTGCAAATACTGGTGGTGGAAGATGACCATTTAGACAGGATGATCATGAAAAAGGCACTCAATGGCTGCGGGATACCTGTTAACATTCACTTCGCGGAAGATCATGAAAGCGGATTGGCCGCAGCAGATGGAAAAGAATTCGACGGAATTTTTCTGGACTATAATCTTCCTGGTGGTACCGGGCTTGAGCTGCTTATGGCTATTCGCGACTCAGGCAACACCTCACCCATTATTATCGTGACCAGCCAGGGAGACGAGAAAATTGCTGTAGAAGTGATGAAGAACGGAGCGAACGATTACATTCCAAAATCGCTGCTCTCTCCTGACGGTATCGGACAGAGCGTACGATACATGGTAAATCTCAAGCAGAAAGAAAGCGAGAGCAAACTTCTTCAGAAAAAACTCGAAGACACCAAGAGAAGGCTTCAAACGGTAGTATCCAATTCTCCAATTATACTTTTCACGCTAGACAATCATGGCATCTATCATTTATTTGAGGGGAAAGGCATTGATTCATTAGGGTTGAGCAGCACGGAAATCATAGGCAAACATTTTTCTCAAATTGAAAACTTCCCGCTAAGTCATGACATGTTTGAAAAAGCAATAGCAGGAGAGGAAATCGCCGTGGTTCTTGAAATAGGATCTGCATTCTTCCAGGTCACCTTTACACAAATCCTGAATGACGAAAACAAAGTGGAGGGAATTACCGGTGTTGCTTCCGACATTACTACTCATAAGGAAGCTGAAGCGGAACTTTTGAATGCAAAGATTTATGCTGAACAAACCGCCAAGATCAAGGAACAGTTTCTTGCCAACATGAGTCATGAAATCAGGACTCCGATGAACGGCATTATAGGTCTTACACGACTCTTGCTGGAAAGCAGGCTGACTAATGAGCAGAGGAAATTTCTACAGTCAATCAAGACATGCTCCGACAACCTGCTGGTGATCATCAATGACATTCTCGACTTCTCAAAAATAGAAGCGGGAAAGATGACATTTGAAAAAGTCCCATTCAGGGTCCATGAATTGATTCATCACACACAGGAATTGTTCCAGGTGAAAGCAGACGAGAAATCAATCAGTCTGGTCAGCAGGATAGATGATAATGTACCTGCAAGAATACAAGGAGATCCAACCAGGCTCAACCAGATCCTGAATAACCTGGTAAGTAACGCCATCAAGTTCACGGAAAAAGGAGAGGTGAGTATCAATGTCAAGGCTACGGACATACAAAATAATAAAGCCATACTTCAGTTTGATGTAAAAGACACTGGGATAGGAATTCCACAGGTGAGCATCAAGAACATTTTTGAAAGCTTCACTCAAGCCAAAAATGATACGAGTCGCAAGTTCGGTGGCACCGGACTGGGGCTAACCATTGTGAAGAAAATGATTGAGTTGCAAGGCGGAGAAATAAATGTGAGCAGTGAACCAGGAAAAGGAAGCACATTCAGTTTTAATCTCACATTCGAAATCAGCAATAAATCAGACGCTTCTAAAGAGATGATTGCAGAAAATACAGATCTGGACACTTCTCATCTTTGCGTACTGGCAGCGGAAGACAATCCGATCAACCAGCTCGTAATAAAGAAGTTGTTCGAGAAATGGAACACAAGACTTGTCATTGCCGGCAACGGTCTTGAAGCTTTGGAGAGAATCCAACAGGAAAACTTCGACATCGTGCTGATGGATATACAGATGCCTGAAATGGACGGATATACCGCATGCAGGAAAATAAGGACAGAGCTCCCCACCTCTTACAGGCAAATTCCGGTATTGGCGATGACGGCTCACGCCACACCATTGGAAAGGCAGAAATGTTATGATGCCGGCATGGATGACTACATAACGAAACCGTTTGATCCTCATACACTAAAAAATATCATCATACGCCTAACCCAAAGCAATAAAGCTGCGTTAAAGGACGTTCCCGTTCCAGCACACGAAACGGAAAGTTCCAAACAGTTTTCTGAATCTGATCAAACAAAAGAAATGATTCCACAGCACAATCTAAACTCCGATAAGGCAAATCCTTTCCGGCCAGACCTGACAATAGAAAATCCGTCTGTACGTCCTATTCAGGAAATTCCTGCAGGAGCGAAAATCAACCTCAGCTATCTAAAGGAACTGGCAGAAGGAAATGATGCCTTTATCATTGAGATGATAGAAATGTTCCTGAACAAGACTCCACTTGCACTTGACGAAATGAATGAAAATTTCAAAAAGCAAAACTGGGATGAGCTTCGTAAAACTGCACACAGGATTAAGCCATCTTTTGGTTATATCGGATTGTCTGACACGCAGAAAGCATTAGCTGAAATCGAACGCCTCAGTGAGAATTCCACTGAGCCAGACAAGGTGCAATCGCTGATGAAAGAAGTCAACCATGTCTGCAAATCAGTATTCAGGCAACTTCAGACTGAACTTTCCGCAATGAAATAAAGCATTCTGAATTCAATATGATTAATAACAGAAAAGACTCTCTTGCGAGGGTCTTTTTTTTAACATTGAGGCTTTGATGATATTGATATATTCAGACTTTCAACCAAGCTTGATTGGATTAAAATATTGTATCTTGGCCCTGCCCTACATGCACAAGGCAAGATGAAAGTACTGATCTGTGAGGACGATGAGATGGTCCTCAAAATGGTAGAATTTAAACTCCAGAAAGAGGGATATGAAGTAAGTTTGGCTACAGACGGAAAGGAAGCCATGGATAAAATCCGTTCCTTTGATCCAGACATAATCATCACTGACATAATGATGCCGTACATGACAGGCCTTGAGATTGTTCATCAGGTACGAAAGGAACTGAACCGAGAAACTCCCATCATCATAGTTTCTTCCATAGGTCTTGAAAAGACCGTTTTGGAGGCATTTCAGTTAGGCGCGGATGATTTCATCACAAAACCATTCAGTCCGAACGAGCTTTCTGTCAGAGTGAAAAAATTATTGATGAAATCTGTTTGATTTTCAAACATTTCAATTCAGAAAACGTATAATTTCCGATTGATCAGACGGTTGGAAAAACTTCCATACCTGATCCTATCTTTGTGGCGTTGAATCTTCATGCCTGATAATAATATAAGAAAATACTTCTCAATCCGAATAATCGGTGCTCTGGCATATTGCATTTTCCTGCACTTTTTGCCTGCGGACCTGTTCGCACAAACCGGAAGGGTTGACACTGTGATCATAGTCACCGATACGACTGACCTCGACCGGCTTTTCAAGCGTGCGAGAGATTTCAGCTATGCGGGAAACCATAACCAGGCAAGAAGAATTTGCTATAAGATCCTGGAGAAGAAACCAACATATTATGACGTCCGCACTTTCATTGGCAGAACCTTTGCATGGGAGCAGCAGTACGATAATGCCCGCACTGAACTTGGAAGAGTGTTGATTGAGAAGGAGAATGATCAGGAAGCATTGCTTACCCTCATTGACGTGGAGTACTGGACGAATAATCTTGAAGTCGCCAAAGAATACATGCGAATAGCGGTCAGCAACTACCCCACTTCCCAGTCGGTGATGCTGAAAAAAGCAAAACTATTACTCCGTGAAGGTGAAAAAGAAAGTGCGGCCATTACTCTGCAAAGAGTGCTTGACATTAATCCTGGTAACAGGGAAGCACTTGTCATGCTGAACAGCATGAATGAAAACCGCCTCAGCAATAAATTTCAGGTGAGTTATTCAAACGACTTCTATGACATCAAAGATGCACAGAAATTATTGAGTGCCGAGATGGGCAGAAGCTTTCTTTTCGGTTCTATCATTTACAGGGCGAGTTACGCTGAAAAGTTCAATGATAAGGGACTGCAATCAGAAGCAGACGCGTACGTCCGTTTCGTTAAATCGAATTATCTTTATCTGAACGTCGGTTTCAGCGACTCAAAACTGTTTCCGGACCTTCGCGCCGGGGTGGAAATGTTTCAGAAACTTCCCAAGAGCTTTGAGCTTTCCGGCGGATACCGATACTTACAATTTTCAACACCCGGCACATCCATTTATACGGGTAGTCTCGGTAAATACCATAAAGATTACTGGTTCTCATTCCGCACTTATCTCACTCCGAAAGTGAGCCTGGGCACAGAGAATTTCCTTCAGAAAACTTCGCAAACATACATTCTGAACATTCGCAAGTATCTTGACGATGCTGACAATTATATAGGCTTTCGTGCAGGCCGGGGACAATCGCCTGATGACAGAAAGCTCAGCGAAGAGAATACCCCGCGCCTGAAATCAATCCAGGGCGCACTAGAATATCAGAGAAGAGCATTTGGCCGCTGGGTGATGAAAGGAGACATTACCTACAGCAATGAAGAGGTGAGAACTGAGGTTTATCAAAACAGAATAACCATCGGAGTACAGATGAAAACAGTATTTTAATTTAAGCATGAATAAAATAATCAAGGCAAGCATCATTCTTTTGATCCTGGCTGCTTTCAGCACGGAAGGAGTAATTGCTCAAACCAACGTCAAGTCGAAAAAGCCGAAAAAGCCGAAAGACTACGGTAAATCATTCTTTGACAAGGATGCAGTTCACACAATTCGCATCAACATGCACCAGTGCAACTTCTGGGATTCTCTTGTTTACTACAAGAAGGTGATGGACTCGATTGAAATTGCCCAGTACATGCAGGCTACAGTAAACATCAACGGTAAAATCATGCATGCATGCGGAATCAGGATCAAGGGAGAATCATCTTTTGAATTCTATCCGGGAAAGAAAAAAGCATTCCGGCTCAAGTTCGATAAGTTTGTAAAAGGCCAGGATTTTGAAGGGCTTGAGGATCTGAACCTGACCAATAATTTTAAGGATCCGACGATGATCCGCGAAAAAATTTACCTTGATCTGATGCATAAGCACGGACTTCCTGCTCCCAGGGCCACTTTTGCCAAAGTTTACATCAACGATAAATACTGGGGCCTGTATCTGGTCAATGAAAATATTGACAGGGTATTTCTAAAGACAAGATTTAACGATGACAGGGGAAATCTATTCCAGGGAGACCCTATTGCAAATTTCGTTTACCTGGGAAATGACCAATCACGCTATTACCTGAGGTATACATTAAAAAGCAATGAGGAAAAAAACGACTGGTCGGATCTGGTGAGACTCATTAAAAAAATCAATGATACAATACTGAGTGATGAAGAATATGTAAAAAGGCTGGAATCCTCAATGGATCTCGACAAACTGCTGAAGTGCTGGGCAATCAATAACCTGATTGGAAATATCGATGCCTATAACATGTTTTACCCGCACAACTTTTTCGTGTATCATGACAGTTTGACTCTCAAGTGGCACTGGATTTCCCTTGACGGCAATTATTCATTTGCTGCATGGAATCCGATCATGAACTATCCGCAGTTGATCCGCATGAGTGTAATGGTCCCCGACTCCACTCCTTACAATGACAAGCGTCCTCTTCTTGAGCACACGATTGGTAAAAATAAGATTCTTCAGAAGCGCTACCTCGCCATCGTGAAGGAGCTTTTTTACAGCGACTTCCTTCCTGAGAGAATGAACAGCGTGATTGACAGTCTGGCCTTAAAAATCCGGGTTTCGGTATATGCAGACACTCATAAAATGTATTCGAATACAGATTTTGACACCAACCTGAATTCAACAATCGGAGATCCCCTGGATCCCGGAAATTTTATTCCAGGTCTTAAAGGTTACATGATTGACAGGAGAAAATTTATTGAACAGGAAATTGAAGAACTCAGCAGAAGGCTCAACTGATTTAATTTGTTTTTTTTCATATTATTGCAAGTGACAAGAATTTTCTGACTCGTCCTGCAACACTTTGAACAGACTGCTCCAAATAGACTGGTACGATCTGCAATATACTATTGACGATTACGAGCGTACGCTCTATTCATTCCCCGTACATATCAGGGTTTTGATGGGCGTTTCAGTTCTCTTTCTGATTCTGATCATCATTCTTTTGATCATTATCCTGAGCAGCAGGATGTACAAGACAGGGCTTGCGAACAAGAGAAAGATGCTGAGAAAAAAGTATCAGCCTCTTTTCATGAAACTTTTATTCGAAGACGAGAGCCTGATGCTCAGCGACCGCCTTGAATCGGAATTCAGCCGGGAGGATCTGCGCAAACCCTATCACAGGAAAATTCTCATGAAGGAGATTATCCACCTACATGAAAACTTTACCGGTGAAGCAGCGGCCCGGCTGGAATTGCTCTACGTCAAGCTGGGGTTTCATCAGGATTCTTTGCGCAAGGCATCAAGCAAGAAATGGTATATTGCTGCTAAAGGGATGAGAGAACTTGCACTCATGAATGTGAAGGAGCATTATCCGGACTTAAGTCATTTTCTAAACAGCAAGAATGAAGTACTCAGAATGGAAGCCAGAATTGCAATGATGAAACTGAGTGCAGACAACCCGCTTAGTTTTCTCTCGCAAATCACAGAACCACTTACGGCATGGGATCAGGCCAACATATACTCCATGCTCAACAAGATGCATGATTCCAAGGTGCCAGATTTCAGCAAGTGGCTCAACTCTCCCAATAAGACAGTGGTCTTATTTTGCATACTCATGATAGGTGCGTACAGGCAAAGAGACTCTGTGAACATACTGATCAGTCACCTCGACAATCCGGACCCGAAGATACGCTTGGAAACAGTCAAGGCGCTGAAGGAACTCAGTGCCCATGAAGCCGAAGAGAAAGTGATCAGTATGTATCACAATCAGCCGGATGAAATCAAACTCGAGATTCTCAGACTTCTGGAAGCTGCTGGCAGGGAAAATTCGGTGAAACTCTTCATAGAAATTCTCGAAACACCTGTGGAAGAGTTTTCTCTCTCTATACAGGCTGTAAGGTCATTGATTGCCTGTACATCTGATGCGGAGAAGGTTTTACAATCTGTTTTGCCGGGAAGAGAGCAAGAATTACTGCCAATAGTGCTTCACGCGAAAAATAAAAATCTCTGACCCATGGGCTTGTTTTTCTATTACTTCACCAAGTTCGCAGATCACTTCATTCTGATCTACAGTGCCACATTGTTTGGCACATATTTTATTCTTTCGGCATTTTCCGCCCTTGACATCATGAAGTATATGCGCAAGAACAGCTTCATTGATTACAGGGATATACTCACCGCACCTTCTGCTCCTTCCATTTCCATCATCGCGCCTGCATACAATGAGTCGGCCACCATTGTGGAAAATGTACGCTCATTGCTCAACATCCATTATGTAAACTTTGAAGTGATCATAGTGAATGACGGAAGCAAGGACAATACGCTTCAGCTGATGATTGATGCCTATGAACTGGAACCGGTCGAATATGCTGTTGAAGATAAAATGGAATCAAAGCCCATCAGGGCAGTATACAAATCAAGGATACCATCCATCAATAAACTCACTGTAGTCGATAAGGTTAACGGTGGCAAGGCAGACGCGCTCAACGCGGGAATCAATGTATCGAAATACGACATCTTCGCTGCTATTGACGTTGATTGCATACTGGAATACGAATCACTTCTCAAGATGGTTAAGCCTTTTATGGAAGAAACCGAAGATGAGAAAGTAATCGCTGTCGGCGGTGTGGTGCGCATCGCGAATTCCTGCGAAGTGAAAGATGGAAAGATCATTCAGGTGAATCTTCCCAAACAGATAATTCCGAGAATTCAAGTTCTGGAATACATTCGTGCCTTTCTTCTTGGACGAATGGCATGGAGCCGACTGAACGGACTCATATTAATTTCGGGAGCATTCGGGATGTTCGATAAAAAAATTGCCATAGCATCCGGAGGATACAATCACCGTACGGTCGGTGAAGACATGGAACTTGTGATCCGGATGAGAAAATATATGGAAGAGAAAAAGAAAGCCTACAGGGTTGTGTACCTTCCAGATCCGCTTTGCTGGACAGAGGCACCTTCTTCACTGAAGATTCTGAGCAAGCAGCGCAACAGGTGGACAAGGGGAACTGCTGAGACTCTGTGGATGCACAAGAAACTTATATTCAATCCTAAGTATAAATTTCTAGGCATGATCAGTATGCCATTCTGGTTTCTGTTCGAATGGCTTGCTCCGATTGTAGAATCGACGGCCTTCCTTTACCTGGTGATGATGGCATTTTTGGGAATTCTGAACGTAGAGCTCTTCATAACGCTCTTCGTACTCATTTATACATTCGCTCTCCTCTACTCCACTTTCGCCATACTTTTTGAAGAACTCTCATTTCATCAATACCAGAAAAAGAGAGACATTTTCAGGCTGCTGGGAACAGCATTGATTGAGCCGCTGATCATTCACCCTTTAACGGTGTATTATGCCATCAGAGGCAATCTGGATCTCATGACAGGAGTCCGCAACTGGGGTGAAATGAAGAGAAAAGGATTCAAGACCAAGAAGTGAATCAGCGCAAGCGTCTGGAAGATGTCAGATATACATCCCTGAAAATGCTTTGCATCATAGGAAGATAGAATTCCCAGAAAAACCTGTTTCTGTCTGTCACGTCCACGGCGTTATACATCAGGAATTTCAAATTATTGATTCCATTGAGTTTGGCAAACCTAAACTTTGTCGGATTGTCTGCATAGTCTCCACAGAAATAATAGAATTTGTAATCACCTGTTCTTCTGATGATGGAAGGAAACACTTTTGGTATTCTTTTATCAATCAGTTTCTTTTCTCCGGACCGGTTGGTTCCTATGATATACCTTGAAATCACCTCATTGCTGTCGTTTTTATTCACCATGATATCAATCCAGTAAGGGTAAATCAATGAAGGAGGAACATTGTACTGATCCTGATAACGTTTTTCAGTATAAATTTTTGGAACAGATTCATTGAGATCTCTTCCTTCTTCGAGAATGACCACATCGCCGCTTTCATGAACGAAAATGAGTCCGGCATTTTTAAAATCCCAGATACCGTTATTCTTTTGCTTGTGTGTTCTTACCACCCATTTTGGCAAATCCGGATTGTTGATTGTGTCGAGAGATGCAATGTGCCGGGCAATCCAGCCCGACCATTCAATTCCGAAAGTTTGTTCGAAGTCTTTTCGAACAGCGCTGGTGGTAGGATAAGCGATTGAATTAAACTCTGCGATAATCATCTTCTTTTTCTGTTTCATCTTTTTCAGAAGAAGCATATCCTTTTCCGTCATGCCCCCATAGATGTTTTCCGAACGATCATTTACATCCCTGTGGCGATACCATTCATTTGCGGCTACGCCGTATGTATCAGTATAATACACCATGTTATAACGATACGAAACGCTGTCCACTTCCGCTTCGTCCATATTGTCAAGATCACGGATCTCATACTTTTCGTTTTCACCAGGAAAAAATCCGTAATAATCTTCAGTGATTTCATAGTACTTTCCATCTGCTTTGATGTACTTTTCATGATCCAGGATCCAGTTAACAGAACGGTGCTTCAGGCTGTTTTTATTGAGTACTGTTTTGTCGACAATGAGCAAATTCAGCACCCTTTTTGGAGTAAATTCCCATGAAATTCGCATCCAGGCCGGTGTGGCAAGAAAAATCCCAATTATCAGCAGAATTATCCGGCTTTTCATAAACTCTCAGGATGTAAGATTAGGAAGATAAAAGTAATTTTTTTAGCCCCTGTGAATGCAACAAAAGGGGCCTCGAAACACTAAAACATTCACAAACCAGTGTTAAAAATTATGGCGACAACGAGAATCTTTATTGTAGAAGACGACCAGTTCCTCGGAAACATTATTAAGAAGAATCTGGAGAAGATTGACAGTCTGGATGTGACACATTTCCTCACACCGGAAGAATGCCTTAAAAATCTTCATTTGAATCCAGACATAGTTTCAATTGACTATCTGCTTCCAGGCATGAATGGTCTTGAACTGATGGAAAGAATAAAAAACTACAATAGCAATATTCACTGCATCATAGTATCCGGACAAGAGAAAATTGATGTGGTAATTGAAACATACCAGAAAGGCGCTGAGGACTATATCATCAAAAATGATAATGCGATGATTAATCTTGAAAATTCTATCAGAAGACTTTGCAAGGCCGTTTCGCTTCAGCAGGAAAATGAAGCCCTGAAGGAGCAGATCATGGACAGAAACAAGTACAACACAATATTAGGGAACAGCGGAGCCGTATTAAAAGTACTCAAGCTTATACAGAAGGTTGAAAAGAGCAATATCATGGTTCTAGTAACCGGACAAAGCGGTACAGGAAAAGAGCTTGTAGCCCGTTCCATCCATTACAATTCACCCAGAGCAAAAAAGCCTTTCGTGACTGTAAACATGGGTGCAATTCCTGAAGACCTGATTGAAAGCGAACTCTTCGGTCATGAAAAAGGAGCATTTACTGATGCACGTGACAGACGCATCGGAAAATTTGAAGAAGCTAATGAGGGCACTATCTTTCTTGACGAGATCGGTGAAATGGATCTCATGATGCAGACAAAACTGCTGCGTGTGCTGCAAGAAAAGGAAGTGACCAGAATTGGATCCAATAAAGCAATCAAGCTGGACGTGAGAGTAATTGCTGCTACCAACCGTAACCTCGCCGTTGAAGTGAAAGAAGGCAGATTCCGTGAAGATTTATTCTATCGTCTGCAAGGATTTCTGATTCACCTCCCTCCTCTTTATGATCGCGGGGATGATGTAATCCTTCTTTCCAAAACTTTCCTCAGTGATTTCTGCAGGGAAAATAAAATGCCAAACGTAACTCTCTCAAAAGAAGCTGCAAAGTTTCTTATGGACTACAAATGGCCGGGGAATGTTCGTGAACTAAAAGCAGTGATCGAAAGAGCTGCCATCATGTCGGAGAACAATATTATTTCTCCTGAAGACCTGGTCTTTGCAAATTCTTAACAACAATTCCTTTTTAATACCTGGTTTGAAAAAGCTTCCTGTCTATTCGCAGGTAGCTTTTTTGCTTTTAATACCAGAGCATCTTTTATAAATAAAACTACTCAAATCTTACACTTGTAATGAATCGCAGAAAGTGAACAAGCCATTTTACAATGCAGACGTAAAATGACAAGTATATTAGCGCGAAATTATAATGAAAATCAGTTTCAGGCCCAGACCTTCCATCAGAGTGTCGATTTATTCTGCTCTGACTTTTTTCGGATCGGCGATCATTATTCTGAGCGGAGCAGCCATCATCTGGCTTAACCTCCACAAGCCGGAAGAGAGCATGGCGATTGTCAATGAAAAATACAAAGTGATTGAAGTGCAGGATCAGGCCTACACGAATGAGATGCATGTTTCCGCACCTTTTATTAAACCGATCGTCCAGTCAGACACGAATGCAATCCTTGTGCGCAAGCTGAAAGAAAACGTACAGCCTTTGAATCTGCTTAACAATTGAATGAAAAAATGAACAGGCACTTTTCCAAAATATTATTCTGGCATGTTCTTGCATCGATTATACTTTGCACAGCATCAGTCACTGCCGCTGTACAGAAGACAAGTCTGTTCTCCGGCAACTGGAGCAACCCTTCTCTATGGTCACCTGCCGGCATACCCGCTCCGGGAGACCATGTTCTTATCGGAAGCGGACAAACAATTCTGGCGGATACAGATGCCACTTGTCTGAACATGACAGTGAGTGCCTATTCCACTCTGAACATGCTGGCTGGAAGAAGAATCACCGTTAACGGTAACCTTACAGTTGGCGGTACATTCGACATGAACGGAGGAAACATTACGCTTGGCTCACCCGGCCTTCAGTTTAATCTGGAAGCTGGATCACATTTTATATGGAATCCGGGAATCAATACAAGTGCCGAAGCAACACTGTTCACAAGAGGTGTAGAAAATTTCGCGCCTACAAGCACACTAACGATCAAGCGATGGTTCAATTACTCCACTGCCCTCGGAGCACTTGTTACAGGAAATTTCGGAAATCTTGTTCTTAATTCTCCTGCTGCAAGCGGAAGCGGCATTGCCGAATGGAATCAGAACAACGAATTTCAAAATCACCTCATCCTCGGCACACTTACTGTTGATCAGGGCTGGATCACGCTGGACAAATCTGGCAACATCAGTAATACATTTCTAAAAGATGTGGTTTTGACATCTGTCAATTCAAGTTTGTATTTCCACAGTGGAAATCATCCGGGAACTTTCACGGTTCAAACCGGGAGCATCAATAATACAGGAGGAAACTTCATTGGCCTCAATGATGGAAACGGGAATGTACATGTGAATGTGACCGGAAGTTTCACCAACAGAGGAAACGTAAAAATCATCAATAACAGCGGAGTCATGTTTGTCGGTAATGGAAACGCGATATTCACAGTAGCCGGAACATTCACTCAATTTACAGGAGATACAAGATTCATTTACAATATCACCACGAGCAACTCAGGAGTATTCACAGCCAACTTCAGCGAGCTTATACTCAACGGAGGGATTTTTATGGGACAGACTGCTTGTCATACATCAGGCGGAACTGCCACTCTAAATATCAGTGGTAATTGCACTGTAAATTTCTCAGGCAACTCAGACAAATTCAGGGGAACATCACTATCAAGCATAGGATTGAACCAAAACAATATCCGCTTCAACATGACAATAGGCGGAAATCTCTTCTATAACGGCCCTGCTGCTTCTGAGTTTACCAGTTCTGCATCTTTCGGAACCGAAACCGCAGTTATCAACGGAAATCTGCAAGTGAACGGTGGGGTGATGAGTTTCAATTACGGAACAAGTGCTGCATCGCACGACAACAATGTGACTGTAATGGGAGATGTCATTCAAAACGGAGGCACTATTTTCTTCTCAAGAAATGGAGGCACCGCAGGAATAAATCTGAAACGAGATTTGAATCTCAATGCCGGCCTGATGATAATGAAGGGCTCCACAGGAACTACAAACATATTACTAGAACGGCACTATAATCAGTTAGGCGGGACATTGCAGCTTCACAGCAATACAATTTTAGTCACACAAGACAAAATAAGTCTGAATGTTCAAGGCAATTTCACTCAAAGCGCAGGGACATTAACATTTGACGATAATGCAAATGATCTGGGAGCAGTACACGAATTGATCATATCCGGACCGGTGTACAACATTGCGGGTAATGGGATGATGAGCCGAGCAGGAAACGGAAACGGAATGGTGCAGGGACTTATCAGATTTACAAGAAGCGGAAATGTAGATTATTCACGAAGTCCGGGACATCTGATTCAAAACGTGAGACAGGAAGCTGAAGCTGGTTGCACTATCAATATTGCAGGAGGAAACATTCAGATTGCTTCTCATAATCTTGGAAATAACTTCTTCAGAATAAAAACAGGCGCGACAGTCTTGCTCAATTCCTCTCAATTCCTCTCCAACGGAACTTACCTGTACTCAGGAATCAGAATTGATTCAGCTGGAACTTTGCAAACAAGACATTCGAAGGGAATGTATGACGGAACATCCACGGCAGCAATCAATGCTTTGTCAAACATGGACTACAGCCTGGATCCACATGCAATAATTGAATATGCAGGTCCGGACAACCAGATTCTCACAGGCAGCGGAATCAACTCACTTATCCGTGAAGATCACAAATACGGCATACTCAGAATAAACATGAATGCAGCTGAATCAGCCTGGATTGGCAATAGCAATGTGCATGTCAGGAGGAGACTGGAACTTGTCTCAGGAGGCTTAGTGCTGAACAACAGAACCCTGAATATAGAGAACGGAAAAACTGACGGAATCAGCAGGCAGTCAGGATACGTAAAATCTGAAAGCGAGCAAAGCTACATCACATGGAAGAACATGGATTTTTCGATTCATGAATTTCCTTTTGGAACAGGCCGATTGGCAGGAGAATATATACCTGTCAGATTTCAGCCCGTGAGTGGCAGTACGGCAGATGTAAGCATCAGCACTTACGGAACGGGCAGCAATAACCTGCCTCTTCCCTCCGACCTGATCAGCGGCTCATTAAGTCTGATTGGCAATCCTTCATCAAATTCTGCAGGAGTTGCAGAGAATGATGTAATAGACAGGTACTGGAAAATTGTGGCATCTGGAATTACTGCCAATGTGACCCTGACATATATGGGCAGTGAAAACACACTAGCTCCTGAAGTGCGAGGGAATGTGATGGCTATTCAAAGCTGGAACGGAAGCGGATGGAATGCTCCGGCAGGATCAGGATTCGGGACCAGCACAGGCACTGGCACCGTTACAGTAAGCAACACTTCCAGTTTTTCGAATTGGATAGTGCGTGCTAACAACGGAGTGCTGCCAATCGAATTAGGAAAATTTGATGCTCAATTCAAAGATCCTAATGTGCATGTCAGTTGGGTCACAGTATCTGAGGTAAACAACAATTACTTTGATGTTGAGCGAAGCAATGATGGCAGAAATTTTACTTCCATTCAAAGAATCCAGGGGGCAGGCAACAGCACGAGCATGATTCATTATACCTATAAAGACGAGTCACCTTTGTCAGGACGTTCCTTTTATCGTCTCAAGCAAACAGATTTTGACGGAAAGTTTTCATACTCTGATTCACGTTCGGTGATAAACAGCAAAATGCCGGAGAAACTTCTTAACCTGAACAGTTTCGGTCCAAATCCATTCAATGATTATTTCAAACTCAGTTTCAATTCACGTGAAGACGAAATGATTGAAATGATGTTCACGAACTCATCCGGGAAAGTGCTGCAAAGGGAATTCTTTAACGCTGAAAAAGGCGAAAACATATTTGAATTTACACAAGGACATTCTCTGCCTCCGGGGATTTATATCATCCGCATGCGGGGAAGAGATGAAATAATCACTCAGAAAATAATCAAACGATAACAATAGCCTGTCAATTCCAGGTCAAAGAAACAAACAATACCAGAATGAAAAGTAAATTACGTCCGGACTTAAAATTAAAGAACCTGCTCTCAACAAGACTTGTTCTTGTAACACTCACTCTCACATTTGTATTCGCGTTTGTTTCAGCATGGCTTGTGTTTCTTAACATGAGCCAGATGGAGAAAAGCCGCGCAAGCGGAAGCGGGTTGGAACAGGGAGGCATTGCACTCAATGCCAGCGGAGAGGTTATTTCTGAATTCAGATGGGAAGATAATTCTCCTCTTAAAGCAAGCATAGGTCCGGACGCTATAAGAATAAACAGCAATGCAAGAACATCTTTCGGAGGACGCGCTTCCACAAAAGGTCTTGCTCCGGGGCAGGGCGAAAAAGACATCGAACTTGAAATTGAAGGAAGTGCCTTATTCGACCTGGAAGGAATCGACATCAGCATCGACTACAGAAGAAATGAAAGCAGCGGAAATTTCTTCAGCCGCGGCATGGCTTTCAACTTCGGAATGGATAACGGATTTATCACTATCCAATACCGAACAGATAATGGCAAGGGCGGATATAATACTGTGAAAGAAAAAACCAGATATGAAATACCGGTTGACCCGATTTTCAGAACTTACAGGTTCATTTACAACCCGGTTAGCGGCAAGGGAGAAATATTTGTGAACTCAGTAGTTGTTTGGAGTCACCACGGCACTCCAAACACGCCAATGCACTGGCAGAAGAGCGGAAATATCATGATCGGAAAAGGAATGAACGGTGGCGGCGCAGACAAAGTCGTGTTCGACAATCTGATAATACGTACGACTGGGACATCCTCGGTATTTGCTGAATCACTGCTCAATTTTATGCTCGAACCAAAAGAAAAGGAAGTATCTATCTATTGGTCAACAACAATGAACAATAAAGTAGACTACTTCTCCATTGAACGTTCAATCAACGGAGTTGATTTCGTCAACATCTCCAATATCAAAGCAAATCCTAATCTTCCTCCTCATGCTGACTACATGCACGTGGACAGAACCAATCCGACAAGCCAGATTGTATACTACCGTCTGCGTCAGACTTTCCTCAACGGAAAATTTGTCCTTCACCCTCTTTCAGCTGTGAAGTTCAAGTCTGAAAGAAAGCTTGCAATCGATCATGTTAGTCCGAGCCCGTTCTCCAGCTCATTTGACATATCCTACGTTATTCCTGCGGCCGGAAGAGTGTGGATACAACTTGTAGATGAAAAAGGGAAAATCGTAAACACAGAAACAATAGAGGCTGGAGAAGGAAAAAACATTTATAACTACAGAGATAAAAAGAATATCACCTCAGGAGAATACACCTTGTATGTAATTTTTGACAATAAGAAAGTGAGCTCCAAAGTGATTAAAAGTTAATACGCAGATTTACACATGAACACAAAAAGCCGGGATACTGACAAGCAGTATTCCGGCTTTAACTTTTTAATTGGATAAATTTATATCAGAGCCCTTTATTACCCAGGGAAGTAACTTTAAATTCCGTTCTCCTGTTGGCCTGATGCTGCTCTTCGGTGCAGTTCACCTTGTTGGCACATTCGTTCACCAGCATGGTCTCTCCGTATCCCTTCGCCGTGATTCTTGATGCGTCGATCCCGCGGGAGACGATGTAATTCACCGCTGACTCTGCCCTGCGCTGACTCAGGATCATGTTGTAACGGTCATCTGCCCGGGAGTCTGTGTGTGAGCTCAGCTCGATGCTGATCTCCGGATTGTCCTGCATGATCGCCACCAGCTTGTCCAGGCCCACGGCTGCATCCGGTCGGATGTCATATTTGTCAAGATCGTAATAGATGTTCTCCAGCACAATCGGCTTGTTCACGATGATCTGCTCCAGTTCAAGCTTCAGCTTCACGAACATGTTCTCGCTGCGGTTTTTTCCCACCGTGCTCACCGGCTCGGTGTTGGTGAAGTAACTGTCCTTGCTGCCCACCACCGTGTAGTCTGTGTTCGGATTCAGCTTGAAGAAAAACTTCCCGTCTGCACCCGTGATCACCCGCTCCTTCTCCCCCGTCTTCTTGTTGGTCAGCTCCACGCTCACTCCCTCCAGAGGCAACTGGCTTTGCTTTTCCACCGCGATGCCTTCCAGCGTGAAGCGAAGGTCGTTGATCGTAAAACTGTAGATCTGGTCCTGGCGTGTGTTCTGGCTGTTGCGGTTCGAGGAGATCAGTCCTTCGTTGCCTTCCGCGTTCAGTGCCATGCCAAAGTCGTCGTAGCTCGTGTTCAGAGGATAGCCCATGTTACGGGGCTCTGTCCAGTCTGTGCCCTGTGGCTGTGTCCAGAACACATCCAGTCCGCCCATCCCGTAATGCCCTTCGCTGCTGAAGTACAGCACGCTGTCTTTGAACCAGAGCGGGAACATCTCATTGTAAGGTGTGTTTACTTTCGCACCCAGGTTTTGAGGCTTGCCCCAGGCTCCGTTTTCTTTCTTCACTACATAAATATCCGTTCCGCCCTGACCTCCCGGCATGTCACTGGCAAAGTACATCGTGTTGCCATCCTGGCTCAGGCTCGGATGGCCCGTGCTGTATTCGCTGCTGTTGAAGGGAAGACCTTCTACCTTGCGGAAGGCAGTATCGCTGCGCGTGGCCTGGTAAAGCTGCAGTATCACCACATCTTCTTCACTCTTGTGCACTTTCTTCTTCATGTAATTGTTGCGCGTGAAGATCATCGTGCTGTCTCCTGCTCCTGTAAAGCTGGCCGGTCCCTCGTGGTACAATCCGTTCACATCGCCCTGAAGCGGCATGGCCATGCCGTAGTTGCCTTGTGCATCTTTCTTCGAGTAATAAAGATCCAGGAAGGGGCGGCCCGTCCAGGCATAGGTCTTTGATTTTTCGTTGCGGTCGCTCACGAACACCACTCCGTCGCGGTACCACACCGGGGAAAAGTTCGAGCCCGCCTGATTCAGCTTGCTCGCCTCCACTGTGTACTTGGCGCTATCCACCTTCCACTGCGTGATGCTGTCGCAGCTCTGGCGAAGCTTCTGTGCCTGTGCATCCGTGGGGTTGCTGCCTAAATACTGTTCGAAGTAATTCTTGGCCTGATCGTACTTGCCCGAACGCATCAGTATCTGGGCATAGGCTAAACGGTGTTTGGGTTCGGCCTGGCTCAGCTCCATCACCTTTGCATAGGCCTCTTCGGCGCGGCTCAGGTCATTGGTCTGGCGGTAGCATTCGGCCAAACGGATCTGGGCCTGGGGAAAGCTCTTCTTGCCCAGTGCCTTTTGGTATTCCACGATCGCGGAGTTGTAGGCCAGCTGATCATACAGCCGGTTGCCCTGGCGAACGTGATAGCTCGCGCAGCCGCTCAGTAATAGCATCAGCGTCAGGGCCAGTGGCAGAATGCGTGTGGTTGTATTCATGGGATGTGGTTGCTCTTTGTGTTTGTCGTGTTCTCTTTGATCGTTCTTTTATCTGATTCTCTTCATCAGAAGTAACGCGGTGTGCGCATCTTCATGATGTCAAATCCAAAATCATAACCCAGCATGATCTCATGCGAGCCCGAGGAATAATCCTTGATGTCGGTAAAGGTGAAGTCGTAGCTGTAACCCAGGCGCAGTTTCTTTGTCAGCTGGATCTCCAATAGAGCCACGAAGCTGTCGCCCGTGCGGTAACTCCCCCCCAGCCATAGCGTGTTGGCGAACAGAAAGTTCACGTTGAAGTCTGCCTCCACGGGCGCCGCATCCACGTACTTCACCAGTACGCTGGGCTTCATCATCACATCCGGATGAAGCTCGAACACCGCTCCGGCCGTGGCAAAGTAATGGCGCACCTGGTGTGGAATCACATCTCCTCCGCTTAAGTTCACGCTCAGACTTTTCACCGGATCGTAGCTGATGATGGTCGGAACCGAAACCCCTGCATAGAACCGCTCACCATACAGGTAAGCTCCCGCTCCCACGTTCGGCAGAAAGCGGCTCACTTTGTCTCCGGCAAAGGCCGGATCGTTCGCGTCCCATACCTTCAGGTCGCTGTTCTTGTAGGAATAAATGCCACCCCCGCCACGAAGACCCAAAGAAAGTTTCAGCTTCTGGTTCAGCTTCAGGTGATAGGCCGCATTCGCATACACATCCGTGCGGTCAGTCACACCGATCTTGTCATGAGAGATCAGTCCGCCCCAGCCCAGCTGAGTCAGACCCAGCGGGCCGTGAAGCGAGGCAACCTGGGTCTCAGGCGCTCCGCTGAAATCAACCCACTGCTTGCGGTACAGTAAGGTCGCCATCATGTAATCCTTGCTCCCGCTGTAGGCAGGGTTCAGCAGAAGATGATTGAACATGTACTGGCTCACAAGGATGTCCTGCTGTGCCGTCGAGCCAAGACCGATCAGCAACATGGCACTGGTGAGGAGTTTTTTCATTCTGTATTCGGTTTAATACAATTCGATATAATAAATCAATTTCTTCTGTTTCTTCTCAGGTCTACAAAATCATTCAGTCGTATGTCCTGGTTACTTATAATGAGTACCACGAAATAGGTTCCGTCTGGCAATTCATCTCCATTGTTGTTTTGTCCGGTCCATTCATTGTTCACATAATTTTCCTTCTTATAAACTTCATTGCCCCAGCGATTAAAGACGGTCAGAACATTTTCAGGATAACGGTCAAGTCCTTTGACAAAATAGCCGTCATTGAAGCCATCGCCGTTCGGAGAAAATCCTGTGGGAAGCTCAAGCTCGCATGATGCAGCATCCTGAAGCGAAACTACAAGTGTATCAACTGCAGAGCAGGTTCCATCAGTGATTGTCCAGGTAAGTACAGTATTTCCATTTCCCAGCTGCGATACTAAACTGGATGGTGAAGAAGGATTTGAGAAAACCGGACCAGAGCTAACTGATGCCCAGCTTCCGGTGAAACCCTGATTAAGAGAAGCATTAAGACGTACTTCAGAATTGCATGTTGACTGGTCAGCACCTGCATTGGCAGTCAGGGCTTGCGGTTGGGATATAATCACATTCACAGAATGAACACATCCTCGCGAGTCAGTAATCATTACGCTGTAATTTCCTGGTGACAGATTATTTACGGTTGCTGTGGAGTCAGATCCGGGCGTCCATGCATAAGTATAATTTGGAGTTCCACCGAAAGGAAGAATTGTTGCACTGCCGTCACTGAAACCAAAACAGGAAACGTCCTGAGTGCTGGCATTCGCATCAAGAGCTGCTGCAGGCTGACTTACATTTGTAGAGAGACTCAAGGTGCAATTGTTTGCATCAGTGATTGTTACCGATATATTTCCGGACTGAACGCTATCAGCAGATAAACCTGTATCTCCATTGGACCAGGCATATGTATATGGAGCTGTTCCTCCACTTGCCGAACTGACACTTACCACGGCGTCTGATCCTCCAAAGCATGAAACATCTGTGACAACGGATATACCGGATGAAATAGCCACAGGTTGCGAGACATTTATGGAATCTGTGTATTGGCAGAAGTTAAAATCTGTGACAGTATAAGTCACGTAGCCAAGACCAAGACTGTCTGCAGTAAATCCGGAGTCGCCATTTGACCATGCCACAGTATATGGAGAAACTCCTCCAGCAGGTATGGCTGTTGCAGTTCCATTATTGAGTCCGGAACAACTGGCATTGGTGCTTGTCGCGGTGGAAGAAAGCACTGGAGGTGCTGTCAAAACAAAGGTTGTATCGAGCACACAGCCATTCGCATCCTGAGCCCTTAGGAAAATCGTATCTGCAGGAAGATTGCAAATCATGGCCTGATCTAGCGTATCCTGAATATCCCAGAGATAACTAAAAGGTGACACTCCCCCGCTCATCAATACCGTGATGCATCCGACCGAGTCACCATTACAAGGAACATTGAATCCGTTGTAATCAGACAGTGTAGCGGTAAGCGCCACAGGAACCGGTTCGGTCAGATTAATGGAGTTTGAAATATTGCATCCATTACTGTCGGTAACCATGAGTGAATACGGTCCGGCGAACAAACCCAGGGCGGAATCTGCCTGGTCCCCGTTAGACCAGTTGTATTGATATGGTGGCACTCCCCCTGTAACGAATGAATAACCGACACCGTCATTGTAACCATAACAACTCACATTGACTCCCCCGCTGTAAACCGCTGCAGACAATGTGAGCACTAAAGCCAGTGGCTGGTCAAGAGTGACTGATGTGTCCTTAGTGCAACCGTTTCCATCGGTAATGGTCACATTATAAATCCCTGCTGCAAGACCTCCTATGCTATCATTAGGACTGCCGGTTGACCACGCATAAGTAAGCGTGCCTGTACCACCGCTTGCAAGTCCTATTATATACCCATCACTTCCTCCATTACAGGACACATTGAATCCCTGATAATTTGAAGTTGCAACAGAAGAACTGATTGAATCAGGATCTGAAAGTATAAATCCAACACTGTCTCTGCAACCGTTCATATCATTAATAATAACATGATAAGTACCGGATGAAAGATTCTCTATTGAGTCCGTCGCTGCGCTGTTTGACCAAGCAAAAGTAAAAGGCGGAGTGCTGCCTGATGCGTTCAGATGGATAAAGCCTGATGTATCTGCATAACATAAAGGATTTTGTATGACCGACGCATACTGAAAAGGCCCGGGTTCCGTCAGTGCATGTGAACCGATGATTGAACAACCGTTGAAATCTCTTACATAAACAGAAACTGTCCCTGCAGGCACACCGGTGATGGTATCAGTAGTTTGTCCGGTATTCCATGCATATGAATACGGCGCTGTTCCACCCGTGACGTCAACAGAAACTACACCGGATGAATCACCGAAGCAAGGCACATTCACATCACCAAAGAACTGGATAGCAGTTATCAAAGGAACAAGAGTATCGGGTTCAGAAACTGTAATTGTATCCACCAACTGACAACCGTTAAGATCCGTAATGGTCACTTCATAAAAACCAATCGGAATTCTGCCAATACTGTCTGTAGTATTGCTCATGGAAGTCCACACAAATGAATATGGCGCCGCACCCCCAGACGGATTAGCTTTTACCCAACCACTTGATTCACCTTTACACACAACATCCTGCTTTGTGAGGAAATTTGTAAACACTGAAGGTTCGGTCAGCACGATGGTGTCTGATCTGTTACATCCGTTCGCATCCGCAATGTCAACCCAGTAAGTTCCTGCTCCTACATTCATGATTGAATCAATAGTAGCACCGGTTGACCATGTGTATGAATATGGTACCGCTCCGCCAAAGACAGAGATTTTAGCTTTTCCCATTGTATCACCGTTACAGGCAATATTATCACCTGATGGAAAGATCGAAAAGTTTACAAACTGTGCATTTAGAACCGCAGGCTCATTTATAGTGACAGATGTATCAAAAGTACAACCGTTTGCATCTACAATTGTAACAGAGTAAACTCCGGCACTCAAAGTATCTGCAGTGTTACCTACATCTCCATTCGACCATGTAATTGTATATGGCATTGTACCGCCTGAAGGACTGAGGCTCGCCGAACCCGTAGATCCACCGTTGCAAAGTACATCAGACACGCTGATTGATGAAGACGGGATACCGACAGGGCCTCCTGGTTCAGTGATCACCTGCGTTACAATCACCAGACAACCTTTTGAATCTCGAATTGTATCAGCATATGTTCCAGGCCCAATTCCGCTGATATTCTGAGTGCTTGCTCCGTTGCTCCAGCTGTGCGAATATGGCGGTGTGCCTCCGCTTACACTAGTATTGATTGTTCCGTTTGAGTTTCCATTACAGGTAACATTTGTGAAGCCGGCTATGGATCCGTTCAGCGCTGTGGGTTCTCCAATCGTAACATTTGACTGACTGGTACAGCCATTATTATCTGTCACAGTAACTGTATAACTGTTCGCCGAAAGACCGCTTGCAATTGCAGCAGTCTGGGAAGAAGGATTCCAACTGTATGTGTATGGGCTTACACCTCCTGATCCTGAAGCAGTGGCAGTTCCGTCAGATCCTCCCATGCAGGAAACATCTGTTGATGCTGCAATGCTGGAAGAAACAGCAGTCGGAGGTTGAGTCAACGTAAGTGTTGATTGGCTTGAGCAGCCATTTGCATCAGTAACAGTTACAGTATATGTTCCTGCACCCAGAGATGTGGCTGTTTGAGTTGTCTGTCCGGAAGGCATCCATAAATAAGTATAAGGTGTCGAACCACCGGATGGTGTAACTGTCGCGCTTCCACCATTGAGTCCATTACAGGGCACGTTGTAGCCATTGAAGAGCGGACTGCTTGCAGTGGCCGTAACTAACGGAACACTAATTGAGAAAGAATATGTTTGAGTTCCGTTAGTCGGACATGCATTATCTCTTACTGTTACTGTGAAAGTATAAGGCTGTGGTCTCGATTGCGCTGCAGTAGGAGTCCATGTAAATGTACCGACCGGCCTTGTGCTGCTGGTCGTACTGAATGTTGCCCCTGGAATGCCGGCATTCCACGTGAGAAAAACTGAATCTGCAGCATTGGCATCAGCGGTGTTGATATTGAAACTTAAAGTGCTGCCTGGACAAGCCACAGCTGAAAACACATTTGATCCATTGATCCCAGTTGCGCTTGGAAGGAAGTTAAGCGAGCAAGAGGTTGTAATAAATTGCATATCCCTGATGATGCTTCCAATCTGAACACCATTCCGGAATTCACGAACCAGTATTGCTGTGACGCCTATCTCATTATTGGCTGTAGGGCGCATAGTGATGTCGCCGTTTGCACTGTTCAGAGAAACAGCAGGACTTGATGTCAGCGGACTAGTCGCTGAATATCCGGAACGAAAACTCACATTACCCACTGTATTATTGCTGGAATTATAAGTTTTGGGGGTGACGAAAGAATATACAAGCGAGTCACCGTTCGGGTCCACTACTCCATGATTGTACGTGAAATTCTGATTTACGCAAAGAAAGGCTACAGGGATATTTGTAAACTGAGGCGATGAATTTGTCGGAGCAAGTACATTGTTTAAAGTTGCTTCAACATACATGTTAGCATCACAAGGGTTGTTAAGAGTAGTGATGGCACAGTTACGGCAGCATACGAAGTAGCTCAGCACCCAATCCGAACATAGCTGCGGCAGAGTAACATTAGCTTCATAAACATACCTTTGATAACCCGGATAAATGGATGAGCTATTTGTACATTTTGTTGCAGCTGCAAAACATGCAAAGGTGATTTCCTGACCAGTGTTTGGGACTCTATTTAGTGTATATGATTGATTCCTGTTACATGAAGATGAGCGCGCATTTAAAGTAATTGAGTTTGGCGCAGCCACCCCGGCACAATCCCTGTAAAAGGATACTGTTACCTTGTAAGTATTTCCCGTAACCCATGTATATGTGAGATCAGATCCTGATGCGTGTGTCGCTCCTGCATTTCTGGCGTTACTAAATAAAATCAGCAGCATCAAAAAGAGCCCGGAAGAAAGCAGTTTGCAGAAACGAAAAGGAAGACTTGTAGTATTCAATATCATGTAATAAAAATTAGAATGACGTAGGTCATTATTTAAAACGAAGATCGCAAGGGATTCAGCTTATCTTTCATCACAAGCTAAATCCCTTTCAACAGTCTTTTCAACAAAAAAAATGCAAATAAATCAGATCTGAGAAATTTACCGTCAGAAAATCATCTTCTCAGATCTACATATGTATTCATCCTTATGTTTGCTTCCATTATTTCAAGCATGATGAAGTATGTGCCTTCTGGCAAATCGTCACCAGAGTTGTTTTGACCTTTCCACTGTGAATTTCTGTAATTCTCCACACGATATACTTCATTTCCCCAGCGATTGAAGACCATCAGGAAATTATTTGGATAACGGTCAATTCCTTTAATAAAGAATCCGTCATTGAATCCGTCTCCGTTCGGAGAAAATCCTGAAGGAAGTTCAAGGTCACACTGGCCAGCTGGAACTAAATAAACCAACACGGAATCAGAATTGAAGCAGGTTCCGTCAGTAACTGTCCATCTGTAATAATTATCCCCTTCTATCATTTGTGTGACACTTGTCACCGGAGAGTTTGCATCGGAAAATTGTCCTGCACCTGTGATTACAGTCCAGCGTCCGCTCAATCCCGGATCAAGCTGGGCATTGAGCTGGAAGACAGGTTCGCAATCAGACAATGAAGCTCCTGCATCTGCTGTTAACTGCACAGGCTGGGTGATTGTAACTGCATTTGCACTCGTGCAGTTTCTTGAATCAGTCACAATCAGCGAATACGTTCCGGCAGGAAGATTGCTTACGGTGTTGCCTGAATAATTGCCAGGTGTCCAGTTGTATGTATAAGCAGCAGTACCGCCTGTCACGGTAGCAGAGACGCTGCCATCAGCAGATCCGAAGCAAGTGAGTGATGTACTGCTCAGTGAGGATTGCAGAAGAGCAGGCTCTGTAATCGTTACATTTAGAACAGACACACAGTTGTTTGCATCTCTTACAGTCAGCACAACCGTTCCGGCAGCAAGACTGTCGGCAAGAATCCCGGAGTCTGAATTGGACCATGAATAAATATAAGGAGGCGTTCCTCCGATGGCAGGATTGACAGTGGCTGAACCGTCGCTTCTGCCAAAACAGGAAACTTCTGTAACTGAAAGAAGTGACAAGGTCATGGCATTAGGCTGTTGTACTGTGGCACTATTTGTATGTGTGCATGAATTCGCATCCGTGATTGTTACTGTATAAGTGCCACCCGCCAGACTGTCTGCAAGGGCAGCATTATCCCCGTTCGACCACGAATACGTATAAGGTGATGTTCCACCATTCGCGCTCACCATAGCAGTTCCGTCGTTAACACCATCACAACGAGCGTCAGTTACAATCACATTAGAATTGATGGCTGATGGCTGAGTGATTGTGGCCGAAACTGTCTCTATGCATCCTGCTGAGTCGGTGATTGTAAGTGTGTAAGTTCCGGCAGGAAGGGCGCTTGCAAGGAGAGTCGTATCACCGTTTGACCACATCAGCATATAAGGCGATGATCCGCCAGTGACAGAAGCAGTAATACTGCCTGTAGAATCTCCATTGCAAAAAATATTTGTCTGTGAAACAATGTTTGCGGCCATCACCGGTATATCACTCACAAGAACACTGTCTGCAGAGTTACAGCCAACACTGTCTGTAATTGTCACATAGTGCATCCCGGGCACAAGTCCAGAGATAGTATCGCTGGTTTGTCCGGAAGGATTCCACAAGTAAGAATAAGGAGTTAATCCGGAATTCACAGATACCCATGCTACACCATTGCTTTGAGCACATGTGCTTTGACGGGAACCGGTTGAATGCAGCAACATGGGCGGCTCATCCAATACAAATGTGAAATTACTGGTACAATTATTCACATCAGTGATTGTGACAGAGTAAGTTCCTGCAGAAAGATTTATTAAATCCTGTAATGTATCGCCGTTGGACCATATATATGAAAGTGATCCGGCCCCCCCTGAAACAGTCAGATCAATACTTCCATTGCTGTATCCAGGACATTGTACATTGAATCCGGAATAATCGGAAAGCACGGAGCTAAGAGCAAGTGCGGGAGGTTCTGTCGGTATGAGTGTTGTATCGATGATGCAGCCGTTGGTATCTGTCACTCTCAGGCCCACTGTATCTGCCGGCAATCCGCAGATCATTGGAGCATCCAAAGTATCCTGAATATCCCACATATATGAATAAGGCGTACTGCCTCCATTAACACTCAAAGCTATACATGCTGAAGAATCACCTGCGCAGGGCACGGAGTATCCGTTGAAATCAGAGAAGGTAGCTGTAAGAGTTAATGGAACAGGTTCAGTCATACTGAATACCGCAGTGGCTGTACAGCTGTTACTGTCGGTCACAAGCAGATTGAATGAGCCGGCAGTCAATCCAAGCGCTGAATCGGCCTGATCTCCGTTCGACCAAAGATATCTGTAAGGACCCACTCCACCGCTGGCAAAAGCGTGAGCGTAACCATCGTTATAGTTGAAGCAGCTTACATTAACTCCACCAGCATACATTGAGCTAGTGACTGACAAATTTATTGGAGTCGGCTCACTGAGCGCAATTATTGTATCCTTAGTACATCCGTTGTTATCAGTTATGGTCACTGTATATGCTATTGCGCTCAAACCTGAAACTACATCAGTAGTGGCGCCATTCGACCAGGCATAGGAATATGGCATTGTTCCGCCGAAAACAAAAATGCTTGCTCCGCCATCATTCCCTCCAAAACAACTCACATTGAATCCCTGATAATCGCTTAGAAATGACATTATACTCATTGAATCAGGTTCTGACAAAATGAAACCAACGCTATCCCTGCACATATTCGCATCTTCAATCCAAACATATTCTGTCCCTGCAGTTAAGCCTGAAGAAGAGTCAGCAGTTGAGCCACTTGACCACGCATATGAATATGGAGGAGTGCTTCCCGATGCATTCAGCACAATGGAACCGGTCCCTTCTCCGTAACAACCCGGATGATTAATTACACTGGAATAGAAAAACGGATCCGGCTCCGACAATGAATGATTCCCCCTGATTGAACAACCATTGATGTCAGATACTTTCACTGCAACTATTCCTGCTGGCAGATTGAAGGCAGTGTCGCTGGTAGCTCCGCTTGACCACTCATATGAATAAGGAGCCGTTCCTCCGGTCACCTGGACTGATACAGTTGCGGATGAATCTCCGTTGCAACGCACATTCACATCGCCAAAGAATTGTATGGCTGTGATGAGAGGAACTATTGTATCAGGTTCAGAAATGGTCACAGTATCAATGACCTGGCAACCATTTATATCATCTATGGTTACCTGATAGAATCCTGCCGGTATGCCACCAATGCTGTCAGTAGTCTGAAAAAATGGGCTCCATGAATAAGAATACATAGGTGAACCACCGCTGACATTTGCCTTTGCATAACCTGAAGACTCTCCTTTGCAGGCAACATCCTGCTTGGTCATGAATGTACTAAGCACTGGAGGCTCTGTGAATGTAACAGTATCACTGACTGTGCATCCGTTAGCATCGGTGATTGTCACCCAGTAAGCGCCCGCAGGTACACCTGAAATTGAATCGGTGGTACTGCCCTCCGACCATGCATAAGTGTATCCAGGAGTGCCGCCAAATACGGAAGCCCTTACCTGGCCGGTTGAATCACCACTGCAGAATATATGTGTACCACCGGGGGAGATTGTAAAGTCTACGAATTGAAAATCAAGCAAAGCCGGTTCAGTGACATTTATCAAGGTGTCAAAGGTGCATCCGTTTGCGTCAATGATTGTAACAGAATAAGTGCCTGAGATCAGTGTGTCAGCGCTGTTTCCGGTATCTCCATTTGACCAAAAAATGGAATAAGGCATAGTTCCTCCTGACGGGCTAAGATTTGCTGAACCATCATCACCGCCGAAACAACTCACATTATTCACAGTTACTGAAGATGAAGGAATACCCACACCTGCCGGAGGTTCAGTAATTGTTTGACTGATTAATGCCTGACACCCTTTGCTGTCGCGGATGGTGTCAGTATATGTACCTGGACCCAGATTGAATATGCTTCCTGTAGTCATTCCATTACTCCATGAATGAGTATATGGTGGCGTACCACCGGACGCTGAAGCAGTGATGCTTCCGTTTGCATTTCCATTGCATGTCACATTAGTGAATGATGAAATGGATCCGCTTACGGCAACAGGTTCACTGATATTCACTATTGATTGTGAGGTACACCCGTTTAAGTCCGTGATTGTCACAGTATAACTTCCCGCAGATTTTCCGGAAATTGAAGAAGTCGTTTCAGCACCGGGACTCCAGCTGTAAGTATATGGTGACAATCCTCCACTGCCTCCGGCAAAGGCAGAACCATCACTTCCTCCATTACATGATACATCGAATGAAGAATCAATTGAGGAAGCAACTACAGAAGGTGGCTCTGTGAGCGTGATCATCGTATCTTTCGAACACCCACTTGAATCGGTTGCAGTCACTGTGTACGTGATTGCAGATAACCCCGTCGCTGTGGGCGTGGTTTGTCCGGATGGATTCCATAAATAAGTATATGGCGGTGTCCCCCCTCCACCGCTTGCAGTCGCGCTTCCGCTCGATGTACCAAAACAAGCGACATTATATCCGTTGAAGGCAGGACTGCTGACAGTATTGGTGATGGTAGGTACTTTGATCGAATAAGAATAAGTCTGTGTTCCGTTAGTCGGACATGCATTATCTCTCACGGTAACAATAAATGTGTAAGGCTGCGAGCGCGCATCTGCAGCGCTTGGAGTCCATGAAAATGTTCCTACAGGAAACTGCACCCCTGCCTGAGTGAATGTAGCTCCCGGAATTACATTGTTCCATGTCATGGTAATGGTATCCGCCGGATTGGGATCAGCAGAGTTAATCGTGAATGTCAGAGGCACACCTGGACAAGCTACTGCTGAAAAGTTAGATGTTCCGTTGATACCCGAAGCAGAAGGTAGAAAATTTGGATTACAAAACTTTGTAATGAACTGCATGTCACGCGTAACACTTCCTATCAACACACCATTTCTGTATTCTCTGATCAGAATAGCTGCTACTCCTATTTCATTGTTATTGGTTGGAAACATCACTACATCTCCGGTGACTGAGTTCAAAGTCATGGCCGGACTTGAGCTGACTGGATTTGTAGCTGAATATCCAGGGTTGAATGTCACATTGCCCACCGTTCCGTTGCTGGTATTATAAGTTTTTGGATTGATGAGAGTATACACAAGCGAATCTCCGTTTGGATCATATACTCCGTGGTTATAGGTAAATGACTGATTCAAACAGATGAAAGCAACCGGCACATTTGTAAATTGCGGTGAAGAATTGGAGGGCGCAGCGACATTATTCAGAGTCGCTTCTACGTACATGTTCGCATTGCATGGATTGTTCAAGGTAGTAATTGCGCAATTGCGGCAACATACAAAATAGCTCAGCACCCAGTCAGCACACTGCTGAGGCAAAGTGATATTTGCCTGATACAAGTATTGCTGATATCCTGGAAAAGCTGAAGACCCGTTTGTACATTTAGTTGCAGCCGTGTTGCAGGGAAATGTGATTTCCTGCCCGGTACCTGCCACTCTTGTTAGCGTATAGTTTTGATTCCTGTTGCAGCTGGCAGACCTTGCATTCAAAGTTATTGAATTCGGAGCAGCCACTCCTGCACAATCCCTGTAGAAAGAAACAGTCACCCTGAAGGTGTTCCCGCTAATCCATGTATAGGTGAGATCTGATCCGGCGGCATGCGTAGCGTTTGCTCTTTTTGTAGGCACTGAAATAAATAACAACAATGAGATAAATGCTGCTGAAAAAATTTTGGTCGCTGATTTTGCTATGCAACTCTTCAATTGTTCGAATCGGCTTTTGTTCATTGACATGTGTTTTGCTGCATCCGTTTTCGAAATCGACGGATTGCGCTTTATTCCTGCAATTTCGAACTAAGGCAGATAGAAAATTCCGGATTTTTTTTCGCATTTCAACACTGTTATCAACAAAAAACCGCATGAATAAAGCGTTTAAAGCCTTAAACATGCGGTATCGCTTTTTATATGTCAGAATCAGAGCTTCTTTCCCATGGCTGTGACCTTAAATTCCGTTCTCCTGTTGGCCTGATGCTGCTCTTCGGTGCAGTTCACCTTGTTGGCACATTCGTTCACCAGCATGGTCTCTCCGTATCCCTTCGCCGTGATTCTTGATGCGTCGATCCCGCGGGAGACGATGTAATTCACCGCTGACTCTGCCCTGCGCTGACTCAGGATCATGTTGTAACGGTCATCTGCCCGGGAGTCTGTGTGTGAGCTCAGCTCGATGCTGATCTCCGGATTGTCCTGCATGATCGCCACCAGCTTGTCCAGGCCCACGGCTGCATCCGGTCGGATGTCATATTTGTCAAGATCGTAATAGATGTTCTCCAGCACAATCGGCTTGTTCACGATGATCTGCTCCAGTTCAAGCTTCAGCTTCACGAACATGTTCTCGCTGCGGTTTTTTCCCACCGTGCTCACCGGCTCGGTGTTGGTGAAGTAACTGTCCTTGCTGCCCACCACCGTGTAGTCTGTGTTCGGATTCAGCTTGAAGAAAAACTTCCCGTCTGCACCCGTGATCACCCGCTCCTTCTCCCCCGTCTTCTTGTTGGTCAGCTCCACGCTCACTCCCTCCAGAGGCAACTGGCTTTGCTTTTCCACCGCGATGCCTTCCAGCGTGAAGCGAAGGTCGTTGATCGTAAAACTGTAGATCTGGTCCTGGCGTGTGTTCTGGCTGTTGCGGTTCGAGGAGATCAGTCCTTCGTTGCCTTCCGCGTTCAGTGCCATGCCAAAGTCGTCGTAGCTCGTGTTCAGAGGATAGCCCATGTTACGGGGCTCTGTCCAGTCTGTGCCCTGTGGCTGTGTCCAGAACACATCCAGTCCGCCCATCCCGTAATGCCCTTCGCTGCTGAAGTACAGCACGCTGTCTTTGAACCAGAGCGGGAACATCTCATTGTAAGGTGTGTTTACTTTCGCACCCAGGTTTTGAGGCTTGCCCCAGGCTCCGTTTTCTTTCTTCACTACATAAATATCCGTTCCGCCCTGACCTCCCGGCATGTCACTGGCAAAGTACATCGTGTTGCCATCCTGGCTCAGGCTCGGATGGCCCGTGCTGTATTCGCTGCTGTTGAAGGGAAGACCTTCTACCTTGCGGAAGGCAGTATCGCTGCGCGTGGCCTGGTAAAGCTGCAGTATCACCACATCTTCTTCACTCTTGTGCACTTTCTTCTTCATGTAATTGTTGCGCGTGAAGATCATCGTGCTGTCTCCTGCTCCTGTAAAGCTGGCCGGTCCCTCGTGGTACAATCCGTTCACATCGCCCTGAAGCGGCATGGCCATGCCGTAGTTGCCTTGTGCATCTTTCTTCGAGTAATAAAGATCCAGGAAGGGGCGGCCCGTCCAGGCATAGGTCTTTGATTTTTCGTTGCGGTCGCTCACGAACACCACTCCGTCGCGGTACCACACCGGGGAAAAGTTCGAGCCCGCCTGATTCAGCTTGCTCGCCTCCACTGTGTACTTGGCGCTATCCACCTTCCACTGCGTGATGCTGTCGCAGCTCTGGCGAAGCTTCTGTGCCTGTGCATCCGTGGGGTTGCTGCCTAAATACTGTTCGAAGTAATTCTTGGCCTGATCGTACTTGCCCGAACGCATCAGTATCTGGGCATAGGCTAAACGGTGTTTGGGTTCGGCCTGGCTCAGCTCCATCACCTTTGCATAGGCCTCTTCGGCGCGGCTCAGGTCATTGGTCTGGCGGTAGCATTCGGCCAAACGGATCTGGGCCTGGGGAAAGCTCTTCTTGCCCAGTGCCTTTTGGTATTCCACGATCGCGGAGTTGTAGGCCAGCTGATCATACAGCCGGTTGCCCTGGCGAACGTGATAGCTCGCGCAGCCGCTCAGTAATAGCATCAGCGTCAGGGCCAGTGGCAGAATGCGTGTGGTTGTATTCATGGGATGTGGTTGCTCTTTGTGTTTGTCGTGTTCTCTTTGATCGTTCTTTTATCTGATTCTCTTCATCAGAAGTAACGCGGTGTGCGCATCTTCATGATGTCAAATCCAAAATCATAACCCAGCATGATCTCATGCGAGCCCGAGGAATAATCCTTGATGTCGGTAAAGGTGAAGTCGTAGCTGTAACCCAGGCGCAGTTTCTTTGTCAGCTGGATCTCCAATAGAGCCACGAAGCTGTCGCCCGTGCGGTAACTCCCCCCCAGCCATAGCGTGTTGGCGAACAGAAAGTTCACGTTGAAGTCTGCCTCCACGGGCGCCGCATCCACGTACTTCACCAGTACGCTGGGCTTCATCATCACATCCGGATGAAGCTCGAACACCGCTCCGGCCGTGGCAAAGTAATGGCGCACCTGGTGTGGAATCACATCTCCTCCGCTTAAGTTCACGCTCAGACTTTTCACCGGATCGTAGCTGATGATGGTCGGAACCGAAACCCCTGCATAGAACCGCTCACCATACAGGTAAGCTCCCGCTCCCACGTTCGGCAGAAAGCGGCTCACTTTGTCTCCGGCAAAGGCCGGATCGTTCGCGTCCCATACCTTCAGGTCGCTGTTCTTGTAGGAATAAATGCCACCCCCGCCACGAAGACCCAAAGAAAGTTTCAGCTTCTGGTTCAGCTTCAGGTGATAGGCCGCATTCGCATACACATCCGTGCGGTCAGTCACACCGATCTTGTCATGAGAGATCAGTCCGCCCCAGCCCAGCTGAGTCAGACCCAGCGGGCCGTGAAGCGAGGCAACCTGGGTCTCAGGCGCTCCGCTGAAATCAACCCACTGCTTGCGGTACAGTAAGGTCGCCATCATGTAATCCTTGCTCCCGCTGTAGGCAGGGTTCAGCAGAAGATGATTGAACATGTACTGGCTCACAAGGATGTCCTGCTGTGCCGTCGAGCCAAGACCGATCAGCAACATGGCACTGGTGAGGAGTTTTTTCATTTATATATAGCGTTATTTATTTCCATGTGTTTGAATCAGCGCTTTCTGCGCAGGTCGACAAATGTGCTTTTTCTGATTGAGGAGTCTTTCACCGCAAGAATCACATAGTATGTTCCTTCCGGTAATTCATCTCCGTTGGTATTCTGTCCTATCCAATCGGTGTTCCTGTAATTGTCTTTTACATATACTTCGTTACCCCAGCGATTGAATACACGAAACACATTCAAAGGATACGCTTCAATTCCTTTGATATAGTAACCGTCATTAAAACCGTCGCCGTTTGGTGAGAAACCTGTGGGCAGTTCTAATTCACAAGCCTGGTCATAATAAATAGAAACAGTGTCGGAGCTGCTGCAAAGTCCGTTGCTTACCTGCCAGAGGAAAATCGTTCTTCCCGGCTGCAGTCCATTCACATCGCTGGAGGCGGTGTTCGGACTGAGTATGTTCGCCTGTCCCGGAGCAACAACTGACCACAATCCTGTTCCGATTGTAAATCCTTCAGCATGAAGATGTCCTTCGCCGATGCAAACCTCATGACCATGACCCGGATCGGCGTTCACAGGCTGGTAAGATGTGACAATCAAATCATCTGAACCCACACATGCATTGTTGGAAATCGTCCAACGCAATGTATCTACACCGTAATCGATAACAGTTACCGTAGCATTCGGGATTGCTGTATTATCAAAAGTGGAAAATCCAGTGGATGACCAGCTGCCGTTGAATCCGGAAACTGCCTGCGCATTAAGCTGCCAGCTTGCAGTTCCGCAAAAGGCTGTGTCATTTCCTGCAAAGATGCTGCGGTTGTAATTGAAAATTTCTACAACATCACTTTCAGTGCATCCTGTAGGTCCTGTTACTGTCCAGGTGATCTGGCTGAAACCTGGAGGAATGTTGGATGCGGTTGCATTCGGACTGCCGGGATTGCTGAATGTGATGCCAGATGCAGAAGACCATACTCCGCTTGAGCCAGAGCCGAGTGAACCGCTGAGTTGAATACTGTTGCCTCCGCATATTGCCGTATCGGCTCCTGCGGATATGTTCATTGAAGGTGGCTGGTTTACATTCACAGTCAGCTGATAAGTACATCCTGAATTAGTCACAGTGAGTATATAGATACCTGCATCAATGTTTGCCAGGTCTTCAGAAGTTGCTCCGCCCGGATTCCAGAAGTATGAATTCGGACCTGCACCGCCAGTCACTGTCACATCAATGGATCCGTCACTTCCACCAAAGCAGCTAGGCTGCACAACATTGTCGAGTGTGATGCTCACTGCAGGAGGCTGTATGATATTCACTGTTGCACTTTCAGTACATCCGTTCGCATCAGTCACAGTGACAGTGTAAATACCTGCCGGCAAACCGGTTGATGTCTGGCCTGTCCCTCCCATCGGAGACCATAAGTAACTGAAAGGCCCTGTACCTCCGCTGACGCTTTGCACTGTTCCATAACCCACACTGTCACCCGGACAATTCGGAAAACCGGAAACAGTGATACTCAAGAGGGCTGGTTCAGAAATTTGAACCGTATCAAAAGCTATGCATCCGTTCGAATCGGTGATCTGCGCGATATATATTCCGGGAGACAAGTTAAAAACTGTATCATTTGAAGAAGGCGGAACAGTATTCCATAAATATGTGAATGGCGGGGTTCCTCCCTGATCCTGCACAACAGCTATTCCGTCGTTGGCTCCGAAACAAGAAACATTTGATGCTGCAAAGGCATTCGGTGATGGGATATTGGTATTGTTCAGGGTTATTGTACTGAGAACCGAACAGGAATTGGAATCGGTAACTGTCACGGTATATATTCCTGCTGGAATATTTATGATTGAAGATGTAGTGTCATTAGTATTCCACAGATACTCGTAACCTCCTGATGAAGGTGTACCTCCACTCACTGTGACAGAAATGCTACCATCAGACATGTTGCATGTTGCAGGAACATTCGTATTCGATATCAGAATTTGAGGTGGCTGATTGATAGTAACACTGACATTACCTGTACAACCCGCGCTGTCAGTAGCTGTGGCAATGTAAGTACCTGCAGGCAGGTTACTCACAACAGTTCCAAACTGAGGCGGATTTGTATTCCAGGCATAGGTGTAGCCCGGAATTCCGCCTGTAGCTGAAATGCTGGCATAGCCATTGAAATCACCAAAGCAAAGAAGCTCTGTGAATGAACTGTCAATCGAAACCAGCACCGCAGAAGCAGAAGGATTAATTGTCACCGAATCAGTCATGCTGCAGCCTCTGCTATCTGTGACTATCACAGTGTACACTCCGGCAGCAAGATTGTATGCAGTGTCTGTAAGAGTTGGAGGTGTCGTATTCCAGAAATACTGGTAAGGCCCTACTCCGCCCTGAACATTGGCAAAGGCAATACCGCTGTTGGTGCCCGCACAAGTCTGTGTCAGTACTCCGGCACTCATCGTCATCACAGGCGGATCCGTAAGTGTAATTGTCTGGCTTGCCATGCAACCGCCAATGAGATCTGTCACCACAACAGTATATGTGCCTGTGTCGAGCGGACTGATGCTTTGAGTAGTCTGTCCTCCCGGTGTCCATGCATAAGAATAGGAACCGCCGGGGTTTGCCGGATTCACCGTGATGGAACCGTCCGCAGCCCTGTTGCATGTGATCTGCGAAATATTCATAGAACCTATCGGTGAACTAACTCTAATAGTATATGAAAAAGTCTGAAAACCGCTGTTCGGACATGCGTCATCTCTTACTGTTACAGTAAAAGTGTAGGCGGGAGTTCCGGTGATAGATGACGGTGTTGTCCAACAGAATCTGCCCGTCGGGTGCGGAGTTCCGCTGACATTGAAAGTGGCGCCTGCAATTCCCTGGTTCCATGTCATAGTCACAATCTGGTTGCTGTCTAAATCATTTGAGAATATGTCAAAGCAGATATTCGTACCCGGACATACAGTAGTATCACGCGAAATGCCACCATTGATACCGCTGGCAGTAGGCAGATTATTATTACATGGTGTGACATAAACCTGCATATCGCGTACCACGCTTCCGACCAGCATTCCATTCCTGTATTCCTGTACAAGGACTGCCAATATTCCAACCTCTATTGCTGAGGGTGTCATGTTCAGGTCACCGTTGGAAGAATTGATTGTAATCGGAGTTGAAGAGGTAATGGGATTTGTTGCAGAATATCCCGAGACAAAAGGAATGCTATCATTCACATTCTGCATGGGATTTACAAATGAATACACGAGCGAATCACCGTCCGGATCAGTCACACCATGATTAAAATTGAAGTTTTGTCCGACACAGACAAATGAAACCGGAATATTAGTGAATGTAGGCGATGAGTTGCAGTTGAAATTCAGGTTATCAAGTGTTGAGGCGATGTACATTCCCGGATTAGAGCCAGTCACACAAGGTGTCTGCTGAACCATGGTCGTGATGTCGCAGTTGCGGCAGCAGTATGACCAGGAAATTACCCAATCTGCGCAGCGCATCGGCAAAGTAACAATACCGGTATATCTGTACTGCTGAATTCCCGGTATAGTGGATAATGTGTCTTCGCAACGGGTCACCTGCGTCGGACATGGGTAAGTGATCTCTCCTCCTGTTCCGGTTACCTGCAATAGTGTATCAGTAAAATACTGGTTGCAACTGGCAGACCTGAACTCGATCCCAACTCCAAGTGGCGCCGGAGATCCCGCACAGTCGCGGTAAAAGGTCAACTCTACACGGTATGTGTTGCCGCCCAGGCAGGTATATGAAATATCAGAACCTGCCAAATGTGTTGCATTGGCTTTCTTAGGAAAAATCCCCACGGTAGATGCGAGAGAAATTAATAAGATCAGCCTGCGTACAATTTTTATCATGATGAATAATTATCTGATTTTGAAGGTATACCCTGACTCTTTAGTGTAAGAATCAGATTTATTTTACTTGATGAGGGCTCAAAATGTTCCACTTTTAGCATTTTTTGACAAAATGTGTTAAAAAGGGACTGTTTTCAGCTGAAAGAATCAGTGCAAAAAAAAATCCGGACACATATATTATATATGTCCGGATCCGTTCAGACCTGAAATTAATCAGGTCGTGACAGTTTGGGGAATGTCTTCCTTGTCAATTTTGAAGTGATCTTCTTCCTCCTTGTATTTCATTATCTGCTCAAGTGCATCCGGAATTACATCGCTGCAGATTGTGATGAATGATCCTTTCTTCGCATTCCGGATCGCAAATTCTATTGCCTCGGATTCTTTCGGAATCACTCTTACAACTTTTGAAGGATTTTCAGCCTGAATGCCTTTCATCATCAGATCAATTATCTCCTGTTCGGTTCTTCCTCTCAGATTTTTATCCTGACGAATGATTATCTCATCAAACATCTGTGCGGCAAGTGAACCAAGCTGCACGATGTCTTCGTCGCGCCTGTCCCCAACTCCTGCGATGATGCCGACTTTCGGTTTTGCATCCAGCCGGTCGTGAAATCTTGCCAATGCCTGGAATCCCGCAGGGTTGTGAGCATAATCCACCATCACATCGAAGTTTCGGAAGTGGAACATATTCATTCTTCCGGGAGTTTGAGTAGGTGAAGGAATGAATGTCTCCAATCCGAGTCGCATGTCTTCCACCTTGAATCCGCTTACAAATCCGGCAAGTACAGCAGGTAAAATATTCTGTATCATGAACACCGCTTTACCTGAAAATGTAAGTGGAATGTTCACCACCTTGTCGACCCTGATCTTCCAACTGCCTTTGCAAATTGTGATGTATCCGTTCTCTACAATCGCACTAATCCCTCCGTTCTCGGAATGCTTGAGTATTCTTGGATTGTTTTCGTCAAGACTGAAGAGTGCAATTTTGCATTTCAGATTTTTGCGCATATCATAAACCAGATCATCGTCGGCATTTAGTATGGCAAATCCTTCCGGCAGTACGCTTTCAGGAATGACACCCTTCACACGAGCCATGTCTTCCAGTGTATTAATGTCTTTCAGTCCAAGGTGATCTGCAGCCACATTAGTTACAATACCGATATCACAATTGTGAAAACCAAGTCCGGCTTTTAGAATACCACCACGTGCACATTCCAGCACAGCGAAATCAACTGTAGGATCCTTCAGTACAAACTCCGCACTCACAGGACCAGTGCAGTCGCCCTGTTCCACCATTCTGTTTTGAATATAAATTCCATCTGTCGTTGTGAATCCGACTTTATGTCCCATCGTTTTCACTAGATGTGCAATCAGTCTTGTCGTTGTTGTTTTCCCGTTTGTACCGGTTACAGCGATGATTGGAATGCGCGCTGTGCTGCCTGGTGGATACAACATATCAATGACAGGTTCGGCCACATTTCTAGGCAAGCCTTCTGCCGGCGCGATGTGCATCCGGAATCCCGGACCCGCATTCACTTCCAATACTGCTCCACCGTTTTCGTGCATGGGAAGACGAATGTCCGGTGTCATGATATCGATACCGCAGATGTCAAGGCCAATGATACGAGCAATACGTTCGGCCATGAAAACATTGTATGGATGGACGATATCCGTAACATCCGTAGAAGTGCCGCCGGTGCTTAGATTAGCAGTCCTTTTCAGATAAACAATCTCGCCTTTTGGCGGAACGCTTTCTTCTGTCATGCCTTTTTCCTCTAGTATGTTCAGAGTCATTTCGTCAATCTTGATTGCAGTGAGCACTTTCTCATGACCGTATCCTCTTCTGGTATCACTGTTCACAATGTCGACTAGTTCACGGATGCTGTGCTTGCCGTCACCGGTAACCATGGCGGGAGTGCGCACAGCTGCAGCCACAAATTTGTAATCGATCACCAGCAACCTGTGGTCAAAGCCGGTGATGAATTTCTCCACAATCACACCGCGTGAAATTCTTTTCGCATTGGCCAGGGCTTCCACTGCGGATTCCCAGTCATTGACATTAATCGTAGCTCCGCGTCCGTGATTACCTCCGACCGGTTTCACCACAATCGGATATCCTATTCTTTTTACTGCAATCTCAAGATCTTCTTCATCATACACTACTCTGCCGCGTGGCACAGGAACCGAAGCTGCTTCCAATAGATTTTTTGTTTCTTCTTTATCGCATGCGATTTCTACGGCGATGCTGCTGGTGGTGCTTGCTACTGTAGCCTGAATTCTTCTTTGGTTAATACCGTAACCAAGCTGAACAAGCGAATGCTTGTTGAGACGAATCCATGGAATTTTTCTCTTGATTGCTTCCTCGACAATGCTACCGGTGGAAGGCCCTAATCTCTCATCCTCCCTGATCTCCCTCATGCGCTGGATGTCTTCAGCAAGATCATACTCTTTCGCGGCAGCAAGCGCTTCCACCACTCTCACTGCGGCTTTCGCTGCGAACACACCCACTTTTTCTTCCATGTAATTGAAGACAACATTGTACACTCCATGCTGTCCGGTAGAACGTGTTCTTCCAAATCCGCAATCCATTCCCGCGAGCGTTTGCATCTCCAGTGCTATGTGCTCCACCACGTGTCCCATCCATGTTCCTTCACGAACCCTGCTGAAAAATCCGCCCGGCACTCCCTCCGAACAATGATGCTCGTACATGCTTGGGAACATTTTTTCCATTCGCTCCGCGAAACCTGGTATTTTGTTTGAAGGCAATTCTTCAAATTTCCCGATGTCAAGCTTCATCACAATAAGCTTGTGCCTGCGTATTGACCAGTAATTTGGTCCGCGCATCACTCTAATATCCAGTATCTCCATAAATTTTTTTGAAGAATGATTTATTTTTGTTCAAAATAAAAAGATTTTCTGGATTTCTAAAATATCTCTTCGGAGGAACATTTTACTCATTGCCTGATTCAGAAACTGAATTTATAGCTCTCCACTAAGCGGGCTCAAAGAAATATTTCAAATAAACTGGATTATTTTGCTTTGAATAAGACTATAAGTCAGTATTTTAACATATATCGTTGAAAACTGAAGAGGCTGTTCCGTTCTAAAAAAAAGACATTCTTATCTTTGCACAAATTCTAGTAATCCCTATATGATCATTCCAAAAGGCAGGCTGATCGCGATCGGTGGCAGTGAAGACAAAGGTACAGAACCGGAACCAAATCATATTCAGAAGAACAATCTGAATTTTTTCGAAATGCAGATCCTCAGCAGGATCGTCATGGAAGCGGGCGGACACGACTCAAAGATTGAAGTCATCACCAGCGCTTCTTCGATACCGGAAGAAGTCGGACAAAATTATATTGACGCTTTTGGCAAACTCGGCTGCAGCAATATACATCTGCTGGATATTCGCAACCGTGACCAAGCGCAGCAGCCCGAGATGATCGAAAGAATACGCAACTGCGACGGCGTGATGTTCACCGGAGGCAACCAGCTGCGACTCTCCTCCATTTTTGGCGGAACCGATTTCCTTGAGCTGCTCACTGAACGTTACATACAGGAAGATAAATTTGTAATCGCAGGAACAAGCGCCGGTGCAATGGCCATGTCTAACACAATGATCTATCAGGGCAGCAGCACTGAATCTCTGCTGAAAGGTGAAGTGAAGATTACCACCGGGCTCGCATTCATGAAAGATGTCATTATTGATTCTCACTTTGTCACACGCGGAAGATTCGGACGTCTGGCACAGTCTGTGGCAGCGAATCCATCCTGCATGGGAATCGGGCTGGGCGAAGACACTGGAGTGCTCATCAGTGAAGGAAGATATATGGAAGCGATTGGATCCGGACTGGTGATTATCATCGACGGTCATAATATCCGCCACTCGAACATTGCTGACCTCAGAGAAGGCTCACCGATTTCCATTGAAAACCTGGTGGTGCACGTAATGGCTAAAGGAAATCACTTCGATCTCAAGTCAAGAAGATTTTTTGCTGAAGCAGTTGAGAAGCAATAAAACTCAGAGCTTTTTCATCCAGTAATTCAGCACGGCGATTCTCCAGACCATGCTGGCGAACCGGTTATCGCCTTTCTTAAAATTCCTGACTAGGTCGCGCACTTTTTTCATGTTCAGATTTTCAAGCGTCTGAAAATTATCTTCAAGCAAATAATTCAAAGGTCCGCGCAGCCATTTCACTTCTCCCGGTGTGACGAATCCTTTTTTATCGCGACGCTCGGCAATTTCTTTTGGCAATATATTTCTGAGTGAATGACGCAGTATTCTTTTGGTCTCACCTCTGCGGATGATGTCGCTGTTCTGCAATGAGAACGCGTATTCAACAAGACGGTGATCGAGGAAGGGCACACGGCTTTCCATCGAAAAAGCCATACTGTTGCGGTCTTCGTAATGCAGCAATCCGGGCAATGATGTGGTGAACATCAGGTGATAAAGGAATTTCTTCAGCGAGTTGCCGTTGAAATGCTTGAACTCGAAAGGGATTTTTTGCTTAGGCCCCAGGTATGGATGATAATTCAGATACTCGAATGTATAAAGCATGTTCTCACTCATCGTGGAGCTGAGCAGACTTTTCATGAGAACATCCGTCTTCTTTGTAATACCAAACTCCTGTGTGCGCGCATGAGCATTGAGCTCAGAAAAAGCTGCTGCGAATCTGAAACTTTTCATCAGTCCGCCAATAAGCCTGTAAAATGTATGCATGTAACCGCCAAGGTATTCATCGCTTCCCTGTCCGTCGAGCAAAACCTTGATGCCGTGAGTTCGTGCAAGACGCATCACGAAGTACTGGGATATCGGTGATGAACCTGCAATAGGGACTTCTGCATGATCAATTGCATGATCAAATGAAGCTGCAATGTCATCCGCTGATGGTTTGAGATAGTGTGGTTCTAGCTGAGGATATTTGCGAATCACCTTCTCTGCCCAGGGTCTCTCATCAACCTCTCCTTCGCCTTCATAGTAAATCGTAAATGTCTTGAAAGGGATTCCGGGAAACTCTTTCGCAACAAGTGAAGCGATCGCGGAACTGTCCAGTCCTCCGCTCAGGCATCCTCCTACCTCCACATCGCTGCGCATGTGCAGGCGAATGCTATCGCTCATCAACTCACGGAAACGATCTGACTTCTCCAGAAAATTTCCTGTCGCTTTTTTAGTGGTGTCGATGTCCCAGTACTGCTTAACACTCACACGGCCATTGCTGAATACAAGGTTGCAGGCTGCAGGCAATGTTTTTATGCAATTGAAATAACTTTCATCTTTGTAGCAGTTCCATCCGAGCTGCAAGCCCCGGGAGACTTGCGCCCAGTTGAGATCCCCGCTGAACAATGGTGAAGGTTTCAGCGCACGGTATTCTGATCCGAAATAAAACCTGTCGTAATCGTGTATATAATAAAATGGCTTGATGCCAAAGCGGTCGCGGGAACAGAATAAAAATTCCTCTTTCAGATCCCAGATAGCAAAAGCCCACATGCCGACGAGAAATTCCACGCAACGCTCACCGTACTCTCTGTAGCAGGCAAGAATTACTTCTGTGTCGGATTTAGTTTTGAACTTGTAACCCCTCAATTCAAGATCATGGCGCAGTTCTTTGTAATTGTAGATTTCTCCGTTGTATACAATCACTGCATCAAAATACTGCATGGGCTGGTTGCCGTCCTCACTGAGGTCGATAATGCTCAGGCGGTTGTGTCCGAGTGCTAAGGGAACCGGGATGAATGTGCCGCGAGCATCCGGGCCACGGTGCGCAATGCTGTCGAGCATGCCGAACAACTGTTCACGCGCCTGATCGGGCTTCAACCTAGGGTCATAAAATCCTGCAATGCCGCACACTAGATCTTCAGATTAAAAAATGTGCGGTAAAGATCGTGATAATAATTGGAATCAGATCAGATCCTCGGCATGAATGAAATCCATTCCTGCTGCTCTTGCGCATTGTTCGTCTTCACGGCTGTCCCCTATCATCAGAACTTCAGAGCCTTTTAATCCGTGTTTTTTGAAAAACATCAATGCAGCTTCCGGTGAAGGCTTCTTTGCAATCTCATCTGCGTAAATGAATTCCATTTTCTCTGCCAGTCCGTTCCAGTTCACATGAGCCACCTTGTTTCTCTGCTGAACCGGATTGCCGTTCGTAATCACGCACACAATCTTGCCGTCACCTGTGAAACGGTTCAGTATCGCACGCACTCCGGGAAAAATTTCAAAACCACTTTCAACTTTCACATTACGCATGATTTCCAGCATCTTTTGCATCTCAGAAGAATCAATGTCAAACTCATCAAAGAGCTTGTCGAAAAGATTCCTTCTGCCTTCTTTCCTGAAAGTCTCCTTAAGGAAATTATCAATCTTCATTCTCAGCTTCTCATTACTTCCACCAAGGTATTCTGCAATCTTTGAATAGGCCGCAAAGAGATAGAGGTTCTCGTCATAAATTGTATTGTCGAGGTCTATCAGCAAGGCCTTGTATGGAGCATATCGTGCCATGAATCACTTGTAAAAAACCTCTTCCCAGTAACGTATGAATTTGGTACCCCAGCGAACTGCAATGTCTTCCGGACGTATATCATAACCCAGTTCCTGCTGTACAGCCAGCATGGGCAGGTTCACTCCTGCCCCGAGTCCGGATACTATGGTCCCCTGCACACGTGGGTTGATTTCCAGAACTAAAAACTTTCCCGACTCAGACCTCTTCACCTGCACACCTATGTTGCCGTGAAGTCCGATTGCTTCGACGATTTGGGTGCTGTAATGTATGATATCCGGTTCTTTGATGAATTCACCTTCAACGGAAATACCGTTGTTCATGCGTGTGCGTATGCGCGGGATGGCGATGACACACTTGCCGTGATTCACAAGACAATCCACCGAAAATTCTTCTCCGGGTAACACTTCACTCACAAGCAATTCAGGGAACTCATGCTTTTCCAGAATGCCACTGATTTCTTTGTAAGAAATATACGTTGAGTTGGGCTTATGATTGAACAATAAATCATAGGAGTTGACTGCATCGTCGATGATCCTGAAACCGCGGCTGCCGTTCGAAACGGATGGCTTGAAACACACTTTCCTAAAAGGATATCCCAACTCTTTCACCGCAAGCTCAAACTCCGGATAACTCTGCGCCACCCTGAATTCAGGCACAGCGATTCTGTTCATCTCCAGAAACTGCACAAGTCGGCTTTTGTTGTTGGCGATGTTGAGCGCGTTTTCCTCACTGACTAAAACCGAAATACCTTCCTGCTCAAAGCGTTTTTTCTCCCTTGCAAATAGAAAAAGCTCACGGGTTACCAGCGGCATGATGATTTTGATGCCTCTTTCAAGACAAGATTCCAAAACCGTATCGATAAACAATGGATCATCAGCGCGAGGGATTGAAAAAAAATCCTGGTTCAGATATCTTCCTACTGCATGCGGATTCGCATCAGCCACAAAAATATCGAGCAAAGGATCCTGTTTAAGGCACTTCAAAATTCCGGGTGCACCGGGCGCGCCTCCTCCGGTCATTAAAATTCTTGTACGCCCTTCTCTCATCTTAGCTAAGCTTTAAGCGGATCACCTCAAAGGATTCGGCGAAGGCTGACTGCACCTGGATTCCGCGAATGGTCGCGAGTGAACGTACGTATTCTTCGCTGCGGTAAAAACGGAAAGACTGCGACTTGTACAGTTCCAACACCTGCGTCTTGAAACGAATGTCATCCTCGCTGAGCATCACGTACACATGCGAATCGAAATTAAAATTGTTCCAGGGCATTTCATAACCAAGGATCATGTTGTTCTTGAATGCACGAATGCCTTCGCGGTGTATTGTTTCGTGATCCTGGTGAATGTCGGAACTGCAGGGAAGCAATACCAGATCCGGATTCAGTTTCCTGTTGAGTTTCACCATATCTTCGAGAATCTCCTGACGCTTTTCAGGAAAAATTCTCACTTCATAATCGAAAAGGTACAAATTTTCCCTCTTAATTCCCATGAATTCCGCGGCCTTCAGAAGTTCCTTTTTAATCACATCTTTGTCCATTCCGGCAGGAACAGATTTTTCACACATGCTGAACACAGCATAATGCAGTTCTACGCCGGCATCTTTCATCCTCTTCACAAAACCTGCGGAAGAAAATTCAATGTCGTCGGGATGCGGACCGAGAAGCAGCACTTTTTTCAGGGAACTTATCTGCAAAGCATTCATATCAGCGAGTCGATTAAGGAGGCAAGCAAAGCCGTGCTGTTTTTTCTGCTGTATTTTGAAAAATCAGCCGGAGCAAAACCTTGCCCATTGATTTTGTGAAAGTATATCTTTTCAATGAAACCGGAAATTCCGGCCTTGTCGGCACGTGAAAAAATTCTTGTCTGCTCAGAGCCGCTCATCAGCTTCGCCGCGTCACCGTTCGGATCGCCGAGACCCAGCATAGGATTGCCGCTGGCCAGATATTCCATGAGCTTTCCCGAAACCAGCACGGAAGCGTCTGCAGTTTCAGCAAAGCTGTTCAAAAGCAGATCCGCATTCATCATGTACTGCACTGCGAGCGAATGTGGAACATAACCAGTCACCTGCAAATGATCCTGACCAAACACTTTTTCCGCTTTTTCTAAAATGGAAGGAGATACTTTTCCTACAAATTGCATCTGCACCTGAGAACGGAGTGCAGGAATCTTCTCCAGCAAGGCATGCATCGAATCGAGAAAAGCGTCAATCGGCTGGTTCTCGCTCAGGATTCCCGTATGGCAAATCACGAACTTATCAGGATGATGCAGCTTTTGAATTCCGGTAAAAACTTCTTCGTCGTATCCATTATAAATGTATTTCACCTTACCCCTCATTTCAAAAGGAAGTTTTGACTCCAGTGATGAAGCCATACCCGGACCAACTGTGAGCACAACATCACATTTTTCCAGCACTTCCTTTTCCATCTTCCTGTCTCTCTCATTCGCCCAGCTTGACCTGTAAAGCATTTTGTTGTAATACACCTCTGTCCACGGATCACGGAAATCTGCTATCCACGGAAGACGAAACTCCGCTTTCAGTTTCATGCCGGCAAGGTGTGTGCTGTGCGGCGGACCTGTGCTGATGATGACATCCACCTTGGATGTGCTGATGATCTTTCGAGCTTCAGCGATGGCGTAAAGGTTCCATCCCTTCCTAGCATCCGGTAAAAAGACATTGCCTCGAATCATTCGGCTGAGCTTTTGGAAAAAAGTCGGATTAGACTCTCCCGCAAATCCCTGCGGAATGTGTTCGCTCTTCTCTCCTCCCCTGATCTTCGCATAAAGTCCGAGGGGCTCCATCGTGGAAGTGCGTTTCACTTTTACATGACTCACCTTATCCAGCAATGTATTGTCGAGAAACTTGTAGGAAGCCTCTTCCGGCTTCACTGTCACTACTACCGGCTCTATACCGAACTCATTCAGATAGCGTGAAAAAAACATCCAGCGCTGCACACCGCTGCCACCGCTCGGCGGAAAATAATAACTGAGTATGAGTGCTCTTTTCTTCAAGCGATGTGCTTATTCTGTTTCAAGGTCATTGAGGCGTACGCTGAAAATCATTTCGTCAAGGTACTCTCCGTTTTTGTATAAAGTCTTCTCAAGCACTGTCTCCAGTACGAAACCTGCATGAAGCAATACGCGTTGCGATGCAATGTTGTTTCCAAATGGCCTCGCGAAAATTCTGCTGATGTCAAAGGTTCGGAAACCATATTCCACCATTTCCTTCACTGCGCGACTTACGATACCGCGGTTCCAGTATTCTTCCGCAAGCCAGTATCCCAGCTCAGCATTTTTTCTGTGTATGTCTTCCTGAGGGTGAATGCCGATTCCTCCTGCTGCCTGCCCCTCAACTTCTATCGCAAATATTCTCTGGGGATCGTGTGAGTTGGCAAACTCGATGAAACTCCTGGCATGATCCGCAGAATACGGATGAGGAAACTTATCGGTCATGAACCTCGCGATGCGTTCATTGTTTGCGAAACGGGAAAGAATTTCCGCATCCTTCTCCCTGAATGGCCTGAGCTTGTATTCCATCTCACTGGCTTTCCTTCATTCGTGATTTTCTGTCCATGAAAATTCCCGCGATGAAGAGCAGAATGACCAGCGAAGATGCAGCAAGTGCGATCTTCTCTCCTTTCACCACCACCTCAGGCTCGAACTTCCATTCTATTGTGTGCGTGCCCGCAGGAATGCGCATTCCGCGCAGCACATAGTTCACACGGAAATAATCCGCCTTCTGTCCGTCCACATACACATTCCAGCCTTTATCATAATGAATCTCTGAAAACACTGCCAGCTGCTCGGCAGATGCACTGCTGCTGTACACGAGATGATCAGGTTCATATTGAGTCAGCACAATCGAAGCGGCAGTGTCAGGCGTATAGCTCCAACCTTGCAGCATATTCTCATAACGCTTGTCAACAATAGCCGTCGTACGCGGATTGAAACTGGCCAATGCAGCGATTTCTGAGTCTGCATTCTGTACAATTTCAAACTCCGATACAAACCATGCATTGCCCAGTGCTCCTGGATTCTGCAAAGGAGGCGCATCCGGATTGTAAATGATATACTTCGTATTGAGCATATTCAGAGACTGATGACTTGCCATCAGTTTCATCATGGCTGTATCAGGATTCTGCAAAAGTTTTCTCATACTGGTGATCTCAGGCAAAAGATGAAAATCAATCAGCTCCTTGTAACGCTTCATCTTGGCTCCGTGGTATCCACCGATGCTTTGATGATAATAAGAAGTGCTCGCATCATTGAAAGTATTCACCGCCAGGTTCACCACGCGGTAGCTTTGTGTGGTATCACGCAGGATTGCCTCATCTGCTTTCGTCATGATCCATGGCACGGCATTGCTCTGCTTACGCACAAAATTTTCCGGATGCAGGTATCGCTTGCCCACGAGGGAAAGATCCAGCACAATGAGAGCCATGAGTGAATAAACAAAGAGATCGCTGCTGAAACGCTTTTTCACATAGAAGAAGAGCAATGCACCGGCAATAAAAATGAAACCAAGTGAACGCATGGCGTCGCTGGCGAGGATATGCTTACGCGCCGCGCTCACGTTGCTGAAGAAATCATCTATGACCGAGGCGCTGACATTCTGCCCTTCCACCGACTTGACAACCTGCTCATATTCCGATTCGGTGTAGAAGTTCGTAAACATGCCGGGAGCCACATTAATCAGAAGCACAAGTCCGGCCACAGCGCCAAGTGTATAAAGGAATGGCTTTCTGTTTTTGCTGAAGTAATTTTCCTCCTTGAGGATTTTATCGAGTGTAAGCGTGGCAAGCAGAGGAACCGTAAACTCAGCGATTACCAGGATCATGGACACCGCCCGGAATTTGTCGTAAGCCGGAACAAAGTCGAGAAACAATTCCGTAAAGCCGCGAAAATTTTTTCCCCAGCTCAGCAGGATTGACAATATCGTTGCCGAGACCAGCCACCATTTCTCCGGACCTTTTAAAGTGAATGCACCGATGAGAAAGAGCAGGCAGACGATGGCACCCAGGTACACCGGACCGGAGGTGAAAGGCTGGTCGCCGAAGTAAGCGCTGAAGTTGCCGATGTTCTGGCGAAAATTGCTGTCCACTTCCTTGAGCGCGTCCTTGTTGTTCTTGGCGATGGGTTCGCTGCCGCCTCCTTTGAAGTCGGGTACGATGAAAGTAAAACTCTCCCCGATTCCGTAGCTCCAGTCCATGATGTAATCACGGTCGAGGCCGCTCGTTTGATTCTCCCGGTCGTGCGTCAATTCAGAGGGGCCTCGCGTGCTGTACTTCGCGTACTCCTGCGTAGCCCATAGGTTGGTGACATTGGTGCTCATGGCCAGCAGAGCCACCAGCACCAGGGCCGCGCTGGTTTTGAAGAATGCGCCCAGCTTTTTTTCCTTCACTGCGCCAATCAGTTCCATCACAGCCAGCAGGATGAGGATGAAACCCAGGTAATAAGTGATCTGCAGGTGATTTGCATTCAGTTGCAGGGACAGTGCCAGACCCGTGACTGCCGCACCCAGCCAGAGCCTTCCGCGGTAAGCCAGGAGCACACCCGCGACCACCGGCGCCATGTAGCCGATGGCATGCGCCTTTGAGTTGTGCCCCGCTTCGAGAATGATGATGAAGTAAGAGCTGAAGGCGAAAGCGAAAGCCCCGATGATGGCCACGCGTTTGTCCACCCCCAGTATGAGTAACATGAAATAAAAACCGACGAGGTATAGAAAGAAAAAGTTCGCGGGCGAGGGGAAGAACATGATGACCTTGTCGATGTACTGTATGAGGTTAGCCCCATACACCGCCGAGATCTGATAACCCGGCATACCCCCGAACATGGAGTTGGTCCAGTAGGTGAACTCACCCGTTTTCTCCTTATGCTCGACGATCTCCTGCGCCATTCCCTTCCAATTGTTGATATCCATCTGGCGCAGTTCCTTGCCCTGGAAGAGCGGGGAGAAATACAGCCATGTGACAGCGAGGAAAGCCAAGACGGCGATGAGGTAAGGCAGTAATTTTTTCATATAGCAGATTTTGGCTGCCCCTTCATCCCGAAAAAGCAACATGCGAATATACAGGATTTGCGGAATTTCATTGAAATTTTAATATTTGGAAGCAATTAGGTTTTTAGGCTGGATGATGTTGAAGATTTTAATGTTTGCTTAAATGAATATGCGGGGTAAATTAATTTGATGTTTGAATAGATTGGGGTGATTTGACATTGAGGAAATATTAATGCTTAAAAAATTTATGGGGTGAAATCGCTGGTTAGGTGCAAGCTAAAGACAATACACAACTGACAGATAAACGACCAATAACAAACAGAAATGAATGACCTTAAGTTGGAACGAAATAAAAGAACGAGCTTTAAAATTCTCAAAAGAATGGGCTGACACTTCAAACGAAGAAGCAGACGCAAAACCATTTTTAGTTGAGTTCTTTAATGTGTTTGGCATTACAAGTAAACGTGTTTCAACATTTGAACACCGAGTAAAAAAACTTGACGACAAAGACGGTTACATTGACTTGCTTTGGAAAGGAACGATTTTAATTGAAATGAAAAGTCGGGGCAAAAACCTTGACAAAGCATTTGAACAAGCCAAAGACTATTTACACGGACTGAAAGAACACGAATTACCGAAATACATTCTCATTTCAGACTTTGAAAATTTCAGATTTCACGACCTTGAAGAAACAAAGACAATTGAGTTTAAACTCAACGACCTTGTAAACAATGTTCAGCATTTCGGCTACTTACTTGGCTATCAAAAGAAGGTTTACAAAGAACAAGACCCGGCTAACATAAAAGCAGCCGAGTTAATGGGCAAACTTCACGACAGACTTGAAGAAATAGGCTACACCGGACACCCATTAGAAGTTTACTTAGTTCGTATTCTGTTTTGCTTGTTTGCCGAAGACACGACCATTTTCAACAAACAACAGTTTCAGGAATACATTGAACAACGCACCAATATTGACGGAAGCGACCTTGCAGCAAAACTACAGGAACTCTTTCAGGTGCTAAACACACTCAAAGAAAAACGTTTTAAAAACCTTGACGAACAACTTGCCGACTTTCCGTATGTAAACGGAAAATTGTTTGAAGAAATCTTGCCTACGGCAAGTTTCGATACAAAAATGCGTCAAGCCTTGCTTAACTGCTGTTACATTGATTGGAGCAAAATATCACCAGCGATATTTGGTTCAATGTTTCAAAGTGTAATGAACCCTAAAGAACGCAGAAACTTAGGGGCACATTACACCAGCGAAACCAACATTTTAAAACTTATTAAACCAATTTTCCTTGATGAACTTTGGAAAGAATTTGAAAGCGTAAAAGACAACAAAAACAAACTTCCCGAATTTCATAAGAAACTTAGCACACTCAAATTTTTAGACCCTGCCTGTGGTTGCGGTAACTTTTTGGTTATCACTTACCGAGAGTTGCGACTATTAGAATTTGAAGTATTAAAGACACTCAATAAATCAGGGCAGACATTTTTAGATGTTAGCCAAATTCTTTGGATAAACGTTGACCAATTTAGCGGTATTGAATATAAAGAATTTCCTGCTCGAATAGCAGAAGTTGCAATGTGGCTAATTGACCACCAAATGAATATGTTGGTGAGTAGCGAATTTGGACAATACTTTGTTCGTTTACCTTTAAAAAAATCGGCAAACATTGTTCACGCAGATGCATTAGAAACCGATTGGGAAAATGTAATTTCAAAAAATGAACTTTCATATATTATAGGCAATCCGCCTTTCATTGGTCACCAATGGAGAAACGAAGCACAAATGAAAGGAATGGAAAAGGTTTTTGGTGATGCTAAACGTGCTGGTCGCTTAGATTATGTTGCAGCCTGGTACTTGAAAGCAGCTCAGTACATTCAAGACACAAAGATTAAAGTGGCTTTCGTTTCAACCAATTCTATTACACAAGGCGAACAAGCCATTATTTTATGGCCGTTGTTATTCAATAAATACAATATAAAAATTCACTTTGCCCACAGAACATTTTCTTGGAGTAATGAAGCAAAGGGAAATGCAGGAGTACACGTAGTAATCGTTGGCTTTGCTAATTTTGATATCAGCGAAAAACGGCTTTTTGAATACGAAGACATAAAGGGCGAAGCACACGAAATAAGTGCAAAAAATATAAACGCTTACCTAGTTGATGCAAAAGATATTTTGATAGAATCAAGAGGAAAGCCAATTCATCAATTCCCAGAAATGTTTAAAGGAAGTCAGCCTACTGACGGTGGTCATTTAATAATCAATTCCAAAGAAGATTTTTTAAAATCAGAACCAAATGCATCAAAGTATATCAAGAGATATATGGGTGCAGACGATTTTATTAGTTCAAAAACTCGATGGTGCTTATGGCTAAAAAATGCCGACCCAAAAGAATTGAAAAATTTACCTCGAGTACTTGAACGACTTGAAAAAGTTAAAGAAACAAGATTGCAAAGTCCAACACCATCAGTTATTAAGTTTGCTGAATTTCCATCCTTGTTTACGCAAGACAGACAGCCTAATTCAAATTATTTAGTGTTGCCCGAAGTTTCTTCTGAAAACAGGAAATATATTCCTGTTGGCTTTGAAACCAAAGACGTAATTTGTGCTAATACAGTTCAAATAATTCCAAATGCAAATTTGTATTTATTCGGTGTTCTTCAATCATTAATTCACATGACGTGGGCAAAAACTATTTCAGGAAAATTGGAATCACGAATAAGATATACACCCGCAGTTTACAATAACTATCCGTTTCCGCAGAACCCAAGCGACAAACAAGTAAAGGCAATTGAAATAGCAGCACAAAAAGTATTAGATGCAAGACTACAATTTCCTACTAGTTCACTTGCTGACCTTTACGACCCATTGACGATGCCACCTGCTTTAATCAAAGCACACAACGAGTTAGATAAAGCGGTGGACTTGGCTTATAGACCACAACCATTTTCAAGCGAAGCCAACAGAATGGAGTTTTTATTTGGGCTTTACGAGAAATATACAGCAGACCTTTTTACAAAAATGAAAGTGAAGAAACTAAAAAGATGAAGTTTTTACAAAATATACATGCTGCTATTTTTAATAGGCATCGAATGCTGTTTACCTCAGCTTTAATCTTATTCATAATTTTTCACAAACCAATTGAGTTATTAATTTCTAACACAATTATTAAATATGCTTTTAGTTACGTTGAATCAGTTTGGTATAATGATGTAATATTTTTCGTTCTAATATTGTGTGCAGCAATTCTACTTATTAGCAGGCTTAAGAAATACATACCATCAAAAAACTTATTTTTCTTTTTAATATCAATCACTATAATTTATACTACTTACAGAACTACTACAAATGTTTGGGTATTTACACCGTTTTCATTTTCAGTAAATTTCAAATATGCTGACGTTTTAATAATAGCTTGCATATTCAATTTGCTTCTTTTTATTAAAGCAAAACAGATAGAAAGAAAAAATGGCAAATCTTCCTTTTTTGATGACGAACCAATTGGAGAGAAAAAAAATGATGAATTAGGGTACACACCATATGCAGAATTATTGGCAAACAAAATAAAATCGAGTCAATTTGATAAAGCTTTTGCAATTGGTATAAACGGAAAATGGGGATTGGGAAAAACCTCTTTTATTGATTTACTTAAAAGAAAAATAAAAGGTAATGAAATTATAGAAATAAACTTCAACTCTTGGAATAGCAATTCACCAAAAGCAATAATTCAAGATTTTTTTGAAACCATACAAGAAAGAATTAGACCATATCATTCCTCACTTTCTCGACTTTTAATTTCATACTCGAACAAACTGGTTTCATTGAATGATAATACAATGACACAATCTATTCAAGCATCAGTGATAGCTATAACAGGATTTGAATCATTAAACAGTTTATTTGATGATATAAATAATTCTCTAAAAAAAATCAATAAAAAATTCATAGTTTACATTGATGACTTAGATAGATTAGATAAAGATGAAATTATTGAAGTTATTAGACTTATAAGAAATACAGCAAACTTTCACAATACATTTTTTATTGTTGCTTATGATAGAAATTATGTTGTTAATGCCCTAAAAAGTCATAATCCATATAAGCAAGAACTGTTTTTAGAAAAAATATTTCAGATTGAAGTTACACTTCCTTATTTCAAAAAGGATATTTTAAGATATAAATTAGCAGAAAGATTAAAAGAAAAGTTTCCCGCAGGCTTGCATGATATAATCAACGAAGAAATTATTGGCTCAACTTCTATAGTTCCACCATTTTTAAATGAATGGCTAGAAAGTATGCGTGACGTAACAAGATTAGCGAACGCATTGGTTCTTAACCTAAGTAAATTAAATGGAGAGGTTGATTTTAATGATTTTTTACGATTAGAATTGCTTCGTGTTAAATACCCTTCAGTTTATGAATTGTTATTCAAAAAGACTAATGATTTTCTAACGCTTAGCCATCGTTCAAGTGAAAAACAACGATATGTACTTATCGAAACTTCTGAAAATCCTAAACAAAAATATTTAAAGGTTTATTTAAATGAAAACTACTCCGAGTTGTCAGTTCCATTAAATGATATTAACAAGATTGTTTCATTTATTAACGGTATTTTTGAAGACAGTTTAATATACAGCTATGACTCCAGAAAACACTTGTCTGTTGTTTATCCTAGTAAATTTAATAGATACTTTGCTTATAATTTACTTGAAGGCTCTCTTTCTGAAATAGAATTTAGTAAAGCAAGGGCATTGAGTAGCGAAAAATTCAAGGATAAAATATCAACATGGGTAAAACAAAATTTAGAATTTGAATTAAAAAGTAGATTCGCTGAAATCAAGTCATTTGACAATAGGGAGGATTTTGAAAAAGTAATCAGTTCTATTTTCCATTTAGCGAATCAAAATACACTTAATCCAAATATTTTTTCAAGGCAATTGGTTGGCTATGATGGAAAAGACTTATATGATAAATTGAATAATTATAATGATAAATTAGCTGTTAGGTATTATTCCGATTTAAAGGAAGCAGAAGGACTAAAGCAATTTGTTTTGAAATTATTTAAAAATGCTAAAAGTCCATTTTCCTTCGAAGCAGATTTTATAAGATACGTAAATAACGAGTTTTCTGATTCATTCCCTTTGTCTAAGGATGAATTAAAAGGTTTGGTATTAGATTATTTTAAAACCTATTGTTCTGAAACTGATAAATTGGATTCTAATATTTGGAGTCTTTTTCATGATTGCAAGCAAACCAATTGGAATCCTACAGGTGGTGGTTCTTATCAAAAGCAAGAAATACTGCCTGAAGAAGCCAAGGAAATAATGAAAACATTTGTTCTAACAAAAGACTTAGATGGTTTTTTACTTGCTTTAATTGACCCCGAACCATTTGACCAAAGGAAATTTTCAATTAGTAATTTCGTTGTTGGTTTATTTGGAAGCTGGAAAGAATTTAAGGAAATACTTGAACAACAAAGTGAAGAAAAATGGAAAAACCTAAATGAATTCAAAAAATTACTATTGGAATATGAAACAAAGAATTTTTCTCAAAATGTAGATTTTAAATTTGAGCAAATTCCAATTGAACAAAAAATAAGAAAGTAGGTAATAAATCAGCTAGGCATTTTGCAAGCACATTTAATACCCGCTGTACCGGATTTGTAATCAGTACTGTTCGAAACAATCATCAACATTTGATTTTTGATAAAAAACCCTGA
>ERZ869936.39-NODE-39-length-231161-cov-15.505249_pt1 | contig 231161 bp, 173 predicted proteins | sample MGYA00520876_ERZ869936 | MGnify/ENA primary metagenome ERZ869936 (study PRJEB32218, sample SAMN09650985) | biofilter metagenome | isolation source: enrty point of leading RO module | place: Saudi Arabia: Thuwal, RO plant located on Red Sea | collected 2016-02-17 ...
TCGGTTCTGTCGGTATCGGTTCTGTCGGTATCGGTTCTGTCGGTATCGGTTCTGTAGGTATAGGTTCTGTCGGGTCTGAGGTTCAACAGGCGTCAGGACGGCGCGTTGCCGAGGCTGGCGCGCGGGCGACCGCGGATGCAGGCGATCGATCGCGGCGCCGAGCAGGATGTCTCCCAGCAGCGACCGCGCACTCGATCCCGGGCGCGGCCGGTGCTCTCGAGAGGATCACCCTGCGCGAGCGGGCTCGCGGCTTCGGGCGTCGCCCAGTGTGTGGCCTCACCTCGCCCGCGCCGATGAGCTACGCCGCGTACCGGCTCACCGGATGTGGCGAGGCCTCGGCTCGACGGCCCGAGAGCGCACCTGCCGCGGTGAGGCCAGCGAAGGCGGCGTTCTGCGGAAATGCCCGCTGCGCCAGGCCGCGATGTGGTCATTTTTCGGCGAACGGCACCCACCACTCGAGGACCGGCTCGGGCCGCTCGCAACCCGGGCACGCCTCCTCCTGCTCCTGCCGCCACTGCTCCAGCGAGCCGTCGAAGGTGACACGCAGCAGGTCGCTGCCGGCGCGTTCGACGGTCGCCGGATCGCCCGCATAGGCGCTGCGCACCGGCAGCTCGACGGTCTCGCCGGGCGGCGGGATGGTCGGAGAGTCCAGGGCGACCCGGGCGAGCGCGAGCTGCGCCTCGAGGCGACGCCAGCGATCGATCCCGTGAGCGAAGTTGGGCCCGACGATCCACGCCAGGGTCTCGCGAGGCGCGAGCTCACGACCTTCGAAGATCGCACGGGCGTGACCTCCGGCAGGCCTGGGCCCGCTCGCGGCCTGCGCCAGCTGGGCGAAGACGTCGATCGCCTGCGAGACCATGCCCCAGCCGTTGGGACCGGCCCAGCTCTCCTTCCAGCTGCGCTCGACGTCGCGGGTCGACGCCACCAGGAGCGCCGCCTCGAAGCCCATCCTCCATCGATGGGCGACCTGGGCTCGGGCGAGATGCTCGGTGACCTCGAGCAGGGTCCGCTGCCCGGACTCGTCGAAGCACGTCGCCTCCCCGACCAGATCTCGCGCTCCCTCGAGGAAGAGCCGGGCCGCAGCCTCGGCCAACATCCCGTGCACCACCGTCGGCTCGCGCGCGGGCACCGAAGCGATGCGCCCTGCGACCCGCAGCGCCAGCAGCTCGCCGCCACAGTCGCCGGCGCGCCGGGCCACACCGGCGCGGAGCCGCTGCAGGCGCGCCAGGCGGATCCACAGCAGCAGGTCGAGCTCCTGGTCCTGGAAGTCCGCCGCGTAGCGCAGTCCGAGGTTCGATCGCTCGAGATCGACCGCCGCGTCGAGCGCGGCGAGGGAGTCCTGGTGCGCCGCGAGCAGCTCTTCGAGCCGCGCGAGCTCGACGGCGCTCCACTCGCCCGGCGATCGGCCGCCGAGCGCGTCGAGCACCGGGCGGACCGAATCCGTGTCGAGGCGCGCCGCGACGTCGCGCGCCACCAGGGCGAAGTTCTCCTCCGCCGGCACCGGCGCCGGCGCGTAGCTCGCCGGGTCGAGGCTGCCGACCCGCTGCTCGAAGCGCTCCACGCTGAGCGCCAGCTGGCGGTCCCAGCTCAGACGGAGGAAGACCGCGTAGCCGAGCCCGCCGAGCACCAACAGCAGGGCGAGCGCGACGAAGGCGCGCGCCAGGCGCCGGCCCAGGGAACGGCCGTTCGCTGGCGTGACTTCCTCTGCAGCCTCTTCCCCACTCACCGTTGGCCCCTTCTCGTCGACCTCGCGCGCGCAAGGCTCCTCCACTTCCCTCTACGCAAGGCCTGCGGCGCCGATTCCTCGACGCGAGCTGAGCTCCGCCTCCACCTGCCGGCCGCGGCGGAGCGTCCTCGGAGCCGCCGCGCCCCGTCGTCAACCGCGCGGCGTGCGCCAGCGCACCAGCGACGGCTCGATCTCGTCGACTCCACGCAGACCGCACAGCGCCAGGGTGCGCGCGGTGCCCGAGCGCAGGAAGTCGAGCACCCAGTCGACGCCGCTCTCGCCGGCCGCGGCGAGGGCGTAGAGGTAGGCGCGGCCGACCATCACCGCGTCGGCGCCGAGCGCCAGCGCCTTGACCACGTCGCTGCCGCGCCGCACACCGCCGTCACAGTAGATCTCGAGCCGGTCCTCGATCGCTTCGCGCACGGGCTCGATCAGCTCCACCGGCGGCGGCGCGCCGTCGAGCTGGCGGCCACCGTGGTTCGACAGCGCCACTGCGTCGACGCCGGCCTCGGCGGCGAGCACTGCGTCGTCGACGGTCTGCACCCCCTTGAGCACGATGGGCCCGTCCCAGCGCTCGCGGAACCAGTCGAGATCGCGCCACGACAGCGCGGCGTCGAACTGCGCGTTCACGTACTCGGCCAGCGCCACCGCACCGCCGCCGGGGCCCGTGCCGCGACCGGCGACGTTGGCGAACTCGATCGGCCCGCCGCGCAGGAAGTCTAGCGTCCAGCCGGGATGCAGCGCGCCCTCGACCAGGGTGCCGAGGCCGAGCCTGGGCGGCAGCGAGAAGCCGCTGCGCACGTCGCGCTCGCGGCGGCCGAGCACCGCCGTGTCGACGGTGATCACGATCGCCTCGTAGCCGCTTTCCCTGGCGCGCTGCAGCATCTCCTCGACCAGGCCCCGGTCGCGCCAGACGTAGACCTGGAACCACAGGCGCGCCTCCGGAGCCGCCGCGGCGGCCTCTTCGATCGAGCGGGTGCTGAGCGTCGACAGGGTGTAGGGCACGCCGGCGCGCTGCGCCGCGCGGGCCACCGCCAGCTCGCCCTGCGAGTGGGCCATGCGTGAGAAGCCTGTCGGGGCGAGCACCAGAGGCATCGCCGCCGGCCGGCCGAGGATCTCGGCGCCGACCTCGACCGCCGAGACGTCGCGCAGGATGCGCGGACGGAGCTCCAGCGCCACGAAGCCCTCTTCGTTGCGCGCCGCGGTGATCTCGTCCTCGGCGGCGCCGTCGATGTAGTCGAAGACCCCGCTGGGCAGACGTCGCCTGGCCAGCTCGCGCAGGTCCTCGACGTCGGCGACGCCCTGCAGGCGTCGGAGGTCGGCATCGAGCTCGAAGCGGCGGAACCGCCAGACCGAACGCAGCGTGCGCAGCATCTCGAAGCTCCTCAGGTGGCCGTCTGTCGGCGGCGCCCCGCCACGGTCATCAATCCGCCGCCAGCGCGATGCGGGCGCCGCTGCGCTGCGCCACGACGACTCCGGGCAGCCGCTCGAGCGCCGCGATCTGGCCGTCGCGACCGCTGCTAGGAAACCAGCCCGCCGGAGCGTCGGGCTCGGGCAGATGCAGCGCGAGCACGCCACGGCGCGGCGCGATCGCCTCGATCGTACCGGCCTTCACCTGCCAGGTGGGCAGCAGCGCCCAGTCGATCCCGCGTCGCGGCAGCTCGAGGGCCAGCCACTCCTCCTCCGACAGCTCGGTGTCGCCGACGTGCAGGATCTTCGCCGTCGGCAGCTCGACGACGAAGCCGAGGTTCTGGATCCCGGGCCGATTGCGACCGTGGTGCATGCGGATCACCGTCAGCCGGATGCCGCGGTGCTCGAGCACGACCGGTTCCCCCTCCTCGGGCAGCACGGCCCTCGCGGCGACGCCCGCCGGAAGCCTCCCGACCGCGTCCGGGGTCGACACGAACAGCGCCTCGGGGTTGGCGCGCAGCTGCCGGGCCACCGCCGCCGGATCGAAGTGGTCGTCGTGGAAGTGGGTCGCCAGCACCAGGTCGACGTCGTCGAACTCCCCGGTGGCGCTCTCGACCTGCCGACGCACCTCCTCCGGCACCGCCGCGTAGCCGTCGAGCCCGTCGCCGAACAGCGCGTCGATCAGCACCGCGTGCTCCCCGTCGCGGACCAGCACCCCCTCGTTGCCGAGATAGAGGATCTCGCCGTGCTCCGACTCCGCCTGCGTTGCCCCGGTGGTCAGCCACACCCCGAAGCCGACGAGCGAGGCGAGCAGCAAGAGCCGAGGCCAGCGCCCGCGGCGCCCCTGGGGCTCGCGCTGCGGGCCGCCGTTCAAGCGGTCTCTCGCCGGCTGCTCGGGCGCACCCCCAGCTGGGTGATCAGCAGAGCGGCACCGGTCATCGTCAGTCCCTTGAGGAAGAACGACGTCTGGATCGCCTGCATGCGCGCGTCCTCGGTGGTCATCATCTCGTAGCCGTGCACCGTGAAGGTGACCGGCACCAGGAAGAGCACCAGCAGCCAGGCACCGAGGCGCGGCCAGCGACCGAGCAGCACCAGGGTCGCTCCGACCAGCTCGACGATCCCCGACACCAGCACCCAGAAGACACGCCCCGGGATCGCCTCGGGCATCAGCGCGACGTAACCCTCGATGTCGGTGAAGTGGGTGATGCCCGAGAGGAAGAAGATGAGGGTGAAGAGCACCCGCGCCGCGACCAGGATCGCGGGGTGCTCGATCGTCCAGTCGCGAGATCCCGATCCGTGCATCCCTGCCTCCCGTTGGTGCTCGTCCGTGCTCCGACTGCTCCCACGCTCGGGCGCGTCCTCGCCGCCGGACGGCGACGGTGCGAGGATGGCGGTGCGAGGATGGAGCGCGTCCGTGGCCGACCCACCACCGCCTGCAGCGTACGAGGAAACCGACGGGATGTTCGCACAAGCCACCGAGACGGGCCGTTCGTCGGCGACCGCCGTCCGGCGCCGGCCGCTGCGCGCGACGGCGACTGCCGCGACGGTGGCGGCCTGCGCGCTCCTCCTCGGCTGCGTCGCGGGCTCGCTCGAGACGCTCGACAGCCCGCGCGACTGGCGCGCCCGTGCCGGCGACGACCCCGGCTGGGCGGTGCCGGGGCTCGACGACGCCTCGTGGCGGCCGGCGGCGCCGGACGACCTGGCCGACTCGTGGATCGGTCGCGCCGGAGCCGCCGAGACCTACTGGTTCCGCGCCCGCCTGCAGCCACCCTCGGACGCGCCCGTGACCCTGCCTCAGGCGGCCGCCATCTCGCTGCAGGGCTCGGCATCGGTGTACGTCGACGGCCAGCTCGTCGCGGTGCTCGGGCGCGGCGCCGAGGGGGCGCCCGCCGGCGTCGCCACGACGCGCATGTTCCCCCTCCCGGCCGGCCGCGACGGAGCTCCCCCGGCGACGGTGACAGTGCGCTACGAGCCGGCGCACCGGGGAGGTCTGAACTGGCTCTCGCCGATCTTCGGCTTCCGCTTCGTGCACGGCCCGTTCAGCGAGGTCGCCGCGGCGTGGGGCGAACGTCGGCGCCAGCTCGCCGCCCACCAGACCTTCTTCGTCGGCCTCTTCGGCGGCCAGGCGGTGCTGCACCTGCTGCTCTTCCTCTTCCACCGCAGGATCCGCTCCAACCTCTGGTTCTCGCTGACCTCGATCTGCTCCGCCTCCCTCGTGGCGCTGCAGTTCGAGCGCGTGCTCTCCGAGCAGGCCGGGCTGCTCTCGCTCTACGAGACGCTGTGGAGCGTGCTCCTCTTCGCCACCATGGCGGCGCTGCTGCGCTTCGTCTACGAGCTGTTCGACGAGCCGCTCGCCTGGCGCTTCTGGCTCCTGCTCGGCATCGCGGCGACGGCCGCCGTCGCGACGGTGGTCCGCCCCGAGCTCGACGGCTTCGTGTCGTTCTGGTGGTTCCACGTGCTGGTGCTCGCCGAGTCCCTGCGGGTCAATGCGCGAGCCATCCGCGCCTCGTGGTCCGGCAGCTGGATCCTGGCCGCCGGGCTCGGCCTGCTCACTCTCGGCCTGATCTGGCAGTGGCTGCTCATCGTCGGAGTGGCGCACCCACCGGCCGAGGTGCTGCCGGTCGCCTACTACGGGGTCGCCGGCCTGCTGCTCTCGGCCAGCGTCTACCTCGCCTACCACTTCTCGCGCATGGCGAACCGGCTGCGCGATCAGCTCGAGCAGGTCGAGGTCCTGTCGCGACTGAATCTCGAGCAGGAGCTCGCCGCCGCCGAGCTCGAGACGCAGCGGCGCCTGCTCGCGGCCGACAACCAACGCAAGACCGAGGAGCTGGAACAGGCGCGCCAGCTGCAGCTCTCGCTGCTGCCGGCCACCCTGCCCCGTCACCCCGACCTCGGCATCGCGGTGGCCATGCACACCGCGACCGAGGTCGGCGGCGACTACTACGACTTCCGCGCCGAGCCCGACGGATCCCTGCTGGTGGCGATCGGCGATGCCGCCGGACACGGCGCGCGGGCCGGATCGGTGGTCAGTCTGGTCAAGGGCCTGTTCTCCGGTTTCGGCAGCGAGGAGCTGCCGAGCCTGCTCGCCAGCGCCAACGATCGCATCGGCGCGCTGCGCATCCGCCGCCTCAACATGGCGCTCGCCCTGGCCAAGATCGATCGCGACGAGATCCGCATCGCCTCGGCCGGCATGCCGCCGGCGCTCGTCTACCGCAGCGACGAGGACCGTGCCGAGGAGCTGCTGCTCGAGGGACTGCCGCTCGGCGGCATGCGCGACGCGCGCTACGGCGAGTGCCGCGTCTCGTGGCGGCCGGGCGACCTGCTGCTGATGCTCTCCGACGGGCTCCCCGAGATGCTCGACCGGGGCGGTGAGGTGGTCGGCTACGAAGGTGTGCGCCGCGAGCTCGAGCGCAGCGCCCGCGAGGCGGGGTCGGCGCACCAGGTGGTCGGCCGACTGGGACGCTTCACCGAGCGCTGCTGCAACGGCGACCAGCTGCGCGACGACGTCACCTTCGTGGCGATCCGCAATCGCGCCGAGTCGGCGGCCGATCGGACCGCGGAGCGACTCTCCACGAGCTGATCGGATCGGCGCGCCCAGCCATACATCCAAGGCCGGGGGGGACACGAACCCGACGCTGTGCACGCGCCGCGTGCAGTCCCCGCAACGACGACCGAACGCCGAGCGCCCGAGGAGCCGAGCTCACGGACTCAGCGCTCGAGCTGGAGCCGAGATGACCGATCTGCAGACCACCTCCCTCGCGACCTTCCCGCGCCGCAACCTCGAAGCGTCCGTGCTCCGCCGGCTCGATCCGGCCGACACCCAGGCGACGCCGCCGGCGATCGACCGTCCACGCATCGAGGCGGCGGTGCGCGAGATCCTCCTCGCACTCGGCGAGGATCCCGAGCGAGAAGGCCTGGTCGACACGCCGCGCCGGGTCGCCAAGGCCTACGCCGAGCTCTTCGGCGGCCTGCAGCAGCGGCCGGAGGAGGTTCTGGCGCGCACCTTCGAGCAGCCGTCCTCCGACCTGGTGACGCTGCGCGACATCGAGTTCTTCAGCTTCTGCGAGCACCATCTCCTGCCCTTCTTCGGCAAGGCGTCGATCGCGTACCTGCCGGCCGACGGCCGCGTCGTCGGCCTGTCGAAGCTGGCGCGCCTGGTGGAGGTCTTCGCGCGCCGGCCGCAGATGCAGGAGCGCATCACCCAGCAGGTCGCCGACGCCCTGATGCAGCACCTCGAGCCCGCCGGCGTCACCGTCATGGTGCACTCCGAGCACCTGTGCATGAAGGCTCGCGGCGTCGCCAAGCACGAGCCGGTGATGACTACCGTCGCCCACCGCGGCGCCTTCGCCGACGACCCGGCGCTGCGGCGCGAGGTCCTCGACGTGCTCAATCGGCGCGGCTGAGGACGCGAGGGGCTCCGTGCTCCGACGCTGAACGGTCGATCGCGACGGGGCGACGTCAGCCGTCGAGACGCAGGTCCAGCGATTCGGCGTGGCGCCTCAGGGCCGAGGCCACGGCGTCGCGTGCCGCGGCGCCGCGCTCCTCGTAGTGGGCGGCGAGCACCTCGAGTCGGCCCTCCGGGCGGTGGGCCTTGAGGTCGACCCGCGCGACCAGTCGTTCGCCGGCCAGCACCGGGAGACAGAAGTAGCCGTGCACCCGCTGCTCCGCCGGCTTGAAGATCTCCAGCACCTGGTCGAAGCCGAACAGCAGCCGCACCCGCTCGCGATCCCACAGCACCGGGTCGAAGGGCGACAGCAGCACCGGCTCGCGCCCGGCGGGCCGGATGCGACGCAGGGCGTCGGCGAGCTCGAGGTCTTCGGGCCGGATCCAGCCATCGATCCGGCGCTCTCCGGCGTCGAGCCGGCAGGCGATCAGGCGACCTTCTTCGACCAGCCTTTGCAGTGCGCGCGCGATCTCGGGCCGCAGGTTGACCAGGCGCCAGGTCGCGGCGAGCGTGCCGGTCGTCGCCCAGCCGTGTCCCGATGCGGCGCGCAGGAGAAGCTCGCACAGAGCTTCCTCCAGCGGCAGGTCGCCCCGCTGCTGCTCCGGGATCACCCGCTCGGTGAGGTCGAAGGTGCGCTGGAAGCGATCGCGCGCACGGATCGCCAGCTCGCCACACGACCAGAGAGCGGCGGCGACCCGCTTGCTGTCCTTCCACCCCCACCACGAACCGCTGCCGGAGCCCTCGAGATCGGCAGAGCGGAAGGGACCCTCGTCGCGGGTACGGCGCAGGATCTCGTCGGCCAGCGCCGGCTGTTCGTCCAGTGCGCGGCCGAACCAGCGGTGGTGACGGTAGGCGCGGCGCCGGAAGCCGAAGGCCGGGTAGAGCTCGAGCGGCATCCAGGAGGCCTCGTGCCCCCAGTACTCGAAGTAGGGGCAGCCCGGTTGCAGCAGCTTCTCCGGGAGATCGGCGTCGAGTCCTCGGAGGCGCGACAGCAGCACCAGGGCGTGAGAGCGCGCGCCGGCCACCGACACGGTGTCGAGCTGCAGGTAACCGAAGCGGTCGACGATCTGGTGCACCGCCTCCCTGGCCGTGGAGCCGCGACCCCGCGCCCGCTCCGGCAGCCCGCTCCACCGCCGGCCGAGCAGGCCCGCCCGCGCCAGGGCGAGCCGTCGCGCCCTGCGCACGTCGAGCGCTTCGCCGCTCATCCCGGGCGACCCGTCGCGGACCCCGGGCGCGCGAGGAGGGAGATCACCGCGCCTCCTCGCTCCACGCCGCGGCGGCTCAGGGGTGCAGCACCTCGATGGTGTACTCCACCACCTGGTCGGGGAAGATGTTGCCGACGTCGAAGACGGTGACGCAGTACTCGCCCTCGGCGAGATTCTGGATCAGCAGCGTCTCGCCGAGCCGCACGCTGCGGTCCTGGGCCAACAGCGCGCAGGTCTCGCCGCCGTCGGTCGAGGTGCCGACGCCGAGCCCGAGGGTGAGGGTCTCGAGCGGAGCCAGCTCGGTGATCTCCACCTCGGTGTTGTTGAGGCCGCCGATGGTGAAGAGGTGGATCGAGAGGCCGAGCTGCTCGACGGTGCCAGAGAAGCTCTCGGTGACCTGCGGATCCGGGTCCGGCGGCTCGACGACCTCGACGGGATCGTCATCGCAGGCGACGAGCATCAGCAGGGCCAGGAGGGAGGCCGCGGCGGCGGATGCGGTTCTCGCGGCGAGCGGTTTCGGGATCATGAGCGGCTCCGATGGGACTTGCAGCGGGGAGGTCGGGACCCGGACGAGCGGGCTCCCGTGTTCGAACTCGTCGGCGTATCAGCCGGATGTCGAGGTGGGTTGAAGCGGGCCTTGCGAGGAGAACACCGGAACGCGCCGCGGAACGCGCTGCCCGGTCGGCGGTCGGCGACCCTCAGGGCAGCTCGAGCGTGACGGTGTAGGAGACCGAGGCGTCCTCGGGCAGCTGGCCGCCGTCGAACACCGACAGGCAGTAGGTGCGCGGAACGAGGTTGAAGAAGAGCAGGCCGCGCTCCTGCAGCGTGAACTGCACGTTCTCGAGACACTCGCCCTCGACCTCCTGACCGATGCCGACCGAGATCGCGAGGTTCTCGGGCCGCAGCACCGTGATGTCCACCAGCAGCGCGTCGAGCCGCGTCAGGGTGACCTCGAGCGGGCCCTCATCGGTGGTGGTGAAGGAGTGGAAACTCTCCCCCTCGAAGCGGACGATGCCGTCGAAGACGAGGATCTCGTCCGGGTCGGTGGTGCTGCTGTCGCAGGCGACGACCAGGAGCGGAAGGCACAGCGCGAGGGGTCGGAGGATCGCCGCCAGGCTGCGGCGGCGGGGCTGGGGAGGTCTCATCGTGGGGCACATTCCGGGCTGCGTCTTGCGGGGCGCTTCAGGGCCGGCGCGGCCCTTCTGGCGGAGATCTGACGGAGGGCCATCGGGTCGAGGATGCGACAGGCGGGCAACCGGTAGCCGGCGGACCGGCATTCCCGGCGCGCAATGCAGCGAGCGTTCGAAGCCCGACCCGGACCGACCGTCGCCGGCCTCACCGGGCGAGCTGTCCGTCAGATCGACGTCCTGCCGCCGGCAAGGGGACCGCACGGCACCGAGATCCGCGGAGCCCACGGTACCGACCGGGGCGATCGCGGAGCGCGACGGGACGCCGGCAGTGTATCTGCATCTCGGCATCCCGACCCTGACGGTTCGCTGCAGCCGGTCGCCGCTCGGGTCGCGCGATCTCCTCGGCCGCCGCGGCCGGCGCCGGACTGCGGCGGCTCCTCTGGCCCGAACCGGGCCGATACACTGCGCCGGCTCCCTCCACCACCGACGAGGAACTCGGCCGCCGGTGGTCCCGCGACCGCTACACGGCCCGCCCCTCTGAAGCCCGGAACCGCTCGAGCGCGGGGCGCAGCCTTCGACGCGGGCCTGATCGACCTTCCGCCTCGCCAGGAGACACGACCCATGCAGTCCGACGATTCGCCCAGCCGCTCCGACCGCCCCGCCGCGGCCGGCGCGACGGCCGACCCGTACCCCTCGGAGTCCTACGCGTGGTACGTGGTCGTCGTGCTGACGATCGTCTACCTGTTCTCTTTCGTCGACCGCCAGATCCTCAGCATGATGGTCGGCGACATCAAGACGGGGCTCGATCTCGATCGCGACTGGCAGGTCGGGTTCCTGATGGGGCCGGCCTTCGCCGTCTTCTACACCATCTTCGGCATCCCGTTCGGCCGCCTCGCCGATTCGCACAACCGCACCCGCATCATCGCCTTCGGGTTGGCGATGTGGAGCCTGATGACCGCCGCCTGCGGCGTCGCGCGCAACTTCTGGCACATGTCGCTGCTGCGCATCGGTGTCGGCATCGGCGAGGCGTCGCTCTCACCGTCCGCCTACTCGATCATCACCGACTACTTCCGCAAGGAGAAGCTGGCACGCGCCATCGCCTTCTACGGCATGGGGATCTACTTCGGCTCCGGCATGGCCTACCTGGTCGGCGGCAAGGCGATCACCTACGTGCGCCAGACGGCGCCGTGGGACCTGCCGCTGCTCGGCACGGTGACTCCCTGGCAGAAGGTCTTCTTCCTCGTCGGCCTGCCGGGTCTGCTGGTGGTGCCGCTGCTGCTGCTCACCGTGCGCGAGCCGGCGCGCCGGGGTCTGCTGGTGACGCGCGGCGCCGCGCAGGGTGCCGCCGCGAAGTCGCGCTCGGTGCCGTTCCGCGAGGTGATGCGCTACATCTCCGAGAACCGCCGCACCATCCTCAGCCACAACATCGGCTTCGCCCTGCTCTCCTTCTCGAGCTACGGCAACGGCGCCTGGCTGCCCGAGGTCTTCAAGCGGGTGCACGGCTGGGACGCGGCGAAGTTCGGGCTGATCTACGGCATCGTGGTCTTCGTCTGCGGCGCTGGCGGCGTGCTGGTGGGAGGCGTGATCTCCGATCGGCTCAGCCGCAGGGGCTACACCGACGCCAAGGTGCGGGTGGGCTTCCTGGCGGCCTGGATCTGGTTCCCGACCGGACTGGTCTTCCCGCTGCTCGACAACGACGTCGCCGCGATGATCCTGGTGATCCCCACCGTCTTCCTCGCCTCGATGCCTTTCGGAGTGGCGCCGGCGGCGATCCAGCAGATGATGCCCAACAACCTGCGTGGGCAGACCTCGGCGATCTACCTGTTCATCGTCAACCTGCTCGGCCTGGCAATCGGGCCGATGGTGCTGGCGCTGATGACCGACTACGTCTTCACCCAGGCCAACTTCGGCATCGAGGGCATCCGCTACTCGCTGCTCACCACCACGGGAGTGGCGCACCTGGCTTCGGCGGTGCTGCTCTTCTACTGCATGGGCGAGTACCGCAAGAGCCTCGAGCGCCTGCGCGGGGTCAGCGACGAGGCCTGAGCGACTCTCTCCGGGGCCTCGCGGCGAGAGATCCGCTGAATTGAAGAATAACTAGCCGGCCTGTAGCCTTCGTCGACGAACAGGCGTCGCGGCCAGCCGATCCTGCCCGCGGAGCCCGCGCCTCGCGCCCAACGCGCGGAGTCCGCCGCGCGGATTCCCACCTCCGCAAACCTCGCCGACGACGATGATCCGGCCGCACGCCAGCCGCTCCCGACGACGCCCGGTCGCGCCGACCGGAAGGCTGCCGCTCGCGGCGGGAGCTCTCGGTGCTCTCTGCGGTGCGGCGCCGCTGGCGGCCTCGCAGCCGGCTGCGCCGGGCTTCTGGGGCCGCCTGTTCGACACCAGCGGCTTCCCGGCCCGTTGGCGCTGCGGCGAGTGGACCCCGGCGCACGGCAACCTGCACATCGTCTCGGACCTGCTGATCTTCGGCGCCTACATGGCGATCCCGATCGTCATGACCCTGCTGCTACGCCGACGCCGCGACATCCCTTTCCCTGGGCTGGGATGGCTCTTCGTCACCTTCATCCTCGCCTGCGGGCTGACCCATCTCTTCGAGGCGGCGATGTTCTGGTGGCCGGCCTACAGGGCGATGGGAGTCGCCAAGGGTGTCACCGCGGGAGTCTCCTGGTTGACTGTTGTCGCCCTGGTGCCCGCGGTGCCCAAGGTCCTGGCGCTGCGCAACCCGCACGAGGCGAGGTTGGCGGCGCTGGTCGACTCCGCCTACGAAGCGATCGTGGCGGTCGACAACCGCGGCCGGGTCACCAGCTGGAACCGCGCCGCGGAGCGGATCTTCGGTTTCGCTCCCTCCGAGGTCCTCGGCGGCGACCTGCGCCAGCTCATCGGCGTCGACCCGGGCGATCTCGCCGCGGGCGACCGGGCCGGCGGATTCGAGATCGAGAGCCGCCGCAAGTCGGGGGAGCTCGTGCATCTGCTGGCGCAGGCGTCGCCGATCGTCGACGAGCACGGTGCCCTGATCGGCCACTCGCTCATCGCCCACGACATCACCCAACGCAAGAGCGCCGAGCGCCAGCTGCTGGAGCGCACCACCGAGCTCGAGCGCAGCAACCAGGATCTCGACCAGTTCGCCTACGTCGCCTCGCACGACCTCAAGGCGCCGCTGCGGGCCATCGGCCAACTCGCATCGTGGCTGGAGGAGGACCTCGGACAGCAGGTCAGCGCAGAGAGCCGGGAGCACCTGCAGCTGTTGCAGAGCCGGACCGGGCGCATGAACGCGCTGCTCGACAGCCTGCTCGAATACTCACGCGCCGGCCACGCCGACCTCGAGGTGCGAGTCATCGATCTGGATCGGCTCGTCGCCGAGAGCGTCAACCTGGCCGCCGTGCCCGACCGGTTCACGGTGCACACCGAGCTCGACTCGGTTCCTCCCTTCGAGGGCCACAGCATCGCGCTCCAGCAGGTGCTGACCAACCTGATCGCCAACTCGGTGAAGCACCACGATCGCGACACCGGGACGATCGAGGTGGCAGCCCGTGTCGAGGGATCGCGGCTGGTGATCTCCGTCGTCGACGACGGTCCGGGCGTCGACGAGGCGTTCCGGGAGCGCATCTTCAACCTCTTCCAGACCCTGCGCCCGCGCGACGAGGTCGAGGGGTCGGGCGTCGGGTTGGCGTTGGTCAAGAAGCTGGTGGAGCGTTTCGGCGGCACGGTCGCGGTGGGCTCCAACGGCGACCGTGGCGCCGTATTCACCTTCGACTGGCCGCTGCTGCCGTGGTCGACCGGGAGTCGGATCCGATGACGCCCGGCGGCATCAGGCTCAGGCTGCTGATCGTCGACGACGACGAGGTCGATCGCAAGGGCCTGCGACGTGGCTTCCGCCAGCTGGGCATGGAGGAGTGCATCGTCGAGGCTCGCGATGGGATCGAGGCGCTCGAGCTGCTACGTGGCGAGCGCCCCGGCCTCGATCCCCGCCTTCCCCGACTCGTCCTGCTCGACCTCAACATGCCGCGCATGAACGGCCTCGAGATGCTCGCCGAGCTCCGCCGCGACCGGGCGATCGCCGACACCGTGGTGTTCGTGCTGACCACCTCGGCCGATCAGTCCGACGTGCGCGCGGCGCTGAAGCTCGGCGTCGCCGGATACCTCGTCAAGTCCAATCTGCGTGACGAGTTCGGTCGCGTCGCGCAGATGATCGCCCGCCAGGCGACCGAGCTGTCGCCCACCGGGGAATCGTCGGCCGACGGGACCGCGGAGGCGACCGCCCCGGGTGGTAGCACGGGAGCGTCCACCGAATCGGGCGGCCCGCCGTGACGAGATCGGCGCGCCTGGCTCGCGGCGCGAGGAGCAGGCGGATGTTGATCGTCGAGGACGACGCCTTCGATCGCAGGGCGCTGCGCCGGACCCTCGCCCGGGCAGAGCCCTCGGCGGAGCTCGACGAGGCGTGCGACGGTCACAGCGGCCTGCAGGCCTGGCGGGGTGGCGGCTACGACGTCGTCTTCCTCGACGTCAATCTGCCGGATCTCGACGGCTCGGCGGTCCTTCGCACCATGATCGCCGAAGATCCTCAGGCCACGGTGGTCGCGATCACCGGGCAGGACGATCGCGACCTCGCGGTGCGGATGATCGAGGCGGGCGCCGTCGACTTCCTCGAGAAGGGGAACCTCGACGAGACCCTGCTGGCGCGCACCCTCGACTTCGCCGAGGTGCGGCGTCGCGCCGAGGCGAAGTTCCGGCTGCTGGTGATCCGCCACCACACGCCGATCGTCGTTCTGCGCGACGACGGTGGCGTGCGCTTCGCCAATCCCGCGGCTCACGTCTTCTTCGGCTGGCCGCAGGGCCAGCCCTTGCCGCCTACGCGACTCGAGCTGCCGCCTCCCGGCGAGCTGCTGGTATGGAGCCCGGCGAACGGGCCGACCCGACGCGCCGAGGTGCACGAGCAGTCGGTGGAGTGGGAGGGCGAGACCTGCCGCCTGCTGTCCCTGCGCGACCGCACCGCACTGCACCAGGCCAACGAGAAGCTGCGCGACGCAGTGCGTCGTCTGGAGCGTTCGAACTCGCGGCTGGAGCAGTTCGCCAGCACCCTCTCGCACGACCTGCGCGAGCCGCTGCGGGCGATCAACAGCTTCAGCAGGATCCTCGCCCAGCGCTACCTCACGGAGGAGGACCACGAAGGGCGCGAGATGTTCGGCTTCGTGCTCGACGGCGGCGAGCGGATGGCTTCACTGATCGCAGCGGTGCTCGAGTTCGCGCGCTCGGGCGCCGAGCAGCTGCAGTTGACCGAGGTCGACGCGGGAGCGGTCGTCGAGGACGTCCTGCTGGAGCTCGACGCCCTGATCGAAGACCGTGGTGCCGTGGTCGAGGTCGGCGAGCTGCCGACCGTGGTGGCGGACCGCAGCGCGCTGGCGCGCATCTTCCAGAACCTGATCGGCAACGCCCTCAAGTACGCGGACGCAGGGACACCTCGCGTGCGGATCGACGGCGGCCGCGGTGGCGACGGCACGGCCACCTTCACCGTCGCCGATCGCGGCATCGGCATCGCTTCCGAGCAACACGAGCGGATCTTCGATCCGTTCGTGCGTCTGCACCGCGGCGACGAGATCGCGGGCACCGGCCTGGGCCTCGAGATCTGCCGCAGCCTGGTCGAGCAGATGGGCGGCACGATCGGGGTCGAGTCGCGGCCCGGCGAAGGCAGCACCTTCTCCTTCACCCTCCCACCGAACGAGCCGACCGACTGACGGCCTCGTGCCTTCAGCGGCTCGGCTGCTGCAGCACGACCTCCTCGAACGGCTGCACGACGACGAAACCCTCGCCGCGGAACTCCATCTGGATCGACTCGCCGCTGCCGCGGCCGAGGAACGTCCTCAAGGTCACGTCGGTACGGAACTCGGGGCTCAGGTTCCCGGACCAGGCCACCGTCGCGTTGGGATCGGTCATCACCGGACGCTGCGGCGTGACCGCCAGGGTCAGCGGATCGTAGTGGCTGGTGATCGCCACCAGGCCGCTGCCCTCCAGGCGCACGTTGAACAGGCCGCCGGAGAGCATCGCGGCGACCTTGCGCATCATCTTGATGTCCCAGGCGATGCTCGGCTCGAACGCGAGCAGGTCGTTGCCGTTGACGAACAGGGTCTCGCCGGCCATCTCGAGGATGGTGATCTTCTTCCCCGAGTCGGCCAGGTAGAGCTTGCCCTTCCCGGTCGCCTTCATCAGCCGGGTGCCCTCGCCGGTGAACGAGCGCTTGAGCATCTTGCCGACCCCGTGCTCGAGCATCTTCTCGCGCTCGAAGCGGATCGCGCCGTGGTAGGCGATCATCGCGCCGAGCTTCGCCCAGACCTGCGAATCCGCCAGGTTGATCTCCAGTGCCCTGTCGCCCTCGAGCTCGAAGAGCCCCTGTCCCCGGTCCTTCTGAGCGGTGCGCTGGACGAACTCGTCGAGTGAGTAGCGGCTCATCTCTCTTTCCTCCTGTGCGGATCTTCTGCGGTGCGGATCTTCTGCGGTGCGGATCTTCTGCGGTGCGGATCTTCTGCGGATCTGTCGGCGAGCCGGCGAGTCGTGATTCCGTGCCGGCGCCGCGATCCACGACTGCCCGCCCTGCCGTCCTGGCTCGACGACCGCCGTGGTGCTCTCCCTACGGCTCCGAGCGGCGCTCTCTTCCCCCACCTTCTCGCACGCCGTCGCCGACTGGCCGCGAGGCGGTCGCCAGCACCCGCATGGCGTCGCCCGACAGCTCGTCGTCAGCCGCCTCGACGAGCCAGGTCTCGAGTCCCTCGACCCGCGCCGCCGGCGGGCCGGATCGCGCCCACTGCAGAGCTGCATCGACCGCGTCCTCGCTGCCGCGGATGCGGAACTCGACCCGCCCGTCGTGGAGGTTGCGCACCCAGCCGACGAGGCCTCGAGCCTCACACTCGCGCTGGAAGGAGGCCCGGTAGTAGACCCCCTGGACCCTGCCCGAGACCAGGCCGTGAACGATCCGATCGGTCCCGGCGCTCACCGCTCTTCCTCGCCCGGTGACGCGGCTGCGTCCGACGACGACCCGCTGGATGGCGATGCCGGCTCGGCCGGAGACCACCAGGCGATGCGGGCGCGGCGCTCCGCCGTGCTGGCGCCCCACTCGACGATCAGCTCGAAGTCGATCGTCGAGCCGAGCGGCGGCACCTCTCCGCCGCCTCGCAGCGCCTGATCGACACCGAACCACATCGACATCGCCTCCATCCGGCCGACGCTGCCGTCGGCCAGGGTGAACGGATCGATCGCCTGGTGACGGATACGCAGACGGCGGCCGTCGAAGTCCTCGACCTCGCCGCGCAGCCGGTAGCGCTGGACGGCGCCGGACGGCTCGGCCGACTCGGCTCCCGGAGCGCGACCACCGCAAGAGGTGCCGATCGGACCGATGAGGCAGAGCGACAGCAAGAACCACCGAGCCGACCGGGCAGTCCGGGCAGTCCGGGCAGTCCGGGCAGTCCGGGCAGTGTGCGACGACCTTGGATCGATCGTCGGCCTCGAGCGACCGGGCGGGCCTGCTCGCCAGGAACGGAAGCTGCTCAGCCGAATCGCTTCGCCACCTTGGCGCCGTTGATCCGTGCCCGAGCCAGCTCCGGCGCCGCGGGATCCCGCGACAGGATGCGCTGCTCGTCGACCATCAGCACCAGCTGGCCCGCTTCGCGATCGATGCGCACCAGGTCTCCCGGCAGCAGCCGGCGCAGGGTGCCGTTGCACAGCGCCTCAGGCACCAGTTGATCGGCCACCGGGACTCCCGAGTTGCCGCTGCTCGCCCTACCGTCGGTGACCAGGGCGACCTCGTGTCCGCGCGCCCGCACCCTCGCCAGCGCCTCGATGGCGTCGCTCAGCGGCCGGTACTCCGCACCCTGTGCCCGCCGTCCCTGGAAGCGGACGATGGCGACGCAGTCGCGCTCCAGCTCACGGTTGTGGCACGCCTCGATCAGATGCTCCTCGCTGTCGAAGACGAAGGCCGGGCCTTGGAAGCGGAAGGCGTCCGCCGCGACGACCGCCGCCGGCATCTCCGACCTCGCGTCGGCAGTGCTCTGGCGCTGGGGCTCCTCGGACTGAGGGCCGGACTGCAGGCAGGCGCGGCCGAGGTTGCCCTGCACCCACTTGCCGCTGCAGTGCGCGAACACCGGGAAGGGCTCGATCGGCTCGGACCAGACCACGGCGCTGTCCGACCGTCGTCCGATCGGCACGCGACCCTCGCGACGACGCGACGTGCCGGCGCTCTCGCCGCCCGGTCTCGACATGCCGTTCAGCGAGCTCCCGTTGAGTTGACCGCCGTTCGACTTGCTGCCGTTCGACTTGCTGCCGTTCGACTTGCTGCCGTTCGAAGCGTTGCCGTGGGGCGCGCCGCTCTTGTGCACGCCGTTCTGTCGGCCAGGTGGCGTCGTCTCCCTGCCGGTCGATGCACCGGAGGTGCTGGGGAAGGCGATCGGGCGCACCGGAGGCCTTCGCTCCGACGCCGGAGCGTCGTCGCCACCCTCACCACGTTGCAGCGTGGTCTTGCCGAGGGCTCCTCTCTGTACGCGCTCCACGACCCGCGCGCCGAGCGCGGAGAGAGTGCTGATAAGTGTCATGTTGTGGCGAGCTTACCCCGAATATGCTTGCGCGGCATCGGCATGAGTCGAGAAAGATCGACGCAGCGGCGGAGTCGGCGGCTTCGCCGCGCCGACTGGGACCGGGTGGCGACGAGCCGCGGCAGGCGACGTGCGAAGATCGCCGCCCGGCTGGTTGTTCGCCGGCACCCGTCATGAACGACACCCTCCGATCTCCCGACGACACTCCCAGTGACGCCGGCTCGCCTGCCGCCGATCGCCGCATCCGCAGCCTGCTGATCGCGAACCGCGGCGAGATCGCACTGCGTATCGCACGCAGCGCCCGTGAACGGGGCATCAGGGTCGTGGCGCTGCGGGCGCCCGACGATCCGTGGGGGGTGCCGACCGCCGACGCGGTGGTCGAGTTGAGAGGCACCGGGCCCGGCGCCTTCCTGGACCCGGGCGAGATCGTCGCCGCGGCCACGGCGCAGCGATGCGACGCCCTGCACCCCGGCTACGGCTTCCTCAGCGAACGCGCCGAGCTCGCCGAGCTCTGCGCCGAGCAAGGGGTGCGATTCCTCGGCCCGTCGCCGCGGGTGCTCCGTGTCTTCGCCGACAAGCTGGCGGCACGCCGTCAGGCGCGCGACCTCGGCGTGCCCGTGCTGGCCGCCACCGGTGACGGCTGCACGCTCCAGGAGGCGAGCGCCTTCGCCGACCGCAGCGACGGCCCGGTGGTGATCAAGGCGGTGCACGGCGGTGGCGGACGCGGCATGCGCCTGGTCTCGGACGAGGACCGGCGCGATCCCGAGCGCTTCGCGGCCCTGTGGCGACGCTGCGCCTCGGAGGCTGCCGGCGCCTTCGGCGACGACGCCCTCTACGTCGAGCGGTCGATCGAGCGGGCCCGCCACATCGAGATCCAGATCGTCGGCGACGGCGAGCGGGTCGTCGCCCTCGGCGAACGCGACTGCACCCTGCAGCGCCGTCACCAGAAGATCGTCGAGATCGCTCCCAGCCCGGATCTCTCGCCGGCCCTGCGCGAGCGCCTGACCGACGATGCGGTGCGCCTGGCGGCCAGCGTCGGCTACGCGGGCCTGGGCACCTTCGAGTTCCTGGTCGACTGCGCCAGCCGCGATCCGGACTCCGGCGCCAGCCGCGGCTACGCCTTCATCGAAGCCAACCCCCGGCTGCAGGTCGAGCACACGATCACCGAGGAGGTCTGCGGCCTGGACCTGGTGCAGCTGCAGCTCGCGATCGGCGAAGGCCGCTCGCTCGACGAAGTCGGCCTCCAGTCGCCGCCGCGCATCCACGGCTTCGCCATCCAGAGCCGCATCTGCGCCGAGACCTTCGATGCCGACGGCCGGCTACAGCCCGGCGGCGGCACGGTACGGCGGCTGACGACGCCGCTCGGTCCCGGCGTGCGGCTCGACACCCACCTCGCCGCCGGCGCCGAGGTGTCGCCGTCCTTCGACCCGCTGGTCGCCAAGCTGGTGGTGCACGCGCGCGGCGCCGACGGAGACTTCACCGCCGCGCTGCGCAAGTGGGGCGCCGCTCTCGCCGAGACGGAGGTCGACGGCGTGGTGACCAACCTCGGCTTCCTGCGCCATCTGGCCGACCTGCTCGGTGGCGATCCCGAGCGCTTCGCGCGCCAGGCGACCACCACCTGGATCGACCGCGAGCTCGCCGCGCAGTGGGGTTCACGGCAGGGAGCGATCGAGGCGAACCGGCCGCAGCCGGAGGCCGAGGAGAGCGCCGAGGCGGTGTGCACGCAGGATGCCGCCCGCCGGCGCCGCGCCGGCGCCACCCTCGGCTCGGACGATCCGCTGGCGGTGCTCGAGCTGGGACGCAGCGGCGCCGAGCGGACCGCGGCCGAGGACCTCACCGAGCACGCACCCGGCGTCGTCGCAGCGCCGATGCAGGGCACCGTGATCGGCTTCGAGGTCGCGGTCGGCGAGGACGTGGTCGAGGGGCAGCCGGTGGCGATCCTCGAGGCGATGAAGATGGAGCACGAGATCACCGCGCCCTGCCCTGGGATCGTGCGGGAGCAGCTGGTCGAGCCGGGTGCGCCGGTGTGGGCCGGAACCCCGCTGCTGCGCATCGAGCCCAGCGACAGCGTCGACGCGAGCGTCGCGGCGCGTGCCGCCGACCTCGAGCTCGGGGAGGCCGATCTCGAGCGGGTGCGCGACGACCTGCAGGAGCTGATCGATCGCAAGGGCAAGCTGCTCGACGAGAACCGGCCCGAGGCGGTGGCCAGGCGACGCAAGACAGGGCAGCGCACGGCGCGCGAGAACGTCGAGGACCTGGTCGATCCCGGTTCGTGGATCGAGTATGGCGGCCTGGCGGTCGCCGCCCAGCGCCGGCGCCGCGAGCTGCAGGACCTGATCGACCGCACTCCGGCCGACGGCCTGATCGCCGGCATCGGTACCGTCAACGCAGACACCTTCCCCGCCGAGGCGGCGCGCTGCGCGGTGCTCTCCTACGACTACACCGTGCTCGCCGGCACCCAGGGCAAGCAGAACCACGAGAAGAAGGACCGGCTGTTCGACCTGGCGCGCGACTGGCGACTGCCGGTGGTCTTCTTCACCGAGGGCGGAGGTGGGCGTCCCGGCGACACCGACGTGATGGGCGTCGCGGGTCTCGACTGCTGGGCCTTCCGCCGCTTCGGCGAGCTCTCCGGCCTGGTGCCGCTGGTCGGCATCAACTCGGGCCGCTGCTTCGCCGGCAACGCGGCGCTGCTCGGCTGCTGCGACGTCGTCATCGCCACCGCGAACTCGAACATCGGCATGGGCGGCCCGGCGATGATCGAAGGCGGCGGCCTCGGGGTCTTCCGCCCCGAGGAGGTCGGCCCGATGTCGGTGCAGGTCCCCAACGGCGTCGTCGACGTCGCGGTGCGCGACGAGGCCGAGGCGGTCGCCGTCGCCAAGCGGTATCTGGGGTACTTCCAGGGCCCGCTCGAGCGCTTCGAGGGCGGCGACCCGCGCACCCTGCGCCACCTGGTGCCGGAGAACCGCCTGCGCGTCTACGACGTGCGCCGGGTCGTCGAGCAGATCGCCGACCGCGGCTCGGTGCTCGAGCTGCGGCCGCGCTTCGGCGTCGGCATGGTCACCGCCCTGGCCCGCGTCGGCGGCCGGCCGCTCGGCATCGTCGCCAACAACCCGCAGCACCTCGCCGGCGCCATCGACTCGCCCGGCGCCGACAAGGCGGCGCGCTTCCTGCAGCTCTGCGACGCCTTCGACCTGCCGGTGCTGATGCTCTGCGACACGCCGGGGATCATGGTCGGCCCCGAGACCGAGAAGACCGCCATCGTGCGCCACTGCAGCCGCCTCTTCGTCATCGGCGCCTCGATGACCGTGCCGGTGATGACCGTCGTGCTGCGCAAGGGCTACGGCCTAGGCGCCCAGGCAATGGCCGCCGGCTCGTTCAAGGCGCCCCTGTTCACCGTCGCCTGGCCGACCGGCGAGTTCGGCGGCATGGGTCTCGAAGGCGCGGTCAAGCTCGGCTACCGCAAGGAGCTGGCGGCGATCGACGACCCGGCGGAGCGCAAGGCCACCTTCGAGCGCATGGTCGCCGAGTCCTACGAGCGCGGCAAGGCGATCAACACCGCCTCCCACCTCGAGGTCGACGACGTCATCGACCCCGCCGACACCCGCCACTGGATCTCCCGCGGCCTCGCCTCGGTGCCCGCTCCGCCACGCCGCGAAGGCAAGAAGCGGCCGTGTGTCGACACCTGGTGAGGGAGCGAGCGCAAGAGAACACTCGCTGCGCTCACCGATCGCACCCGCGAGCTCGTCGCGAAGCGGAGCGTCACCGCTGAAGGCAACGCGTGGATCCGGGGATCAAGTCCGGGACGACAAGAAGGTGGAGCCGCCGCGTGCTCGCATCCGACCCGCGAGCCTCTGCCAAACCCTCCCCCTGCAGAGGGAGGGCAGGGTGGGGGCGTCCCCGTCACCCGGCTGGGCTCGACGCGGAATGCCACCCACTCACTCCGCTCCCTCCATCGCCTCCCGCTCCAGCAGCCGCGCCCCACGCAGGATGTTACCCATGGCGTAGTTGCCTTCGTGGCAGGCGTACTCGTACAGCTTGCCGTCGGTCTGGGGAAAGGGCAGCTCGCCGGAGTAGGGGGCGGTGTAGTCGGGGTCGTGCACGGTGAACTCGTAGAGCAGGGTCTGCGGGCCCATGCGCGAGAAGCGCTCGACGATGCGCAGGCCCTGGCGCGCCACGCCGGGGCGCTCGAGGAAGTTGGTGGTCTCGACCACCAGGGTGTCGTCCTCCCACCAGCCGATCGAGTCGCCGGCGAGCGAGCGCAGGTGCTCGGGCAGGTGCGCGGGCGGATCGTGCTTGGTTCCCAGGCGCACGCGCCGCGCCTCGTGCATCCACTCGACCAGGATCAGCAGGTGGTGGTCGGTCTGCACGATGCGCTTCACGTTGTTGTAGAGCACCGGCAGCATCGGCGCCGTCGCCGGCGCCACGTAGAGGCAGCGCTCGATGACCGCCAGCGACTCCGGATCGTCGTACGGCCCCTCTTCGTGCTTCAGCCACCAGGCGTCGCCGGTGTTCTCGTGCACGTAGGGGCGCAGCTTGGCGCGCCGGGCCTTGCCGGCCTCGGTCAGCGGCGGCAGCCGGCCGTTCGCCGGATCGACCAGGATCGAGGTGCGGAACGATCCGCCGACCGCCAGGGTCTCGGTTCCCGAGTCGACCCAGAAGGCGTTGTAGCCGCCGACCTTGCCCGCCGCGCCGGCCGAGCCGTCGCCGCCCTTCGGCGGCGCCTTGCGGTCGGGATCGCTGGGCGCGTCGGCGAAGGCCATCGCCATCGCCGCCTGACGCTCGATCGCCTCGGCCTCCTCGGCGGTCAGCTCGAGCTGCTCGCCGTACTTCGGGTCGCGCTCGAACGGGGTCAGGCTGGCGATGTCGTAGGTGCCGGAGAGATCGGGCCGGCCCGACGCGGTGCGCGGGATCGGGTCTGCTCCATCCTCGCCGGCCGGTGGCAGCGCCGCCAGCGGCAGGGCCAGCGCCGGCCCCAGCAGAGCGGCCGACAGCGCGGTGAGAGCAGGTCGCAACAACGGTCGGCGCATCGGAGTCTCCTCTGGCGGCGAATGGACAGGAGGTATCGGAATCCTATTCGCTGGCCCGAACAGCACCGCGGGGAAGACGGCGGCAAAGTCGGACGCCCCGTTGCACCGAGCCGACCGGAGGTGCCCCGATCGGCGGGCGCGGAGTAGTCTCTCCTGTCCGCAGCCGCCGGGGCTGCCGACGGTCTCCTTGACGACGAGGACGATCCCAGAGTGTCGCAACACCAGAAGATCCCGGTGGTCGGGATCGGCGCCTCGGCCGGCGGCCTCGAGTCGCTCGAGCGCCTGTTCGACCGGCTGCAGGCGCCGCTCGACGTCGCCTTCGTCGTGGTGCAGCACCTGTCGCCGCACTACGAGAGCATGATGGTGCAGCTGCTCCAGCGGCACACCACGATGCGGGTGCGTCTAGTCACCGAGCCGATGACGGTGGAGGCGAACACCGTCTATCTCATCGAGCGCAACACCGAGCTGATCCTCGACGGCGACGAGCTGCGACCGGCTCCCCGTCCGAACGATGCCGCTCTCAACGTGCCGATCGATCGCTTCTTCGAGTCGTTGGCCACCAGCGGGGGATCCGCCGCCACGGCGATCGTGCTCTCCGGCACCGGTAGCGACGGCACCCGCGGCATCGCCGCGGTCAAGGCGGAGGGAGGCCTGGTGATCGCGGAGAGCGAGGCCACCGCCAAGTTCTCCGGCATGCCGGGTAGCGCCAGGCGCTCGGGCTGCGTCGACCTGATCCTGGCCCCCGAGCAGATCGGCGCGGCCCTGCGCAGCCACTACCTCGACGATCCCGACGGTCAGTGGCCGCAGGGCGCTCCCGGCGAGACGCTGGAGGCCATCGTCGACCTGCTCGGCGACACCAGCGGCGTCGACTTCGGCAGCTACAAGGAGGCGACCATCTCGCGGCGCGTCGCCAGGCGCATGGCGCTGCTCGAGCTGGCGGACCACGGCCAGTATCTCGACGTTCTGCGGCGCGACGTCGGCGAACGGCGGGCACTGGCCCAGGACCTCCTCATCGGGGTGACCCGGTTCTTCCGCGATCGACACTGCTTCGAGCACTTCGACACCCAGGTGCTGCCCGAGCTGGTGGAGACTCTGGCGCCAGGCGACGAGATCCGCGCCTGGGTGGCCGGCTGCGCCACCGGCGAGGAGGCGTACTCGCTCGCCATCCTCCTGCACGAGGCCGAATCGAGACGTGCCGGCAGCGGTCGTGCGGCCCGCCCGATCAAGCTCTTCGCCACCGACGTGCACCAGGCGTCGATCGACGTCGCCAGCGCCGGCGTCTACCCGGAGGAGCGGTTGCTCGAGGTGGCCAAGGAGCGCGTCGAGCGGTTCTTCGAACCCCACAAGAACGGCTTCAAGGTCCGCGAGGAGCTGCGCCGGTCGATCGTCTTCTCGAAGCACGACGTCGTCGCCGACCCTCCGTTCACGGGGCTGCACCTGGCGAGCTGCCGCAACCTGCTGATCTACCTGAAGCCCGAAGCGCAGAGGCGGGTGCTGGGGCTGCTGCACTTCGCCCTCGAGGACGGTGGCGTGCTCTTCCTCGGACCCAGCGAGACCACCATGAACATCTCGGCCGGGTTCGAGCCGCTCTCCGAACGCTTCAGGATCTACCGCCGTCAGCCGATGGCCAAGAGCCGTGTTGTGGAGCTGGGCCCGATCGACAGGACGAGGCTGGTCGAGACGCGGCGCGAGGCGAACACCGGGCGCAGGTCGACCAGCGACAGGAGCTGGCTGGCGGTCTACGACAACCTGCTCGACCGCTTCATGCCTCCGGCGATCCTGCTCGACGACGAGCAGCGGGTGCTCGACTGCTACGGAGGCGTCGAGCGCTTCCTGCACCTGCAGCCACGTCGTCCCTCGGGCACGATCACCAGCTACCTCGGCACCCCGGCGCGGGCCAGCGTCCTCGCGGCGCTCCACCGTGCCCAGCGCCAGTCGACCAGCGTCCAGGTGCCGCGGATCGAGCTCACCGACGAGACCGGCCGCACGGTGGCGGCGGCGCTGAGGGTCGAGCCGATCGACACCGGATCGCTCGGGTCCAGCCGCCACCTCCTGCTCCACTTCGAGCTCGAGCCCGGCCCGCCTGCGTCTGCGGGCGCCGCGGCGCAGCGAGACGGCGAGGCCGACGCGACGCACGACCCGGGGCGTGACAGGTCTCGCATCGAGTTGCTGGAACGCGACCTCGAAGCGACCAAGGAGAACCTGCAGGCCACCATCGAGCAGCTCGAAGTGAGCAACGAGGAGCTGCAGGCGACCAACGAGGAGCTGACCGCGGCCAACGAGGAGATGCAGAGCACCAACGAGGAGCTCAACAGCGTCAACGAGGAGCTGCACACGGTCAACACCGAGTACCAGAAGAAGAACGAGGAGCTGTCGGAGCTGAACCGCGACATGCTCAACCTGCTCGAGGCTTCCGAGATCGGCACCGTCTTCCTCGACGGCGAGCTGCGCATCCGTCGCTTCTCGCCCGACATGGGACGCCTCTTCAGGCTCCAGGCGAGCGACCTGGGAAGGAGGATCACCGACTTCGCACACACCCTGACGATCGACACCCTGCCCGAGAGGCTGAGCGAGGTCCTCCGCACCGGCGAGGGTCGTGAGCTCGAGACCCGGGACGACGAGGGCCGGGCGCGCCTGCTGCGGCTGACGCCGACGCGGCGCGCCGACAAGGTCGAGGGCATGGTCCTCACGCTGATCGACATCGAGGCGCTCGACAGCGCCCATCGCCTGGTGGAGAAGAAGGAGCGCCGACTGCAGAACTGGATCGACGCGCTGCCGATCCTGGTCTCCCACGTCGACCAGGAGGAGCGCTACCAGGCGGTGAACAGGGCCTACGCCGAGGCCTGGCAGCGACCGGCGGAGGAGATCGTGGGCCTGACGATCGAAGAGCTGCTGGGGTCCGAGGCCTACGCCAATGCGCGCCCCCACGTGCGCCAGGCCCTCGCGGGCCACACGGTGAGCTACGAGCTGACCCTCACCAAGCCGGGCGGACAACCGCGGGTCAACCTGGTCTCCTACGAGCCCGAGATCGATCCCAGCGGCGAGGTGCTGGGTTTCTACGGCGCCGTCACCGACGTCACGCGCCTGCGCCACATCAACCAGCAGCTCCTCGAGGCGCGGGTGCAGGCGGAGTCGGCCGACCGCGCCAAGAGCACCTTCCTCGCCAACATGAGCCACGAGATCCGCACCCCGCTGGCAGCGATCCTCGGTCACCTCGAGCTGCTGCAGACGAGGATCACCGATGGCGAGGCGCGGCGATCGCTCGACATCGTGGCACGCAACGGCGAGCACCTGCTGTCGCTGATCAACGACATCCTCCACCTCTCGGCGCTCGATCTCGGCGACCGCCAGCCCGAGATGTCGGGAGTGCGGCTCCGGGCGCTGGTCGGCGAAGTGACCTCGATCCTCGAGAACCGGGCGCTGGCCAAGGGGCTGCGCATGGAGACCGACTACCGCCCGGACCTGCCGGAGTGGATCGAGACCGATCCGCGCCGGGTGAAGCAGATCCTCACCAACCTCGTCGGCAACGCGATCAAGTTCACCGACGAGGGCCTGGTGACAGTGACCGTGGGCTGGGAATCAGGCGACGAGGAGATGGTGATCAGCGTGCGCGACACCGGTATCGGCATCTCGCCGGAGGACCTCGAACGGCTCTTCGTCCCCTTCGAGCAACTCGACGGCTCCTCCTCGCGCTCCTACGAGGGCACCGGCCTCGGGCTGTCGATCAGCGCCAAGCTGGCCCGCCAGCTGGGCGGCGAGCTCTCGGCGCAGTCCGAGGTCGGCGTCGGCAGTCGCTTCACCGTGCGGCTGCCGGCGCGACGCGTGGACGACGGAGCCGGCGAGGCCCCGCCGTCCCCGCGTACCTCGGCAGCGCCGCGGCTGAGCGGCCGCATCCTGGTGGTCGACGACCAGCCCGATGCGCGCGAGGTCACGCAGCGCTTCCTCGAGCAGGCCGGCGCCGAGGTCCTCACCGCCGGCGGCGGCGCCGAGGCGCTCGAGCTGTTCACCGCGGCCGCCGCCGGAGATCAGTTCGATCTCGTCTTCCTCGACGTCAACATGCCGCAGATCGACGGGCTCGAGGTGGCGCGTCGGCTGCGCGAGCGCGGCTTCACGACGCCGCTGGTGGCGTTGACCGCCGGAGCGCTCGAGCAGGACCGCCAGCGCGCCCTGCGCGCCGGATGCGACGATCACGCCTCGAAGCCGATCGACCGCCGCTCGCTGGTGGCGTGCGCGGCCCGCTGGCTGCAGCGTGCCGGCAAGCAACGACAGCTCACCGCTCTGATCGTCGAAGACGAGGAGGACGCGCGCCTCGCAGTCTGCGAGCTGCTGCGCAGCAACGGCGTCGAAGCCAGCGGTGCCGCCTCGGCGCGAGAGGCTCTGGAACAGGCCCGGAGCCACGTCTTCGACGTCGTGTTCTGCGACATCAACCTGCCGGACGGCAGCGGCACCCGCCTGGTGCGCGAGCTCAGGCGACTCCGCCACACCCGGGAAACGCGCATCGTGGCGCTCTCCGGTTTCTCGAGCACCGACCGCCGTGACGAGGCCCTGCTGTTCGACGGCTGGATCCAGAAGCCCGCCTCCCTGGCGGCGCTGCTCGCCGCCGTCGACGACGAGGAGGCCGCGGTCTCGTGACCGCGAGCACGATCCCGATGGGTCATCTGGTCTACGAGGTCGACGCCGAGGACGTCGTCACCCGGATCGACGGCGAGTGGGACGCCTTCGCGGCGCAGAACGCCGCCCGCTCGTGCCTCGCCACCCAGGTGATCGGCCGCTCGCTCTGGGAGTTCGTGCGCGACCCCGCGCTGCGGGCGATCTACGAGGCCCTGTTCGCTTCGATCCGGGGCAGCGGTGGCGAGAAGTCCTTCCCCTTCCGCTGCGACTCCCCTCACCAGCGCCGCACGATGCGGATGACGGTGCGCGACCTCGGCGCCGGTGCGGTGCGGATCACCAGCGCGCTCGAGGAGGTCGCGTCGATCGCGCCGCCACTGATGGTCGTGGCGGCGTCGAGCGGCGCCGAGCTGCTTCGCCGCTGCAGCATCTGCCTCACCTTCGGCTGGCGCGGCCGATGGGCCGGTCTCGACGAGCTGCTCGAGCACGAGGCGTTGTTCGATCGAGAGCGCCCGCTGCGGGTGATCTACGCGGTGTGCGAAGAGTGCCGGCACGATCTCGCCCGTCTCGCGGCATCGCCCGCGAGGCGACTGGGCGAAGAACCGGTGACTGCAGACCGGGTCTGAACGATCACGGCCCGCACTGGCCCGCCGGAGATACGCGCGATGGCGTGGCCGCCGTCGCTACGTGCAGGGACCAGGCAAGCCGACGGAGCGTCGTGGGCAGCGGTGCCGGCAAAGTCGGCTGCAACTGTCGCCGGAGCGATCTCCGGTGCACAGGGTGAGGACGATGACTGCGCCGAGGCGGCGCGGACCGGGAGAGCGTAGAGAGCCGAATCGATCCCGGCGGTGAGACGACTTTGAGGAGCCGGCCAAGAAACCGGCTGGCGGCGTTCCGGGGGACTTCACCGGGCTCTTGTGACCCGGCTCGGGGCCGTCGGTGCTCGGCTTCGGGTCTCTGGTGCTGTCGCACTTCCCCGGCCTGCAGTCGATGGGGCGCGTCGCCGGTCTCGGAGTGCTGTCGGCCGTCGTCTGGGCGCTGGTCGCCCTGCCGGCCCTCGGCTCCCTGGCGATGGCGCGCCGCACGGCCTGCGGCCCGGAGTCGAAGCCGCCCGGCAGGCCAGGCGGCCTCTGACCCTCGGGCCCTCGGCTCAGCGCGCGGCGCGCGGTGTCAGGTGCACGCCGGCGACCATGCAGCGCACCGAGCCGCCGGCGAGCTCGATCGTCGGCACCGGGATCGGCAGCAGGCGGGCCGAGCGCTCGATCGCCTCGACCTGCTCGGGCCGCAGCGAGGCGGCGGCACGCGTCGACAGGGCGAGCACCCGTTCGCCGTTGCCGGAGAGCTCGATCGCGTTGCCCGCGAACTCGCCGATCTGGCCGCCGCTCAGCTCGATCACCTCGCGCCCGGTGGCCGCCAGACGATCCCGGATCTCGGCCCGGCGGCCGGGATCGCTGATCAGGTCGAGACCGATCAGCGCGTAGGCGGTGCCGATGCTCAGCATGACGTTGGTGTGGTAGATCGGCCGCCCGTCGTGATCGGCGGTGTCGAAGGCCAGCGGCTCGAAGCCGAAGTGGGTGCAGAAGCGCTCGAGCACGATCGGATCGGCGCGGTTCGAGCGCGCCACGTAGGCCACGCGGTCGACGTGGTCGAGCACCATGGCGCCGGTGCCCTCGAGGTAGAGCCCGTCCCACTCCATGCCCGAGTAGTCGATGACTCCCTGCACCCGGTACTCCGACTTGAGCATCTCGATGACGTCGCTGCGGCGCTCGCGGCGGCGCGAGGTGGCGTACATCGGGTAGATCGCGACGTGGCCACCGGGATGGGTCGAGAACCAGTTGTTGGGGAAGACCGAATCGGGGGTCTCGGCGTTGGAGTGGTCGTCGAAGACGTGCACCCGCACCCCGGCCCCTTCGAGCAGGCGCACCGCGGCGTCGAACTCCGCCCTGGCGCGAGCCGAGTGGTCCTCGCCGGGTGTGCCGCTGCGCTGGTAGGCGTTGTCGGCCGCGGTCTCGGGATTGGGGTGGAAGCGGTGCGGGCGCACCATCACCACCGCCGACGGCGCCTGCACCGAGGGACGCTGCTTCACGCCCTGGCGGCCCCTCTGCCAGCCGGCTTTCGTCGCAGCACGGCGTCGAAACGCTCCAGCGCCCAGTCGACCTGGTCGGCGGTGATCACCAGCGGCGGCGCGATGCGGATCGAGTGCTCGTGGGTGTCCTTGGCCAGGATCCCGCGCTCCTTCAGCGCCATGCAGTAGGGCCTGGCGCCGCCGGCCGCCGGATCGAGCTCCACCGCGAGCATCAGACCGCGGCCTCGCACCTCGCGCACCACGTCGGCGTCGATCGCTTCGAGCCCGGCCTTGAAGCGTTCGCCCATGCGCGCCGAGTTCTCGATCATGCCCTCCTCGACCAGCACCCGCAGGGCGGCGCGCGCCACCGCGCAGGCCAGCGGGTTGCCGCCGAAGGTCGAGCCGTGCTGGCCGGGCTGCAGGGTGCCCAGGGTGGCGTCGTTGGAGAGCACCGCGGAGACCGGGTAGAAGCCGCCGGAGAGCGCCTTGCCGACCAGCGTCATGTCGGCCTCGACGCCCTCGTGCTCCTCGGCGAGCAGCTTGCCGGTGCGCCCGAGGCCGGTCTGGATCTCGTCGAGGACCATGGTCACGTCGTGCTCGTCGCAGAGCTCGCGCATGCGCTGCAGATACCCCGGCGGCGGGATGATCACTCCGGCCTCGCCCTGGATCGGCTCGGCGAGCACCGCCACGGTGTGCGGTGAGATCGCGCGTTCGAGCGCCTCGGCGTCGCCGAACGGCACGGTGACGAAACCCGGCGCGAAGGGCCCGAAGTCGCCCCGCGCCACCGGATCGGTCGAGAAGCCGACGATGCCCAACGTGCGGCCGTGGAAGTTGTTGGCGCAGACGATGACCTCGGCCTTTCCCGGCTCGACTCCCTTGACCCGGTAGCCCCACTTGCGCACCACCTTGATCGCCGTCTCCACCGCCTCGGCGCCGGAGTTCATCGGCAGCACCCGGTGCGAGCCGGTGAGCGCGGCGATCTCCTCGTAGAAGAGGTGCAGCTGGTCGTTGCGGAAGGCGCGCGAGGTCAGGCAGAGCCGGGACGCCTGCTCGACCATCGCAGCGAGGATCTTCGGGTGGCAGTGACCCTGGTTGACCGCCGAGTACGCCGCCAGGCAGTCGAGGTAGCGACGTCCCTCGACGTCCCACACCCAGACGCCCTCGCCGCGGGTCAGCACCACGTCGAGCGGCTTGTAGTTGTGGGCGCCGAGTCGCAGCTCGGTGGCGATCATCTCGGCGGTGCCGGCGGTCTCGCCAGCCGCGCCGGGAGCTGCCGGCAACGGCGCCGGTCGGCTCAGCTCGGTGGTCATCTGGTTCTCCTCCCTCTCGGTCCTGGCTGGCGCTGTGAGGTCGACGTCGGTCCCGCGCCGCCCAAGGGCAGTCGCACGCCTCCAGTCGTCGCGCCGACAGACGGCTGACGCTTCGCCCGTCTGTCTATGATCGGCTTCGTTCCGCGAAGCGCAGGCGATGAGCAGAGATCTCGGCGACCAGGTGGTGCTGATCACCGGCGCCAGCACCGGCATCGGGCTGGCGCTGGCGAGGCGTCTGCTGCAGCGCGAGAAGCGGCTGCGCCTGGTGCTCACCGCCCGGGAGGAGAGCCTACCGCGCTTCGCCGCGGCCGGCATCGAGGCGGACCGGCGGGTGATGGTCTGGCCGCTCGACGTCACCGTCGACGCCCAGCGCCGCGCCGCCATCGCCGCGGTGTCGCAGCGCTGGGGCGGCGTCGACGTGCTGGTCAACAACGCCGGCGTCGCCTACCGCTCGGTGCTCGAGCACGTGCGCGAGGACGAGCGGCTCGAGCAGATGGCGATCAACTTCCTCGCCCCGATCGAGCTGGTGCGTCTGGTGCTGCCGCGCATGCGGACGCGGCGCGCCGGGCGCATCCTCCAGGTGTCCTCGGTCGGCGGCATGATGGCGATGCCGACGATGGCGATCTACAGCGCCTCCAAGTTCGCGCTCGAGGGCGCCACCGAGGCGCTCTGGTACGAGGTGCGCCCGTGGAACGTCCGGGTGACCCTGATCGAGCCCGGCTTCATCCGCAGCGAAGGCGTGCTGCACACCCGCTACACCCGCGACTCCCAGCGCGCCGAGCAGCGTCCCGACAGCGGCTACCACCACCACTACGTCGCCATGCGCGGTTTCATCGAGCGCCTGATGGCGCGCTCGTGGGCGACCCCCGAGAGCGTCGCCCGCCGCATGCACCGCTGCATGACGATGCGCCGCCCGCCGCTGCGCTACCAGGTCACCGCCGACGCACACTTCTTCTCGCTGCTGCGTCGGCTGCTGCCGCGCGGGGTCTACCACCGGGTGCTCTACGCGGCATTGCCGGGCATCCGGAAGTGGGGCAGACCGGCTGGCTGAGGCGGGACGATCCAGGCCGCCCGCACACCCGCTGAGCAGAGCGCGGGGCGGCCAGTTCCAGGTCAACCAGGAGGGCGACGGCTTCCAGTACGCACCGTCGATCGCGCCGCTGAGCAGCGGCGAATACGTGGTGGTTTGGGCCGTCCTGAACGCGACCGCCACCGAGTCGAAGGTGGTGGGCCGCTTCGTCGGTGCCGACGGTGTGCCATCGGGCGACGACTTCGAGGTCAGCACCGGCGACGCCAGCGACGAGCCGCGGCCCGAGGTCGCCGCCTGCGGCAAAGACTTCACAGTGGTGTGGACGGGAAGCGGAGGCGTCCTGGAGCGCGGCTCGTTCAGCTTCCTCTTCGGCGACGATGTGGAGTCGGGCGACCTCTCCGCGTAGACGTCGTCGACGCCCTGAGCCGTCTCCCGCTCACTCAGCGGGGCCTCCGAAGGGTGCTCCACGAGTGCGGAGCGCGGGAGGAGAGCCACCGCGAGGGACCAACGTCCGCACGTCGACGTCGTCAGATCTCCGGCGCCCCTTGGCAGATCCTGCGCGAGTTCGTCGCCTGTCCGGATGCGGGCCGCACCGGCCGACGGCGACCGATCCGGAGGAAGCAGCATGAGCCACCACGCCCTGGACCCTGAAGCGCAGCCCAACCACCAGCGCAGGCCAACCGAGGCCTCGCGCGACCGCTCTTCGACCGGCACCGGTCGGAGGAGCGGCTTCGTCGGCTCGAAGCTCGCCATCTGTCTGCTGATCGTCTCGCTTGCAGCCCCTCGCGGCCAAGCCCAGAACTTCTGCACCGGGCAGGAGCTGGTCAACGAGGGCGACGTCGAAGGGCAGCAGGTCAACCCCACGATCTCCTGTCACTCAACGAGCGAGCTCGCCGCTCTGCCTCCTGACACTCCGCCGTGCACCGTCGGCTATTCGAACTACACCTCCACCGGCGGCTTCGACCCCTCCTATTTCCGCCACCGAGGCGTCGACACGGGCGGAGAGCTCCGCCCCCTGCTGGTGGTCCCAACCACGATCGACCAGTACCAGAACCAGAATGCCGCCGTTCTCGCAACTCTGCTCCTCGGCCCGGCGGCGCCGACCCTCATCGCGGCGCTCGAGGTCTACGAGACCGGCAGCACCAATGCCGACGCGCTGCTCTGGGAGGGCGGCAACGAGTTCACTGGCATGTTCACCGCGGGCCAGCAGCAGGATCCGACCTGCGCCGCCTACCGCGGCCTCGACGTCGGCGTCTGCGCCTATGCCAGCAGTGAGGCTCCCTCGGCAACCGTGATCCAGGGAGCGCTCCTCTGTCAGCCCTTCGCACGCGACGCCCAGGGCGACCTCGAGCTCGGCCCCGCCGGCCTGTGCAGCGACCAGTGCGACGCCCCCACGGCTAATCCGGACATCGCGCTGTGCACCCCGGACGGCGGTTCACCGGTGGGAATGGCGGTCTGGGAGAGCAGCGGCTGCTCGGCGGGCGACGACGACGACGGCTTCAGCGTGCAGGGACGCGTCTTGGGCGCCGACGGCACGCCGACCGGGACGCAGTTCCAGATCAACCAGGCCAGCGAAGGATTCCAGTGGAAGCCGAGCGTCGCGCCGCAGGCCGACTGCAGCGGATTCCTGGTGACGTGGGAGAACTGGGCCCTTGGCGGCGGAGATCCTGGCGAGATCGTGGCGCGCTACTACGACGTCGACGGCACGCCGCAGGGCGACGAGTTGTCGGTCAGCGCCCCGGATGGACTGTTCCACACCGGTCCGGCGATCACAGTCCTCGACGACGGCGACGGCGACGGCGACTGGGTCGTTTCCTGGGTGCGCCTCGAGCCGACCTTCAACCGCGGCGACGTGGTGGCGCGGCGTATCGCCGGCAACGGAGGGGGGCTCGGACAGACCTTCGAGGTCACCAGCGACTTCTACCCCTCCGACGTACCGGAGGCGGTCGATATCGCCAGCCATGGCGACGACTACGTCGTCGCCTGGCAGGGCTCCGGTTGCCAGAACGGCGACTGCAGTGGCAGCAGCATCCAGATGCGTGGCACCTTCGGCTGTCTGTTCGCCGACGGTTTCGAGTCGGGCGATGACACGGGGTGGTCCGCGACCAGTCCATAGCCGCCGCAACGCGCAGCCCTCGCTGCCGGCCACGGATCAGCGGCGGACCAGTCCCTACCGGCAGCGGATCAGCTGCGGGCCAAGTCCGCGACGGACCCTCCGCTACATCCGCGCCGAGCACACCACCTACGCGCGCTCCCCTGCTTCGTACTGCGTCTTGGTCTCGAAGTCGCTGGCGTCGTGGCGCTCGTGCAGCTGCGACTCGGGCTTGCCCCAGGTGCGGTTGACCATGCGGCCGCGCTGGACGGCGGGCCGCTCGGCGATCTCGCGGGTCCAGCGCTGCACGTTCTCGTAGCTCTGCACGTCGAGGAACTCGCCGGCCTCGTAGAGGACCCCGGCGGCGAGGCCGCCGTACCAGGGCCAGATCGCCATGTCGGCGATCGAGTACTCGTCGCCGGCCATGAAGCGATGATCGGCGAGATGCCGGTCGAGCACGTCGAGCTGGCGCTTGGTCTCCATCGCGAAGCGGTCGATGGCGTACTCGATCTTGGTCGGCGCGTAGGCGTAGAAGTGCCCGAAGCCGCCGCCGAGGTAGGGCGCGCTGCCCATCTGCCAGAAGAGCCAGGAGAGGGCCGCGGTGCGTGAGGCGTGGTCTGTGGGCAGGAAGGCGCCGAACTTCTCTGCCAGGTAGAGCAGGATGGCGCCGGATTCGAAGACCCGGGTCGCGGGATCGGTGCTGCGGTCCTGCAGGGCGGGGATCTTCGAGTTCGGATTGATCGCCACGAAGCCGCTGCCGAACTGATCGCCCTCCTGGATGTTGATCAGCCAGGCGTCGTACTCGGCGCCGGAGTGCCCGGCGGCGAGCAGCTCCTCGAGCATCACCGTCACCTTGACGCCGTTCGGCGTCGCCAGCGAGTAGAGCTGCAGCGGGTGCTCGCCGACGGGCAGCTCCCTGTCGTGGGTCGGACCGGCGATCGGCCGGTTGATCTTGGCGAACCGGCCGCCACTCTCGCGATCCCAGGTCCAGACCCGAGGCGGCGTGTAGCCGCCGCTGTCACTCGTCTGCTCGTTGTCGTCGCTCATCGATATCTCCTCCTTGATTACTGGACTACTGGACTGCTGGATTACTGGATTGCTGGATTGCCGGTGTCACCAGTCGCGGCGCTTCGTGGCCCACCGGGCCCCAGGAACCGGCGTACAGATCCGGAGCCCGATCCGCCGGTCACCCCCTTCTGCCTCGTCGAGGAGATGCAAGGGGGTCGGCGGGGAATGTAGCCCGCCTTGGCTGTGTACGGAGCTGCGAGCCCGTCCGATGCCCATCGGGCAGAACGTCGGCCCTGGGCCGGCAGCGAGGATGCGTTGTCCGATACCGAGCCAGAGACCGCGACCTCCTCTCCACCCGACGGGCCGGCGGAGACCTCGCTGCTGCGCTCCTTCGGACTGCCCTCGGCGGCGGCGCTGGTGGTCGCCAACATCATCGGCGCCGGCATCTTCACCACCACCGGCTTCCAGGCCGCCGATCTCGGGCACCCCGGCTGGATCCTGGCGCTTTGGGTGCTCGGCGGCCTGCTGGCGCTGGCCGGGGCGCTCTGCTACGCCGAGCTCGGAGCGGCGATGCCCGAAGCGGGCGGAGAGTACGTCTACCTGCGCGAGACCTTCGGCCCGATGCTCGCCTTCATGAGCGCCTTCGTCTCCCTGGTGGCCGGCTTCTCGGCGCCGATCGCCGCCGCTTCGAAGGCGCTGGTGCGCTACCTGGCCCACTTCGCCCCCGAGCTCACCGCGCCGTCCAGCGCGATGGGCGTCGCCCGCGAGCAGTGGATCGCGATCGCCTTCGTCTGGCTGCTCGTCGCCGTGCACCTGCGCGGCGCCGGCGGTGTGCGCGCCAACGACCTGCTGACCGTGCTCAAGGTCTTCGGCATCGTCGCGATCTGTGTCGCGGCGTTCGCTCTCGGGCGAGGTCAGGTCGGCAACCTGGTGACGGTCTCGCCCCGCCACCAGGAGCTGGGACTGCCGGGCCTGTTCGCGGCACTCGGCACCTCACTGATCTTCGTCGGCTTCTGCTACACCGGATGGAACGCGGCGGGCTACATCGCCGCCGAGATGAAGGCGCCACAGCGCGACCTGCCGCGCGCCCTGCTGCTCGGCACCGGCGTGGTGATCGTGCTCTACCTCGGCCTCAACCTCGTCTACCTCTACGGCGCCGACGTCGACCAGCTCGCCGGGCGGGTCGAGGTCGGGCTGGTGGCGGCGCGCAACCTGTTCGGCCCGGTCGGCGTCGCCGCGATGACCGCGGTGCTGGCCGTGTCGATCTTCGCCTCGATGTCGGCGATGACCATCGCCGGGCCCCGCGTCTACTACGCCTTCGGACGCGACTTCCCGCCCGCGCGTGGCCTGACCCGCCTCACCCGCCGCGGCGGTGCGCCGTTCGTCGCGCTGCTGCTGCAGGGCGGCGTGACCTCGGCGCTGATCCTCAGCGGCACCGTCGACCAGATCCAGCAGTACGCCGGCTTCACCCTCACCCTCTTCACCTCGCTGGCGGTGCTGGCGGTGATCGTGCTGCGCCATCGGCGACCCGAGCTGCCGCGTCCCTTCCGCGCCTGGGGCTATCCGTGGACGCCGCTCTTCTTCCTCTCCGTGTCGGTGTGGACGATGGCGTGGGCACTGCGGGGCCGCCCCCTGGAGTCGCTGCTCGCGCTGCTCACCGTGGGGGTCGGTGGCGCTCTGTTCGCGCTGCTGCGCCGGCTGCAACGCGGCGGCGCCTGATCCCAGGAGCGGTTCCCGGCTGCGAGACCCCCTGAGGGGTCAGGGGTTGGGGGTCAGGGGTTGGGGGTCAGGGGTTGGGGGTCAGGGGTTGGGGATTTGGGGTTGGGGATTTGGGGGAAGAAGGGAAAAGGGAGAAGGAGGCCCTGGGAGCGCGTCGCAGGGCGCACGCTGCGGCACTCGCAGGCCGTCGTCCTCCTCCCACAAACCCTCCGACTCTCTGCAATCCGATCCCTCTGCAATCCGATCCCTCCGCAATCCGATCCCTCCGCAATCCGATCCCTCCGCACGCCTGCATCCGCTCCCCAACCCCCAACCCCTTCCGCCCCCCTTTCCCTCTTCCCTCTTCCCTCTTCCCTCTTCCCTTGTCCCTTTTCCCTTGTCCCCTGTCCCTTGTCCCTCTTCCCTTGTCCCTTGTCCCTTTTCCCTCTTCCCTAACCCCTGACCCCCAACCCCTTTCCCTCGCCCTCGTCCCTCGTCTTTCCCTCGCCCTCGTCCCTCGTCCCTTCCTGTACCGTTCGCCCATGAACGCCGATCCGTCCGAGACACCGCCTCCCGACCGCGTCGGCGCCCTCTCCGGCTTCCGCGTCGTCGACCTGACCCAGGTGGTCTCGGGACCGTTCGCCACCAGGATCCTGGCCGACCAGGGAGCCGACGTGATCAAGGTCGAGCCGCCGGGTGGCGACATCGTGCGCTGGATGGCCGGCGAGAACGGCCTCAGTCCGACCTTCGTGGTGATCAACCGCAACAAGCGGTCGGTCGTGCTCGACCTCAAGCAGCAGCGCGACCGCGACCTGCTCGATCGCCTGATCGCCACCGCCGACGTGGTGGCGCAGAACTTCAGGCCGGGCACCGCCGAGCGGCTGGGCTTCGGCCCCGAGCGCCTGCTCGAACGGCATCCGCGGCTGGTCTACGCCTCGATCTCGGGCTACGGGACCGAGGGGCCGTACGCCGGGCAGCGCGTCTACGACCCGATCATCCAGGGGCTCTCGGGGCTGACCTCGATCCAGGGGGGATTGCGCGGACGGCCCCGGCTGGTGCGCATCATCGTGCCCGACAAGGTCACCGCGCTGACCGCGGCGCAGGCGATCACCGCGGCGCTGCTGGCGCGCGAGCGCACCGGGCGCGGTCAACACGTCGAGGTGTCGATGCTCGACGCGGTGCTCTCCTTCCTCTGGCCGGAGGGCATGGCGTACCACACGCTGCTCGACCTGGCGCGCGAGCCGGTCGACCGCCGCGACCTGGTCTACGAGACCCGCGACGGCCACATCATCGTCTCGACGGTGGCTCATCGCGAGTTCGAGGGCTTCTGCCGCGCCGCCGGGGTCGAAGAGTGGCTCGCCGATCCGCGCTTCCAGGACGCCGCGGGGCTCGTGGCCCACGCCGCCGAACGCCTCGAGAGGATGGCGGCGGTGATCGCGACCCGCACCAGCGCCGACTGGCTCGCGGCGCTGCGCGCCGAGGACGTGCCCTGCGGCCCGGTGCTGCGGCGTGAGGAGCTGCACGAGCATCCCCAGATCGTCGCCAACCAGATCGTGCACGAGAGCCTGCATCCGCGGGCTGGCCGGCTGCGGCAGACGCGGCCGCCCGAGCGGCTGCACGACACCCCCTCGTCGCTGCGACTCACGGCGCCGCTGCTCGGCCAGCACACCGACGAGGTGCTCGCCGAGCTCGGCCTGGCGGGCTGAAGCGGGCGCAGGGTCCGCACCGGCGCGCGGCGTCGGTGCGCCTGGATGCATGCGCACGTCCGGACGCATGCGCGCAGCCGCGCGCCCGGTGCCGGAACAGGGACCATGCGGTGCCTCAGTCGGCACCGGCGGGACCGGAGTCGGCCAGCCTGCCGGCCGCCACCCGACGGAGGACGACACGAAACGATCACCGTCAGGAGACTGCATGCCTCACCACCCCGTCGACTCCACTCAGTCCTCTCAGTCCTCTCAGTCCCCCCCGCCTCGATCGACCCCCCCGGAGTCCCGCCGCACTCCGCTGCAGCGCGTCCTGAGAGGGCTCTTCGGGATGCTCACCGTGCTACTCGTCGGCGCCGGCACGCTCGCCGTGTACGCACACTTCCGCTCCTCGACGCCACTCCCCGCCGCCACCACCGGAGAGCCCGATCCCGCCGTGAGCGCGGCGCAGCTGCGGTCCTTCCAGGCCGCTCAGCTCCACTTCCCGGGCCGGCGCTGGCAGCCCGCCGAGCCCGCCGACCTCGGCTGGGATGCCGGTGCCCTCGAGCGCGCCCACGACTACGCCCGCTCGCTCGACACGTCCTCGTTGATGGTGCTGCACCGTGGGGTGCCGGTGGCCGTGTGGGGCGATGTCGACCGCCGCGAGAGCAGCCAGTCGATGCGCAAGGCCCTGCTCGGCAGCCTGATCGGCCGGCTGGTGGCCGCCGGCCAGCTCGATCTCGACGCTTCGCTGCTGGAGCTCGGGATCGACGACGAGCCGCCGCTGACCGCCAGCGAACGGCAGGCGACCGTGCGCCACCTGCTGCTCTCGCGCTCCGGCATCTATCGCTCGGCTCTCTACGAGACCGGTGGCTGGAAGCGGGCCAAACCCGAGCGCGGCAGCGCTTCACCCGGCGAGGAGTGGTACTACAACAACTGGGGTTTCAACGCGCTGGCGACGATCTACGAGCAGCGCGCCGGAGAGCCGTTACACGAGGCCTTCGCGGCGCAGATCGCCGGACCGCTCGAGATGCAGGACTATCGTGCACGCGACGTGGTCTACCTGACGCGCGATCACACCACCGAACGGCTGATGGGCAACCGGTCCGACCATCCGGCCTACGTGTTCATGATCTCGGCCCGCGACCTGGCCCGCTTCGGGCTCCTCTACCTGGCCGGCGGCCGCTGGAACGACGCCCAGATCGTGCCCGAGCAGTGGGTGCACGAATCGACCTTCGGCGGCGCCCTGCCCACCGGGTGGGGCGACACGAGCTGGGGCTACCTCTGGTGGGTCGACGCCCCCAGCGAGGCGCTGCCGTATCCCAGCTACTCCGCCACCGGCGGCCGCGGTCACTCGGTGACCGTCGTCCCGGCGCTCGAGCTCGTCATCGTGCACCGCATCCCCGACGGCGGCACCGGCCTGCTGGCGCAGATGTTCCGTCGTTTCGTCTGGCACCCGGAGGTCGACTACCAGCAGCGGCAGCGCCTGCTCGAGCTGCTGCTCGCCGCCTATCCGAGCGAGCTGCGGCCGTCGTCGGTGGCCGCCCCCGCGTCCGAGCTCACCGAGCCGGCGGCGCCGGATGCACCGGAGCGTCCGGACTCAGGCGCCTCCGGTACGCCGCCGGCGTCGAGCCCTCCAGGCGCTTGAAGGCGGAGTAGAAGGCGGACTTCGACTGGAATCCGGCGCGCTCGCCGATCGCCTCGACGGTCAGCTGATCCAGCCGCTGGTCGCCGAGCAGGCGGCGCGCCTCGGCGACCCGGTACTCGGCGAGGACCTCGGGGAAGGTCGATCCACGACGCTCGTTGATCAGCTGCGACAGGTAGGTCCTGCCGACCCCGATCCGCTCGGCGACGCGGTCGAGCGTCAGCTCGGGGTCGAGGTAGAGGCGTTCCCCGCCGACGACACGCTCGAAGCGCCGCAGGCCCTCCTCGGCCTGTTCCGGGGACAGCGCCGAGCTGGCGTACTTCGCCGACTCGGCGCGACCCGCTGCGCGGCCCGGCGGCTGCGCCGAGAAGAACCCGGTCTCGCGCACCGCGATGAAGGTGAGCGCGACGACGACCAGCGCCGAGGTGACCGGCACCACGTTGCGCAGCGGTCCCGCTTCGACGAAGAAGCGCACCACCTGGGCCAGGTGGACCACCGCGATGAACGCCACCGCCCGCCGTGCCCAGCGCAGAGCGAACTCCTCCGCGTCGATCACGGCGCGCTCGCTCCAGGCGACCGCGGCGCTGCGCAGGGTGAACGCCACCTGATAGGCGACCACGACCTCGATCGGTGGAACCCACAGCCGCGGCGGCTGCCCGCGCCAGGACGCGACGAGAGCGACCACCAGCACGTACGCCACCCACGCCAGCGGCAGCGACCAGAGCGACATCCTCCAACCCGCTGCCGCACCGACCGGCACCGGCCGCGCGCTGGCTCTCTCGACGAAGGCGAGCAGCACGATCGGCGCCGTGAGCGAGATCGCGATCTCCACCGCGGCCAGCCACAGCGGCTCCGGATCGGGGCGGGAGTGACTCCACAGGATCAGCCCCATCACCGAGCCCAGGAGCAGCAGCAGCACACCGTAGAGCCTGCCGACCGCCGCGCGCAGGGTGACAGGGCGGTGCCGACGACGAGCGCCTGTGCCGCGCCGAGGAAGCCGACCAGGACCCACGGATCGAGCCTGCCTTGCATCGGCTTCAGTCTACGCCCGCGGACACGGCGGGTTCCCGTCGAGACCCGGTGCCGATCGGATGGCGTCCCCGTGGGTCGAGCCCACTGGACGCTGAGCGGCGGACACCGCCTCGCTGCCCAGGCAACGTTCGGGTACTCTGAGGCTGTGACCCGTTCCGCTCACGGCGCAGACCGAGGAGGGGTCCCGGTGACCGCCATCGACCGCCGGGCCCTGTTCGCGCGCACCGCGGCCTGGGGACTCGGCCTCCTGGCGGCCGAACGGGCCCGAGGCCGCCGTGCGACGGAGGATCTGCCGCCGCGCGGCGTGGCCGCCTACAGCGAGTCGGTCTATGCCGATGCCGTCTCCGAAGATGGATCGACCGGTTTCATCGTGCGCCTGTGCCGCTACCCGGAGGCCGGGGTCGCCTGGTGCTGGGGACACGCCTTCCGCGACGGCGAGCTGTTCGCGTTCACCGACCATGCAGTGCCGTGCGACCCGGCGGTCAGCGACCTCGATGCGGCAGAGGTCGCCTACCGCGCGGAACGGCCGGGCTACTCGATCGCTCTGCGGCGCGTCGGCCCGAGCTCGCGGCCAGTGCGATGCACCGCCAGATCCCGCTTCGCCGCCCATCCCTTCCCGAGATCAGCCGGAGCGCAGGCGCCGCCACCGGGTGACGGCCCTGTGGCGATGCATATCGAAGCCATCTTCGCCCCCGCCCACGATCCGGTCAGCTCCCTCGCCGGGCGCACGGAGGTTCTGGGCACGGTCTCGGCCGAGCTCCAGATCGGCGAGCGCACGACGGCCCTCGCCTGCCGCGGCCACTTCCACGAGCAGCAGCAGGAGCGGCCGCGCTGGACCGCGCCGTTCTGCTACGCGACCCTGCGCGGCCCCGACTACCACTCGGTGGCCATCCTCCTCGAGCAGGGCGCCGTGGGTTTCGTCGAGCGCGGCGGCCAGATCGACCGTGTCGTCGGCTTCGCCATCGAGCCCCCTTCCGATGGACCCGGCGAGCGGCACTTCGAAATGCGGCTCGACGCCGCCGAGCCGGTGCGCGGCGTCTACCGCGACACCCACGTCTACTCGGTGCCGATCTACGACCTGCGCCGACGCGGCAGCGTGGTGGCCGGTGAGGCCGGCGACGCGGCGGTCTCGGGCTGCGTCAACGACTTCCTGCCCGAGCGCCTCACCTACCTCGTCTGAACAGCGGCGCACACACGTCCGGTGCATCGAGCCCAAGGGGTGCGCAGGCGGGCGCGGTCCCGGGAAGCGCCCGGGCGGTGCACCCCGAAGTCGGGTCACTCCAGCAGCCGGAACTCGGTGTGCTCCGAGGGCGCCTCGACACACGACGGATCGAGGCCGGAGACGTCGGCCCGCTCGATCAACTCCCCGGTGAGCCGCGCGATGCAGGGGCCGCCGACACCGTGGCCCGCTCCCGGCACCACCACGTGCAGGCTGTTCGGCATCAGCGCCGCCAGCGCCGCGCCCCGCGACGGCGGCGTCACCGGATCGTGCTCGCCGGAGAGGATCAGCGCCGGCACCGGGCTGCGCACCGGCTGCCAGAAGTCGGCCGGCAGCTCGGCGTGGGGCCAGGCGTCGCAGGCGCGGCGGTAGGTGTCGATCAGATGCGGGCCGAGGAACGTTCCGGCAGTCTGCTCGGCGACCTCGGCGTCGGTGACCGGGGCGATGTCCTCGGCACAGAGCACCGAGAGGTGCATGCCGGTCGCTCCGCCCGGCTCGCCGACCCACCCCTGGCGCTGCAGGTAGTAGTCGACCAGCGGGCGCCACTCTCCCGCCTCGGCGCGCGAGACCATCCAGGGCACCTCGCCGCCGCGGCGATAGAGCAGTCCCCGTAGCGCGTAGCCGAGATCCCCGGCGCCGAAGCGCACCGCCGCTCCTCCGATCTCCAGCTCGATCGGGCTCTCGCGCAGCCGGGCGAAGAGGCGATCGATGCGGGCCGACAGGTCCGGGTAGTCGCGGGCGCACCCGGACTGGCTCGCACAGAGCGCCTCGATGCGGTCGAGCGCGTCCTGCAGGCCGCGCGCGTGGGTGACGTAGGAGACCTCGGTGATCGGGCTGGCGCCGTCGAGCACGGCGCTGCGGATCGCCTCCGGGTGACGCCGCGCGAACACCTGCACCTCGCGCACGCCGTAGGAACCCGCCCAGAAGTTCAGCTGCGGAATGCCGAGCCAGGCTCGTAGCTGGTCGAGGTCGTCCATGGTGTGGTTCGACGTATAGAGCGAGAGGTCGGCGCGCTGCTCCAACTCGGCTCGGCAGGCCGCGAGGTGGTCGGCCGGGAAGAGGGTGCCGAAGCGCGACGCGACGCCGCCCGGATAGGGCACGTCGCAGTCGAGCGGCGCCGAGAAGCCCACTCCGCGCAGGTCGACCAGCAGCAGATCCCGGCGTTCGCGCAGCCCGGCGAATCCCTGGACCACGCCGGCCGCCTGTTCCAGCACCGACGATCCCGGTCCCCCGAACAGGAAGGTCACCGCGTCGGGCTGGCGCCCGGCGGTGCTGGTCGCCCGGGCACGCACGAAGGCCAGGTCGAGAGTGCGCCCCCGCCTGGCGGCACGATCCTCCCAGACCCGGAAGCGGCCGCAGACGATCTCGCCGGGAAGCTCTTCCAGGCACGGCTGCACGCGTCCCTCACCGACCGGCACGTCAGCCGCGAGCTCGGGGAATTCGAGCGGTTGCGCGGCGCAGGCCGCGGCGAACGAGAGCGGCAGCAGCACCCGCGCGAAGCACGAGAGCGACGTCCTGCGGCGAGCCCTGCGATGCGGCCTGAGACCGGTCAAGACGATTCAGCTGGTCGGAAGTCGTTGTCGTTGCAGCGGCGGCGAGATCGAGCTTCGCACATCGGACCCGCCAAGGAGGTTCCCCGTTCCCGCGAACCCGCGCCATGGCGGAGAGTAGGATCCCTGCATGCCACTGCCTCGCCGCCGTCCGGTCGACCCGAGAGTGCTTCCCTCGGCCACCCTCGCCGCTACTCCTTCCAAGCGGCGCGCCGCGGCATCGACCGCTCGACGGCGCAGGCTCGTCGTCGCGGCCCTCGCCATCCTCGCCGCGTTCACCACGCTCTCGCCGTCCCGGGCGGGAGCCGCGCAGCAGCCGGAGCGCATCAACGTCGAGGAGCTCGGACGCCTGCCGGCCTTCTCCCACGTCACGATCGCGCCCGCCGGCGAGCTCGTCTTCGTCTCCGGCACCCTCGGCACCGCACCGGGCTCGCTCGAGCTGGTGCCAGGTGGTGTCGCGGCGCAGACCCGGCAGACGCTGCTCAACGTGCAGCGGATCCTCGAGGCGGCCGGCTCGAGCCTCGGGCATGTCGCCAAGTGCAGCGTCTTCCTCGCCGACATGGACGACTTCGCGGCCATGAACACGGTCTGGCTGGAGTTCTTCGGCGACGCGCCACCGGCCCGCACCACGACCAACTCACCGCGGTTGGCGCTGGGCGCCGCGGTGGAGATCGAATGCATCGCCACCCGCGGAGCCTCTGCGCCGCCGCCAGCCGAAGAGCGCCGCTGACCTGCGCTGCAGGCGCTGGCAGATCTGGACGTCGTGAGGCCTCTCGACCTGTGCTCCGGGGCCACTGAGAGAGTCGTGCAACACCCCACAGCCCGGCGGGCGAGCGTCCTGGCCTCGCTGATCTGGCTGGCTTCGCTGCCGGCTCTCTCCGTCGGACCGGGCGCGGCGCAGACGTCCGCGCACGCCCTGCGCTTCCACGGCACCGGCGTCGGCCCTCCCGGCCAGCAGGATCGCATCCTGCTGCCGGTCGACGACAACCAGCCGGGCACCGGCGGCAACACACCGATCGACGTCGGCGACGGCGACTTCACCATCGAATGGTGGATGCGTGGCCGACTCGAAGACAACCAGAGCACGGGTCTCGGCGGCGACGTCGAGAGCTTCGACTACAGCTGGATCGACGGCAACATCCTCCTCGACCGCGACGTCTGGTGCGGCACCGCTCGCGCCTTCGGAGTCAGCATCCGCGGAGGCCGGGTCGCCTTCGGAACCGACACCGGCGACGGCGGCGGCGACTTCTCGAACACCATCGAAGGCAGCGAGCTGGTGCTCGACGACACCTGGCACCACGTCGCGGTGGTGCGTGACGCCTCGGACGGCCGCAAGCGGATCTACGTCGACGGGCAGCTCGACTTCACCAGCTCGCCGACCTCGTTCGAGGATCTCAGCTACCCCGACGCCGGCGTGCCGGTCACCGGCAACTGCGGCACCGGCCAGCTGACTCCCTACGGCTGGTACCTCGTCGTCGCGGCGGAGAAGCACGACGCCGGCCCTGCCTATCCGTCGTACGCCGGCTACTTCGACGAGCTGCGCCTCTGGTCCACCGCGCGTAGCGCCTCGCAGATCGCCCAGACCTGGGATCGCCTGGTCGAGCCGTCGTCGCCCGGGCTGGTCGGCATGTACCGCCTCGAGGAGGGCTCTGGCGTCGTCGTCTCGGACGGCAGCGTCGCCGGCTCTCCGGACGGCGACCTGCGCGCCGGCGTGGCCGGCAACGGCGAGTGGGTGAGTGCAGCGGTCGATCCGGCGAACACCGCGCCGATCGTCGGGCTGGTGGATCTGATCTTTGCCGACGGTTTCGAAGCTGGCGATCTTGCGGCGTGGAGTGCCTCCACGCCTTAGCTCGCCACTTCTCGAGCAGATCGCCGGACCGCCCAGCGGTCCGCCGAACCTGCGCGAAGCTGGCTGGCTGTGCGCCGAGGCCTCCACGCCTCAGCTCGCCACTTCTCGAGCAGATCGCAGGACCGCCCAGCGGTCCGCCGAACCTGCGCGAAGCTGGCTGGCTGTGCGCCCAGGCCTCCGCACCTCAGCTCGCCGCTTCTCGAGCAGATTGCGGGACCGCCCAGCGGTCCGCCGAACCTGCCCGAAGCTGGCTGTCGGTGCGCCGAGGCCTCCACGCCTCAGCTCGCCACTTCTCGAGCAGATCGCCGGACCGCCCAGCGGTCCGCCGAACCTGCGCGAAGCCGGCTGTCGGTGCGCCGAGGCCTCCACGCCTCAGCTCGCCACTTCTCGAGCAGATTGCGGGACCGCCCAGCGGTCCGCCGAACCTGCCCGAAGCCGGCTGGCTCTGCGCCGAGGCGTCCGCACCTCAGCTCGCCGATTCTCGAGCAGATCGCAGGACCATGGCTCAGGTCCGCCGAACCTGCCCGAAGCCGGCTGGCTCTGCGCCGAGGCCTCCGCACCTCAGCTCGCCGATTCTCGAGCAGATCGCAGGACCATGGCTCAGGTCCGCCGAACCTGCGCGAAGCTGGCTGGCTCACGGCGTGGAGGACTGCCCGTTGCATCGGTTGGCTGGCGAGCGGCAGCGGAGACCGCCAGCCGCGGCGGGGCAGTACGATCCCGGGGACACAGGAGGCCCGAGCATGAAGGTGCCGGAGGCGCGAGATCGCACCTCTCCAACGACCGACCGCCTGGCGTTGACTGCGCATGCCGGGGAACGGGACCAGCTCTGCGTGCGCATCGCCGAGAGCGAGGCCGACTTCGAGCGCATCCACCGCCTCAACCACCGGATCTTCACCGCCGAGATCCCCCAACACCCGCCGCGTGAGGACCGGCGTCTGGTCGATCGGCGGCTCGAGCACAGCACCTGCCTGATCGCGCTGAAGGGCCAGCACCTCGTCGGCATGGTCGCCATCTCGCAGTGCCGGCCCTTCTCGGTCGAGGAGAAGCTGGGCGCGCCGCTCGAGCACTTCCTGCCCGCGACCGAGGGTCTCTGCGAAGTCCGCCTGCTGGCCGTCGATCCACGCAGCCGCGGGGGCGCCGTGTTCGGCCTGCTCCTCGCGGAGCTCATCGAGACGGCTCGAGAGCGCGGCATCGAGGGCGGCGTCATCTCGGCCCACGGCTCACAGACGTGGCTCTACCGCCACCTGGGCTTCGAGCCCTTCGGCCCACCGATCGGCACTCCCAGCGTGCCCTACACCGCCATGTTGGTGGACTGGAACCGCCTGGATCCGGGCGCACTGCGCCTCGCGGCGAGACGAAACCGCCGACAGCGCGGGCGCCCGGGCGGGGCGCCGAGGCGGCTGCGATGACGCCTCCCCTCTCGACAAGGGCTGGAGGCGTGTCCCTGCTCCCCGGTCCGCCCCTGCTTCATCCAAGCGTGCGGCGCGCCATGGGCGAAGCACCCATCTCGCACCGCAGCCCCGAGTTCGTCGACCGCCTCGAGCGTTGTCGCCGGATCCTGTGCAAGCTCACCGGAGCTGCGAACGTGCAGGTGTTCGTCGGTTCGGGCACCGCGGCCAACGACACGGTGGCGGCACAGCTGGCGCTGCGGGGCGAGATCGGGCTCGTCCTCCACGCTGGCGAGTTCGGCCACAGACTCTGCGACCACGCCCGACGGGCCGGCCTGGAGTTCCACGAAGCGCAGGCCAGATGGGGGAGCGACCACGACTTCGTGACTGCCCGACGCCTGCTCGAGGAGCACCCCGAGATCCGCTGGATCTGGAGTGTGCACTGCGAGACCTCGACCGGCAGGCTGCACGACCTCGACCCGCTGCGGCGTCTCGCCGAGAGTCATCACGCCGATCTCGTGCTCGACTGCATCAGCTCGGTGGGAGCGGTGCCGATCGATCTCTCGGGAATCGCCTTCGCCACGGCGGTGAGCGGTAAGGCGCTCGCTTCCTTCGCCGGCCTGGCCATGGTCTTCCACTCGCGCCCGATCGGGTCCGACTCTCGGCTACCGCGCTCTCTCGATCTCGGCGCCCACGCGCAGTCGCCAACGGTGCCCTTCACGCAGTCCAGCAACCTGGTCGGCGCTTTGGAAGCGGCCCTGTCGCGCTTCCAGTCCGGCGGCCGTTGCACCGTCGAGCCCCGTTGGCAGGCGACCCGGGAGCTCGCGGCCTCGATCCACGACGCTCTCGAGCGGCGCGGTCTCACCCCCCTGACGCCGTTGGCCGCGAGCTCGCCGGCGGTCACCACGGTGGAGCTGCCACAGGGCACGGCCTCCCTCGAGCTGGGCGACGCGCTCGCCCGCCGTGGCCTGCATCTCAGCTACCGGTCCGAGTATCTGCGCCACCGCAACCTCATCCAGATCTGCCTGATGGGAGAGCACCACAGGTCCGAGATCGAAGCCTTCTTCGAGACCCTGGACCTCCTCTCCGAGCGCGCTCCGGCGTCCTGAGCCTCCTGCCCCGCAATCACTTCGGATCCGGTGGTCAGATCTACCCGTCGGGATCCGATGGCAGCGCAACCCTGGCTCCACCGGGGCAGCCCGGAGTGTGGCCCAGAACCGCGCCATCCGTGGCTCTCTGCGAGCGATCGGTACTGGCACTCCCGTTGCACCTCTATAACCGCACCTTGCCCTGCCGCCGCCACACGACGGAGATTCTTCCGCCAGCGGCCAACGGGCGATTCGAGAGACGATCCGAGAAACTCCAGAGAGGAGATCCCGAGAAGACGATGAAGAAGAGACTGCAATCGAAATCCCGCAGACACCGATACACGAGCGCCCTCGCCACGGTGCTCGGCGCATTCCTCGTCGCCGCCGTTCCGGCCTTCGCGACGACGCCGACCGACAAGGACGAGAAGGCCGAGAAGCAGGACGAGTGGCACATCGAGCTGTCCGATCACTGGCGCAACTCGATCGACGAGGACGACGAGCGCGCCCTCGGCTACGTCACCACCGTCGACCATCCGACGTTCACCCTGCGCACCCACGACGAAGGCACGATGACCTTCGTGATCCCCGAGACCACCGAGTTCGCCGATGACATCCTGACCGGCAACCGGGTTCAGGTCTGGTACGACCCGAACGACTTCATCACCGGAGTCGACGGTGCCAGCTGGCTGATCGTGCACGGCTTCGGAATCCACCCCGTGGATGTCGAGGCGAACGAGAAGATGGCGATGGATCGCTCCCAGAAGCACTCGCAGAGCGCTGAGCGATCCAAGGACTGGCGTCGCGACGCGCCGGAGACCGACGATCCCCGTGCGGTGCAGAATGCCGCCCTCTCGACCCGCTCCAAGCCGGGTCCGGGGCCCAACGCCTACACCCTGATGGGCACCATCACCGAGGTGAAGGAGAGCGCCATCGTGCTCGACACCGTGGTCGGACCGCGGGTGGTCCGCCTGCTGCCGCAGACCGAGACCGTCACCGAGCTCGAGATGGGCAAGCAGGTCGCGGTGGACTTCCACCGTGGCGGCACCTTCATCCACGCCAAGGTGATCCGCAGCGCTCAGGACAGCTGACCTGCGGGTCTCCTGTCCACGGAGTTCCCTCGCTCCCTCGCCGTGCCGCAGTGAAGACCACTGCCATGGCCGCTGAGTGAGCGGTACGGCAGCGCCGCCGAGCCCCAGACGATTCGGACGAATCGCCGGGCCGGCGGCGTTTCCTGCGTCTGAGGGCCGCTACCGACCGCAGAGGACGACGCAACACGATCGACCGAAAGGAGAAGAAGATGCCGAAGAGCTGGAGCGACAAGGACGAAAGACAGTACGAGCACATCAAGCAGTCGCTGCGAGAGGACGGCAAGTCCGAGGAGCGCGCCGAGGAGATCGCCGCGCGCACCGTGAACAAGACTCGCCGCGAGGAGGGCCGCACCGACAACGTGACCACCCAGGGCACCGGCAACCCCAACAGCCCTCTCGAGGAGCGCACCGTGCCGGAGCTGCGCAACCGCGCCGCGGAGCTCGACATCGAAGGCCGCAGCTCGATGCACAAGGAGGAGTTGGTTGCGGCGATCCGCGAGCGCAACGCCTGACCGGAGTCAGCTCGCCACCCGACGCTCCACTCGCCGGTGCACTGGCTGGCCGGGATCGGCGACGGGCCGGTGGCCCCATCGCCGACCGCCAGCGGATCGCCGGACTCAGCCCTCCGCCACGGACGGCATGCGCCGCGCCGACAGCGAGAAGTAGGGATGGAAGGTGCGTCGGTCCTGGTGCCCCGGCGGCTTGTGGAAGGCGTAGGTGGAGTCGTGCTCGAGCACGAAGAGGCGCTGCGCCTCGACCTCGAACCCGAGCACCCCCAGCCAGGCCGCGACCAGCCGGGGCGTGAGCGACCACCAGGTCTCCTTCGGGCTCAGGGTCTTCGCATCCGGGCGCAGGAGCAGGGCGCCGGGGTCGCGGAGATCTCCCGGATCGAGTCGAGCCACTTCGTTGCGCAGCTCGGCACCGTCACCCGAGCGGTTCGCCGCGATCAGTGCCTCGACGCACCGCTCGGGCAGGATCTCACCGGGGATCGCCTCGGTGACGACCACGCGCTCGCGCGTCCGTGAGGCCACCTGCTCGAGGGCAGAGAGGGGATCGCGCAGATGCAGCAGGACGGCGCAGACGGTGGCGATGTCGAACTCGCCGAGAGCGTCGGACAACCGATAGACGCTGCCGAGGAAGAGGCGCGCCGACAGCTCGAGCTCGGCGTGGGTGCGCCAGAAGCTCGCCAGCAGGCGGCGCTGCAGGCGACCGCGGGCCGCCACGAACTCCGCTTGAGCGCTCTCGGCCCAGCCCGCGAACGGCACCACGTCCCACATCTCGCCGGCGGCGAGCTCCAAAGCCGTCACCCGGGCGCCGCGACGCTCCAGCTCCGAGGTCAGGTATCCACTCGCCGGACCGATCTCCAGCACCTGCTGCGCGCCGAAACGCACCCCCGCCCAGTACTCCTTCAGGTGCGGCTCGAGGTCCCACTGGCCGGTCTGCCGACCCGATCCGGGAAGCTCGACGGAGTGGTAGAAGAAGCAGTCGGCGAGGGGAGGCGGCTGCGGCGGGGGCGCGGCAGCACGCGGAGCGACAGGCTCGGCCATCGCGCCAGTCTAGTGGCTGGTGCAGGCCGAACGAAAAGCCGAGCCATGCGGGCGCGGCGGCGTCGACACCCGGCGCCGTTTGGTGCTCTGGCGGAGCAGGCTCGGCATCGGCTAACCTTCGCGCCGCCCCGAGCGCTGAGCGGTCGCGGTGGAGTGGATGTGGCACGCATGCTCCACCTGTGACCGGCAGCCCAACGGGGACCCATCGGGCACCGCCGAACGAACTCCCGTCTCGGCCCCTCCCAGGAGAGACTTCATGCGCACCGCTTCGATCGCCTGCATCGTCACCCTCTGCCTCGCCGGCGCCGTCGCGGCGCAGCACCGCGACCCGGCGAGCGCCGTGGTCGTCCCGCCGCCCGGCCCGCGCGGCATCCCCGTCGACATGATCGAGGACGGCTCGTTCGAGGCCGGCTCGCCCAGCCCGTCCTGGACCGAGGCCTCGACCAACTTCGGCAGCCCCCTCTGCACCGAGGCCGGGTGCGGCAACGGCGGAGGCACCGCAGGTCCCCGCACCGGGCTCTGGTGGGCCTGGTTCGGCGGCACCTCGTCGCCCGAGGTCGGCAGCGTCTCGCAGGCGGTGCAGATCTCCGACAACTCCACCGCCCAGCTCGACTTCTACTTCTGGCTCGGCACCTGCGGCACCGACGGCGACTCGCTGGCGGTCGAGGTCGATGGCAACGAGGTATGGAGCGACGCGTGTGAGACCGACCGCGGCATCGTGACCTACGTGCCGGCGAGCGTCGACATCAGTGCCTACGCCGACGGCGGTGTGCACACCATCGAGTTCGTCAGCGTCAACGCCGGCGGCGGCGTCACCAACTACTCGGTCGACGACATCACCCTCACCGTGGCACCGCAGGTGAACATCCTCGAGATCCCCACCGCCTCGACCTGGGGCCTGCTGCTGCTCGGCAGCGTGCTGGCGGCGATCGCGGTGCTCAAGCTGCGCAGCTGACCAGGTCGTCAGTGCCCGCGGCCGACCGGCTGACGGTCGAAGCATCCGCAGGCTGACCGGTTCCGTAAGCCCCCGTGCAGGCCGACGTCCTGCCGGGGGCTTTGTCGTCTCATGGGCACCCGGTGCACCGAGGCGGCCCCCGAGGATCCCGGCCGCGCACACCCCGGGCGGTCCTCTCCCCGGCTACGATCCGACCACGAGCTCGAGCTCCAAGATGACCGCCCTACCGCTTCCCGTCCTCCCCGAACGCGCCTTCCACCGCACCGTCGAGCAGCACACCGGCGACGTCCTGCGCGCCGCGGCCGAGCTGACGACGCTGCAGATCAACATCGGCCTGGTGTGCAACCTCGCCTGCCGGCACTGTCACGTCGAGTCGGGACCGAAGCGTCTCGGCGGCCACGAGAACATGAGCCGCGAGACGGTGCAGCGGATCCTCTCGTGGCTCGACGAGAACCCCGGAGTGCGCACGGTCGACATCACCGGCGGCTCGGCCGAGATGAACCCCCATTTCCGCGATCTGGTGCGTGGAGCCCGGCAGCGCGGCCTGCACGTGATGGACCGCTGCAACCCCACGATCATCGTGCATCGGGACCGCCGCACCGGCGCCACCTACGACTGGATCCCCGCCTTCCTCGCCGAGCACCGTGTCGAGGTGGTGGCCTCGATGCCCTGCTACCTCGAGGACAACGTCAACCACCAGCGTGGACGCGGCGCCTACGACGCCTCGGTCGAGGGGCTGCGCCGGCTCAACGAGGTCGGCTACGGCAGCGACCCCGAGCTGCCGCTCAACCTGGTCTACAACCCGAACGGCCCGCACCTGCCGCCACCCGAGGCGAGCCTGCAGGAAGACTACCGACGCGAGCTCAAGGAGCGTTTCGGTCTCGTCTTCGACCAGCTGTGGACGATCACCAACATGCCGATCAAGCGTTGGCGCGCCGACCTCGAGCGCGCCGGCCAGCTCGAGCAGTACCTCGACCTGCTGGTCACCGCGTTCAACCCCTCGACCGTCGAGGGACTGATGTGCCGCCACCAGATCCACGTCGACTCGCAGGGCCGGCTGTCCGACTGCGACTTCAACCGCGCGCTCGACCTCGACATGGCCGATCCTGAGCACCTGCGCCTGTGGGACGTCAGCGCCGAGGATCTCGCCGGTCGCCGCATCGTCACCGGCGACCACTGCTACGGCTGCACCGCAGGCGCCGGCAGCAGCTGCGGCGGCAGCCTGGCCTGAGGAGCCGGACGGAGCGAGCTCTCCGGCGATGGGCGGATGGCGCGTGCCCGCGGAGACGGGCACGCGGCCGATCGATCAGGAAGGCGGCGGGTTCAACGCGACCAGCGCACACCGGCGACGAGCCGTCGTCCAGGCGCCGGATAGCCATCGACTTCCTGGTAGTCGCGGTCGAGCGCGTTCAGCGCCCTCAGGTCGAGCTCGAGCCCCGGCAGGAGCTCGAAACCGATCGTCAGGTCGGAGGTCACGTGACCCCCCAGTTCCGTTCGCCCGAACGTCACCGCGTCGACGTCGCGCCGCTCGCCGACGTAGAGCACAGCGAGGTCTGCCCGCCAGCGCCTCCCGAGCCGTCCGCCGAGGATCCAGCCGCCGCTCCACTCGGGGCGGCGCAGCAGCTCGAGTCCGTCCTGGTCCTCGCTGTCGAGCCAGGTCGCCTGCAAGGTCGAAAGCAGACGCCCCGACACCGGTGCGGCCCAGCTCGCCTCGACGCCACGGACCTCCGCCCGTTCGAGGTTGGCGAAGGAGAAGCTGGCGAAGTCGAAGTCGATCAGACCCGTGGTCTCGGTCGAGAACGCCGCCACTTCCAGTCGCTGGCCTCCGAACGACGAGAGTAGACCCACCTCGAACGAGCGCGACCTCTCGGCGTCGAGCTCCGGGTTGCCCGAGAACGGGAAGTACAGCTCGCCGATCGACGGCTGCCGGAACGCCTCGCCGTAGCTGCCGCGGAGCTCGACCGCATCGCTGAGCCGCAGGCCGAGCGCCAGGCGCGGTGAGAGCTCCGATCCCCACTCGTCGGCCTCGTCCCAACGGGCCCCGACGATCACCGTCAGTCGCTGCGACACCTGCCACACGTCCTGGGCGAACAGGCCGCTGACCGAGGAACGCTGCCCCGACAGGTCGATGCCGAACGAGCTGCCGGCGTCGACCTCGTCGCGGCGCCACTCGCCGCCCCAGGACAGCTCGTGTCGTCCACCTCTCCCAAGATCGTGATGACTGGCCAGGCGCACCTGGGCGGTGTCGGCGAAGGTGTCCGACGCGGTGAAGCCGCCCGGATCGTCCGGATCGCGGAAGACGAGCGTGCGTTCGACCAGGGACGGCGTCAGCTCGAAGGCCCAGGAGCGCCCGAACTGGAACGAGAGCGGCGTCGACACGAGCCTCTGCTGCGAGCTCTGGCGCCGGTTCGGGGTCAGGTTCAGGGGGCTCGAGAACGGGATGCCGAGGACCGAATCGAGATCCTGGTAGAGGGCCGCGGCGCGATTCCCGTCGCCCCAGCGGTAGCCGCCGTCGACGAGGACCTGGCGGTTGGAGAAGTCGCTGTTGGGCAGCGTGCCGCTGCCCTCGCGATCGAAGTACGAGGCGAGCAGGTCCCACTGGTCGTCGCCCCAGCCGAGCAGGCCTTCGAGCCGCAGCCAGTCGTCGTCGCCCGCTTCACCGACCAGCCTCAGCCGCGTGCCCGGCTCGGCCCGCTGCGGGATCACGTTGACCACGCCGCCGATCGCGTCGGCGCCCCAGAGGGCCGAGAAGGGCCCACGCGCCACCTCGATCTGCTCCACTCCGGCGGTCGGCATCAGCGACCAGTCGTAGCCTCCGAAGTAGGGCGAGTTGAGGCGCACGCCGTCGAACAGGGCCAGCACGTGGTCGGACTCGGTGCCGCGTAGGAAGAGCGAGCCCGCTCCGCCTTCGTCGCCGCTGCGCAGGGAGATCGTGCCGGGCAGCCTACGCAACAGGTCGGCGACCGACTCTTCGCCGGACCGCTCGATCTCCCCTCGCGTGATCACCGAGACCGCGAGGGGTACCTCGTCGGCCTCGCGACGCTCGCCGGTCGCGGTGACCGTGACCCGGTCGAGCAATACCGCGCTCGCCGCGCCGTCGCTCGGAGCCGCCGGTGACGGGTCGGACGCTTGCGTGCTCTCGGTCGACGCGTCCCGGGGCGACGCCGTCGATGCCGCCGAGAGAGTCATCGAAGTGAATACCAGGATCGCCGTGCAGCCTGCCGCACGCCGACCGCCGAGGAGACGGATCGTTTCCCTCTGCATGTCGAAGCCTCCCGCTTCTGTCTGAGGGACGGCAGGTCTCCTGACTTCCGGATCCTCCACGACCTCGTCGCCTTCCCGGCTGGAGCGATGCCCCGTTGCGCCAGTGGCTCGGACTCGCCGCCTCACGCGAGCGGCGTCCCGGGACGAGCGTGTCCCCGGTCACAGTGGCGGGAGCCGTGCCGGATTCCCACCGGCTTCCCTCTTCGGCGTTGGCGCCACCGTCCCACGTGCGACGTTAGCAGCGACCGGCAGGCGACTGGCCAGTCGGCAGCCTTCAGGGTGATCGGCAGGGTGATTCGCGTCCGATCCGGGCAGAGCTGTCCGAGCTCCTCAACCGCTGCCCAGCGACCGGGCACGGATCTGGCGCGCCTGCCGCATGAAGCCCCGGTTGGCGATCGGCTCGGGGAGCGCCTGGCCGATGTCGACGTCGGGCGCGCGACGCAGCACGCTGAAGCAGTCGACCAGCCGCGCCCGGTTCTCCCAGTTGACCAGCTCCTGCGACACGCAGACCAGACCGGCGGCCGCGGCATCGCGTCGCACCGTCCTCCAGCTGACGTCCTCGGCGCGCCAGGCAGGGTTGATCAGCAGGTTGCGCCGCAGCCAGCGACCGAGGCGGTAGGGCACCGGAGGGCCGGTGAGGCGCCGCGACAGCGCGCACAACCGCCGGTGGCTGCCGAGGTTCGAGTGGTGCAGGAAGGCGGCGCCGCCGGGCGCCAGGACCCGGGCGACCTCTCGCAGATAGGAGCTCAGCGCCTCGCGGTCGACGTGCACCAGCGAATCGAAGGAGAACACCAGGTCGACGCTGGCGTCCTCGACACCGGGCAGGCTGCGGCCGTCGTTGACGCGGAACTCGAGGCCCTGCTCGCCGTCGAATCGGCTACGACACGCCGCGACGCACTCGGGATTGAGGTCGATGCCGACGAGGCTGTCGCAGGATCGCCGCAGCCACTCGGTGCAGCGCCCGTGCCCGGGGGCGATCTCGACCGCCCGACGGGCCGGGAGCAGGGGCGCGATGCGCGGCGCGATCACCTCGCGCCAGAGCGCCTCGGTGCCACCCCAGTGGGCCGACCACTCTTCGCCGTGATCGCGCCAGTTGGCGTCGCTCGACCAGGTGGCCTGGTTCCAATCGAGATCGGGCACGGTCGCTCAGCTCCACCGATCCTGCGCCGCGACGAGGCGGCGATCGGCATCGGGACGCAGGGCCAGGTTACCGGTTGCTCAGAAGCTCCGCCGCACGCGCACCGAGCCGCTCGGCGATCTCCGCCGTCGACAGACCGGCCTCGGCGCCCTCCTCGACCACCCGCACCAGGGCGCTGCCGACGACGACACCGTCGGCGACCTCGCCGACGGCCTGCACCTGTTCCGCTGTGGAGATCCCGAAGCCGACGGCCACCGGCACGCCGACCCGGCGGCGTAGGCGCTTGACCTCGGAGATCAGCTGCGGTGCCAGGGCCGCCTGCTCGCCGGTGATGCCGAGGCGCGAGACGTAGTAGACGAAGCCCGAGGCGAGCTTCGCGACTCGCTTGATCCGCTCGCGCGACGAAGTCGGCGCGAGCAGGAAGATCGGATCGATGCCGCGACGGCGCAGCTCGGCGACCAGGTCGTGCTCGATCTCCTCCGGCGGGGCGTCGACGCACAGGACGCCGGCGACGCCGGCGTGCGCGGCGCGCTCGACGAATTCGTCGACGCCCATGGCGACGATCGGATTCAGATAGGTGAAGAGCACGATCGGCACCCGGATCCGGTCGCGACGGGCGGTCAGCTGGTCGAGGATCCCCGACAGGGTGGTACCGGCCTGCAGCGCCCGGTACGCCGCGCGCTGGTTGACCGGGCCGTCGGCCATCGGATCGGAGAACGGAACGCCGAGCTCGACGATGTCGGCGCCGGCCTCCTCGAGCGCTTCGACGAGCCGCGGGGTGGCATCGAGATGGGGGTCGCCGGCAGTGATGTAGGGGATGAACGCCGCGCGGCGGCCCTTCTTCGCCCGGCGCAGGGCCGACGCGATCGGGGTGCGCTTCTTCGACCCCAGCAGTGGCGGGCTCACGACGGGTCCTCCTGGTCTTCGGCGGCCTGTTCGCCGTGTCGCCGGTCCCAGGCCATCACCGACTCGACGTCCTTGTCGCCGCGCCCCGAGAGGTTGACCAGGACGATCTGCTTCCTGCCCAGGCGCGGCGCCAGCTCTAGCACCTCGGCGATGGCGTGCGCCGTCTCGAGCGCCGGCAGGATGCCCTCGGTGTGCGCGAGCCGGTGAAAGGCCTCGACCGCCCTGGCGTCGTCGGCGCTGGTGAACTCGATGCGACCGCGCTCGTACAGGAAGACGTGCTCCGGACCGATCGCCGGGTAGTCGAGGCCCGCCGAGACCGAGGCCGTCGGCGCCACCTGGCCGGCCTGGTCCTGCAGCACCAGAGTGCGGGTGCCCTGCAGCACACCGAGCGAGCCGCCCTCGAAGCGGGCCGCGTGCTCACCCAGCCCGCCGCCGCTGCCACCCGCCTCGACGCCGATGAGCCGAACCTTGCGAGAGTCGAGGAAGGCGCGGAAGAGACCGATCGAGTTGCTGCCGCCACCGACGCAGGCGATGGCGACGTCGGGCTCCCAGCGGCCGGTCTGCTCGCGCAGCTGGCGACGCGCCTCCTCGCCGATGACGCTGTGGAAGTCACGCACCATCGCCGGGAACGGGTGCGGACCGAGCACCGAGCCGAGGATGTAGTGGGTCGTCTCGACGTTGGTGACCCAGTCGCGCAGCGCCTCGTTGATGGCGTCCTTGAGGGTGCGCGATCCGGAGTCGACACCGACCACCTCGGCGCCGAGCAGGCGCATCCGGTAGACGTTGAGACGCTGGCGCTCCATGTCCTCGGTGCCCATGTAGACGACACACTCGAGGCCGAGCAGCGCCGCGGCCGTTGCGGTGGCCACTCCGTGCTGACCGGCGCCGGTCTCCGCGATCACCCGCGGCTTGCCCATGCGGCGGGTCAGCAGCGCCTGACCGAGAGCGTTGTTGATCTTGTGTGCCCCGGTGTGCAGCAGGTCCTCACGCTTGAGGTAGATCTGCGCTCCGCCGAGCTCCTCGCTGAGCCGGCGGGCGTGGTAGAGCGGCGTGGGGCGGCCGCAGTAGTCCTTCAGCAGCTGCTCGAGCTCGCGGCGGAACTGCCTGCTCTTCTGCGCCTTGCGGTAGGCCCTCTCGAGCTCCTCGATCGGCCCCATCAGGGTCTCGGCGACGAAGCGGCCGCCGTAGGGGCCGAAGTAGCCGCGCTCGTCGGGGTAGGAGGTGCTGAGTCTCGGTTTCGCCATGCGCTCGGTCCTCGTTCTCGGAATCTGTCGGTGAAAGCGTCGAGCCGCTGCAGGCCGCGGTCAGGCGGTCCGCCCGGAGGATGCAGGCGACAGGGCTTCGAAGAGTGCCGCCAGCCGATCCGGATCCTTGCGCCCGGGCGATGCCTCGACCCCGGAGCACAGGTCGATGGCCCAGGCTCCGGGCACCGCGGCCACCGCAGCGGCGACGTTGTCGGGCCGCAGTCCTCCGGCCAGGAGCAGCCGAGCCTCTCCGGCCAGCGTGCGCACCGCGCCGAAGTCCCAGGTCTCTCCGGTGCCGCCGCGGAGCACCGCGTGCGGGGCGTCGATGAGGACACCCCAGCAGTGACTCCATGCGGCGAGCTCCGCGCGTGTCGCCCCGGCGCCGAGGCGCAGGGCGCGGATGGCGCGCGGCGCCCAGGCCGCGACCTGCGCCGCCGGCTCGTCGCCGTGGAACTGCACCAGGTCGACGCCGACCTCGCGCTCGATGCGCCGCAGCTCCTCGTCCCCGAGGTCGACCACCACCGCCACCAGGAGCACCTCGGGATGCTCGCGGCGCACCGCGGCGGCGATCCGCCCGGCCGTCTCGAGGTCGAGGCAGCGCGGCGACGGGGGATAGAAGTTGAGCCCCAGCAGGTCGGCTCCCAGGGCGCAGCTGGTCAGCGCGTCCTCGACCGTGGTGACGCCGCAGATCTTCACCCGCGGCCTTCCCGGCACCCGCACGGCCCGGCCGACGGCGGCGGCCGACGAGCTCACGAGCGCCCCTCGCTGGAGCCTTCCGACGCTGCTCCGGACACACCGCGCAGCAGACGCAGCTGGGCGGCCGGATCCTCGGCCAGCAGCAGCGACTCGCCGACCAGGAAGGCGTCGAAACCCGCTGACTCGAGCTGCTCGACCTGCCGGCGGCCAGCGATGCCGCTCTCGGCGACGCGCAGCGCACCGGCAGGCAGATCGGGCAGCAGATCGATCGAGTGCCGCAGGTCGACGGCGAAGGTGCGCAGATCGCGGTTGTTGACCCCGACCAGCTCCCAAGCGTCGTCCCCTCGCAGCTTCGCCACGTCGCTGCCCGAGTGGGTCTCGATCAGCGGAGCCATACCGCGCCGGCGCACCTCGTCGGCGAGACGGCTGAGCTCGTCGCGCTCGTAGAGCGCGGCGATCAGGAGCGCCGCCGAGGCTCCGGCCTCGGCGGCGGCGTCGAGCTGACGTTCGTCGACGACGAAGTCCTTGGCGATCGCCGGCAGCCCGCTCTCGATCACGCAGCGGCGCAGCAGCTCGTAGCTGCCATGGAAGTGATCGGGCTCGACCACCACCGAGAGCGCCGCCGCACCGGCGTCGCGGTAGATGCGGGCCTGGCGCTCGGGGTCGATCCGTCCCCGCAGGTCGCCGAGCTTGGGCGAGCCCATCTTGACCTCGGCGATGATCGCGCTCGCGGAGCCGCTGCGGGCGGCGCGCAGCGCGGCAGCGAAGTCGGGCGGAGCGCTGCCCGCGCCCTCGAGCCGGACGCTGTGACGGGGCTCTTCGCGCAGACGCCGGCGACGGCGCTCGACGATGCGCACCAGGACGTCGGCCACCGCGCCGCCCTGGAGCCCGGGATCGAGGCAGACGCTCACCTCGGCGCCTCCCCCTTCGCGCCGGCGGAGTCGTCGACGCCCCCGGTTGCCTCCGCGCGGCGCCGCGCCGCCTGACCGAACGCCACCAGCTCCTCGAGCTTGCGCGCCGCGGCGCCGCTGCGGAGCTGCTGGCGCGCCAGCTCGATGCCCTGCTCGAGCGAGTCGCACACCGCGCCGACGTAGAGGGCGGCGCCGGCGTTGAGTGCCGTGATGTCGGCCAGGGGCCCGGCCTCGCCGGCGAGCAGCCGACGCATCCGCTCGGCGTTCTCCGCCGGCGAGCCGCCCTGCAGCGCGGCGGGGGCGGCGCGCTCGATACCGAAGGCCTCGGGACGCAGGTCGTAGAGCTCGACGTCGCCGTCCTTGACCTCGGCGACGAAGCTGACGCCGGTGGTGGTCAGCTCGTCGAGCCCGTCCGAGCCGTGCACAACCAGCGCGTGCTCGCTGCCCAGCTCGAGCAGCACCTGACCGATCGGCGCCACCAGCCGGTGCGAGTAGACGCCGATCAGCTGTCGCCTGGCGCCGGCCGGGTTGGTCAGCGGCCCGAGCACGTTGAACAGGGTGCGCACGCCGAGCTGCTGGCGCACCGGCATCACCTCGCGCATCGCCGGGTGCATGCGCGGCGCGAACAGGAACGAGATGCCGACGTCGTGGAGCGCGGCACCGAGCTCCTCGGGCGGCAGCTCGATGGTGACGCCGAGCTCCGCCAGCACGTCGGCGGAGCCGGATCGGCTGGAGATCGAGCGGTTGCCGTGCTTGGCCACCCTGGCGCCTGCCGCCGCGGCCACCAGCGCGGCAGCGGTCGAGACGTTGAACGAGCCGCTGCCGTCGCCGCCGGTGCCGCAGGTGTCGATCACTCCCTCGAGACCGTGCGGGATGCGCACCGCGCGACGGCGCATCGCCGTCGCCGCCCCTGCGATCTCCTCGGGCGTCTCCCCCTTGCAGGCGAGGGCGACCAGCAGTGCCGCCTTCTCGACCTCGTTCAGCTCGCCGTCCATCAACCGGCCGAACAGCTCCTCGGTGCGCTCGCGACCGAGGTTGTTGCGCTTGATCAGCTGCTCGAGGCTACGCCGAGGCTCGAGCCGCTCGCCCTCCGCCGGCGCGCTCACGACGCCGCCTCCAGCTCCGCTTCACCGAGCTGTGCCGCCACGCCGGCATGGCGCGCCGCGAAGCGCAGGAAGTTGAGTAGCAGACGCGGGCCGGCGTCGGTGAGGATCGACTCGGGGTGGAACTGCACGCCCCAGTAGGGCAGCCGGCGATGCGCCATCGCCTGCAGCACCCCGTCCTCCGACCACGCCAGGGGCACCAGCTCGCTCGCCGGCAGCGTTCGTTCGGGCACCCGCAACGAGTGGTACCGGGTGGCGACGAACGGGCTGTCGAGCCCGGCGAACATCTCGTGGCGCCCCGCCGACCCCTGCGCCGGATCGTCGAAGTGCACCGACGAGGTCTTGCCGTGCATGAGATGGGGCGCGCCGTCGACCTGGGCGCCGAAGGCCAGCCCGAGGGCCTGGTGACCGAGGCAGACGCCGAGGATCGGCACGTCCACCTCACTGCGCAGCAGGTCGACGCAGATGCCTGCGTGCTCCGGCCTCCCGGGCCCCGGCGAGAGCACCAGGCAGTCACTGGCTTCCGCCACGTACTCGAGGCACTCGGCGACGGTGAAGTGGTCGTTGCGCACGACCTCGAGCGCCACGTCGTAGCGCATGAAGGTCTGCACCAGATTGTAGGTGAACGAGTCGTAGTTGTCGATCACCAGCACCCGCAGCGCCCCGTCGCCGAGGCGCCAGATCGTCTGGTCCTCCAGATGCGGGCCGGCGGCTTCGACCGGTGCGGTCGGCCTCGCGTCCTCCTGGCTCCTTCGACTCATTCGGCTCCCCTCCGCTGCATCTCCGCCGCCAGCGCCACCGCATGGAGCAGCGCCGCCGCCTTGTTGCGCGTCTCCTCCTCCTCGCGGTACGGATCGGAATCGGCGACCAGGCCGGCGCCTGCGGTCACCGTGGTGCGGCCCGGCTCGACCACCAGGGTGCGGATCGCGATGCAGGTGTCGAGGTCGCCGGTGTAGGACAGGTAGCCGACGGCCCCACCGTACACCCCACGCGCCTCCGGCTCGAGCTCGTCGATGATCTGCATGGCGCGGATCTTCGGCGCCCCGGAGAGGGTACCGGCCGGGAAGGTGGCGAAGAGCGCATCGAGCGCAGTGCGGCCCGGACCGCGCCGAGCCTCGACGCTGGAGACGATGTGCATGACGTGAGAGTAGTACTCGATCTCCATGAACGTCGGCACCTCGACCTGATCCGGCGCCGACACCCTACCGAGGTCGTTGCGACCGAGGTCGACGAGCATGACGTGCTCGGCGCGCTCCTTCGGATCGGCGAGCATCTCGCGCGCCAGACGCGCGTCGTCGGCGGCGGTGGCGCCGCGTGGGCGGGTGCCGGCGATCGGCCGGATGCCGAAGCGGTCGCCCTTGGCGCGCACCAGCATCTCGGGCGAGCCGCCGACCAGCGACACCTCGGGCGACTCGACCAGCACCATGTAGGGCGAAGGGTTCACCGTGCGCAGGGCGCGGTACAGGAGCAGAGGATCGAGGCTGCGCTCGATCTCCCAGCGCCGCGCCAGCACCACCTGGAAGATGTCGCCGGCGCGGATGTACTGCTTGGCGCGCGAGACCGCGTCACGGTACTGCTCCGCCGAGAGTGACGGCGGCCCGACCTCGGCGGCGATCTCGACCCCGTCGGGCAGCGCCAGCGCCTGACTGCTGCCGACCTGCTGCAGCACCGCGGTCATCTCCTCGAGCCGCTCGAACGCGGCGGCGCGATCGATCTCGCCCTCGACCTCGTTCGAGATCGCCATCATGCGCTGGCGCACGTGGTCGAAGACGACCAGCGCGTCGTAGCGCGCCAGCATCGCCACCGGCAGGCCGAACGGATCGGGGGGCCGCTCGCCGAGGCGCTCGAGCATGCGCACGAGGTCCCAACCGAAGTAGCCGACGAAGCCGCCGGTGAACGGCACCTCGCCGCGCCCGACCTGCAGCGGCTCGGCGCGGATGCGCTCCAGCCGCTGACGCAGCACCGCGAGCGGGCGCCCCTCGAGGGCGACGCGCTCACCGTCCGGGCCCTCCACCTCGACGCGGTCGGGGAACAGGAAGTAGACCTCGCTCGGCCGGCCGCCGAGGAACGACCAGCGCGAGACCTGGCCACCACTCGAGACGCTCTCGAGCAGGAAGCGGTAGGGCGAGCGATCGCGCAGCTTGCGGTAGATCGCCAGCGGCGTCAGCTCGTCGGCAAGGAACTCGCGCAGGTGGGGCATCGCCCGCACCGTTCCGGCTCCGGCGTCGGGCATCCCGCCCGGACGCGCCGCGACGACGTTCATCGCTCTCCTCCTTCCGCCTCGTCGCGGTGGCCGCCATGGTGGCGGCGCTCGAGCTCGGCGGCGACCTCCGAGAGGTCGACGCGTTGACTCTGCAGCAGCACCAGCAGGTGGTAGAGCAGGTCGGCACTCTCGCCGACCAGCGCATCGCGTGCAGCCTCGAGGCCGTCGCTCCCCAGCCTGCTCTCGCTGTCGGCGCGCAGCGCCGCGACCACCGTCTCGGTGGCCTCCTCGCCGACCTTCTGCGCCACCCGGTCGACGCCGCGCTGCAGCAGACGCGCGGTGTAGCTCTCCTCCGGCGGCTGCCCGGCGCGCTGCCCTAGGACCGCGGCGAGCCAGCCGAGCTCGAGCGCGCAGGGATCGGGCTCGAAGCACGAGGTGGTGCCGAGATGGCAGGTCGGCCCCAGCGGCCGGGCCTTGAGCAGCAGCGTGTCGGCATCGCAATCGGCCCGCAGCCCGACCACCCGCAGCTCGTTGCCGGAGGTCTCTCCCTTGCGCCAGAGCTGCTGGCGCGAGCGCGAGAAGAAATGCGCACGTCCGGTCGCGAGCGTCTTCTCGAGCGCCTCGCGGTCGGCCCAGGCGACCATCAGGACCCGCCCGGTGACGGCGTGCTGCACCACCACCGGCAGCAGGCCACGGTCGTCGAAGCGCAGGCCCTCCAGATCGAGCTCGAGCTCCGTCTCGCTACGGATCGCTCCGGCGTCGCTCATCTCGCGTCCTCCGCCGCGCCGCCAGTCGATCCGACGTCGTCCAGCCGCATCGGGAAGCGGCCCGCGAGGTGGCGCTTGGCCTCTTCGACGGTGTGGGTGCCGTGGTGGAAGATCGACGCCGCCAGCACCGCCGCGGCGCCGGCCTCGAGGCCCTCGGCCAGGTGCTCGAGGGTGCCGACCCCGCCGGACGCGATCACCGGTACCGGGACTTCGCGGCAGACCCGGCGGATCAGCTCGAGGTCGTACCCCTGCTGGGTGCCGTCGCCGTCGATGCTGGTCAGCAGGATCTCGCCGGCTCCCCGCTCGACGCACTCGCCGACCCACTCGATCGCGTCCCGGCCTGTCTCGCTGCGGCCGCCGTGGGTGACCACCTCCCAACGTGGGTCGCCCGCGCTCTCGCCCTCGGCGATCCGGCGGGCGTCGATCGAGATCACCACGCACTGCGAACCGAAGCGCTCGGCGAGCTCGGTGAGCACCTGCGGCCGCGCCACCGCCGCGGTGTTGATGCCGACCTTGTCGGCGCCGGCGAGCAGCAGGTTGCGGGCGTCCTCGACGCCGCGCACGCCGCCACCGACCGAGAGCGGCACGAACACCTGCTCGGCGGTGCGCCGCACCCAGTCGAGCTGGGTGTCGCGCCGCTCGTGGGCGGCGGAGATGTCGAGGAAGACGATCTCGTCGGCACCCTGTTCGGCGTAGCGGCGCGCCGCCTCGGCCGGGTCGCCGTGCTCGGTGAGGTCCTTGAAGCGCACCCCCTTGACCACCCGGCCGCCGGCGACGTCGAGGCAGGGGATGATGCGGTGGGTCAGCCCGGTCGACGACCGGGCGGGTCCCTCGGCGCCGCGCCTGCCCACGTTCACTGGGACACCTCGGCGCCGCGGCACGCCAGCAGCGCGTCCTCGAGCGTCACCTGGCCGTCGTAGAGGGCGCGGCCGACGATCACCGCCGAGAGCTCGGGGATCGTCGCCGCCCGGCGCAGGTCGCCGAGCGTCGCCACGCCGCCCGAGAGGATTCCGGGGACGCCGACGGCGCGTGCCAGGTAGCGCGCCAGATCGAAGTTCGGACCGCTGCCCATGCCGTCGCGTGAGATGTCGGTGACCAGGACCGCGGCGAGCGGCAGCGGCTGCAGCCTCCTGCACACCTCCTCGAGCGGCAGGTCGGCGCTCTCGGTCCAGCCGGCGGTGCGCAGCTCGCCTCCGTCGACGTCGAGGGCGGCGACCACCCGGCGCGGCCACCTCGTGGCGACCTCGCGGAAGAGCTCCCAGCGGCGCACGATCATCGAGGTGACGACGATCCGCTCGACGCCGGCCGACAGCGCCCACTCGATGTCCGCCTCCTCGCGGAGGCCGCCGCCGAGCTGGATCGAAGGCGCCTCCGGGGTCGCGATCAAACGCTCGATCAGCGCCCGCTGGGGCTTCTCACCGAAGGCGGCGTCGAGGTCGACCACGTGCACGCGCGCGATGCCGGCATCGCGATAGCGGCGCAGCACGTCGCCGGGCGCCTCGGTGTAGGTGGTGCGCTGCTCGTCGTCGCCGCGGCGCAGGCGCACGACGCGGCCACCGCGCAGGTCGATCGCCGGCAGCAGCTCGATGGACGAGGACTCTCGCAGAGCGCTCATCGGGAGGTCACCTCGGCTCTCTCCCGCCCGGCGTGCGCGTCGTCGGCGCCGGCGAGACGCAGGAAGTTGGTCAGCACCCGCAACCCCACCGCCTCGCCGCTCTTCTCGGGATGGAACTGGGTGCCGAAGACCCGTCCGCGTCCGGCGATCGCCGGGAACTCGCGGCCGTGCAGGCAGGTGGCGACGATCTCCTCGTCGGTGGCGGCGTCGGCAGCGAAGCTGTGCACGAAGTAGGCGTGCGCACCCGGCGCCACTCCGGCGAGCAGGGGATGGCTCCAGTCCTGAGCCCGCAGGGCGTTCCATCCGATGTGCGGCAGCGGCACCGACTCCGGCAGTCGCCGCACCGTGCCGCGCAGCAGCGCCAGCCCGTCGCAGTCGCCGAACTCCTCGCTGCCCTCGTAGAGCAGCTGGAAGCCGACGCAGATGCCGAGCAGCCAGGCACCGTCGGCCAGCGCCTGGCGCAGTGCCCGTTCGAGCTCGCCGCGCAGCGCCTCGCGCGGCGGCCGGAAGGCGCCGACTCCCGGCAGCAGCACGGCACGGGCGCTCTGCACCGCCCCCGGGTCGGTGGTGATGGCGGCGCGCCAACCGCACACCGCGACGGCGCGCTGGAGGTTGCCGAGGTTGCCGACGCCGAGGTCGACGATCTGCACGCTCGCCGATCCGCGCCCCGCCGCGGCGACGTCGACCGCGTCATCGCGCGCCACCTCGGGGCCGCTGGACACCCTGCGCTCGCTCATCGGGAAAGCGTCCCCTTGGTGCTCGGCACCCCGAGCTCGCCCGGCCGCCGAGCCACCGCCTGGCGCAGCGCCAACGCCACCGCCTTGAACGCCGCCTCGGCGGCGTGGTGACCGTTGCGCGCCCGCAGCACGTCGACGTGCAAGGTGAGGCGGCCGCGGTCGGCGAAGGCATGCAGGAAGTCCTCGACCAGGGTCATCGGGAAGTCGCGCGTCACCCAGCTGCGGCGCAGGGCATCCTCCATCTCGAGGACCAGGAAGCCCCGTCCCGAGAGGTCGACCACCGCCCGCGCCAGCGCCTCGTCGAGCGGCGCGTAGGCGGTGCCGAATCGGGCGATGCCGGCGCGCTCGCCGAGGGCCTGGCGCAGCGCCTCGCCGAGGGCGATGCCGACGTCCTCGACGGTGTGGTGCAGGTCGACGTGGGTGTCGCCGTCGGCGACGATGCGGCAACCGAAGCCGGCGTGACGGGTCAACGCATCGAGCATGTGGGCGAAGAAGCCGTTCGGCGCCTCGATCTGACGCTGCAGACCGCCGGCTGGCGGATCGAGGCTCAACTCGGCCTCGACGCGGGTCTCCGAGGTCTCACGGCTCACCGAGCCGCGGCGCGACTCGGTCTCTGTGGCCGGGGCTGCCGGCGCCGGCAGGTCGCTGCTGGTGCTCATGCGTCTCTCTCCTCGTGATCGCCGGTCGCGGCGCCTGATGCGGCCGGGCCGGCCGGCGGCTCGGGCGGCAGCGAGGCCAGGATCTCGGTCAGCGCGGCGCGCGTGTCGCGCAGCGCCCGCCCCGAGCCGATACCGAGACGGGCGCAGCCGGCGAGCCCCGGGTAGTGGCTCATCTTGCGGATCAGGATGCCGCGCTCGGCGAGCGCCAGGCGGATCTCCTCCATGCGCCGGTGCCGCAGCAGCAGGAAGTTGCCCTGCGAAGGGAACACCTCGAGCCCCGCCTCGGTCAGCATCCGCCGCCACTTCTCGCGCAACCCGACGATCAGGCGCACGCAGCGCTCGCCCCAGCGGGGCTGCTCGAGCACCAGCTCGCCGATGGTCGCGGCCGCGTGACCGAGGTTGTACGGCAGCTTGATCTTGATCAGCTCGCGCACCAGCTCCGGGTCGGCGAGCAGGTAGCCGAGGCGCAGGCCGGCGAGGGACCACGCCTTGGAGAAGGTGCCGAAGAGCACCAGGTGGCGGTGGCGGCGCAGCAGCGGACGGTAGTCGTGGCTGGAGAACTCGGCGTAGGCGCCGTCGAGCAGCAGCGGCGCCCGGATGCGCCTCGCCAGCTCGTCGACCTGCTGCGGCGCCAGCGCCGCGCCGGTCGGGTTGTTGGGGGTGCACAGGATGAGCGGCCGCGTCGGATCCCGTTCGAGCTCGGCGCACATCTCCTCGAACGGCAGGGCCAGGTCGCTCCGCGGCGGCAGGAAGCGGGCGGAGCCGCCGGCGCGGCGCACGAACATCTCGTAGAGGCCGAAGGTCGGCAGCGCCGCCAGCACCTCGGTGCCGGGGCCGACGACCGCATCGAGGGTGATGCCGAGCAGCTCGTTGGAGCCGTTGCCGACCAGCACGCCTTCGCGCGGCCACCGGTGACGCTCGCCAAGCAGGGTGCGCAGGCGTTCGCCGTGGAAATCGGGGTAGTGCGCCCAGTTGCGCGACAGCAGCCGCTCGCTCGCCTGTCGCTTGAGCCGGGCCGGCAGGTCCCATGGCACCTCGTTCTGGTCGAGCTTGTGCACGAACGGCGTCTGGTGCAGCGAGTACTCGTGCAGATCGCGCAGCTCTGGTCGCACGAACCGCGCCGGCGATGCGCCTTCGCGATCGGCCTCGGCGGAGGTGCCGGAGTCGGCGCGCAGGGACGCCGAGCGTGCGTGCGCCTCGAGACCCTCCTGGCGGGCGAAGGCGGCGGCCAGCGGAGCGGCGACGGCGGCCGCCGCGGCGCTGAAGGCAGCGTGGTGCTGGCGGCGCACGAAGTCGAGCGGTCCGAGGCCCGAGGCGTGGCGAGCGGCGCCGCCGGTCGGCAGCACGTGCGACGGCCCGGCGAGATAGTCGCCGAAGACGGTCGGCGTCGCGGCGCCGACGAACACCGCGCCGCTGCAGCGGATGCGGTCCTCGAGCGCCTCGGCGTCCGGACCGATGAGCTGCAGGTGCTCGGGTGCGATGCGCTCGGCCACGGTCAGCGCCTGCTCCCAGTCCGCCGCGACCAGCGCGCAGCTGAGCCCGGAGAGCGACGCCGCCGCGGTGTCGCGGGTGGGCAGCGACCCGAGCTGACGCTCGACCTCGGCCGCCACCGCCACGGCCAGCCGCCGCGACGTCGTGATCAGCACCGCCGCCGCCTGCGGGTCGTGCTCGGCCTGAGCGAGCAGATCGGCGGCGATGACGTCGGCCGGCGCGCTCTCGTCGGCGACGATCACCACCTCAGAAGGGCCGGCCTCCTTGTCGATGCCGACGTCGCGCGACACCAGGCGCTTGGCGGCGGTCACCCAGGCGTTGCCCGGACCGGCGATGAAGTCGACCGGGCGCACCGTCTCTGTGCCGTAGGCGAGCGCCGCCACCGCGTGGGCGCCGCCCATGCCCCAGACTTCCGTGACCCCGGCCCGGCGGCACACGGCGCGCAGCGCGGCGCTGTCCCGGTAGGCGCCCGGCGGTGTGGCGACGACGATCTCCTCGACCCCGGCGAGTCGCGCCGGGACCGCCGACATGATCACCGTCGAGGGATAGGGGAAACGCCCTCCCGGCACGTAGAGGCCGACGCGGCGAAAGGGAAGCACCCGCTCCTCGAGACGGACGCCATCGTCGACCTCGCGGTGGCTGCGCGGCACCTGCGGCGCGTAGAAGCGCTCGACCGCGGCGATCGCGCGATCGACGGCGGCGCGGAGCTCGGCCGGGAGCTCGGCGTCCTCGACCTGCGCGCCCGCGGCGTCGACCGAGCCAACGTCGAGGCGCAGGTGGGCGGCGCGGGCCGCGCCGGCGTCGCCGTCGAAGCGACGCACGTGCTCGACCAGCGCTGCGTCGCCGCCGGCACGCACCGCGTCGACGATGGCGCGGGCGCCCTCGAGGGTCTCTCCCGCCAGCGTGTAGTCGCCGCGCCGATCGAGCCGCTGCAGCACCGCCGTCGCCGCCTCCTCGCCGAGCTCGAGGACGCGCAGCAGCGGAGACGCCGGCGAGGTCCGCAGCGTCGGCGCCGAGGCGCCGCGGCCGCTGTCCGGTGAGGTCGTCATCCCACCACCCCTGCCGCCTCGAGTCGACGGAAGAGCCCGTTCAGCGCCGTGCGGTGGCGCTGGTACGACGCCCGGTTGACGACCAGCGAAGGCGCGATCTCCGCCAGCACCTCGATCTCGTGCAGCTTGTGCTCGCGGATCGTGGTCCCGGTCTGCACGATGTCGACCGCCACCTCCGAGAGGGCCAGCAGCGGGCCGAGCTCGACCGAGCCGGAGAGCTTGAAGATCTCCACTCCCCAGGGCCTCGAGCGTAGGAGCCGCTCGCTCCAGCGTGGGTACTTGGTGGCGACGCGGATCTGGTCACCCGGCTGCGGCGGCTCCGGTCGCGGACCGATCAGCGACATGCGGCAGCGACCGGAGGTGAAGCGCAGCGGCACCAGCAGATCGCTGCCCATCTCCTCGAGCACGTCGGTGCCGACCACGCCGCAGTCGGCGATGCCCTGCTCCACGTAGAGCGGCAGATCCCAGTCCTTGAGCAGCAGCACCTCGACGCCTTCGCCAGGGAAGGCCTGGCGCAGGCGGCGGCCGTTGAGCCCCGACAGCTCGAGACCGGCGGCGCGCAGACCGTCGAGGGTCGGGTCGAGATTGCGGCCCTTGGGCAACGCCAGACGGATCACCGGCTCTCCTCCACGTCGCCCGAAGCGGTCTCCGCCGTCGCCTCGCGCTGCTGCACCCCGTTGGTGCTGACGTCGAGCAGCTGGTCGAGCCCGAGTGAGAATCCCGCCGCGACGACGTCGGCTCCCAGCGCCGCGAACAGCGCGTCGTAGCGACCGCCGCTGGCGAGCGGTTCGGCGGCGCCGGGCAGGTAGATCCGGAACACCGGGCCGTCGTAGTACTCGTGGTGCAATCCGGTGCCGCCCTGTCCCTGGGGTCCCTGGGGCAGGAACTCGGCCAGGTCGACGCTGAACGCGACGCCGCGACCCTCGGCCCGCTGGCGGAAGAGATCGGCCACCGACACCACCTCGCGCAGGCCGGCCGCCGCCGCTCCGAGCGCCTCGAGGTCTGCCGGTAGACCGTCTTCGACGATCTCGAGCAGGACGTCGCGCCGGGCGCCACCGATCTCGCGGATGGCCTGGCGATCCCGCCGCGCCACGCTGGCGGAGAGCTCGTCCCGGCGCTCGCAGTCGGCGACCAGGCAGGTCAGCGCCCCGGCGTAGCCGAGCACCACCTCGGCGACGCTGCCGGAAGCCGCGCTGCCACCGCCGGACGCTGCCGGCAGCTCGGCCTCGATCAGCCCCAGGGCGACCTCGAGCAGGATCTCGAGCAGCGCGGCGTCGGCCAGGGCGCCGGGCGCGGCGATCAGCTCGGCGCCGAGCTGTGAGGTCTCGCGCAGGCGGTTCGGCCCGGTCTCCTGGTGGCGTACGACGTCGCCGCGGTAGAACAGGCGCATCGGAGCCGTCGAGAGCGCTGCCGGGTCGAGACGCTGGGCGAGCAGACGGGCGAGCAGCGGCGTGAAGTCGCTGCGCAGGGCGAGCATCTGACCGCCGCGATCGACGAAGCGGTAGAGGCGCTCCTTCTCGGCCTCCGCCAGGAGCGTCTCGTAGGGGGCGTAGTAGTCGAGGATCGGCAGGATCACCTCGTCGAAGCCCTGCTGCTCGAGGGCACGACTGAGTCGCCACTCCATCTGGCGGCGGCGGCGCGCCTCGTCGAAGAAGACCGCGGAAACCCCACGCGGCAGCCCGGCTCGAACCCTCATCGGCGGGATCCCTCCCCGTCAGTGTGGCGCTCGCCGGCGCCCTCTCCGGCGGCAGCGGCGACCTGTCGGCGCAGCGCCGCGGCGTCGGCGGAGATCGACAGCCCCAGGCGCTCGGCGGCCGATGCCAGCGGCAGCTCGACGCCGGTCATGCGGCGGAACTGCTCCACCGCCTGCATGAGCAGCACTTCGCGGCCGCCGACCGACTCGATGCCGGCTTCGTCGCAGGCGCGCTCGAGGGCGGTCGGCTCGGCGCCGTACACCATGTCGACGACGAGGGCCGAATCGCGGCAGCGCTCCGGACGCAGCGGCAGGCGATCGGACGGCGATCGCCCGAGCGAGGTGGCGTTGACCAGGACCTCGTAGTCCGACTCCCGCACCGCCGACGGGGGCAGGAACTGGGCGCCGAGGCGGCGCCCGACCTGCTCGCCTCGATCGACGCTGCGATTGCTCAGCGTCACGTCGTAGCCGATCGCCTGCAGGCCGACGACGGCGGCGCGCCCGGCGCCTCCGGCGCCGCTGACCAGGGCAGCGGGCGGGGTCTCTCCGCGCCGCGAACCGCCTCCCGGCCGGCGGCGCGCGACGGCGTAGGAGACGCCCTCGGGATCGGTCGACTCGGCCTCCCACACCCCCTCGCGGAGCACCAGGGTGTTGGCGCTGTCGATGTGCTGAGCGCGCGGCGAGCTGGCGCCGGCCACGGCCAGGGCGGACTTCTTGTGGGGCGCCGTGACGCTGAGGGCGCGCAGCGGCGCACCGAGCCAGTCGAACAGGTCGGATTCGACGACCTCGAGCCAGAAGTCACCGAAGGCCGGCGCCCGGAACGGCAGGTAGAAGGCCCGCAGACCGAGGTCGCGGTAGGCGCCGTTGTGGATGCGCGGCGAGAGACTCGCGGCGACCGGATCGCCGACGATGCCGTAGAAGGCATCCACCGGCGGCAGCTCGGGGAGGCCGTAGTCGCCGACCAGCTGCAGAGCGGTGAACTGTCCTGGCGCCACCGAGTCGCCGAGGCTGCCGAAGACGAACACCGAGCCCAGTCGCGGCGCCACCAGGCGCGTCCACGCCGCCGAGTCGCCGAGCGCGAAGCAGGTCAGGTCGCGGCGTCTCTCGCGGGTCAGCAGCTCGAGCGGGACGAGACCGTCCACCGGCTCCCGGGCGGCGGTGACCAGCTTGCGGAAACGGGCCTCGACCTCGTCGACCCGGGCCAGCTGCCGGGTCAGCTCCTCGCTCGATGTCGAGCTGCCCGGATCGTCGTGCCAGGAGAGCAGGCGCCTCGACACCGGGACGGCGTGGGCGGCATCGACGTCACGGTCGATCTCGAAGTCGACCAGGTCGTAATGCTCGGCGGCGCGCTCCAGGCGGGAGCGGCGCAGTGCCGGGTCGTTCTCTCCGGCGCCACCCTCGGCGCGGCTGCGCAGGGTGTACAGCAGCTCGCCGGGGAAGCGGTCGCGCAGCGTCGCCACGTCGACGTCGCCGACCAGATCCGCGCGCACCTCGAGCCAGGAGGCAGCGCCTCGCGGCAGCTGGTCGAGCATCTCCAGCTGGGCGAGGTCGCCGAGGGTGGCGACGAGATCGGTGTGGGCGCTTTCCGCGCTCTCGAACGACAAGAAGAAGGCCTCCGTTCCGGTCGAGGAAGGAGGCCGCTCGTGCTGCGCTCGGATCCCTGCCCCGGCCGTGGGCCCAGGGCAACCGCCCTGAGCTCAGGTGGTGTGATGGTGCACGCGCAGCCACCAGCCCGGGATCGGCTGGACGCGAGGCGCTGTGGCGAAGGAGCTCATCGGAGTGGGTCGGGTGAGGCGGTTCTGTTCTCCGTTCGGTGTCGCTGCCCGCGGGCGGCCCGTCACCGACGCTCGAGAACCGGCGCGGCGTTGCCGCGGCCGTCCACCGGCCGATTACAGCAACCGCCCCTCCGGGCTGTCAACCGGGCGTCTGCGGCGCCGGCGGAGCGCCGTCCGGGCCCGACCGGCGCGCCAGCAGCACGACCTGCTCCAGCGGTCGGAAGGGACGCCGCGCAGCCCACGGCGACGATTCGAGCAGCCAGTCGCGAGCGGCGACCGGTGCCATCGCCAGGATCGCTTCGAGCAGGCGCTCGGCCAGGAGCACGGGGGCTAGTCTCCGCGGCCGCGACAGCGGACCTCCGGAGAGGGTCGAGAGATCCCGCCATCCGGCCTGCGCGAAGGCGGCCGCGAGCTCGCGGTGGGTGTACTCGCGGAGATGGAAGCCCTGCGCCTGGTGGCTGAAGTAGCCCGAGACGTCGTGTGGCCCGAAGAGGCGGTTGGGAGTGACCATCACGTAGCTGCCACCGGGGGCGCACCAGCGGTGCACGTCGCGCAGATGATCCGCCAGGTCGTCGGGATGGAGGTGCTCCGCGAAGTGGCTGCTGAACGCCAGGTCGACGCTCTGCGGCTCCAGGCGATGCGGCGCTTCCGACGGCGACAGCCAGCACCAGTCGATCCCCAGCCGCTCGCCGCCGACCGCCCCCTCGGAGGCCTCGATCACCGTCACCGAAGCCACCTCGCCGACGAGCGAGCGAGCCAGTGCTGCGTCGCCGGCACCGATCTCCAGGAAGCGCGTACGCCGCTCGAGGAGCGGGGCGAGCAGCCGGCGCTGCAGCCTGGTCACCTCCGGATCGCCGGCCTCGCGAGTGGCGCCGATCTCACGGTAGTACTCGTCGTAGACCTCGCCGTAGAGCCGGGCGCGATCGGTCGCAGGAGCGAGCCGCAGGCGCTTGGCCAGACGGCGTTCGACCTCGAATCGGCGACGCAGCTCACGCTCGTCGACCCCGGGCGGGGCCGGACGTCCGGATCGTCGCACCACCTCCCTGCGCATCCTTCTCCTCACCGCCGGTCCAGGACCGCCGTTCGTCGTCCGCCCCTTGACGGGGCGCTCGGCGCCGTCAGCCTATGATGCGCCGATGAGACCTGCTGGCGCACCTCTCCCGGGCGACGGGCCGTCCGGCGCGGGTTCGGGGCCGACGGAGGCCGGCGCCGACGACGAGTCGCGGCTGCGGGTGGTGTTCGTGCTCGCGGGGGTGGAGCTCTTCGGCGGCGTCAAGGTCGTGCTGCAGCTCGCCGACCTGCTCCGGGGTCGCGGACATCGGGTCGTCGTCGCGGCGCCGGCGCCCGCTCCCTCCTGGTATTCGCTCGGCGCCGACTACCTCGAGCTGCCTGCCCTCGAGGCCGAGCACCTGCCGGCGGCCGACCTCTACGTCGGCACCTTCTACACCACGCTGGCGCCGGCGCGCGACGCCGCCAGCGCTCGCGGCGCGACCGCGGTGCACCTCTGCCAGGGGTTCGAGGGAGCGCTGAGCCACAACCGCGGCGAGCACCCACTCATCGATCAGGCCTACCGCCTGCCGCTGCCGGCGCTGACGGTGAGCGAGCACCTCACCCGGCTGATCGAGGAGCGTTTCCGGCGCCCGGCACGCCGCATCCGGCAGCCGGTGGACCCAGCCTTCCGGCCGCTCCTGCCCCGCCGCGAGCGACCAACCTCTCCGGCGCGGATCCTGATCACGGGCGCCTGGGAGTTCTACCTCAAGGGCGTCGACGTGGCGCTGGCCGCGGTCCGCCGACTGCGCCGCGAGGGGCTCGAGTGCCAGGTGGTTCGCCTCTCGCAGTGGCCACTGTGCGACGCCGAGCGGAAGCTCGAGCCGTCGAGTGAGTTCCACCACCACCTGCGACCGTCGGAGGTGCCCGAGCTGCTGCGCGGCTGCGACCTGCTGCTCGCCCCGTCCTGGCCGGTGGAGGGATTCGGCCTGCCGGTGCTCGAGGCGTTCGCCAGCGGCGTGCCGGTCGTGGCCTCGGACATCCCCAGCTTCCGTGAGTTCGCCGCCCCGGCTGCGGCCCTTCTTCCCCACGACGACGAGGCCGGCTTCGCGCGCGAGGCCGCTCGCCTGCTGCGCGATCCGCAGCACTGGCGCAGTCGCCGCGACGCCGGGCTGGCGGTGGCCGCCGACTACGGTCCCGACGCTGCCGCCGAGGCGCTGGTGGCTGGACTGCGCTGGGCCCGGTCGACCACCACCCGTCGGGACCCGGCGCCGGTCGGCGACTGAAACGCCGCCAGGCCGACCGCCTGCTCGCAGGTGGCATCGAGCTCCTGCTGCAGCCGTACGAGCTCCGAGAACAGCTCCGCCAACGGAGCCACGGCTTCCTGGCAGGCCGGCGTGACGACCGCCCCGGCACCCTGCCCACCGACGCTCCAGCGCAGCTGCAGCCCGCCCGGCGACGGCGGCCCGGACGAAGGCGCGTCGATCGCGCCATCGGCAGTACCGTGTGCCGCGCAACGCTGCTCCAGGTCATGAGGCAGCACGTCGAGCACCTCGGCCAGACGATCGAGCCGGCCGCGGGAAGCGTCTGACAGCATCCTCTGATCCCCGGCAGCGGGCACGACCTCGAGCAGGGAGGCGGCGCAGGAGCTCCCGGATTCCCGGCCCGCCGCGCCGTCGAACGGCGACCCGTAGGTCTCCCAGAAAGCGCTCCAGTTCTCGCTGCGCACCTCGAAGCGGCGCCATGGCGCTTCGCCCAGTGGGCTGGCGGCGTCGACCCAGACCTCCGGGCTCTCGGCGAACAGGATCAGCGTCAGCGCCGGCTCGAACGGCGGCACGTCGACGACGGTGGCCGGGCGTGCGGTGGCCACGTTCGGCGGCAGGAGACGTAGACCCAGCAGTGCCGCCGCAGCGACCAGGAGCGCACCGACGCTGGCCAGCCAGCGCCGTCGCCGGTCGAGGGCGGCGATACCGGCACCGGCCACGACCGCGCCGGCGAGCGCCCCGACCATCATGCCGCCGAGCGCGTCGGCGAGCTGATCCCATCCCATGTCGGTGGTCGTCAGGACGCGGGTGGCGACCAAGCCGCCGACCAGTGATCCCGCCGGCACCGCCGTCGCCGACAGGGCGCAGCCGGACAGCACCCTCGCGCTGCGGCCCGCTCGGCCGGTGCGCCTCTGGTTCGACGATCGGGAGGTCGTCCGGCCGCCGGACGGCGGCTGTGCTCCCTGGCTCTGGTTCGATGTCATCTGGTTCCTGCCGTGGATCTCGATCGTCGGTCCATTCGTGTCCGGGCCGGACCGGCGGGGACCGGTAGGCTAGCGCGCATGGTGGAGGAACCCAGGGACCGGGCGCACCGCGGACGCCGTCGGCTGCTGCTGGCGGCGTTTCTGGTGGTGGCGACGCCGGCGGTGACCGCGCTCCTCGGCACCAAGCTCGTCGCCCCCTGGAAGCCGCTCGACGAACGCACCGCCACTGCGCTGCCGGCGGCCCTTGCACAGGCGGTGAACGCCGCCCGCGAGCTGCAGCGGTTCAACCTGCCGCCGGCTCTCACCGACCTGCGCCCCGAGCCCACCGACTCGAATGCGGTCGAGCCGAGCGCGATCTCGGCCATCGAACCGGTCTCCCTGCCGCACGACCTGTCGCCCTCGCTCACCGCGGTGCGCGAGCAGACCCCGGTACTGCGCTGGTCGCGAGGTCTCGACCCGATCGGCGACAGCGGCGCTTTGGACGAGCTTCCTCAGCTGTTCGAGGTGCTGGTGTCGGACCCGGTCAGCGGTCGCCAGCTCGCCAGCTCCGGACCTCTCACGGAGTCGTCCTGGCGTCCTCGGGCGCCACTCGAGCGTGGACGTGTGCTGAGCTGGCGGGTGCTGCAGAGTGGCTCGGGCGAGGCGCCGGATTCCGGCGACGCCCGCCTGTCGCCGGAAGCACGGCTCCGCGTCCTCACCGAGACCGAGATCGCCGAGCTGGAGCGCCGACTGGGGCGTCTGCCGCCGGTCGACGACGCCCGCAATCAGCTGGCGCGGGCCGTCGTGCTGGTCGAGGCCGGACTGCTCGACGAGGCACGCCAGCAGCTGCGCCGCGCCGACGCGCTCGAGCCGCAGCTGCGCCAGAGCCTGCTCGAGTCGTTGCCGCGCTGAAGCGGACCGGCCTCGTCAAGGCGCCGAGGCGGCGCACGGGGTCCGCGCGTCGGGAGCCTCGCCTGACTCGGCGACGATGGTCGGCTCGACGCCTTCGCTGGCGGCGAAGAAGACGACGATCTCGACCGGCCCGTCCACCGACCGGCCCCGGTGCCAGGTGCGCACCACCTCGGCCATCGACTCGCCCGCCGCGAAGCGCCGGCGCTCGCCGGCCACGGTGTGCACCTCGACCGTGCCCGCGACGACGTAGGCGAACATCGGCACGGTGTGGCAGTGCCAGGGCGTGCTCGCTCCCTCGTCGAGCTCGACCCGCGAGCTGATCACCCTCGCCGCGCCGTCCGGAAAGGCGATGGGGCCCCCGTTCCACGAGGTCGACGTGTCGAGCAGCGCCTCGCTTCGACTGGCGGTCTCCTCGGCCGCGGCGGCCGCTTCGAGCGCGGTGGGCGCGATACACGCGGCAAACGACGAGGTGACCGCGACCAGGAACGCCGCGGCCGGGCGGCTGACCGCGCCGAGCCGCTCCGTCGGCGACGCTTCGACCTCTGCTCTCCCCATCTCCGCCGTTCCTCCAATGCCGAGTTGCCGCGATCTACCGACAGCGTAGCCGAGCCCCGCTCGGCGGCTGAAACCCGCCCAGGTTCCCCCACGTCTATTCAAACGTAGCCGCCTCGGTTCGGAGCCCTTCGAGCCCTTGGAAGCCCCGTCGAGTCGACCTCCCAACCGGTCCGAGAGCCAGCCCGATGATCCGTCCACTGCGCACCGTGCTCCGTCGCCTACGGCTGTCGCCGTCCTTCAGCGTCACCGCGACGCTCACCCTGGCTCTCGGCATCGCCGCCAACGTCGCGGTCTTCTCGGTGGTGCGCGCGGTGCTGCTCGAGCCGCTGCCGTACGACGAGCCGGATCGACTGGTCGGCGTCTGGCACACCGCACCCGGCCTCGACTTCGAGGTCCTCAACCAGTCGGCATCGCTCGACCAGCTCTACCTCGACGAGGCTGAAGCGTTCGAATCGGTCGGCATGTGGAACAGCCGTCGGGTCGCTCTCACCGGCGGAACGCGGGCCGAGGAGGTGCCGGCCCTCACCTTCACCTCGACGGTGTTGCCGCTGCTGCGGGTGGAGCCGGTGCTGGGACGCCTGACCACCGCCGAGGACGACCTGCCCGATACTCCCGACGTGGTGCTGCTCACCCACAGCACCTGGCAGCGCCGCTTCGGCGGGCGCAGCGACGTGCTCGGCGAGACGATGCGCATCAACGGCACCTCGCGCGAGATCGTCGGCGTGCTGCCCGCTGGCTTCGATTTCCTCGATCGCCGGGTCGATCTGGTGCTGCCACTGAAGATCGATCGCACCGACCTGCGACTCGGGATGTTCAACTACATCGGCATCGGCCGTCTGGCGCCGGGCTTCACGGTGGACGACGCGAACGCCCAGATCGACCGTCTCCTGCCGCTCGCCACGGAGCGGTACCCCGGACCGATCTCGCTGCAGATGCTGGAGCAGGCTGGATTCGCCGGAGCCGTGCGGCCTCTCAGCGAGGATCTGATCGGCAACATCTCCCAGACGCTGTGGATCCTCTTCGCCGCCGTGGGCATGGTGCTGCTGATCGCCTGCGCCAACGTCGCGAACCTCTTCCTGGTGCGCGCCGAGACCCGCCAGCGCGAGCTCGCGGTGCGCGGCGCGCTGGGAGCCGGGCGTTGGCGTCTGGCGCGTGAGCTGCTCGGCGAGAGCGTCACTCTCGGTCTGCTCGGAGGCATGCTGGCCCTGCCCCTCGCCTGGCTGCTGCTCGAGCTGCTGCGTTCGCTCGAGCCGACTAGCCTGCCGCGTCTCGACTCGATCACCATCGATCCCCTCGTGCTGCTCTTCGCCCTCGGCATCTCCCTGCTCGGCGGCCTGCTCTTCGGGCTCGGACCGGCGCTGAATCCGAAGGTGCTGCGGCACGGCCGCATGGTGGGCGCCCTCAAGGAGGGTGGACGCGGCGGCGCCGGGAGCGGCCGCAGCCCGCTGCGCGCGGCGCTCGTCGGGGCGCAGGTCGCCACCGGCCTGGTGCTGCTGGTCGGCTCGGGTCTGCTGCTGCGCAGCTTCGTCGAGCTGCGCGACGTCGAGCCGGGATTCACCGATCCGGAGTCGATCTACACCTTCCGCGTCGCCGTTCCCAGCGCCGAGGTGGAGGACGAGATCGAGGCCTACCGCCTGCTGCGCACGATTCAGGAGGAGCTGGCCGGTCTGCCGGGAGTGGCGTCGGTCGGTGCGACCACGTCGCTCACCATGGACGACACGAACAGCAACGACGCGCTGATGGTCGAGGACTTCCCGGTCGAGCCCGGGTCGATGCCGCCGGTGCGGCGCTACAAGTTCGTCTTCCCCGGCTATCACGAGACGATGGGCAACACCCTGCGGGCAGGACGGACGCTGACGTGGGACGACCTCGAGCAGCGCCTCCTGGTGGCCGTGGTCACCGAGGATTTCGCCGTCGAGCACTGGGGCTCCGCGCAGGCGGCGCTCGGCCGCCGTATCTCCGACGGGCTCGGGGAGGGAGATCTGGCTTGGCGCGAGATCGTCGGCGTCGTCGGCTCGATCCACGACGACGGTCCCGCCGAGGACACCGTGCCGACGATCTACTGGCCGGCGGTGATGAGCGGCTTCTGGGGTGAGGACCCGCTGGTCCAGCGGTCGCTCGCCTTCGCCCTGCGCACTCCGCGAGCCGACGATCCCGATCTGCTCGCCGCGGTGCAGGAAGCGGTGTGGAAGCACAATCCCAACCTCCCCCTCGCCTCTCCGGGCACCATGGCCGATCTGCATCGGGCTTCCATGGCGCGCTCGGAGTTCGCCATGGTGATGCTGCTGCTCGCCGCGGTCATCGCCTTGGCGATCGGAGCCGTGGGCGTCTACGGCGTGATCGCTTACGTCGTGGCGCAGCGACGCAAGGAGTTCGGAGTCCGCCTCGCGCTGGGCGCCTCGAGGCGCGACGTGCGCGGACTGGTGACGCGCTACGGTCTGCGCATCGCGGTCGGCGGCACCGTCGCCGGACTGGTGCTGTCGGCGCTGGTCAGCCGCGCGATGAGCTCGCTGCTCTTCGGCGTGGCGGCGCTGGACCCGCTGACCTTCGGCGTCGTGGCCCTCGTGCTGGTCGGGATCTGCACCGTGGCGACCTCGGCGGCTGCACTGCGCGCAGGTCGGGTGCATCCCACCGAGGCGCTGCGCGCCGACTGAGACCGGGGCTCCGGCCTTCTCGCTCCGCTCGCCGCCGCCGGGGTCAGCGCCGCCGGGATCAGAGCGTCGCCGCCGGACCGGCTCCCTCGGCGACGATGTCGGCCGCGGGGGTCACCGGCGCCGGGAGTCGCGCCCGGGCGCGCAGGAACCAGAGGCTGGCGCCGACCAGCAGCGCACCGGCGACGAAGAAGGCCATGCCGGGGAAGTAGATCGGCGCGTCGTCGGCGGCAAAGACGCCGAAGAGCCGGGTCATCAGCAGCGGCGCCCCGATCGCGGTCAGGCTGGCGAGGCTGGTGAGAGCCCCCTGCAGCTCGCCCTGCTCGTCGGCCTCGACGCGATTGGCCATCATCCCGCGCAGCGCCGGCATCGCCACGCAACCGAGCGCGAACGGGAAGATGAAGGCGATCATCATCCAGCTGCGGGTGGCCAGCGAGTAGCCGAAGAAGCCGGTGGCCATCAGGAGCAGACCGAAGACCACCGTGCGCTGCTCACCGAGACGGCGGACGATCGGCCCGACCAGCGCCCCGTAGACCACCGAGATCGACAGGCCGACGACTCCCAGCGAGAGCCCGACGTCGCGCTCGCTCCAGCCGAACCGCTCCATCGTGTAGTAGCTCCAGGTGCTGGGATTCGCATCGTGGGCGATCTGGTAGAGCACCAGGACGCCGATCAGCGAGCCGAGGACGGGATGGCTCGCCATGCGCACCAGCGAGCCCACCGGGTTGGCCCGCCTCCAGTCGAAGCGTCGCCGCTTCTCGGGCGGCAGGGTCTCGGGCAGGACGAAGAAGCCGTAGGCGACGTTGGCCAGCGCCAGTGCCGCCGAGGCGAAGAACGGCACCCGCGGACCGAGCTCGCCGAGCAAGCCCCCGAGCACCGGACCGATGACGAAGCCGACCCCCCAGGCGGCGCCGATCAGGCCGAAGTTCGCCGCCCGTTTCTCGGCCGGCGTGACGTCGGCGATGTAGGCGTTGGCGGTGGTCACGCTGGCGCCTGCCGCGCCGGCGATGGCGCGTCCCAGGAAGAGCCAGCCGAGGCTGGGCGCCAGGCCCATCAGCGCATAGTCGATTCCGAAGGCGAACAGCGACAGGAGCAGCACCGGCCGCCTGCCGAAGCGGTCGCTCAGGCCGCCGAGGATCGGCGCGAAGAAGAACTGCAGCAGGGCGTAGAGGAAGAGCAGCCAGCCGCCGTAGATCGCGGCCCGATCGAGCCCCTCGCCGGTCAGCTCCTGGATCAGCACCGGCATCACCGGGATGATGATCCCGAGGCCGATCACATCGACCAGGACGGTGACGAGGACGAAGACGATGGCGCGGTTCATGGCGGAAGGGCTAGCACTCTACGTCAGTGCGCCGCGGCCATCCCGACGGCGGCATGCAGGCCTCTGCTACTGTGAGCCGATGCAGGCCCTGCAGCGCGTTCTGGCCGAACGGCGCGGCGACACCGACGCCGCCGTCCTCCTGGTCACCTTCCGCGGCGACTGGTGACCCTACTGTTGTGGCCAGCTGGTCCGGCTGGCGAATCAGGAGAAGCGCATCGCCCGCGCCGGCGCCGAGATCGTCGCCCTCTCGGTCGACTCGCCCGAGCGTAGCGCCGCCCTGGCGCGGCGCTGGAGGCTGCCGTTCAAGGTCGCCACCGATCCTGGCGGCGAGGCGGTGCTGCAGCCGCTCGAACTGTGGAACGCCGACGAGCGCGGCGGCATCGCGCTACCGGCGCTGCTGGTGATCTCTCCACGAGGCCGCGAGCTCGTGCGCGAGACCAGTCGTGACTTCGCCGACCGGGTGCACGACGACGACGTGCTCGAGGACCTCGAGTCCGAGGACCTGCCGGCGATCGACGTCCCAGCGCCATGGTCGCCACAGGTCGCGATTCCGGACGAGGACTCCGACGCCCTCTCCGGGGCCTTCTCGCCGCAGGCCTTCGTGCCACTGATGAACGGCAACCGCTTCGGCGCCATCGCGCTGGCGCAGCGCATCGAGCACGCCGAGTCGCGCCACGAGATCAAGCGCCACGCGGCGATGGCCAAGAGCTTCCTCGACGCCTGGAAGGAGCGCCGGCAGGCGTAGCCACGAGGACCGACAGGCCCCCGGCAGCGTCAGGCGGCTCGGGCGACTCGGCCTGGCGACGGTCGCGGCGTCGCAAACGGCCATGAAGTTCCACCACCTCGGCATCCCGACGCGTCGGCGTTTCGCCGGTGAGATCGACCTGCCTCAGCTGCGGATGACCGTCTCGGATCACGAGAGGACTCTGTTCGGCATCCAGTGGATGCGCTTCTGGGACGACGCGCCCTACCCCAAACTGGTGAAGACCACGGCACACGCCGCGTTCGAGGTCGACGACCTGGAGGCGGCGCTCGCCGGGCAGAAGGTGATCATCGAACCCAACTCCCCCTCGAAGGGCCTCACCGTCGCCTTCATCGAGGTCGACGGCGCCCCGATCGAGCTGATGCAGTTCGATCGCGAGGGCTCGGGCAGCACTGGGGTGACGGCCCCCGCCCGGTAACGACCGGTCGGCGCCTGCAAGCCCCACGGCGCGACCCGACGGCGGCGGCGCTGGTCGCCTCGGATCGCTCAGGTGCCCCTGAACGTCCCTCTTCCGTGCCCCGAGGCGCGCGTGCTAGCTTCCCGCGCTCTGCTTTCCAGAGCGTTGCTTCGTTGTCTTCCAAGGGAGCCTGCATCTTGTCGCCCAGCGCCGTTCCGCGTCGTGGTTCGGTCCCGCTTCTTGCCCTCGTCCTGATCCTGTCCTTCACCACCATCGCCCCGGGCGCCGCACAGGGTCCGGGCGACAAGATCGATCCCGAGCTGCGCGACAGTGCGCGGGCGGGCAGCCTCGATCGCTTCTTCGTGGTGCTCGCCGAGCAGGCCGATCTCTCGGCTGCCGCAGCTCTCTCCGAGAAGCGGCTCAAGGCCCGCTACGTCTTCGAGACCCTGCGCGCCACGGCCGAGCGCACCCAGGCCCCGCTCCAGGGGCTACTGACGGATCGAGGCCTCGAGGTCAGCAGCTACTTCGTCATCAATCAACTCCTGGTCGAAGCGCCGTCGGGGCGCTCCATCTCCCTCGCCGATCTCGACGAGCTCGCCGCTCGCGGCGACGTGGCGCGACTCGAGCCGGTGCGCCCCGCCTTCCTCCCGGATGCCCTGCCCGGCTACGCCGCGGCGCCCGGATCCGGAGATCCCGAGGAGGCGAGCCGCGGGATCGTGCGCTGGAACGTGCACGCCATCGGCGCCGACCAGCTGCACGATCTGGGCATCACCGGCGCCGGCCTCGTGGTCGGCGTGCTCGACAGCGGCGCCGACCACCAGCACCCCGGGCTGACGGAGAAGTATCGCGGCTCGAACGGCGTGCACGACTACAACTGGCTCGACCCGAGCAGCGACGGCAGCCTGACACCGGTCGACAGCAACGGGCACGGCACCCACGTCACCGGCACCGCGGTGGGCAGCACGGACAGCTCGGTCTTCGGCGTCGCCATCGGTGCCGAGTGGATCCACTGCCGAGGCCTCGGCCCCGGCGCCAGCGCCGCGACCATCCTCACCTGTCTGCAGTTCTTCCTCGCACCGACGGACCTGGCCGGCCAGAACCCCGATCCCGACCTGGCGCCGGACGTCACCAACCACTCCTACATCTGTCCCTTCTGCGGCCTGCAGACCGCCTTCGCCAACCTCGAGAGCGCCGGCATCTTCGCCGCCGCGGGGGCGGGCAACGCCGGTCCGACCTGCGGATCCGTCTTCGATCCGGCGACCTACGCCAACCTCATCGCGATCGGCGGCACCGATCCCACCGACCGCCACGCCGCGCTCGGCGACTACAGCAGCCGTGGACCCAACATCGACGGCTCCGGCATCCGCCCACATCTGGTGGCGCCAGGCACCGACATCCAGTCCTCGTTCCCCGGCGGCGGGTTCGGCCTGCTCACCGGCACCTCGATGGCGACGCCACACGTGACCGGGGCGGTGGCCCTGATCTGGCAGGCCCGCCCCGAGCTGCGCGGTCAGGTCGTGGCGACCCGCGAGGTGCTCCATCGCTCCGCCTTCCCGCGCCTGAACGTCGGCAACGACTGCCCGGTGCCCGGACCCATGCCACCGCCGGTTCCGAACAACCTGTACGGCAACGGCTTCCTCGACGTCGTCGCGGCCCTGCGCCTGTTCGGCGACGGCTTCGAGACCACCGACACGACGCGCTGGTCGGCCACCGTGCCCTGACCCGGAACCTCGATCAGCTCCAGCGCGGGGCGCGATCGAGGACGACTGCACGAACCCTCCGGCGAGGCGCCACCCCGGTCGCCTCGCGCCGCGCCCGGTCGCTACTCGTCGTCGCCCGGGTGCCAGTCGGTGGCGTCGAGCGGCGAGTTGCGGCCGCGCACCGGGTCCTGGTCGGCCTCGACGCGGTACTCCTCGAGCGCCTCGCGGGCGCGCGCGACCTGATCGCCGGGCACCAGCACCTTGACGCCGCCGATCACGAAGGCGAGCGGCGATTCGAGGCGGGAGAAGTGCTCGTCGAGCAGAACCGCCTCGATGCCGCTGCCCTCGAGCAGGCTCTTCACCAGCAGCGCCTCGTTGGGGTCGGCGGTGGAGAAGACCACCTCGGGCTCGCCCTCTCGCCGCGGCCGACCTGCGTCGTCGCCACCAGCGGCGGACATCAGAACCCCCTCGCCGCGGCGAAGCGATCGCGGTGGAAGGCGGCGTCGCCGAAGGTCAGCTCACAGACGCGGGCGCGCTTCATGAACAGGCCGATGTCGTACTCGTCGGTCATGCCGACACCGCCGTGCATCTGCAGCGCCTCGTTGGTGACCAGGATCACCGCGTCCGAGCAACGCGCCTTGGCGTTGCTCACCTGGGCGACGGCCCGGGAGCGGCGCTCTGGTTCGCCGCCCTCGCCGCCGACCTCGTCCAGGCTGCGCGCCGCGGCCATCACCACCGACTTGCACAGCTCGATCTCGACGAACTGCTCGGCGGCGCGGTGCTGCAGCGCCTGGAAGCTGCCGATCGCCACCCCGAACTGCTGGCGGGTCTTGAGGTACTCGATGGTGCGCTCGAACGCCTCGCGCATCAGCCCCAGCATCTCGCCGCAGAGCGCCACCGTGGCGCGGTCGATCGCCTCCTCGAGCGGCTGCAGCCCCTCGCCGAGCTCGCCGAGCAGATCGTCTCGGCTCAACGCGACGTCGGCGAAGTGCACCTGCGCCGCGTTGCGCGAGTCGACCCTCCACTGGCGGGTCACCTCGACCCCCGCGCGATCGGCCGGCACCAGGAAGAGGGAGATCCCGTCTCGATCGTGCTGCTCGCCGGAGGTGCGCGCCACGACGACGTAGGCGTCGGCGGCGAATCCGTCGATCACGTGCGCCTTGCGGCCGGACAGCCGCCAACCGTCGCCGTCGGACACCGCGGACGAGAGGCAGGTCGCCGGGTCGAAGCGTGTGCCTTCGTCGTGCTGCGCCAGCGCCAGTCGCTTCGAGCCGTCGATCGTCGGCGCGAGCCAGGCAGCGCGTTGCGCTTCGCTGCCGAGCGCCGAGACCAGGCCGCCGGCGAGCACCACCGCCGAGAGGTAGGGCTCGGGCGCCAGTCCACGGCCCAGCGACTCGGTGATCAGCACCACCTCGGCCATGCCCATGCCGAGCCCCCCGTCGTCCTCTCGGAAGGGGATGCCGGTCCAGCCCAGGTCGGCCATCGCCGACCACACGGAAGGTGTGTACCCCAACTCGTCGCGCGCGTCGCGCAGGGCACGCAGACGCTCCACCGGCTGCTGCTTGGCGGCGAAGTCGGCGGCGGTCTTGGCGAGCATCGCCTGCGCCGGATCGAGGACGAGCTTCATCGCGGTCTCCGTCGGTCTCGGGGTGGTTGCGGGCAGCGGGTCTGCGGATCGCCTCAGCCGGGAAGGCCGAGCACCCGCTTCGAGATGATGTTGAGCTGGATCTCGGAAGTGCCGCCTTCGATGCTGTTGGCGCGCGAGCGCAGCCAGGCGCGCGTCTGCAGCAGCTCCTCCTCGCTGTAGCCGTCGCCCTCCCAGCCCAGCGCCTGCTGATCCCGGATCGACAGCATCAACTGCTCGCGGCGCATGTTCAGCTCGGTGCCGTAGTACTTGAACATCGAGCTCTCGGGGCCAGGCTGGTGACCGGCGGCGAGGGAGTCGGCGTTGCGCTGCACGGTGAGCTGGAACGAGAGCGCGTCCATCTCGCTTTGGGCGACGCGGTGGCGCAGCACGGGGTCGGCGATCCGGCCCTGCTCGTCGCGGCCCAGGTACTCCGCCGCCAGCTCGGGCAGCGACACGCGCGGTGCCGCCATGCCGCCGATCATGCTGCGCTCGTGACCGAGCAGGGCCTTGGCCACGGTCCAGCCGTCGCCTGGCTCGCCGATGACGTTGCCGACCGGCGCCCGTACGTCGCGGAAGAAGGTCTCACAGAACGGCGAGGCACCGCTGATCAGACGGATCGGCCGCACCTCGACTCCCGGGTCGTCCATGTCGACGAGGATGAAGGTGATGCCGGCCTGCTTCTTGCCGCTCGAGTCGGTCCGCACCAGCATGAAGATCCAGTCGGCGAGGTCGGCGCCCGAGGTCCAGATCTTCTGCCCGTTGATCACGAACTCGTCGCCATCGCGCACCGCGGCGGTCTGCAGCGAGGCGAGGTCGGAGCCGGAGTCGGGCTCCGAGTAGCCCTGGCACCATCGGATCTTGCCGCCGGTGATCTTGGGCAGGTGTTCCCGCTTCTGCTCCTCGGTGCCGTACTGGAGCAGCGTCGGTCCGATCATGCTGAGCCCGAAGCCGGTGAGGCCGGGCGGCAGCTCGAGGCGCGCCAGCTCCTGGTGCAGCACCCGCTCGTGCTCTCGGCTCAGGCCGCCACCGCCGTACTCCTTCGGCCAGGTGGGAGCGGTCCAGCCACGGCCCGCCATCCTCTCGAGCCAGTCGGCGCTCTCCGGGTAGGCGTAGCGGGGATTCCTCCCACCCCAGGGCACCGCGGCCGGATCGTTGCGCCTGCCGCGCAGCGCCTGCGGAGCGTTCGCCTCGAGCCACTGCCGCACCTCTTCGCGAAACGTCTCGAGCTCGCTCATCGGCCCTCTCCTCGCTGTCACCGGTGTCTCATCGTCGTCGACACGACTCCCGCTCGGCGGCGGCGAGGGTAGCAAAACCAGTACGCTCGGCTCGGCCGGGGGCGGGCCAGCGACCCGCCGCGGACGACCGCGCAGGTGGCCGTGCAGGTGGCCGTGATCGTGGAAAGCCGAGGGGTCGGTTCGACATCCCGCGGGCGGCGCCGACATCGAACCGAGGCTAGTCTCACGAGACACCAGCCGGCGGCTCGGCGCCGCGCTTCTCATTGGAGGTCCAGTCATGGAGAGCACCTCAGACAGCCACACGGAAGGTGACGCGAGCCGCGTGCTCCTGGCCACCGACTTCAGCCGCGCCGCCGAAGCCGCCGCGGAGTGGACCCTGGCCCTCTGCCGACACTCCTCGGCCGAGCTGACCGTCGGCCACTGCGTCGACGGTCTGGTCGACAGCGTCTTCTACTTCGACGACCCCCGCGCCGAGGCGCATGCCAACGCGACCCGTTCGGCCAAGGAGCACCTGGCGACCTACGCCGGGCGCTTCGGCGACCTGCCTCGGGTGTCGACGAAACTCGTCGACGGAGTACCGTGGCGCGGGATCGTCGAGCTCGCCGAAGAGCTGGAGAGCGACCTCGTGGTCGTCGGCACCCGCGGCCTGCGCGGTCTCGACAAGCTGCTGCTCGGCTCGACCGCGCGCGCCGTGATCCAGCACTGCGCCAGCCCGGTGCTCACGGTGCCGTCGGGAGCCGCGCCACGGGACGAGGCGATTTCACCTTCCGGTGGGGATCTGCACGTCGTGTTCGCCACCGACTTCTCGCAGGCCGCCGCGGCCGCTCTGGACGGCGCCCTGCACCTGCTGCCGGCGCCCTCCCGCCTCACTCTCCTCAACGTCTACGCCAGCCCCTATCTCGAGGTCCCGTACGCGGCCATGCCCACCCAGACCGACCTGCTGGCGCAGGCCCGGCGGGGATCCGAGCGGGAGCTGCAGCGGCTCGCCGAGCAGCTCGGTGGACGCCTCGCCGAGGACACCGAGATCGCCGTCGCCGCCCTCGAGGGCTATCCCCCGACGGCGATCGTCGACTTCGCCACCACGGCGCGCCAGCGTGGTCTGCCGCCGGTCGACCTGCTGGTGCTCGGCACCCACGGTCGCTCCGGCCTCGGCCACCTGGTGCTCGGCAGCGTCGCCGAGCGCACGGTGCAGAGCTCGCCGGTGCCGGTGCTGACGGTGCGCTCCTCCGGCTGAGGCGATCCGCGGCCGCTGCTGGAGGCGGCACCGAGGACGTGGACGCAGGCGCTGGATGGGAGCCGGATCGCGCCGGATCGGTGGACGGCTTAGACTGGTGGGCCCCGGCCCACCATCCGACAGGAGGCAGCCCGTGCGTTCCACCCTCTCAACTTCTCCCCGCTCGCTCTTCCTCGGCGCCCTGGCCCTCCTGGCCTCGGCCTGCGCCTCACCTGAGCCCGAGGGCGAAGGCGACCCGGAGGCGCGCATCCGTCGCACCGACTTCGGCGTCGCCCACATCGAAGCAGGCGATCTGCGAGGCCTGGGCTTCGGCGAGGGCTATGCCCAGGCACAGGATCACCTGTGCTCTCTCGCCGATCAGGTGATCGAGGCGCGCGGCGAGCGCGCCCGCTGGTTCGGCGCCGGCGAGCAGGACGAGCACCTGCACAGCGACATCGGCATGAAGGCGCTACGGGTGCACCAGGGCGCCGGCGACGAGCTCGAGCAGCAGAGCGACGAGTTCCGGCAGTGGTACGAGGGCTACGTGGCGGGCTACAACCGCTATCTCGAGGAAACCGGGCGCGACCGGGTCCCCGGCTGGTGCCGCGGCGCCGAGTGGGTGCAGCCGATCACGGTCCAGGACCTGGCCGCCTACCACCGCCTGGTGACCCTCGTCTCCACCCGCTTCGACAGCATGATCGCCACCGCCACCCCGCCGGCAGGCGCCGACGAGGGCGACGACGGGGCGCCGACGGCCGGCGGCGCACAGGCGGCGATGCACACGGGCGGCTCCGACACCGGACCCGGGATCCGCGACCTCGGCGCGAGCAATGGCTGGGCCATCGGAGGCGACCTCTCCGTGACCGGACGCGGCATGCTGATCGCGAACCCCCACTACCCCTGGGTGGGCTCGAACCGATTCTGGGAGAAGCACCTGACGATCCCCGGCGAGCTCGACGTCTACGGCGTCGGCCTGATCGGCATCCCCGGCGTCGCCATCGGCTTCAATCGCGCCGTCGCCTGGACCCACACCGTCTCCGCCGGCGTTCGCTACACCCTCTACGCGCTGGAGTTGGTGCCTGGCCAGCCGACCCGCTACCGCTACGACGGCGAGGAGCGTGAGATGACCTCGCGCACCGTCGACATCGAGGTGCGCGGCGAGAACGGTGAAGTGTCGAGCCAGCAGCACACGGTGTGGTTCAGCCACCACGGTCCGATCGTCTCCTTCCCCGGCGTCGGCTGGACCGAGAGCACCGTGCTGGCGCTGCGTGACGCCAACGAGCTCAACGACGAGGGCAGGGCGCAGTGGCTGGCGATGGGCCGCGCCGGGAGCCTCGAGCAGTTCCAGGCGGCTCACGCCGAGCATCAGGGCATGCCCTGGGTGAACACCATCGCGGCGAGCGCCGACGGTACCGCCTGGTACGTCGACAGCTCTTCGACGCCGCTGCTCAGCGACGCGGCGCTCGCCAGCTGGCAGGAGCTGCGCCAGAACGATCCGCTGATCGCTGGCATGGCGCAGCGCGGCGTCGTGGTGCTGCCAGGCAACGATCCCCGCTTCGAGTGGCAGACCGATCCCGAGGCCCGCGATCCAGGCGTCGTTGCGTTCGCCGAGATGCCCCAGCTGGCTCGTCGCGACTACGTCTTCAACGCCAACGACAGCTTCTGGATGGCCAACAGCTCGGCGCTGCTGGAGGGCGACTACTCGCCGCTGCACGGCGAGCAGGACACCCAGCGCTCGCTGCGCACGCGCAACAACGACCTGACCCTCTCGGGGCGTTCGCCCGACGATCCCAACGGTGAGGACGACAAGTTCTCCCTCGACGAGATGGCTTCGGCCCTGCTGTCGAACCGCAGCTACACCGCCGAGCTGCTCAAGCCCGAGCTGCTGGCCGCGTGCAGCGCGACGCCGACCGCCCAGGGACGCGGCGGTGCGGTGGCGCTCGGCGAGGCCTGCTCGGTGCTCGAGCGGTGGAACGACCGCTTCGACACCGACGCCAGCGGCGCGGTGCTCTTCCGCGAGTGGATCGGACAGTACGAGCCGGCCGACCTGGACGGCGCCGGTCGGCTGTTCGAGGTGCCCTTCGACCCCGAGGACCCGGTCGACACGCCACGCGGCCTCGCCGACGAGGGCCTGGCGCTGCGCCACCTGGCGCAGGCGGTCGAGGTGCTGCGCAGTGCCGGCCATCCGCTCGACGTCACCCTCGGCGAGCTCCAGTACGCGCCCTCGAAGCTGCCCGCGCGCCTGCCGGTGCACGGTGGGCACGGCGCCTACGAGGGGGTGATGAACATGCAGCAGGGTGGGCGCAACTCGACGACCCTCGAGCCGCTGGAACTCGGCGAGCAGGTCGACGGATCGCGCTTCCTGACCACCGAGGGATATCCCGTGGTGCACGGCTCGAGCTTCCTGATGGCCCTCGCCTACACCGACGAAGGACCACGGGCGAAGGCCTTCCTCACCTACGGTCAGTCGGGCGACCCCGAATCGGAGCACTTCCGCGATCAGACGAAGCTTTTCTCCGAAAAGCAGTGGCGCCCGATCCTGTTCGAAGAGGAAGAGATCGCTGCGAACACCACCAGCGAGAAGAGGTTCGGCGGCGACTGAGCTCGCTTCCCGACGGGAGCACTCGGCAGCGAGGAGCGGCCGGGCGAAGCCTCAGTCGAGGCTCTCGAACGTGCAGCCGACGTCGAGCAAGCCGATGCGGTACTCGACCGGGTCGAGTGAGAAGGCCGACGGCACGATGCGCTGATCCCAGACGTGCAGTCCGGCCTCGTCGAGCAGGAAGACGTAGAGGGTGTAGTCGCCCTGCTGCAGCGGCAGCGGCGCGATCCGCGCCCGCACCGTGTAGTGGACTCGCCCTCGCAGCGGGCCGAAGGCGGTGGGCTGACCGTCGCGGCGGTCGCAGGGGCGGTGTCGGCGGTGGGTGCTGACCGAGAGGATCTGGGTGCCGTCGGTGCGGTCGAGACCGAGCGCCAGCTGGAACGGGGTCGACTCCTCCGCGGCTTCGATCTCCACCTCGACCGCGAGCCGATCCCTCGACCGACCGTCGTCGCCGGACGCCGGCGCCTCGAGCAGGCGCACCTCGGCGATACGGCCCGCCTTGCCGGAGCGCTCGAGAGACTCGACCGAGGCCTTCGTCGTTCGAGACTCCACCGCCGCGTCGGCTGCGGGTTCCCGGACGCCCGGCGGCTCCGCTGAGCCCTGCTCCGACGGCGCCGACGAAACGTCCTCGGTCAGGGAGCGGCTCTTGCGCTGCAGGAAGCGCTCGTAGCGCGCCACCACGTCGCGCGCCGCACCGGCGGCCTCGACGCGGCCCTCGCGCAGCCACAGGGCGCGGTGGCAGAACGAGGTCAGGTAGTACATCGCGTGGGTGCAGAAGAGCAGGGTGGTGCCGGCGTCGACGAGCTCGACCATGCGGTCCATGCACTTCTTCTGGAAGTAGCCGTCGCCCACCGACAGCGCCTCGTCGACGATCAGCACCTCGGGATCGACCTGGGTCGCGATCGAGAAGGCGAGCCGCATCGTCATGCCCGTCGAGTACACCTTGACCGGGCGGTCGACGAAGTCGCCGAGCTCGCTGAAGGCGACGATGTCGGGCATCGCCGCATCGACCTGGGCGGCGCCCAGGCCCAGCAGCGCCGCGTTGATGCGCACGTTGTCGCGGCCCGAGAACTCGGGGTGGAAGCCGGAGCCGAGCTCGAGGATCGAGGCGACGCGGCCGCGCACCTCGACGCTGCCGGTGGTCGGCCGCGAGATCCCCGACAGGATCTTCAGCAGCGTGCTCTTGCCGGCTCCGTTCTCGCCGACGATGCCGAGGCTCTCGCCGCGTGGAAGCTCGAAGCTGACCCCCTCGAGCGCCGGGAACGGCCGGTGCCGGCGTCGGCGGGTGATCCACTCGACGACCCGGTCGAGCGGTCTCGGATAGACCCGGTAGACCTTGCCGAGCTGGTGCACCCGCACCGCCAGATCGACCCCTCCGGCACTCGCTCCTGCGGCTGCGAGCGGGGCCCGCGACTCCTCCACCGACGGCTCGCTCACAGCTCGTCCGCGAAGTCGCCCTCGAGGCGACGGAAGAGGGTCACACCGACGAGCAGAGCGACAGCGGCCGCGATCACCAGGGGCAGCAGCTTCGCCGGCGGTCCGAGGGCACCACCGAGGAAGGCCCCACGGTAGAGGCCGACGAGCGGGGTCAGGGGGTTGAGCTCGAGCGCCTCGCGCAGGCGCCCCGGCAGCACCGCCAGCGGGAAGACGATCGGGGTGAAGTAGAACCAGCCGTTGAGGAGCATGGTGAAGACCTGCACCGCGTCGCGGAAGTAGACGTGCACCGCGGCGGCGAAGAGGCCGAGACCGGTCGTGAGCCCGAGCTGGAGCGGAAGAGCGAGGGCCAGCAACCAGACGGCGGCGAGGTCGAGCTCGCCGGTGAACGCGAGCACGACGCCGTAGATCAGCGCCGCGATGGCGCTCTGGATGAGCGCGCTGATCACCACCGAGGCGACCAGCAGCTCGGCCGGGAAGCGCAGCTTGGTGACCAGACCGCCGTTGTCGACGACGCAGGTGGCTGCCCGCTGCACGCCCTCGTTGACGGCCATCCAGGGGATGAGGCCGCCGAACAGGTAGACGGCGAAGTTCTGGGTCAGCTCGCCCGAGAGGTCGAACTTGATGATCACCGAGAAGATCCAGCTCAGCAGCAGCAGCGTCCACAGCGGCTGCACCAGGGACCAGAGCGCGCCCCCGGCGGAGCCCGCGTAGCGGCTCTTGAAGTCGCGCTGGACCATCTGGCGGAGGATGAACAGGGGTGAGGCCACGGCGACCGGAGCTTACGAGACCCGAGAGCGACTCCGTCATCGCTGCTACGCTGACGGCGGAGGTCCCAGAACATGTCCCGAGGCTGCTCGATCCGTTCCCGCAACGCGAGGAGCCGGCCCGGCTCCGTGTGCCTGACCGTCCTGCTGGCGATGGTTCTGCTCGCCCTCGCCTCGTGCTCTCCGCGTGAGCGCGAGGACGCGGCCGGTGAAGCCGGCTCCGCGGTGAGCGACAGGCCGGCTCCCAACCCCGAGCGCAACGCCTACTTCGGCGAGCTGCACGTGCACACGAAGTACTCCTTCGACGCCTACATCTTCGGCGTGCGGGGGACTCCGGACGACTCGTACCGCTTCGCCAAGGGTGAGGCGATCGACCACCCCGGCGGCTTCCAGATCCAGCTGCAGAGCGGCGCGCTCGACTTCCAGGCGGTCACCGACCACGCGATGTACATGGGCGTCATGGCGGCGATGGACACCCCCGGCGATCCGCTCTACGAGGTCGAGCTGGCGCGCGAGCTGCGGGGCGAGACCGGCCTGGAGTCGCGCCAGCGCTTCGAGCGCGCCGTCGCCGCCCTGCTCGCCGACGAGTTCGGCCGGTACGACACCGAGCAGGCCCGTCTCGACGCCTGGAACGCCGTGGTCGAGGCCGCCAACCGGCACGACGACCCGGGCCGTTTCACCGCGTTCATCGGCTACGAGTACACCGCCTCCACCGAAGAGCGCGGCAACCTGCACCGCAACGTGATCTTCCGCGGGGCGCAGGCGCCGCGGCTGCCGTTCAGCTCGATCGACTCGCGCGACCCCGAGGACCTGTGGGACTGGATGGACGCCCAGCGCGATGCTGGCTTCGAGTCGCTGGCGATACCGCACAACTCGAACGGCAGCAACGGCTCGATGTTCCAGCTGGCGAAGACCGACGGCTCCGACCTCGACGCCGACTACGCCGCACAGCGCATGCGCAACGAGCCGCTGGTCGAGATCTCACAGGTGAAGGGGACCTCCGACACCCACCCGCTGCTGTCGCCGAACGACGAGTGGGCGGACTTCGAGATCATGACCTTGCGCATCGCGACGACCCTGCCGAGCCAGCCACAGGGCAGCTACGTGCGCGAGGCGCTGGTCCACGGCATCGAGCTGCAGCAGGAGGCGGGATTCAACCCGTTCCAGTTCGGCATCGTCGCCGCGACCGACTCCCACAACGCCGGCGGCACCCCCGAAGAGGACGACTACCACTCCAAGGTCGGCATCAACGACGACACGCCCCAGGAGCGCGGCAGCGTGCCGCTCGACGAGCCGGGGCCGGAAGGCAACGAGTACACCACCGCCTACTACGACCAGTGGAGCGCCGCCGGCCTGGCGGGCGTCTGGGCCGAGGAGAACACCCGCGATTCGCTCTATGCCGCCCTGCGTCGCAAGGAGACCTTCGGCACCTCCGGCCCTCGCATCCGGGTGCGCTTCTTCGCTGGCGCCGGCATCAGCGCCGAGCTGCTCGAGGATCCGGAGATGATCGCCAGGGCCTACGCCGGCGGCGTGCCGATGGGCGGCGACCTGCTCGCCGAGCGCGACCGGCCGCCACGTTTCCTGGTCTGGGCGATGCGCGACCCCGACAGCGCGCCGCTGCAGCGCCTGCAGGTGATCAAGGGCTGGGTCGACGGCGGTGCGGGGCGTGAGCAGGTCTTCGACGTCGCGTGCTCCGACGGAGGCGCTCCGGACGCGAGTCACCGCTGTCCCGACAACGGCGCCAGCGTCGATCTCACCGACTGCTCGATCTCCTCCGGCCTCGGCGCCGCCGAGCTGAGCACGGTCTGGGAGGACCCCAGCTGGGATCCTTCGCAGCAGGCCCTCTACTACGTGCGGGTGCTCGAGAACCCGACCTGTCGTTGGTCCACCTGGGATGCGGTACGCGCCGGGGTGCCGCCGCGTGAAGAGCTCGCGGCAACGATCCAGGAGCGCGCCTGGTCGTCGCCGATCTGGGTGACACCGCTGCGCTGAGCACCCCGCCCAGCGGCTGACCGCGCCTTCGCGGACCGGCCAGAACCTCCGCGGAAGGAGGAAAAGTTGCCATTGCCGGCGATGGCCGAAAGCGGCCGGATGGCCCTCTCGAGTCCATTTGAGGCGGAGTTGCGGCGTCTCGGCTCCCTGGCACGCGACCTGCTCTACCGTTCTGTGGCCCGCGAATCGCCGGGCCCGGAGTCGGGGGCTCCGCCGACGGACGACGAATTTCCATGAGAGGTGAACCGATGAGCAATGTGGCGATGAACGAGTCCTGGCTGAAGGGCAAATGGACCGAGCTGAAGGGCAAGGCCCAGCAGGAATGGGGCGAGCTGACCAACGACGACCTCGACCAGATCGAGGGCCGCCAGGATCAGTTGATCGGCCGCATCCAGCAGCGCTACGGGATCGCCCGCGCCGAGGCGCAGGAGCAGGTCCGCAAGTGGGAGAAGCGGCACGGTCTGCGCTGATCGCTCTCTCCACGGCCGACCGCGCACCGCGGACGGCCACCGATTCTCAGAGCTCATGGGAGGAGCTCCCTGAGGGGATCAGGCGGGGCCCATTCGAACGGCCCCGCCTCTTTTTTCGTCCCGCGCTACCTACCGACCGGTCGGTCGTGTGCTAGCCTCGCAGGCCGCGCCCGACACATCCCAGCGCCCGGAGAAGGCTGGAGGAGCGTCCGGAAGGGTCCGGAGAAGGGCGCCAAGACCGCAAAGGAGGTCCCGATGTCGCTGCCGGAATCCCTCGCCAGCCGCCTGCGCCTGCCGGCCGTCGGGGCGCCGATGTTCATCCTGTCCAACCCGGCCCTGGTCAAGGCCCAGTGCCGCGCCGGGATCATCGGCTCCTTTCCGGCCCTCAACGCCCGACCGGAATCGCTGCTCGACGAATGGCTCGCCGAGCTCAGCGAGGAGATCGGCGAGCGGCCGGAGTGCGCACCGTTCGCGGTGAACCAGATCGTGCACCGCTCCAACGCCCGCCTCGAGCACGACCTCGAGCTGTGCGTGAAGTACCGCGTGCCGATCCTCATCACATCGCTCGGCGCCCGCCCCGAGGTGAACGACGCGGTGCACTCCTACGGCGGACTGGTGTTCCACGACGTCATCGACGACCGCTTCGCCCGCAAGGCGATCGAGAAGGGAGCCGACGGCCTGATCGCGGTGGCGGCCGGAGCGGGAGGACACGCCGGCTCGACATCGCCGTTCGCCCTGGTGCAGGAGATCCGCGAGTGGTGGCAGGGACCGCTGCTGCTCTCCGGTTCGATCGCCAACGGTCGTTCGATCCTGGCGGCGCAGGCGATGGGCGCCGACCTCGCCTACATCGGCTCGGCGTTCATCGCCACCGAGGAAGCGAACGCTGTCGCCGAGTACAAGCAGATGGTGGTCGACAGCACCTCGGCCGACATCGTCTACTCGAGCTTCTTCACCGGCGTTCACGGCAACTACCTCAAGCCCTCGATCGCCCGTGCCGGACTCGATCCCGACGATCTCCCCGAGGCGGACCCTTCGAAGATGAGCTTCGGCTCCGGCTCCTCGAAGCCCAAGTCGTGGTCCGAGATCTGGGGCAGCGGCCAGGGGATCGGGGCGGTCAAGCAGGTGGTGCCGGCAGCTCAGCTGATCGAGCGGCTGGGCCGCGAGTACCGGGAGGCCCGACGCCAGCTGCTAGGGGTCTCGCCGACCGCCGAGATCCCCGTCGCCGGCTGAGCGCGGCCGAGCTGAGCAGCACCGCGGGGCGAGGGTCTCGACATCGGCGGCAGCGCCGAGGCCTGCGATTCCTCGCGGCGACTCAGCTGGGGCCCGCGGCGACCCTGACCGGAGTCGGCTGCTGGAGCTTGCGACGGACCGCTTCGACGAGCTCGCCGGGCGTGAAGGGCTTGGCGAGGAAGCCGTAGTGCCGACGACCGAGGAGTCGGCGCAGGCTCGCCGAGCGCACGTAACCGGAGCACACCAGGACGCGCCCCCCGGGGTATCGCTGCGCATACTGCCGCGCCAGCTCCTCGCCGCTCATGCCCGGCATCACGGCATCGGTGCAGAGGAGATCGAAGGCCCGGTTACCGCGATCGAGGATCGCCAGAGCCTCCTCGCCGCTGGCCGCCTCGACCACCTCGTAGCCGGCCCGCCGCAGCACTTGCACGATCAGGCTCCGGATGCGCTCGTCGTCGTCGACCACGAGGATCCTCTCGCCCAGCCCCGGCTCCGTCGCGGCCGGGCCGACGGGGAGTGCGCCGTCGTCGCGCCGAGGAGGCATCGTCGCCGAGTCCTCTTCCGCTGCCGCTCCGTCGGACGAGCCGACGCCGCCGACGGCGCCTTTCCTCGTCGCCTCCTGCCCTTTCCCGCCCCGTCGACTGCCGCTGGTGTCGACGTGTGCCGCGGCCGAGGTGGCCGGACGCCCCGGGCGCAGCACGATGCGGAAGGTGGAGCCGGCACCGGGTGTGCTGTCGAGCTCGAGCGTCGCGCCGGCACGCTGAACGAAGCTGCGCACCAGACTGAGCCCGAGCCCGGAACCGCGGGACTCGGACTTCGAGGTGAAGAAGGGCTCGAAGATGCGCTCCTGGAGGTCGGCGGGGATGCCGCTCCCCGTGTCGCGCACCTCGAGGCAGATCATCTCGCCGAGCATCTCGCTGCCGTCGATCGCCCGTCTGCCCTCCTTCGCGGCGATCCGGCGAGAGACGAGCGACAGACGACCACCCTCGGGCATCGCGTCGCGAGCGTTGACCGCCAGATTGAGCAGCACCTGGCGCAGCTGATCGCGGTCCGCCTCGAAGGGCGGCAGGTCACGCTCCACCTCGAGCTCGAGGAGAACGTTCTCCGGCAGCAGGGGCGCCAGCCGGCGCGCCACGTCCTCGAGCTCCTCCGCCGGATCGAGAAGACGCAGCTGCAGAGGCTCGCGACGGCCGAGGCCGAGCAGACGCCGGGTCTCCGTGGAGGCGGTGAGCGCGGCGGTCTCGACTTCGCTGGCGTAGCGCTGCAGGTCCGAGCCGCCTGCGAAACCTTGCTCCTCGAGGTCGAGCCGCATCAGCTCGACGTTGGCCAGGATCACCGTCAGGGTGTTGTTGATGTCGTGCGCCAGACCAGCGGCGAGCTGACCCACCAGCTCGTGCTTCTGCGCCTGCCAGAGCTGCCCTTCGGCGGCGGCTCGTGCCTCCGCCTCCACCTGCCGCGCGGCGATCTGGTCGCGCAGCTCGTCGATCAGGGTCTCGGCGGTGTCGACGCTCTTCTGCAGGCGATCGAGCAGGTAGCTGATCGTCGCCGCCACCACCAGCGAGAGGCTGGTCACCACCGCGTACTTGCGCAGCCACGTGCCAGGGTCGTCGCCGCTCGCGAACACCTGCGGCGGCGGCGGCAGCTGAGCAGTCCGGTAGAGCCAGGCCACGACGAGGCATCCGACACCCTGGAAGAGCAGGACGACGACTGCCGAGCGCCAGCCGAGCAGGAGCGCCGCGAGGCCGGCGCTGAGCGCGAACAGCGCGCCGACGCCGGAGTTGAAGCCGGCCGAGGCGATGGCCAGCTGGGTGGCGGCGACGACCACGGCGAGCAGGCCCCAGGCGCGTACGCGGTATGGCGCCGCTCGACCCGCCGCGATGGCAACCGTCACGGCGAAGAGGATCAGCAGCGTCGCCGTCATCGGCAAGCTGCCGACCCGCTCGTAGTCGCGCGAGACCATCAGCACCGGCAGGGTGGCCACCGCCACGACCATCCAGCTCAGCCCATCCAGCGCCCGCCGGCGCCAGAGATCGATCGGCAGAGTCGACGCAGTCGAGGTCGTCACGAAGCGGCTCCAGCGCTCAACCGGTCGAGTGCTCGGCGCACCGACCTGGTGACTTCGAGCGGTGTGAACGGCTTGCGCAGGAAGCCGAAACCACGGCGCTCGCGCAGCTCCTGGACCGCCGGATCTCCGACGTGGCCGGAGCACACCACCACGCGGCCGTGCGGGCAGTTCCGCAGGTAGTGTTCCGCCAGCTCCTCACCGCGCATCCCGGGCATCACCGAGTCGGTGAGCAGGAGGTCGAAGCCGGGCTCGGTATCGAGCAGCGGCAACGCCTCCTCTCCGCTCGCCACCGAGCGAACCTGGTAGCCGGCGCGACGCAGCACCGCTTCGAGGATGTGGCGGACCTGGTCGTGGTCGTCGACCACCAGTACACGTTCGCTACCGCGCTCGAGATGATGGACCCAGCTGTCCTCTGCCGGATCCCGACGCACCTCTGCGCCGACCGCGGGCGGCAGGACGATGCGAAAACGCGAGCCCCGTCCCGGCTCGGAGTCGAGCAGGACGAGGCCGCCGGCGCGCTCGACGAAGCTGCGCACGAAGCTCAGGCCGAGCCCCGATCCACGGCTGCTGTCCTTGGAGGTGAAGAACGGCTCGAAGATCCGATCGCGCAGCTCGGGAGCGATCCCGATGCCATCGTCTTCGACGCAGAGGCTGACGCAGCGACCGGGCAGCGCCCGCCCATCGTGACGCCGGACGCCGGAGCCGATCTCCTCGCTGCTCACGCTCAGGGTGAGTCGGCCGCCCCGGGGCATCGCATCGCGCGCGTTCATCGCCAGGTTGAGGATCGCCTGGCGCAGCTGTCGTCGGTCGACCTCGACGCTCGGAACCCGCTCGCCCACCCGCAGCTCGACCTCGATGTCGTCGCGCATCAGCCGACGGATCACCACCTCGGCCGCTCGCAGCTCGGCACAGGGGTCGGTGATCTCGACCTCGCTGGCCTCGTGCCGTCCGAGGGTCAACAGTTGGCGGGTCTCACGCGAGGCGGCGCTGGCCGCCACCTCGATCTCCCTGGCGTGCGCCGCCAGGTCCCGGTAGGTGACCTCCGGCGCCACCTCCAGGTCGCGCCGCAGGAACTCGGCGTTGGCCCGGACCACGGTCAGGGTGTTGTTGATCTCGTGCGCCAGGCTGGCGGCCATCTGGCCGAGCAGCTCCCGCTTCTGCGCCTGCCACAGGCGCTCCTCGGCGACGACGCGCGCCGACGCCTCGCGCTCGCGCACGGCGATCTGGTCCTGCAGCTCCTCGACCAGGTCCTCGGCTCGGCGCAGGCTGACCGTCAGCTTCTCGAGCAGGAGCGAGAACGCCACCGCGATCAGCAGCGACAGACCTCCGGCCACCGCCATCTTGCGCGCCCACTCGGCAACCTGGTGGCCGAGTGCCAGCTCCATCGGTGGCAGCGGCAGCGCTCCTTGCACCATCAGCAGTCCCAGCACGGCACAGCCGATCAGCTGCAGGACCAGACCGACCAGCGCCGCTCGCAGGCCGAGCAGGAGAGCGCCAAAGGCCGCGGTCATCGCCAGCAGCGTGCCGATACCCGAGGTCACTCCGGCGGTGGCGATCCCCACCTGGGTGGCGGCGATCAGCAGGGCAAGCAGCAACCAGGCGCGCAACCGGTACTGCATGCGCCGGCCGACTGCCACCACCGCGATCGCCGCCCACACGGCCACCAGCGCGAGCGCCGGAGCCACCCGCCCGACCCGAATCCACGACGTCACGACGAGCAGCACGGGACCGGCGATGACCACCACCAGGATCCAGGTGAGACCGTCGAGCACCCTTCGGCGCCACAGGTCGAGCGAGCCGTCGGAGACGACGGCGGCGTCGTGGCCCGAGGTCGGGCGAGCGGAGATCACGCGGTGGTCTGTGGTGGACACGGTTGAGCGCCAGGAAGGGTCCGGGGGCTGTTCGGATCCCGGGCGAAACGCGGGTGGTGGATCGTTCGTACGACGGGCACGGTTCGCGGCGGGACCGCAGCGTCGCAGGCGACGCGTCCCTTGCAAGGTCGATCGCGGTCGACGCGGGACGCGGCAGTTCTTGGCTTGGCGCCAAGACTTCAGAATCTCTTGATTCTATTCTCTTGGCGACGGCGACGCAACGCCGGTCCGACCACTCCTCCACGGCGGTGGCCAGGCTTGGTCTAGACTGCGCGCCACGATCCCTCTTCTCGCCCGCCAGGTGACACAGCCGCGGAGGCCTGCGGGCTCTTCGCCGCCTCGCAACGGGCTCGCGAGTCCAAGGTCGGTGCGGCCGAGTCGCGAAGCCGCGAGGGGTCCCCAAGCACAGACCGGCGTCAGCCGGGCGGCTGGCAGCGGAGGCACAGGATGAACCCCGACGATCCCGGCAAGAACAGCGCCCCCACGGAACCCGAAGGCCCCGCCTCGAGCGGCCAGGAGGCTCCGGCTCCGAAGCGCTCCGGCGTGCTCGACCGCTTCCTCACCGCAATCGAGGTGGTCGGCAACAAGCTGCCGGATCCGGCCATCCTCTTCCTGCTCCTGCTGGTGCTGACCTGGATCGCCTCGGCCCTGCTGGCGCCGGTCGCCTTCGACGAGATCCACCCGGCGACGGGCGAGCCGGTGCGGGTCAACAACCAGCTGACCGGCACGGCCCTGGCTCAGTTCATGGTCAACCTGGTGCCGACCTTCACCGGCTTCGCGCCGCTCGGCGTCGTGCTGGTGGCCCTGCTCGGCGTCGGCGTGGCGGAGAAGACCGGCTTCATCAACGCCGGCCTCAAGACCATCCTCTCGTTCACTCCCAAGAGCCTGCTGACGCCGGTCCTCATCCTGGCCGCGATCGTCAGCCACACCGCCGCCGACGCCGGCTACGTGCTGGTCATCCCACTCGGCGGCGTCATCTTCTACGCCGCCGGCAGACACCCCCTGGCCGGGATCGCCGCCGCCTTCGCCGGCGTCTCGGGCGGCTTCTCGGCCAACTTCCTGCCCTCCGGCATCGACCCGCTGCTGCAGGGCTTCACCCAGTCGGCGGCACAGATCTTCGATCCCGACAAGCTGGTCAATCCGCTGAACAACCTGCTGTTCACCGGCATCTCGAGCGCTCTGGTGATCGTCGTCGGCTGGTACCTCACCGACCGCGTCGTCGAGCCGCGCCTGCAGGGCACCGCGGTCGACGGCGATCCCGACGAGATGCCGGTGATGGAAGAGGTCGGGCCCGCCGACCGGCGCGGCCTGATCGCCGGCGTCGCCTCGCTGGTGATCGGGCTCGTCGTCCTCGCCCTGCTGGTTGCGCCCGAGGGCTCGCCCCTGCGCGCCCCCGACGGATCGATCACCGCTTTCTCGGCGCCGCTGATGCGCATGATCGTGCCCCTGATCTTCATCTTCTTCCTCATCCCCGGCGTGGTGCACGGCTACGTCGCCGGCACCGTGAAGAGTCACCGCGACATCGTGCAGGGGATGAGCGACGCGATGGGCACGATGGCCTACTACATCGTGATGGCCTTCTTCGCCGCCCAGTTCATCGCCGCGTTCGCGCAGTCCAACGTCGGCCTGCTGATCGCGCTCAAGGGCGCCGGCATCCTGCGCGACCTGGCGCTGCCGCCCCAGGTCACGGTGGTGGGGATCATCCTGCTCACCGCCTTCGTCAACCTCTTCGTCGGCTCGGCGTCGGCGAAATGGGCGCTGCTGTCGACCATCTTCGTGCCGATGCTGATGGACCTCGGCATCTCGCCCGACCTCACCCAGGCCGCCTACCGGGTCGGCGACAGCACCACGAACATCATCACCCCGCTGATGCCGTACTTCCCGCTGGTGGTCGTCTTCTGCCAGCGCTACGTGAAGAAGACCGGCATCGGCACCGTGGTCTCGCTGATGCTCCCCTACTCGGTGTGCCTGCTGGTCACCTGGAGCCTCTTCCTGATCGTCTACTGGCTGCTGGGGATCCCGCTCGGGCTCCAGGCCAGCTACACCTACCCGTGAGCCGGGAGCGAGCCCGGTGGCTACGCCGCCCGCCGCGGCGGCGCTGGGGCTCCGTGCACCCCGTCGCTGCGTCCCGGCGCCGTCAGGGGAACGTCGGGGGGGAGCCGGCGAAGTGTCGCTCGTGACATCGCGGGCAGATGCGGTGCGAGAGCTCGAGCGGGGCGCTGCCGCGCAGGTAGACCTCCGGACCCTGCCAGTTGCCGTCCTTGTCGCGGATGCTCTTGCAGTGGGAACAGATCGGCAGCAGGCCCTCGAGCACGCCGATCTCGCGCAGCGCCTGCTCGAGCCGGGCGTTGTCCTGCCGCAGTGAGTCGTAGTAGCGCTGACGCCGCTGACGCTCGTTGTGGTAACCGGCGGCGATGAAGTAGACGATCACCGTGGTGACCACCAGCGACAGTGGGAACATCGTCGCCAGGTCGTCGGACCGCTGCTGTGCCGACTCGTACGCGATGAGCAGATCGGGTCGCAGTCGCTCCAGCGCCAGCAGCGCGGCCACGGCGATCCCGATGGCGACCGGGAAGAGCCGTCTCTGAAGCCCACGCAGCAGTCCGGTGGAGCCGGTGACCAGGACGAAGAAGAGCCACGTGGCGCCCCCCGCAGAGCCCTGGTTGGAGAACCACGCGATCACCGTGAGGACGAACGCCAGGACGCAGAAGTGGAAGCGCAGCTCGCTGCGCCCGTAGACGCGCGACCCGATGTAGATCGCCGCGCAGGCGACCGCCGCGACGCCCGCCAGCACCCACTGCAGGAGAGGATTGCCGAGCAGGATGTTGGCGGCGAGCATGGCGAGCGACGCGATCCAGCTGGCCAGGGTCACCGCGTTGAGCAGACGCGCCTCGATCGCTGTGTCCTCGACGGATCCGATCAGCCACTCGAACAGGCCGCCCGCGCTACGGCGCTCAGGGGAGGAGCCTCCGAGCGCGCCGTCGCCTCGAGGTGATGCCACGGTCACGACAAAGCTCCCGAGTCCTCGTCGTCGAGGAACTCCGAGTAGAACTCACGGTTGCACTGGCCGCAGATACCGTGCGAGAGGCGCACCGCGCCACGATCGGCGAGGTAGATCTCCATCTCGCGCCATCGGCCCTGGGAATCCTGGATGCTCTTGCAGTGGGCACAGATCGGCAGCAGGCCCTCGAGCACGTGGATCTTGGCCAGCGCCTCCTGCAGCTTCCGGTTCTCGGCGCTGGCGCGAGCGTAGAGGTCGGCGCTGCGCTGGCGCTCGCGTTCGTGCTCGCGGTGCAGCGTCAGGACGATCGCGGAGACGATCGCCAGGCACAGGACCAGGTACACCGAGACGTCGAGGAAGCGATGGCCCGGCGTCTGGTAGTGGAAGAGCAGCTCGGGCCAGCGGCGGTGCACCACGATCAGGGCTCCCGCCATCGCCAGCGACAGTCCCACCCACAGCAGCCGCCCGCGATGGGGCAACAGGACGACACCACCGACGAGCAGGGTGAAGAAGACGTAGGTGGCGCTGCCCACCAACCCCTCGTTGCTGAACCAGGAGGCGGAAACCAGCCCCAGGAGGACGACGTAGAAGGGCGTCGCGAGGCGCTGTCCGAGGCCGTGATGGCGAGACAGCCAGTAGGTCACTCCGGAGCACGCAGAAGCGAGCGCCGCGAGAGTGACGTCGAGCCAGGGCTGCTCGATCAGCAGGAGATTCACGGTGACCATGACGGCCGTGGCGAGAAAGGCGATCAGGCTGACGCCGTTGAGAAAGCGCACCTCCAGCGGATTCGACTCGGGGTCTCCGACGATCCGCGCGACGGTCCGGGCCCAACGCCCACCGGCAGCGGCGAGCCAGCCTTCGGACGGCTCGGCGGCGTCGGACACGAGTGACCGAGAGTCTTCTTGGTCCGTCGACTGTCGCTGCACGGGATGTCTCTGAGCTCGTCGGCTCGAAATCTCGAAGAGGTGATGGCCACGACCGGGTGACGCAAGAGCGAGCGGACACACGGGTCGCGGTGCCGCGGCATTCGCCCCCGTGCACGCCGCGACGCTGCTGGCCCCAGTCTACGAAAGAGGCTCTCCGACGTGGCGTCGGACGGGCGCACGCCGGCGTGTAGGCCAACGACGCACCAGGTTGTACCCGCGGTCGAGCTCCGCTGGCGTGGTGGAGTGCGGCGGAGGCTATACCTGAAACGCCGGGGCCTTCGTGGATCCGCCCTTCGGGTCTCCTCGTGGATTTCCACGATGGCCCTGTTCGACGAGCTCACGCAGGCTTGCCAGATATCACTTCGACACCGACCAGGAGTTGCCACGACCACGATGTCGGCCACCGATCCCGACGACAGCAGCGGCTCCACCGAGACCGCCTACCGCGCGGCGCCCCACGAGCTCCCCGAGCACCCCGTCGGCACGCTGGCCATCGTGCTCGTCTACGGCCTGCTCTTCGCGCTGGGGTGGTTCGCCATCTACGTCTTCCTGTTCATCGCCCGCGGCGCACCGACCCACTGAGGGGCGTCGTCAGACGGCAAGCGCGTCATGCACGTCGATCTCTACGAACGCATCTGGATGTGGGCGGCGAGCGCGATGATCGCCCTGTTCCTGGCCGTGGTCGCCTTCTCGGCCGCGACCCAGGCGGTGCATCCACCGGGCGAGGTCGAGACGATCGACCCGCTCCAGGTGCGGATCCAGGGGGAGTTCGCGGCGCCCGGCGTACACCGGGGCCCGGGTGGTGAGACGACGGTCGTCGTGGTCGCCGAGATGTTCCGCTTCGAGCCCAGCGTGATCCGCGTCCCCGCCGGCGAGAAGGTCACCTTCCGGGTGACCTCTCCCGACGTGCTGCACGGCTTCCAGGTGGTGGGCACCAACGCCAACGTGATGGTGGCGCCCGGCTACGTGAGCGAGTTCTCGTTGACCTTCCCGGAACCGGGTGAGCACCTCGTGGTGTGCAACGAGTACTGCGGCCTCTCCCACCATTTGATGTCCGGCAAGCTGATCGTGGAGGAGGCGCGGTGAGCGTGGCGAGCCCGGTGCTCGGCGCCTTCGCGGCGGACCGCGACGCCCTCGATCTGCTCGCTTCGAGGCGGCTGGCGAGCTGCAACTTCGCCGTCGCGATCGCCGCCTTCGGCCTCGGTGCGTTGATGGCGGTGATGCAGGCGCTGGCGCGCGCCGACCTGCCGGTGTGGTTCTCCTCGCCGGCGGTCTACTACCTCTCGGTCACCGCCCACGGGGTGCTGATGGCGCTGGTCTTCACCACCTTCTTCATCATGGGCCTCGGCTACCTACTGATGCGCCGCGCCTTCGGCGGCCTCGAGTGGGAGACCCTCGGCTGGGTCTCGTTCTGGACCGCCGTCTTCGGCACCGTGATGACGACGCTGGCGATCCTCTCGGGCACCAGCACGGTGCTCTACACCTTCTACCCGCCGCTCGAGGCCCACCCCACCTTCTACATCGGCGCGACGCTGCTGGTGGTCGGCTCGTGGCTCTGGTGCGCGGTGATGATCCGCACCTGGCTGGTGTGGCGCCGAACCCACCAGGAGCCGATGCCGCTGGCGGCGCACGGCATCCTGACCACGGTGGTGATCTGGGTCCTCGCCACCTCCGGCCTGGCGGCCGAGGTTCTCGGTCAACTGATCCCCTGGTCTCTCGGCTGGGTGGAGACGATCGACCCGATCGTCGCCCGCACCTGGTTCTGGTGGTTCGGACACCCGCTCACCTACTTCTGGCTGGTGCCGGCCTACGTCGTCTGGTACACCATCCTGCCGCGCGTCGCCGGCGGCCTCCTGTTCTCCGACAAGCTCGGACGGGTGGTCTTCGTGATGTTCATCCTCTTCTCGACGCCGGTGGGCTTCCACCACCAGTTCGTCGACCCGGGGGTGCACGCCGGGTGGAAGCTGGTGCACACCTTCACCACCTACGCGATCCTCTACCCGTCGCTGGTCACCGCCTTCACCATCATCGCCTCGCTCGAGGTCGCCGGCCGGATGCGCGGCGGCAAGGGCCTGTTCGGCTGGCTGAGAACCCTGCCGTGGCGCGATCCGCTGTTCTCGGGCGTGGCGCTGGCGATGCTCACCTTCGCGATCGGCGGCTTCGGCGGCGCGATCAACGCCGCCTACGCGATGAACACGGTGGTGCACAACACGGCGTGGATCCAGGGCCACTTCCACCTCACCGTCGGCACCGCGGTGACGCTGACCTTCATGGGGGCCACCTACTGGTTCCTGCCCAAGCTCACCGGCCGCAGGCTGGCGCTGCGCCCACTCGCCACCTGGCAGCCCTACGTCTGGTTCGGCGGCATGATGCTCTTCTCGCTCACCTCGCACGCCACCGGATTGATGGGGCAGCCGCGCCGGGTCTTCAGCTCTAGCTACTTCGGTGACGAGGTGGCCGGCTCGTGGCGGCTGCTGACCGGCATGTCGGCCGCCGGCGGCGTCGTGCTCTTCGTCTCCTCGCTGATGTTCCTGGCCGTCGTCGTCGCCACCTGGCGCTGGGGCAGGCCGGTCACCGAGGCCGCGGAGCTCGAGATCGAGTTCGCCGCGGCCCTCGATCCACTGCCCGAGCGTCGCCCGGTCTGGGACCGCATCGGGCTGTGGGCACTGATCGCCGTGGTGCTGGTGATCGCGGCGTACGCCAAGCCGATCTACGACCTGCTGAGCCTGGAGCGCTACGGCTCGCTGCCGTTCCGCCCCTTCTGATCCTTCCCTCGGATCCTGGGCCCTTGCGCCCTTTTGCGCCGTCCCCGTTCGCACCCGCACCGACGCCGGAGATCGCGATGAGCTCCCCACACGACACCACGACGGAAAGACCGAACGACCGGCCGCCCGAGCGCTCCGGCCGCAACCGGCGCGAGCTGCTCGCCTGGGGCGCCGTCGCCGCGGGCCTGGCGGCCTCGTACGGCACCTTGGCGGCCTTCGTCGGCCGATTCCTTTATCCCGAGCCGACCGATCGCTCGTGGTTCTTCGTCGCCCGGACCTCGGAGCTCCAGCCCGGCGAAGCGCGGCTGTTCCGCACGCCGCGCGGCGAGCCGGTGAACGTCACCCGACGCGGCGTGGCGGCGGCAGCCGCCGCGTCAGGCGAAGGCGGGGACGGGAGCGACTTCGCCGCCCTGTCGAGCACCTGCCCTCATCTCGGCTGCCAGGTGCACTGGGAAGCCCACAACAACCGGTTCTTCTGTCCTTGCCACAACGGCGTCTTCGATCCCGACGGGGTCGCCACCGCCGGGCCGCCCGCCGAGGCGGGCCAGAGCCTGCTGCGCTACCCGGTGCGCGACGACCGCGGCATGCTCTTCATCCAGCTGCCGAGGGAGGAGCTCGCCGCCTTCTCGGCTCTGCACGGCGCGAGCCTGCGCCGGCCGCGGCTCGAGCCGATGCAGGCGTCTCAGGCCACCGCCGGAGCCTGCCTGGCGCCGGCCGCGCAGACCCGCGCCGAGACCTCGACGACGCGCCTCGGCAGACCGTCCGGCCGCCCGAGAGCCGCGAATCTCTCGGGGACTCGCCGCGCATGAACGCCTTCTCCGCCGTCGGCTCGTGGATCACCGAGCGGTTGCCGGTCTCGGCCGCCGACCTGCGCGAGCTCACCAACGAGCCGGTCCCCAACCACCTCAAGCGCTGGTGGTTCGCGCTCGGCGGCACTCCGGCCTACCTGTTCGTGGTGCAGATCGTCACCGGCATCCTGCTGGCGGTCTACTACCAGCCCTCGCCGACCACCGCCTACGAGTCGGTGGAGTACATCACCACCCAGCTGCCCTACGGCTGGTACCTGCGCAGCGTGCACAAGTGGGCCGCCACTCTGATGATCGCGGCGGTCATCCTGCACCAGATGCGGGTCTACTTCACCGGCGCCTACCGCAAGCCGCGCGAGATCAACTGGATCGTCGGCATGCTGATGCTGATCTGCACCCTGACCCTGGGCTTCACCGGCTACAGCCTGGTCTACGAGCAGCTCAGCTACTGGGGCGCCACCGTGGGCGCCAACATCGCCGGTCAGGTGCCGCTGGTCGGCGGCCTGATGCGCGACATGCTGCTCGGCGGCGACGGCTACAACCCACGCACCCTGCCGCGCTTCTTCATCCTCCACGCCGCGGTGCTGCCGGTGGTGCTGATCCTGCTGATCGTGCTGCACATCGCGATCATCCGGCTGCAGGGCGTCACCAAGTTCGAGTTCGAGGACGAGAGGGCCGAGCCCGGGGAGAGCCCGCCGTCACGAAGGACCTTCGACTTCTTCCCCGACCACATGCTGACCGAGCTGGCGATCGGCCTGGTCCTCATGGTGATGCTCAGCTTCCTCGCCACCCTCTGGCCCGCCACCATGGGGCCGCGCGCCGATCCGCTGGTCACGCCCGACGTGATCAAGCCGGAGTGGTTCTTCTACGTCTCCTTCCGCTGGCTGAAGCTGTTCTCCGGCCTCACCGCGGTGCTGTCGATGGGCTTCGTCGTCTTCGTGATGTTCGCCTGGCCGTTCATCGACGAGCAGATCCGCAGGCGCACACGGTTCACCGAGGCCAGCGTGTGGATCGGCATCTGCGGCGTCTTCGCGATCATCGCCCTCACCGTCTGGGAGGCGGTCGTGGCGCACTGAGCGGCCCCCGGCGGGCCGGCCCGCCAGCACCGCACGAACGTCTCACCAACCACGGAATGCAAGGAACAGGCTCATGACTCTCGATCAGAAACGCTGGGTGATCGTCGCGCTCGCGGCGGTCTTCCTGCTGTCGCTCGTCTTCGTGCAGTGGATGGAGATCGTGCGCCGAGCCGAGGAGGCCGGTATCTCCGAGGCCCGACATCCGGTGCCGTCGTCGTCCCAGGACTGCGTCAGCTGCCACACCCAGGTGAGCACCGGGATCATCCAGCACTGGGAGACCAGCCGCCACGCCGAGGCGGGCGTGGGGTGCGTCGAGTGCCACCGCGCCGAGCAGACCGACGCCGACGCGCACACCCACTACGGCAACGTCATCGCCACCATCGTCACGCCGAAGGACTGCGGCGAATGCCACGTCACCGAGGCGGCCGAGTTCGAGGGGAGCCACCACGCGGCAGGCGGCAACATCCTCGCTTCCCTCGACAACTTCCTCGCCGAAACGGTCGAGGGGTTCCGTGGCTCGTTCAACCCCCACTCGCCGACCCCGGGCCGCGGCGAGATGGCGGTCAACGGCATGGCCAGCGCCGCCAGCGGCTGCCAGCAGTGCCACGGCAGCAAGATCGCGCTGGAGTCGACCGACGGGGGCCTGATCACTGTCGACGACCTGCAGCCGGACGCCGACGGCAGGCCGACCAATCTCGAAGCCGTCGGCCGCATCCTGCGCGGCCCCGAGGGCCGTCCGGTGCTGGCTTCGTCGACCTGGCCCAACACCGGCATCGGCCGGCTCAATCTCGACGGCTCGCGCGGCTCCTGCTCGGCCTGCCACAGCCGCCACGACTTCTCGCCGAGGCGCGCCCGCCAGCCCGAGAACTGCGGCAAGTGCCACCTGGGCCCCGACCACCCGCAGAAGGAGATCTTCGAGGAATCGAAGCACGGCGTCGCCTACCGCGACCTCAGGGACGAGCTCGAGCTCGACGGCGACACCTGGGTGCTCGGCGTCGACTACGCCCAGGCGCCGACCTGCGCCACCTGCCACATGTCGGGACACAGCCGCAACGGCGGCAAGATCACCCACGATCCGGGCGAGCGCATCTCGTGGACCAACCGGCCGCCGGTCAGCCTGGTGATGGACACCGACATCGAAGGCCACATCGTCACCGAGACCGACCTGGCGACCCGCCAGGAGCTGATCGCCGACAGCGCGCAGAACAAGCGCAACCGGATGCGCGCCGTCTGCCAGCACTGCCACACCCCGAACTACGTCGACGCCTTCTACGAGCAGTACGACGACCTGGTGATCCTCTACAACGAGAAGTTCGCCAAGCCGGGCCAGAAGATCATCGCCGCGCTGCGCGAGCAGCAGCTCCTCACCCCCACCGAGTTCGACGAGGAGATCGAGTTCACCTGGTTCTACCTGTGGCACCACGAGGGACGGCGAGCGCGCCACGGCGCTTCGATGATGGCGCCGGACTACACCCACTGGCACGGGATGTTCGAGGTCGCCGAGCGCTTCTACATGGAGCTCATCCCGCAGGCGCGGCACCTCGCCGAGGGAGCCGGGGCGCGCGGCGCCGAGGTCGAACGGGTGATCGACGAGATCCTGGCGCGCCCCGAGCACGCCTGGTTCGAGGAGGGCGCCGAGGCCCAGGCCGAGGCGATCCGCGAAGCGATGCGGGAGCGCTACGGGGACCGTTCGTAGCCCGACCGTGGCGGCGAGCCGAACATCCCAGGAGACCCTCGATGAGTCACTTCCACCGCAATCTGGACCGCCGGCACTTCCTCTACGCCCTCGGAGCCGGAGGCAGCGCGGTGGTGGCGTTCTCGTGCGGCGACCAGGAGCGCGCCCGCGCCATCACCGAGCGCGCCCTGACCACCGACCTCGGCGGCGTCTCCTGGGACAAGGCTCCCTGCCGATTCTGCGGCACCGGCTGCGGCGTCGAGGTCGGGGTGCGCGAGGGACGTGTCGTCGCCGTGCGCGGCGACCAGGCAGCACCGGTCAACCGCGGCCTGCTCTGCGTCAAGGGCTACCACCTGCCCGGCTTCCTCTACGGCGAGGATCGCCTGCGCCACCCGCAGCGCCGGCGCGCCGACGGGACGCTGGAGCGCATCGGCTGGGACGAGGCCCTCGATCTGGTCGCCACGGAGTTCGGGCGCACTCTCGACGAGCTCGGCCCCGATGCCGTCGGCATGTACGGCTCCGGACAGTGGACGGTGTTCGACGGCTACGCGGCGCTCAAGTGGGTCAAGGGCGGCATGCGCTCGAACAACCTCGACCCCAACGCCCGCCTGTGCATGGCGAGCGCCGTCATGGGCTTCATGACCCAGTTCCAGAGCGACGAGCCGATGGGCTGCTACGACGACTTCGAGGCGGCCGACGACTTCGTGCTCTGGGGCAACAACATGGCCGAGATGCACCCGGTGCTGTTCAGCCGCATCCTCGAGACGAAGCAGCGCAAGCCCGGAACCCGGCTCATCGACCTCGGCACGCGGCGCACACCGACCACCGACTATGCCGACCTGTACGTGGAGTTCCGACCCGGCAGCGATCTCGCGCTGGCCAACGGGATCCTCCACCTCCTGGTCCGCTCGGGACGCATCGACCGCTCGTTCATCGCCGAGAACGTGGTGTTCCGCCGCGGCATCGAGGATCTCGACGAGATCGGCTTCGGCTGCTACGGAGAGCAGGCCGAGCGCTACACCTTCCAGGACACCGCCAGCGTGGCCAGCTTCGAGGAGTTCGCCGGCTTCCTCGAGCCGTATACGCCGCAGCGGGTCGGCGAGATCAGCGGCGTCGATCCGGCCACGATCGAGCGCCTCGCCGACGTCTACGGCGACCTGCGGCGCGGCACGGTGAGTCTCTGGTGCATGGGGGTCAACCAGCACACCCGCGGCACCTGGATGAACAACCTGCTCAACGATCTGCATCTGGTCACCGGCAAGATCTCGCGACCGGGCGCCAACCCGTGGAGCCTCACCGGCCAGCCGTCGGCCTGCGGCACGGCGCGCGAGGTCGGCACCCTCTCGAACCGGTTGCCGGCCGACATGGTGGTGACCAACCCCGAGCATCGGGCGAAGGCCGAGGAGATCTGGGGGCTCGAGCCCGGCACGATCAACCCGAAGCCGGGCCTGCACACGGTCGACCTGTTCCGTGCCTTCCAGCGCGGCGAGGTGCGCTCGCTGTGGATCCAGACCACCAATCCTTGGGTGTCGCTGCCCAACCTGAATCGATGGCGCCGCCAGCCCGGCGACGGTCGCTTCCTGGTGGTCAGCGACATCTATCCGACGCCGACGACGGAGGTCGCCGACCTGATCCTGCCCTCGGCCGCCTGGGTGGAGCGCGAAGGCGTGTTCGGCAACTCCGAGCGTCGCACCCAGCAGTGGCACAAGATGGTGGAGCCGCCCGGCGAGGCGATGGAGGACGCGCAGCAGATCATCGAGGTGGCGCGGCGCATGGGCATGGCGCACCTCTTCCCGTGGCCCGACGGCGAGAACTGGCACGAGCCGATGTTCGAGGAGTACCGCCGCTTCACTCTGGGAATCGGCAAGGACCTCGCCTCGTACCGTCAGCTGCAGGAGGCGCGCGGCCTGCGCTGGCCGGTGGTCGACGGCCGGGAGACCCGCTACCGATACGCGGCCGGCGAAGACCCCTACGTCACCAAGCGCGAGGGCGTGCACTTCTACAAGGCCAAGGGCTACGAGCAGAAGGCCGCGGTGTGGCTGCGCCCCTACCACCCGCCGGCCGAGGAGCCCGACGAGCAGTACCCGTTCTGGCTCTGCACCGGGCGGGTGCTCGAGCACTGGCACACCGGCTCGATGACGCGCCGGGTCCGCGAGCTGCACCAGGCGGTGCCTGCGGCCTACGTCGAGATGAACCCCGCCGACATGACCGAGCTGGGCGTGCAGGAGGGGCAGCCGGTGCGGCTGCGCAGCCGGCGCGGTGAGCTGGTGCTTCCGGCGCGCTCCGACGCCAAGGGACACGCCCCGCGCGGCTCGCTCTTCGTGCCCTTCTTCGACGAGTCGAAGCTGGTCAACCTGCTGACCCTGGACGCGATGGACAACATCAGCAAGGAGCCCGACTACAAGAAGTGCGCCGTGGCGGTCGAGCGGGCCTGAGATGCCGACGATGCGCCGCGACCGGTCCGCCGAACGCCGCCCGCGCTCTTCCACCTCGGCGATCGACCGGGCTGCGACGGCGCCGGTCGCGATCGCCGCGGTGTGGCTCGTGCTGGCCGCCGTCGGCTGCGTGCCGACCCAGCGAGGCCGCGGCCCCCACTGGGGCGACGCCGCGAGCGTCGAGGCGACGAACGACGAGGTGCGCCGCGAGCGCCGCGCCTACCGGGGCGCGCCTCCGGTGATCCCTCACGGCGAGCACCCCTCGCCGTGCACCGCCTGCCACGCCGGCCAGGCGGTGGTGGTGGCGGGAGTCGGTATCGCGCCGGCGAATCCCCACGGCGTCGTCGATGCCAGCTCGTCGGCCGCACCTGCGCTGTCGCTGCACCAGGAGATCTCCGGCCGCACCCGCGACTGCCGTCAGTGCCACGTGCCGCGAGTCGTCGAGTCGACGTTCGTCGCCAGCGAATTCGCCGGTCTTCGCAGTCCCTCGCAGCGAGGCAGCAGGCAGCATCCGCTGGCGCCGCCGCGCATCCCCCATCCGTCGTGGATGCGGGAGAACTGCCTCGCCTGCCATGCCGGTCCGGCGGCGCGCCCGGAGATCGCCACCAGCCACCCCGAGCGGGTGGTCTGCCGGCAGTGCCACGTGCCGGTCGATCGGGTGCTCGCCGCGGAACGCCTCGACACCTGGCCGGGCCGGGGCGCGGAGATCGCGCCATGAGTCGCGTCGGTCGGCTGCGGTTCCGCAGCCTCCGCGTCGCCGTCGCCGCGCTGCTCGCGGTTCTGCCTGCCGCTCCGACGAGGCTGGTCGCGCAGGACTCCGCAGCGAGCGTGGACGGCGCGCAGCCGACTCCAACGTCCGCCTTCCGCGAGGCGCTGCGGAGCTCGAAGGTCACTCTCGGCCTGCGCTACCGGCTGGAGCAGGTCGAGGACGACACCCCACGCTTCGCCGGCCGCAACGCGCTCGCCTCGACCCTGCGCACCGAGCTCGCCGTCGAGACCGGCCAGCTGCGCGGCTTCTCGGTCCGCCTGGCTGTCGAGGACGTCTCGGTGCTCGGCAACGGACAGCTCTACGACAACCTCGGCGCGGGCAGCCTGTCGAACCAGGTCTCCGACCGGCCGGTGGTCGCCGATCCCGACCTCACCGAGGTTCTCGAGGCGGCGCTGGTGTGGACGCCCAGCGAGCAGACCGAGGTGCAGATCGGACGCCGCCGGCTCGCCTACGACGATCATCGCTTCGTCGGCACGGTGGCCTGGCGGCAGCACCACCAGAGCGTCGATGCCCTGACCCTCGAGCAGGCGATCGGTGGACGCTGGCGGGCGCGCTACGCCCTCCTCGACCGGGTGCACCGGATCAACGGCGGACGCGACGATCTCACCGGTCACCTGCTCAATCTCTCCGCCGCTCTGGGGCCCGGGCGCCTGGTGCTGTTCGGCTACCAGCTCGACTACGACGCGGACTCCCGCCGCTTCCTCTCGAGCAACACGCTGGGAGGGCGATACTCCGGCAGCGCTCCGCTGCGTGGCGGGCGCGAGCTGCTCTTCGAGGCGCAGCTCGCCCAGCAGCGCGACGCCGGTGGCAATCCCCTCGACTTCGAAGCCCTGTACGCCCGGGGTGAGCTCGGCATCGGCGGCGAGGCATGGAGCGTGCGCGCCGGCTGGGAACTGCTCGGCGGCGACGGCGAGGTGGCGCTGCAGACACCGCTCGCCACGCTGCACAAGTTCAACGGCTGGGCCGACAAGTTCCTCACCACGCCGGTGTGGGGGCTGGAGGACCTCTTCGTGCGCTACGACCAGGAGCACGGCCGCTGGTCGTGGTCGGTGTGGCTGCACCGCTTCGGGGCCGACGGAGGCGCCCCTTCGAGGCAGGACTACGGCAGCGAGCTCGACGCCGAGGTCAGCCTGCGTCTCGGCGGCGCCGAGGGGCCGCTCCTGGCGTTGCGCGTCGCCGACTACCACGCCGAGGATCTCTTCGCCGACACCACCAAGGCAATGCTCTACGCGGTGTGGTCGGCGCGCCTGGATCGCTGACCCCGCGCTCCCTCCGTGGCTCAACACGGCCTGTGACGCCTCAGGCCTCTGGCGCGTCCGCGCCGATCCGGACTCTCGGGGAATGCCTCACCGGCCGCCGTCGTAAGCTGGAACGGACCGACCATCTCGATCCTCGCCAAGGACCGCCACTGATCAGGAGCCTTCGATGCGCACCTCGCTCCTCGTGCTGGTCGCAGCCGTGCTCGCCGGCACCATCCACCTGCTGTACTACCTGCCCCGCCTGCCCGAACGGGTCGCCACCCACTTCGGGCTCGCCGGCCGAGCCGACGGCTGGAGCGACGTGGCCACCTTTGCCACCTTCGCCACCATCCTGCTGCTCGCCTTCGCCCTCTTCGCACCGCTGATCAACGCCCTGATCTCGCGTCTGCCGCCGAGCCTGATCAACATCCCCCACCGCGAGTTCTGGCTGGCAGAGGAACGGCGCGAGGCGACGCTGGACCGGCTGCGCGGCGCGATGGAGTGGTTCGGAGTGGCTTCCGTGCTCTTCGCCATCGCGATCAACCACTTCACCGTGACCGCCAATCTGGAGGCAGCGACGAGCGGTGAGGAGGCGCGTCTGAGCTCGGGATTTCTCTGGGCGCTAGGCATCTACATGGCGTGGACGTTGGCGTGGGTCGGTCGGCTCCTGTGGAGCTTCCGCCAGCCGCCGGACGAGAACGCCGCCATAGGTCCGGCGTAGGCCCATCCGGCGAGGCCGGGCTCCGAGTGCGGCCTCACCCCGCGCGCGCGTCGCGGCTCGCCGACGTCGCGGCCTCCCGGGCACGGCCCGATGAGCGCAGGCGCACGGCCCCCCAGACTCCGAGCAGGGCGAAGGGCAGCGCGGCGAGATGCGCCGCGGCGAATCCCCGCGCGATCGGCGCGGCGAGGGCCTCGACGCTGGCGGCGGCAAGGGCCGCCTCGGGCGCCGCCTCGACCCCGTGCCCCACCAGCGCCGCGCCGCCGGCGGCGGTGCCCAGGGTCACCGCCACGTTGCGCACGAACTGGTGGGCGCTCGTCGCACGGCCCACCTCGCTCGCGTCGGCGGCGTCCTGGACCAGGGTCAGGGCGGCGTTGGTCACCGCACCGATGCCAAGACCGAGCACGTAGAAGAGCCCGAGCACCGTGGGCAGGGGCGCCTCGACACGCACCGAGATCCAGCCGCCGACGAGCGTCAGGGGCATCACCGCCGCTCCGGCCGCGATCACCCTGATCTCGTTCCAGCGGTGGTACAGACGGCTCGCCACGTTGGCCGCAGTCGTCCAGCCGAGGGTGAGGAAGATCACCGTCCACGCCGCCCACTCCACCGCCACGCCCCGCGCCGCCTGCGAGTAGAGGGGAAGGTAGTTCTCGACCGCGACGCCGGCCGCCATCACCCCGCCGGCGGCGATGGCGAGCGCGGCGTACGGATCCCGGCCGAAGAAGCGCCAGGCGAGGACCGCCCCGCGCCTGGCGCGGGCGTGCCGCACGTACAGCCCCGCCGCCACCGCCGCGACCACCAGCGGCGCCGCGGCGCCGAGGGCACGGCCGGCGAGGGACGAGAGCCCGACGACCGCGGCGGTAAAGGCGATCGCCAGCAGCACTGACCCACGCAGGTCGAAGACACTCCCGACCTCCTCGTCCCCACGCGCGTTGGCGGAGGTCCCGCGTTCGTAGCCGGCATCGTGACCGACACCGTGGCCGACACCGTGGCCGACACCGTGGCCGACACCGTGGCCGACAGGGCGCTCGGGGAAGGCGTTCCAGCCGAGCACGAGCGCGAACGTCGCCAGCGGCACGTTGACCCAGAAGATCCAGCGCCACCCGAGCGTGGCGAGCAACAGGCCACCGAGCGCCGGGCCGGCGAACGCCAACACGCCCCAGACCGTGGCGTTCATCGCATAGACGCGACTGCGCAGAGCCGAGGGGTAGCCGAGGCCGGCGGCGGCGCCAGCCACCGCCATGAACGCGCCCGAGGCGGCCCCCTGCAGCAGCCGCGAGCCGACCAGCACCACGATCGACTGGCTGGCGCCGCACAGACCGCTGGAGAGCACGAACACCAGCGCCGCCCAGCGGAACGAGACCCGCGTGCCCACCCGGTCGACCAGAGATCCCGTCGCCGCCACCGCCAGCCCCGAGGCGAGCAGGAAGCTGGTCACCACCCACGGGAGGCCGCGCACCGATCCCAGGTCGACACCGATCTCGCCGAGAGCGGCGACCACCGAGAGCGCCTCGAAGGCGATCAGCCCGGTGGTCAGCACCATGGCGGTGCTGAGCTTCAGGAACCGCGCCGAGAAGAGGCTGAGTCGCGCCAAGGACTTCGGTTCCCCGAGAGCGATGTGTCGATGCCGCGGCGAACGATCCGGGTCAGCGCAGCGGAGGCGCCGACGGAGCGTCGTCTGCCGGCGACGGGTCCTCCGCCGCCTCGGACGGTCCGGCCACCTCGTCGCCTCGGCCGGCAGCTCCCGTGTCGCCCTCCAGCCGTTGCGCGAGAGAGCGCCTGAACCGCTCGAGATTCTCTTCGTTGCGTCGACGGAACTCCTCGAGGTCACGCTCGAACTCCGCCATCGTCTCGGCGTTCTCCCGCTCCGTCTCGCGGCGGATCTCCTCGAGCGGCCCGGCGAGGTCGAGCTCGGGGATCGGGATCTCGGGGACCTCGACCTCGATCTCGACCACCCGTGCCAGCGGCGGCGCCTCGGGCGCGATCCGGTTGGCGACGTCGACCGCACGCTGCAGGTCCCATTCGACGCCGGGCGAGGAGAGCGAAGGCACCAACGCCGGGTTGGTCGAGCGCGCCGCCCAGTAGGCCAACGAGGCGTTCGGCGGCGGCCACAGGAAGACCAGTCGTCCCCCCTCACCCAGGAAGAGGACGTCGGGCCAGCTCGCCATGCGCTGGACCGCCGCCTGCGAGAGGAGCGCCGCGGCTCGCTCAGGCTGCGGGCTCATCGCGACGAAGGGCGCCTGCTCCGTGCCCGCGAGCCCCCGGTCGACGTCGACACCGGTTCCGAGATCGATCCGCGAGGCGGCGCCGCGCTGGCGCACGTCCGCGAGCAGCTCGGCCCAGGGGGTCGGGGGGCCCTCGGGGTCGCTACCGAGGTGCGGGCGGAAGCCGAACCAGAACGGCGGCGTGCTCTCGCCCTCACCAGGCGTGCCGGCGTCCCGCTCGACGACGACGACCGGCTGCAGCAGCCCCATCTCGAGCTCCATGAACTGCCCGCTTCCCGGCCTCGCGACCGGCGCGGCTCCCGGCACGTCGAGCTCGAAGGCCCAGACGCTGCCGGCGGCCTCGCGGCGCACCACCATGCTCGGCACCTCGAAGGCGTCGATCTCCACGAACGGCTCGAAGCCGGCGAGCAGCCGCCGGACCTCGCGCTGCCGGTGCTCCGGCGCCACCGGCTCGAAGCCCCACTCCGCGGCCAGTCGCTGGTCCGGTGGCGCCGCCGCGGCGGCGCGGCGCGGCTGCACCACGAAGCGGTCGACGAGCAGCACCGCCGCGCAGGCGACGATGACCAGAAGCAGACCTCCCAACAACAGCGCACCCCGCACTCCGTCACCTCGCTCCCCGAGCATTTGCAGGACGATCGAGCATAGCGTCGCCGACCGCTGCGCCGACCCGGATCGGATCAGCTGCTCGGCGCCAGCTCGGCGATGCCGCGATCGACCGTCTCGGCCAGCGCCTCGACGTCGCCCTGCTGCGTCGCGTAGCTGGTGATGCACGCTCGCAACACCGGCCGCTCGTGGCCCGGGACGCGCAGCGGCGAGACCCAGAAGTTCTGGCGCACCGTCCACGCCGCGAGATCCGCCGCCGCGATCCGGCCTCCTGCGATCTCCTGGCGCGTGAAACAGACCACCGGCAGCGGTCCGTCCCCGAGCACTGTGAAGCGGCGGCGCCGCAGCGCCGCCCGCATCGCGTCGCCCATGTCGGCCTGGTGCTCGATCTGACGCCTGTAGCCTTCCTCGCCGAGAGCCGCCAGGGCCATGAAGACCTTGAGCCCGGTGTGGCGCCTGGACCACTGCAGGGTCGACGAGTAGGGATCGACCGTGCCATCGATCGGCTGCGGCATGTACGGCGTGCGCGCCTCGAACGCCCGACGCACCGCCCCCGGCCGGCTGCAGAAGAACATCCCGGCGCCCATCGGCACCGAGAGATACTTGTGGGCGTCCCAGGTCACCGAGTCGGCGCGCTCGATGCTGGAGATCTCAGCGCGCAGTCGCGGCGAAAGGCAGGCCGCGCCTCCCCAGGCCGCATCGACGTGCAGCCACAGTCGCTCCTCGGCGCACAGCCGCGCCAGCTCGGGGAGTGGATCGACGGCGCCGACGCCGGTGGTGCCGGCGGTGGCGACGACAAGGAACGGCGCCAGGCCAGCGGCGCGATCCCGCTCGATCGCCGCCCGCAGGGCCGCTACGTCGATGCGCATCGCTGTGTCCACCGCGACCAGCCTCAGCGCGCTGCGACCGAGGCCGGTGGCGCGGGCGATCTTGTCGAGCGAGTGGTGACTCTCGCCCGAGGCGTAGACCACCGGTCGTCGCGGCAGCGCCGCGAGGCCCTGCTCGACGTGCTCCGGGAAGCCGTCCGCCAGCGCGACGACGAAGGCGGTGTGGTTGGCCTCCGCGCCGCCGCTGGTGAAGTGGGCGACGGTGTGCTCGGGCAGGCCGAGGCGGCGGGCGAAGAAGGCGAGCGTGTAGCGCTCTATCTCGTTCGCCGCCGGCGCATGCGACCACGCCGCCAGCTGGGGATTGAACGCGGCCACCAGCAGGTCGCCCGCCACCGACGCTGGGACGACACTGGGATTGAACAGCCCGAAGTAGCGCGGGTGGGTGATGTGCAGGTTCCACTCGCGCAGCATGCGCACCACGTCGGCGAGCACCGTCTGGCCGGAGAGCGGCTGCGCGAAATCGCCGTAGACCTCGCGCAGGTGGGCGCGGATCGTCGCGGGGTCGACCTCCGGCGCGATGCGGTGGCGTCGCTCGGCGCAGCCGAAGTCCCGTGCCGCGTCGAGGGCGCCCTGGAGCAGCGCGTCGTCGCTCACTGGCTCGCCTCCGCTCGAGGCACCAGCCCGCCGCGCGCGATGCGCAGGAGGAGGACGGCGGCACGCTGCGCCTGCGAGACCAGCGTGCGCAGGTCGGCCGTCTCGTCGGTGGTGTGTCCACCACGACCCATCAGACCGATGCCGTCGAGGCAGTGCGGAACCTGCTCGGCGACGAAGGAGATGTCGGCCGCGCCCGCGTTGCGTGGATCGACTGCCGTCACCGCGCCGTGTCCGAGGTCCCTCGACACCCGATCGTAGAGCGCCAGCAACGCGCGGTTGCCGTCGCTGGCCGCCATCGGCGGATAGCCGTCGCGCCACTCGATGGTGCTGTCGGCGCCGGCGAGCGGGGTCGCCACCACCTCCTCCATCACCCGGCGGGCGCGGCGCAGGTCGGCGGGGCTGAGGGCGCGCAGGTCACCGCTCGCGGTCGCCGTCTCGGCGATCACGTTCGATTTGCCGAAGGCCTCGCCGGCGGAAGCGCCGTCGTCGTACTCGACGTCGGTGCCACCGAGGACCACTCCCGGGTTGAAGGTCAGATCGGGGATCTCCGCCAGCTCCCGGCGGAAGGCCTCGAGCACCCGCGCCAGCTCGAAGATGGCACCGGCGCCGACACCGGGCTGGAAGATCTGCGACGAGTGGGCCGGGGTGCCCCGCGAGCGCAGGATCCAGCCCGACGCACCCCGGCGCGCGATCACCGCGGTGCGTGGATCGCTGTCGCCGTCCTCGAACCCGATCGCCGCCGTCGCTCCGTCGGCCAGCTCGCGCAGCACGGCGCGCGCCTCGGAGAGAGGCTCGCCGGCCTTCTCCTCGTCGCCGGTGAGCACCACCCGGACCTCCAGCTCGTCGAGCACCCCGACGCCGTGCAGGGCCTCGAGCGCCATGAGCATCACCACGTCGCCACCCTTCATGTCGGTGACTCCCGGACCGCTGGCCGCGGCATGGCCCTCCTCGGCATCGACGCGCCGCCACTGCTGGAACGGGCTGTCTGGCTCGAACACCGTGTCGAGGTGGCCGATGAGGAGGACCGTCGGCGCCCCGGCCTCCGCCGCGGCGCGACGAGCGATCAGGTGCCCGGCGCGGCCGAAGGCGGCGCCGTCGGCCCAGTCGACCTCGAATCCGAGACGTGCGAGCTCCTCGCCCAGGCCCTCGCCCACCCGCCGGACTCCGGCGAAGTTCATCGTGCCGCTGTTGATCTCGACGAGCTCCTCGAGCAGCTCGAGTGCCCGCGCCTCGCCCGCCGTCACGCGGTCCGCGATGCGCTGCTCGAGCGCCGCATCGTCCGCTGCCAGCGGAGAGCCTGGGCCTGTCGCGACGAAGCACGAGAGGAGCGCGACCGTCGCCGCACGCGCACACCGTGGCCTCCCTGTGCTGCTCATGGCGTCACCTCCGGCAGGCACTCTATCCACCGACGTGCACACCGCCTCCGAGGTCTCCGCGGGACACTGCCCGGGAGCGGATGGAGTGCCGGACGGCTATGCTCTGGGGTCCCCTCCACAGGTGCCCCGCGACCGGCCCGCACGGCCAAGTCGCGCCTCTGGTCGGACCTCCGCCCGCCGATGACGATTCCCCCCAGCGACGGCTCCGACCCGTTCCGCCGGGTCGAGGAGCTCTTCCACCGCGTCGCCGACCTGCCCGAGAGCGAGCGCGAGGAGATCCTGGCGCCGATCCGTGACAGCGAGCCCGAGGTCTACCGACAGCTCGAGCGGCTGCTACAGGCGCAGGAGCGCGGCAGCGACCTGCCCGGCCTCGAGCTCGAAGGGCTCGGCGCAGCGCCGCGCACCGACCGCGAGGAGACGGTCCTGCGCTGGGGCAACTACCGGCTGCTCCGACAGGTCGGCTCCGGCGGCATGGGCGTCGTCTGGCAGGCCGAGCAGCTGCGACCGATCCGACGCGTGGTGGCGATCAAGGTCGTGCCCACCGGCCTCGACAGCGAGCGGGTCGTGGCCCGCTTCGAGGCCGAGCGGCAGACCATCGCGGCGATGTCGCACCCCTACATCGCCCAGGTCTTCGAGGCCGGGGAGACTCCCGACGGTCGACCCTACTTCGCCATGGAGTTCGTCGAGGGGGAGGCGATCACCCGCTACTGCGACGCGCACGAGCTCGACGTCGAGGCGCGCATCCGCCTGCTGATCGACGTCTGCGACGGCGTCAGCCACGCCCACCAGCGTGGGGTCATCCACCGCGATCTGAAGCCGTCGAACGTGCTGGTCGCCCAGGCGGGCGGCAGCGACGACCGGCCGCTGCCCAAGATCATCGATTTCGGGATCTCCAAGGCGACCACCCCGGAGCGTGACTCGGATCTCACCCGCCGCGGCGAGGTGGTCGGCACCCCGCAGTACATGAGCCCGGAGCAGAGCGCCGGCCAGGGTGCCGAAGTCGACGTGCGCACCGACGTCTTCTCGCTCGGCGTGATCCTCTACGAGCTGTTGACCGGCGAGACCCCTCGAAGATCCAGCGCTTCGAGCACACCGCGCAGTGAATCGTGGGTCCCGCCGACGCGATTGACCCTGCCGGAAGACTCGATCACCGTGCTGGCGCGCCGTCGCCGCACCACTCCGGCGTTGCTCCGTCGCACCCTGCGCGGCGATCTCGAATGGGTCGTGCTGAAGGCTCTCGAGGAGGACACCGAGCGCCGCTACCCGTCGGTCGCCGCGCTGGCCGCCGACCTGCGCCGCTACCTCGAGCGCCGTCCGGTCTCGGCGGGCCCGCCGGGAGCCGGCTACCGGCTGCGTCGCTTCGTCTCGCGCAACCGCCTGCTCAGCGCCGCGGCGGTGCTGCTGACGCTGGCCACCCTCGCCGCGGTGGTCGGCACCAGCGTCGGCATGGTCCGCGCCGGCAGAGCGGAGCGCGAGGCGCTGCGGGCCGCCGCCGAGGCGCGCGAGCAGGCCGAGCTGGCGGAGCGCTCGAAGAGCTTCCTGATCGATCTCTTCCAGGGCCTGCAACCGCAGCGCGCCGACGGGCGCGAGCTCACCGTCGCCGAGGTCTTCGACGCCGGCGTCGAGCGGGTGGAGAAGGAGCTGGCCGACCAGCCGCCACTACAGGCGGAGCTACTCAAGACCATCGCTTCGGTCGACACCGAGCTGGCGCGCTACGACGAGGCCGAGCAGCTGCTGCACAAGGCCGCCGCGCTCTACGACCAGCTCGGTCCGGAGTACGACGTCGAGCGAGCCAAGAACCTGGTCGAGTTCGGGCGGCTGTACTGGCGCAACGACCGTCTGCCGGAGGCGGCGCAGGCGTTGGAGGAGGCACTGCGTATCCTGCGCGAAGCCGAGGGCGACCACCGCAGCTCCATCGCCTCGGCTCTCAACGCCTACGCCAACGTGCTCAACCGCGACGATATCGAGGCCTCGTCGCGGTTGTTCGAGGAGGCGCTGGCCATCAAGCGCGAACAGGAGGGTGAGCGCAGCGGTGAGATCGGGCTACTCCTGGCCAGCCTGGGCGCCAACGCGGCGAGGAGCGGCCGGTACGAGGAGGCGGCGCGGCGCATGTCCGAGGCGCTGCCGATGATCGAGGAGTTCCACGGCGAGAGCGACCCACGGGTCGGCGTGTTGATGGGCAACCTCGCCTTCGCCTACCGCAAGCTGGGGCGGTTCGAGGAGGCGCACGACCTGCTCGAACGCGACCTCGCGCTGACCCGCAGGGTGATGGGCGAGGACCATCCGGCGCTCGGGCCGGTGCTGATCAACACCGCGGCGGTCGATCTGCGGCTGGGCCGCTGGGACGACTCGGTGGCCGCTGCGCGCGCCGCGGTGGCCAACCTCGACGCCAGCTACCCGCCGCGACATCGCATGGTGCTGCTGGCCCGCAACCAGCTCGGCGTCAGCCTGTCGGCGCGGGCGGAAGAGGGCGACCTCGAAGAGGCGGTCGGCGTGCTCGGGCGCATCGTCGACGACGCTGCCGAAGCCGCGCAGTCGGCGCCGGGGATGAGGCGTTCCTGGATCCGCTTCCAGATAGCCCTCGGGGAGGCGCAGCGCCGCGCCGGCGACGGCGAGCGCGCCGGCTCCCTGGCGCGCCAGGCCAGAGGTCACGCCGAGGAGATCGACGATCCGGCCCTGGTGCAGGAGAGCCTGTGGCTGGAGGCCCACGCCGCGGCTCTGCTCGGCGACGCCGCCGTCGCCCAGGAGCTCGCTGCACGGGCGCGGCAGCTGGCGGGCGATCCGACCGACAGCTCGCAGATCGCCGACCTCGCCTTCGTCGAGGCGAAGACCTCGGCTCTGCTCGGCCGCGTCGACGACGCCTTCGCCCAGCTGACGACCGGGCTCGAGGCAGGGCTGCGCAACCCGATCGTCGAACGCGACCCGGCCTTCGCGGCGCTGCGCGCGGATCCCCGCTTCGCGAACGCCTCCCGCCGCTTGAGCGCACCGCTGCGGGCCGCCGGCGGCAGCGGCCAGGTGCCCTGAGGCCGCGCGCCGAAACAACGGCAACCTCTCCCGTTAGGAAAGCGGGGCCCTCAGGGCCACCGGCTTCGGTCCTCTCGGAACCGGAAGTCGCCGCAACCTCCGTACACCGCGGGAGCACTCGATGACCCGACCCGGCCTCGCCAACCTGCGCCACGTCGTGGTGCTGATGCTCGAGAACCGTTCCTTCGATCACATGCTGGGATCGCTGCCGCACGTCGACGGCGTCGTCGACGCGGAGGGGGCGGTCAAGGCCGACCTCTTCAACCGCGTCGATCCGACCGACGACGCGTCGACGACCTACCGGCCGGTCCTCGGCGCCCAGTTCGCGACCCCTACGATCCAGCAGACCAGCGGCGGCGAGTACGGCGGACCGTCACACAGCTTCCCCGCCGCGACCCAGCAGCTGTTCGGCGTCGAGACGGTGGGATCGGGCGACGCCGAGACCACCCCCTACGGCGGCGGCGCTCCGTCCACCTCGCCGGCGAGCGCCTCCGGCTTCGTCGCCAGCTTCGTCGGCGAGCTCTCGAGGACGTTCGAGAGCAACCACACCTCGCTTGCCGAGCAGCAGGCCGCCGCCAAGGCCGCCGGCGAGCCCGACCCGGTACAGGAGGTCATGGAGGTGTTCACCGCCGAGCAGCTGCCGGCGATCCACACCCTGGCCCGGGAGTTCTGCGTCTGCGACCGGTGGCACAGCGAGATCCCCGGGCCGACCGAGCCCAACCGGTTGTTCATGCACGCAGCGACTTCGACCGGCCTGACCTACAACCCCTGGGCGCACGACATCCTCACCGCCCCGACGATCTACGAGCGCATCGAGCAGGCCGGCCGCGACTGGGCGATGTACGGCTTCGACCTCTTCGACTCGGCGAACTTCGACGCCATCAAGGATCGCGACTGCGGCAAGCTGCCGATGTCGCGCTTCTTCTCCGACGCCGAGGCCGGCGAGCTGCCGCTGTACACCTTCCTCTGCCCGCGCTACGCCGACGCTCCCGAGGGCCGCGCCAACTCGCAGCACGCGCCGCACGACGTGCGCTACGGCGATCAGCTGATCGCCGACGTCTATCGCGCCCTGCGCTCCTCGAGTGCGTGGCCGAACACCCTGCTGGTGGTCACCTACGACGAGCACGGCGGCTACTACGATCACGTCGAGCCGCCGAGCGCCCCGGCCCCGGACGCGGCGACCTCGCCCAACGCCTTCATGCAGGAGGAGGCGCGCAAGTACGGCAAGACGTACCTCGTCGGGCCCAACTACGACTTCGCCTTCAGCCAACTCGGCTTCCGTGTGCCGGCGATCCTGGTCTCGCCGTGGATCCAGCGCGGCGTCGTCGACTCGACCCCCTACCAGCACACCTCGGTGCTGCGCTTCCTCGAGGACCTGCTCGGCTGCGAGTCGCTCGGCGCTCGTGACGCCGCCGCCAGCTCCTTCGCCGCGGCGCTGTCCCTGCCCGAGGCGCGCGAGGACTGCCCGCAGACGCTGCCGAGCCCCGACCTGCCGGCCGAGGACCCCGAGCTCTACATGGCCGAGCCGCCAGGCCCGAAGCAGAAGGAGTGGACCCGGCGCTACACCGCCAAGCTCGAGGGCCACCCCGACACCCGGCGTCGCATCGCCGGCGAGTTCCCGACCAACCGCGACCTGCTCGCCTACATCGAGCAGCGCAGGCGCTACGACGCCTGGTACCGCAGCGGCGACTGGAAGCAGGCCCGCTTCGAGCTCTACGAGGACGCCGGCAAGCGCTGGCGCTTCCATCTGCGCGACGGCGACGGCTCGCTGCTCGCGGCGTCGACCGAGAGCTACATGAGCCGCGCCGAGGCCGAGAAGGCGGCCGATCGGGCCGCCTTCCTCGCGCTGGTCACCAAGCAGTCCTCCTCGAAGGAGCCCGGCTAGGCCCCAGAGCCAGGAGCCACGACGAGCCTAGGCTGACGGAACGGTGTCAGACCAGGCCGTGGTGTCGCCCGACTCGAAACCGTCGACGAAGATGGAGCCGTCGCCGATGGCGGTGACCATTCCGGTGTCAGTACCCCCTATGCAAGGAAGGGGGCCCATACAGTCACTGTCTTCACGCGGCGCACCGACGGCGGCTTCGTCGTGACCGTTTCCATCGAAGTCGCCGAGCGTGAGGGCGTAGCCGAACCAGTCCTCCTCTTCGCTGTCCGAGAGGCCGATGAGGTCCTGGCTCCAGCGCCTGGCGCCGAAGGCCACGATTCCCGCGTCGCTGCCGTACATGGCGGTGAAGGCACCAGCGTCCACCTCGACGACGTCCTCATAGGGCGCGCCGACGATCAGGTCATCAAAGCCATCTCCGTCGATGTCGCCGGTCGCCAGGGCGAAGCCCCACTGATCACCCGGCTCTGCTCCGCCGAGCACCACGATCACGTCCTCGGTCCACGACTGATAGGAGAGCGGATCCGGGCCGAGGATCGAGCCGTAGAGCACCCCGACGGCGCCCGCATCGAGGTCGCCGTCGACCGACTCGTGGGGCGTTCCCACCGCAAGATCGTCCGAACCGTCGCCGTCGAAGTCGCCGGCAGCGAGAGCGGTGCCCCATCTATCGCCATGCTCTGGCGCGGCGGATATCCCTGGCGTCTCCTGCGAGAAAAGAAGATCGGGGTCGGGATCGAGACCCGAGGACCCGCCGGGGATCACCTGCACGGCGCCCACCTGTTCGACGCCGTTCACCTCCTCGCCCGGCACTCCGATCGCGAGATCGTCGTATCCGTCGCCATCGAAGTCGCCGGCCGACAGCGCGTCTCCGAATCGGTCTCCGGCTTCGTCGTCGTCCTGCAGGTCTGAGCGAGCCTGCGTCCAACCCGAGTGCAACGTGAGGCCGCCGACACCGCCGTGGTAGACGAAGACGTGACCGGCATCGGCGTTGACGTCCCAGTCTTCGAGAGCCGCTCCGACGGCCAGGTCGGTGTAGGTGTCGTCGTTGAAGTCGCCGGCAGCCAACGAAGAACCGAACATGTCTCCCGATTCTGGCGATGTGCCGTTGGCGATCGCCTCCTGGAAGAAGTACTCGGCCTCGGTCTGCAGGCCGCCCGGGCCTCCGGCATGGATCGCGAAGGCGCCGACGTTGTCGAGAGCGAGTAGATCTTGCCAGGGAATGCCCACCGCCAGATCGCAGTAGGCATCCGTGTCGAAGAAGCCCGCCGCGAGCGTGTATCCGAACATGTCGCCCATGGCCGGAGCCGAGTCGCGAAGCGTCTGACTGTCGTCAGCGACGAGGCCTCGCGGCGAACCGTAGACCACGAGCACGGCTCCGGCATCCGCTGTCTTCCCGCCCTCGTGTCGATCTCCCGGGATCCCGATCGCGAGGTCCTCGTAGCCATCGCCGTCGAAGTCGCACGCGGCCATGGCAACGCCCAGAACATCGCCTTCCTGCGCGACACCCGGAATCCCCTGGGTTCCCTCCCACCACACCTGAGCGGTCCTGGCATCGAGGGCGGAACCCTCGGCGCCGACGCCCGGAAGGACGGCCGCGAGCGCGACAGCGAGTCGCAGAGAGCACCGACGCCCTGCTGATCGCAGTGCCCCGTGGGGCGAGGAGAACGCCGCCAAGATCGAGTTCTTCAGGTCCATCGCTTCCCCCCTCTTTGGAGTGGAGTGCCCTTGGAGCGCAGGAACTGCAATAGAAAAGAAAGAGAGACGTCTCGACCCTACCCGAAGAATTCAGTGTGGGCAAAGAGACAGAGTGCAACCTTCTTCGTTCGCGCGGCGACCTCGACCGACTTGGACTACGACTTTGACCCAAGAAGTGCTGACCGCCCGATGATCCAGCAACTATCGACCTGGCCGGTCGCGACTGGGCGAGGTACGGCTTCGACCTCCTCGACTCGGCAAGTGTCGACGCACCCGACAGTCCGACCCTGCGCGCTGCTCGCGTCGTCGATCGAGGGCTGCGGCAGCCGCGCCGAAGCCGAAGCGGCGGCTGATCGGGGCGCCTTCTTCGGCTCCGTCCTCGAGCAGTCGCGGCTAGACGGGCCGCTCTGACGCAGCGTTCGCCGCGACTCAGGGCACCGACGTCGACCACGCCGACACGTCCCCGGTCTCGAAACCGTCGCCGAAGAGCGCGCCGTTGCCCATCACGATGACCACTCCGGCGTCCTCGGCGCTGCCGACGCATCCGGTGGTGCAGTCGATGTCCTCGCCCGGCGCCCCGACGGCGACCTCGTCCTGGCCGTTGCCGTCGAAGTCGCCGAGGGTCAGCGCGAAGCCGAAGTAGTCGGCCTGCTCGTTGGCCTCGACGCCGGTGAACCACTGCACGACACGCTGGTAGCGCTGCTCGGAGACGCCGACGGCGGTGCCGTAGAGGACCGAGAAGCTACCAGCGTTGATGAAGCTGTAGTCCTCGTAGGGGGCGCCGACCAGCAGCTCGTCGAAGCCGTCGCCGTCGATGTCGCCGGTCGCCAGAGAGAAGCCCCACTGGTCTCCGGCCTCGGAGTCGCCGGGCAGGGCCAGCTCGCTCTCGGTGAACGATTCGTAGGAACCGGGGAGCGGCCCGAGCGCCGAGCCGTAGAGGATGCCGACGGCTCCGGCGTCCAGCTCGGTGCCCACCGACTCGTTTGGGGTGCCGACGGCGAGGTCGACGTAGTCGTCGCCGTCGAAGTTGCCGGCCGCGAGAGCGCTGCCCCAGCGATCGCCGGTCTCGGGGTTGGTGAAGATGCCCGGCGTGTGCTGCGAGTAGAAGAGGTCGAAGTCGCCGGTCAGGCCGGTGGCGCTGCCGACGATGACCTGCACCGCCCCGACCGCCACGGTGCCGTCGACCTCCTCGCCGGGCACGCCCACCGCCAGGTCGTCGAAGCCGTCGCCGTCGAAGTCCCCGGCAGCGAGGGCGTCACCGAACTCGTCGCCGGGCTCCTCGCCGTCCTGGAGGTCGACGCGCGCCTGTGACCAGCCGGAGTGCGCGCTGAGCCCTGCCGCACCGCCGTGGTAGACGATCACGTGTCCTGAGTTCGTCGTGGTGTTCCAGTTCTCGAGCGGCGCGGCGACCGCCAGGTCGGTCCAGAAGTCACCGTTGAAGTTGCCCGCCACCAGCGTGGCGCCGAACAGATCGAACGGCTCGGGCGAGGATCCGTGGTTGGGTATCGCCTGCTGGTAGAAGGTCGTCGAAGCGGTGGCGAGACCGCTCGGCCCTCCGTAGTGGATCTCGAAGGCGCCGACGTCCTCGTCGCCGTCGAGGTCCTCTCCCGGCACGCCCACCGCCAGGTCGCAGTAGAAGTCGCTGTCGAAGTACCCGGCCGCGAGCGCCGAGCCGTAGCGATCGTCGGCCTCGGGGGCCGAGTCGCCGTTCTGGAAGAGGAGCTGGTTGCCGGCCGCGCCGAGCCCGCTCGGCGACCCGTAGAGGACGTTCACCGCTCCCGAGTCGTCGAGCACGGTGAGGAAATCGTCGCCGGGCGAGCCGATCGCGAGGTCCTCGTAGCCGTCGAAGTCGAAGTCGCAGGCGACGACCGCCGTGCCGAGCTCGTCACCAGGCAGGCCGTCGTCACTGATGCCGGGTGTGTTCTTCGACCACAGCTCGCCGGTCTCCGGCGCCAGCGACTGTGCATCGATGCTCGGCGCAATCGCCATTAGCACGAAGGTCGATGTCACGAACCACGCTGTCGATGCCCCAGCGCGAGGTCGCGCGTCGGCAGGTCGCGTGCTCCCGGGCGGGCGCAGGAGGATCGTTGCTTCGGGCTTCTCGTCTATGGTCTCGTACATTGAAGGCGTCCTCCTGCGGTCGATCGGGTCCGGTGCGAGCCCGTCTCTCCATCGGGGCCACGCAGATCCAACGACCGCTGCCCGGCGTTCCCCTCATCGCTACCGCCGATCGCCGGCAGAGCGGTGAGCTCGGCGGCCCGTGCGACCGCTCGTGCCGGCTGTGGCGGTGCGAGGTGAGGCCCGCCGTGGGGTGCGCCTGCCGGCTCTGCATCGGCGCACCGAGCCGCACTGCGCCGCACGCCAAAGAACTGCCGCCCGTCCGCCTCGCGCTGATACATTCGTTGCCATCGACGTATGACCAGCACGGCGCATCGAGCCGCGACGGATGCGCCCGATCGCGAAGCGCGCTACACCGCGATCCGCGCCGACCTCGAGCGCGCGGTGCGCCGTGTCTGCCCGGCCTGGCTGCGCGACCGTCAGGAGGATCTGGTGCAGGTCGCCGTCCTGCGAGTGATGGACGTGCAGCGGCGCAGCGACGAACGGGGTGAGGGGAACCGCGAGCTGGGATCGTCCTACCTGTACCGCGTCGCCTACAGCGCGATGATCGACGAGATCCGCCGCATCCGCCGACGCGACGAAACAGACCTCGACGGCGAAGGACCCGCAGTGATCCAGCACACCACCAGCGCCCCCGGCCCCGACGCCGTGACCCAGGCCTCCGAGCAGGGTGCGGCGATCCGCGACTGCCTCGGCCACCTGCTGGCGCCGCGCCGCTCGGCGGTGACCCTGTACCTGGCCGGTCACTCGGTGCCGGAGAGCGCACGCCTGCTCGGCTGGACGCTCAAGAAGACCGAGAACCTCGTCTACCGCGGCCTCGCCGACCTGCGCCAGTGCCTGCTCGGCAAGGGGATCAGGCCATGAGCGAACCACGCGACCTCGAGGCGCTGCGGCGGGCGTTCGCCCAGGTCGGCGTGGCGGACCGCGGCGACGATCCGATCGACGCCGGACGCCTGTGGGATGCGGTCTCCGGCGAGGCGTCGGAGAGCGAGCTCGAGGCGGTGCTCGCCCGCCTCGCCAGCGAGCCGGAACGGCTCGAGGAGTGGCGGCTGGCGGTGGCGCTGCACGAAGAGATGCAGCAGCACGCCGCATCGCCGCACCTCGATGAAGGACCTGCAAAGGGATGGGCGGCGCGTCATCGCGGTCTGCTCGCCCTGGCGGCGGGTCTGCTCCTCGCCCTGGCTCTCACCCTCGCCGTCGCGTCGCGCTTCGGCCAGGAGCCGCAACCCGTGTACCGCTCCGCCGAGACGCCGGAGGTCCTCGAGGCCCTGGGGCCGCCGGACGGCCGCTGCTTCGCGGCATCCGCTGCCGAGCAGCCCTGTGTCCTCAGCTGGTCGGCGGGCGACGCCAGCCGCTGGAGGGTGGAGCTGACCGACGGCGAGCTCGAGCCGCTCGACCGACAGATCGTCGACCAGCCGCGCTACCGGGTGCCCGAGGAGACGGTGCGCCGGCTCGCCCCGACGACGATCTACTGGCAGGCGACTCCCCTCGACGGCGACCGGGCCGACGAGGAGGGCCCGACGTTCGCGCTCGAGCTGCTGCAGGAACCGGCCTCCGATCGCTGAACGAGCCAAGATCCGCACCCATCTGCCCCGCCCGTTCCATCCCGAAGACCCCAAGCAGGAGGACGCCCCATGAAGCACGCCAGAGTTGGCGCGAGACTGTTCACCGCCGCCCTGATCTCGATCGCCCTGGTGGCGACCCTGCCGGCGTCGTCTCTCGCCCAGCAGCAGGCCGACGATCTCCGCTACCGCACCGGGCTCGAGAGCCTGCTCGCCGGCCGACAGCTCATCGTGCGCGTCACCGAGCTCGATCCGCGCGCCGCGCCGGCCAGGGTCACGGTGGTCTTCCGCGACGACACCGGACGCGTCGTGGCTCGCGACGTCGGTGTGGTGAGCCCGACGCGGCCTTTCGAGACCATCCTCGACGCCGGCCAGATCGGCAGCGATCCGAGGGAGCTGGTGCGCATCGATCTCAGGATCAGCAACCGCTCCGAGGAGGGCGAACCGGTGGTCAACGTCGACGTCTACGATCCCAACGGCTTCGCCAACGAAGGCGGCTGGAGCTGCAACGGGCGCAACGCGTCGGCCGGCGGTCCGATCGGCAACTGCGTCGGCATCATCGACTTCGTCCCCGCCCAGTAGTCGCGTCGGCTCACGGCCCCGGGGCGAGTCGAAGGTGTCGGTGTCGTCCCAGCGACCTGCCGCCAGGCGGCGCAGGACGTGCGCGGCCCGGCAGCGGCGTCCCGTCCTCGGGGTCCTGAGCCCACTGGTCCTGATCGCACTGGTCCTGGTCGCACTGGCCGCTCTGACCGTGCTCGTCCCGGCACCAGCCGTCGGCCAGGAGGCGGATCCGTTCGCCGACTGCCGGCAACAGATCGCCAGCGATCCGGCAGCGTACTCCGGCTACCGCTGCCTGTGGATGCGGGCCACCGAGCCGCACCTGGTCGAGCTGGCCGACGCGGAGCTGCAACGACACGAGCCGGGCGCCCCCGAGGCCTGGCCGACACTGGTCCGGGGCCACCTGGCCTTCGGCGATCCGCCTCGTGCACTCGCGCTCTACGCCGAGGCCAGCGAACGCTTCGCCGCCAGCGCCCACCCCGAGGCCGACCTCGGCCGCGTCATCGCCTTGACCAACCGCCGGCTGCTGCTGCGCGCGGCCGGCCGCGGCGACGAAGCACGCCGGGTCGTCGAGGAGGCGCGCACCGTCGCCGAGAGGTCCGGTCACGCCGAGGCACGCATCCGAGCCTCGCTGATCGAGGCGCAGCATCAGCTCGACGACGTCTCCGCTCTCGCTCCCGCCCTGCGCGCCGTGCTGCGGGCGGAACAGGCGGCCTTTCCAGACGGGCCGGTGCTGCTGCGTCGGTGGGTGCTCGACCTGCTGGCGACCATCTCGTTCCGGCTCGAGCGCACCGAGGACGCGCGCGACGCCTACCAGCGATGGCGGCTTCTGGCGCAGAACGAGGAGCTGCTGCACGATCTGCCGACCATCGAATACAACCTGGTGAACCTCGAGCTCACCGAGCTCGAGCAGCGTCCCGACCAGCAGGCGCGAGTCGATCTGATCGAGCGCGCCGAGAGGGGGCTGGCGCAGGCGCTCGAGCAGCAGGACCTGCGCATCGCCGTCTACTTCCACCGCACCCTGGCGGAGCTCTGGCGCAACCTCGACCAGCAGCGTGCCGCCGCCCACGCCGACGCCTGTGTCGAGCTCGCCGAGCGGCAGCCGCAGGAGCTCTCGGCGCAGTGCCGGTGGACGAGAGCGTTGCTGCTGCGCCGGGAAGCGCCGCACGAGGCGCTCGAGCTGGCCGAGAACACCCTGCGCGTCGCGCAACGCGAGGCCGATCCGACCGCGGAGATGTGGGCCGCGCGCGCCGTGGTGCACGTGGTCTTCGACGCCCTCGACGAAGCGCCCGCGGCGAGCGGGGCGCTGGAGGCGCTGTCGATCCTCGAATCCGTGCAGCGCCAGCAGCAGGGGCTGCTGCGGGCCGAGATGGCGGGCGTCTGGCTCGAGGAGGCGCTCTACGTCGTCGGACGGCTGGTCGACGACGGCCAGCTCCAGGCGGCTTTCGATCTGGCCGAGCAACGGCGCGCCCAGGTGCTGGTCGAGCAGCTCGAAGCCTCGGGCCGCAGTCGCGCCCAGCTGTCGCCGGCGCTGGAGGACCTCGAGGCGCGCATCGTCGGCGTGCAGCGTCGGCTCCTCGATCCCTCGCTCGACGCCGCCTCACGGCAGCGACTGCACGCCGATCTCGCCCAGCTCGAGCTCGAGGAGGCGGAGCTGCGATCCGCCCTCGAGAGCGCCGCCGCGCCCGACGCGAGGGCCAGCTCGCTGGCCGAGATCCAGGCCTCCCTGGCTCCCGGCGAGGCGCTGCTCTCCTTCGTCGTCGGGCTCCGCCGCGACCTCTACGGCGATCCCAGCAGCGGCTCCTGGGTCTTCTATCTGACCCGCGACTCCTTCGGTGTCGAGCCGATCCCGGAACGCACCGAGCTCGAGCCCGCGGTGCGCCTGTACCGCGGCATGTTCCGTCGCGGCGCCACCTGGAGTCCAGCCATTGCGGCGGCGCTGCGACGCCGCCTCCTCGACCCGGTGCTCTCCCGTCTGCCGAGCGGTGTCGACACGCTCCTCGTGGCCGCCGACGGCGTGCTGCACGGGCTGCCGATCGACACCCTGCTCCTCCCCGAGGCGGACGGCGGCGGCCCGTTCCGGCGCCTGGCCCTGGTGCCCTCGGCGACGATCTGGTCACGGCTGCGCCAGCAGGGCGAACCGGATACAGGTGCCGGGCCGGGTGCAGGCAGCGTCCTGCTCGTCGGCAGCCCGGAGCAGGCGGACGGAGCCAGTTCCCCTCAGGCCGGCGCCGATGCCGGCCTCTTCGCCCTCGCCGCAAACGTCCCCCGCCTGCCATGGGCGAGGCGCGAGCTGCGCGAGTCCCGCTCCACCCTCGGCCGCGGCGCGGTGCTCAGCGGAGTCGAGGCCAGCGAGGCGCGGCTGTCCCGGGCACTGCTCGACGGCGAGCGCGTCGAGCTGCTCCATCTCGCCGCCCACGCCATCGTCGACGAGCGCGAGCCGGCCCGCTCCAGCGTCGTGCTGGCGGCGGGCTCGGAGGACGAGGACGGGCTGCTCCAGTCGCGGGAGATCGCGGCGCTGCCGCTCGCCGGATCGCTGGTGGTGCTCTCCGCCTGCGACACGGCGGCGGGGCGGCAGCTGCGCGGCGAAGGCGTGCTCAGCCTGGCGCGCAGCTTCTTCCGCGCCGGCAGCCGCACCGTGCTCGCCACCCGCTGGCCGCTGCGCGACGACCACGCGCGGGAGCTGATCGCCGCCTTCTACCGCTCCGCCGCCCGCGGCGAGCCCGTAGCCGAGGCACTGGCCGAGGCACAGCGCGAGGCGCGCCAACGCGGGCTCCCGTCCGAAGCCTGGGGCGGCTTCGTCCTGCTCGGCGATCCCACCCTGCGCCTGGCGCCGCGCACCGAGCCCGGCCTGCCGGGGCCCGTCGCGCTGATGGTAGCGCTCGGCGGGCTCGCCGCGGTCGCTGTGCTGGTCGGCGTCGGCCGGCGGCGGGGTTGGGGGCTAGGGGTCAGGGGTTGGGGGTCAGGGGACGAGGGAAAAGGGAAAAGGGAAAAGTAGGGAACGGGAAACGGGAAACGGGAAACGGGAAACGGGGCAGAGTAGGGAACTGGGAAGGGGTCAGGGTTTGGGGGTTGGGGGCCTTCCTGACTCCTACACCCGCACCCGTGCTCCTCCTGCCTGTCCTCCTGCCTTCCTTCTTCCCTCTTCCTTCCGCCTTCCTTCTTCCCTCTTCCTTCCGCCTTCCCTCTTCCCTTCTCCCTCTTCCCTTCTCCCTCTTCCCTTCTCCCTCTTCCCTTTTCCCTTGTCCCTTCTCCCTTGTCCCTTTTCCCCTTTTCCCTTTCCCTTGTCCCTTCTCCCTATCCCCTGACCCCTATCCCCTGACCCCTGACCCCTTTCACCGTTCCCTACTTTTCCCTTGTCCCTTGTCCCTTTTCCCTCGTCCCCCTGACCGCTAGACGTTGAACAGGAAGTGCACCACGTCGCCGTCGCGCACCACGTAGTCCTTGCCTTCGGAGCGGCGCTTTCCGGCTTCCTTGGCGCCCTGCTCGCCGAGCGCGACGTAGTCGTCGTAGGCGATGACCTCGGCGCGGATGAAGCCGCGCTGGAAGTCGGTGTGGATGACACCGGCGGCCTGCGGCGCGGTGGCACCGACCGGGATGGTCCAGGCGCGCACCTCCTTGGGGCCGGCGGTGAAGTAGTTGTGCAGACCGAGCAGGCGGTAGCCGGCGCGGATCACCTGGTGCAGCCCGGGCTCCTCGAAGCCGAGCCCGGCCAGCATCTCGGCCTGGCCGGCGTCGTCGAGCTCGGCCAGCTCGGCCTCGAGCTGGTTGCACAGCGCCACGACCTCGGCGCCTTCGGCCTCGGCGTGCTGGCGCACCGCGTCGAGGTGCGGGTTGTCCTCGAAGCCGTCCTCGGCGACGTTGGCGACGTACAGCGTCGGTTTGACCGTCAACAGCTGGAAGGTGCGCAGGAGCCGGCGCTCGCGGTCGTCGGTGGGCAGGGTGCGGGCCGGGCGCAAGGCGTCGAGGTGCGGCTGTAGCCGCTCGAGCAGCGCCAGCTGCTGCTGCGCCTCCTTGTCGCCTCCCTTGGCGGCGCGCTGCACCCGCTGGAGAGTCTTCTCCACCGTCTGCAGGTCGGCCAGGACCAACTCGGTGTCGATGGTCTCGATGTCGCTGCGCGGGTCGACGCGGCTGGCGACGTGGGTGACGTTCTCGTCCTCGAAGCAGCGCACGACGTGGGCGATCGCCTGCACCTCACGGATGTTGGCGAGGAACTGATTGCCCAGCCCCTCGCCCTGCGAGGCGCCCTTGACCAGGCCGGCGATGTCGACGAACTCCATGATCGCCGGAACCACCTTCTCGGGCTTGGCGATCGCCGCCAGCGCGTCGAGGCGCGGGTCGGGCACCGGCACCACGCCGGTCGACGGCTCGATGGTGCAGAAGGGGTAGTTCTCGGCCGCGATCTCGGATCGGGTGAGGGCGTTGAAGAGGGTCGACTTGCCGACGTTGGGCAGGCCGACGATGCCGCAGCTGAATCCCATGGGAGGTCTCGTCTCTGGGTACAGGGGATCTGGGTACAGGGAAGTAGATCCGCCGCTTCCGGGGCTACTTCTCGATCCGTCTGGCAGGGGTCGCGGCGAACCGGTTCCTGGCGAGCGATCCGGCCGCCGAAGGTGTTTCCGAAGAGGGAGGGGGTGGGGTTCGCGCCATCGTGCAGGACGGGAGCCGGCACCGAGCGTCGCACTCGTCACCCCGGCACGCCCGGCCATCCGGTGGCCGGGTGCGAGCACAGCTCGGGCGCAGCGGAACGGCGCGCGGCGCCCTTCGAGGAGACGCCCGCAGCCGCTGGACGCGAAGCGGTCAGACGATCAGGCGCGGCCCTCGCTGCCGGCCATCTCCGCCGCGCGCCGACGCCACAACGCGACGGCGATCATGCCGACGACGCCGAGCGCCGCGACGCCCAGCGGCACTGGCCAGGGCGCGCCGGCGAACAGCAGCAGCGCGACGCTGCTCGACACGCACAGTGCGATGATGCCGGCGATGCAGGCGCGCTGCAGCGGCGACAGGATCAGGTCGCCGTCGACGTATCGCATCGAGCGGGCAAAGAGCCGGTTGCGCAGCAGCCGCTGCTCGAGCCACGGGCAGCTGCGGGTGAAGCAGTAGCTGGCGATCAGCACGAAGACAGTCGTCGGCAACCCCGGCACGAACACCCCGACAGCCCCAGCCGCCACGCAGAGCACGCCGATCGCCGCCAGCAGCCAGCGCTGCAGGCGGGTCTGGGGCGCTCGCGCCAGCGGCCGCGGCGAGAGAGGTTCGTGATTCTCGTGCATGGTTCCTACGAAGTGGAGGAGGATGCGGTCGCCGGGACGACGGCGGAGGCGCTCGCCCGGCCCAGGGGCGGCGAGGCTGCGTTGCTCACGCCTGGCAACGCGGGAGGACGCCGACGCCTTCCCGCAGGACCTCGGGCCGGTGGCCTGGCGCGCCGCCCTGCGAGCGGCGCCGGTGGCAGCTGGCACCGACGCGACACGCGACTCTCCCCAGCCCATGTTCGCAGATTTCGCCGGTGCCGGAAAGCACGCCCGCGTCGACGCCGGATAGGCTGCGTCGCGACCATGACTCCGCCAGAGCAGACCGCAGCCGTTCCATGGAGAAGGCGGAGACCGCTCCCGGCGAGCCGAGCGGGCCGTCGCGACCCGATGTCCTGGCTCTGGCGGCCGACCGGGTGCATCCCGAGGCGCCGCGCCGCGTTCGCCGCCATCGCCCTGCTCTCGGCGCCGGTGCTGCTCTCCTGCCGGGCTCCCCTTCCGATCCTGGCGGTCGGCGCCGGCGAGCTGCCCGACCGCGTGGTGCTCAACCTCGGCGAGCCGCCGTGCCGCGCCATGAACGTCACCTGGCGCACCGCGACGACGGTCGAGACCGGCCTCGCCCAGCTCGCGGTGGCCACGGCGGCGCCCGATCTCGACGCTGCGGCGCGCCGCGTCGAGGCGACGAGCCAGGACCTCGAGCTGGCGCAGTCGGACTGGAACGACGCCGTGCCGCAGAGCCGGGTGCGCTACCACTCCGCGCGGCTGACCGCGCTCGAACCGGCGACGCCCTACGCCTACCGGGTCGGCAGCGAAGACGGCCCGTGGAGCGAATGGCACCAGTTCCGGACCCCTCCCTGCACGGATGACGCGAGGCCGGCGACGACCGACGCGCCGGGGGCTGCCGAAGCCCGAGAGGACGCCGCCTTCCGCTTCCTCTACTTCGGCGACCTGCAGAACGGCATCCTCTCGCACGGAGCACGCGTCGTGAGAACGGCCTACGCCGCCGCCCCGGACGCCGCCTTCGCCCTCTACGCCGGCGACCTGGTCAACGACGGTCACTACGACGGCGACTGGGCGGAGTGGTTCGCCGCCGGCGGCTGGGTGCACGCCAGCCTGCCGGTGGTACCGGTCGTCGGCAACCACGAGGTGCGCGCCCTCGACCGCGCCCGCCAGGGCGACCCCCTGCTGTCGATCCACTGGCGGGCTCAGTTCGCTCTCCCCGAGGTCGCCGAGCTACCCCGTTCGCTGCACGAGACCGTCTACTCCTTCGACGTCGGCGCCGCGCGCTTCTTCGTGCTCAACACCAGCTTCGGCCAGGACGAGCAGGCGCCGTGGATCACGCGCGAGCTGCAACGCGCGGTCGACGAAGGAGTGCGCTGGAAGATCGTCTCCTTCCACTTCCCCACCTTCTCCAACGCGCCGCAGCGCGACAATCCGGAGCTGCGGGCCTTCGTGCGGCCGCTGTTCGCCCGGGCCGGAGTCGACCTCGTGTTGCAGGGCCACGACCACTCCTACGGGCGTGGACGCGACGTCGGCGGCGAGCCGGCGGCGGAGACCGGCGCCCAGGAGGCCGGCGAGCAAACCGGCCCCGTCTACGTGATCTCGGTCGCCGGCGCCAAGCAGTACGAGCTGGAGCCGTCGTCGTGGATCGATCTGCCCGAGGATGGGCCGCCGCCGCGGATCGACCGGATGGCCGAGAACAGCCAGCTCTACCAGGTCGTCGAGGTCGACGGCCTGCGCCTCTCGTACCGCGCCTACACCGCCGACGGCGAGCTCTACGACGGCTTCGAGCTGCTCGCCGCCGAGCGCCCGGGAGGCGCGGTGAGCAAGAGTCTGCGCGAGCTCCCGGCGACGCTGCCCGAGACGCGGTCGTTCGAGACCACCGCGATCTACCGCGACGACCACTGGAGCCGCTGAGGCGTGAGCGGACCGCAACGGGCACGTCACCTCGTCCGGATGCACCGACTCGGCTAGCCTCGGTCTGAGAACCTCCTGGAGCCAACCGCCATGAGCCGATCCGCCCTCACGATCGCAGCCCTCGTCACCGAAGACCCGCCGAGCCGCCGGTCCGCAGCGACCGCAACCGGCGGGCTCGTGATCGCGGCGCTGGCCGTGCTGCTGGCCACCGCTGTCGCCTCGGCTGCGACGGCGCAGGAACGCGGGCCCTGGCCGGACGCCGCGCCGCGGGCGACGGGCGAGGGGCCCTGGGACCGCCTGATCCTGCGCGGCGCGACGATGATCGACGGCACCGGCTCGCCGGCTCTCGGCCCGGTCGACGTGCTCATCGAGGGCAACCGCATCGCGCGCATCCAGAGCGTCGGCTACCCCGGCGTCGAGATCCGCGACGAGGACCGCATCGAGGCCGAGGACGGCGACCACGAGATCGACCTCGGCGGCATGTACCTGCTGCCCGGGTTCGTCGACATGCACGGCCACATCGGCGGTCGCTGGCAGGGTGCGCCGGCCGACTACGTGTTCAAGCTCTGGCTCGCCCACGGCATCACCACGGTGCGCGATCCGGGAAGCGGCAACGGCCTCGACTGGACGGTGCGCCACCGCGAGATGAGCGAGGAGAACCGCATCACCGCGCCGCGCATCCACGCCTACGTCAACTTCGGCCAGGGCTCCGACGAGCCGCTGTCGACCCCCGAGCTGGCGCGCGCATGGGTGCAGCGGATCGCCGCCGAGGGCGCCGACGGGATCAAGATCTTCGGCGCCGCGCCGGAGATCCTCGCCGCCACCTTCGACGAGGCGGCGAAGCAGGGCATCGGCACCGCGATGCACCACGCCCAGACCGGAGTCGTGCGCACCAACGTGCTCGACACCGCGCGCATGGGGCTCGACACGATGGAGCACTGGTACGGCCTGCCCGAGGCGCTCTTCGTCGACCAGCGCATCCAGGACTACCCGCTCGACTACAACTACAACGACGAGCAGCACCGCTTCGGCGAGGCGGGACGGCTGTGGGCTCAGGCAGCGCCCCCGGGCAGCCCGCGCTGGGAGGCGGTGATCGACGAGCTGATCGAGCTCGACTTCACCATCGACCCGACCCTCACCATCTACGAGGCGAGCCGCGACCTGATGCGCGCCCGCCGCGCCGAGTGGCACGACGAGTACACGCTGCCGGCGCTGTGGGACTTCTACCAGCCCAACCGGCGCGCCCACGGCTCCTACTGGTTCGACTGGACGACCGCCGACGAGATCGCCTGGAAGGAGAACTACCGCCTCTGGATGCGCTTCGTGGACGACTACAAGAACCGCGGCGGGCGGGTCACCACCGGCAGTGACTCCGGCTTCATCTTCAAACTCTACGGCTTCGACTACGTGCGCGAGCTCGAGCTGCTGCAGGAGGCCGGCTTCCACCCCCTCGAGGTGATCCAGTCGGCGACGCTGAAGGGCGCCGAGGCGCTCGGCGTCGCCGATCGGATCGGTACCATCGAGGTCGGCAAGCTCGCCGATCTGGTGGTCGTCCCCGAGAACCCGCTGCGCAACTTCAAGGTGCTCTACGGCACCGGCGCCATCCGCGTCGACGAGAACAACCGGGCGGTGCGGGTCGGAGGCGTGCGCTACACGATCAAGGACGGCATCGTCTACGACGCCCCGAAGCTGCTTGCCGCGGTGCGGGCGATGGTCGCCGAGGCGAAGCGCGAGAGCGGCCCGCTGCTGCAGCCGGGCATCACCGCCGACTCGGCGGCGACCGAACCCTGACCTGGGAGCGGCGCCCAGCGCGGCTCAGCCGCTGCCTTCCCGCGATTCTGCAGCCAGCGACTCGACGTCCCACCCCGGGTCCCCCGGGTCGCGCAGCAGCTCGACGTCACGCTCGAGCACCAGGGCGAGGTCCTCGCGCTGGCGCCGCGCCGCGCCGACATAGGCGGTGCGGTCCTTGCGCAGCTGCAGCAGTCGGCGCAGGCTCTTCTCGTCGAACTGACGGAAGGCACGGGCCAGCCGGTGGGCGCGGTAGGAGCGCACCCCGAGACGTTCGAGGCTGCGGATGCCCATCTGCAACGCCGAGTCGAAGGTCTCGCGGAAGACGTCGTCGGCACCGGCATCGATCAGGTCGTAGGCATCGGTACGCGAGCGGGCACGGGCGACGATGCGCAGATGCGGGAAGTGCTCGCGGATCCGGTGCACCAGCTTGAGCTGGGTGGCGGGGCGGTCCACCGCCAGCACGATCAGGCGGGCGCGCTCGGCGCCGGCGGCACGCAGCAGGTCGAGCCGCGTCGCGTCGCCGTAGTAGACCTCGTTGCCGAAGCCGCGCAGCAGCTCGACCTGGTCGGAGTCGAAGTCGAGCACCGTCGAGCGGATCCCCTGGGCGGTCAGCAGCCGCTCGACGATCTGGCCGACGCGGCCGAAGCCGGCGATCAGCACCGGCGCCTCGTCGTCCTCGACGTCGCTCTCGCGCTCCTCGGCCTCCGCCGTGCCGACCCTGGGCAGCAGCACCCGCTCGGCGAAGAGCATCAGCAGCGGCGTCAGCGCCATGCTCAACGCCACCGCGGCGACCATCGTCTCGGCGAGCTCCGCCGGCAGCACCTGGGACTGCACCGCGAACGAGAAGAGCACGAAGGCGAACTCGCTGCCCTGGGCCAGCGAGAAGGCGAAGAGCAGCGCCTGGTCGAGACCGAGGCGGAAGAAACGGGCGAGCAGCAGGAGCACGGCGATCTTGGCCACCACCAGCACCACGACGGCGCCGGCCACGGTGGTCAGCGCGCCCCCCACCAGCTCGAAGTCGACCGCTGCGCCGACCGAGATGAAGAAGAGGCCGAGCAGCAGGCCCTTGAACGGCTCGACGCTGCTCTCCAGCTCGTGGCGGTACTCGCTGTTCGCCAGCACCACGCCGGCGAGGAAGGTGCCCAGCGCCGGGCTGAGCCCGACCTGCGCCATCAGCAGAGCGATGCCGATCACCAGCAGCAGCGCCGCGCCGGTGAAGATCTCGCGCAGCCGGGCGCGGGCGATGAAGCGGAAGACCGGCCGCAGCAGGTAGCGGCCGGCGACGAAGATCAGCGCCACGGCGGCGAACACCACCAGCCCGCGGCCCCAGATCGGCAGCGACTCGATGGCGAACGCCGAGCCGGCGTGCGCCCCCTCCGCCGCCCCGTGACCGTCCGCCGCGTGCCCCGATGCATGCGTCGGCGCACCGTCGCCGCCGCCGCGAAGCGCCAGCAGTGGCAGCATGGCCAGCATCGGGATCACCGCGATGTCCTGGGCAAGGAGCACCGAGAAGCTGCTCTCGCCCGCCTCGGTCGACATCAGGCCCTTCTCCTGCATCGTCTGCAGCACGATCGCCGTCGAGCTGAGCGCGAGGACGAGACCGATGGCGATGCCCTGGCGCAGGTCGCCGAAGGCGAGCCAGGCGGCGGCGCCCAGCAGCACCGCGCTGAGCAGGATCTGCACTCCACCGAGACCGAGGATCTGGGCGCGCATCCGCCACAGGCGCTGCGGCCGCAGCTCGAGGCCGATGAGGAAGAGCATCATCACGACGCCGAACTCGGCGAAGTGCAGGACGTCCTCGCCCTCCTCCGCCACCAGGCCGAGCGCGAACGGACCGATCGCGACCCCGGCGATCAGGTAGCCGAGCACCGAGCCCAGGCCCAAACGCTTGGCGATCGGCACCGAGACGACCCCCGCCAGCAGGTAGACGAAGGCCTGGGTGAAGAACTCCTGTCCGTGCACGCTCAGCCCTCCCGACGGATCGAGGGTTCCCCGCGACGGCGCCGCGCCGCGTCGCCCTCGAGCAGGTCGTTCAGCAGCTCGTGACTCGCCAGGTCCACCTCCGCGGGCGCTTCACCCGAGACGAACGAGAGAGCCTCGAGATAGAGCGCCACCGACGCCTCCAGCTCGGCGTCCGACATGCCGTGCACGCCGGTCACCGCGAACGGCGGCAGCCAGTGCATGCGGCACAGCCGCGCCGTCTGCTCGAAGGGGCGCAGCAGCTCGGGGAGGGTGAAGCGGTTGGCGCCGGTGCTGCCGTAGGCGCTGCGCGGGCCGCCGGCGGTGACCACGCTGAGCAGCCGCTTGCCGTCCAGCGCGTGCCCCTGGTGACCGTAGGCCCAGCCGTGCTGGAGCACCAGGTCGAGCCACTCCTTGACCAGCGCCGGAGCGCTGTACCAGTAGAGCGGGTGCTGCAGCACCACCGCGGGCGCGGCCGCCAGCAGGCGCTGCTCCGCGGCCACGTCGATGCCGAAGTCGGGGTAGGTCTCGTAGAGGTCGTGCACCAGCACTCCGGGCAGGGTGCGCGCCGCTTCGAGCAGCGCCCGGTTGGCGCGCGAGCGCTCGTAGGCTGGATGGGCGAAGAGCAGCAGGACCTGGGGCGCCGACTGCTCGCGGCCGCCGCGGCGCGCCTCGTCCTGCCGCATCTCCCCGGCTACCGCTCCAGCCTCAGGTACCTCACCGGTCGAGTCCACGTCGGCGTCCCTCCTCGACAGCGAACCCGCGCGGTCCGCCGCCCGCGGTCGCACTCTACCCGGCCACCGATCGGGAAGGGCGCAGGCGGCTGGCGAGCAGGCCGACCGCGAACACCGTCAGGGTGCCGAGCACGGTGATCAGGTTGGCGTGCACCGCCAGGCGCAGCGGCGAGCCCGCCGCCAGCAGCGTCTCGGGCAGCCGTGGCTCGAGGGTCAGCCAGCCGATCACGCCGGTGCCGACGATCACGGCCAGCGCCGCCTCGGCGGAGCGCGCCCGATGCACCACGAAACCGAGCAGGAAGAGGCCGAGCAGGCCGCCGGCGAAGATGCCCGAGAGGGTCCACCAGGCGTCGAGGATGCTGCGCACCCGCAGCAGCGCCAGCGCCGCAGCCGTGCCGAGCAGACCCATGGCGAGAGTGCAGGCGTGGAGCATCCGCATCTCGCGGCGTCCGACGTCCTCCGACGCGGCGTCCGGGCCGTGGTCCGATCCGTCGCTGGTTGGGCTCCGCGGCCCGGCGCGTGGACGCAGCACGTCCTCCTGCAGGATCGTCGCCGAGCTGTTGAGGCTGGTGTCGATGCTCGACATCGCCGCCGCCAGCAGCGCCGCGAGCAGCAGCCCGCGCAGCCCGATCGGCAGCTCGCCGGCGATGAAGCGTGGGAAGACGCGATCGCCGATCTCCGCCGCGCCGACCTCGCTTTCCGGCACGGCGCGCTCGACGGCGACCTCGGCGCGCAGCGTCTGCACCAGCTCGGGGTTGTGATCGCCCCAGACGAACAGGCTGGTGCCGAGCACGAAGAAGACCAGTGACACCGGCAGGTAGAGCCAGGCGGCGAGCCACACCGAACGCGCCGCGTGCGCAGCGCTGCGCGCCGCGTGGTAGCGCTGCACGTAGCTCTGGTCGATGCCGAAGTTGGTCAGGTTGATCACCAGGCCGTAGGCCAGCACCACCCAGAAGGTCGACTGTGCCGGATCGAGGGAGAAGGAGCCGAGGCTGGTCTTGCCGGCCGCAGCGCCCTCGCGCAGGGCGCCGAGCAGCCCCCCCGGGACGCCGCGCAGCACGGTGACGAGGGCGAAGAGGGCGCCGGCCGAGAGCACCACGCTCTGCACCACGTCGGTCCAGATCACCGCCTCGATGCCGCCGATCACGGTGTAGGCGGTGACCAGAGCGCCGAGCGCCAGCACGATCGCCCACAGGGGCCAACCGGTGAGCTGCGACAGCGCCAGCGACACCCCGAAGAGGATCGAGCCGATGCGCGCCAGCTGGGTCAGCAGGTAGCAGGCGGCGGCGTAGATCTGCGCCCAGCCGCCGAAGCGCTCGGCGAAGTGGGAGTACGCGGAGATGGTGGCGCCGGCGCGGTGGAAGGGCAGGAACCAGCGCACCGCGACGTAAGCCGCGACCGGCAGGGTGAGGCTGAAGACGAAGGCGTTCCAGTCGCTGGCGTAGGCCTTGCCCGGCACGCCGAGGAAGGTATTGCTCGACAGGAAGGTGCCGAAGAGCGACATGCCGACCGCCCAGCCGGCGAGCCGGCCGCTGGCGATCTTGAAGCCGCGCGGATCGCGGCTGCGGCTGCGGAAGGACGCTCCGAGCGCGGCCACCGCCACGAGGTAGCCGAGGAGCACGGCGAGATCGACCGGGTGCAGGCGCTCCACTCAGCGCCTCCGCCGCAACGGACGCCGGCCACGGCACGCCCTTCTCACCACTCCGGCCACTCGCCGCCGACGATCCGCCGCGACTCGCTCCAGGCATCGCCGAAGCGCGCCGGGTCGAGCACCACGTGACGGATGCTGCGCCGCCTCCAGGTGTAGGTGACGTGCACCAGACCGTCGGGACCGACGACAGCCGCCGGGTACGAGTACTCGTGCAACTCCCCCTGCTCGGGATCGTCGTACTCGAGCTGGGTGAGCGCGTACCAGGTGCGACCGTCGCGGCTCAGCGCCACGTCGAGGCGCGAGCGGGCCTCAGGCCAGGGCACGCCGCCGGGGTGGTGGTTGTAGACCAGCAGGTGGTTGCCGCCCGGGAGCGTGAGCGCCTCGACTCCGGCGCTCGGATTCGGCAGCTCGGTGAGCTGAGGCGGTGACCAGCTGCGGCCGCCGTCGCGCGAGAAGGTCTCGGCGATGCGGCCCTGGCGGCTGCGGCTGAGCGCCTGGAGGTCGCCGTCCGGATGGCGCAGCAAACTGGGCTGGATCGCCTCGATCGCGGAGAGCGCCTCGCCCGTCCCGGCGCTCGACGGCTGCTGCCCTGGCACCTCGACCCGACTCCAGGTGCCATCGGCACCGCGGCGCTCGAAGTGGATGCGCCAGCCGTCGTGCTCGCTGCTCGAGGGGGCCAGCAGGACGCCGCCTCCGAGCTCCAGCGGTCTGCTGCGGATCGGGCCGAGGAAGCCCGCCGGCAGCCGCTCGGCGGGGCCCCAGCTGTCGCCGAGATCGTGGGAGCGCCGCACCGCCCCCCACCACTGGCGGGGGTTCGGGCCGACCTTGTAGAAGAGCTCGATCGGATCGTCTTCGCCGGGGCCGCGATGCAGCACCGGGTTCCAGGTCGCCAGCGGCGCGGCCCCGGGCTCGGTGTCGGCGCTGCGCGCCACCAGACGGGGCGCGCTCCAGCCGCCGGGAGACACGGCGCCCGAGGCTTGCAGGGGGCGCTGCGCCAGCCAGATCGCCACGTCCTCGGCGCCCTCGCGGCTGCCGCCGAACCAGGCGACGAGCAGACGCGGCTCGCCGTCGGTCGCGGCGCCCTCCGACCCGGGACCCGGGGCGACGGCGAGCACGGTGGAGGCGTGGCACTCGGCGAACTCCGCCGGCGGCTCGAAGACGAGCTCGCGCAGCACCACCGGCCCGTGCGGCTCGGCGACCGGGCCGGTGCGCGGAGCCGGCTGGGCCGCAGCGACCGCGACCAACGTCGGCAGGACCGCCGCGCTCACCGCGAGACTGTGGCGCGCCGCGCGTCGGCGCGCCGGGACGGCTGGCCTGGCGCCACCGGGACCGGGGCCAAGGCGTGGAGGGCGGAGGGCCGGCACGCGTTCAGGCCGGGTCGGGGCCGACCCGCACCATGCGCTTGCCGCGGTTCTCGCCGGCGAGCAGGCCGACCAGGCCCGCCGGGGCGCTCTCGATGCCCTCGAGCACGTCCTCGGCGACGCGCAGCTCGCCGCTGCGCGACCACTCGAGCAGGTCGCGCTGCGCCTCGTCGTCGCGATCGGCGAAGTCCATGACGATGAAGCCCTCCATGCGCAGCCGCTTGACCACCAGCAGGCCGGGGATTCCGGCGGGGCTGCGCGGCTCGGCGGTGTCGTACTGCGACACCGCGCCGCAGCAGGCGATGCGCCCGCGCAGATTCATCGCGAACAGCGCCGCCTGCAGGATCGGGCCGCCGACGTTGTCGAAGTAGACGTCGACGCCGTTCGGGCAGTGGCGGCGGATCGCCTCGGCGACGTCGTCGTTCTTGTAGTCGATGCAGGCGTGGAAGCCGAGCTCGTCGCGCACCCAGGCGCACTTCTCGGCGCCGCCGGCGATGCCGACGACGTGGGCGCCGCGGATGCGGCCGATCTGGCCGACGATCGAGCCCACCGATCCGGCGGCGGCGCTGACCAGCAGCGTCTCCTCCGCCTCGATGCCGGCGACGTTCAGCAGCCCGTGGTAGGCGGTCTTGCCGGCGATGCCGAGCAGCGAGTGCAGGTGCGAGATCGGACGGTGGTCGGGCATGCGCTGCAGCGCCTTCTCGCGCATCGCGGCGTACTGCTGCCAGCCGAGCTCGCCGGCCACCAGGTCGCCCGGCTCGAACCTCTCGCCGCCGGTGACCACCTCGCCGATGGCGTAGCCGTGCATGACGTCGCCTTCCTCGACCGCCGACTTGTAGGTGGCGCCCTGCATCCAGGCGCGGTTCGCCGCGTCGAGCGACAGCAGCACGCTGCGCACCACCACCTCGCCGTCTGCCGCCTCGGGCATCGCAACCTGGCGGATCTCGAAGTGGTCGGGCGACAGCTTGCCCTCGGGGCGGGTGCGCAAGAGCACCTGGGTGTTCCGTTCGCTCATCGATCTCCTCCTCGCTTCGTTCCCTGCGCCTCAGTCACCGTACGAGCGGATCTGCTCGACGATCAGGCGCGCCAGCTCGGGGCCGTGACTCTCCTGGATGAAGTGGCGCCCGCCGGTGAGGATCGGGTGCTCGAGACCACGGGCGCCGGGGACCCGACTCTTGAACGCCTCCTGGCCGCCGCCGGTCACCGGGTCGCTGTCGCCGAAGGCGGTGAGAAACGGCTTCTCCCACTGCTCGAAAACACGCCAGGCCGCGAGGTTCGCCTCGCGCGCCGGATCGTCCTCGGTCACCGGCACGCGCTGCGGCAAGATCAGCGGCCCTGCCTTGTAGCTCGGGTCGGGGAAGGGAGCGTCGTAGGCCGCCTCCACCGAGGGATCGCCGGTGGCGCGCGCCACCATGGCGCCGACCGCCATGTCGCCGCGGTCGATCATCGCCTGGTTCATCGCCTTCCACTGCATGAACCCGGGGCTGAGCGGCGCGTCGCCGACCGGCAGGCCGGTGTTGGAGATCACGACGCCGGCGAAGCGCTCCGGATTCTCGGCAACGACGCGCAGCCCGATGAGGCCACCCCAGTCCTGACCGAAGAAGGTCGCGCCCTGGAGATCGAGCTGCTCGACGAGCCGGGTGATCACGTCGACGTGGAAGGCGTAGGTGTGCACCTCCATCGACCGCGGCTTGTCGGAGCGCCCGAAGCCGACGAGGTCGGGCACGATGCTGCGCATCCCGGCCTCGCTGAGCACCGGGATCATCCTGCGGTAGAGGTACGACCAGGTCGGCTCGCCGTGCAGCAGCAGCACCACCGGACCGTCCTCGGGGCCCTCGTCGAGGTAGTGGACTCGCAGGCCGTCGATCGTCGCGTAGTGCGGCTCGAACGGGAAGTCGGGCAGGTTCTCGAACCGCTCGTCCGGCGTGCGCAGCACGCCCTCGCGCGGCCCCTCTTCGGAGGCGCCGAGCGACGCACTCATCCCGGCGAGGGCGATCCACGAAGCGAGGGAACGGGCATCCGGGATGGGTACTCTCATCGACTCTCCTTCTCGGGTTCAGGTCGGCGCTCGGGCTGTGGGATACGGCCTCAGGCCAGGAGCAGCCCGGCCAGCCGACGGCGATGGTGGAGCGGGTCTCCCCACTGGGCGTTCAGCCAGAGGGCTCGACGCAGGTAGAGCTGGGCGTCGCACTCCCAGGTGAAGCCGACGCCGCCGTGGAACTGGATCGCCCGGTCGCCGGCGTCGGCGAAGGCCTCGCAAGCCGCCGCCTTGGCCATGCGCAGCGCCGTCTCGCGCTCGGCGGCCGAGCTCTCCGGCCGCGAGATCACCGTCGCCGCGTGGTAGAGCAGCGAGCGCGCCCGCTCGAGACCGATGAGCAGATCGACGGTGGGATGCTTGAGCGACTGGTAGCTGCCGATGGTGCGCCCGAACTGCCGGCGCGAGCGCAGGTAGTCGACGATGACGTCGAGCACCCCCTGCAGGCCGCCGCAGGCCTCCGCCGCGTGCAGCAGCCAGGCCGCCTCCTGCGCGGACCGCAGAGCCGCCAGGGCTGGCGCGCCGACGATCGCCTGGTCGCCGGGCACCGCCAGGGCGTCGAAGCGCACCGTGGTGCTGCGCCGCGTGAGGTCGATCACCACCTCCGGCGTTCGCTCGACGCCGTCCAGTTGGTGGTGCTCGAGCACCACCAGCGCCGGTCCCTCCTCGCCTCGGGCGCTGACCAGCAGACCGGCGGCGGAGCCGAGGTCGGTGACGAACTGCTTCTCACCGACCAGACGCAGGCTGCCGTCGGGCTCGCGGCGCAGGGCGCAGGCGGGCTCATCGAGGTCCCACGACCCGTCGCCCTCGAAGAGCGCGAGCGCCAGCGGCTGGCCCTCGGCGATGCGCGGCAGCCAGTGCGCCTGCAGACCCGTGTCCTGCGCCGCGCCGAGCGCTGCCGCCGCGATCTGCGTGGCGACGAACGGCCCGCCGACGAGGTGGCGCCCCAGCGGCTCGACCAGCGGCACCAGGTCGGCCACGCCCTGGCCGGCGCCGCCGTGCTCCTCGGCGATCGCGATGCCGTACCAGCCGAGCTCGGCGATCTCGCGTTCGAGCGCCTCGGCGGCCTCGCCCCGGCCTTCGGTCTCCAGATGCTCGCGCACCCGCTCGATCGGCCAGCGCTCGCGCACCGTGCGCGCCGCGATCTCGAGCAGCAGTCCCTGCTCGCGCGAGAGCTCGATCCCGGCCGCCGGACGACCCGTCGCTGCGGAACTGCTCATTGCTTGGGCAGTCCCAGCACGCGCTCGCCGACGACGTTGGCCAGCACCTGGCTGGTGCCGCCGCCGATCGTCGAGGAGAAGGTGTTGAGGTAGGAGCGCTGCCACAGACCGCCGTCGACGACGCCGGGATCCCCCACCCAGCGCGCTGCCTGGGCGCCGAGCAGCGACTGGGCGAAGCGCATCAGCCGGCGCCGGTGCTCGCTGGTGCGCAGCTTGCCGGAGAGCGCGATCGCCGCCGGGCGCTCGCTGACCAGCGCCGGGATCGCGGCGCGCTCGCGGCACAGGGCGTCCGCCCGCTCCTCGATGAGGAACTTGACCAGCTCGTCGCGCACGATCGGATCCTCCAGCGCCGGCCGGCCATCGCGGCGGGCGCGGCGCGCCAGCTCGACCACGTCGCCGACGCCGACCGCCTGCGACGAGAGGCCGCCGGCCTGACCGCCCGCCGCTCCGCGCTCGAAGGCGAGGGTCGCCATCGCGATCTGCCAGCCCTGGCCCTCTTCGCCGAGCCGGCAGTCGGCGGCGATGCGGGCGTCGTCGAAGAAGGTCTCGTAGAAGCCGTACTCACCGGTGAGCTTGCGGATCGGGCGGGTGGTGATCCCGGGCACCTGCATCGGCGCCAGGAAGAACGACAGGCCGGCGTACTTCGAGGCGCCGTCTGGATCGGTGCGCGCGAGCAGGATCATGTACTTCGCGTGGCCGCCCAGCGTCGTCCAGATCTTGCTGCCGCGGATGCGGTAGGAGTCGCCGTCGCGCACCGCCCGCGTCTGCACCGAGCCGAGGTCGGAGCCGTGATCGGGCTCGGAGAAGCCCTGGCACCAGATGTCGTCGCAGCTGAGGATGCCGGGGATGTAGCGTCGCTTGTCCTCCTCGCTGGCCATCTGCAGGATCAGCGGCCCCGCCCAGTTGAGCCCGATGGTGTTGGGCACGAACGGGACCCGCAGCCGCTGCATCTCCTGGTTGACGATCTCCTGGAAGACCGCCGGCCGGCCGCCGCCTCCGTACTCGCGCGGCCACGCCATGCCGAGATAGCCGGCCTCGTAGACCTTGCGCTGCCAGGCGCGCAGGTACTCGAGCTGCTCGTCGGTGCCGACCTCGAGAAAGGTCTCCGGCAGCAGGAAGTCGGGCGGCTCGGGGCGCTCGGACTCGAGCCAGGCAGCCACCTCGCGGCGGAACTGCTCCAGCTCGGCTGCGCTCGGCTTCTCCATCTCGGACTCCGGCTCAGCGGTCTCCCCAGCCCAGGCGCAGCCCGACGTGCACCAGGCGGGGTGGACCGATGCGCTCGAGCGCCGGAGAGGCGTCGATGACGCTCTCCTCGCCGGCGACGTTCTGCACCGCGACGAAGCCCTGCAGGTGTTCGCCGAAGCGACGCGAGAGCTGCAGGTCGATCAGCGTCTGCGACGGCAGCGGGAAGGTGTTGCGGTCGTCTGCGAAACGGCTGCCGACATGGCGCGCGTCGAGGGTGACGTCGAGATAGCGCGGATCGCTCCAGCGCAACTGGGCGCTGAAGGTCTCGCTCGCGATCAGCGGCGGGTCACTGCCGACCAGGCCCAGCTCGGGCGGCGCCTCGACGATCTCGGCATCGACCAGCAGCGCCTGCAGCCGCCAGCCCAGGCGCCGGCCCCAGGAGCCGCGCAGCTCCGCGTCGAGCCCGTAGCTCTCCTGGCTGCCGACGTTGTCGCGCACCCGGCAGCTCCCCGGCGCCGGCACGAAGCCGCAGGGCGGCACGAACCCGGAGGTGGTGACGACGGCGACGGTGCGGTTGATCACCGGATCGTCGATCCGGTTCCAGAAGGCGACGGCGCGGGCGAACAGGCGCGGCCTGCTCCAGTCCAGACCCACCTCGCCGCCGAGCAGCGACTCCGGCACCAGCTCGGGGTTGGCCTCGTTGACCACGTTGCCGGGCAGGCGAAACGGCTTGTAGAGCTCGTTGATGGTGGGGGCCCGGAAGCCGCGGTAGGCGGAGGTGCGCAGCGTCAGCCCGTCGGCGAGCGAGGCGACGAGACCGAGGCGCGGGCTGAGCTGGGTGTCGCTGCCGTCCGCGAAGCGCTCCTGCGAGAGCGTGGCACCGCGGTCGAGATCGAGCACGTCCCGGGTGCCGTCCCGCTTCTCCCAGCGGTCGACGCGCCCGACCAGCTCGAACGCCATCCTCTCGGAGAAGCGCCAGCGGTCGCCGACGTAGAGGCCGGCGAGGAACTGCTCGCCACCGGCGATGCGCCTGCGGGTGAGCCGGTCGCCGACGAGCAGGAAGTCCTCACGGTTCTCGCCCTCGGTGAGCTGGGTGTCGAAACCGAGAGACGGCTCGTGACGCTCGCCGCCCCGCGTCCAGGTGGCGCTGAGGCCGACGGCACTCGAGGGGATGTCGAACTGGTCGACCGCGATCTCCTCGCTGGCGCGGTCGTCGGACACCGTGCTGATGACGTTCTCGAAGGTGGAGTCCTGCAGATGCAGCCGGGTGGTCCAGTTGGAGCGGCCGCTGGTGCCGTCGAGCGACACCGAGGCGAGCAGCCGACGCGTGGCGTTGCGCGACAGGGGCGTGCCGGCGCCGCGCTCCTCGTCGAGAGCGGCGACACGCGTGCGCAGCGCCAGTGCGTCCGACAGGTTGCCGCCGAGGGAGAAGTGGCCGGTCGCCGCGGTGGTCTCGAGCGGTACGTCGACCGGGCCCCTCAGCTGCGGCGCGATGTTGGAGTAACCACCGAAGTCGAAGCGGCCGAGATGACCCGAGACGCCCCAGCGCTCCTGCTCGCCGAAGCGGGTCGCGAGGTCGACGCCGACGTCGACGAGTCCTCGTTCGCCGCCACGCGCGCTCAGGTCAACCCGCCCCGGGCCCGGTTCGCGGGTGGCGAGATGGAGCACGCCGCCCATCGCCAGGTTGCCCCAGCTCGCCGAGCCGCCGCCCTGGGTCACCTCGATGCTCTCGAGCGCCTCGAGCGGCACCATGTTCCAGGAGATCCAGCTGGCGTAGGCATCGTTCAGCGGCACCCCGTCGAGCAGAACCAGGGCGCGGCTGGCGCCGGTGCCACCCACCGCGCGCAGGGTGATCGACTGCGCCGTCGGATGCGCCGCCAGAGAACTGTCGGCGCGCAGCAGGCTGAAGCCGGCGACGTCGCGTAGGAGATCCGCCGCGGTCAGCGCACTGGTCGCGCGCAGGGCGCGACGATCGAGCACCACCACCGACGGCACCGCCTCGCTGAGCGGTATCGGATCGCGACCGGCGCTGACCACGATGCGCTCCTCGACCAGGGATTCCGGCGGCTGGGAGTCGGTAGCGGCGTCACTGGAGGTCGTTTCCAGAGCGCCTTGGGCGAGCGCGCCCGTCGACACGACGGCGACCGTCGCGGCCAGCAGCAGAACGAGCTGAGTGAGCTGAGCGAGCCCTCGCGTCGAGAACGACTCGGGCTGCCGACTCGGCGTTCGTGCGCCTCGTGCGCCTCGTGCGCCTCGGGCCTCTCGGCGTGGTGCAGGTTCGTGGTCCACAGCGACTCTCCGGTGCGTGCGATCTCCCGGCCCGCCGACTCCGCGAGCGCGCGTCGCCGCGCGTGCGTCAGCGATTCGGTGCGCCAGTGTACCCAGCCCGAGGCTCGGCTGGAGAGGTCGCCTGACCGGATCAGACAATCCGCGGGGTGGCGTTGGCCGCCTCCCGGGCGAGCCTCGGCACCTCGAGCTCGGCCCAAGGGCCACGATCGCCGCCCGGCATCGCCGTAGCCGGCGCCGAGGTCTCATCGCCAGTCGCGGCGCCGAGTCGGGCCGCGAGCCGTCAGGTGGCCCGCGCCAGCTGACGCTCCGCCCAGGCACGTCCCTCGGGACAGCTCGCCGCGGCGAAGATCCACTCCAGCGGGCGCCCGAGATCGATGCCGTCGAGCAGGCGGCGGAACTCGGGGCGGCCGAGACCTCGGCGCTCGAAGAGACGCCGCATCTTGCGCAGCGACCGGTGCGCCAGGTTGTAGACGTCACGCCGGTCCTGGCCGCTCTCGTCCGCCACCTCGACGTAGGCGGTGCCGGCCACGAAGTAGGCGTAGAGCAGGGCCCGGGCGCGCTCGTCGAGCTCTCCCAGCGCCACCACCAGGACTATCGTCAGCCGTGTGCTGCCGCGCTGCTCGTCGAGCTGCGCGCCGCCGTCCTGACAACGTGGATCGGCGCACCAGTTGGCGATCAGGTCGGGGTCGAGCTGCAGCGGCACCGCGTCGCGCCGCGGCAGATCGGCGAGCAGCTCCCAGAGTCTCTGCCGGAGCTCGCGGCGCGACGACTCATCACGGCAGCGGGCGCGGAAGACGAGGCTCTCGATCGCCTCCTCCGGCGCCCAGCGCTCGCGGTAGACCAGGTGCTCGAGCTCCAGCGCCAGGAGCCCACGGCGACGGGCGTGCTGCGAAGCCCGCCACTTGCCCCACTTCTCGATCCGGTAGTCGCGCAGCAGGTTCTCGACCACCCGGTCCAGGTAGCTCGAGAAGCGGGCGCGGCCCTGGAACTCGGCGACCAGCCGCGGCCACCGCTCGATCAGACGGATGATCGCCCACGAGGGGAACTCCTCGCGCTCCTCCAGCGAATGCAGCTGCAGCCGGCAGCGGCGCTGCAGCACCTCGAGCACCAGCTCGAGATGGTCGGCGAACTCGCCGGCGGCGGGCACGTCGGAGGTGCCCTCGTCGGCGGCGGGAGCCGAGACGAGGACACCCTCGACCCGGTCCGACGGCCGGGACCGTTCGCGCCCGGAGCTGGATGAATGCGATGGGCTCGACGGGCGCACCCGGGCAGTCCTCTGCGCCGACTCGGACTGGCGTGAGGTGAGACGTGGGACCATGTGGGCTGACCTCCCTTACAGAGCAGTGGATGGGAGTGAGGGCCGCGCCTGGTCCGCGGCCCCGCCGACTCGCATCCGGACGGCCCATCGCCACTTCCCCTGGAAGAGGGAGGCCCCCGCTTCGGGGCGACCTCCGCACTCGCGGCGGCGCAGGCCCATGAACTCGATGCAGAGCTCGTCAGCGCACGAGGCGTGCCAGGAGCGGAGCACGGCATCGCCGCGGTGATCGTGCGGATTCCGCGAAATCTCGTGACGTCGCCGCCTCTGTGTGCCTGGCGCCGGCGACGTGTGGGGCACGACTGCCCACGATCTGGGCGGTGGTGGACCCGAGATAGCGACGGCGACCTGCGGGCGACGCGGAAGCACGGCCGCCGAAGCCGGCACTTCTTTGGAAGGCGCCCAGATCGTGGGCAGTTGCGGCGCTCGTCTGTCAGACTGGTGGGTCTCTTCTCGCTTTCCACCGGAGCCGGCGCCGGCGCTCCCCGACGACGCCACGGCGCCGCACTCCGGTTTCTCCCCAATGGGTCCGGATGCATCCGTCGAACCGGCCTTCGCCCATCGAGTCTGGCCTGCTGTTGGTGGCGACCCTGCAGATCGTCGTCGCGGCGGCGGGGTCGACCCTCGGCTGGGCGCAGGGCTGGCCGGCCGGCGTAGCCGCCGCGGACTCCGGAGCGATGCCGCCACTCGAGTCGGCCACCCGTTGGCTCACCATCTCGTGCCTCGCCGTGCTCGGCGTCACGCTGCGTCTCGGAGAGCGCGACGAGCCGGCGGCGCGGCTGCTCGGCGCATGTTTCTTCGTCGCCGCGGCAGCCTGGTCGATGAAGTCACTGCAGTGGCTGGCCGAGACCAGTCCGCTGCTGGCCCTCGGTCACGGCGCCGAAGCGCTGTCCTGGCTGCCGGTCGAGAGTCTGCTCGGCTGGCTGTTCCTGGGCTTCGTGTCCACTTTCCCGCGCGCCAGCGACCGGCGCTGGATGATCCGTCTGCTGCACCACGGCCGTCAGGTCCTGCTGGTTCTCGGTCTGGCCCTCGTCGCGCTCGCTCTGTGGATCTCCGTGCGCCGGGCGGCGGCTGCAGAGGTGCCCACCTGGCTCCTGCCGCTGGACCATGCGCGGCCCGGTGCGGCGTTCGTGACCCTGGTCTACCTCCCCTGCGTGCTCGCCCTCGGCCTGCTGCCGCTGCGTTGGATGCGCGCCGACACCGTGCAGCGGCAGCGAGCCCGCCTCTTCGTGCTCGGCGTCGTCGCCGCCTTGCTCCCGGTGATCGCGTTCGTCGTCGTCGGCAGCTCCGGTTGGCTCGATCCGGAGGGCGTGCGGGCGACGGTGCTGCCGGTGCGTCTGCTGCTGCTGACGGCGATCGTCTGGGTGTCGTGGGCGGTCTTCCTCGACACCTTCGACGTGCGCCTGCTGGTGCAGCGCCTGGCCTCGCGTCGCCTGCTCCGCCTGGTGGTCGGTCTGCTGCCTCTGGTGCCCGCGGCGGCGCTCCTGCTGACCGCGTCGGCCCGCTCGGCGCAGACCGTCGGCGAGCTCTGGGGCCGCCATCCGGTGACTGCGAGCCTCTGGTTGGTGCTCGCCTTCACCGCCCCGCTGACGCGCTCCTGGTTGCTCGAGCGCTGCGACCGCTGGCTCGGGCTCGATCGCCGCAGCTCGGACGAAGAGCTGGTTCCCCTGGCGCGACGGCTGCAGGACGCGCGGCGGCTCGACGAGCTGTGCCGGCGCGTCGCCGACGACCTGATCGAGCGCTTCGATGCCACCCACGCCTCGTTGACGCCCTGTGACGACGAAGAACGGCCGCTGGTTCCCGGAACGCCGAGCGAGATCGTCGGCTCGCTCTTCGCGGTGCGTGCCGAGCCGCTGCTGCTCGAACGCGCCAGCGATCGCTCGGCGCTCGCCGGTCTCTCCGCAGCGGCGCAAGGCTGGCTGCAGCAGGCGGCGCTCGCCGCGCTCGTCCCGGTGCGCAGCAGCGAGGGCCGGGTCTGCGGCCTGCTGCTGCTCGGCGAGCGGCGCAGTCAGGAGGCGTACACCGACGTCGACCGTGACGCGATGGTGACCATCGCGGCCGCGGTGGCACTGGCCCTGGAGCGACTGCTGGCCCTGGAGGCGAGAGACCGCGGGCGAGTCGGATCCGGGCCCGGTGGCGCCGAGTGCGTCGCCTGCCATCGTCTGGCGCCGGAGCAGCAGGAGCGCTGCTCGCATTGCGGCGCCTGGACGGCGCCGGCGCGGGTGCCGCACCTGCTCCCGGGAAGGCTCTTGATCGAGCAGCGCATCGGCGAAGGCAGCGGCGCCACCGTGTACCGTGGACGCGACCTGGTGCTGCAACGTGTCGTCGCAGTCAAGGCGCTGCGCGACCTCAGCAGCGCCTCGGTCGTCGAGCTGCGCCACGAAGCACGCTCGCTGGCAGCGGTCGAGCACCCGCGGCTGATGACCGTCTACTGGGCCGAGCTGCACGGCGACACTCTGCTGCTTGTGGCCGAGCATCTCGACGGCGGCTCGCTGGCCGAGCGACTCGAGGCCGGCGCTATGCCGTGGCGCGAGGTGCTGGTCATCGGTCTGCAGCTCTGCGAGGCGCTCGAAGCGATCCACCTCGCGGGCTTCGTGCACGGCGACGTGAAACCGGCCAACGTCGGCTTCGATGCCCGTGGCGAGGTCAAGCTGATCGACTTCGGTCTGGCGCGGCTGGTCGGACCGTGGCGTCGCACCAGGGAGACCGCCGCCGGATCAGGCAGCGGCTCACCGGGCAGCGCCGGGAAGGAGCGGCGGTGCGGCCGCCTCCCGTCGCTCGACGGCACCGCGCTCTACGCACCTCCCGAGGCATGGAACGGCGGTGAGACCTCGGGCGCGGCGAGCGATCTCTGGGCGCTCTCGGTGACTCTGTGGCAGGCCCTGCACGGCGCCCACCCGGCCGGCCGCGACCCCACGGTCGTGGGCGACGCGATGCGGTCGGGCGGGCGCTTCCAACCTGCCGCCACCGCTTCGGTTCCGCAGGCGCTCGATGCGGTGCTGCGCCGGGCGCTGCACCACGATCCCGCGGCCCGCTACCCCGACGCGACGGGTCTCGGCCGGGCCTTGCGCGGTGCGCTCGAGCGGGAAGAGGCGACGCTGCTGCCGCTACGCCGGCGGGTCGAGCACTGAGGCGCCCGGCAGGAGCCGGCGACGCTACTCGGGGCGTCGCGGCACTCCGAGGCGACGCATCTTCTGCCGCAGTCCCTCGCGGCTGATCTTGAGCGAGCGCGCCGCGGCCGAGAGGTTGTGGTCGGCCGCCTGCAGGTGGCGCACGATCTCGGCCCGCTCGGCCTCTGCGAGCGAGCCGAGAGGATGGCGCGAGCGCCGCACTTCGGTCGGCAGGTCGGCCACCTCGACGACGCCGTCCCTCGCCAGCACCGAGAGCTTCTGCGCCAGGTTGCGCAGCTCGCGCACGTTGCCCGGCCAGGCGTGCTGCACCAGCGCCTGACGCACGCCGGGAGCCAGTGCCAGCACCTGCACGCCGGCGCGCTCGGCCTCGGCTTCGAGGAAGTGCTCGAACAGCGGCAGCACGTCGTCGGGCCGCTCGGCGAGCGGCGGCACGTGCAGCGACAGCACGTTGAGCCGGTAGAGCAGGTCCTCGCGGAAGCGGCCGGCGGCGACCTCGGCCTCGAGGTCTAGGTGGGTCGAGGCGACGAAGCGCACGTCGACCTTGCGCACCTGGCCGTCGCCCACCGGCTGCAATTCACCGTTCTCGATCACCCGCAGCAGCTTGGCCTGCTGCGCGGGCGGCAGCTCACCGATCTCGTCGAACACCAGGGTACCGCCGTCGGCGGCACGGATCAGGCCCGGCCTCGAGCTGGTCGCCCCGGTGAAGGCGCCGCGCACGTGACCGAAGAGCTCGGCGTCGACGAGCTCGGGAGCCATGGCGGCGCTGTTGACCATCACCAAGGGTTGGTCGCGGCGTGAGCTGTTGCGATGCAGGAAGCGGGCGACGAGCTCCTTGCCGGTGCCGGTCTCACCCCCGATGAGCACCGGGTGCGGCGCATCGGCCATCCGCCCCGCCTCGCGCAACAGCTGCAGCATCGACTCGTCGCGTGCCACGATCCCGCCACGATCGAAGCGCTCCGAGAGATCCCGCGACGACTCGAGGTGGGCGGTCTCGGCGCTGAGATCGAGACCTGCGTCGCTGACCTCGAGGATACGGCGGAAGAGCTCGAGCTCCTCGTCGCCGAGCTCCCGACTGCCCGACTCGATGTAGAGCGCGACGTTCTCCTCGGCGCCGATGCGGGCGGCGAGGACCGAGCGCAGGGCGTGGCGGCGCACACTGTCGCGCATCGCGTAGCGCTCGTCGGTCGACGCGTCACGCACCAGCACCGGCCCGGGTCGCGACAGCGCATCGGCGACGATGGCGCGGCTCACCGGCTCGCCGGTGCCCTCTGGCCGCGCTCCCCAGCGCCGGAGGAACAGCGGCTCGCCACCCGAGACCCGATGCACCAGGTAGCCGCGCTCGGCACGCAGCACCTCGATGGCGCCCTCGACCAACTCGTCGAGCACCGCGCTCTGGCGTCGCAGGCCGAGGAGCCGCACGCAGAGACGGTGCAGTCCTTCTCGCCCGGGCGGCAAGCTCTGGCGCGCCTCCACAGGACCTCTCCCTCGCCGCGGGGGAAAAGCGGCGAGGCGATGGTACCCGAGAGGGCGGTCGAGAAAGGCGCGACGGGATGGCGCGCACCGCGGTTCGCGGCGCGCGCCATCCGCGTCGGGCCGGGTCGAACAGCTCGGCGGCTGCTCGGCAGCTCAGCGGAGGCTGCTCAGCGGAGGCTGCCCAGCGGAGGCCGCTCAGCGACAGAGCACGCCGGCGACGCCGCGTGCCTCGGCGCGCACCTGGTGCACCGCCTCGCTGACGTGCCACGCCTCGAGCACCCGCGCCGCACCGGCGAGGCGGCGGGCGTTGCGCGCCGCTGCCAGGGTGCAGCGGCGGGCCAGGGCGACGTCGAGCTCACCACTGGCCACCAGCTCCTCGATGCGCTCCCAGAAGGGCCGCAGCGCTTCGATGCCACCGGCCGCCAGCGGCTTGCGGGCCTCGCGGCCGAAGTCCGAGAAGATCTTGATCGCCATGTAGGGGAAGTCGACCTGGTCGCGGCGCGGATGACGGTCGAAGCCCTCCCGGCGCGTCTCGCTGTGCCGCATCGGCGGCTGCTCGAACCCGGCGGTGCCTTCCCGGTGGTCTCTGGTCGAGGCGACATCGTGGATCATCTCAGTGTCTCCCTGGAAGACGGACGTGAGGCGCCCGTCGGTCTACGTGGAACCGGCCGCATCGAGCGTCCGGGGCGTTGCGTGCGCGACCCTTCGTCGGCACGCCGAGATCGTCGGGCACTGTGAAGAGCGTTGGGGTGCTTCCCGGTCTGTTCGGCCGCCAGTTGGTCGACCGACCAGCGCCAGAGCTCCGCACGGTCGGCCGCGTCCCGCTGCGAGACCACGAGATCGACCGGCACCGCACCCAACGGGTGCCAGCCGCCGGCGTCCGGCAGCACCGCGCGCCGCACTCCGAACTGGAGACCACAGCGTCCCGGCAGGTGCGGCCACACCGGGCGCGCACGATCGAACAGCACCAGCGCACCCGGCCGCGCCGCTCGCGCCGTCTGCCGGTGTCGCTCGCACTCCCACTCGGCGAGCACCGGCGGAGCGGCGCGCCGTGCGATCACCCAGCGTCGTCCCGGCTCCAGCTCGCGCGCCTCGCCGCCGCCGAGACGCCGCGCCCAGCACGCCAGCGCCCGCGGCAGGGCCGACGACTCAGCGGCGGCATCGAGGCTCTCGATCCAGTTCGGTGCCAGGTCCTGCAGGGTGGGATGCGCCCAGACGTTGGCGGTCGCCCCCGCGGTGCGAACGATCGGTCCGACCACCGGCGCCCCGGTGTGCCGGCGCAGGATGGCGGCGAGGATCTCGGCGGCGCTCCAGGTGCACGCGTCGACCAGGATGGCGGCGAGCCGCGGCCGACGGCCCTCAGCCGACCCGTTCTGACGGCTCCGACTACCGCGACGACTCTGCGGCTCCGACTCACCATCGAGGGGGAGCGCCGCGAGATGACCCTGCCCGCCGTCCTCGGCCCAGGCGCGCCAACCGGGCCGGGCCACCAGCAGCCGGCGCAGCAGCGCCGTGTCGCGGAACTGGAAGGCGGGACGTGGCGCCGGCGCGGCGTCGCCAGCACGGCCCTCGAACAGGTCGAGCAGCGGCTCGAGTGAGGCAACACCGCCGCCCGGGTTGCCGCGCAGGTCGAGCACGACGGCCGCAGCCGCGAGCTGGCGCACTGTCGCGGCGAGACGGCCGGTGGCGCCGCCGTCCTCGATGCGCGCCAGGCGGGCGACGATCCATCCCGGCGTCTCGCTGCATCGCCAGAGGGTCCATCCGGCGCCGCGCGCGATCGGCTCGAATCCGGCGCAGGATCCCCGGCGCCGGAGCTCCGGCTCGGATCCGGCGTCGCCCGGCGGTGTGCGCATCGCGGCAGCAGCCCCCCTGGCCGCGCCGGTCCCCGCCGGCGCTGGACCGGCCGTCCAGGCGCCTCTCCACTCTCCCACTCCACCCGCTGCGTCGCGGTAGGTCACGCAGACCCAGTCCTCGCGCGGAGGAGCGCCCTCGGCCCGGGTTCGACGGGTGAGGCGGTGGAGAGCGGCGCGCTCGCCGCCGCAACCGCGCAGCGCCAGCTCCGCCACGACGCGCTCGACGGCGACGCCGTTCCAGTGGGTGAGGCGGACGCCCGGTGGCGGCGCGGCGTCGCGCCACGTCTCGCTCGTCGCCGCGATGCAGCGCAGCGCTCCTGCCTCGTCGCGGTCGACCCGGAACGGCAGAGCCAGGGCACCGACGGCCCCGGCGGCGGCGAGGGTCAGCCGGGTGTGCGGGTCGCCCAGCCCCGCCACCATCTCGACGAGGCGGTCGGCCAGCGCATCGAGCCGGGCGTCGTCGAGGGGATCGGCCGGCGATCGCGCCGGCAGCACTCCGGGCCGGCGAGAGATCAGATCGAGCTCGGCGACGGCGTCCTCGCGCGAGGCGCCGACCCGGACTTCGGAGAAGGCGAGTCGCAGGATGCCGACCAGGCGCGTCAGCTCGTCGCGGCCGAGGCGGGCCTGGCCTCCGCCGCCCCGGTCTCCTCGCTGCGCGCCCCACACCCTCCGCATGCTGGTCCGCCTCCCTCCCGGCTCGCGGCGGCGATCGCGCCTCCGCCTGCCGTCACCTCTCGACTTGCTGATCGCTGTCTGGTCGACTGGCTCTGCGGGAGACGGACTCCATCGGCGGGTTTCCAGAGGCGGCTGGCTCGGTCTCTCGATGAGCCACCGGCTGCGCCCGCAGAGGAATCCCGTCCGGCGGTCCTCTGGACGCCGGCGCCGGCGGCGTCCTTCGAGCACCGCCTCGGCACCGCAGGCTCCGTGGTGGCCGCCACGGGCACGCCTCCAGGATCTCGCGACGGCGTCCGTGAACGCCTCCGGGCTAAGCTGCCGCAGCGATGCGGCTCGCAAGGCCGCAGCCACCGAAGGGGAGGTCGACGTGAACGAAGCCAGTGCCGAGCGCTCGTACCGAGGCCGGCTCGCCGCGATCACCGGTGCCGGCTGCGGCATGGGGCGCGAGCTGGCGCGGCTGCTCGCCGCCGAGGGCTGTCACCTGGCCCTGTGCGACATCCAGCGCGAGCCGCTCGAGCACAGCCGCGAGGCGGCGCTGGCGGCGGCGCGCGCGGCGGGGCACGAGATCGGCGTCAGCACGGCGCGCTGCGACGTCACCCGCGAGGACGACCTCGTCGCCTTCCGCGACGCGGCGCTCAGTGAGCTCGGCCGCGACAGCGTCGACCTGCTGTTCAACAACGCCGGGATCGGCGGTGGCGGCAGCCTGGTCGCCGACGACCGTGACGAGTGGGAGCGCACCTTCGACGTCTGCTGGCGCGGTGTCTACCTCGGCACCCGGGTCTTCCTGCCGGCGCTGATGCGCTCCGAGAACGGCCATCTGGTGAACGTCAGCAGCGTCAACGGCTTCTGGGCCAGCCTCGGCCCGCACACCCCGCACACCGCCTACAGCGCCGCCAAGTTCGCGGTGCGCGGCTTCAGCGAGGCGCTGCTCACCGACCTGCGCCTGCACGCCCCGCACGTGCGCGTCTCGGTGGTGATGCCGGGACACATCGGAACCGAGATCGCCTTCAACACCGGGCGGGTGCTCGGGCACTCGGAACCGCTGGAGATGGACGCGGCGCAGGTCGCCCGGGCCCGCCACCGGCTCGAGCTGCAGGACGGCGCCGCCGCGGCGCTCAGCGACGATGAGGTGCGCCAGGCGACGCACCAACGCGCCACCGAGTTCCGCGACCAGGCGCCGCTCGACGCCGAGAAGGCGGCGCGCATCATCCTCGACGGAGTGCGCGCCGGGCGCTGGCGGATCCTGGTCGGCGACGACGCGGTGGCCCTCGACCGGCTGGTGCGGGCCCAGCCCGAGGCGGTCTACGACCCGGCCTTCGTCGAGGCGCTGCAGCAGCAGGGCCACTTCGAGGTCGCGGCCGGCGGCGATGGCGTGCACGGCGACGAACCACAGGGCGACGAGGGCTGAGCGTGGACGCGGACGACGCAGCCGCAGCGGAGCTCGGCTGGAGCGAAGCCGAGCTGTCGGCACTGGCGAAGGCGGCGCAGGGCCTGGCGCGGCGGCTGCGGCCGGACGCCGCGCTCGACGAGTGCACGCCCGCGGTCTCCGCCAGCCACGAGATCGATCCCGCCTCGGTGCTGCAGGCTCTCGAGCGCACTGCCACACGGCTCGAGGACAACTACCCCTACCACCATCCGCTCTACGCCGGGCAGATGCTCAAGCCGCCGCACCCTGTGGCGCGCCTCGCCTACGCCCTGGCGCTGACCGTCAACCCCAACAACCACGCCCTGGACGGCGGACGCGCCTCGTCGCGCATGGAGCGCGAAGCGGTGTCCGATCTGGCGCGCATGCTGGGTTGGCGAGATCATCTTGGCCACCTCACCTCGGGCGGCACGGTGGCCAACCTCGAGGCGCTCTGGGTGGCCGGCCGCGAGCACCCGGGGCGCACCGTGCTCGCCTCCGACCAGGCCCACTACACCCACGCCCGGATCTCGGCGGTGCTCGGACTGCCGTTCGACAGCGTCGCCTCCGACTCGAACGGCCGCATCGACCTCGCGGCACTGCAGCGACGGCTCGCCGCCGGCGACGTCGGCTGCGTGGTCGCCACCGCCGGCACCACCGGCTACGGCGCCGTCGACCCGATCGACGCCGTGCACGAGCTCTGCCGCGAGGCAGGAGCCCGCCTGCACGTCGACGCCGCGTACGGCGGCTACTTCACGCTGCTGCGCGACGCCGAGGAGCTGCCGCAGCCCACTCGTGCGGCCTTCGCGGCGATCGGCAGGGCCGACTCGGTCGTCATCGACCCCCACAAGCACGGCCTGCAGCCGTACGGCTGCGGCGCGGTGCTCTTCGCCGACCCGGAGGTCGGCCGCCACTACCGGCACGACTCGCCCTACACCTACTTCAGCTCGCAGGAGCTGCACCTCGGCGAGATCAGTCTCGAGTGCTCGCGCGCCGGGGCGGCCGCGGTGGCACTGTGGGCCACCCACCAGGTGCTGCCGCCGGTGCCCGGTGGACCGTTCGCTGATGGCCTCGCGGCCTGCCGCCGCGCCGCCCTCGAGCTGCACCGGCGTCTCGGCGCCGACGGGCGCTGGCGGGTGCTGCTCGAGCCGGAGCTCGACATCGTCGTCTTCGCTCCGCGTCAGGCGAGCGCGGAAGACACCGCCGAGGCCTCACGTCACGTCTTCCGTCGCGCCGCCGAAGAGGGCCTACACCTGGCGCTCATCGAAGTGCCGGCGCCGCTGGTCGAGGCGCGTTGGCCCGATCTGCGACCCAGCGACGGGGTCTCGGTGGCCTGCCTGCGCTCGTGTCTGATGAAGCCGCAGCACGAAGCGTGGATCGAACGCATCGCGACGATCCTCGGACGATGCCTGTGAGGCGTCAGGCAGGGGCTTCGGCCGCCTGCGGCTCGACGATCTGGAACTCGATCTCCGCCAGGCCTTCGATGCCGCTGCGCACGCTGTCGCCGATCTCGAGCCCGCCGACACCCGCCGGCGTCCCGGTGTAGATCAGATCGCCGCAGTGCAGGCGCACGTAGGTGCTGAGGTCGGCGACGATCTCGGCTACCGACCAGATCATCTCGCCGATGTCGCCCTCCTGGCGCAGCTCGCCGGCCACCTCGAGCCAGATCCGGCCCGCCTCCAGGTGCCCGTTCTCACCGACGCCGTGCAGCGGGCCGCACAGCGCCGAACCGTCGAAGCCCTTGGCGAGATCCCAGGGCCGGCGCTTCTCCTTGGCCTCGGCCTGCAGGTCGCGGCGGGTCAGGTCGTTGCCCAGGGCGTAGGCGAAGACGTGCTCGAGCGCGACCTCGGCGGCGATCTCGAAGCCGCCGCGCCCGAGAGCGGCGACCAGCTCCACCTCGTGGTGCAGCTGCTTCGTGCGCGGCGGGTAGAACACCCGATTGCGCTTCGCCTGTCCTTCCCCCTCGGCCAGCTCGAGCAGCGCATCGGCCGGCTTGGAGAAGAAGAAGGGCGGCTCGCGCGACGGGTCGTCACCCATCTCGCGGGCGTGCTCACGGTAGTTCCGGCCGACGCAGTAGATGCGCCGGACCGGAAACCGATCCGAGCTGCCGACGATCGACAGGCTGGGGCGGCAGCGGGGCTGGAAGGCGTTCTTCATCGCCGGGTCCGCCCCTGCTGCCGCCGCTCCGGCCGGCGGCGGCGAGCACCGTCCTCGGCCGGCCCGACGGAGCTCAGGCGGCGCCCCCGAGGATCGCCTTGACCTCGAGGAACTCCTCGAAGCCGTGCTCGCCCCACTCGCGCCCGTTGCCCGACTGCTTGTAGCCGCCGAACGGCGCCTTGAAGTCGGCGCCGGCGCCGTTGATGTGCACGTTGCCGGTGCGCAGCCGCGAGGCGACCCGACGGGCGCGCGCCGCATCGCCGCTCTGCACGTAGCCCGACAGCCCGTAGACGGTGTCGTTGGCGAGGCGGATGGCCTCCTCCTCGTCGTCGTACGGGATGATCACCAGCACCGGCCCGAAGATCTCCTCGCGCGCCACCGTCATCTCGTTGTTGACGTTGCCGAAGATCGTCGGCTTGACGTAGTAGCCCTTCTCCAGGCCCTCGGGCTTGCCGGGACCGCCGGCGACCAGCTCGGCGCCCTCCTCGATGCCCTTGGCGATCAGGTCCTGGATCTTCTTCCACTGCGTCTCGCTGACCACCGGGCCGATGTTGACCTTCTCGGCGTCCGGCGCCGCGACCACGGTCCCCTCGGCAGCGGCCTTGGCGATGGCCAGCGCCTCGGCATGCTTGTCGCGCGGCACGAACATGCGGGTCGGCGCGTTGCACGACTGGCCGGAGTTCATGAAGCACTGCTGCACGCCGCTCGCCACCGCCTTCTCGAGGTCGGCGTCGTCGAGCACGATGTTGGCCGACTTGCCGCCCAGCTCCTGGGCGACCCGCTTGATCGAGTCGGCTCCCGCCTTGGCGACCTCGCGGCCGGCGCGCGTCGAGCCGGTGAACGAGACCATGTCGATGTCGGGGTGCGCCGAGATCGCCGCGCCCACCGTCGGCCCGTCACCGTTGACCAGGTTGAACACGCCCGCCGGCACGCCGGCATCGTGCAGCACCTCGGCGAGCAGGATGGCGTTGAGCGGCGCCACCTCGGACGGCTTCAGCACCATCGTGCAGCCGGCGGCGAGCGCCGGTGCGACCTTGCAGGCGATCTGGTTGATCGGCCAGTTCCAGGGCGTGATCAGACCGCAGACACCGACCGGCTCCTTGACCACCAGAGTGGTGCCCTGCGCCTCCTCGAACTCGTAGCTCTTGAGCACCTCGAGGGCGTTGGCGAAGTGAGCGAGGCCAGACGGGGCCTGCGCCGCCTTGGCCAGCCAGGCGGGAGCGCCCATCTCGGCCGAGATGGTGGCGGCGAAGTCGGCGAGCCGCGCCTGGTAGGCGGCGACGATCTTGCCGAGCAGCTCGATCCTCTGCTCGCGCGAGGTGGTCGAGAACGAATCGAACGCCTTGCGGGCAGCGGCCACCGCCTTGTCGACGTCGGCGGCGCTGCCGAGGCTGATCCGGCCGTAGACCTCCTCGGTGGCCGGGTTGATCACGTCGAGGGTCTTCGGGGTGACGGGGTCGACCCACTGGCCGTCGATGTAGAACTGGAGAGCTTCCTTCATCTGTATCTCCCTGCGGGCGCCTGTCGGGCTCCGCGTTGGTTGTGGCTTCTCGTGGCGATTCTCGGAACTGTTCGTGCTCGGCCCACCAAACGGTTCTGCGCTGGCCGGCGGTGCGCGTCCTGTCGCCGCGACCGGTGGTGCCGTGCTGGCGCAGGCGCGGCAAGCGCCGGGTGGTGGTCCACTGGCGCCCGTCCCGGCCTCTGGACGTCACCGACGTCCGGCGCCGCGCGCCGCGGTGCCCAGGCGCCCTCGGACCGTTGCTCCTGCCTGGCCGCGGAGGCGCCCGCCGCTCGCACCCGAGTTCCGGAGCCCGCGTCGGCCTGCGGAGCTCCTCCGGAGTGTAACCCGCGCCGGACTCCCACTCCCGAGGCGCGCCAGAGGCCGGGGCTGCGCGCAGTGCGCCGCTCGAGCTCCCGGGCTGCGGTCGCGGCCACCCCCGCGATCGGCAGCCTCGCCCTGCGCTGCTAGAGTCGGCCGCCCAACGCGGTCGTCGCGCAGCGCGCCGCTCCCTGCGGCGATCCTCCCGCCGCCCCGGCCGCGACGCCCGTCACCGTCCTCACCGACCTGCGCGCCGACCGCTGGGACGCGAGCCGCCCGCTGCGGTGCGATCACCGCCACCGGGCGCTGCCCGCCGGAACGGTCCGCCCTGCGCGGCCCGCCACGGCACCGTATCCACGGGGCACCGCATACCGGGCAGACGCCGCTCCGAGACCATCCGTATCCTCCGTATCCTCCGTCCGATCCTCCGCTCCACACCATGGCCGCCCAGACTCCCGTGCACTGGTCCGTCAACGACCGCCTGATCCACCGCGACAACCCGGACCTGGGCCCGGGACGCGTGCTCGGCATCCAGGGCCGTCGAATCGCCGTCGTCTTCCCGCGCTCGGGTCAGGTGCTGAAGATGGCGGCGAGCTCGGAGGCCCTGCGCCCGCTGGTCATCGAGCCGGGCAACCGGGTGCGGGTGCGCGGCGAAGGCGCCATCGTCACCGTCGTCGCGTTCCAGGGCGAAGGTGACGACGAGGTCGGCGGCGACGACCAGGGCCCCCAGAGCGAGGAGGCGACGGAGGCGACGGGACGGGTCGCTCTGCTGAGCAGTGGCGAGCTGGCGCACGAGGACGACCTCTGGCCGGCCGAGCCGGCCGCCGACCTGATCGAGCGCATCAAGGCCGGACAGGTCGATTCCGACGGCGCCTTCGCGCTGCGCATCGCATCGATGCACCTCGACCACACCCGACTCGCCTCGGGTTTCGGTTCCTTCCTCGGTGGCCGGGTGCGTCTGTTCCCGCACCAGCTGCACGTCGCCGAGCGCGCCACCCGCACGCTGCCGGTGCGCTGGCTGCTCGCCGACGAGGTGGGCCTCGGCAAGACCGTCGAATCGTGCCTCATCCTCAACCACCTGGTGCGCACCGGTCAGGCCGAGCGGGTGCTGGTGGTGGCGCCCGAGGCGCTCACCGTGCAGTGGCTCGGCGAGCTGTGGCGCAAGTATCACCAGGTCTTCGTGCTGATCGACGACGACCGCCTGCGCGACGTCGAGCGTGCGTACGGCGAGGGCTTCAACCCGTTCGACGTGTACCGCCGCGTGGTGATCTCGCGCGAGCGGCTCGAGCAGTCTCCGCGCCTGGTCGAGCAGGCGGTGGAGGCCGGCATCGACCTGCTGGTCGTCGACGAGGCGCACCATCTCCGGCGCGACCCCGGTCACCCGGGCAATGCGGCCTACCGGGCGGTCGCGCCGATCGCCGAACAGGGTCGCCACCTGCTGCTGCTCACCGCGGTGCCGCTCGAGGAGGACCTGCACGGCTTCTTCCGTCTGCTGCAGCTGCTGCGGCCGGAGGAGTTCGACAGCTTCGAGGAGTTCGAGCGCTCGCTTGCCGACGGTGAGCCGCTGCCGCCGTGCACCAGCGCCACCCGGCGGGTCGACATCGGCGGCCTGGCGCCGCGCCAGCACCGTCCGGTCGAGCTGCCCGACGACGCATCGCACTCCGCCAGGGTGGAGCTCATCGAGGCGCTGGCCGCGGCCTGGGGCGACTCGCTCGACTCGCTGCCGTCAGTCGGAGAGGAAAGCGCGGAAGACGACCACACCGACCCGGCGCGCTCGCCCAAGGCGCGGCGACAGGCGCAGATGATCTGGTGGGCGCTCTCCGATCCGGCCCGTCTGGCCGACATCGCCGACCTGCGTCAGCGCCCCGAGATCGTGCAGCTGGCCCAGCGGGCCGCGCAGCTGGACGCCCGCGTCCGCTGGCTCGAGGAGCAGGCCGGCAAGTGGCAGCGCGCCGGCGAGAAGACGCTCCTCTTCGTGCACGACCGCGAGACGCTGGAGCGCCTCAAGCCCCTCTTCGAGCGCGGCGCCCACGCCAAGGTCGGCGTCTTCCACGAGGAGCTGTCGTCGAAGCGGCGGGACATCGAGGTGGCCCAGTTCCGACTCGCCGACGGGCCGTCACTGCTCATCTCGACCGAGGCCGGCGGCGAAGGGCGCAACTTCGAGTTCTGCACCAGGCTGGTGCTCTTCGACCTGCCCTGGCGCCCGATGGCGGTGGAGCAGCGGATCGGCCGCCTCGACCGCATCGGTCGCGAGCGGCCGGTCGAGATCGTCACCTTCGAGCCGCCGGACGGCCTCGGCCGCTGGGTGATCGACCTCTATCGCCGACTCGGCCTCTTCGACCGGCCCCTGTCGAGCCTGGAAGCAGAGCTCGGCCAGGTCGAGCCGACCCTGCAGCGACTCGCCGCCGATCCCGATCTGCCGAAGCTCGAGCCGGGCGACGTCGAAGGCCGATTCGACGATCTGCTCGAGAGGGCCCAGCGCTCGTGGGACCGGGTGCAGCGTGCCGCCTTCCGCGAGCTGCACCGCGAGCCCTACACCGAGCAGCTCGAGCAGAGCATCCTCGAGCGCATCCCGGAGGACCTCGATCGGCTCACCCAGCGGGTCGTCGTCGGCACCGCGAGGCGGCTCAACATCCAGGTCGAGGAGCATCGCGGCGGAGTGCGCCATTCGATCCAGGTCGACTCGCGCGCCAAGGTCGAGAGTCTGCCCGGCCTCGCCGGCGAGCACAGCTTCTTCGGCAGCTTCCAGCGCGAAGCCGCGGTCGAGGACGAGATGCTCGACTTCTTCGCCTCGGGTCACCCTCTGGTGGAGGGTCTGCTCGCCCACCTCGACGAGTCGCCGCTGGGGCGCGCCGCCCTGCTCGAGATCGAAGCGACTCAGCCGGCGCCGGAGATCTCGGGCGATGCGGCCGACGGGGCGGTGGACGGCGCAGACGGGGCGGACGAGATCGACGAGATCCGAGTGCAGCCCGGTTTCGGCCTGCTCGCAGTGCTGCGCGACGGCATCGAGCTCGACGCGCTGGCGGTCGATCCCAAGGGCCGCGAGCGCGAGGACTGGGCGCGTTTCCTGCTGCAGCACCTGCACCGCAGCCGTCACGTACCGGCCAAGAAGTGGAGCCAGCAGAAGGCGTGGCAACCGATGATCGCCAGCCTCGGCGAGCACCTCGCCGCGGCGCTCGCCGAGCGGCACGGTGAGCTCGAGGCGCTCGCCTTCTTCCGTCTGCGCTGACCCCGAGTGCGAGCCGGAGGACCGAGCCGGAAGTAGACCGGGCCGCCCGGCTGCACCGGCTCTGCATCCAGGGCTGGCCGATGCCGCGTCGCCCCCGTGACCGCCGCGGCGTGGGCCGCTTCGCTGATAGTCTGACGTCTCCCCACAACCAGCGCACCGCCCGGCGGCCTCGGCCGCTCGGCGGCCGCATCACAGCGAGGAGAGCTCTCTTGAGAAGAAGATCCTCCGTGTTGGCGTGCCTCGCCTTGTTCTCGGCCAGCGCCAGCTTCCTCTCGGCCTCCACCTTCGTGGCACTCGAGTCCCGCGAGCTGGTGGCCGAATCGCAGCGCGTCGTCCAGGGACGGGTTCTCGACCTGCAGTCGTTCTGGAACGAGGACGGCCGCATGATCTTCACCGAAGCGACGGTCGCCGTCGACGAGACTCTGGTCGGCGCCGAGCGCGCCACCGTCGTCGTGCGGGTACCCGGCGGAACGGTCGGCGACCTGCGGGTCGAGGCGAGCGGCTTCCCGCGCTTCGCTCTCGGCCAGGAGGTCATTCTCTTCCTGTCGCCGTCAGCAGACGGCCGCCACCACCGGGTGGTGGGACACCAGCAGGGACACTTCGAGGTGGTCCGACGCGACGACGGGGTGCGCCTGGCGGTTCCCCAGATCGACGAGGGCGCTCGACTGCTGACCCGTTCCGGCCGGCCGATCGACACGCCCCGCAGCACCGAGTTGGACGCCTTCAAGCAGGCCGTGCTGACGCTGGCCGGCCGCCCCGGACCCATCGTCGAGTAACGAGGAGAGATCAAGATGCATCATCTCGCCAAGATCCGACGGGGAACCGTCCTGCTCGTCCTCGTCCTCCTCACCGCCGGGGCCGTCTCCGGGTACGTCCTGCTCAATCCACGACGCACCTGGGAACAGACCCCCACCTACATCATCGACGACCGCGGTCAGGCGAGCATCTCCGACAACGACGGGGGCCTGGGCGCGACGATCGCCGCCATCACCTCGAACGACGCCTGGAACGGTGCCGGTGCCGGCACGGTGATCGAGGCCACGGCCGGAAGCGTGGCCGGCTTCACCCTCGGCGACAACGTGCCGATGCTCAACTTCGAGGACCCGACCGGGGCCTGTGACGGCAGCTGCCTCGCGGCCACCTTCACCGGCTTCTACGTCACCAGTGGACGTGGCCGCAACCGCACCACCTACATCGTCGACGCCGACATCGTCACCAACACCGCCTACGACTGGACCTCGGAAAGCGAGCCGGACGGATGCTCCGGCGAGTTCTTCATCGAAGGCGTCCAGGTGCACGAGATCGGCCACGCGTTGGGCCTCGGTCACACCAGTGTCGCCGGCGCCACGATGTACCCGTCGGTGGCCGCCTGCGACAACGGACCGGCCACGATCGCGGCGGACGACATCGCCGGCATCGTCGACCTCTACGGAAGTAGCGGCGGCGGGGGCGGTGGTGGCGGCAGCTGCACCCTCGGACAGCCGGGCGACTCCTGCACCTCGAACAGCCAGTGCTGCTCGGGCAAGTGCCGGGGGCCGAACGGCAACAAGACCTGCCGCTGAACGGCAGCAGGGCCACCGTGGCCTGACGCACACAGAGGAACGCCGCGGGCCGTAGACGGACCGCGGCGGTACTCTCGGCGACGGCGCTCGCCTCCGAGCGACCGCAAATCAGCGACGCCGCAGGCTCAGCGAGCCGGCGGCGGCGTCCCCCGCGGGCCCCTCGGCGCGCGCTCTGCGCTCTAGGGTCAGCTCCCAGCCGGTGAGGGCGGTGACGAATCCCGAACGTCAGCTCGGGTCGTAGCTGTGTCGCATCTGCTCCTCACCCGAGGACAGATGAACGATCAGCTCGCTCGGCGCCCGATCGTTGGCGAGGTCGCGTGCCGTCTCCAGCGCTTGCTCCTTGGTCTCGAAACGGGTGCAGATGTCGTCCTGCTCGTCGTGGAGCAGCCAACCGTCGTCCTCCGGAGTGACCCGCAGGATGGTCCGATCGATCTGGTCCTGGCCCGTGCGGCGACGCAGGCGACGCGCCACGTAGAGTCCGGCCGCGGTGGCCATCGCGGCGGCACCCGCCGCCACGCCGACGGCGACGGCCCGCTGGCGGGGCTCGAGCTCACGGTAGCGATCCGGCAGCTCGGCCGCAGAGTCGCGGACCTTGCGGGCGGTGGTGGACAGCGCCCGGCGCGAGCGGATGGCGGCTTTCCTGGTGGCGTTCTTCGTGGCGCTCTTGGCGCGACTGCTGTTCTCCTTGACTTCCTGGAGCATAGGCTCTCCCTTCGTACTTCTTCTCATACTGGCTCTGGTTCTCGTACTCGTTCTCGTTCTCGTTCTCGTTCTCGTTCTGTCGTGGCTTCTCGTCGGTCCGATCGCCTTCGCGTCGGTGCTCAGGCCGCGGCGATCTCGGCGTCGCGCAGGTCACGGATCATGTCGTGGTGCTTCTTGACCTCCCGGTACTGGCGCAGCAGGACGTCGTTCATCGCCGAGCCCGAGGTCTCCTTGAGCAGCTCCTCGTAGCGCGCCTTGATCACGTCCTCGGCCGCCTCGGCCTGCTTGAGCACGGTGACCCGGTCGTCTCCGGAGAGCGCGTTGCGCACGTTGATCCAAGCGTTTCGGCAGCTGCCGAAGAAGGACCCAGTGTCCTCCGGCTCCTCGCCGTTCCAGCGCACGTAACCGCGCAGCTCGGTGGCGTGGGTGCGCCGGGCGTCAGCGACGTGCTGGAAGAGCTTCTCGAAGCGCTCGTCCTCGGTGTCCTCGCTACAGCTCTCGAGCTGCTTGGCGCTGTCGAAGTTGGTGGCGATCAGCTCCTGGATCGCTTCGACGGTTCCCTCTCGCAGGTCGGTCTTGGTCTCCATCTCGGTGTCTCTTCCTTTCTCCCGCAGGGCGCGGCGAGCCGCGCGACTCGGGGCGGGTTGGTCGATTGAGGAGCACAGCGCCACCGTGACCGGCGATCTCTTCCATCCGCGTCCTCCTCCGCTCACGGTCACGTCCGGGCAGCTCGACTGCTCCGGGTAAGACCGTCCGGGTGCGACGCGGCCGCCGAGGGCGCTGCCTCCGATCGTCTTCGCCAGACAGTGAGGTGCAGTGCTCGTGCCAGGGCGATCGGGGCCGGTGCCGGGATCGCGCCGGGATCGCGCCGGTGTCGCGGCAGCGAAGTCGCAAACGCCCGAGGCGGCGCGGTCAGCCGATGGTCGCCGCTGCCATCGAGCGGAGCGGAGGGCGAAGGCCCGTCCGTCGACAGGCGTCGGTGAGCGTCGGTCCGCGCTGCTCAGTCAGCCGTCTGTCAGACCTACCCGTCGATCCGTACGAACTACGCCCGGCAGCTCCGGGATCGCGCCGACGCCCACCCGCCCGAGCAGCCGCACCCGCTCGGTCGAGCTGTTCCGCTTCGACGACTCGCATCGACTCGCATCGCAGGGGCGCCGGCGAGACCTCGGCCCGATCGAATCCCTCTCCGGGCGAAGGCGCCGCCTATGACGGAGCGACCTCGTCGGCGACAATGCGGCAACGCAACCGCGGACCTTCGACCTCGACGACGATGCCGGGCAGCCCGTCGAGCTCGGGCCAGGCGGGTGGCTGTCCCGGCGATGCATCCGCGTTGCCGCCCTGCCAGCGCAGCTCGAACCCGTCGGCCTCGCCGCCGTCGCCGGCCGGAGGCGACGAGGCCTCAGCCAGCGGCTCGAGGCCGAGGACCCGGGGAACCGCGTCGCCGGCCGACGCGCGGCTGCGCTCGATCGTCTCCACCATCAACACCAGGAAGCACGCGACCAGCCGTTCTTGCGAGCGGGCCAGCTGCCTCACCGCCTCCTCGTCGCGACGCAGCTCGAGGCCGGCGCGCTCGGCGAGCTCATCGAGCTGGGCCAGCGCCGCGCGCAACGAGGCGAGGCTGCCGGGCGCGGCGACATCCGACAGCATCGCGACCATGTCGTCGACGTCGCCGCAGACGTTCCTCAGCGCCTGCTCGATCCGCTGCAGCGAGGTCTCGGCCTGCGCCGGATCGGGTAGCGCCGGCAACACCCGGTGGCGCAGCAACTCGAGCTGCAGCTGGGCTCCGTTCGCCGCGCCGCGGACCCGATGCGAGACCACCCGGCCGAGTCGTTCACGGGCGGCCTTCAGACGCCGCGCGAAATCGCGATGGGCGTCTGGTCGATCGGCGTCTGGCTTCTCGGCGGTGTCGGTCATCGTCGCGCGGGTCGGCCGAGCTCGTCAGTCGTCTTCGCCGGCATCCGGGGAGCTCGCGGCCTTCGCCGCCTCCTCTTCCTCCGCCTCGTAGGCCTTGAGGCGGTTGTAGAGCGTCTTCTCGCTGATGCCCAGCTGTTCGGCAGTGTCCTTGCGGCGATCGTCGTTCTCGCGCAGCGTCGCCAGGATCATCCGCTTCTCGAAGGCGGCCAGCTCGGTTCCGACGCGCACCCGCAGGTAGGGGCCGTCGTCGATCAGCTCCTCGTTGGCGCGAACCTCGGGTGGAAGATCGCCGAGCTCGATGCGGTCCTCAGCCATGATCGCGCTGCGCTCGATCGCGTTCTTGAGCTCGCGCACGTTGCCCGGCCACGAGTAGGCGGCGAGCTGTTCGAGCGCCCGGTCGCTCAGCCGCACTCTGCGTCCCGATCGCTTGTGGATCTCGTCGAGGAAGTGGCGCGCCAGCAGCTCGACATCGTCCTCACGATCGCGCAGCGGTGGCAGGTGGATCGGGAACACCCGCAGCCGGTAGTAGAGGTCCTCGCGCAGGCTGCCCGACTCGACGGCCTCACGCGGATTGCGATTGCATGCCGCCAGCACCCTGACGTCGACCCGGATCGGTTTGGTGCCTCCGACGCGGAGGAAGCTGCCGGTCTCGAGCACGCGCAGCAGCTTGACCTGCAGCTCGATCGGCATCTCGGTGATCTCGTCGAGCAGCAGGGTGCCGCCATGGGCTCTCTCGAAGTGACCCTCGTGGCGGCGCTCGGCACCCGTGAAGCTGCCGCGCTCGTGCCCGAACAGCTCGCTCTCGATCAGCTGCGGCGAGACCGCACCGCAGTTGAGCGGCAGCATCGATCCCTGCCTCCGGGCACTCAGGTCGTGCACCGTCTGCGCCACGACCTCCTTGCCGGTGCCGCTCTCGCCGGTGATGAACACGGTCGCGTCGGTGGGCGCGACGCGCTCGATCAGCCTGTACACCTCACGCATCGCCTCGGAGGCGCCGATCAGGGAGCCGAAGCGGCCGGCGTCCTGCAACTCGCTGCGCAGGTCGGTGACCTCGCGGCGCAGCGCCGTGGTGCGATCGAACTGCGCCAGCAGAGCGCGCAGCCTCGGGAAGTCCACCGGTTTGGTGAGGTAGTCGATCGCGCCCTGCCGGAGCGCCGACACGGCTGTTTCCAGAGACGCCTGCCCGGTGATGAGCACGAGGTCGAACTCCTCGCTGTCGTCTCCCTCGAGCAGGCTGAGGCCCTCTCCATCGGGCAGGTAGAGGTCTGCCAGCACCACGTCGAAACCGGAGCGCGACAGCAGGTCGCGACTCTCCTCGAGGGTGCTCGCCGTGGCCACCTCGTGCCCCTCGGCTGCGACCAGTTGCGACATGGCGTCGAGCGCCGCCTTGTCGTCTTCTACGACCAGAACTCGCATCGGATGGGAAGCCTCCGGACGGCAGCGCCGCGGCGTCGTGCCCTGGCGTGGCAAGCGTCTGTCTCACGCTCGACACCGACACCTCGCCGGAGGCTGGAGCACCGAGCAGATGTTCAGTCTAGCCCGATCGGCCGACGCTCCGAACGACCTGGCGCCGTTCTTGCGATAGCACTTCGCCGCCACCGGCTGGGCGCTGGTGGCGCGCCCGCGACCGACGGGTAGTGGGCACCGGATCAGAGACGACCCAGGACGACCCAGGGCGAGCCAGGACGACGCAGACAGATGCCGCTGGACGACCGCAGAACCGCTGCACTCCTCAGCCACGAGATGCGCCGCATCGGCGCCGCCACTGCCGCCGGCGTCCTCGGTGTGGTCGCCAGCTCGTTGCTGGCCGAGACGTTGGGCGGTGGGACCGCCCAGGTCGCTGTCCTCCTCTCCGTGACCGTCAGCGCCTGGATCGGAGGATGGCTGCCGCCCCTGGTGACGACGTCGTTCGCGGTGGTGCTCTCGGATCCCGCCTCCCTGCCACAGCTGATCGCTGCCGGAGCGGCGATCGCGTTGTTCGGCGGAGCCCGCCTGCGCAGGTCCTCATCGGGGCACGAATCCGCACCGAGCCGAGCCGGCGGTCCAGGCGAAGAGGCTGCCTCCTCACCCTGGGAGACGACGGGCCAGGGCGCTCTCGCCGAGCTGCGGGCATCCAACGAGAAGCTGCAGCGCGCCAACCAGGATCTCGAGCAGTTCGCCTACGTGGCGTCGCACGACCTGCAGGAGCCTTTGCGCAAGCTGCAGACGTTCGCCGACCGACTGGAGCAGCGACACGCACACCAGCTCGACGACTCCGGTCGCGAGATGGTGCAGCGGATGCGCGCCGCCGCCGCACGCATGTCGACCCTGATCAACGATCTGCTCACCCTGTCGCGGGTCGGGCGCCGGGATCTCGAGCTGGAAGGCGTGGATCTTGCGACCACACTGGCCGAGGTCACACGCGACCTCGAGTCGGCGATCGAGGAGAGCGGCGCGACGATCACCGCCGCGTTCCTACCGACCCTACGCGCGGATCCCCTGCAGATGCGGCAGCTCCTACAGAACCTGATCGGCAATTCGATCAAGTACGCCCGGAAAGGAGTGCCGCCCGAGATCGAGATCGCTGCGACGCCCTCCGGGGGCTCGGGGTGCCAGGGCGACTCGGGGGCGACCCTCGAACGGCCCGGATGGTGGACGATCGAGATCACCGACAACGGTATCGGCTTCGACCCCAGGTACAGTGATCAGATCTTCGTTCCGTTCCAGCGCCTGCACGGTCGCTTCACCTACGGCGGCAGCGGCATCGGTCTCGCGGTCTGCAGTCGCATAGTGCAGCGTCACGGCGGTTCGATCCGCGCCGAAGGGGAGCCGGGGCGGGGTGCGCGCTTCGTCGTCACGCTGCCCGCTGCCGCACCCGCCGCAGCGGACGCCGACCTGGCCGAGGCGCCCGAGGCGAGAGCCCGCTCTCGGGGACGCGAGGTGTACGGGCGATCCGAGGGGGCAGTGATGACGACGAGTACCTCCGGAGTCCACTCGTGAACGCCAGCGGCGCGACCCAGGCGATCGACATCCTGCTCGCCGACGACGATCCGGACGATCGCCTGTTCGCGCGAGAGGCGCTCGAGGAGAGCCTGATCGCCAACCGGTTGCACTGCGTCGAGGACGGCGAGGAGCTGCTCGAGTTCCTGCGCCGCGAGGGCCGCTACTCGCCGCCGGCCGAAGTCCCACGCCCTGGCCTCATCCTGCTCGACCTCAACATGCCGCGAGTCGACGGGCGTGCGGCCCTGGCCCAGATCAAGTCGGACCCAGAGCTGCGTCGCATCCCGGTCGTCGTGATGACGACCTCCCGGGCAGAGGAGGACGTCCTGCGCAGTTACGACCTCGGCGTCAACTCCTTCATCTCCAAGCCGGTCACCTTCGGGGGACTGGTCGAGGTGATGCGCAATCTGGGCCACTACTGGCTGCAGATCGTCAGCCTGCCGTCCCAGTGAACGCGCACCGCAGATCGTTCAGAGCTCACGGCGCCAGAGCTCCTCGCGCCGGGTCTGCGCGGCCCGGGGCTCCGCTGTTGCCCGGAGAGCTCGTTGCTGAGAGCCTGGCCTGCTCTTCGGCCTCGCGCTCCGGCCGGGCTCTCTTCGCGGCCTGGCCGACGGGAGGAGCCGCTGGCGGCGCGATAGAAGCACAGTCCTTCGACTTGCCGCCGCTCTCGACAGGCGGCCGAATCGGTCACCGAGAGGCGGTTGCATGAGCGGCCGAGACGAAGAAGCACCGTCGTTCCTGCTCACCGACATGCGCGTGCTCCTGGTCGACGACGACGAGGACGACGCCTTCCTGATCCGCGAGCTGGTCGAAGAAGTCGAGGGCGGGCGCTACGAGATCGTCTGGAAGCCCACCTTCGACGAGGGCATCGAGGCGGTCCGATCCGAGGCGTTCGATGCCTGCCTCGTCGACAACCGGCTCGGCGATCGCTCCGGGCTCGAGTTCCTGCAGCATGCGCGCGTAGAGCCCGACCCTCCACCCTGCATCCTGCTCACCGGCGCCGCCACCCGCGAGGTCGACGTCGCGGCGATGCGCGCCGGCGCCGCGGACTTTCTCGACAAGGCCGAGCTCACACCCGAGCTACTCGACCGTGCCCTGCGCTACTCGGTGCGCGACCGGCAGGCTTCCAAGAGCCACCAGGCGCTGCTCGACGAGCGGGCCGCGAGGATAGAGGCAGAGGCGTCCAACCACGCCAAGAGCCAGTTCCTGGCCAAGCTCAGCCACGAGTTGCGGACGCCGTTGACCCCGGCGCTTGCCATCCTGGCCCGACTGGAGCAGGACGAAGAGCTGTCGCCTCGCCACCGCGACGCGCTCGCGGTGGTCCGCCGCAATGTCGAACAGGAGGTCTACCTGATCGACGATCTGCTCGACATCACCCGCATCGAGCGAGGCTCCTTCAAGCTGGCGTACGAACCGGTCGCCCTCGACGATCTGCTCGGCCGGGTGATCGCCGATCAGCGACGCGGCCTCGATGCCGGGAAACGGCTCGAGGTGGCGCTCGAGCTCGAGGCCAGCGACCATCGGATGTCGGCCGACCCCCACCGGCTCACCCAGGTCTTCTCGAACCTGGTCGCCAATGCCTTCAAGTTCACCCCGGACGGCGGACGAGTGACCGTCTCCACCGGCGACGCCGACGGCGAACGCCTGTCAGTACAGGTCCGTGACACCGGCCGGGGCATCGCGGCGGACGAGCTGGCGACGATCTTCGGGGCCTTCGAACAGGCGCCAAACAGGGCCGAAGCGCAGCGCCGCGACTCGCAACAGCCGGGCACACGTGGTCGCGGCGCCCGAGGTCTCGGCCTCGGGCTGGCCATCGCCAAGGCCTTCGTGGAGGAGCACGACGGCACCCTCGCGGCCCGCAGCGAAGGGCTCGGCAAGGGGGCGTGCTTCGAGGTCGTGATCCCGCGTCACGGCGCCGGTGGCGGCCGCTCGATCGGATCCGACAGCGAGTCGGGCGCGGCGGTGGAAGCTACCGCGGGTGACAGGTCGATCGCCGTGCGGCGGGTGCTTCTGGCGGAAGACCACGGTGACAGCCGCGCCGCCCTGAGCGAGCTGCTCGGCATCCTCGGCCTCGAGGTCATCGAGGCCGGTTCGCTCGCGGACGCCCGGCGGCGGGCCACGGAGTCCGACTTCGATCTGCTGATCAGCGACCTGGATCTCGGCGACGGCTCGGGGCACGAGCTGATGCAGGAGGTGCGACGCGAGCACGATCGCCCTGGCATCGCCCTCAGCGGCTTCGGCACCGAAGCAGACATCGAGCGCAGTCACCAGGCCGGCTTCTTCGCTCACCTCACCAAACCGATCCACCTCGAGGATCTCAAGAAGGTCCTGGCGAGCCTGCGCTAGCAGCGGGGACGCGCGCACCCGCGGCGCCCGGCGAAGCGTCCGACGGCTCCCGGGAACGAAACGAGCGGGTGGCCGAGTCGAACGCGACTCGGCAGCACCCGCTCCTGCCAGGGACCCTCGTGCACGACACGAGGGGCTCCGCTCGTCGTCCCTCAGTCGGTCTCGCCGACGCGGAGCTGGTTCTTCACCGAGCGCACGCCTTTGGTGCCTCGGGCGAGATCGCCGGCCTCGCGCTTCTGGTCCGATGTGCGGACGCGGCCGGACAGGGTCACCACACCGTCGTTGGCGTCGACGTCGATGTTGAACGGGTTGACCTCCGGGTCCGCGGTCAGCTTGGTCTTCACCCGGCTGACGATCTCGGAGTCAGTGAGGCGCTCCCCGATCGACTTGTCGCCGAGGGTGATCTCGTTGACCACCCGCACGACTCCCTGGGTGTTGCGAGCCAACTTGACCGCCTCGGCGCGCGTCGCGGCATCTTCGACCCGACCGCGCAGGTACACCACGCCCTCCTCGGTGTCGACGTCGACGTTGAAGGGGTTGATCTCAGGATCGGCCGTCAGCTTGGTCTTGACCTTGGCGGTGATCGCCGCGTCGTCCACCTGGGTCGACGCCGGCTGGGTGCTCCGGCAGGCGACCGAAAGCAGGCCGATCATCGCGAACGCCAGCAACAGCACGCTCGGCCGCCTCTGCAGTTTCCTCTTCATCACTCCGACTCCTTCTCCTCCGAGCGACGCGCGAGCCGGCGCCTCTCGTGATGGGTAGGTCCGTTGTCCCGGTGGCCGTGCCCGCGCGTCGCGGCGAGCGATCGGCGTCGCGCCGGCTCCGTGCGCCACCGCGGGCGGCGCTGCACCGGAGGATCGATCCCGGACCGACGGGTCCGGGGTCCTGCGACGGAAACTGCAGAGCGCGTGCCAGAGATCCCCTACCCGCCGGCTCACCCTCGTCCACGAGCGCAGCCCGGCGGGCGGAGGAGGCCGAAGCCAAAGGGGCTCAGGGCTCTCGATCGAGATGCGGCGACGCTCGAGGCGCCGACGAGATCGCGTGACGGCGCCTGAGCACGGCAGGAACGGCTTACCGGTGTCCGGGAAGGTTCTCCACTGTCTCCTCGGCGACGCCCTCACCACCCCGGGGCCCCGGCGTCCGCGCCAGGTCTCGGAGCACGGTGCGCAGCGCCTCACCTCGCAGATCGACGGCGACGATCGCGCCGCGCCGATCGATCACCACGGTGCGCGGCACCGCCTCGACGCCGAAGCGACGCGCCAGCGCCCCGCTCAGGTCGGTCGCCTCCCGGATCTGCGGCCATTCGACGCCGTGGCGAGCCAACCAGCTGCGCAGCTCGGCCCGCTGCATGCCGTCGACCGCGACGCCCAGCACCAGGACGCCGTGGTCGGCGAGCTCTTCGTGCACCCGTCGCAGGAGCGGCAGCTCGGCGAGGCAGGGGGCGCACCAGCTGGCCCAGAAGTCGAGCAGCACGACGTGGCCGAGCAGATCGGAGGCTGTCCACCGGACGCCTTCGAGGTCGCGCACCTCGAGCCCGGTCCAGGCGCCGCCACGGGCATCGTCGGTGGCGCCGGCGGCGGTCGCGGCGGACGCGACGAGCAGGGAGCACGACAACCAGCGGGCGACGCGCCGTCGACCGGCCCGGGCGGAGCTCTTGGTGGACCTTCGCATCGGCGTCAGAACCGCAGGTCGACCGCAGCGAAGAGCGAACGTGGCGCCCGCGGGCCGACGACGTAGGAGGGATCGCGGAGGGGCCCGCGGTCGAGGTCCTGCTGGTACTCGTCGGTGAGGTTGCGCAGTCCGACCGTCAGCACGATCTGCCGTTCGCCACCGAGCTCGAAGGTGTGCGAGGCGTTGGCATCGAGCGTGAGGAAGAAAGGTGTGCGCTCGAGGCGATCCTCGGGGATGAAGCCGGCGTAGTGGGGCGCCAGCATCTCACCGGTGTGGATCGCACCGACGAACAGCGACCAGCGCGGCGCCGGCTGCCAGCGCAGGCTGAGCGTCCCGTAGAGCTCGGGCGTGCGGTAGAAATCGCGGCTGCCGAAGTCGGGCTCGGGATCGTCGAAGCGGGCGCTCTGCAACACCAGGCCGCCGTCGATCTGCACCGCGCTGCCGACCCGTAGCGAGCCGGATCCCTCGATGCCACGCACCCGGGCGCCGCCGAGATTGACGCGCAGGAGCTCGAGCTCAGGTGTCTGCGGGTCGTCCTGCTCGCGCTGGAAGAAGAGGTCGGCGAGACGGGTCTCGAAGAGCGACAGCTCGAAGGCGGCGCTGTTGCGGCGGCCCAAGGTCGGCCGCCACTCGAGACTGAACAGCGCCGAGCGCGACCGTTCCTCCACCAGCTCGGGATCGTCGCGCACCACTCGCGCGACGCCACCCCCCACAAGCTCGATGTGCAGATCCTCGTCGAAGGTCGACGGCGGGCGAAAGCCCGTGCCGATCGCGGCGCGCAGCGTGACGTCGTCGCTGGGGTTCCACAGCAGGGCGCCGCGCGGCGAGACGATCGGATCGTCGATCGCCGAGTGCTGGTCGACCCGCAGTCCGTAGAGCAGACTGAAGCCGCCGCCGAGAGCACGGTCCTCCTGGGCGAAGAGACCGACGTTCTCGTTGGTCTCCTCGATCTGGCGGCCGTAGCCGAGCTGCACGTCGACGAGCTCGTCACGTTCCGCCTGCACGCCCCAGGTGAGGGTGGAGCGGCGCAGGGCGTGGTGCACCTGCAGGCCGGCAACGGTGGTGGCTCCGCTCGAGGCACCGTAGGCGTCGGGATCGAAATCGGCGCCGTAGTACGAGTCGCGCTCGATCTCGACCCGCGACAGCGCAGCGCGCAGGTCGACCCGCGAGGAGACGACGTGCAGCAGGCGCAGCGAGCCGGCGACGGTGCGGGTGTCGATCGCCTCGGTGACCGCGGTCTGATCGGGTGGCAGCGCGATGCGCTCGAAATCGCCTCCGCGCCGCGCCGCGTCGGTCCAGTTGAGGTCGGCGGTCAGCTGCCAGCCGCCGTCGTCGCCGAACAGGGCGTGGCCACGAGCGCCGACGGCGAGCAGCTCGCGGCGAGTGACCTCGCTGAAACCGTCGCCGTCGACGTCGACCGCCGGCACCTCGTCGCGCTGCCCGTGCACGCTGGCCGAACTGCGGCCGTCGGCGGCTCCCCAGTCGACCAGGCCGCGCAACGAGCCGCCGCTGCGGCTGTCGTTCCCCTGCAGCCGGCTCGATTCCCAGGCGAGGTCGACGTGGGTGTGATCGGCCTGGTGCGGCAGCAGGTTGATCGTGCCTGCCACCGAGCTGGCGCCGTACAGAGCCGAGCCGCTGCCCTTGAGGACCTCGATGCCATCGAGCATCCGGGCCGGGATCTGCTCCAGCCCGTAGACCAGGGCCAGCGAAGAGACCGTCGGCTGACCTTCGACGACGATCTGCGTGTACGGCCCCTCGAGCCCGAGCAGCCGCACCGAGGTGGTGTTGCAGTTGGCGCAGTTGCTCTCGATGCGCAGGCCGGGTGTGAACTCGATCGCCTCGGCCAGGGAACGCGCCGCGCTGGCGACGATCTGGTCGCGACCGATCTGCTGCAGATGCACCGGCACATCCTGCAGCCGGCGCAGCTTGCCGGTGGCGCTGACCACCATCTCCTCGCCGAACGCCGGCTGCAGGGTGATCACGATCTCCCTCTCCGGCGCATCGCTCGTCGCGGCCAGGCTGCCGCCGCCCACGGCCCATCCCGAGGCGGTGACCATGAGGGTGGTCCCCGCCGGTGCGTCCGCCAGGCAGGCTCGGCCCTCGGCATCGGTGGTGGCGCCGCCCTCGCTGCCGACCGGCGAGATGCGTGCCTGCGGAATCGGCACGCCGTCCGGGGTGAGCACCCGCACCGGGTGAGAGCAAAACGGCGTTCGGTCCTCCGGACCGGAGGCCGTTGCCGCCGCGGCGACGACCAGCAGACCCGGCAGCAGACCGGAGACGACGACCCCGACGCTGCGGCGGCGCAGGGCCGGCGGCTGCCACGCCGAGCATCGCCGCACGGACTCCCTGCGGAGCTGGGAGGCACTTCCGGGGCGGGGAGGGATCGTCATCTTCGGGCTTCGGCGCGCGATTGGGCGGCTCCGGCGCGCGATGGACATGGAGGGGTCTTCAGAGCGAGCGGGGAAGGCTGTGGTTCCCGAGGGCGCTGACCGCGCCTCGTCGGATATCCCGAGACCTCTGCGGCATTTTAGACTAATCAAAATCCTATTTCAAGCAGCCCGAATCGCCTCGCGACCCCGTCGGGCGAAGCCGAGGTGGTCCGGCGGGCGCCGGAGCTCGCTTGACCCTGTCGGGAGCTCTCCCTTAGCTTGCGAAGAAGGGCCGACGACCGACTGCGATCGGATCGCTCGACCAGGGATGCCATGAGGGCGATGAGGGCGATGAGAGCGGGAGACGACAACGACCCGGGTTCCGCGCCGCGCCGGGCGAACGCCGACGAGGCGGCGCTGCGCGTCGAGATGACCGGGACGGCGCGACGGCTGCTCGAGCTCGGACTGGTCAGCGGCACGGCGGGCAACCTGAGCTGCCGGCTCGACGGCGATCACGTCCTGGTGACGCCGAGCGCGGTGCCCTACAGTGAGCTCGCCGCCGAGGACCTGGTGGTCGTCGACGACGCCGGCTCGGTGGTGCGCTCGCGGCAGGGACGTCGCCCGACGAGCGAGCTGGCTCTGCACCTGGCGGCGCTCGACGCCGCGCCGGAGATCGGCGCCGTGGTGCACTCCCACGCCGTGCATGCCACCGCCTTCGCCACCGCCGGGCAGAGCCTGCCCTGCGTGCTCGAGGAGATGGCCTACTATCTGGGCGGCGACGTCCCGGTGGCCGAGTACCGGCTCACCGGAACGCGGGAGCTGGCCGTCGTCGCGGCGCCGCACCTGCGTGAGCGCGCAGCGGTGCTGCTGGCGAACCACGGCCTGCTCACCGTCGGGCGGGACCTCGGTGAGGCGCTCGACATGACCCGCCTGGTCGATCGCTGCGCCCGCATCGTGCTCGCGGCCCGTCGCCTCGGCGGCGAGCGTCCCCTGCCCGAGGAGGCGATCCGCGAGCTGACCCGCGGCTGGTCCGAGCGCCGCGCACGAGGATCGGCGGCGGTGGCTCCCTGACCGCCGCATCGGAAGCAGCCACCGGGTCGCAGCATTTTCCTCGCAACGAGCGCCAGCCGACATCCGTCGTCCTCTCGACCACGGCCGGCCGCTCGGCTCCCGGTGCCGGCAGCCGGCGGCGCCTGGGCCTCCGAGAACCGCAGCACAGCCATCGACCTGCGCGAGAGCCCCAACCACCCGAGAACCCCCGACGGCCGCAGCGTCCGCGAAAGACAGCCCGCACCACGACCGCTCACGGAAGGCCTCATGAACAGCGAATTGCACACCCACGGCCATCACCCGTCGACGGCGTACCTGCGACCACGAAGGGCGATTTCCGAGCCGCCGCGAGCGCGGCGGGCAGCCAGCTCTCTCCTGCTGCTGGCTCTTCCTCTGCTCGCCCTGCTGCCGCTGGCGGGCTGTTCGAGCCACCCCGCCCCCGAGGGCGCCGACCGGCACTCCGGGTCCGCCGCGGCCACGGCCACCGAGCCCCGCTCCCTCGTGCTCATCTCGCTCGACGGGTTCCGCTGGGACCAGCTCGACTTCCCCGAAGCGACGAACCTGCGCGCCCTCGCCGAGAGCGGCGTGCGCGCCGACGGCCTGATCCCGGTGTTCCCCACCAAGACCTTCCCCAACCACTACTCGATCGTCACTGGGCTCTACGCGCAGAACCACGGCATCGTCTCGAACAACATGCGCGATCCGGAGCTGGGAGAGTTCCGACTCTCCGACCGCGACGCGGTGACCGACCCGCGGTGGTGGGGAGGCGAACCGGTGTGGGTGACCGCGGCCAGGGCCGGGTTGACCACCGCGGCGATGTTCTGGCCGGGCACCGAAGCCGAGATCCGTGGGGTGCAGCCGACCCACTGGTCGCCGTTCGACTCCGACGTCCCCTTCTCGGATCGGGTGCAGCAGGTGCTCGACTGGCTCGCACTCGACCCGGACCGGCGCCCGCGATTCATCACCCTGTACTTCGAGCAGCCCGACGGCACCAACCATCGCCACGGACCGGAGTCTGCACAGGCACACGCCACGATCGCCGACGTCGACGCCCGCATCGGAGAGCTGTTGCGCGGCCTCGACGAGCTCGGCGCCCGCCAGCGCACCGACCTGGTGATCGTCTCCGACCACGGCATGGCGGAGATCCACTCCGAGCGCGTCGTGGTGCTCGAAGATCTGGCCGAGTTCGAGGAGGGCGAGCTGTTCGAGAGCGGCGCGCTGGTGCAGATCTTCCCCCGGCCGGGACGCGAGGATCTGCTCTTCGATCGACTCGAGGGCGCTCACCCGAACCTGAGGGTCTACCGGCGCGAGGAGCTGCCGCCGTCCTTCCACATGGCCGGCTCGAAGCGCATCGCTCCGATCGTCGCGGTGCCCGACGTCGGCTGGGAGGCGGTACGCCGGTCGCAGAAGGAGCGCATGCCGGACGGCCCGCTCGGCGGACACCACGGACCCGATCCGCGCGATCCGCGCATGCACGGTCTGTTCGTGGCCAGCGGCCCCTCGTTCGTCGCCGGCGCCAGGCCAGGTCGCTTCGAGAACGTGCACATCTACGAGCTGCTGTGCCGGATCCTGGAGATCCCACCGGCGCCGAACGACGGCGATCCGGGAGCGCTCTCCTCGATCCTGGCGCCGCGCGCCTCGAACCCTCGAGCTCGCAGCGCTGCGCTCGAACGGTCGCGGCCCTAGAGCGACTCCCGACCGGCTGCCGCCGCGACGGCGCGACGACTCCTGCTTGCCATCAGGTCTCTCAATGCTGCTAGAGTCGTCTCACGTCGTCCTTCGGCAGTCGCGTCGCGGAGACACTTGCGATCTCTTCCGCCACCAGCCGACCGTCAGCCTCGATGAGCTGACCACGACGCACGGGTGTCCCGCTGACCGGACGCCTCGAACCGCGCCGACGCGCCATCGTCGAGTCGCGGTGATCGACTGAAGAGGCCGCGAACCAAGGCCCCAACGACCTTCGACTTGGTGGCGCACCGCCTCCGCCCTGCACGGGCGCGGCGGACCAGTACCAGGGAGCGCTGTAGCCAGATCACCTGCGCCCGGTCGAGGAACAGGACCGCACCTGTCGACCTCCACACATCCCAAGAAGCTCGTCTCGATCCGTAGCACCGCCCAGCCAGGCGTCCCGGGAGCGTCCGGCGCCCGCGTCCTCGACGCGGCTGCCACCGGGCCGAGCTCCTCCGAGTGGTCGAGACTCCAACGAGACCCGCCATCCAAGCGATGACCCGATGACCGAACCAGCGGCCGATTCCGATTCCGGAACCGAGCAGGCCAAGCCGAAGAAGCGCCCGCCGCGGCGCAAGAAGAACCGCCGCGCGGCGGCCGGCAAGACGTCTGGCAGTGCGTCCGGCAAGACGTCGGGCAACGGCGCCACGAGCGGCGACTCCGCCGGCGCTCCCGAGTCCAGCCAGGCCTCCCGCGACGATGGCCAGCAGGCATCCGGGAACAACGGCGACCAGTCCACCGGCCAGGGCAACGGCTCCCCGTCGAGGCGACGGCGCCGCGGATCGGCCAGGGGCCGCCAGCGCGAGACGCGCAAGCTGGGGCTGCACCAACGCAGCTCGTCACACTTCCGGCCCGAGGACCGGCAGCGTGGCGCCAAGTACTTCATGCAGGGCCGGGTGCAGCTCGACGTGCACGGCAACAGGGCGCGTGCCCTGGTCGACGGCACCGAGCGCGACGCCTACGGCGTGGGCATCGACTGGTCGCGGGTCGCCGACGACCGTGTGCTCCACGTCTACTGCCAGTGCGAGCGCTTCGCCGGCGGCACGCCTTGCAAGCACCTCTGGGCGACCCTGCTCGAGCTGTCCTCGAACCAGCCACAGCATCAGCCCGACGGCAAAGATCGCCTGAGCCTGCGGAAGGACCGCGCCAACCAGTGGCAGGAGTTCGAGCTCATCGAGGCGACGCAGTCGAGCAACGGCTCCGGCTCGAAGAGCCAGCAGGGCCAGCAGAACCAGCAGAATCACCAGGGTCAGGGATCGAAGAAGAACCGCCGCACCCAGCGCTCGCGCAAGAACCGGCGCCGCCGCGGCGGTGCCGTCACCTGGCGCCACCAGCTCGATTCCGTGGTCGAGCAGATCGAGCAGTGGGAGGACGAGCAGGAGCCGGACGAGCGCACCTCGGCGCGGCACCTCGACGAGCTCGAGGTGCTCTTCCTGCTCAACACGACGACGAGCGAACAGAGCGGCGACGCCGAGATCGACCTGTTCGGCCGACGCACCACCCCGGAGGGCAAACCGGCCAAGCTCAAGCGCATCAGCCTGACCCCCGAGGACATGGCGCGCCTGCTCGAGCCCTACGAGCCGGGCAGCGGCGATACCGACGGCGTCTCGATCCCCGACCCGCTGCACTTCGTGTCCGCCCTGCCCACCGAGCCGCCGAAGCGGCCACAGCGCCAGGGACGCGGTCGCGCCAAGGGCAAGCAACCTCCCGGCGGGATACAGCGCCTGCGCATCCCCGCCGGCATGGCGGTCGACTACGTGCCCGATCTCTGCGAACGAGGACTGCTGCACTGGTGGGATGGCCGCGCGGTCGGCGATCCCCACCCGCTGCGCTGGGAGGACGCCGATCCCTGGCAGCTGGCGCTGCACCTCGAGTTCGCCGCCGCGAAGCGGCTGCGGCTGCGAGCGGTGCTCGAGCGCCGCGGCGGCTCCAACGGCTCGGGGCGAGAGAGCGTGTCGCTGAGCAAGCCGGTGCTGATCCTGGCCGACGACCGGCCGATCGACGAAGCGGACGAGATCATCGAAGGAGACCACCACAGACGGGCGGCCTGCCTCGGCCTGGTCTTCCTGAGCGATCGGGTCGGTCCGCTGGCGCTGGTGCCGGGGCAGGACATGGCGTGGATCGACCTGCTGCGCGAGAACGGCGAGCTGATGATCCCCGAGGACGATCTCGAGGAAGCAGTGACGACGCTGCTCGAGCTGCCGGCGCTGCCGCGCCTGCAGGCACCCGACGAGCTGCAGCTGACCCAGGAGGGCACCGACCCGATCCCGCGGCTCAAGCTCGAGCCGGAGGACACGCCGGAGTGGATGAACCCTCAGCTGGTCGCCGAGCTCTCCTTCCGCTATGGAGCGACCCAGATCGACGCCGGCGATCCACGCGCCGCGGTGGTCGACTGGGAGGAGCGTAGCTTCGTGCGCCGCGATCTCGAGGGAGAGCGGCGCGAGCTGGTCCGACTCCTCGAGCTCGGCTTCAAGCCCCTCGCCGGCGGCAAGGCCGACGGCCTCGAGATCGATCCCAAGGAGCTGCCGCGGGTTGCCGAGCCGCTGCTCGCCGCGGGCTGGGAGGTCGAGGCGCACGGCATCTCGATGCGTCCGCCCAAGCCGCCCAGGCTCAAGGTCGAGAGCAACCTCGACTGGTTCGAGCTCAGCGGCCAGGTCGAGTTCGCCGGCGACCAGGTCGACTTCTCGCGCATCCTCCAGGCGATCGCCAAGGGCGAGCGCACGGTCGATCTCGAGGACGGCTCCAAGGGCCTGCTCCCCGAGTCCTGGATGGACACCTACGACTCGCTCGCCAAGCTGGCGCAGAGCTCCACCGAAGAGGGCCTGCGCTTCCTGCCTTCGCAGGCGCTGCTGGTCGACGCCCTGCTGGCGGCGATGCCGCCGGTCGACGTCGACCGCGAGTTCGCCGAGCTGCGCGGCAAGCTGCGCACCTTCGAGTCGATCGAGGCCCAGAAGGAGCCGCGCGGCTTCGGCGGCAAGCTGCGCTCGTACCAGCAGATGGGCCTCGGCTGGCTGATGTTCCTGCGCGAGTTCGGGCTCGGCGGAGTGCTGGCCGACGACATGGGCCTGGGCAAGACGGTGCAGACGCTGGCTCTGCTCAAGAAGTTCCGCACCCCCAAGACGACGTCCGGCAAGCCCTACCTGGTGGTGGCGCCGCGCTCGCTGGTCTACAACTGGAAGCAGGAGGCCGAGCGCTTCGTGCCGTCGTTCAAGACGGTCGAGTACAGCGGGCCCGATCGAGAAGACCTCAAGGAGACGATCACCGACTACGACCTGGTGATCACCACCTACGGCACCCTGCGGCGCGACATCTCCTACCTGGCGACGGTCGAGTTCGACACCGTGATCCTCGACGAGGCCCAGGCGATCAAGAACCCCGAGTCGCAGACCGCCAAGGCCTGTCGACTCCTGGTCGCCGACCATCGCCTGGCGCTCACCGGCACGCCGATCGAGAACCACCTCGGCGAGCTCGGCTCGATCTTCGAGTTCCTCAATCCGGGCCTGCTGGGCCGCCTGCCGGCGCTCGACGCACTGGCCAGCGGTCGCCAGGCGAGCAAGGAGGAGCTGGCCCTGGTCGCTCAGGGCATCAGGCCCTTCATCCTGCGTCGCACCAAGCGCGAGGTGCTGCCCGACCTGCCGGAGAAGACCGAGCAGGTGCTGCAGTGCGAGCTCAACGATCGTCAGCGCGAGCTCTACGACCAGCTCCGGGTCAGCTACCGCGAGAGCCTGCTGCAGCAGGTCGAGGACAAGGGCGTCGGCGGCTCGGCCATGCAGGTGCTCGAGGCACTGCTCAGGCTGCGCCAGATCGCCTGCCATCCCGGCCTGGTGAACGAGGAGTGGAACGACGCCGGCTCGGCCAAGCTCGAGTCGCTCTTCGAGCGCGTCTCCGAGGTCCGCGAGGAGGGCCACAAGGTGGTGATCTTCTCGCAGTTCACCAAGCTGCTCGCCTACGTCCGTCGCGAGCTCGATGCCCAGGATCGCAACTACGCCTACCTCGACGGTCAGACCAAGAACCGCGGCGAGGTCGTCGACCGATTCCAGAACGACGACGACTGCAATCTCTTCCTGATCAGCCTCAAGGCGGGCGGCGTCGGGCTCAACCTCACAGCGGCGAGCTACGTCTTCCTGCTCGATCCGTGGTGGAACCCGGCGGTCGAGGCCCAGGCGATCGATCGCGCCCACCGGATCGGCCAGACCCAGGCGGTGTTCGCCTATCGCCTGATCGCTCGCGACACGGTCGAGGAGAAGATGCTCGAGCTGCAGAAGTCGAAGCGCCAGCTCGCCGACGCGATCCTCGACGGCGAGGGCCAGTCGCTGCGCGACCTCACCGCCGACGACCTGCGCATGCTGTTGAGCTGAGCCGGCGAGCCGGGCTGTCGGCCGAATCGCCCCGGGTGGCCCGCTCAGTCCGCCGCGGACGGGCTCGCCGCCACCGCCTCGGCGCCGACCAGGCGCCAGGCCACCGGCTCCGGCGACGTGCCGGCTTCGTCCCAGCCGGGATCCTCCGGGAAGATCCACTGGAACGAGATCCGCCGCGTCTCGCCGGGCGCGATGCGGCGCGTGACCTCGAACTCGCGGCCACCGACCTCGAAGCGCAGACGGCGCAGCTCGTGGCTCTCGAGCCCGTTGTGGACCTGTGCGGCGAAGCGGATCGGCAGGTGCGGCGAGACGCGGCCGTCGACCCCGACGCCCTCGAGCAGAGCCGCATCGAGCTCGGTGGCCACGGCGCCGCCGAGGGGCGCACGAGGGCCTTCGGCACAGCCGCCGACCAGCGACACGATCACGACCACCGCTCCGGGCAGGCCGCACCGCCGGCCCACTCCAGGAAGGCGACGGCGGCGGCGAGAGGCGCCTCCGCGACGACGGCTCACTCGGCGACCGTCCGCCCCGGCCCCTCCTGATCCGAGGCTGGATCCGAGGCTGCTTCGGCGGCAGCCCCGGCGACCGGCTCGGAGGCCGACTCGGTGGTGGGCTCGGCGATCGCAGCGGCGCTGGCCACCTTCTCGCTCTTCTTGAGCGCCACGCCACGCTCGAGCACGATCTGCTCGATGCGCCGCTCGACGACCTCCTCGACGATCAGCCGGCCGTCCTTGATCGGCACCACGTCGCCGACCACGGCCAGGCGACCCAGCCGGTCCATCACGAAGCCCGCCACGGTGTCGGCGTCGGCCTCGAGCCGCACGTCGAGACGGCTCTCCAGCTCGCGCAGAGCCAGCCGTCCGGCGAGCCGGAAGCGGCCGCGACCGAGCGGTTGGATCGGCTCCTCGCTGCCCTCCGATCCCTCGTAGATCTCGCCGACGATCTCCTCGAGCAGGTCGTGCAGGGTGACCAGGCCCTTGGTGCTGCCGAACTCGTCGAGCACGATCGCCACCGCGTCGTCGGCGCGCCGGAAGCCGGTGAGCAGGCTGCTGATCGTGCGCGTCGCCGGGATGAACATCACCGGACGCAGCCAGTCGCCGAGCTCGCTGGCGCCGGCGTCCTCGGCGCGCAGCAGCGCCGCCACCGTCAGCGTGCCGCGCACGTCGTCGAGCTCGCCGTCGTAGACCACCAGGCGTGAGAAGCCGCTGTCGTGGAAGACGCGGCGCGCCTGCTCGAGGGTCGAGCCGATCGGCAGCCCGACGATCTCGTTGCGCGGCGTCATCACCTCCGAGACCTTGACCACGTCGAGCGACAGCAGGTTCGAGACCGTGCGCACCTCGTGCTCGCTGAGCGAGCCGCGCTGCAGCCCGATGCGCGCCAGCATCTCGATCTCGCGGCGGTCGAAGTCGCCTTCCTTCGGCAGGTCGCCGATCAGACGGCTGATCCAGCGCAGCGGCAGGATGAGCCACTTGAGCACGAAGACCATGAAGGTCAGGAGGAAGGCTGACGGCCGGGCGAGCTGGCGCCACGACTTGGTGCCGATCGTCTTCGGCACGATCTCCGACAGCACCAGGATGAGGAAGGTCAGCACGATCGAGAACAACGTGAGCCAACGCTCCCCGAGCACCTTGGCGGCAATCGCACCGGCGATGAAGGCACCGGCCGTGTGGGCGATCGTGTTGAGGGTCAGGATCGCCGAGATCGGCTCGTCGATGTTGGCGCGCAGGCGCTGCAGCAGCGCTCCCGAGCGCTCGCCGCGCTCGACCAGCAGCGCCACGAAGGTCGGGCTGATCGAGAGCAGCACCGCCTCGAGGATCGAGCACAGGGCCGAGACGCCGATCGCGATGGCGATCACGGTCAGCAGTTCCAACATGGCCTGGGCACTCTACACGCTGGGCCGCCCGGCCGCTGTCACCGAGCCGACGATCTGGTGGCCGGTGGATGGCCGCCCTGCAGCGCCCCGCCGCCGTAGCATCGCGGGGTGCAGCGCTCCACCGACGGCTTCGCCGCCACACTCCAGCCCGGCCGCTGGGCGGCTCTGGTCTGGGTGCTGCTCTCGGTCGAGGTGCTCGACGAGCTGAGCTCCGGCGTCCCGTCGGCCGCCGCCGCGGCGGTGGGCTCGGAGTTCGCGGTCTCCAACACCGCGATCGGGGCGCTACTCACCGCGTTCGGGCTGCTCGCCCTGTTCGTCGAGCCGCCGCTCTTCTTCCTCGCCGATCGCTTCCCCAGGCGCTGGTTCGTCTGCGGCGGCCTGCTCGGCTTCGGTGTCTCCTGCTTCGCCGCCGCTGCGGCGCCCAGCTACGGCTGGCTCTTTCTGGCGCTGCTGCTGTTCGGGCCGTTCTCCGGAGCCGGAGTGTCGCTCTCCCAGGCCACCCTGGTCGACGCCGACCCGGCACGGGCCGAGCGCTGGCTCTCGCGCTGGACACTGTGCGGCGCCGCCGGAGACCTCGCGACACCCGTGCTGCTGGCGCTGCTGGCGCTGGGCGGCGCCGGCTGGCGCAGCGCGTTCGCGCTCTGCGGCCTGTTGGCCTGGGCGCAGGCCGCGCTCCTCTGGCGGCGCCAGTTCCCGGACGAGCACCGGGAGGTCGAGGCTCCGGCACGGCCCTGGCGCGAGGCGTTGGCCGAAGCGCTCGCCAGCCGTCCTCTGCTGCTCTGGGCGGTGGCTCTCGTCGCCTGCAGCCTGCTCGACGAGATCCTGGTGGCCTTCACCGCCCTGCACCTGCGGCGCGACCTCGGCTTTGCCGATCCGGCCATCTACCTCGTCGTCGCCTGCTTCAGCGTCGGCGCGATCGCCGCGCTGCTGGCCGCCGAGCGCCTGCACGAGCAGCTGGCCCCGGCACCCCTGCTGCGCGCCGCCTGCGGCGTCAGCCTGGTGGCGCTGGTCGGCTTCGTGCTCTCGGGATCGCTGCCGGCGCTGGCCGGCTGGGCGCTGCTGCTGGGCGCCGGCTCGAGCCTGCACTACCCGCTCGCCAAGGCGCAGCTCTACCGCGCCCTGCCCGGCCGCTCGGGGACGGCGATCGCCGTCGCCGGTCTGCTGGCGCCTGCCGAGCTAGCCCTGGCGCCGCTGATCGGCCTGTTCGCCGACGGCTTCTCTCTCGGCGCAGCCCTGCTGGCGCTCTCGGCGCAGCCGCTGCTGCTGCTGGCGGCGAGCGGCGCCGCCAGACCACCGCGCCCGGGCCATGCGAGCGACGCGCCAACGCCCCCGGCGGAGGGAGGGCCGGGCGGACCTGCGACGCCTCAGAGCTCGATCGGCGGGTAGCCCTCGATGCGCAGCACCTCGGTGTCGAGCTGCACGTGCTGGTGCTCGCGTACCTGGTGGTTGAAGCGATAGGTGACCTCGGGGCCCTGCCGACGGGCGCGGCGGTCGTTCTCGGCGGCCGCCTCCCGCGTCGCCTGCACCCTCTCGCTCCATCCGTCGAGCGCACGCTCACCGTGCTTGTCGCGCAACAGGCGACGGGTGAAGGCCGGTGAGTAGACGGTCGCGGTCGCGTTGTTGCCGCCGAACCCCTTGGCATTGAGGAAGGCGACGTCGAGGCTCTCGGGGTCGCGCTCGAGGTGCTCGCGCTGCAGCAGCAGCCGGTCGGCGACGACGTCGGCGGCGACCGCGTCGATCGTCGGAATGCCGGGGATGACCCCGTGCTCGAAGGCGCCGAGGGCGGACATCAGCTGGTCGCCTCCGGCGGCGCCCATGGTGTGGCCGACGAAGCACTTGACCGCCGCCACCGGCCAGCGCTCGATGCCGAAGGCGCGGGCCACCAGATCGAGGATCTCCGATTCACTGGTGCGGTTCTGCGGCGTCCCGGTGCCGTGGGCCATGACGAAGCTGCGCTGGCGCAACGCCTCGTCGCCGAGCGCCCGGAGAGCCGACGCCGCGGCCTTGGCGAAGGTGACGTAGTTGCCGACGCCGGGCGAGGAGATCGACTTCTTGAACCCGTCGGCGTGCACGAAGACGTCGCCGACGCTGGCGTGCACGTCGGCACCGATCTCCAGTGCCAGCTCGTCGTCCATCAGCAGGGCGAACTGCGCTCCTTCCGCGATCACGAAGCCGCAGTTCTCGCCGAACGGCCGGCAGGCGCGGCGGAAGTCGGGCACTCCCTCCTCGCGGCCCTCGATCGCCAGCAGGTACTTGTCCGCCGCCAGGGCTCCCATCGTCGCCAGGCCGTCGACGACGTCGGGCACGATCGGTGCCTCGGCGCCGCCCACGAGGACCACTCGGGCCCGGCCCGAGGCGATGTCCTCGATGCCGAGGCGCAGGTTGTAGAGGAAGGTGGCGCAGGCTCCCATGTTGTGGCCGCTGCGCCCGACGCTGCCGAGCACGTAGGCGTTGACGAAGTCGGCGGCCATCTCGGCGAGACCCATGGGCACGTTCTTCGACGAGATCCTCTGGCCGCGCCAGCGCGCGCCGAGCAGGCCGCCGTTGCCGCACTCGTCGAGCTGCGCCATGGCGCTGCCGGCGTAAGTGGCGATCCGGTCGGGCGGCACCGCGGCGGTGACCGTCTCCCAGGGGATGCCGAGGGAGGCGAGACAGTCGCTGGCGGCGAACAGGGTCAGCTGCACCGCCCGCGGATGGCTGCGCTCCTGGTAGAGCGCCGCCGGATCGAAGCCGGTCGGCACCTGGCCGGCGGACCCTACGCCGAGCGGGCGCTCGTCGGGGAGCAGGATCTCGGTGCGCCCGGCGAGGCGCACGACCACCTCGGAGGAGTCCTCGTCGCCGGGCAGCACCGTCCAGGACGGAGGCAGCACGGTCGGCAGGTCGCGTCTCGAGAGGCGCAGCTCCACCGCCCCAGCCGCTCCCTCGACCGCAAGTCGCCGATTCCACGGCGCCCGCTCGGTGTCGAACGGCTCGATTCCCCGCACCAGCGTGCCGCGCTCGAGCTGCGAGCGCAGCTCGTCGTCGATCGCCTCACCGTCCTCGCCGGTGCGATCGGCACTCCCGACCAGCGCCGCGAGGCTCTGCCAGGTCCGGCGAGCGCTGGCCTCGTCGAGCGCGCCGATGACGGTACGGCGGTAACCGTGGTGCGCCGAGCTGCGCCCGGCAGCGTTGATGCCGCCGAATCCTGCAATGACCGGGATGCGATTCATCGGGTGGTTCCCCTCCACTGCAGCAGTCTAGGACGGTTCCGGGCCTCCGGCATGGGGTACATTGGACAGATCGCTTTTCGATCTGGCCATCCGGCCCGTGCCCATCGCCGTTCGCAGAAGGAGCCTTTCTTGCCGACCATCGCCTTCCTGCTCCACGAGCGCTCGCTGCTCAGCGGCTTCGACATCCCGCGCGAGCTGTTCCAGTCCGCCGATGCCAAACAACGGGTGCGCGAGCGGCGGCGCAGCGATCTCGAGGTGCGCATCGCCACCGCCGACGACCGTGCCATCCGCACCACCGCCGGGGTGCTGATCGAGCCCCACCAGCCACTCGCCGAGCTGCAGGGCGTCGACCTGCTCTATCTGCCGCCGCTGTGGCGCAGGCCGATGCCCAGCCACGGGCTCGCCGAGATCCTGGCGCTGCTGCGTCGCCTCGACGAGGCCGGCTCCCTGCTGTGCGCCATCTCCACCAGCTCCTACCTGCTCGCCGAGGCGGGCCTGCTCGACGGCAAGCCCGCCACCACCCACTGGGAGTCGTTCGACGACTTCGAACGCCGCTACCCGGCGGCGCAGCTGAAGAGACACCACGTGATCACCCAGGCCGGCAACATCACCTGCGTGTCCAGCTTCAACGCCGTCGCCGATCTCACCACCCACTTCATCGAACGCTGGTACGGCACCGAGATCGCGCGCCAGATCGCCTCGCAGTTCTCGCCCGAGACCAGGCGTCCGATCGGTCAGCAGGTGTTCTTCGAGGGCGAGATCAACAGCCACCCCGACGAGCTGATGGCCGAAGCGCAGCAGTGGCTGATCGATCGCATCCAGGTACCCGACGTGCGCCTCGACGACCTGGCTCGTGAGCTCGGCCTCAGCCGCCGGACCCTGCAGCGTCGCTTCGTGAGCGCCACCGGCACCACGCCGCTGCGCTACCTGCAGAAGCTGCGCGTCCAGCAGGCGACGTCTTTGCTGCGGCACAGCAACCTCGGGGTGCGCGAGATCGCCGAGCAGGTCGGCTACACCGACCCGAACTACTTCTCGATCCTGTTCAAGGACCGCGTCGGCCATCCGCCGACGACGTTCCGCGCCGCGGTGCGCAGCAAGCTCTTCTCGGTGGGCTGAGCGCCGCCCCCGGCCAGCGATTCCGTCGCCGCTTCCGGGCCGGCGTCACGGCTGGCGCACGTAGATCTCGCGGCGGGTCTGGCTGCGGCTCGGCATGCGGCTGTCATAGCGGATCTCGAGCTCGCCGTCGGGCGTCACCTTCCAGGTCTCGACCACGTCGATGTCGAAGTCGCCGCGCTGGGTCTCGAGCGTCAACGTGTAGGAGACCGTCAGCCGGTCCTTCTTCCACTTCGCCCGTGCCTGGCGCGGTCGGCGCAGGCCCGGGATCTCGTGTGCCTTGCCGTCGGTGACGAAGGTCCAGTCGACCGCGGCCTCGCGACCACCCGAGTAGAAGGTGCGCACGGCCTGCAGGTTCTCTCCGTCCAGCGTCAGCCGGTAGGCGTTGTCGACCTCCAGGCCCTGCTGGGTCATCGGGTCGCTGCGCTCGAGATCGATGCGCCAGGTGCCCTCGAAGGCGCTGCGCGGGTCGTCCTCCTCGGTCAGAGCGGCAGACGAGGCCCCGCCGATCCGCGCCGGGGCTGCGGGCGCCAGCGCGAGCGACACGACGACGCACAGCCCGGCGGCGAACACGATCCGGGGCGAGGAGTAGCGGCAGTGTGGACCGTCGGGGCGCTCGTACATGGTGGGATCTCCGGGTCTCGGCGGCGTTCGCGACCACCGACGCCAGCGAGCCGACCGCGAGGCCCGAGGCGACGGGCGCCGCGACCACGAGGAGCCTTGTCGCGGGCGTCCGCGGCGACGCCGTCCGCGCTCCGCGATCGAGCGTACACTGTCGCCAGACCCTGTCTACGGTCGAAGAGATCCCCTCCGAGCCTCCTCCGTCACCTGCCGCGTGTCCCGACTCCGTTCCCTGCTCAGGCTCCTCGGGCTCACCGGCGGCCTGCTCGCGCTCGCGGCGCTGTGGGTTGCGACCGGCGCCAAGGCGCCGCCGCAGACGCTGCTGGAGCTGGCGCCCGGGCTGGTCGCCGAACGCGCACCGTACGCAGCGGCGGTGGCGCTCGCCGTCCTGGCGCTGCTCGCGCTGCCCTTCCACCTGGTCCGCCTCGCCATGCTGCTGGCGATCGGATCGCTGACGGTAGCCTTGGCGGCGGTGCCGATCGGAGGGTTCGAAGCGAGTGCAGCGCAGCGCGCAGGCAGCCTCGCCTCGCTCTTGCTTCTCGCCCTCCTGGCGCTGGCGTGGTGGCTTCCGGTGAGGGCCCGGCCTTCGCCGCTGCGGGCGCTGCCGACCCTCGCCACCCTGGCGGCCACGGCTGTCGTCCTCACCGGCCTGCCGCCGGACCTGATCTCGCTGCTGCAGCGCCAGCTGCTGGCGGCGCCGTCCGCCGCGCCCACCGCCGCGTCTGCTCAGGCCGCGGTCTGGATGCTCCCGTCGGCGGTGGCGCTGCTCTGGGTCTGGACTCTGAGGTGGGCCCTGCTGAGGCCGGCGGCGTGGCTGGCTCTGAGCGCGACCGCGGCGGTGCTCTTCGCCCCCGCCGCGACGCCCGGCATGGCGACCGGGGCCAAGGCGGGGCTGCTGGTCGCCGCGATCGGGCTCGCCGCCTTCCTCGAGAGCGTGCACCGGCTGGCCTTCCAGGACGAGCTCACCGGCGCTGCCTCGCGGCGCGCCTTCGACGACGCTCTGCGCGCCCTGCCGTCGCGCTGGTCGGTCGCCCTGGTCGACGTCGACCACTTCAAGAAGATCAACGACCGTCACGGCCATCTGGTCGGCGACCAGGTGCTGCGCGCGGTCGCGGCGCGCCTGCGCGAGACCCGGGGCGCCGAGCTGTTCCGCTACGGCGGCGAGGAGTTCGCGCTGGTCTTCCGGCGCCGCTCGGCGGAGCAGGCGGCGGAGGAGATCGACCGCACGAGGCGGCGCATCGCCGAGCGCTCCTTCGTGGTGCGTCCACCCCGGCGGCCCCGTCGCGGCCGCCACCTGCGCGGCGGCGCCGGTCAGGGCTCCGCCAGCGAGCGCCGGCTGCGGGTGCGGGTCTCGGCTGGAGTCGCCGGATCGCTGCGCGGCGGGCGCGACCCCCAGGCGGTCGTCGCGGACGCCGACAAGGCCCTCTACCGGGCCAAACGGGGCGGCCGCAACCGGGTCGAGAGCGCGCCGGTGCGGCGCGGCGGCTGAGGGGCTCCGAGGTCGCGGCTCCACCTGCGGTCGACGCCCGCCGGGTCTGGCGGACTCCCGGGTTGCCGGGCCACCGCCTCGACCCCGCCGGACGCCGACGCGTCTTTTCTACCTGTGGCCAGGCCCGGCAACCCTTGGTGGAGGCCGGAGGCGCCGCTCGCAGCGGCCGGCGCACGGGACCGTGCAATCCCGGGGCACCCAGCGACGTACTCCATGGCGACAGTGCGGGCCTGGGCGCGGCTTCCCGCCCACCTGGCTCCGCCCAGGAGGCCCCAGTCCATGATCGCCACCAGCTCCCTGCGTCTCTCCCTGCGCCGCCTGCGCCAGCGCCCAGGCTTCGCCGCCATCGCGGTGCTGTCGCTGGCGATCGGCATCGGTGCCAACGTCGCGGTCTTCGGACTGCTCGACTCCCTGCTGCTACGTCCCCTGCCGTTCGCCGATCCGGATTCGCTGCTCGACGTCTACCTGCAGCAGGACGACTTCCCCACCTCGCCGTTCAGCTACCCCGACTTCGAGGATCTGCGCGAGGCGACGCGCGATCAGTTCGAGGGACTGGTGATCTCGGGCTTCAGCTTCGCCCAGGGCGAGGCCGCCGACGGCGGCGTCGAGCCGTTGATGGCAGAGCTGGTCTCGAACGACTTCTTCTCCCTGCTCGGCCTGCAGTTGGCGCTCGGGCGTGGCTTCTCGGACGACCAAGGCAACGACCGGGTCTCCGCACCGGTGGCGGTGCTCGACTGGGACTACTGGCAGCGTCACTTCGCGGGACGGGACGTGATCGGCGAGGCGGTGCGACTGAACGGCCGCGAGTTCACCATCGTCGGCGTCGCCCCGCAGAGCTTCGAGGGCAGCATCCGCGGCGTGCAGATCGACCTCTTCCTGCCCGTCGCCTTCGATCCGCAGTTCGCCCCGGACGGTGAGGGACGCCTGGACTCGCGCGGCTCCCATTGGGCCTTCGTGCGCGGTCGGCTGCGCCCCGGCGTCGGCGAGGCCGAGCTGCAGACGGTTCTCGACGCCACGGCGCAGCGACTGGCCGCCGAGCATCCGGACGACTGGCAGGGCAAGCTCGGCTTCACCACCGTCCCCACCGCGCGGGTGATCGTCAACCCGACGCTCGATCCGTTCGTGCGCTCGGCGGCCGGCGCCCTGCTCGCCCTGGTGATGCTGGTGCTGGCGATCGCCTGCGCCAACCTCGCCGGGTTCCTGCTCGCCCGGGCGACCGACGAGCGCAAGGAGACCGCGGTGCGCTGCGCCCTCGGCGCCGCGCGATGGACCCTGATCCGCCAGCGCCTGCTCGATGCGCTGGTCGTCGCCGCCTGCGGCGGGGCGCTCGGCACCGTGCTGGCCGGGGCGGCGATGCGTGCCCTCGCAGGTCTGCAGCTGCCCGGATTCCCGGTGGCCCTCGAGGCGGGCATCGACGGGCGCGTGCTGCTCTTCGCCGTCTTCGCGACGGCGCTGGCGAGCCTGCTCTTCGGCCTCGCGCCGGCCCTGCACGCGACGCGCCTGCAGCCGGTCGAGGTGCTCAAGGACGAGACCACGGGTGGTGCCCACAAGCAGCGCCTGCGGGCGGTGCTCGTGGTCGCCCAGGTCGCCGTCTGCACCGTGCTGCTCGCCGGCGCCGGCCTCTTCCTACGCAGCCTCGAAGCGATGAACGCCTACGATCCCGGCTTCGGCGCCGCACCGACCGGCATCGTCTCGGCGGGCCTGCCGCCGGAGCAGTACCCCGACGCCGAGGCGCGCCGGGAGTTCTTCCGGCAGCTCGAGGAGCGCTTGCGAGCGTTGCCCGGAGCGAGCGAGGTCGGCTCGATCGACAACCTGCACCTCAACCTCGGCAACCAGCAGTCGCTGCGCATGCTGGTCGACGGGATGCCGCCGGCGGAGGGCTCGAACCATCACGCCATCGACTACGCCTCGGCGACTCCCGGCTTCTTCTCCGCCGCCGGCGTGCGGCTGCTCGAGGGACGCACCTTCGAGGACGGCGACGACGCCGAGTCGACGCGGGTCGCCGTGGTCACGCGCTCCTTCGCAGAACGCTTCTACCCGGGTCGCTCGGCGATCGGCGAGAGCTTCTCGCGCGCCAACGGGGAACGCTACACGGTGGTCGGCGTCACCGAGGACATCGCGGTGCGACTCATGGGGGATCGCGGCAGGCCCTTCGTCTACCTGGCCAGCGCCCAGTGGGATCCAGCCGCCCTCACCGTGCTGGTGCGCACCGAGGGCGACGCCGAGCAGATGGCGACGACGATGCTGCGCGAGGCGCGCGCCCTGGAGCCCGACCTGCTGGTTTGGGAGAACAAGACGATGCGCGACCACGTCGGCCTGCAGATGCTGCCGGCGCGCGCACTCGCCGCCTCGTTCGCCGCCTTCGCGGTGGTGGCGCTGCTGCTGGCCGCGGTCGGGCTCTACGGCGTCGTCTCGTTCGCCGCCGCGAGTCGCGAGCGCGAGATCGGCATCCGGCGCTCGCTCGGAGCGACCTCGCTCGACGTGGTGCGCCTGCTCACCCGCAGCGGCATGCGGCTGGTGGCGATCGGAGCGGTCGCGGGCCTGGCGCTGGCCTTCGCCGCCGCGCGCCTGATCGACAACCTGGTCTTCGGAGTGCGCAGCGCCGAGCCGGTGACCTGGATCGGCGCCGTCGCGGTGCTGCTGCTGGTGACCGGCGCGGCGACGGTGTGGCCGGCCGTGCGGGCGCTGCGCCGAAGCCCCGCCGGCGCGCTACGGCTCGGCTGAGCAGCGGTCAGACGCGATCCGGGCCGGAGATCGATCCGGCCCGGCGTCGCGCCACGACCCACCGCCGCGGGGTGGCGTGGACGTCAGGGCGCCGTCGGCGCCTCCGAAGAGGCTTCTTCGGCCGCCCCGCTCTCCTCCTCGCCCTCGGGCTCGGTCGACTCGACCGCCACCGTCTCCGCCTCGGCGCAGCCCGCCGCCGCATCACGACAGTGCACGCTCTGCACCGGCTCGCCGGCGACCAGCGCCGCGAACCAGTCCCGGAACGTGGTGTCCCCGACCTTGAAGGTGTAGAAGAAGTCGCGCCCGAGGATCGTGTGGCTGTCGCCGCCGGCGGTGAACGAGACGAAGCCGGGGACTTCGGCGGCGACGTCGGCACGGTTCAGGTCCAGCAGGCTCTGCAGGGTGGGCACCTGGGCGCCGCCGATCTGCAGGAAGCGCACCTGCACCGCGTCCTCCGCCGCGTCGTACTCGGCCAGCTGCACGTCCGGGTGCTGCCTGCCGGTGGCGATGTAGAGGTGCTCGTAGTTGTAGTCCTCGGGGGCCATGTCGGCGAAGTACGGCATCTCCTGTCCGAGCACCGCCAAGGTGCCCCACTGGACGTGCGGCAGGGCGGCGCCCTCGGTGCGCCGGTAGCCTCCCGAGCCGTCGCCGAGCTGCACCACGCGCGCCTCCGGGTAGTGCTCCTTGACCTCGTGGGCGTAGAAGGGCGACGGGATCGAGCCGGCGCTCGAGCCGGTCACCACCACGGTCTCGGGCGACGGGAACGTTCCGAAGGTCCAGTCGAGCGCCGCCTTGACGTTGGGCCAGCCCTTGTGGTGCACCTCGACCTCGTGCGCCGCGTGCTCCTCTGTCTCCGGAGCCTGGTAGGTGGACACCTGGTTGCCGATGTGCACGTCGCCCGAGCAGTAGGGGACGAACACGAAGCTGTAGTCGCGCAGCGGATTGTCTTCGCGGGTGAAGTCGAAGATGCCCGACATGGTGCGCTCGCTGCGCTCCTGGCCCGCCACCGGCTCGATCAGCTCGGCAACGGCCTGGATGGCGTAGGTGGGCTCCAAGTCGCGGTCGCAGGTCGCCCCGGTCCAGCAGGCGCCGCCGCCCTGGAGATAGAACACCACCTTGTCGGGATCCCCTGGCCGGGCGAAGAAGTGGAACGGGCTGCCGTCGGAGCAGATGGTCTCTCCGCCGGGCGAGAACTTGTTCCAGCCGGGCTCGAGCGCGGCGAAGGCGGCGCTGGGGCCGGCGGCCTCCACCTCGGACGAAGCGTTCGCATCATCTGGAGTCTCGCCGCAGCCGAGCGCGAGGACCAGGACGGCAGAAAGGACGGTCAGGGGAACGAGCGGAGCGGCCAGCGCGGCGAGGCCGCCGCGCCGGCGCAGGGGTGCAGATCGCGACATGTGTTGGGTACCTCCGAATGGGAGTCTACCCAGTGGTCTACCGCCACGTTCGGGCGCGGGGAGCCCAGCACCACTTCGCCGGCACGGAGAAGCCGAGGACTGCCGTGGCAGCCGCCTCCGATCTCGGAGGCGGCGCCACGACGCCGCCGCGATCGGCGACTAGAACCAGAACCGCAGCGAGAGCGTGAAGTCACGCCCCGGCAGCGGCGCCGAGTCCTTGAGGAACGAGGTGTGCACCCTGGCCTCCTCGTCGCCCAGGTTGCGTCCGCGCAGCAGCACGTCGAGCAGCTGGCCGCCGAGCAGGAAGCGGTAGCCGAGGTTGGCGTTGAGCAGCGTGTAGCCGTCGGTCGGCGTCTCGTTCTCGGCCACGTCGGTCTGGTCGTCGACCCAGCGCGCCTCGACCATGCCGTTCCAGCGCTCGCTGTGGAAGTGCAGCCCCGCGCCGAGGCGCAGCGGCGGGATCCGCGGCAGTGGTGAGCCGTCCGCAAGCTCCGCGTCCACCGTGTCGCCGACGATCTGCAGGTGCAGGTGGTTGCCGGCCTGCTCCCACAGCTCGATGCGCGCCTCGAGCTCGGCACCGGTGAAGGTGGCGTCGTCCTGGGAGTAGACGACCACCGGGAAGCCGTCCTCCTCGTCACCGCGGAAGGCCTGGTAGATGAAGTCGTCGAACTCCTGTCTGAACAGCGTCAGCTCGCCGGTGACCCGGCCCTCGGCGCGGCGCAGCGACAGGTCGACTCCGAGGCCGCTTTCCTCACCGAGATCGGGATCGCCGATCTCGAACGCCTGCGCGGCGATGTGCGGACCGTCCGAGAACAGCTCCTCGGCCGACGGCAGCTTGACCGAACGGCCCAAGGTCGCGGCGAAGGACCAGCCGGCCTGCTCGAGCGCCGACGGCGTCCAGACCAGGCCGACCGACGCGCTGACGCCGTCGTGCGAGCGCCCGTCGAAGCCGACGGCGCTGACGTCCTGGGTCTCGAAGCGGGCTCCGAGCTGCAGCGCCAGCTCGCCGCCCTGACCCAACTCGGCCTCCTGGAAGGTGAAGACGCCGAGCCGCTCGGTGTCGCTGCGCGGCAGGAACGCCTCGTCGCCGATCGCCTCGAGCTCCCGGTTCTGGAGCTGCAGCCCCGACGAGCCACTCCGGCGCTCTCCACGCCGCTGCACCAGCTCCAGCCGCGCCTCGAGCGCCTCGTTGAAGAACTGGGTGCCGACCTCGTCGCCCTCGAGCTCGACGTGCTCGTAGTCGGTGCCCCCGAGGCGCAGCTTGGCAGCGCTGAAGACGCCGCCGGTGCCGAAGGGATCGAGCAGCTGTCCGCGCAGGTCGAAACGCCGCTGCTGCATGTCGATGCGTACCGACTCCTCCTCTTCCTCCTCGCCGTGCTCGTCCTCTTCGCCGTGCTCCCCGTCGCCGTGCTCGTCCTCCTCGCCGTGCTCATGGCCCTCCTCCTCGTGGCCGTGGGCGCCGGCCGGCAGGCCGTAGAGGGTCTCGAAGCCCTGCAGCGAGACGCCCAGCGATCCCCGGTCACCGAAGAAACGGGTGACGCCGAAGCGGACGCTCTCGGTCTCGAGGTCGGTGTTCGGCACCACGCCGAAGGGATTCTCCTCCTCATCGTGCTCGTCCCCCTCGCCGTGCTCGTCTCCCTCGCCGTGCTCCTCGTGCTCCTCCTCGAGGCGAGCGAAGCCCGGGATCTCGTACGGATCGGCCGAACGCGCCGCGGCGCCGAGGCTCCAGGCCCACTCTCCGCCGCCGCCCGAAACCGCGGCCGCGGCGGCGCGCTCGTCGGAGACCGATCCGACCCGCAGGTCGACGGTGCCCTCGATCGGCTTCGTGGCCCGGCTGGTGGGGATGCGCTCGTCGATCACGTTGACGACGCCGCCGATGGCGCTGGACCCGTAGAGCAGCGTCGCCGGGCCACGCAGGACCTCGATGCGCTCGGCGAGAGCCGGATCGTTGGTCACCGCGTGGTCGGCGCTGGTCCCCGAGGCATCGCCACTGTCGATGCCGCCCTCGAGCACCCGCACCCGGTCGCCGGTCAGACCACGGATCACCGGCCGGCTGGCGCCGGGGCCGAAGAAGGTCGAGCTGACGCCCGCCTCCTGCGACAGGGTCTCGCCGAGGGTCGCCTCGAGCCGCGACTGCAGTTCCTCACCGCTCAGGCTGTCGGTGGCAGTCGCCAGCTCGAGCCGGTCGCGAGCCTCGCCCGGAGCCGTGACCACGACCTCCTCGAAGTGGCTGCCCGCGACCACCTCGACCTCGATGGTCGAAGTCTCGCCGGCCCGCACCTCAACCCGCTCCACGGCGGTGCCCAGCGACGGGATCCGCACCTCGACGAGGTGGGAGCCGGGTCGCACCGCCGCGAAGGCGAAGCTGCCGTCGGCGCCCACCCGCGTCTCGATCTCGAGATCGACGATGCGGGCGGTCGCCAGAGTCAGGGGATGGTCGTGGGGGGGCACGATGCGGCCTTCGATGCGGCCTCGGTCGGCTGCCGATTCGGAACGCGCCTGCTCCTCGGCGGCTCCGGGTGATGGCTGCGTCGCCGCCGGGGCGCCGAGGAGCAGCAGGGCCAGGAGACCTGCCGCGCAGACGCGGAGCCTGGCGAGGCTCGCGGAGCGCCACGCCGAGGCTAGGGTCGGCCCGATGGTGGCGTGGGCGACCTGCCGCGGTCGCTCCGACGCGGGTCCGGGTCGTGTCGGGAAAGAAGAGTCGGTCGCGGAAGGAGGGTCAGAATGGTGGCGGGGCGCGGCGAGGCGCGCGATCTTCGGGTCTCTGGAGGACATGTCTAGGGGCTCATTTCTTCGATCGGAAACAGAACTTGGAAGCTGCACGCGGCGGCGCCCTCCGGCGTCACCGCAGTGCCTCTCTGCAGGGCACGGTCTCGCTCCGTCTTCGCACCTGAGGGACAGGCCACGAAGTCCAGCCGCGGAGTCGCGGCCGCCGCGCTCCTCGGCGGCGGCCGGCGCTCTCCACGTCGCCAGTGCGTCGACACTCGACTGGCGCCACCCAGGGCCGCGCCAGCGAGGTCTCGCCGCCCGACCAAGGGACGTCAGGAAGACGGAGGGGATGTCGTTCGATGTTCGCTACGGCGCCGCCGGCCGGTGGCGCCGAGACGCATCAAGCCGTGCGGACGGGGGGACCGCGAGCTTCGACCGCTGCGTGCTCGCCCGCCAGGACAGCGTCGGCGAGCGCCACGGAGGTGGCCGCCACGGGCCGCAGGGACGCGATCGGAGCGATCGGCGAGCGCAGCAGCGTGCGCACGCGATTCAGGTGGCAGGCGACGCAGTCGTGTCCGTGGCGCTCCTCGCCGGCGGCGAAGCGCGCGGCAATCGGCCCGGAACCCTCACGCCCCTCGTCGTGGGTCGCGACGCACGCCACGTCGGTGCCGAGCGTCTGCGGCGCGAGGGTGTGCTCGTGCAGCGCGACCGGAGCCAGGGACGCCAGAGCCGTCAACACCACGAGCACCGCGGCGGCGGTGCGTCTCGCGGTCGTCTCGCTCGGCCGTGGGTGTCGTCGCATTCTCATCGTCGCAGAGCCAAACCCGTCATCCTCGGCCGCTTCTTCCCATAGACCCCGAGGGTTCCCGGGCTCCCGAGTGGCATCGCGGCCCACCGTACCCGGTGACGTCTTCGGCGTCAGCCCCAGAAGCCGATCCAGCGTCCGCCCCAGGCCACACCGGACCACAGCGCAATGTTCGTCAGGCCCACGAGCTTGCCCCAGACACCCACCCGCGCCGGGTCCATCGCCACGATCTTACGCCTCACGGTGTAGGTCACGATCAGGCCCCCGGCGAGACAGTACATCTTGATCCAGAAGGGATCGTTGTAATAGCACTTGATCGCTTCCGAGACGAACAGCAGGAGACCGGTGACGAACATCGCCGCGACGCTGCCGTGCAGCAGCCAACGCACACTGCGCGCCAGTGACTGCACCGGCTGAGGGCGGAACACCAGCCCGAGCAGCCGCAGGTCGACCACCAGGATCGCTCCGCCGAGAGCGGCGAAGGCGACCAGATGCAACGACATGACCACCGGGAAGATCCAGTGCGACTGCTGGATCAGCTCGGCGAGCCAGGTCGCCTCGATGGCCTGGAACAGCGACAGAGGGAGGACGTTGCGGGCCAGGGTGATCACGGTTCGTTGCCCTCTCCAGGATCGGCGCCGGGCCCGCCGTCACCATCGGATCCCTCTTCGGGGAGCGGCGGAGAGTCCTCGTACACCGGCGGCTCGACGATCCGCGGCGAGTCGTCGTAGACCGGTGGCTCGACCACCCGCGGCGAGTCGTCGTAGACCGGCGGGTCGACCACCTGCGGCGAGTCGCCGTAGCTCGGCGGCTCGACGATGCCGCCCGGCGGCAGTACCTCCTGGATCTCCTGACCGTTCTCGATGACGCATCCGGCGGCCCAGTTGATGAACGCCGACTGGGGCTGGCGATCGCAGTCGAACCAGTTGTAGGCGATCATGCGACCGAAGATGATGATCAGCGACCACAGCACCAGGGAAGCCGCGCCCGCGAATCGGGCCTTGAAGGGCGGCTTCGGCGCCAGATCCCAGCTCTTCACCGTGCGCCAGATGCCGCTGTGGAAGACGAACACGTTGATGCCGGCGAGGATCAACATGATCACCTTGCCGCGGAACCAGACGCTGTGGAAGGTGCGGACCGGGATCGCGTAGAAGAGCAGCACGCCGGAGACCACCATCACCACGAAGCCCGCGATCGTCCACGGCAGCAGACGACGCGCCAGATCGGAGACCGGGATCGATGTGAAGGCGACCCCGAGCAGTCGCAGATCGAGCAGGATCGCGAAGCCGACGAAGACGGCCAGACCCCAGACGTGGGTCGATTCGATCAGCGGGTAGGCGTAGAGCGACTCGTGGATCGACGTGCTCCAGGCGGTCGAGTCGAGCCAGTGCGCGAATTCCCTTAGCATGGTGGCGGTGAGTATCCCCGATTCGTCGACATTGGCCAAAACGATCCGTCGGTACGCGGCGCCGGGGCGGCCGCCCGCCAGAGGCTCCGGTGACGCCGGATCGTGCCGGGAGGTGTGAGCGTGCGCACCCGTGACGTCGTGGTGGGACGGATCCGCGGCTCGGTCTGTTGCGTCTTGTTCGCCTCCGCCCTGATCGTCGGCGGCTTCTCGAACGCTCTGCTGGGCGGCGCGCCCGCCGTCGAGACCAGCTCGGGATCGGCCGAGGTCGACGAGGAGGCAGAGCCCACCGACGCACCGGTCGGCACCCTGGCCGAGCTGATGAGCCTGGTCATCCTGCCGACGTCCAACGCGCTGCTCTACGCCCCCTCGCGGCCGCCCGAGGACGAGGCTGGATGGCTCGAGCTACAGGGCCAGGCGCTGACCCTGGCCGAGATCTCGAGATCGCTGCTCGACGAGGAGTGGGCGCTGGACGACGACGTGTGGGTCGCCGACACCCGGCTGATGATCGAGGCCGCGAAGACCGGCTTCGAGGCGGCGAAGGCCCGCGACCTCGACGCCCTGCTCGAGCTCAACGAGCCGCTCTACCAGACCTGTGTGACCTGCCACGACGACTACGCGGTCTCGTACTGAGCGGCGCTCGTCCCCCAGGCGCCGAACCACGAGCCCTCGCCTCGCCGGCGTGATCCAGCAGCTCGGCGACCGCTCCGAGAACGGCCCCAGAACGAAACAGGCCTCCTCCCCTCAGCGGGAAGGAGGCCTCGGATCGAGAGCCCGGCGTCCACACGCCGGAGGAGGCTCAGCGGCGGTTCGGCGGCTCGGTCGGGTCGCGACCGTCCTTCGGAGCGCCGGTGCCGGAGGAGCCCATGAACACCTTGGTGCCGTCCTCGAAGGTCACGTCGCGGCCGTTGGCGCGCGCCGAGCGGTCCTTCGACTGGTAGCCATCGACGACGATGTAGGTGCCGGGAGCCAGCGAGTCCCTGGTCAGGCCGCGGCGCAGCAGCGTGTTCGGCGTGCCGCCCTCGACCATCCAGACCTGCTTGGTGCCGTCCTCGTACTCGACCTCCATGTGGATCCAGGTGTGTGGATTCACCCACTCCACCTTGATCACGGGGCCCTTGAGCAGCAGCGGACGGTTGGGATCGAACTCGGCGCCGAAGGCGTGGTGCGCCACCGCCGGCATGGTCGCCACGGCGAGCGCCACGACCAGCAGCGCCGCGGCGGCGAGGAGGATCGTGTTTCGCTTCATCTGCATCTCTTTCTCTTTCGGGATTCGGATTGGGTTTGCTGCCTCTCCCCCTCAGGCCTCGGGGTCACCCGGGAGCCAGGCTGTCGCGCCGGATCGACCTCGACAACGACTCGATCCTACCAGGGGCAAGGCGGGGTACGGTCTTGGCGCGGGATCCGCGCCTCACTCGCTCTGCGGCTTCAGGCGCGGCAGCGGGTTGCGCCGCCACTCGCCGTACATCAGCTCCTCGACGAACTCGACGCAGCGGAAGTCCATCAGCCGCGCGTCGGGCTCGAGGCGCCGGTAGATCGGCATCTGGATCTTCCACGGCTCGGTGAATGTCGCCGGATCCTCGATCGTGGCCTCGTACCAGATGTGGTTCGGTCCCTTCGGGGTGTAGCGCTCGGTGACCTTGAGCTGCTCGCTGTGATGGTTGCCGGAGCGATCGAACCAGCTCTGGTCGTGCTGACCGGTGACCTCGACGACCAGCGTGTCGCCGTCCCACTTGCCGTAGGACCAGCCCATCCAGGTGTCGATCGGCGCCGGTCCCGGATCCTCGAGGTAGATCTCCCGCACCGCGCCGGCGTACTCGTAGGAGATGACGAAGGCGTTCTCGTTCTGGAAGATCTGGAACGGGAAGGGCATGTAGGTGGCGCGCGGCACCCCCGGCAGGTAGCACTTGACCTCGGGGTCGCGGTCCATCCAGTTCGCCTGGTTCTCCTTCTTCTCCTCGAGCGCCTCGGGCTTGTAGGGGATCTTGCCGCCGACCACCACGCCCATGCCGCCGGGCACGGCGCCGACCGCGCCGAGGGCCAGCACCTCGGGCGCCGGCAGCGGTCCGTGCGGCCCCTCGATCGTCTGCATCGCGTGCCGAGCCATGTGCGGTTCGAGGTCGTAGTTGGCGGTGTTGATCACCTGCCAGATCCCGTTCAGGTCGGGCTTGCCGTTGGCCAGCCGGGGGATCTCGCCGGGCAGATCGGGCATGCCCGACGTGCTCGCCTCCTGCGCCCAGCCCGGGGCGAACAGGACGAGCACGGCGACGAGCGAGAGCCCTACGACGAGACGGGGACGGATCTCATTCAGCTTCATGGGCCGAATCTCCTGCAGACGATTTCGATGGGAACGAAAGGGGGATCGAGTCTCCCACCGATCCCTTCGGTGGGTCAAGCCGAGGCGGAAGCCGCCGGGTGAGGGAGGCTCCAGGGAACGCGTTTCCCCTCGGCCTGACCCTGCTAGCGTTCGGCGGCGATGGCAGACCTAGGACGAGTCACGGGATCGGTTGTTTCGGCGTCGCCGTCCGCCCCCGGGCGCGGGACGCGGCGGCGAGGGGTCCCGACAGCCGTTCTGACAGTCGTCTCCGGCGCCGTGCTCACCAGCCTCCTCGGCTGCGACGCCCTGCGCGAGGTCGGATCGCCCGACGACGGTTTACCGCCCGACGCGCCACGGGTCTTCTTCGTCGGGCTCGAGGACGGCGACGTGGTCGAGGGACTCGTGGAGCTCGAGTTCGGCAGCCGCAACTTCGACATCGAAGAGGTCGGCGACGGTTTCGTGCACCCCGGAGCGGGTCACTTCCATCTCGGCATCGACGCCGAGTGCCTGCCACCCGACACGCTGATCCCCACCGCGGCTCCCTGGATCCACTTCAGCGACGGCTCGAGCACCATCGAGCTGCAGCTGACGCCGGGCCCTCACACCCTGGTCCTGCAGGCGGGCGACGCCGAGCACCGGACCCTCGCCGATCCGGGTCTGTGCACCTCGATCCGCGTCCAGGCGGTGGCGGGGGCCGACGAGTCGTGATCCCATGCGCTCCACGCACGCCGGAGAAGCCGGCTGCCGTCGAGCGAGAACCTCCCGAGAACGCATCATGACTCTCCGAGATCCCGAGACCGCGCCGCGCCGTGCGAACGAGTCGCACGCCTCGTTCCTCCTCATCGTCCCGTTCGTGGTGACGACGATGCTCGCTCTGGCGGCCTGCGCCGAGCCGGCCGTCGAGAGCCCGATGCGCGCCGTGGTCGGCGAGAAGGCGCTGATGACCACGGTGCTCGAGCCCGCCGCCGACCTCTACTGGGCGGCGGTCGGCGAGATCGTCACCGCCGAGGGGGTCGAGCAGATCCGTCCGCAGAGCGACGAGGAGTGGGTCGCGGTGCGCAACGCCGCGGTGGTGCTCGCCGAGTCCGGCAACCTGCTGCTGGTGGGGCGCCGCGCCCGCGACGAGGGCGCCTGGCTGGACTGGTCGCGCGAGCTGACCGACGCCGGCGAGGAGGCGATGCGGGCCGCCGAGTCGCGCGACCCCGACGCGGTCTTCGACGTCGGCGAGCGGGTCTACTTCGCCTGTCGTGGCTGCCACGAGCAGTACTGGCCGGAGGGCCTGCCCTGAGGCGGTCCTCCGGGCGGTGAGGCAAGAGCGCGAGGCGACGCACGGGCCACGCCGGGCGCGCCTCTCGCCTAGCGCCGCGGCCTCAGCCGCCCGCCGCGCCGCGCCGCCCGCGCAGGCGCTGCAGCACCTCCTCGCGCTCCTCTTCGCTCATCGTGTCCCAGTCGAGCCCGAAGCGCTCCTTGAGCATCTGCTTCATCTCTTCCGGATCGATCTGCTCGCGACCGCCGCGACGACGCCCGTTGACTCCCATCTGATCGGGCGACGGCTGGTAGCCCGGCTCGGCGTCGGCGTAGCTGACGAAGCCGAACATCATCTCGGCGGTGGTCGGCCGGCCGTAGGTGACCTCGGCGGTCGGGTCCGGGTTGTTGGGATTCTCCGGCGAGTTGTCCCAACCCATGGTGAGCTCGAGAGTGGTTCCGGCCGGGATCTTCTTCCCCGGCGCCGGATACTCGTAGTGGGTCTGCCAGTTGAAGTCGTAGCGCGGCACCTCGAGCAGCACCTCCTCGCTGCCGTCGGGATACTTCGCGACGTAGCGGGCCGACTTGCCGCGCAGGTGCATGTGCGGCGTGTAGCCGAGCAGCAGGGTGTCGCGCTCGAAGGTGGTGCTGGTAGTCGACGTGTAGTGGGGGTCTCCCGGCGGGATCTTGAAGTCGAACCGGCCGAGGCCGTCGTTCATCACCACGTGCTCGGGGGTGTAGCCCGGCGGGTAGAAGCGCAGGGCAGCCTGCGAGAAGTCCCAGGTGCCGGTGCCGGGGCCGGGCTCCTTGTGGTAGTGCATCTGCCAGCTGACCTCCATCCCCGGCTCGATCAGCGTGCCGAAGCCGTCGTTGTAGACGGTGGGATCGTTGCCCGGCGCGATGCCGCCGAGCGGGCGCGCGATGATGTGATGCACGACCGGCGAGCCGGGCCGGAACTCGACCGCCTTGAGCCAGCGCGGCTCGGGCAGCATCTCCTTGGTGATCGAGGTGGTGAAGGTGATGTACTGGTCCTCCACGTCGTCCTCGACGAAGTAGCGCTCGCCCATGTCGATGACGAGATCCGGAGTGCCGATCGACCAACCGTCGTGGCTCGGCCATTCGCGCGGCGGCGGCGCGTCCGCCGCATCGCCGGCCGGGGCGCCTGCCTTGGCCCAGGAGACCAGCAGTGCGACCTCCTCGTCGCTCAGCGTGCGCTCGTTGGCGAAGATGCCGTGCTGGTCGGGCGAGGCGTGCCACGGCGGCATCAGGCGGGCGTCGACCTGGCGGGCGATCGACTTGGCCCACGGCCGCACCTCGTCGTAGGAGGTGAAGGACATCGGGGCGACCATGCCGCCCAGGTTGGCGCCGCCGGGGCGGTGACAGACCTGGCAGTTCTGCTGCAGCACTGGCAGCACGTCGCGGTGGAAGGTCGGAGTACCCCCCTTCGCGTCGGCGTTGTTGGCCGCGGCCCAGACCGGGCTCAGCGTCAGGGCCAGCATCGACAGGCTGGCGGTCGCGGTTCGCTTGATCATGCCGTCTCCTCCAAGTCGAGGTCGGGAGCGATGGGGGCGGTCGAGGATGGAAACGCGCCGGCGGCGCAGTCGCGCGCAGTGCCCGATCCACGGTGAGCGTTCGCACCGGCAGAGGCATCCGCGCTGCGGAGCCGCGCCACGAACTCTTCGTGTGTCTTCGGGGTTCGGGGACCGAGCCTCATTGTACGCATCGGCGTCGCGACTTGTCGCGCCACCGCCGGGATGCGTCCCGGGGCGCGGCCGTCGCGTCGGCTCAGTCGGCGCCGAGCTGGACGATCATCTTGCCGGTGTTGGCGCCGGTGAACAGGCCCATGAACGCCTCCGGCGCGCGCTCGACTCCTTCCATCACCGTCTCCTCGTAGCGCACCCGGCCGCTCGCCACCCACTGCTCCATGTCGGCGCGGAACCTGTCGCCGAGGTGCTGGAAGTGCGAGACGATGAAACCGCGCAGGGTCAGTCCGAGACCGATCGCCAGGGTCAGGTTGTTCGGACCCGGCTGGGGCTCGGTCGCGTTGTAGACCGAGATCGCGCCGCAAAGGGCGATGCGCCCGAACTGACGCATGTGGCCGATCGCCGCCTGGAGGTGGTCGCCGCCGACGTTGTCGAAGTAGACGTCGAGCCCGTCCGGCGCCGCGGCGCGCAGCTGCTCCGGGATCGAGCCGTCGTGGTAGTCGAACGCAGCTTCGAAGCCGAGATCCTCGGTCAGCCAGCGGATCTTCTCGGCCGAGCCCGCCGAGCCGACCACCCGGCAGCCCTTGATCTTGGCGATCTGCCCGACGACGCTGCCGACGGCGCCGGCAGCGCCGGAGACGAACACGGTCTCGCCGTCCTTCAGCGCCGCGACCTCGAGCAGCCCGACGTAGGCGGTCATGCCGGGCATTCCGAGCACGCCGAGGTAGGCCGAGGGCGGCGCCGAGAGCTCGCCGAGGCGCCGCAGCTCGCCCGCCGGACAGGTGAACGCCTCGCGCCAGCCGTACATGCTGCTGACGTGGTCGCCTTCGGCGAGGTCCTCGGACCGCGAACGCACCACCCGGCCGATGGCACCGCCGGTCATCACCTCGCCGAGCGCGAACGGCGGCACGTAGGACTTGCGGTCCATCATCCGGCCGCGCATGTACGGATCGACGCTCATGCAGAGGTTGCGAACCGTCACCTCCCCTTCGCCGGGCTCGCGCACCTCCGTCTCCACGAGCTCGAAGTCGCCGGCCTCCGGCATGCCCTGCGGACGGTTCTTGAGGTGGATCTCTCGGCTCTTCATCGCCTGCATGGAATGCCTCCTTCGATCGTTCTGCCTTGAGGGTCGATCAGCGCCGCCGCCCTGCCGGGACCGCGACCCGTGACGAGGTCTCGATCGCGAGCACGGTCCACCGCCGCGAAGGGGACGATCATCACACGCCGGGCGAGCGGCACGGTGCGATTCCTCCAAGACCCCCGGAGCTTCCCCGAGAACACTCAGGGGGCGGTCTCGCGCTCCAGGGCGAGCACGGCGACCTCTTCGCCGCGCCAGACGGTTCGAAGGAAGCGACCTGCATCCGGTCGTCGACTGACCCGCTCCGCGAGCGCCGGGCGCAGCACCAGGAAGTCGACCCCCCATCCGCCCAGCCGCTCGTGCAGGCGTCGAGGATCACGCCACGCGTCGCTGAGCAGATCGCGCCGGTAGGGCCCGTAGAGCTCGCCGAGCACGCGCCCGGGCAGGTAGTAGCGCAGCGGCAGATGGGACTCGAGGTAGATCACACACTCGGCCTCGGGCCCGACCTCGAGCGCGGCGCAGGCCTCTCGCACCGGCGCCACCGCCTCGTAGCCGCCGAGGTGGCGGGCCAGCCAGGCCTCGCGCTGGGTGTCGGTCCGCGGCGGCACGCCGTGCTGCGACAGCTTGTACCAGCCGTAGCCGACCCCGGGCGCGGCGACGAGGAGCAGCGAGGCGACGAGAGCGCGGCGGCTGCGCCACGAGCTCGCGAGATCCGAGAGTGCGACTCCCGCGGCGACGCACAACCACGCCGCCGCCGGCAGCAGGTGGTGGAGTCGGCGCTCGTCGTGCAGGAGCAGGGAAGCGCCGTAGAGCACGGCGCAGAGAGCGGGAAAGCGCACCTCGGGAAGGCGACGCCAGCGCCACGCGATCAGCCCGACGAGCGGCAGCCAGAGAGGGGACAGAGGAGCCGCGAAGTCGAACTCGCGGCGCGAGAGACCGACCGTCAGCGGCAGGCTCACCCACCAGATCAGGCGCTGCGCCAGGGTCTCATCCGCGGCCGAGCCCGGAACCAGCGACGGCGACCAGTCGCCGGCCGGGAACACACTGCCGAAGTAGGGGAAGAGCGGGCTGCCGGTGGCCCGCCAGACGTGGAGGTAGGCCGGCGCCATTCCCGCACCCGCGACCGCGAAGAGCAGGGCGAGCCAGCCCAGCCGCCGCCGCGGCGACACCGCGTCGCCGGGCAGCACCCAGAGCAGGCGCGCGGCGGCCAGCGCCAGGGCCACCAGGCCCAGGTACTTCACCGCGCACGCCGCGGCGAGAGCCGCGGCGCCCAGCAGCAGCGCGCCACCGCGCTGCTGCGCGCCACCGTCCTGGCGGGCTTCGACGCTGGTGCCTCGGCAGGCCGCGTCGACGCCCACCAGCCCCGCGGTGGAGAACAGCACCAGCCACATCTCGACGTAGGCCTGTCCCGCCAGCCACACGACGAGCGGTTGCCCGCACCACAGCGCCGCCGCCAGCAGGCCGGCGCGAGGGTCGCGCAGCCGGGCCGCCCACACCGCGAGCAACGCGCCACCGAGCCCGGTGGCGAGCAGCGAGGCCGCCTTGGCCGCGACATCGTCGGCAAGCAACAGCAGGGCGGCCTGGTAGAGCTCGGCGAGCGGCGGGAAGGCCGGGAAGCGGAGCTCGTCGAGCACCGCGAGGGCTCCGCCGTCGGCGAACGACCGCGCGATCGGCAGGTGGTAGTTCAGGGCGTCGAAGCCGTGCGGGGGGTAGAGCCCGATCAGGAACGGCGGTGCCAGCGCCACGGCGGCGACGACCAGGAGGGAGGCGGCGGTGACGCGAGGTCGCGAGGCGGCGAACAGCCGTCGTCGAGCCCCGGCCACCAGAGCGGCGACGTCGCGAGCCAGAGCCGCCCCGCCCACCACGACCGCGACCGCCGTCAGGGCGGCTATCGACACCAGCAGCACGGCTCTCTGCAGAGCGCCGATGTAGGCGGCCGACAGCAGCAGCCCTGCCAGCACCAGCAGGCCGGCAACCCCCGCCGACACCAGGCGCTCGAGCGCACCGACGGCGTCGACCTCCACCGCGCCTCGGCGCTCTCTTCGCACCGCCCGGCGCCGCCACAGCACGGCGTGGCCGACCACCAGGGCGCTGGTCGAGAAGGCTCCGACCGCGAGGGCCGCCGAGATCACTCCGACAGCCCTGGTGAGATCAGGGCCCCGCCGTCCGAGTCGGGACGCCACGGGCCTCGCCAGGCGTGACCGGTCGCGCGCCCTCTGAGCCGGCGTGCGCCCGCAGCGGGGATTCCTCTCTTCTTCACCCTGCGGACCCTACGAGATTCCCCGCCGCAAGGTGGGATCGTCGGGTGCTCCCGGCGCGAGAACCACTCGGCTGTGGATTCTCTCGCCCTCAGTTGGTAACTTCGGTCTTCTCCATCTGTTGCACTGCAGGACCGCATGCAGACTTCGCGCGCCCGCCTCGGGCCGCGACGATTCTTGGTCCAGGTACGGCCGTCGGGCCGCTACCGCCATCCGATCTTGTCGACGGTCGGTCACCGCGGGTGGCCCGCTCTTCGGCGACATGCCACGAAAGGGGTTCTCCATGACTTCGACGACGCGAGGCGCCGCGCGCCCGCTGGCGGCCACTCTCACCTCGACCGCCCTGGCGCTGCTGGCGCTGGCGCTCCTCCTGCCGACCGGGGCGCTCGCCCAGTCGCCGGTCCCCTCCTTCTCGCAGAGCTTCGCTCCCTCGACGATCGGCCCCGGCAGCGCCTCGCGGGTGCAGTTCGTGATCACCAACCCGTCGGGCGCCCCGGTCACGGCGATGGCGTTCACCGACAACCTGCCCGGCGGGCTCGAGGTGGCGCCGGCTCCGGCGACCACCAACGGCTGCAACGGCACCGTGCTCGCGATCGCCGGCTCCAGCGTCATCGAGCTCAGCGGCGGCTCGCTGGGCGGCGTCAGCAGCTGCACCATCGGCGTCAACGTCGTCGGCGCGGGTGCCGGGGCACTGGTCAACACCACCGGCGATCTGACTTCGAGCGCCGGCAACAGTGGCAGCTCGAGCGACACGCTCACCGTGGCCGCCGACCGGCCGGGCTTCTCCAAGGCGTTCGCCGACCCCTCGGTGACCTTCGGCAACACGACGACCCTGACCTTCACCGTCGACAACAGCGCCAACGGTACGGGCGCCACCCAGCTCGCCTTCACAGACAATCTGCCGGCCAACATGACCGTCGCCTCCCCCGCCAACGTTTCGAACAGCTGCGGCGGCAGCGTGAGCGCGGCACCCGGCGGCAGCGTGATCTCGCTCACCGGGCTCTTCCCCGATCTGGCGCAGGTGGCGGCCAACGCCACCTGTTCGATCTCGGTCGATGTCGTGGCAGGAGCCGTCGGCACCCTCGAGAACGTCTCTGGCGAGCTGACCAGCGTGCCCGCCCCCGTCGGCGCCCTGCGCGGCAGCGGCCTCGCCACCGCCAGCCTCGGCGTCGGCGTCGAGCGCCTCACCTTCAGCAAGGAGTTCCTCGGCGATCCGGTCTCACCCGGCGACACCGTCGACCTGCGCTTCTCGATCACCAACATCGACCGCTCCGGAGTCGCCACCGACATCTCGTTCAGCGACGACCTCGATGCGACGCTCTCCGGTCTGGTGGCGACCAGCACGCCGCTGGCCAACCCCTGCGGCAGCGGCTCGAGCCTGACCGGCAGCAGCGTGCTCACGCTGAGCGGCGCCAGCCTCGCCGCAGCCGACACCTGCTCCTTCACGGTCACCCTGCAGGTGCCGGGCGGCGCCGCCGGCGGCAGCTACCTCAACACCACCAGCACCATCGACGGCGTCTCGAACGAAGGAACGCCCAGCCAGACGCTGATCACCGGCGACGCGGCCACGGACGTGCTGGTCGTCGAAGCCGGGATCGAGCTCACCAAGGAGTTCACCGACGACCCGGCAGGAGCCGGCGGCACCGTCACCCTGTCGTTCACCCTGACCAACGCCGGCACCTCGGACGCCACCGACATCGGCTTCCAGGACGTGTTCGTGGTCGAGCTGCCGACCGCGACGACGGTGCCCGCGAACGGCAGTGCCTGCGGCCCGAGCACGGTCTTCCAGTACACGCCGCTGATCGACAACCCGGGCGGCACCACGATCCCGCCGCAGCTGACGGTCTCCGGCGCCAGCCTGCTGGCCAGCGAGTCGTGCACGTTCGACATCGTGCTCGACGTGGCGCCGGGCGCCGCGAGCGGCGTCTACGCCAACGTCACCTCCGAGGTGACCGCGACGATCAATGGCGGCACCGCGACCTTCTCGGGCGCCAGCGACGATCTGGTTCTCGTCGGCTCTCCCCTGCTGACCAAGAGCTTCATCGACGATCCGGCGGCGCCGGGCGGCACGGTGACCCTCGAGTTCACCCTCTTCAACGACGAGGAGTCCGGCGCAGCGGCGACCGACATCGCCTTCAGCGACGATCTCGCCGCGGCGCTCACCGGGCTCGCCTACTCCGGCCCGGCCCTCACCGACCCCTGCGGCCCTGGCTCGAGCTTCGCCGGCACCTCGGTGCTGGCGCTCAGCGGCGGCTCGCTCGGCCTCGGTGAGAGCTGCACCTTCGCCGTCGTCCTCGACGTCCCCGCGTCGGCTCTGCCGGGCGCGTACACCAACACCACCAGCAACGTCACCGCCACCGTCGGCGGCGCCGCGACCTCGGGCAAGACGGCGAGCGACGACCTGCGCATCATCGGCCTGCAGCTGACCAAGGAGTTCCTCTCCAATCCGGCGCTCCCCGGAGGATCCGTAGGCTTGCGCTTCACGGTCGAGAACAACAGCGCCACAGAGGCCGCCACCGACGTCTTCTTCTCGGACGACCTCGACGCGTTCATCGAGAACGCGACGGCGACCAACCTGCCGGGAGCCGATCCCTGCGGCGCGGGCTCGAGCGTCATCGCCACATCGGGCAACCGGGTGGTGACCCTGCTGGGTGGATCGCTGGCGCCGAGTGCCAGCTGCACCTTCGACGTCACCGTGCAGATCCCGGCCGGCACCGACTCCGACGTGTTCGTCAACACGACGACCGCCCTGAGCGCCACGGTTGCGGGCTCCACGGTTCTCTTCCCCAGCGCATCGGCCGAGCTCGAGGTCAACGCCAACCAGCTGCAGCTGACCAAGGAGTTCACCAACGACCCGGTGCTTCCCGGCCAGACGGTGAACCTCGAGTTCACCGTGTCGAACAGCGGCACCAACACGATCGACGGCATCACCTTCACTGACGACCTGGGTAGCCTGCTCGCCGGTCTCGCGGCCATCGGCCTGCCGGCCGGCGCCTGCGGCGGCACCGTCAGCGGCTCCGCTGTCGTCACCTTGAGTGGCGCGACCCTGGCGCCTTCCAGCAGCTGCACCTTCTCCGTGAGCGTGCAGGTCCCGGCCGGGGCCGCGGCGGGCACGGTGCTCACCAACGTCACCAGCCAGATCGACGGCAACGTCGGCGGGCTGCCGGTCTTCGGCGCACCCGCCACCGACCTGCTGAGCATCGACGCGGTGACCTTCAGCAAGTCCTTCTCGGGACCGATTCCGGAAGGCGGGACTGGGCAGCTGACCTTCTCGCTGCAGAACCAGAGCGCGACGGCGACGGTCGATCGACTGTCGTTCACCGACAACCTCGGCAACGTGCTGCCGGGGCTCGTCTCCACCAGCGGGGCGCAGAGCAACGTGTGCGGTGCCGGCTCGCAGATCTCCGGCGCCGGCCTGCTCCAGTTCACCGGCGGCGTGCTGCTGCCGGGCGGCAGCTGCACCTTCACCGTCGACGTCGCGGTGCCCGCGGGAACTCCGGCGGCGAGCTACATGAACATCACCTCGGCGCTGACCCGCGAGGGAGTGCTCGTCGCCGGACCGGCGCGAGCGCGTCTCGAGGTCGTCGAGGCGAACGAGCCGCCGCAGGTCGATACGCCTGTGGTCGTGCCGACACCCTCCGACGAGGGCCAGTCGGTGTCCGCCGGGGCGACGTTCGCCGACCCCGACAGCTCGTCGTTCACCTGCTCCGTCGACTACGGTGACGGATCGGGGCCGCAGGCGGGCATCGCCACCACGAGCGCCTGCAACGGGCCTCCTCACACCTACGGCGACGACGGCGTCTACACCGTCGTCGTGACGGTGCTCGACGACGACGGCAACAGCGACTCGGCGAGCGTGCCGCACGAGGTGCTGAACGTCGCGCCGACGATCACCGACGTGAGCACGGCGGCGACCGAGTGCGGCGCCGCCGCCAGCGGCGAGGAGCTGACGTTGAGCGTCAGCTTCTCGGATCCGGGCTTTGGTCCGACCGAGACCTTCGACGGCTCGACGGTCGACTGGGGTGACGGCACCGTCGACGCGCTCGGCGCCTTGATCGCTCCCGGAGGCCCGGGCACACCGACCACCGGCATCGCCGGCCTCGGCCACACCTACCTCGATGGTGGCATCTACACGATCACGGTCACCGTCGAGGACGACGATGGCGGCATCGCGACGACCACGCTCGAAGTCTCGATCAGTGGCTTCCAGCTCACCGGCCTCGGCGAGCTGATCGTCATCGGGACCCCGGCAGCCGACCAGATCGCCCTCGACCGCATCGGCGGCGACGACGAGAGCAGCCTGGTCTTCGTGCCGAATCGGCTCGAGATCGTCGGTCGGGCCGCCGGGCGTGGCGACGACGACGACGACGATGATGACGACGACGACGACGACGATGATGACGACGATGACGATGACGGGCCGGCCCGGATCCGTCTCTCGGCTTCCTTCATCTCACCGGATCCGACCTTCTTCGACATCGGCGAGATCAGCTCGGCGCTGATCCTCGGCTGCGCCGGCGACGACGTCATCGAGATCGACCACGACCTCGGATTCCCGGTCACGGTCTTCGGCAACGACGGCAACGACCAGATCTCGGGCGGCAGCGAAGGCACGACCTTCCACGGTGGCCCGGGCGACGACGTGCTGTCGGGCGACAAGGTCGCGATCACCATCCGAGGCGACGCCGGAGCGGATCAGATCTTCGGCAGCAAGGAGGGCGATGACCTCGCCGGCGGCGACGACAACGACCACATCGAGGGAGCCCAGGGCGACGACCTGATCTCCGGCGACGACGGCGACGACGTGCTGCTCGGCGAGCAGGGCGACGACACCATCTCCGGCGGCCCCGGTGACGACTGGATCGAGGGCAACCAGAACGACGACGTGCTCAGTGGCGACGAGGGATCCGACATCCTCAAGGGCAATCAGGGCGACGACCTGATGTTCGGCGGCGATGGACCGGATCACCTCGAGGGCAACCAGGGCCGCGACGACCTGTTCGGAGATCCCGGCGACGACCACCTGTTCGGCAACCAGGGACAGGACGACCTCGACGGCGGTGACGGGTTCGACGAGTGCGACGAGGGCCAGGGCCCCGGCACCGAGGTCAACTGCGAGTACTGAGACAGGAGCCGGTGAGCACCCGGCGGTGTCGAGTCCTCGACGCCGCCGTGCCGGTCGCCCCGCGGTCCTCCGGGATCGCGGGGCTTTCTCTTTCAGGCCGATCCGTTCCGGACGCGCTCGACCGGAGGTCGACGCGGCGGCCACCAATGGCAGCGGCACGCCGGAGGGCGGGACGCATCCCACCGTCCCTTGCCGCGATGCAGCCCTGCGCCCAGTCAGCCGTCAGCGCGCTCGACCAACCAGTCGAACAAGCGCCGCTGCACCTGGTCGTCCTCGGCGGTCAGCTCCGGGTGCCACTGCACCGCCAACAGGTCTCCGCCTGCCTCGAGCTCGAGCCCCTCGATCACGCCGTCCGCGGCACGGGCGGTGACGCGCAGACCCCGACCCGATCGGGCTACCGCCTGGTGGTGCCAGGAGGAGCCGGTGACCGAGGCTTCGCCGAGGACCTGGGACAGCAGGGTGCCGGCTCCGACCTCGACCTCGTGCAGCACCGGATCGCCGCTCGCCGACCGATGCTCGATTTCCCGACCCACCTCACGCTCGATGTCGCCGACCAGCGTGCCGCCGAAGGCGACGTTGAGCAGCTGTTGGCCACGGCAGACGCAGAGTGCCGGAACTCCCGCCTCGACGGCGGCGCGGATCAACGCCATCTCACTGGCGTCGCGCTCTCGGCTGGTGCCGACCGCCGGCACCTCGTCCGGCCGCTCGGCCCACAGCGCCGGGTCGACGTCGCCGCCCCCGGTCAAGAGGACCCCGTCGAGGGCGGCGAGCAGCTCTCCGACACGCGTCTCGCCCGGCTGCAGCAGCAGCGGCAGACCGCCGGCACGGCGCACGCAGTCGGCGTACTCTCCGGGCAGCCGCACCGCACCCGAGCGCGGAGAGCGGTGGTACGTGGTGATACCGATGCGCGGCGGCCGGCTCACCGGACGTATCCGCACGGTGAAGCGACGGACCTGGCCGGTAGAGAGCTCACTGCGACGCCGGCGACTCGCACGCCATCCGCCCCTGGCCCTGCAGCCGCGCGGCAGCGAGCAGGCTCGAGATGGTGTGCTGTGGATAGTCGATGCGGACGCCGAAGTCGGTGAGGCTGCGGCTGATCGCTCCCAGCACCCGCTGCGGATCGGCGAGGTAGAGGGCACGCGGCGGTGTGAACTGGGCCCGCAGCTGGAAGGCGATCGCGGCGCAGAGCGCAGCGCCGATCCTCTCCTCCAGATCGGGGTTCGACCCTCTGGGCAGGGTGCGCAGGATCGCGGCGAGGGCCTCGGCGCGCGTCGCCGTCGGTGCCGAGCGCGGTGGGATGTAGAACCCCCCCGCCCAGTCGCGCGGATCCTCGTACCCTTCGGCATCCGATCCCGATGTCGCGGAGCGCTCCGGCTCCTGGGGCGGCGGCGGCGGGTGCTGCGCCGCGACGATGGAGCGCGCCAGGCGCTCGAGGTAGGCGAGGTCGGCCGGTGACGAGGCTCCGTGCACGGCCAGCTCGGCGAGACCGTAGGCGAGCCAGTGGTCGTGCACCAGGTCCTCGCTGCGGGCCCCCTGCCGCTCGACGTAGACCACCTGCACCCGGTGGTCGGCGGCCCGGCGCGCGGCGTCGAGCCAGCGACGCTCCCCGGTGATCGAGAAGAGGCGGGCCAGCGCGTAGATCGCCTCACCCGGGTAGTACTCGGACACGAAACCGGAGGCCTTGCCGTCGGAGAAACGGATCTTGTGCGGCCAGAAGCTGCCATCCTCCTGCAGCAGATCGAGGATGCGCTCGCCGAGGCCGACCGCCAGCACCGACTGTTCGGGGGTGCGCTCGGACAGCTGTGAGAGGGCCAGGACGGCGAGGCCGTTGCCGCCCAGCTTGCTCTCGTCGTCCTCGACCGCACAGAGGCCTCGCCCCGGCGGGCGGCAGGCGCGGACCTGCGCCGCGAGGTAGACGAGGGCGCGCTGCGCGGCGTCGAGCAGCTCGTCGTCACCCGTCGCGGCGTGCAGCTCGAGCAGCGCGTAGACGGTGCCGGCGTGGCGCAGCAGGTTGTAGTCGTCCTCGGAGCGGTCCGACTTGGGCTGGTACTCGTAGTCGAAGCTGCCGTCGGCGCGCACCACGGCGGCGAGGTAGCGACCCGCGGCGCGCGCCGCCTGCAGCAGGCCGTCCGCGCCGAGAGGCACCCGCTCGTACTGGCCCCGATAGAGAGGCCTCACCCCGGAGCCGTCGTCGAAGAAGGCGCGGGTGGCGAGCAGCCGGCCCCACCTGGGAGGCCTGTCCTCCCGCGCCCTCTCGGGGAAGCTCTGATCGAACTCCCGTTGCCGATCGGGACGATAGCGGCCTCTCGAGTCGATCAGGTTGTGCGACAGCAGCTCGCCGGGAAGCAGGAAACGTCCCGCGGGCGACGCCTCGGCGAGCCCGAACACGCCGCGCGGCCACGGGACCTCCGACTCGCGCCCCTCGATCACCCGCACTTCACGCACCAGATCGATCTGCAGCCAGAGGCGATCCTCTCCCGAGGTCGACGCCGACTCGAGCAGGGGTCGCAGTCGTGCAGCGGCGTCCGCCGCCGCGCTCTCGAGCCCGGCGCCGTGGCCGAGCGCCACCCGCGCCGGGCCCTCCCCCCGCGAAGCCGAGAGGAAGATGCGGCACGGCGCATCGGCGCCGCCCTCAACGGGTGTCGCCGCTCCGCGCAGCACCGCGCGCGCACTTCCGAAGGCCCGCTGCAGATCGGGGAGATCGGCTTCGCGGCAGCTCGAGGGGCCCCAGTCCGCTCCTTCGGCCGGCTCCCCACCCCTCTCCTGACCGGATAGCGGCGCACACACCCAGAGGGCGAGCGCAACGCCGACCAGCAGAGCGCCGGCGCCACGGCGCAGGACGCCGCGCTGCCGCTTCGCTGCCGGTCGTGCGCTGACTCCAGACGGGATCACCACCGGCATCCTCTCATCTCCGTGCCGGTCGTGCGCGGCGTCGGTCACCGCGCCGCGGTCAGACCGCGACACGTCGGGCTCGCCGCGATCTCCCGCAAACGCGAGACGGGCGTCGTCACCGCGCTGTGCGAGTTCGCCACCCGGGTGTTCGGGCCGAGATGACCCGTCGCCCAGCCGGCGAACCAGCACTCCGTGCGCTCGCGCCCGGTGCGTGGCCGCGGCTCCTCGTCGACCGGCACGTGCACGTCGGAGACGAAGAAGATGTCCGCATCGCGCGCCCAGACCCCGAGCTGGTCACCGACGTGGGGGCTGGCGTCCATCGGCAACACGGTCACCGGACGCCGCTCGCCGATGGTCAGCGGCTCCGCCACCGCGCGCACGCTCACCTCGCCACCGCTCCGGGCCAACCGGTCGGGCGGCGCGGGAGCGCGGTCCAAGGATCGGTCGAGGAAGTCGGCCGCGTCCGCCGGCGCCAGCACCTCGGCCCCGGCGGCGGCGAACGCTCGCGCGCCGCCGGCGTGGTCGTCGTGGAAGTGGGTCAGCGCCACGGCGCGGAGCGGGCGACCGGGTGCCTCGGCCTCAAGGAAGTCGATCAATCCCTCGGAGAGGCCGCTGACCCCGAGCCCGCCCACCAGGTCCCTCGGTGGCAGGTGGTGCAGCTCGACCCAACCGGCCGGCGCGTCGGCGACGACGAGCCCCTGCTCGGTGTCGACGACGAGGTGCTGGAATCCGGTGCGCACGCCGCGCACCAGGAACGTGTGCGCGTCGAGATCGATCCGGCGCATGGCGACCCGCGCCGGCCACTGCTCAGCCGGTGCCTCGATCGGGGCGACGCCGCCGCTGAGCTGCCACAGCGCCGTCGCCTCCTCCGCCGCCAGCTCGCGCCAGCGACCGCTGGCCTCGAACACCACTTCGCTCTCGACCGTCAGGGATGCGCGCGGCGCGGCCGGGTCGTCCCAGCGCCACCGCCAGACCACCGGGACCTCGCCGCGCAGCGGGAACGAAGCGCGTGATGTGACCCACGCGATGCGCCCGGCATCGAGCTCGATGTCGAGGTCGGGGATGACGCCACCGCGACTCTCGAGCTCCTCGGCCAGCCGGCGCGGGTCGAGCCGGCGCACCCGACGGGCCTCCGCTGCGGCGACCTCGACGCCCCGGAACTCGACGTCGGGTGGGTCGTCGCGATTGACGATGCGCACCACGTCCGCTGCCGGATAGGCCACGGCCCAGCTGTCGTCGAGATCCGGGTTCACCTTGCCCGAAGCACGGTAGACCACCCGGTCGCCGTCGTCCTCGGTGACAACACACCAGGTCGTCGGCGTCCTCTCGGAGACTCCGGCACGTAGTCCCTGATGGCGCACCCCGATGTCGAACAGCCCCTCGAGGCAGAACTCGGTGGTGCGCGCTCCGCCCGGCCCGGCGCTGAGGAGCAGAGCCGTCGTCCAGGTGAGGAGACGGGCGCCCCGACGCCGCCGCGCGGCTTCGTTTCCTACTAGCATCGACCCGAGTCTACGCATCCCGGCTCGGACACGTTGCCTGCGTGGACGACCGCGTTCCCTCACGAGTATCTCACCCGAAGACGTTGCGCCGCGCCGATGAGCCAGACCTCGCCAGCGGGATCCGCTCCGCATCCCGACGACCCGGCGCCGCCGGCCACGGAGGCCACGGAGGCCACGGAGGCCATCCCCGACTGCTCGAACTGCGGCCAGCCGCTGGCGGCGGCGGGCGAAGGCGCGCGCTACTGCCCCTCCTGTGGTCAGCGCGTCACCGAAGGCCGCCTCACCCTGCGCCAGCTCGCTCGAGCGCTCGAGGAGCATCTGCTGCCCGGCGGCCGCGGTTTCCTCCACACGGTGCTGGCGCTGCTGCGCTCGCCGGGAGGCGTGGTGCGTGAATACACGGGCGGGCGTCGCCGCGCCTACGTCAACCCGTTGAGCTACCTCTTCGTCACTGCCGCCACGTCGCTGGTGCTGTTCAACCTCATCGGCGGCTTCGACACCGACCAGATGCGAGCCCAGTTGGCCGCCAACGCCGAAGCGACCCAGCCTGGGATCAGCGCCGCCCAGATCGAGCGCTCGGTGGAAGTGCAGGTGAAGATGTTCCAGCACGCAACGACCCTGTCGCTGCTGCTCGGCATCCCACTGACCCTCTTCCTGCGCCTGACGTTCTGGCGCACCCTGAACACGGCGGAGTCCCTGGTGTTCTCCCTCTACCTGCTGGGGCAGGTCTTCGTGCTCGACCTGGCGACGTACCTGCTCTTCCTCCTCACCGAGGACGTCACGTGGCACACCGCGACGACTCAGATCATCTACCTGGTCACGGCGATCTGGTTCGGCGCCACCTTCCAGCGACCCCGGTGGCTAGGAGCCCTCAAGGCTCTCGCCGCCTTCCTCCTGGCGTTCCTGGTCTTCGCGGTCGCCGTCACCACGGCGCTCAGCCTGTACCTGCGCGCCTGAGCCCGAGCTCGAGCACCGTCCGGCCTCGTCCTCGTGGCCGGAGTGGCCGGACGACCGGTTGTCCCCTGGCGCCTCGACAGTGCGCCTGTACGGGCGAGCCGGCACCTGCCGCCGCGACGCGGCATCGCGGGCCCCGTGCGAGAGAGACGAGCGCACCGCGCGGCCAGCAACACTCCAGCAACACTCCAGCAACACTCCAGCAACACTCCAGAAACGCCCAGGGAGCGGACCCAGCCATGAAGCCCGCCAGCTACGGCGCCACGACATCGAACCGTCCGACCTTCTGTGCGGCCACGCTCCTCGCCTGCATGCTGCCGATCGGGTGCGGGGCCAGTCCAGAGACCGCGGCCGGGAACGCGGGACCGGGAGACCCGGCAACGTCCGTCACGGAAGGCGGCGTGGCGCTGGCCGAGCCCTCACCGACCGTCCAGTACTTCGAGGTCCACGACCGCGGCCGCGGCATGGTGCAGTCGGTCTCCCCGTTCCCGGCGACCTGGAGCTTGCAGCAGACCACCGACGGATCGCTGCAGGGCAACGGCCCGGGCGGGGTGCGACTGCACCCGACCCAGGTCAGCCGATTCGCCTGGGCCGACGATCCGTTCGCTCGCCAGAGCATCGCCCAGGCCGGTCAGCAGCTGGCCCCGCCTCTGCCGCTCGAGCAGATCCTCGAGCAGCAGATCAGGCCGGCCGCCGCGGCGCAGGGCAACCAGCTGGTACGCGCCTACCCGATCCCCGAGGTCGAGGGGCTCTTCACCCGCTTCGGCGCTGCGATGGTGCAGACCGGCAGTCAACGTCAGTGGCGCGCCCTGGGATCGGACTGGAGCGACGGCCGCGGCACGATGACGTTCGTCTCGATCGTGCAGGCGGTCTTCCGCAACCAGCAGATGGTCACCTGGGTCCTGCAGACCACCTCGCTCGAGGCACCGGACGAGATCTTCGAGGAGGCCAAACGGGACTACCTCTACGCGATCGGCAACACCCAGATCAACCCACACTGGCAGCAGGCGATGAACGGCCAGCTGCAGGGACAGATCCGCGCCAACGAGGCCTACGCCAGCGAGATGATGGCCCGCAGCCGCGCCGCCCACCAGCAGCGCATGGCGGCGATCGAGGCCCAGGGCAACGCCGCCCGTTCCATCGGCCAGACCTACAGCGACATCCTCGACATCAACCACTCCGGCTACCTGAAGCGCGACGACATGAACACTGCCGGGCACTCCGCCCTGATCGACTCGATCGGAGAGCGCACCCTGATCGGCAACCACGAGACCGGCGAGCACTACACCGTCGATGCCGGCAGCAGGTACTACTGGGTCGCCAGCGACGCCACCTACGTCGGCACCGACAACCCGCTGTGGGATCCGCGCACCGACCAGCGCACCAACGACGTCGAGTGGACGAAGTTCGTCGTCGAGCGGTGAGGGGTGAGCGCTGAGCCGCAGGAGCGGCAGCCAGAGCTCGCGAAGGCTGGCGCTCGTTGATCGGTCGGACCGCCTGAAGAGGCATCGCTCGAAGAGGCATCGCTCGACGTGACACCCCCACCTCTGTGCTCCCCCTGAAGGGGGAGGAGGCCGGAGAGCCGCGACCTCGGTGCGGGCTCGAGGCCACGTGCCACAGCCACCGTCATCACGGGCGGAGACCGGAGGATCCACGCTTTGCCTCTAGCGGAGACGGCGCCCGATGCAGCGACGTTGCCGGCTGGGATACCCCCACGCCGTAGCGAGCCGCAGCGAGCTGAGCCGCAGGAGCGGCAGCCAGAGCCTGCGAAGGCTGGCGCTCGTTCCTCGGTCCTCCCCCTGAAGGGGGAGGAGGTCGGAGAGTCGCGACCTCGGCAGGTGCTCGTCAGGCGAAATCGAGGAGGGATTCGTGATGCTCGTCTGAGCTGAGCTCAGACCACATCCCGAGAATCCTGTTGGGCAGACCACTGCGCACAGCGCTGTGACAGCCTCGCGAAATCGAGCAGGGATTCGTGATGCTCGTCTGAGCCGAGCTCAGACCACATCCCGAGAATCCTGTTGGGCAGACCACTGCGCACAGCGCTGTGACAGC